>Ga0308166_1000076_pt1 | contig 225020 bp, 231 predicted proteins | sample PhyCR2_2_FD_202137 | JGI IMG/M metagenome (GOLD analysis project Ga0308166, IMG submission 202137) | Phyllosphere microbial communities from UC Gill Tract Community Farm, Albany, California, United States - DLSLCC.R2 | ecosystem: Host-associated > Plants > Phyllosphere > Unclassified | place...
GATGGCCCTTTGGCACCGTTCGTGATTTCAAATTCTACACGCTGGCCTTCAGCAAGAGTTTTGAAACCATTGCTAGCGATGGCAGAGAAGTGAACGAAAACGTCCTTGCTACCATCTTCAGGAGTAATGAAACCGAAACCTTTAGATTCATTAAACCACTTAACGCTACCTTTAATCTTAGACATCAAACTTACCTTTAACGTGAATGTAAGACACAAAATGTGTGTCCAATACAGTACAGCAATTAGACGGGATTTTGTCCACAACACAGATCACATAAAATCGATAAAAAGTGAAAAAGTCGGTTATTTACCCTGTAAATTGATGTCCGCGGTTACCAGAGACGGCCAAGGCAGCCCAATCAGCCAAAAAACCGTTGAGAGACCGATTAAACACCTATGTGGCCCATTGTTGCCCCTGAACCCGCCGTTTTTAGGTTTTCGTCTTGCTGATGAAACACCGTCCCCCCTGTCACTGCAAGGCATTACGCGTTATCATTAGCGCTGTTACGAACGACCTGATGAGAATGACCATGAACGGCAAGATAACGACTTTTTTTGAAGACAAAGGCTTCGGTTTTATCACCGACGAGAACGGGGAAAATCGTTATTTTCACGTGATTAAAGTGCAAAACCCAGAGCTGATTAAGAAAAACGCGCTGGTAACCTTTGAGCCAACCAACAATACCAAAGGGCCATCGGCCTATGCGGTAAAGGTACAAGCACCAAGCAAGTACATCACCATCGCCAACGAGAGAATCAAAATCTCCAGCATCAAGTCCTTCGATACCTTCACCAAAGAAGTGCCGGTCAAGGTGGAGGTCGATAAAGAGAACACCGTGTTGTCCGTTGGGTTGCTGATGAACCGTATCCGTCCGCAAGTCGCCGAAGCGCCACAAACCGCCACGGAAACGCTGCGTATGCTCTCAATCACCACCTTCCAGAACGCGACTCACGTCTTCTCTGAGCATGAAATCGATATCGATGAAACCGTGCAGGCGTTGAAGACCCTATAGCCCCTGAAAACATTGGAAGCTATTTAATAGCACCTGTGTTAGCGTGGGTTTTCACCTGACACAGGTACGCGATATGTCTGAATCCATCAGCGTTAAAGGTTACAATAACCGCACCACTCAAATTGCCTGCCCAAAGTGTGCTTATGTTACCGAACAGCAATGTTCAAAACTGCGTAAACTCAGCACCTTGATTTGCCCTAACTGCGGCACGCAATTCGCACCAAAGCAGGGCTGAAACGCTATTTGAATATGACATGGTTGAGGCTGTTGCCGCTGACCATGTTAAACGATTCGACGCAGTTACGGCCCTGGGACTTGGCACGATAAAGCGCAATGTCGGCCATATTCATCAGCTGTTCCAGTGATTTATCCTCATTCATTGCCAAACTCGCCACACCCACACTAATCGTGATCCGCAATGGCGCCTTGCCGTTGGGGTTCAGTTCGGCGCTTTCTATCCGCCGACGCAAATGTTCCCCTAAGGCCACGGCCTGCGTCCCCAGCGCCCGCGGCAGCATAATGGCAAACTCTTCGCCCCCCAGACGGCCAAATAACTGGTCGTGGCGCAGTTCACGCCGCAAAATATGAGCGAATGCCGCCAGAACGTGGTCACCGATGGCATGACCATGGGTATCATTGATCAGTTTGAAGTGATCGATATCGATTAACAGCAACGACACCGCCTCTTTCGTATGCTGCTTCTGTTCCAGCATTTCCTTGCCTTTGCGCGTTAAAGCACTACGCGCCAGAGTCCCGGTAAGGAAGTCGTGATTCGCACTGTGTTCCAGCCGGCGCAGCAGTTTACGGCTAACGGCAATCGAGCTGGACAAAATCAGCGGCCCCATCACCAGCATGGCGATGCCCAAACGGGCTGACATCAGGCTGTCCATCACCGCCCCTCGCGCTCCCGGCGTTTCATACAGCATCAGATTGGCAGAAATGCTGACAATCTCCGTCACGCCGGTAAGAAACGTCAGCAAGGTGACGGTAAATAAATGATAACGCACGGCGCACCATAACAGTGCAGGGATGGGGAAGGCTATGGCGCCCGGTCCACCGATATACACGCTAAGCGCCAATGAAAGCAACAACGCCAGCAAAGGCAGGCTGGAGCGCAATTGCCAGCCAAATTGCAGGCTCAGCAATTGTTTTAAGCGTGGGGCGGCAAGCACGACCGGCAGGATTAACAGGTTGGTCGAGAACTGTTCGCTAAACCAGGACATCCAGGCAATGATCAGCGTATTGTTGTATTGACTGTCAGTGCGTAACACCGACAGCGTTGCCGACAGCGCGGCCCCAAGCAGACAGGCAGTAAACATATACAAAATTGCCTGGGGCTTGCCCATACGCCGTTGAGACTTGGGCAGCATCGACATCACGGCATAGCCGGTGGCAATCAGCGCCATATTGCAGGCATTTAGCCAAAGTGCCAATGGCCAGTTTTCGCCGGTGCTGAGATCGGCAGCGATCATGCCAAGATAGGTACCTATCCACCCCAACATCGTCGCATAGCCAGGCTTACGCAGCATCAAGCCAAGCAAAATAGCATTCACCGGCCAAAACAGGGAGAGTGACCCTAACGGACGGGTGAAAATACCAAACAAGGAAAGCAGGTAAGCCAATAAAAATACATTGACCAGCAGAACCGTCGCTGGCAAACGCTGTCTTTCTGCGCTCATGAAATAACCTGCGAGGCAATAATAACAACACTGACTATAAGCATGCTTTCTTTCCCCAAAAAAGTCACAACGAACCACAACGCCCATTAAAATGGTCAATTAAATCAATCAAAAACCTTATCTTGTCTTATTAGCTTAATTCGCCGCTGAAAATTTAAAATCCTGTTCGCCAGACTCATCCCTTTAACGAAAGCGATTGTTAACAGCATAGTCTAAATTGTTAACGCTATTGAAATAACAAACTATGAGAAATTATAAGGGTATAAGGTTAAGACTCTTCTTACTTATGGGTTATTTTCCTGCAACGCCAGCAGAAGCGCAATGAGAAAAGCCCGTAAAGCGCTGCGGGCTGGCTGGAGATCGACAACTAAATTGACAGTTACGGCGCAGGCCCACAGGCCAGTACGGGTAGTGATGGTAAAACAGCAAGCTTAAGCAGACCCTAGGGGGAAAAAAGCCCGGCTAGGAACCGGGCATAAAGTAACGAAATGCAGTGTTAGCCCAAACGGGCTAATAACTGGCTTATCATAACCCTCAATTGTGCAGAAAAAGTGGATCACTCTAAGCTCCCCCCCTCTCTTGAACAGCAAGTCACCTCGCTATCTAACCGCTGCCAGCCGGGGTAATACCTTGAGCACACTGGACGCGCAAAAAAAATCCCGCACAAGGCGGGATAAAATCAAAGGGATGGTAATACACTACAGGACTAACACAACATCATCGGGCTGGAATAACCTTACCAGCGCGAGTGTATAGAAATGTCATGCTTGGGTAAGGATGATGTGCCAGATGTAACGCCTGATAGAAGGCACTGACAAACCAGTAGTTTTACTCTGACAGGAGATTAAATGTAACCAATGGCAACATGGCTTTTTATGGTGTGTACAGTATACCGATTGCCGCTTTCCGGGGGAATTGCAGGCCTTGCATTACAAACCCTTTGGCGACGCCATTGCGTCAAGGTTTATTAATGAGCTATCCCTGCCGTAATAAAAACCAATCTGTAACAAGGCTATTTTTCTGTAAGAGCTCTCCAATATCTTATTTTGCAGGTTAGTGCTATATTTTTTAGGCACACCCCCCCCCTACTTCACGATGGGAAGTATATGAAAAAAAATCGTTTTGGCGTTGTCGCGGCCGCTTTGGCTGCGGGTATGTTGCTGGCGGGATGTACCTCCAAGGTTGCAGAAACTACGCAGTATTCCGGGTTCCTGCAGGACTATAGCAAACTGCAAAAAACAGAAACCGCCAGCGGACATCAGGTTTTACGCTGGGTCGCTCCCGGTTTTAAATAGTCTAATTATCGTGGCATCTATATTACCCCGTTGGTCTTCTACCCACCGGCAAAACCCACTGCCCGGGTGAGCCAGCAAACGCTGGATCAGATCAGAGAGTACGCCAGCACCTCACTAAGAAATGCCGTTGCACAACGTACAACGCTATTGCCTACCCCATCAGGCTCACGCGTTCTGGTCGCCAAAGTTGCCATTACTGCGGTAACGGCTGAAAACGAAGGGGTGCAATTCTATGAAGTTGTGCCAATTGGCGCAGTGATCGCCACCACCATGGCCGCCAGCGGACACAGAACGCAAGACACTGCGTTATTCATGGAAATCAAACTGATCGATCAAGATACCGGTAAAACGGTCCTGGCCGTAGTCCGTAAAGGCTTGGGTAAAACGGTCAGTAATGAAAATGCCCCAATCACCTTGGCCGACGTGAAGAAAGCCATTGATGATATGGTGATGGATATTGTGAACTTTCCGAAACTATAATTAGTGCTGCAAAAGAGGGGGAAATAGTTTTCCCCCTCTTTTCCCCAGCTCCCTCTTTCCCATTTAATATGTGAGCACCATCACATTCCCCCGTTATCGATAAACAAGCTGGGACAAATGTCCCGAGCAATATTCTAATATCAGAGCCAGCTTCCAGTTTTACGCCCTTTTTGACATTGCCGTCGGACCGGCGTCCTGTCCTTACCTGCCGAGGAACTTTATAGTTAACGCTATGCAGAACGACAAAAAAAACAGTGAATGGTTGAGCGTTGTCGAGCTGGTTACCGGTGATGCCATACTTTACGACCTGCTGAAATATTGCCCGTTGGCTATTTTACGCCGTTGGCAGTTGCAGCAAGTCAGGCCAGGTACGCTGATATGTCAACAACATGAAATTTGTCATGAATTTCACCTGATAGCGCAGGGTAATGTGGACGTATTTATTCACGCCGACGATGGGCGTAAATATTTACAGGCACGCTACCACGCCGGAGACATGCTGGGTGAGCTCGAGATCTTTGAGCAACGGCCGTATATCTGCTCGGTAGAAGCGACCAGTGAAGTGACGTTACTGACGCTTTCACGCAGCGATTTTTGCCACTGGCTGACGGTCGACAATTACTTCAACCAGAAAATCATTCAGTCGTTCAGCAGCCAGTACTATCAGCTGTCGAAAAAAGCGGGCGAAGACAGTCTCTATTCATTGCACCAGCGCGTCTGCCATGCGCTGTGGCAAAGCTACCAACACCAGGGGGCCAAAAATGAAGGAGAAATCACCATTAATAAACAACAGCTCAGCGAACAGTTTGCCGTGGCCCCACGCAGTATCAACCGCATCCTGTTTGAACTGCGCGAGCAGCAAATTATTACGGTCAACGGTGAACGGATTGCTGTAATCGATCCAGTCCGGTTACACCAACAGGCCGAGTTTTAATTTTTGGCCTTAGTGCCAACCAGTATAAAACACAGGTAAGTTCCATGACTCAACTACAACCGCATATCCGGCTTAGCCGGCAGATGACACACGCCCATTACGCGCTGTTACCGGGCGATCCACAACGCGTCGAACACGTTGCCCGCTTTCTGGAGCAGGTGGAGGATTTTGGCCAAAATCGCGAATACCGGGCGCTGCGCGGTTGGTTTCGTGGTGTGGAAGTCCTGGTGATTTCCACCGGCATGGGTGGCCCTTCTACCGCCATCGCCGCCGAAGAGCTACATCAGATCGGCGTCGACTGCCTGGTGCGTATTGGCAGCTGCGGCGCGATGCAAAGTTCAATGAAGCTGGGCGATCTGGTGATTGCCAGCGCGGCAGTGCGCGATGAAGGCACCGGCAATGCCTATATCCCCGCAGCCTACCCGGCCAGTGCCGACTGCGGCCTGGTTTATCTGCTGCGCCAACAGGCACAAAAACTGGGATACAGTACGCACTGTGGCTATGTGCGTAGCCATGACAGTTTCTACACCGACCGCGAACAGGAGATCACCGATTTTTGGTCGGCCAAAGGTATTCTCGCCGCCGATATGGAAACCGCCCCGCTGATGGTCGTTGGCGCACTGCGTAATATGCGCATTGCCTCTATCCTGAACGTGGTGGTGGAACACCAGGGCTGCCTGGAACAGAGCATCAACGACTATCAACAGCAGGAGCATTCCTGCCAACGTGGCGAGGAACGCGAAATTGTGCTCGCGCTCGAAACGCTGTATCAGGATCATCTTGAGAGGACGCAATAATGGATTTTTTCAGCATCAATAACGTCATGGTCAACATTCCTCTGGGCGAAGGTGGCTATGCGCTGTCATGGATCGAAGCCATAGGTACGGTGTTTGGCCTGCTGTGCATCTGGTTTGCCAGCAAAGAGAAGATTATCAACTACCTGTTTGGTTTGATTAACGTCACGCTGTTTGCCGCTATCTTCTTCCAGATCCAGCTGTATGCCAGCTTGCTGTTACAGGTGTTTTTCTTCGCCGCCAACCTGTACGGCTGGTATGCCTGGAGCCGTCAGAACGAAAATAATGAAGCCGCGCTGAAAATCCGCTGGTTGCCACGGCAAAAGGCTCTCACGCTGCTGGTAGTTTGCGTGGTGGCCATCGGCCTGATGTCGCTGTTTATCGATCCGGTATTCGCCGTGCTGACGCGCATTGCCATCGGCATTATGCAGGGAATGGGGCTTTCGGTGGTGATGCCTGAACTGCAACCAGACGCCTTCCCACTGTGGGATTCCACCATGCTGGTGCTGTCGATCGCCGCCATGGTGCTGATGACGCGCAAATACGTCGAGAACTGGCTGCTGTGGGTGCTGATTGACGTGATCAGCGTAGTGATTTACGCCATCCAGGGGGTTTATGCCATGTCGTTGGAGTATATTTTACTGACGGTGATTGCGCTGATGGGGTCGTTTGCCTGGATCAACAGTGCGCGCCAACATGGCTCAAAGCCGTTGCAACAAGAGACAGCACTCAAGGCAATGCCTTGAAAATGGGGGGTATCCCCCCCATGTAACCTGTGTTGTCTGCCATTTCGGTAGGTCTAGCGAAAGGAAATGAACATGTTAGAGAATTATTTTGGCTCTGGGATCGCTCCAACGGAAGAGCAAAAACGCAGATTACTGGCGGTGCAGGCAGCACTGGAACTGTTGAAGGCAACGCTGTCTGACACCAACGACGGCAACGGTGTCGAATACCAGCTGAAAACGGCAGAAAAGCACGTCAGCTCTCTGGCAGATGCCATCCAGGCTGCCGTAGAGAAGAAGTAACGTCCTTGCTTTGCTGGCCCCTGCACAATTCACGTTGTGCGGGGGTTTTTATTGGCTGCTCTCTTCAACAAAAACCTCTTGCCTCCTCCGCTGTTTTTATCCGCAATTCATATTTGTGCCAGCACTCACATATTTAACCAGGGAATTTTTGATTCCCATTCACAACAGTTCCCCTCTTCCTATAGTGTGAAAATCAATCACCAAGAGGGCGATAACTAAAAAATCAAACCTGGACTTTCTTATCAGCATTAAATCATGTGCGGCGTAGGTTGCTTATTGGTTCGCTATTATCTGTTTATTGTTAAATAACTTAAATTAATTACCTCAAGCACAAATCGTTAGAACGTTTAATGCTTCCAGTTCAGCTCATTATTTTTAAGTGAGTCGCTTTAGCTCGCCTCATATTAATAAAAAACAAGAAAAATGACTTACCTTACACAGGATCATAATAATGAAAACAATACCTCTGGCATTACTCCTTCCTGCCCTGCTAGCCACCAGCGCCGCCGAGGCAGTGACGGTCTATAACAGTAAACGATATTTATGGCCGTATCGAGGCACAAACCGGCAATGAATGGACAGATGAACACACTAATGCCACCAACCTGACCGGCCGTCTTGGCTTTGAAGCCAAACAAAAGCTTGATGAGCAATTCGGCCTGTTTGGCAAGTTGGAATGGCAGGTTAACACTCAGAAGAACGATACCGAGGTCGCCGAAGATAACTGGGATATTCGTTATGGCTATATCGGGATTGACGGTAAGGATCTGGGGAAACTGATGGTTGGCCGTACGCGCAACCCGATGTACCAGTGGATGGGCATCACCGATCGTTACATGAACTACACGGCTAACGTTTACTCCAACTGGGTCGGCACGCGTATCGACTCCTCCTATCAATGGAACCGTCAGGACGGCACATTACAGTATGAATATACCTATGGCGGGCTGGACGTTCGCACCGCCTACGTGATGGGTAACGGTGCAAGCGACAGCACCGTTGACGATGGTTATATGGCCAGCCTCGGCTACGCTTTTGAATTCCCGGTGATGGGTACGCCACTAAAAATCAAACCGGTGATTGCCTGGCAGAAAATGACCAAAGACCCCAAAAATACCAGCCTAAGCGGCAACTACACCGATTATACCCAAAAAGGGATTGGCATACGCCTCAGCTACGACAAGGCTTATCTTGGTATCAACGTTGGCCGACAAACCTACGAGCAAACCGGCAAGCCAGATAAAGATTATGATGCCTTCGACTCGCTGGCCGAATACTGGTTTACCAGCAAAGTCGCGCTACGTGGTGGCTACTCGCAGTTGATCGAGTCTGAAAATGATTACGTCCACCGCAAACAGTGGATCTCTGAACTGGAATATCGCCTGAAAAAAGATGTGCATCTTTCTGCCACCTACATTTATGACGATCGGCAAAGCTACGATTCGGCAGAAAACCTGTGGGTACTTGGGTTACGTTACGAATTTTAATCACTGCGCAAGGATGGAAAACATGAACAATTTTATCAGTTTATTCGCCGTGTTAGCGTTGAGCGCCAGCGCCAGCCACGCAGCCGCGCTGCCAAAAGAGAGCGGTAGTTTCGATTTTACCGTGCCACAAACCGGCAAGAAGATGGAGGTCTTCAGCTACCAGCCTCCTGGTGCCAATGCCAACACCCCAGTGGTATTTGTCCTGACCGGACTGAACCGTAATGCTGATGAGTACCGCGACTCGTGGGTAGAAAATGCCAAGAAAAACAAACTTATCGTCATCGCCCCGCTGTTCTCCGAAGCCGATTATCCCGGTAACGACGGCTATAACCTGGGGAATATCGAGAATGCCAAAACCCACCAGGTCAACCCTAAAGGGGAATGGGCTTTCACGGTCATTGACGATCTGTTTGCCGATATGCAAAAGCAGGGGATCACCAAACAACAAGACTATTATTTATTTGGTAACAGCGCTGGCTGCCAGTTTGTTCACCGGATGCTGACCTTTGTCCCTGAGGCGAATGTCAAAGCCGCCATTTGTGCGGCAGCCGGATGGTGGACCATGCCAGATGTGGAAAACCCCTGGCCCTATGGCCTGGACAATGCGCCGGTGAAAGTGACGCAAAAACAGCTGGCCGACTACTTTGCCAAACCCGTGCTGATCACCGTCGGTGAAAAAGATAACGATCCGTATCACCCTTTGCTGCGCCGCTCTTATGAAGCCATGGCACAGGGGGATAGCCGGTTAACCCGTGCACAAAGCTATTTCCTGACGGCGCAGCAGAAAGCCAAACGCTATAAGGTCGACTTCAACTGGCGCTTTACGACCTTGCCCGACGTTGGGCATAGCGGCTCGAAGATGTCTGCCTATGGCGCAGAGCAATTTGCCTGGTTTGAACAGCATGGCGAGTTCAACGTACAACCGTAACTTGAGGAGAACGCGCTACTGCCAAAGCAAGCGGTAGCGCGGGTCAGAAGGGAATGAGAGATGACACACACTTCTGACAAGGGAATTTTTGATTCCCCTTTTTTCTCCCTTGGGTTTTGTTATTAATGAAGGAAGAAATGGCGTAGAGGGGAAAACTGACATGAACAGAGCGGAATTCACTCAACGTATTGCCAGCATTGATAATCTGACCGAAACGGATCGGCGTATCATCGACTATTTTGACAAACACTTTGAGTCCATCCCCTACAGCAAAGTGATCGATGTTTGCCATGAGATCAACATCGCCAAGTCAACCTTGGGGCGATTTATGATGAAGCTCGGCTTCACCGGCTTTCGTGACTTCAAAGAGTCCACCATCGAGCCAGAGCAGCGCAGAAACATCTCCCCCATAGAACGCTTCGACAACAGCAAAAACAGAAAAAACGGCATCGAATTCATAGAAAAACACTGCGGCGAGATCACCGATAATATCAACAATACGTTGAAAAACATCAATCGCCAGCATTTGGAGAAAACCATCGCGCTGATTTGCGATCCGGAAAAAAGGCTGTATGTGATTGGCAGCGCAACGGCACATGCCTTGGCCGAGTATTTTTATCTGCTTGGCCGCTATATCAAAAAAGACATTGTGCTACTGGATGCCAATATTGCCAATTTACCGCATAAGCTAATCGACTCGAGAAAAGGCGATGTGCTACTGGCGATTTCTTATTATCGTTTTTCCAGCGTGACGACAAGGCTGATAAAATGGTTTTATCAACATCGTGGCGATACCATCGTTATCACCGATAATGCCGTCAATCCGTTCAGCCACTTCGCCACGGCGATGTTGCTGATGGAGAGCCAGCATAGCGGGCTGTTCAGCAGCCGCAGCGCGGGCTTCGTATTAATCGAGGCGCTGGTCAATTATATGGGCGAAGTGAAAAGCAACGAATTAAACGAGAACTTCAACGTCATGGAGTCGTTATTCGAGGCATTTAACGTTTTCAATAAATAACACCAACACCAGGCAGTATTAATATTCACCAACCATCTTTATAGCCCTGTTGCTTCAGGGCTAAGCATTGACTTACCAGAATGCCATGTAGCAATCCATCTCTGGCGTTTATTTAATGAAAAGAGGCTTTATCATGAGCAGTGAAAACAGCGCAATCCCTGTTTGCCCTGAGCAGCAAATTCTACGTACCTCACAGGGGAATTTATCTTTCCGCGCCTGCGGTGAGGGCGAAACCCTGATCTTTTTACACGGTATTCTGGGCAGCTCAAAAGCCTGGCCATTCCAGTATGCCGCCTTTTCTCCCCACTACCGCGTCATGGCTTGGGATGCACCGGGATATGCCGACTCCGCGCTGGTTCCGGCCGAGATCGACGCTTTTGTGCAGATGCTGCATGAGTGGGTGCAATACTGCGGGGCAGAGAAAGTCTCCCTCGTCGGGCATTCAATGGGCGGCACCGTTGCCAGCCGCTACGCCGCACGCTATCCAGAGCGGGTAAAAAACCTGGTGTTGTCCTGCACCCATCCCGGCTATGGCGCGCCAGAGTCGGCCCCAAGTTCGGAAAAGCTGGAAAAACGGCTGAAAGAGCTCGCCGAAATCGGCCGCGAAGCCTACGGCAGAAACCGCGCCCGAGATCTGCTTCCCTTCCCAGATGTGCCCACAGCGGTGCTGGACTATGCGGCAGACATTGCGGCAGGCACCAATCTGGAAGGCCTGAGGCGTGCCACTCGCATGTTGCAACTCGCCGACAACCGCCCGCTACTGCCCCAGCTCAAGATGCCAACGCTGATCCTCACCGGTGAAAAAGACGCCGTGGTGCAACCACAGCTCAAAGCCGATCTGCTGGCGCTGGTGCCTTATACCCAACATATCGAGATGCCCGGTATGGGCCATGCGCCTTATTTCCAGGCTCCGGATTATTACAACACGCTATTGCATGAGTTTTTTGCCAAACACTCATAAGGGGACATGATGACTGGATTTATCATCGGGATGATCGTTACCGTATTGGCGGCCTGGTTTATTATCAAAAACTACCAGCCGCAAACCGTGTTACTGCTGGCGGGGCTGAGCCTGCTGCTGATCACGGCGGTGTTCTTTCCCGAGCAATCGATATTGTACGGCAAGGCCAAATCCATCGGCTGGGTTGGCGGGGATATTTTCGCGTTCGTGAAAGAGTCTTTGACCACCCAGGTGGCGGGCATCGGTTTGATCATTATGGCGGCGGGCGGTTTTGCCGACTATATGGATCACATCAAAGCGTCGAACTCGATGGTAAATCTGTGCATCAAACCCTTGCAGATGATCAAGGCTCCTTACCTGATCCTGGCGATCGGCTACATCTTATCCCAGTTGCTGCACGTGGCGATTTCCAGCGCGGCCGGTCTGGCGATGCTGCTGTTGGTCACCTTCTTCCCGGTGTTGGTGCGGCTTGGTGTCAGTAAAGCCGCCGCCGCCTCGATGATCGGCATGTCGGCGTTTATGGATCTCGGCCCGGCGGTGGGCACCGCCAACCTGGCAGCCAAACATGCCGGTATGGAAACCGCCGTCTACTTTGCTCACTACCAACTGCCGGTCGCCACCGGCGTGATGCTGGCGGTAGCGGTACTGATCTTCTTCACCGCACGCTACTTTGACGCCAAAGACGGGCATATAGTCACCCAACAGCAGGTGGAACAACCAACCAGCGAAGACACAGCCAAGGTACCGGCATTCTACGCTTTCCTGCCGGTGTTCCCGGTGATACTGGTGATCGTCTTCAGCCCACTGGTGATCAGCAGCATCAAGATTGACGTGGTGACAGCGATGATTATCGGCACCCTGTTGGCATTTTTCTGCGAGTTGCTGGTACGGAGAGATTTCAAAACCGCCTGCAAAGGCATCCAGGTGTTCTTCAAAGGCATGGGCACCATGTTTACCAGCATCGTTTCCCTGCTGGTGTGTGCCGACGTTTTCGCCCAAGGCTTACAGATCATCGGGGCCGTTGACTTCATTATTCACACCGTTCAGGCCGCGGGCTTTGGCTTTGGCAATATGACGATCGTGATGGCCCTGCTGGTCTGCGTGACCGCGGCGCTGACCGGCTCCGGCGTGGCGGCGTTCTTCTCCTTCTCTGGGCTGGCTCCAGGCATTGCCACCAAGTTTGGCGAAAGCGCCGTCAGCATGATCCTGCCAATGCAACTGATGGCCGGTATGGGAAGATCGATTTCCCCGGTGGCAGGGGTGATCATTGCCGTCAGCAAGGCCGGTGAATGCTCGCCGTTTATGATTGTCCGCCGTACGCTGATCCCCGCTGTAGGCGGGATGATCACCATGCTGGTGCTAAACGGCATCTTGAATTAACACCCTGTTAAAACTTGGGGCAGGGAAATCTCTGCCCTATCATCAAATCCTCGCCAACTGTCCATTTCCTGACCATAAACCTGGTCTTTTCTGAAATGTTTCACCGCCTCTATATCGCCTGGTTTTCCCTCTGTACACTGCCTGAAATTACCCCTCACCCCAACCCTCTCCCACAGGGAGAGGGAGCTGTCTGGAGTCTGCGGTTAGCCCGCGCAGCTTCGGAAAATTGGGTGTAAGAACAAGAAAGGCAAGGTATTACGCAAGGCAATCAACGAACTCGATGGGTCCCCTCGCCCTTTGGGAGAGGGTTAGGGTGAGGGGAACCAAAAACACCAAACCAAAACGTCGAATTTATTAACAAGGAGTGTTGATATCATGTTCTCAAAGATCATGTTTATTCTGTTTGCCGCCACCGTGGTATTGGTGCTGATTAACTGGGAACGCCTGTGGGACTATATCCGCCCAATGGTGTAATTCAGCATAACCCTGCCCCTGCAAAAAAGGGGCAGGTAATTCACTGAGCGCTAACGATGGTACAGTCCCATTGCTGGTTTACCTCGCTCTGATTAGCGGGAACGCAGATCTAGCGCCACGTCGACGATCATATCTTCCTGGCCGCCCACCATGCGGCGTTTACCCAGCTCGACCAGAATATCCACCGCGTTGATACCGTATTTCACCGCGGCCACTTCACAGTGGCGCAGGAAACTGGAGTAAACCCCAGCGTAGCCCAGCGCCAACGTTTCACGATCGACACGAACGGGCCGATCCTGCAATGGGCGCACCAGATCGTCAGCCGCATCCATCAAGGCATACAGATCCGTGCCATGGTGCCAGCCAAGTTTATCCGCCGCCGCAATAAACACCTCAAGCGGCGCGTTACCGGCTCCTGCCCCCATCCCTGCCAAGCTGGCATCCACGCGATCGCACCCTTCTTCCACCGCCACCATCGAGTTGGCGACCCCAAGGCTGAGGTTATGGTGCGCATGGATACCGGTATGCGTTTCTGGTTGCAACACCGCTTTCAAGGCTCGGAAACGGGCACGGATATCGTTCATATTCATCGCGCCGCCAGAATCCACCACGTAGATGCAGGTTGCCCCGTAGCTTTCCATCAGCTTGGCCTGGCTGGCCAGATTTTCCGGCGTCGTCATATGGCTCATCATCAGGAAACCCACGGTATCCATGCCCAGCTCACGGGCATAGGCGATATGCTGTTTGGAGACATCGGCTTCGGTACAGTGAGTGGCGACACGCACTACCCGCGCCCCGGCGTTATAGGCATCCTTCAAATCGTGAATGGTGCCAATGCCCGGCAGCAGTAAGGTGGCGATTTTAGCGTGGGTGGTGACGTCTGCCGCCGCCGCAATCCACTCCAGATCGGTATGTGCGCCAAAGCCGTAGTTGAAACTGGAGCCCCGCAGACCATCACCATGTGCTACTTCAATCGAATCGACCTTCGCCGCATCCAGTGCCTTGGCAATATCCTGCACATTTTGCAGCGTATATTGGTGACGAATAGCATGCATCCCGTCGCGCAGGGTCACATCCGAGATGTAGATTTTTCTCTCGTTCATAGCCGTTCTCCAGCAACGTGCGCCATGGCCTGAGCCATACGCTCGGCGGTCGCCAGCGCAGCGGAAGTCATGATATCAAGGTTGCCTGCATAGGCAGGTAAGTAGTGCGCCGCGCCTTCAACCTCCAGAAACACCGAGGTTTTCAGGCCAGAAAAACGGCCAATCCCCGGTAAGTTAAGCGGTGCATCGGCAGGGATGACATCAAACTGTACTTTCTGCTTCAGCCGATAGCCGGGCACATAGGCCTGCACGGCCGCCGCCATTTCATTGATTGAAGCCTCAACCTTGTCTTGATCGACGGCTTCACTCAACACATAGACGGTATCACGCATCATTAAGGACGGTTCCGCCGGGTTCAACACGATAATCGCTTTGCCCCTCTCTGCCCCGCCAACTACCTCGATTGCCTTGCTGGTGGTTTCGGTAAACTCGTCGATATTGGCGCGGGTGCCCGGCCCGGCAGACTTACTGGCAATGGAGGCGATAATTTCGGCGTAATGAACTCTGGCCACCCTAGCTACCGCTGCCACCATCGGAATGGTCGCCTGCCCGCCGCAGGTCACCATATTGACGTTGACCTGGCTCAGATTTTCCTCCAGGTTCACTACCGGCACGCAATAAGGGCCAATCGCCGCAGGCGTCAGATCGATCAGCCGGATCCCCGGTTTGGCCGCCCGCAGGATGGCATCATTTTTAACATGAGCACTCGCGCTGGTGGCATCAAAGACAAAATCAATGTCGGCGAACTCAGGCATCAGGATCAGCCCGTTAACGCCGGTATGACAGGTTGCAACCCCCATCCGGCGAGCACGAGCCAGGCCGTCGGATTCAGGATCGATCCCCACCATCGCCCCCATCTCCAGATGCTTGGCGTTACGCAGGATTTTAATCATCAAATCGGTACCGATATTACCGGAACCGATGATCGCCACTTTTCTCTTGCTCATCATTGGCTGTCCTCATAGAAGTGGGCAGAAACCGTGCCGACGCCTTCAATTGTTGCCGTAAAACTGTCACCTGCTTGCACCGGCACCATCGGGCCCAGTGCTCCAGTCAACACAACATCACCCGCTCGTAACGGCGTGCCGAGGCTGGCCATTTTGCGTGCCAACCAGACGGCAGCATTAATCGGATGCCCAAGACATTCACTACCACGCCCGCTAGACACCACCTCGTGATTGCGCGTCATGCTCATGCCGCAATGTTGCAGATCCACCTCATCGATGCGACGCACCGGGCCACCCAGCACATACACGCCACAGGAAGCGTTATCCGCCACGGTATCGACAAACGCGATCGACCAGTCCTTGATGCGGCTGCCCACCACTTCCAGCGCTGGCAATACCCACTCCACTGCGCTACATAACTCATCGAACGTGGTATCGGCATGCGGTAAATCACGATCCAGCACCAACGCAATCTCCGCTTCCATACGGGGCTGCATCACTCGCGAAAATGGAATGTCCTGGTTGGTGCCGTAGCACATGTCGGCAAACAGGGTGCCGAAGTCCGGCTGGTCAACTCCCAGCTGTTGCTGAACCTTGGGATGGGTGAGCCCTACTTTGCGCCCCACCACTCGGCGGCCAGCAGCCTGCCAATGCTGTACGTTCAACTGCTGGATGGCATAGGCCGCCTCGCCGTTGTCGAGGCCTAGGCGATCGCGCAAGGGCTCAATCGCCTTGCCGCTGAACTCGGACTGCCGTAGCGCCGCAGCCAATTGCTCCAAATTGTCATCACTCATCATTCGCTCCCTGATTAATGCTTGAGAAAATCCACGACCATGCGGTTAAAGCTGTCGGCATGTTCCCATTGCGCCCAATGCCCACAGTTGCTGAACACATGCAGTTGTGACCCGGCAATGCCTGCCAGCAGGCGCAGCCCGGTATCCATCGGCACAAAACGATCGTTACGCCCCCAGACGATCAGCGTCTGGGCTTTGATTTCACCCAGGCGCGGGCTAAAATCCGGGAACTGCTTCGGATTGACCGACAGGCTCTTGACGAAGTTCTCCAGGTGGTCACGGTGCGCCAGAATATTGTCGAGGCGGGTTTTGAACAGCGCTTCAGTCAGATCGCTGGGATCGTAAACAAAAATGTTCATCATTTTGCGCAGGTTCTCGATGTTTGGCTCACGGTAGAGCCCCTGCAGCAGCTTGATCCCTTCCGTTGGCATCGGCACAAACGGGCTAGCACCACCGGTACCGCCCCCCATCAACACCAGTTTGCCAACGCGCTCAGGCCAGGTCAGGGTAAACGCCACGGCGCTGTGGCCGCCCATCGAGTTCCCCAGCAGATGTACCTGCTCCAGATCCAGCGCGTCCACCAGCCCTTTCAAAATGCGGGCATTGAGGTCCGAACGGGAACCGGTACTGACGATCGAATCGCTCTTGCTCCAGCCAGGGAAATCCAGCAGGATCACGCGATAACCCGCCGTTACCAGCGGTTGAATATTACGGCTGAAGTTCGCCCAGCCGCTGGCTCCGGGGCCGGAACCGTGCAGCATGACCACGGTTTGCGCGCCGCTGCCGCAGTCGTTGTAATGGATACGCAGGCTGGCTTCACCCTCTTGGATCTGCACGAAGCGGCTGGTATTTTCTTCAGTAAGGTCAAAAGATTGCGATGTCATGATGGTGCTCCTTTATCGTTATTATTTCCGCGGTGCGGCGCTGATTGAGCCGAACCCGGCGATCCACTCGGGAAGCTCGCGGTAATAGCGCCCCTCGGTCTGATAAGGACCAAATGCCGATAGTGCAGCAAAGGCGGCCATCCAGGCTTTAACCTCATGGGTTGAGCGGCCAGCGATCGCCGACAGTTCGTCATTGCCCAGCCCATCCAGTTCCGCCAACTGTCCGCCGGAAAGAATGTCCATAAACTGGTTGTCCCAGACCGGGTTGAGAGGATGTAAGGTGCTCTGATCCTGCACAAAAGCACGGGCAGCAGAGATAACGCGGTGCTGGCGTAATTGGCGCTCGTCTGCCGGTAATTGGCGGCCACTGCCCAACAGGCGGTCACGCATATGAGCGTCAGCCTCGGCCAACTGAGGTACCGGCGGCTGGTGCGAAAGCCCACCAGAGCCCAGGATCAATACTCGTTTATCCAGGCCACGGGCAAAACGCCCGATAGCTTCACCCAGCAGGCGCGTTCGCTTGAAGCCAGGCAAGGGTGGCGCAACCCCATTGATAAATACCGGCAGCACCGGGCAGTTCGCCAGGCCACCGAGCAAATACTCCAGCGGCTGGGCAAAACCATGATCCACCTGCATGCAGTAGGAAACCGCAACGTCGACCCCCGCATCCAACACCGATTGAGCGCAGGCCTCGGCCAGCTTCGCAGGCACCGGCAGCTCGCCAGCGGCACTGCTGAAGTCACCTATCGCCGTAGCGGCCATACCAATGCAGAACGGCGGCATGATGTCGTAGAAAAAGCCGTTGTAATGATCTGGCGCGAACAGGATCACCAGTTCAGGATCAAATACCTGGATCCGCTGCCGTGCGTCGGCAATAGTTTTTTCCACTTCGGCCAGCACCGCTGGGGCCGGATCAACGTAGCCCACTAACGGGGAATGAGAGAGACAATGAAGATAAGCGTTCATATCAAGCCACCTTGTTTTTAATCATTAGCGTGTTTAGCGCGGAACGGCTATTCCAGACGGTCCAGGTTCCGGGCATAAAAGCCCCCCCTCACCTGCTCGCGACACCAGATCAACTCCCTCTCCTGCGTAAGAGAGTGGGGTGAGGAGGGGAAACCGGTTAGCCATGGCAGGGCTAAATCAAGCTCTTTAGTGCAACCTGTGGATCAACCAATAGCCTTTCATCTATCTGGCTACCTTGCTGGATCAGCCTGCGAAGATGGCGCATTTCCCGCCCCTGGTTCAGCGTGATGGCCCCCATCAGCCGGCCCTCTTGCAACCCAAACCAGATGGCGCTGTGCGCCTCAACGCTGCCGCGCACCAACCAATATTCGCTCTGCATGGCCCCGATAAACTGAATATTGCTGTCGAACTGATCGGTCCAGAACCACACCGGCACCGTGGGCGGTAACGGCTGATCCAACATGGCACAGGCCGCCACCAGTGCCTGCTGGTTGGCGTTATCCCAGGTCTCCAGGCGGACAAGTTGCTCACCCTGACGGCGTAAGGTGACATCTCCAGCCGCATAAATATTGGCAACCGAAGTACGGCAATGGTCGTCGACAATGATGCCGTTGGCAGTCGCTAACCCTGCCTGGATAGCCAGACGATCGTTGGCTTCAATGCCGATGCCATAAATCACCGCGTCACCCATCAGCCGTTCACCGTCCTGCAACGTCAGCACTACGTTTCCCTGTTCCAGAGCGGCGTGCTCAATCTGGGCATTAAGGCAAAGACGCACCTGATGCTGTTGATGCAGGCTCATCAGATAATCGCGCACCGGCGGTGGAGCATTGCGCCCCATCACCATCGCCGCCTGCTCAATCACCGTCACCTCACAGCCACTCTGCTTCGCACTGGCTGCCAACTCGAGGCCAATGGTGCCGGCACCGACAATCAGGATCCGTTGGTTGGCAGTCAGTGCTTCACGTAACCGCCTGGCATCTGCCGCAGTACGCAAGGTATGCGATTTATCACCCAACGCATCCAGCGATGTGAGCCGTCGAGCCTTGGCCCCGGTCGCCAACAGCAACCGGTCCCACTCCAGTTCTTCACCATCAGCCAGCAGCACCGTGTGCTGTAAGGTATCGATCGCGACAACCTGCGTATTGCGGCGCAGGACAATGGCATTCTCCTCATAGAAGGAAGCAGGCAGAATGTCTTGCAACTGCGGGGTGGGCGACAGCAACATGGCTTTCGACAAAGGGGGACGTTCGTACGGAATTTCCGGCTCTTCGCCGATCAGGGTGATGCCACCGGTAAACCGTTGTGCGCGTAGGGCTGCGGCCGCCATAGCTCCGGCCTGACCACCGCCGATAATCACTATCTGTTTCATGTTGGCTCCTATAGCTGCAATCCACCCGCCACGTGGCGAATACCCCGAATGGCCAGGCCCGCATCGGCATTGATCATCACGCCGCTCAACGTCCGGTTGTTACGGCGCGAGGCCAGCATCAGGTAAGGGCCGGTAAAATCTTCCGGCGCAGGGGAAAATTGCAACGGCAAAATGGCGGCAATCTTTTCCGGCGTCAGCGATTGCATAATCGAGGTGTCCTGCTGCCCAAGCGCCTGTGGACCACGCAAGTCACTGGCCATGCCACAAGGCCCGACGCCATTGACCCGAACCTTGGGGGCCAGTTCATAAGCCAACTGACGGATCAGCCCTACGTCAGCATGCTTGCTGGCGGTATACAGCGGGCCGCCGCCGCCGGGATACCAGGCCGCATTGGAAAGCGTGAAGATCATACTGCCGCAGGAGTGGATCAATGCCGGAGCGCTGGCTTTGGCGCCCAACAGATAGCCTTTGACGTTAACGGCAAACAGCTCGTTAAAGCCGGACTCCAACTGCTCCGCCGGTGTCGCCAGCAACGAGGCATTATGATCCCAGATACCGGCATTGCCGATAAAACAGTCCAGACGCCCAAAGCGGGACAGCGCCATCTCCACCGCACGCTGATTATCGGCAAAGGAAGTCACGTCACCCTGCACAGCCACAACCTGCTCGCCAAACTGCTGCTGTAACCGGCTGACCTTTACTGCTGAACGTTCCAGGGTCGCCACCCTGGCACCCTCCTCGATAAATCGCGCCACCAGAGCCAGCCCCAAGCCTGAGCCGCCACCGGTTATCAGCACTACGTCATCTTTAAGATCGGACATCAGACGCCCTCCGGTAAATCGATAAACACGGCCCCCTCTAACACGGTGACCTGGTAGGTTTGCAGCGACTCCGTGGCGGGCATGCACAATGCTTTACCGGTCTTCAGGCAAAAGCTGGCCGAGTGCAGTGGGCATTCCACGGTCGCGTCATCCTCGATATAGCCCTCAGACATCGACGCATTGCCGTGGCTGCAACGATCGTTGATCGCGTAATATTCACCGCCCACGTGAAACAACGCGATCGTCGGCTCAGTATCGAGCCGGAGAGCTTCCCCCTCCGGCAACGCCCCAACAGCACAAGCATGGATTCGTTTCATCAGAACAGGATGCTCATGTTGTGAGAGGTGATAACCGCCTGATCGAGAATGATTTCACGCCCACACAGTCCCCAGCCCTCCTCGGTTGAACGGCGGCGCAGCAGATCGGTACGGGTGCCAACGTAGATGGTTTCGTCACGCTCTTTTTGTGACCGGTAAAGCAGGTAGTTCACTCGCACGGAGAACACATCGGCCTGTGCCGTTTCGCTGATAATGCAGTTGTTGACCATATGCCGAGTGCGGGACGGCGGCTCTTCAGCCCAGGCCATCCCGGTTTCCAGGCGGGCGATCCGGCGTTCAAGCTGTGATTTGGTGTCGTTGAAAATCCAGGTGGTCGGTGGTTGAACGCCTTTGCGCCGATCGCGAGTCTGGGCATTAACCCTAGTGCGCATGGTGTAGCTCAAATCATCGTCAAGCAGTTCCAGCCAGGCACGGAACGCCCAATCATCTAACAGGGCGGCTTCGCGGTAGAGAAACTGGGTAATCTGATGCTGGAGTTCCATAGAGATCGGATGGCTCATTTCATCACCTCCTGCTGGTAGGCTGCGGTTTTCTCTTGGACTTCCTGCCAGGTATCGCTGCTCAGCAAATCCGCCCAACGTTGGTACATGCCGCGCGCGGCGGTTTCAGAAAAGATGTAGTTGGTAATACCGGGGATACCGTCTTCACGGCGTTTTTCCTGATTCAGCCCCATCTCCAGGCATAATGGATTGTGACGGGCCTGGTGGCCTTTGAGCAGTTTCTGGATCTCAGCCCAGTTTTCCGAATCATCCTGCTCAAGGAAACCGGCAGGGCCAAAGGCTCGAGTGGCGCTATTTTCAAACGCCGCTTTGGTTTCCGGCGAGGCGGCCTTGTCGGCAATGCAGAACGCCCAAACCTCAACCTGATCTGGCCCACGGGGATGCCAGACACGCATAGTGGCGGTGCCATTGAGCCAGGAAAGCGTAGGGAAAATATTGTTATGCCCGGCCAGGCGCAAAGCACGGATCTTGCCCAGACGCTGCTCGGCTTCGGGGTAGCTTTCCCGGTAGTAGCGCGAGACTTCACCATCAACCCACACGTTGGCGTCCGGCTTTTCGGTAAAGAAGAAGCCGCAGCCGTGGCCATCCTGACCGAATTGCACCGCGTCTTTGGCGGTTTCCCACACCGGGCGTGCGGTCTGGTCATTACCCAGTTTTTTATCGCTGCCATCCTGCATGCCGCCCAGTACCTGTACCGCCGAGACATGGCTGAACAGGGCATGATACTGATCGCTGGCGAACTGCTCGGCCGGGAACTTCCAGTTGCAGTTAATTACCCACTTCTGCACGCCACCGACAATTTCGGTGCCGCCTTCCCGCCGATCCAGCAAACCATCCAGATACCAGGCCATATCACCCAGATACTCTTTGAGTGGCGGAGCACTGGTATCCCAGTTGCCAAATATCAGGCCTTTATAGCTTTCGACACCAGGCACTTCCTTCAGCCCCCAATGCGATTTGCACAAGCCTTGTTGATAGGCGCGCGGCTCCAATGGCACCTCAGTCAATTCGCCATCGATGCCATAAGACCAGCCGTGGTAAGGGCAGATAAAAGCGCGGGTATTGCCGCTGTCTGCGTAGCTGACACGCATCGCACGGTGGCGGCACTGGTTGAGAAACGCCTTGATGGAGCCATCTTTCTGACGGATGACGACTACCGCGTCTTCACCCATGTAGGTGTTAAAGAAATCGCCGGGTTTGGGGATCTGACTTTCATGGGCCAGAAACAGCCAGCAGCGGCCAAATATACGCTCAAGCTCTAATTGATAAATGTCCGGATCGGTGTAGATCCGTGGCAGAACTTGTCCATTCCGGGTGTCGATCAGGCTATAAACATCTAATTTTGCGTTGGTGGTCATATTATTTGATCCTCATCCAAGAGATGTATTGACCTTCGTAGGGGTTACGCAAAGGATGTTGCTTTCCAGTTACTATTTTGTGAAATAGTAAAAAACGACCGTACCAGACATTTTTTCTATGATGGGAGAAAAAGGCATGGAGCTAAGACACTTACGTTATTTTGTCGCGGTAGCCGAAGAACTCAATTTCACCCGGGCCGCCGAGAGGCTACATACGTCGCAGCCCTCATTGAGCAGCCAGATAAAAGATCTTGAGGGTTGTGTCGGCGCGCCATTATTAATAAGAAATAATCGTCAGGTTTCGCTAACCCGCGCCGGAGAGGTGTTTTTACATCAGGCGATCAATATTCTTGAATTGTCAGAGCAGGCAAAACAGCTGGCGCGTAAGGCCATGGAGCAACAGGTTCGGCTGATCATTGGCTTTGTACCCTGTGCGGAAGTGAATATCCTGCCCGACGTTCTGCCCCAGTTACGCCTGAGGCTACCGGCGTCCAGTATCGAACTGGTGAGTATCATTACCACTCAGCAAGAAGATAAGTTATTGAAAGGAGAAATTGACGTTGGTTTTATGCGCCGTCCGATTATCAGTAATCAGCTGAACTACCGGGTGGTTTATCGTGAGCCCTTGGTGGTGGTGATGCCCATCGATCACCCACTGAGTAAAGAATCGCAGCTAGAACCGCATCATCTTGATGGCGAAAATTTTATCAGCACCGATCCGGCCCACTCCGGCGCGTTACACCAGATGGTGACAGCCTATCTGGCCGAGGCCCGGTGCAAGCCCAAGATCGTGCAAGCAGCGACCAATATTCTGGTCACCATGAATCTGGTGGGAATGGGGCTAGGCTTGTCCATTGTGCCGCGCTATGTCAGCCATTTTCAGTCATCGAACGTGGTCTTCCGCCCGCTACCGGCCAGTGCACCACAGATCGAATTATTGATGGCGTGGCACAGAGAGAACAGCAGCGCGGCGCTGGCACAAATGATTGATCTGGTGGAAGAGCAACCTGAGGTTTAGCCGCATCCAGTCCTTTTTTGCACTCTCAGAACCCACTACTTGGGCGGGTCTTTGAGAGATTGCTAGGCGACAGCTTCGCGCTTTTACTTACGCACCACGTTGACCCGCCAGATGCCAAAGCACACCAGCACCAGCGCCACGGCATAACGCCATTCCATGATGCTTTCCTGTAAGAAAATGGCCGACAGCACCGCGCCGGAAACCGGGATCAGGAAGTTGAACGGCGCAATCATGCCCACGCGGTTATATTTCAGCAGCAGGCTCCAGAGCGCAAAAGCGACCGAGGACAGCAGCGCCAGGTAGCTCAGGATCGCCACCGATGCCCAACCGTGGAACTCTAACCGCCCCCCCGCCAGATATCCCCCTACCGTCAGCATCACGCCGCCGATGGCCAGTTGCCAGCCGGTCATAATAGTCGGATCGACGGTCTGCGAAATGCGTTTGCCATACAGCGTAGCGGCCGAAAGGATAAACGCAGCGATCACCACAAAACCGTCCCCCAGCCAGCTAAAGCTGAAGTCCATCAGTTGACTGTTGAAGTTCACCACCATCACCCCGGCAAAACCCACCACGCAGCCGACGATTTTATTCATGCTAAGACGATCGTTTTTATAAATGAAATGCGCCAGCAACACGCTAAAGAAGGTGCCGGTCGCGTTCATGATCGATCCTTTTACTCCAGTGGTGTAAGCCAGACCGATATAGAAGAAAACGTATTGCAGCGCCGTTTGCGTGCTCCCTAACACCACCAACTGTGAATACTGGTGCCGTGACAAACGGCCGATGGGTTTACCCTGCAAGATGGCAAACAGCAGCAGCAAGGCCCCGGCAATCACAAAGCGGTAACCGGCAAAAACGATCTTGCCGGGGAGATCGTCGGTGGCAATCTGGAAAATGTCATAACCGTTTTTAATCGCCGGGTAGGCACTGCCCCACAGCAAACAGCAGAAAGCCGCACACAGCCAGACGAACTTCGGCTGGGTAAACAACGACAGGTTAGTCTTCACGCCCCTTTCCTTTCAAAAAATTAAAATCCCGTTTCATAATTGCGTATTATCCGTCAAAACAAAAAAATAGCCCGCTGTTTAATCAATAATTTGGCTGATCTCTTCGCCGTCACAACGCGTTATGATAGGGCAGGATAATCAACACTCAGGAGAACATGGCGTGTCTACCGCAACCTTTAGCCGTTTAACTTCCCTTCTTGACCAACACCAAGCCCGCTATCGCGTGGTTGAGCATCCTAAGGCAGGCAAATCAGAAGAAGTCGCCAAGATACGCGGCACCCAGTTGGGGCAAGGGGCGAAAGCGTTGGTGTGCCACGTCAAGGGCAACGGCATCAAGCAGCACGTGCTGGCCATCCTGCCCGCCGACCAACAGGCCGATCTCGGCGCGTTGGCACAGGGTGTTGGCGGGACTCGCGCCTCTCTGGCCAGCCCGGTGGAAGTCGACCAACTGACCGACTGCGTCTTTGGCGCGATCCCGCCGTTCAGCTTCCACCCGGATTTGCTGCTGGTGGCCGATCCGCTGCTGTTTGAGCGCTTTGACGAGTTGGCCTTTAATGCTGGCACGCTGGAGCGTTCGCTGATCCTCAACACTGGGGATTATCAGCGCATTGCTGAGCCTAGACTGGTGAATTTCGTCCGCATGGCGTGATTTATTGTTGGCGCAGTAGCAGCTTGGCCATATTGATGGCCTCAATCAGCTGTGGCCGATTAACCCGTGGTGATTGGCTGTCCAACAGGCGTTGCCACAAGTTTATCGCCTTGGCATATTCCGTATGCAAAAAGGCATCGGCAGCCAGCAGCATCAGCGCCGAGACCTCATCCTTATCCAGTGCCAAGGCCTTTGCTATATTGCTCTCCACCTGCGGGGTAATCCGCTGCCCCGCCTGGTAATAAAGCACCGTTGCTAACGCCGAGTAAAGTTCAGCATTCGCCCCCCGCAGAGCCAAAGCCCGCTGATAGGCAACCTGCGCATCGGCAAAATTATCGTTAAACAGATAATATTCTGCCAGCTGCGCCCACAACACGCTGTCTTGCGGTGACTGCTCGATCTGTTGCTGTAACTGCTGTAACTCGCTTTCGGCCTGCTGCTGAGGCGTGAGCGGTTGGACAGGCAAGCTGCGCATATGCTGTTCGGCCAACACGGTGGCCGGGCGGCCGCTGGCCACATACCAACCCGCGGTGAGGCCAAGCACCAGCACGATAAACAGCAGAGGGTAAGAGCGCGATTTCATTCCGCTTTCCTCCGCCGCCATAACACCAGCCCGATCGCCCCCAACATCAGCGGTGGCAGCCCCCAAAGTAACAACGTAGAGGACTCAAAAGCCGGTTGGTAGCGGACAAAGTTGCCGTAGCGTGCCGTCATAAAATTCATGATTTCCGCCTGCGTTTTGCCTTGTTCGGTCATGGCGAACACCTCATGGCGCATGGCGACCGCCGCAGGGGCATTGGACTCCAGCAGGCTCTGATTCTGACATTGCGGGCAACGGATCTGGCCTGCCACTGCCAGCGCCCGCTCCTGCATTTCCGGCGAGGTGAATGCCCAGGTATCGACGATCTGGGCCGCCAGCGGCAACGTGATGCTCCCCCACAACAGCAGAGCGGTTAACCAGCGCATGCTTGCCTCCTTTGCCAACCGGTGGCCAACACGCCAATCATCATCAACGCCCCTCCCCACCAGATCCAACGGATGCCGATCTGCACATAAAAACGCATGGCGTAACGCCGCTCGCCGCTTTTTTCACCCATCACCACGTACCAGTCATGGAAAGCGTTCCAATCGATGCCTGGCTCAAACATCTGTTGGCGGCGGGCGGTGTAAAACCGCCTTTCAGGCGTCAACTGAGCCACGGGCTTGCCTTGCCGGGTAACCTCAATCACCGCCTGTTCACTGGTGAAATTAGCCTGAGCCAGTAGATCTACCGAACGCAGCGTAAATTGGTATCCCGCCAGGCTGACCGTCTCACCCACGGTGACGTTCAGGCTGATTTCATGGCGTTGCAGCGCCGAACTGGCGATACCTATTGCCGTCAGCAGCACTCCGGCGTGAGCGATCCACTGGGCGTAGCGCCGCCGCCTAAATCCGCCGTAACACATCAACACCAAGCCCAGCAGCCCAAACGGCAGCAGCACCAGATTGAAATAAGGCGCGCCGACCGAGATCTGCCCCCATCCCATCATCCGATAGAACATTGGGTATAAAGTGCCCACCAGCACGATCAGGGCGGCGGAGCTGAGAAGCAACAGCGCGCCGAGCAACGCAGGTTTCACCGGGAACGTAACGGTTTTCCCCCGGTTGGCGCGTAACGCATAGATCAAAAACGACGACCCGCTAAGAAAGGCAAACAGGATAAACAGCGGCAAGGCGCGCTGCTCATCCAGCGCAAAGGCGTGCACTGAAACCAGGATGCCAGAACGCACAATCAGGGTGCCCAACAGGCTGAGAACAAAGGTGCCCAGCGTCAGCAATAGCGACCAATGCCGCAATCCTCCGGTACGCTGGCCGACCGCCAAACTGTGTAACAAAGCGGTCGCGGTCAGCCAAGGGAGCAGTGAAGCATTCTCCACCGGATCCCAGAACCACCAGCCGCCCCAGCCCAGTTCGCTGTAAGCCCACCAGGACCCCAAAATGATCCCGGCGGTAAGGAAACACCATGCCGGTTTGGCCCAGCGCAGGCACTGCCCGGCAATCTCGGCGCTAAACTCCCCTTGCAGCAAAGCAGCCAGCATCAGAGCACTACAGGTGGCAAACCCGGCATAGCCCAAATAGAGCAGCGGAGGGTGCAGGATCAGGCCGATATGTTGCAGCATCGGGTTCAGATCGCGCCCTTGAAGCGCGGCGGGAAAGAGCCGAACGAAAGGATCGGAAAAGAACAGGATGAAAAGCAGAAAACAGCCGACGATCAGCGCCAGAATGGCCAGCGTGAGCGGCTGTAGTGAGCATAGTGATTTGGGGCTGAACAAGGTAAAACAGGCAGACCAACCGGCCAGGCACAGCAGCCAGAGCAGCAGCGAGCCTTCATGCCCACCCCACAGCGCCCCGGCCTTCATCAGCGGTGGCAACTGGCTGTGCCCATGTTGTGCTACGTACATGACCGAGAAGTCATTACTCAAAAACAGCTGTAGCAGAATGGCGAAAGACAGTGCGATTAACACAAAAATGCTCAGGCTCCAGCCACGCGCTGGCAACAGCCCACCCCAACGGCGATCCATCAACGACAACAGCGTAATGCCAGCCAGCAGCAGCGACGCCGTGCAGGCCAGCAATAACGCAATAAATCCCAGCTCGGGTAACCACAACACATCTACCGCCTTATTCTGCTACAACATGCCCTCAGGCAACCGTCATCTGCCCGGCATACAGAATGAAATAACGCAGCAACAGCACGCCACACAGGCTAGCGCCGCTGATCAACAGGATATGGAAACGCGCTTTCCCCCAGCCCAAGGCCTTCAGCAGCAATGGCATAATCAGCCCACAGCCGACGACGCCTAACCAGAACCACCAGGACCAGAACCCACCGCCAAGCGCGGCCGACAAGGCACGGAGTTTGCCGTCATCCCCCAGCCACAGGCCGATGAAGAACGCCGCCAGCAGGAAGATCTCCAGCCACACCACCGGCGTCTCCAGGCGATGCAGGAAATGCACTTCCCGGCTGTGCAGATGACCTTTAGGGCCGCAGGCCGCCACCAGCAGTGCCACCGCGATCCCGGACGAAACGCCCGAGAACAGGAACAGCACCGGTAACAACGGGTTATTCAGCATCGGGTACGACTTCAGCGCCGAAAGCAGGAAGCCGGTATAAGCCCCCAACAGCACCGCCAACACCAGCATCACCGTTTCTATTGGCCGCAACAACGGCAGCAAGCGCTGCAGCAGGCGCGGGATCAGCGCCAACTTTGGCAACCAACGCTGTTGTAGCGCCGCCACCTCGTCACGGAAAATCAGCGCCAGCCAGACCACCAACACCACCATGTAGACCTGGAACAGCATCACCCCCATCGACATCACCGAGGTGAAGCTATAGTGGAACATCAGTTTCCAGAAGGTCCACGGACGGGTCAGGTGGAAAATCAGGATCACCAGCCCAAGCATGACCGAGGTTGGCGCGACAAACAGCGTGGTCAACATTACCCGGCTGTTAGAGGCCCCCTCCTCTGGATGATAGCGGCGCAACAGAATAGCCAGGGTGACCAGACCGGCGGAGATGCCGATCAGGAACAGGTAAATCGCAATGGGCCAGTCCCAGACCAGAGAGTCAAAATGAAAGGCAGAAGTCATTGACTTGTCTCCCCATATTTAAACGGCACGCGATACATTTTTGGCCGTGTCCCTAACGCTATCTTGTAGCGATAAGTGGTCTTTTGCTGCAACAGACGCGAAATATCACTGTGCGGATCGTCGAGATTGCCAAAGGTTAATGCCTTGGTGGGGCACGACAATACACAGGCTGGCTGCTTGCCCTGACGCAGGTTGGTCTTGCGGCAAAAATCGCATTTATCCGCCGTTTTGCTCACCGGATGAATAAAGCGTACCCGGTAAGGGCACGCAGCGATGCAGTATTGGCAACCGACACAGAGATCCGGGTTGACGTCGACAATGCCGCTGGCGGCATCGATAAACGAGGCACCCGTTGGGCAGACATGCACACAGGGAGCGTCATCGCAATGCTGGCACGAATGGCGGAAAAACCGGTACTTCACGTCCGGAAATTGGCCTATCGGTTCGCTACGAACGATCTCCAGGCGTGAAACGCCCACCGGCACCTGATTGACTTCGCGGCAGGCATCGATACAGGCGGTACAGCCGATGCAACGCGACTCATCGTGGATCATGCCATAACGGATGCCATTGACGTTCATGGTGCGCGCCAGCAGCTTTTCCGTCAGGGTCGAGCCAGCCGCCAACACGCCAATGCCTACGATAAAACGGCGCCGTGAGCAGCTCATGGCTGCCCCTTATCCAGCCTTACGGACGCTGGATTAAACGCGGGATCATCCTGTTGTTGACGGTGGCAGTCCACGCAGAGCTTGATCCGCCCCTTGTCGCTCAGGCCTTGTACCTTATCTTGCTGCGGGTGCAACGTATGGCAGCTGGCGCAGCTCACCTTGGCCAAATGCACATCATGTGGCCAGAAGGCTTTTTGCAACGTCTCCGGCAAGTGGCAAGACATGCAAACGCTGTTTTGCTGTTCCACGCCGAACATGGGCTCGTTGAAACGCATCACATCCTTCACGCCCTCACGGTGATGCAGCGAAGGTGAGCCGTGACAGTTGGTGCAGGTCAGCGGCAATTTGTTATTCGGGTTAATGGCTCCCGCATGTTTACCGTGCATCGCATTCTGTTGCGGCTTGTGGCAGCGCAGGCAGGCCTCATCCGGATTACGTTGCAAGGTGACTTCCGCCGATTGCTGTTGAACCGCGGGGCTGTCGGTCTGGGCCGATACCGGTAATACTGTCAGCCAAAGGCTACAGGCAAGCACCCCGGTAGTTAATAACGAACGCAGTACGCTCATATTGACTCCATTTGTTTACGCCCCACACACGGGGCGGAGGGGTTATTTGCCTAACAGCCCGGTTTTACGTGCCTGTTCTTCCCACTGCGGTACCACCGTCTTGAGGAATTCCTGCTTTTCGGCGTTCAGCTGCGGCATGTCCATACCCAGCGCCAACTGTGCCTTTTCCTTGGTGGAGATGTCCGGCAGCTTGACTTCGGTGGTGATGCCCTTGGTCGCTAACAGACGGATCAACTGAGTACGAGCCTGCGCCGCCTGATCGAGCGCGGTGCCCAAAATGCGCAATGCCACTTCTGGCGCATGCATTTGAATACCGTGGGAAGCGATGGCAAAGTCCCAACGCCACTGTGCATGACGGATATGGGTCAAGATAGGCTTCATCTCGGCTTCGGTCGCTCCGGCATCCCAGGCCGCTTTCGCTTCAAAGTGCGCGTGAACCAGTTGGTCTTCTACCTTCAGCTTGATCTCGTTGATATCCTGCTTACGTTTTTCGACCACCGCCTGCATGCTGGCTTTATCCTGGGTGTGGCAGTTCTTACAGGTTTGTTCGAAGTTATCGAACGGGTTGCCAATTTTGTGATCGGTATAGATCTTGCCTTGGGCGTTTTGCACTTTCGGCATATGGCAGTCGATACAGGTGACGTTGTTCTTGCCATGAATACCCGCGCTCCAGGTTTCATATTCTGGATGTTGGGCTTTTAGCATTGGCGTCTTGGACAGCGGGTTGGTCCAATCGGAGAATTCGATATTGTCGTAATACACTTCCATGTCATCGACCGTGGTGCCCTTGTCCCAAGGGAATTTCACCGCTTTGTCTTTACCATCAAAGTAATACTCAACATGGCACTGCCCACACACCATCGATTGCTGATCGAAGCGGCCTGCCTTGTCAAACGGCTTACCTATCGTTTCCATGGCACGAGCCGCGTAAGGGCGGGAAAGGTGTAGCGCAGGTTTACCAGCGGCAAAATCAGCGGAAGCGGTATTGTGGCAATCCGCACAGCCGAGGTTATTGACGATTTCCGGCCCGCCACGCGCCCATTTACCGTGGAAGTAGGCCGCTTCGCCCTGTTCGGCGATCACCCTGGCAACGTCCGGGCTTTTGCAGCTCCAGCAGGCCATTGGCAACGGCCCATCTTCTGCCGTTTTCGGTGCACCGGTACGCAAGGATTCACGAATATCCGTGATGGCATAGGCGTGACCACGTGGTTTGTTGTAATCCTTGGCAAACGGGTACCCGGCCCAGAGAATAACCAGGCGCGGGTCGCCAGCCAAAGCATCTACCCGATCTGACTGCTCGGAGGTCGCCTGCCAGGACTTATATTGGTCAGGGTGAGGTGCAGAGAAGGTTTCATTCTTGGCTTCAACCTTCTGCGGTGTGGCGGCAGGTGTCGCCTCTGCCTGTACCGAGAAAGAGAGAAAAACCGCGTACATCCCTGCCAGAAATAGCATCAATAACTTGCTTACCTTATTCATAAGCATCCCATCCATTTTGCCTGCTTGAGAGCAGTGCTTTTATTAGTCGTTAAGTTCTTGTTAGAACAGATTTTCGCCATTACACCGTGCGTAGGGATACCATAGACCACACAAAAAATGTTGTCTTTGGTCAAGTTCCGGCAGGTTGTTCAGTTGTTGATTGAATTTTGCGAGGCAGCGCAAACTCGAACTAACTCTAATGAGTTATTGAAAGATAAGGGGTTGGATGGGGAAACAAAATGATGACACGTACTCGATGTTACTCCTCCCCCCCAAAAAAGGAGAGGGACGAGTTCGGATCGGTAGTCAGAATCTGCGGCATGTTGCCCCTGGCCATCGCGTGCAAAAAAACCGCATTTTTTAATTGACTGACCGTCAGTCAATTACTACCGTAGCGCTACTCCATACAAAAAAGAGGGATTTAATATGGTACGTACAGTGAAAACACCAGAGGTGCGCCGGGCTGAAATTTTGCAGGCGGCAAGCGAGCTGTTTCAGGAAATCGGTTATGAGTCGACCTCTGTTGATTCCATCGTCCGCAGCGCAGGTATCGCCAAGGGGACGTTTTATTACTACTTCAAATCCAAAGATGAAGTCCTGGCAGCGCTGGCACAGCAACTGTGTGCCGAGATGGTTACCCGCTCACAAATCATTGCTGACGATCCGCAACTGGGGGCGATTGAAAAGTTCTGCGCCATCATAGCCTCGCAGAATCAAACCGTAGAAGCCGGGCAGGCTTTGGTTGAGGACTTACACCGCCCAGAGAACCGCGCATTGCATGAGCGCAGCAATATTGAAACGGTGTTGGCATTTGGGCCGATCCTGGCAGCAGTGGTGGAGCAAGGAAACCAGGAAGGCGTTTTTCAGGTTGATGATCCGCTATCGACGGTGCAGTTCATTCTCGCCGGTTCGCTGTTCCTGTTCGGCCACCAGATGTTTAGCTGGACGCCAGAAGAGCAAGCCGCACGTATGCAGGCCATGTTGTTGCTGATTGAGCGCGCCTTCGGTGCCGTTGCCGGGTCTTTTGCCACCGTATTAGGAGCCAGTATCCAAGGAGGGGAATAAGCTATGATCCCGGTGATCCGTTATTCTCCGCTACGCTTTTTTGGTCTGGTTTTTGCGTTTTCATGGTTACCGTGGGCCATAGCAGCCTATCTGAGCCATTCGCCGGATAGGCAGCAGTCGACGCTCTTCGTGGCTCTGCTGGGATTACTTGGCCCAGCCCTGGCAACAGGGGTGATGATATGGACGGCCCAAGACGGGCGGTTGTGGAGGGATATTCGCAGCAGAGTATTTTCTTTGGCAGGGATAACGCTGGGCCGCACGCTAACCCTATTGGGATTAATTCTGCTGCCGTTACTGACGGCCATTTGGCTGTCAGTGCGGCTAGGTTTGGATACCACCCAGTTTGCTTTTTCCAGCGGCTTTCTGCCCATGCTACCGCTGGCACTGATCGCCTCAATACTGGAGGAACTAGGCTGGCGCGGTTATGGCGTCGATAGCCTGAGGAGCCGTTGGCCAATGCTGTTGCCCACATCGTTGATATTTTTTGGGCTATGGGCACTCTGGCATTTACCCTTATTCTTTATTGCAGACACCTATCAGCATCAACTATGGCAGGCCGGGGGAATATACGTTACCAACTTTTTTATCAGCATGTTTCCTGCCGCCGTGCTGGCCAATTGGTTCTACTATCATTGTCAGCGTAGCATTCCGGCAGCCATTTTATTTCACTTTACCCTGGTGATGGCGGCAGAGCTTATGCAGGTGGCACCGCTGACCAAATGTATCTGGACGGCCCTATTATTGTTGATAGCCACTTTACTTATTGCCATTGAACAGGAGCTATTTTTCAAAGAGTAAGTAACATTACTTCATTAACACCTTAATAAGAATAAAATTTCAGTTATCAGATTATTAGTGGCTGATAGCAAACTTTTGACCTAAATCTGGAATATCTATCATGATGGAATATAATTTTATATCTGTTCGTAAGCCACTTTTCTCAGTTAATGCCCTATCGCTGTCGGCCATATTATTAACGGGCAATGCCTATGCTGGCGACTGGTCGGTAGGCGCTGGCGTTCTGGCAGAACAGTTACCCTATCGCGACTATGACGCACAATATATACCGCTACCGATTGTGACTTATCAAGGAGAGCAGTTTTTTATTAATAGCCAAGGGATCGGCATTAATCTATTGCGTTCAGAAAAGCACAATCTGCATTTGGCAGTTAACTACTCCCCGCTAAGCTTTAAGCCTGCGGATAGCGACGATCCGGCGATGAAGAAGCTGGATAAGCGGCGAGCGACCGCCATGGCGGGCATCGGCTATCAATATCATGCCGATTGGGGGAGCCTCAACGCTGATATTGCTACCGACGTGCTAGGCTATAGCGATGGGGTGATTGCCGATGTCGGCTATCAGTACCGCTTCCAGTTTGGCAAATTGCAGCTGGTACCCGGTTTCGGCATGCGCTGGCAAAACCGCGCCTTCAATAATTACTATTTTGGTATCAGCGAACGGGAGTCACAGCGTAGCGGAATGCAACAATACCGGGCGACAAGTGGCGTCACATCTTACATTTCTCTCGCCAGCTATTATGCCATTAACAACGACTGGCAGCTGTTCCTGATGGGATTTAATGAGCAGATGAGCGACACGGTGAAAGATAGCCCGATGACCAACCGTGATTATAGTATCAATACCGTGGCCGGCGTTTTATATAGTTTCTAACAGGCCTGAAAATGCGGCAATATTACTGAATTTGTAGAGACGAACCTATCCGCCTCAAGTTAACCTATGGCTCACTTTACGGGCACAGCATACTGCTGTGCCCCTTGTAGTCAGGTCAACTGATTAATGTCTACAGTCTCGACCTTTACTTATCAGAGATTATGATAAGTTTAAAAATGATTTTTAAGGAAATCTTTCATTTTATCTTTCAACTCAACAAGCTTGGTCTTTGGAGACTGTTTTCACTCGGCAATAATCTTTGGCGTCACCGCGACATCAACCTCATGAAAATTGACGGTATCACCATGTTTGTACTGAGCATCATCATTCAAACCCCAAAACGCAACTGGGGTATAAGAAATTGAAATATAATTAACCGACCGAATGTGTAACAACAATAGAGCAATTGACTTAACACCAACAACAGAGCAATCGGAAATTAATGTCATACAATTCCTACACGTGAAGGCTCCCGCCTACAGCACAATATGAACGAACCGATATCTCCCGCTGCGGCACAACGCTATATTCTCCCACCCGAAAATATTGATAACGACTTTATTTATTCATTAGAGATAACAGAGAGGGTTTAGTGACTGAAACAATTATTGCCGCGCTACTGCCAATTGTCGTGACGCTTATGCTGGGTTTTTTAGCCGGTTGGCATCACGACTTTGACGCCAAGCAGGGCACGATCCTCAATCGCATGGTAATGCTCTATGCACTACCATTGACATTGTTCGCCGGGATGATGGGACTCACACGCTCCGTGTTACTAGAGCAAGGGAGCATGGCGATCGTGATATTGATTGGTATGGTGGGGGGATATGTTGTCATCTATCAACTTGCGCGTCATGTTTTCCGCCAACCGAGTAAGATCGCTGCACTGTTGGCACTGGCGATTAGCGGCCCTGCAGTACCTTTCGTCGGTGTGCCAGTGCTGGGACATTTGTTCGGCGATCTCAGCACTATCCCTATCGCACTATGTAGTATCATCATGAACCTGTTCCAGGTACCGGTAACGATACTGATTCTTTCGTCCGGTAACGCCGATGGCACTAAAACAACGTTCAAAGACAGCCTTATTCATACCTTAAAAGAACCCGTCGTGTGGGCTCCTATTTTGGCGCTGATTTTATTGCTGTGCGATCTGCATATTCCAGCGCAAATCCGTTCGTCTTTACAGCTTCTCGGTGGAGCAACCGGCGGAGTAGCCCTTTTCGCTTCGGGTATCATTCTATATTCCTTCCACGTGGCGTTCAATCGTACGATTGCAATGGCCATTTTGGCAAAAAATATCCTACTCCCGTTAGCAGTGCTAGGGGTGGCATTATTATTTAAAGTTGATACCACTACGTTAAGCCTTTCAGTCATTAGCATTGCGATCCCAACGGCATCTATCTGCGTAATACTGGCTGTGCAATACAAAACAGCAGAACAAGAGATGGCTTCGACACTCTTTTTCAGTACGCTTTTATCCATCCTCACCATGGGCGGATTCTTGTATTACCTTCATTGAGCGCTCAATTATCAATAAATACCAATACATTTAAATTGCCGTTAATTAATCAGGAGTCTTACCATGTTGAATGACCAGCAGAACGTCGCCGAGTTTATTGTTTCCTGCCTTGAAGCCGAAGGCGTTGAGTATGTCTTCGGTATTCCCGGTGAAGAAAATATTAAGTTAGTGCGCGCCATCACTGCGTCTGAAAAAATTCGCTTTATTCTGGTACGTCATGAGCAGGGTGCCTCCTTTATGGCTGATATCTATGGCCGCTTAACCGGGAAAGCGGGCGTATGTACTGCAACGCTTGGCCCAGGTGCCATCAATCTGCTGCTGGGCGTAGCCGATGCACAAACAGACTCCAGCCCTCTGGTCGCCATTTCTGCACAGGTGGGCCTGAACCGTATTTATAAAGAATCACACCAGATCGTCGATCTGGTCGCCATGTTTAAACCCATCACCAAGTGGGCGGATACCATCCTGACGCCAGCTGCGGTGCCAGAAATGGTGCGCAAGGCATTCAGTCTTGCTCAACAAGAACGTCCAGGGGCCACTTATCTCGCCATCCCGCAGGACATTGAAGCGATGCCCATGCCAGCGGCACTCACCCCAATTCAACCGGGGAACGCGGTTAATACCTATCCCGCACCAGAGCAGATCCAACAAGCCGCTGAACTACTGCGTAATGCGCGTTACCCGGTGATTTTGGCTGGCCATGGCGTGGCCAGAACCAAGAGTTCTGATGCACTCACCGCCTTAGCAACGCGCTACCAGGTTCCGGTTGCCACCACCTTTATGGGCAAAGGCGTTATCAGCGACAAGAGCCCGCATGCGTTGGGCGTGATGGGCTTTATGCGTCACGACTATGAGAACTTTGCGTTCGATAAGGCCGATGTCATCCTGGCCATTGGCTATGAATTACAAGAGTTTGCGCCAGAGCGGATGAATCCGCATGCAGATAAAAAAATCATTCATATCAATACGTTCAGCGCCGATACGGACGAACATTATCGTGTCGATGTCAGTATTGAATCCGATATCGCACAGGCAATCGCGGCGCTGACCGCCGAGCTGGGTAACGCTCCACTGCATACCGTGCCGAGTACATCCAACATTCGCAAACTGCGTCTGGAAGAGCTGGATAAAGGCCAAAAAAGTTGCGATTTCCCCCTGAAACCACAACGTATTGTCGCCGATATCCGCAACGCGATGGATGATAACGACATTGTGTTAGCCGACACTGGCGCAATCAAAATGTGGATGTCACGCCTCTATCCGACCTATCAGCCGCTGACCTGTCTAACGTCAAACGGCCTGTCCACTATGGCCTTCTCTCTGCCAGGTGCGCTGGGTGCCAAACTGGCCTATCCCGAACGTAAAGTGCTAGCGGTAATGGGTGATGGCAGCTTTATGATGAACTCACAGGAAATTGAGACCGCGGTACGTGAAAACATCCCGTTGGTGGTACTGGTTTGGGTGGACGGCAGCTACGGCCTGATTAAGTGGAAGATGGATATCGAAGAAGGCGCGCACGACACCGTCGACTTTGGTAACCCTGATTTCGTGAAGTATGCGCAAAGCTTTGGTGCCAACGGTTACCTTATTAATAGCGCAGAGGAGTTACTGCCAACGTTGAACAAAGCCTTCAGTGAGAGTGGCGTGTCTGTTATTGCCTGCCCGGTGGATTACAGTGAGAACATGAAATTGGTGAGCAAACTCGGTGAACTGACTATTTCACTTTAAGTCTCTGACCGCCCTTGCTCTCGCAGGTTACTGGGGGCAAGGGAAACATTCACTATGGCTCTTGGTTGATACCCACATCACTCCCGATAGAGCAAATCCCCATAAATCCCAGTCAGCACCCCACCCGGAGCAAACTGCTTTTTGATCCACTGGGTCACCTGCCCGGTTGCCGCATGCTGTGTCGCGAGCAACATGCTGGAATCCTGCCGTGGGTTATGAATGGCGCGGGTCGCCAATAGCCCTTCCGCTACCGGCTCACGCGCCATATATTCCGGCAAGAAACCAATCCCCTCCCCTAAAATCTGGCATTGGCACTTGGTGTTAAAGTCCGGCACCAGGATTGCTTCCTGCCCGTGCAGCAACCAGCCCACCTTCTTGTTGATGGTATGCGCGGTGTCTTCTACCATGATGTTGGGATAAAGCCGTAGCTGGCTCTCAGAGATCGGCTCTGGCATAAACGCCAAGGGATGATCGGGCGCAATGGCGAACACCCAACGGATGGCGCCGATTTCGGTGTAATCAATGCCGCCGCCGTCCAGTAACGTATCCGGTGCGCCAATGGCGATATTAGCCTGGTTGTTGATGATGGAATCCCAGACACCGTTGTATACCTCGGTGGTCACCGTGATATGGCAGGTGGGGAATTGCTTCTTCAGTACCTGTAACAACCGAGCGGTATGCCGTGGGGTATAGAGCAACTGATTGATACAGATGCGCACACGCGCCTCTATGCCCTGAGAGATGGTATCAATACCGCGCTTGATGGCATGGAAGTCATTGAGCAGGTCGGTCGCTTTACGGTAGAAGTAAAAGCCGGACTCGGTGAGTTCGATGCTGCGCGTGCTGCGGTTAAACAGCACTACGTCCAGCCCGGTTTCCATCCGTTTGATGGTATAGCTGATGGCCGAGGTCGTCAGATCCAGCTCCTTGGCCGCCTTGCTAAAGCTGCCAAAACGCGCCGTGGTGGTAAATGCCAATAGGTTTTCTTCGGTAAAAATAGAATTCATGACTCCTCCTCCCCCCTGGGCGCATTGTTGAATGTATTTGTAAATCCTATGACACGCAACCAGTATTGAACAAAATTTAACACTGCCATTACAACTGATTTGAAGACAATCACACTTCTGATTATTAGTTTGGAGCCTGATGTGGCGGGAGGTGACAGCCCATTGCCCGCAGAGACGTTTGCCTCGACAAAAGGCGTAAAACATAAGAGAAAGATTGCGCCGACGCACAGTTTGCCTTTATTGTTGAATTACTTTCAATAATTACACCCTTTGCGATGAATGATTCTTAAGCGGATGTTTTTATCCAGCATCTGTTGCTATTCTCAGTAGCAATGAAAGCATCCAAAGCCCACTGGAAAAATAGGGAGCTAGAATATGTCTGATAAAGCGCTAATCACAGAATTTCTTTTTGCGGCGGAACAGGGCGACAGCGACGCGCTAAAAAGCTGCCTGAGTAAAGGGGCTGATATCAATGCCACCAACCGCCAAGGCCGCACCGCAATTACGCTGGCCAGCCTGAATAAACATTACGACTGCGTGGAATTATTAATCGCTGCCGGTGCCGATATTGATAAGCAGGATCAGACCTGTTTTAACCCCTTCCTGCTGAGCTGCCTGAATAATGACTTAACGCTGCTACGCCTGGTATTGCCAGCCAACCCGGATTTGGATCGCTTAACACGCTTTGGCGGTGTGGGTATTACCCCAGCCAGTGAAAAAGGCCACGTCGACATTGTGCGTGAATTATTGACGCGTACCGAAATTAACGTCAACCACACCAATTTTGTCGGTTGGACGCCGCTGCTGGAAGCTATTGTGTTGAATGATGGTGGTGCAAAACAGCAAGAGATTGTCAAATTACTGCTCGATCACGGTGCCAATCCGCATATGACCGACAAATATGGTAAATCTCCCCTGACGCTGGCCCGTGAAAAAGGCTATCACGAAATTGCTGAACTGCTGGTTGCCGCCGGCGCTTAACAGAGGAGAAATGCCATCGCACAGCCGCAGCGGCAGTGCATTACAGCGTTATCGGCGGAGGTGGCGTTCCCCCGCCAGCGGCTAAGTGGGCAGGTCGAACAGGTTTTTTCTCGCGCGGTAAACCTGTTTGTTCCCGAGCAGAACATGCTCTACACGTTATTAAGCGACGAGTACGATAACGCCCCCAATAGTTGCCGCATAGCGCTCAGGCACTGTGACCAGATATTTAGCCCAGGAGATCGCGTCGAGTTTTCTCAGGGTGGCATTGAAATAGGTCAGCATAGTTGGATTGATTTTTCCCACTGTCAGACATGGCAACAGCCTGACCTGTATTTAACCGAAGCAAGCAGAGCATCTATTGCTTGGCACCAATGGGGGGCATGCATTAACCAACAGGCTTCATCCGGTAATTCGCTGTTTAATTACCGTGGCGAGAATATATTTTATCGGGAAATGGCCAGATTATTACAACTGCATCGTGATGCGTTATTTCTGGCGATACGGCGCAATGAAGTTCCCGACGAAGCCTTACATTCCCTCATTGGTTTGGGAATTGGCCTGACGCCTTCTGGTGATGATTATCTGGTTGGGCTTTGCTCTATATTACTGCTACCCGGCCATCCGGCACAAAAATATCGCAGTATTTTTCTGGCGGCGCTGGAAAATGCGCAACATAAAACCACGCTGCTAAGCGCTATTACGTTAGAGGCGGCAATCAATCAGCGTTACCGACAGGTGATAAGTCACCTGTTAGAAAAATTAGTGCACGACGAACGTCACCTTATTATCGATACCATTAACAAGATTAAACAGATCGGTTCAAGTTCGGGTTGCGACATGCTGTATGGCATGGCCGATGCCTGCCTCTTGACCTCATATTTTGGAGAAAAATATGTCCATCAGGATAGTGGTAAAAAACAACACCTGGTTTGACTCTGTTTCGCTGATGTCTATTTCCACCAAAGCGAACAAACTTGAAGGCGTTGAACAAGCGTTTGTGGCCATGGCCACGGAGATGAACAAAGGAGTGCTGGAAAACCTGGGCTTGTTAACCCCAGAGCTGGAAGCCGCCAAAAACGGCGATCTGATGATCGTGATTAAGGGGGCCAGCGATGAAGCTAACGAGGCCACCCTACAGGCGATCGAAGCCTTGTTCACCCACAAAGATAAAGGTGGTCGCCACGAAGCGCGCTATGCCACTCTCGCCAGTGCGAAAACGCATATTCCGGAGAGCAACCTCGCGGTGATCTCGGTAAACGGGTTGTATGCGGCACGTGAGGCTCGTCAAGCGCTGGAAAACGATCTCAACGTGATGCTGTTCTCCGATAACGTCTCCATCGAGGATGAATTGGCGCTGAAACAGTTGGCGCATGAAAAAGGCCTGCTGATGATGGGGCCAGACTGCGGCACCGCCATCATTAATGGCACCGCTCTGTGTTTTGGTAACGCGGTTCGCCGTGGCAACATCGGTATTATCGGCGCATCCGGCACCGGTAGCCAGGAGCTGAGCGTGCGTATCCATGAGTTTGGCGGCGGCATTTCGCAGCTGATTGGCACCGGCGGGCGCGATCTGAGTGAGAAGATTGGCGGCCGGATGATGCTGGATGCGATAGCGATGCTAGAGAACGACAACGGTACAGAAGTGATTGTACTGGTCTCCAAGCCCCCTGCCCCAGCCGTGGCACACACCGTGCTCGAACGGGCCCGTGCCTGCCGTAAACCCGTAGTGGTTTGCTTCCTTGGGCGCAATGAGCCACCAGCCGATGAGCCAGGATTGCAGTTTGCGCGTGCAACCAAGCAGGCAGCGTTAAAGGCCGTGCTGCTTACCGGCATCAAAGAAGAGTCCCTCGACCTGCATCCACTGAACTGGCCGCTGATTGAAGAAGTGCGTGCCAAACTGACGCCGCAGCAAAAATACATTCGCGGTCTGTTCTGTGGCGGCACCCTGTGCGACGAAGCGATGTTTGCCGCACTGGAAAAATACGACGACGTCTACAGCAATATTCAACCTGACCCGGCCATGCGCCTGAAAGACCTCAACCGCAGCGTGGCGCACACCTTCCTCGACTTTGGCGATGACGACTTCACCAATGGCAAACCGCACCCGATGATCGACCCAACCAACCGCATCCAACGTCTGTTGCAGGAAGCGCGCGATCCCGAAGTCGGCGTGATCGTGATGGACTTCGTGCTTGGCTTTGGATCTCACGAAGATCCGGTGGGCGTAATGATCGAGGCGATCAAAGAGGCTAAGGCCATTGCGGCCAGCGAGGGTCGACCGTTGGAGATCCTCGGCTATGTGCTGGGTACCGATCTCGATACGCCGTCGCTACAGCAGCAGTGCCAGATGCTCACCGATGCGGGCGTGATCTGGGCTAGCAGCAGCACCAATACCGGATTGCTGGCGCGTGAATTTGTCTGTAAAGGAGGGAAAGCCTGATGAGCCACTCATTATTTAACCAACCGCTGAACGTTATTAACGTCGGTATCGCCATGTTCAGTGATGACCTGAAAAAACAGCATGTGCCAGTAACCCAGCTCGATTGGACTCCGCCAGGCCAGGGCAATATGGCGGTGGTTGAGGCGCTCGATCAGATTGCCTCCCCAAGCCTTGCCGAGAAAGTGGCTGCCGCCAACAAACTGGCGCTGGAACGCATTATTCAGTCGCATCCGGTGCTGGTAGGTTATGACCAGGCAATCAACGTCGTCCCAGGGATGACGCGCAACACCATTTTACATGCAGGCCCGCCGATCACCTGGCAGAAAATGTGCGGTGGGATGAAAGGCGCGGTCACCGGTGCGCTGGTGTTTGAAGGATTGGCAGCCAACCTCGAGGAAGCCGCAGAACTGGCCGCCTCCGGCGAAATCATCTTCTCACCGTGCCATGAGCATGACTGTGTCGGTTCGATGGCGGGTGTGACGTCTGCATCGATGTTCATGCATATCGTAGAAAACAAAACCTACGGCAACCGCGCTTATACCAATATGAGCGAGCAGATGGCGAAGATCCTGCGCATGGGAGCCAATGACCAGAGCGTGATCGACCGCCTGAACTGGATGCGCGATGTGCAAGGTCCGATGCTGCGCGATGCCATGAAGCTGGCCGGTGAGATCGACCTGCGGCTGATGCTGGCGCAGGCGCTGCATATGGGCGACGAGTGTCACAACCGCAACAATGCGGGTACTACGCTGCTGATCCAGGCGCTGACGCCGTGGATTATCCAGGCGGGCTACCCGGTAGAGCAGCAGCGCGAAGTCTTCGACTTTGTCGCCAGCAGCGATTACTTCTCCGGCCCAACCTGGATGGCGATGTGCAAAGCGGCGATGGATGCGGCACACGGCATTGAATACAGCACCGTGGTCACCACCATGGCGCGCAACGGCGTTGAGTTTGGTTTGCGCATCAGCGGGCTACCGGGCCAGTGGTTTACCGGCCCGGCACAGCAGGTTATCGGCCCGATGTTTGCAGGCTATAAACCTGAAGACTCGGGGTTGGATATCGGCGACAGCGCCATCACCGAAACCTACGGCATTGGCGGTTTTGCCATGGCGACCGCCCCAGCCATCGTTGCACTGGTAGGGGGCACGGTGGATGAAGCGATCGATTTCTCGCGCCAGATGCGTGAAATCACCTTGGGCGAAAACCCCAACGTCACCATTCCCCTGCTGTCGTTTATGGGGATCCCAACGGCGATCGATATTACCAAGGTCGGCAGCAGCGGCATTCTGCCGGTGATCAACACCGCCATTGCCCATAAAGATGCGGGGATTGGCATGATCGGTGCCGGGATTGTGCACCCGCCGTTCACCTGTTTTGAGAAAGCAATACTGAGTTATCGCGACCACTACTGCCAATAAAAAAATAACGGGGCTAACCCAGCGTTAGCCCCACCTGACACCAGAGAGTTGTTCACCTGCAGGACCAATGGCGATCCCGTGGATCGTCGAGAGTTGTTAAACGACCTGTGAAGGATTTTCCATGAACAAAATGAAATTAGAGTGGAAACGCGGTGACTGGGCAGCCTACTTCGGGCTGATGACCAATAACCTGACCAACCTGCTCACCATGATGGGGCTGCTCATCTTCGTAGTGGGTATCCCAAAAGAGATCGTCTACGGGCGCATAGCCCCGGCCTTTGGTCTGGCCGTGATGATGGCCAGTATCTGTTATACCTGGTTTGGGCTGCAAATGGCTCGCCAGACCGGGCGGAGCGATGTGACCGCGCTGCCGTCTGGCCCGAGCGCACCGTCTATTTTTACCGTGACCTTCCTGGTGCTGATGCCGGTATATCAGTCCACCGGCGATGCGGACTTTGCCATTTCGATCGGCCTGGTGTGGTGCTTTGTTGAAGCGCTGATCCTGGTGGGCGGCTCTTTCCTCGGCGAAACCATCCGCAAGATGATCCCGCGCACCGTGCTGCTCTCCTGCCTTTCCGGCTTGGGGCTGTTGCTGCTGGCGATGAACCCGATGCTGCAAGCGTTCGAAGCGCCAACCGTTTCGTTCATCGTGCTGCTGCTGATCTTTATCAACTGGTTTGGCAAAAAGCCCATATTCGCCCGCATTCCGACCGGTTTGCTGCTGCTGATCGCCGGTACCGCGCTGGCGTGGATCTCCGGCCTGCAAAGCCCAGATGCGATTAAAGCCTCGATGTCTTCCTTTGGCTTTAACCCGCCGGGATTCCATGTTGACAGTTTTATGCAGGGTCTGCCACATGCGCTGCCGTATCTGGCCTCCGCCGTTCCGCTGGGGCTGGCGAACTACATCTTTGACCTGGAGAACATCGAGAGTGCGCACGCCGCCGGGGATGAATACAACACCCGCAAAGTGATGATGGCCAACGGCCTCTCCTCTATGTTCGGCTGCCTGCTGGGCAACCCGTTCCCGGTGACCGTGTATGTCGGCCACGCCGGTTGGAAAGCCATGGGGGCCAGCATTGGTTACACATTGGCTTCCGGCTTGACGATGTTCCTGGTACCGCTGTTCGGGCTGGGTGCCTTTATGTTGGCGGTGATCCCGATGACGGCGATCGTACCCATCCTGGTGTTTATCGGCGTGGTTACCGCCAACCAGGTGGTGAGGGAAACGCCGAAAATCGAAGTCCCGGTGATCTTCATCTGTCTGTTCCCGTGGATCGCCAACTGGGGTTTAACCGTGGTTAACAGCGTGCTGGGGGCGGCGGGCACCTCGGGAGCCAAGCTGGGTGCAGAGTTGCTGCATAGCAAAGGTGTGTATTACCAGGGGCTGGTGCATTTGGGTAGCGGTGCGCCGCTGGCCAGTATGCTTTGGGGATGTGTCGCGATTTTCGCCATCATCAACAAACCGCTGCGTGGTGCGGTAGCGGCGGCAACCGGTGCACTGCTGGCGCTGTTCGGCGTGATCCATGCGCCAGCCGTGGGCTTTGCCGAGGGAAGCTCATTGCTGTTCACACTGGCTTACCTGATGATGTCGGCCATGTTTGTACTGAAGCATTTTCTCGATAGCCGTGAAACGGTGGCCGCCCCGGTACAAGAGCCCCCTCACCCCAACCCTCTCCCACAGGGAGAGGGAGCTGCCCCGAGAGCACAACTAGTCCGTACAGCTTCGGAAAGTAAGGAGTAATAAAAGGAGGGTATCACACGGAAAAATCAACGGACTCAGTTGGGTGAAAAAAGTGGTTGGGTTATTACGCAGAAAAATCAACGAACTCGATCGGTCCCCTCTCCCTGTGGGAGAGGGTTAGGGTGAGGGGCAATCACCAGCTCCCGCCCCTGTTTAAACGGCCTTTTTAATCGGAAAACCCAGATGAAAGAACTCGTCGTCGTCGCCATTGGTGGCAACAGCATTATCAAAGACAACGCCAGTCAGACCGTAGAACATCAGGCCGAGGCGGTGAAAAAGGTCGCAGACTCGGTGCTGGAGATGCTGGCATCGGATTACCACATCGTACTCACCCACGGCAACGGCCCGCAGGTGGGGCTGGAGTTGCGCCGTGCCGAAGTGGCTCACGAACATGAAGGGCTACCGCTGACCCCGCTGGCCAACTGCGTGGCGGATACCCAAGGCGGTATCGGCTACCTCATTCAGCAGGCACTCAACAACCGCCTGGCGCAGCATGGCGGGCAGAAAGCGGTAACCGTCATCACGCAGGTTGAAGTGGATAAACAGGATCCCGCCTTCACTAACCCCACTAAACCTATCGGCGCTTTCTTTAGCGAACAACAGCGCGATGCGTTATTGCAGCAATACCCAAGCTGGCGGTTTGTCGAGGACTCTGGCCGCGGCTATCGCCGGGTGGTCGCCTCACCGGAACCCATCAGGATCGTGGAAGCCGACGCAATCAAGGCACTCACGCAGCAAGGGTTTGTGGTGATCGGCGCGGGTGGCGGTGGCATCCCTGTCGCGCGTGATCCACAAGGGGATTACCAAAGCGTCGATGCGGTGATCGATAAAGATCTCTCCACTGCCCTGCTCGCCAGGGAAATCCGCGCCGACGTGCTGGTGATCACCACTGGCGTAGAGAAAGTGTGCATTCACTTCGGCAAACCGAATCAGCAGGCGTTAGGCCAGGTGAACGTGGCCCAAATGACCCGCTATATGGCAGAGGGGCACTTCCCTGCTGGCAGCATGCTGCCGAAGATCGTCGCCAGCCTGGCGTTCTTGCGCGATGGCGGCAAACGCGTCGTCATCACCTCGCCGGATTGCCTCCCCGCCGCACTGCGCGGTGAAACGGGCACCCATATCGTTAACCTCTGAGAGGGAAGAACAGATGAATGAGAACAAAAGCCGCCGTGAGTTTTTGAGCCATAGTGGCAAAGTGGCTGCGGCCTGCGCACTAATGGGTACAACCTCCTCCGTCGGTTATGCTGCTACCCCGGCAACCGCGAACTGTGAGACGGACCAGTGCATGAAAATTAGCGACAAACACTATTATCTGGATAACGTACTGCTGGAGGCGGGTTTCGAATTTGACGGAGCAACGCCGGTCAGTACCCACACCGAACTGAAAACGCTGGAAATCAACCAGGGCAAGATCGTTGCCCTACGCGATAACCGCCAGCATGCGGACAGTACGCTGCCGGTCTACGACGCTGGCGGCAAACTGATGCTGCCCGCCATGCGTGATATGCACATCCATCTGGACAAAACCTTTTACGGCGGCCCATGGCGTTCGCTGAATCGCCCGGCGGGTACCACCATCAAGGATATGATTCGGCTGGAGCAGAAACTGCTGCCGGAGCTGCAACCTTACACCCAAGAACGGGCCGAAAAGCTGATCGATCTGATTCAGTCCTACGGTTCCACCACCGCTCGCAGCCATTGCAACGTTGAGCCAACCTCCGGTCTGAAAAACCTGGAGAATCTGCAAGAAGTGCTGACACGTCGCAAGTCTGGCTTTGACTGTGAAATTGTCGCGTTCCCACAGCATGGCTTGCTGTATTCGAAATCAGAGCCGCTGATGCGTGAGGCAATGCAGGCAGGAGCACATTACGTCGGTGGCCTGGACCCGACCAACGTCGATGGCGCAATGGAAAAGTCGCTCGATAGCATGTTCCAGATCGCGCTGGATTATAACAAAGGGGTGGACATCCACCTGCACGAAACCAGCCCGGCAGGCATTGCGGCGGTGAACTACATGGTGGCAACCGTCGAGAAAACGCCACAACTCAAGGGCAAACTGACCATTAGCCACGCCTTTGCGTTGGCGATGATGAATGAACAGCAGGTCGATGAAATCGCCACCCGCATGGCGGCGCAGCAAATCACTATTGCCAGCACGGTACCGATTGGCACTATGCATATGCCACTCAGCCAACTGCGCAAGAAAGGCGTGTTCTTGATGACCGGCACCGACAGCGTGATCGACCACTGGTCGCCGTATGGCCTGGGTGACATGTTGGAGAAAGCCAATCTCTATGCCCAGCTCTACATTCGCCCGAATGAGGGAACCTTATCGCGCTCGCTGGCTATCGCCACCGGTGATGTCTTACCGCTGAACGATAAGGGCGAACGCGTATGGCCGAAAGCCCAGGACGATGCCAGCTTCGTGCTGGTTGATGCTTCCTGCTCCGCCGAGGCGGTAGCGCGTATTTCCCCAAGGACCGCCACGTTCCATAAGGGCGAGATGGTTTGGGGTCACGTTGGGCAAGGGAGCAAGGCTTGATATATTGGGTTACTGTTGTTCATGGTGACGACTAGGGGCGCTGCATGCAGCGCCCCTAGGGTATAAGCCGGTTAAAACCTGGTTATTATCAGCTTAAATCCACATCCTTGCTGCCAAACAGCCAGGTCAGAATAAATCCGGCAATATAGGAGATCAATATACCGGCGACATACACCAACATCCCGGCGAAAATCCCCTTGGCTGAGGTCATTAATGGAATCGACACCAGACCCGAAGGACCAAACACCGTATTCAGCCCCACCGGCAACCCCATCCAGGCAACCAGACCGATAAAGAAACCACCGACCGCGCCCCCCAGACAGGCAGTAACGAATGGCTTCAGGCGCGGTAAGGTGACACCATAAATCAGCGGCTCTCCAATCCCCAGCAGGCCGGGGAAAATGGCCCCCTTAATCTGGGTACGCAGCAGAGAGCCTTTAGGCGAGCGAGCAAACAGTGCCAGCGACGCCCCCACCTGCCCTGCACCGGCCATCGCCAGAATAGGGAACAGCGAGTTAAAGCCCTGCGCATCCATCAAGGCAAAGTAAACCGGCACAAAGCCCTGATGAATGCCAAATACGACGGCAATCAGGAACAACCCGGCCAGAATGGCGGTGCCGAACGGGTTGCCGTTCAGGTGCATAAACAGCCATGACATGCCCTTAAACAACTCACCGCCAACCGGCATAATCACCACAAAGGTAATGGCGCCAGTGATCAGCAGGGTAATTGACGAAGTCAGGATCATATCCAGATTATCGGGGATCACCCGACGTACCTGCCTTTCGATCCATGCGCCCAAGATACAGGCCAGTAGAACCCCAATGATGTTACCGCGTGGGTCGATCGCCAGCCCAAAAAAGTCGCTCATCCCTGCGTAGTAGCCGGTAGTCCCTTCTGGTACATAGCGTAAAACAAACAGCGAAGCGATGATCGCACCGTTAACCCCGGTGCCACCAAAGGCCTTCTGAGTGTTAAAGCCAATCAGGATACTGAGGAAGGTAAACAAACCGATGCTGAACACTTTCATGTAAGCGATCAGCCCTTTGAGCCATGCGGCCGGCGCCACGCCCTCCACGATCAGCGTTTGCTGCATCAGGGTAGCGATCCCCAACAACAACCCTGCGGCAATAAAACCTGGGATCAACGGCGTAAAAATCGTGGCAAACTTAGTCAGAAAATTATGCACCGCACTATTTTGCTTGGCTTTCATCTGCTGCTTGTTTTCACTTGCCAAGGTCTGCAAGTCAGCTTGCTCGGCATTTCCCCGTTCCTGCTGCGGCTGCGCCGTTAACAACGCATTCATCATCTCGCTGGCAGTTTGCGCTTTGCCAGGACCAAGGATAACCTGCAGTTGATCGTCGCCGTTAACTACCCCCATTACGCCAGGGATCTTCTTCAACTCATCGACTCGTATTTGCTGACGATCTTTTAACGTCAGACGCAGCCTGGTCATGCAGTTACCGCAGATAATGATATTTTTACTGCCACCCACCAGGAGTAAAATTTGCTCTATCATAGGAACGGTGATTTTCGCCATGGTTATGCCTGTATCCCTTGCAGTGCTTGACGGATAAATCCTTTGTTTTTACTCAAAACCGCGCTGGCCTCAGGTGCAGACAAGCCGCCGAGGATCATGACAATCGCGGTTTTGCAGTGGCGCTGACATTGATTAAGTGCCTCTTCCGCCTCTTCCGGGCTGCACTCCGTGGCTTCGACCACGATATTAACCTGGCGCTGTATAAGCTTGGCGTTGGTGGCCTCCACATCGACCATCAGGTTGCTGTAAACCTTGCCGCTGCGGATCATCGCACCGGTGGTGATCATATTCAGAATTAACTTCTGCGCCGTTCCCGCTTTCATGCGCGACGACCCCGTCACCACTTCTGGGCCCACCACCGGTTCAATGGCGATATCCGCCGCCTGGCTCATTGCGCTATTTGGATTGCATGAGATGGCCACGGCAGTCGCCCCAACGCTACGAGCATACGCCATAGCCCCCAGTACATAAGGGGTGCGGCCACTCGCTGCGATACCAACCAGCACATCACGTGCATTGAAACCGAGATTACGCAGATCCTGTTCGCCCATTTGCGGATTATCTTCGGCATTTTCTACCGCCTGTAAAATCGCGGTATGGCCCCCTGCGATCAGCCCAACCACCTGCTCACGCGGTGTACCGTATGTTGGTGGGCACTCACTGGCATCCAGGATCCCCAACCGGCCAGAAGTCCCCGCACCGCAATAAATCAATCGGCCACCGCAGGCAAAAGCGTCTACCACCAGATCCACTACCCTGGCGATTGCTGACAAGGTAGCAGCTACCGCCAGCGGCACTTTTTGGTCTTCGCTGTTGATCACGGCGAGCATATCCAGAGTGGGCAACGTATCAATTTGCGAACTGGCCGGGTTGCGGCTTTCCGTCACCATCTGGCTTAAATTTATCTTCATAGGGGCTTCCAATGGGTTAAGATTTTCGACAATGTTAAGGAATTATTTATTCGGCAAATGTGATAATCGTCACGGTAAGTCGATTCCAGGCGCGAGGTAAAGCAGGAATAAAGCGCAAAAAAAACCGCCATTTAAATTTTAATTTTCAACAATTTCAAATAAATAAGTCAAAGGAATGAAAAGCCCCCGAACTGGAATAATCTATTACACACAGTGGAGATATTGTTGATGTCAGTCCTGAACGAAATCACCTGGTTGCTGCCAAGCCTGGCCGAAAACCAGCAAAAAATCGCTAAATATATCCTTGATAACCCGGAAGCCGTCCTGAGCATGTCTTCATCCCAGTTTGCTGAAGATGCTGGTGTCAGCCAGTCAGCCATCGTCAAGTTTAGCCAGAAAATCGGCATGAAAGGCTTCCCCGCACTGAAAATTGCCATCAGTGAGGAGCTGGGCAGAAATAACCTGTTCAAGTCCTCTCCGCATAAGGCCTTGCATAACGCCATCTCGTCGGAAGATTCTTTGATGGTGGTGGCACAAAAACTGGCTCATGAGAAAAATACCGCCATCGTAGAGACGACAAAAAGGATCGATTTCCCCATTTTCCAACGGGTGGTTGATATCATCGATAACGCTCAACGCGTGCAGATCGTGGGTATTTGGGGCTCGGGCCTCACCGCCAAAGATTTGAGCTACAAATTACAAAAGATCGGTATCCTGAGCCTGGTGGAAGCCGACCTTCACGTCCAGATCGCCACCGCACAGGCGCTAACCCCCAAAGACGTTCAAATCGTTATTTCTTTCAGTGGCCGCAGGAAAGATATGCATATCGCCGCCTCGATGGCAAAAGCACAGGGAGCGACGGTGGTCGCCATAACCGGCAGCAAGGACAATCCTTTAGCCAAAATAGCCGATTATGTATTGGAAAGTGTCTCTGATGAAAACGAGTGGCGGAGTTCTTCGATTTCGTCCAGAACCGCACAGAATACCCTGACGGATTTGATTTTCCTGGCGTTAATGCAACGACGCAAAGAGATAGCCAAACCTCTGGTGCTGAATGCGAGCATGACCATTAATAATCTGGACGACTGACCAGCAGAAAAAACCGAATACCATTAAAACAATGACAAGAATTATCTTAACTTTTTATGACGGGATTAAAATAATTAGCGCAAGATATTCTTGCCCTTAAAGGGTTATTCTTTGCTCGCCCCCTTTACCAATCAAGCTGGTCGATACAATGCCGGTATAAAAAACCGGCATTATTCCTTTACGCATCACAAACACGAATCGATCAACTGTGATAATTATCACTTTATTACCTGACTTGGAATGTACAATCGCCGGAAATTGATACCTCGGAGTCATCCCATGAAAAAAATAATACCGGCCATCTTTTTATTTAGTGCCGGAAGCTACGCGGCCGCTATTCCAGAAGCCCAACTAAAAGAAATGTGGCTTTCCCCCAAAGACGCGGCTGAAAAGCTCAGTACCGACATGAGTTTTGCAGAAAAACTCGGGCAAATGTTGATGGTTGACATTCGTTCCTGGGATGAAAACAGTAGCGAAAATAAAACGCCTTTTATTGAGATGAATACCCACGTCAGTAAAATGATGACTGACTATCATTTGGGCTCAGTGATCCTGTTCCGTGAAAATCTGATTAATACCCCACAAACGATTGAGTTGATTAATAATTTCCAGCATGCACGGACTAATTTACCGCTGTTTATCAGTACCGATCAGGAAGGCGGATATGTTACTCGTCTACGTGTGGGCACCGAGATGCCGGGCAATATGGCCTTGGGGGCTACCGGTGTGGCCGATTTAGCCAAACAGGCTGGGAATATTCATGGTTATGAGTTAACCAGCCTTGGGTTTAACTTTAACTTTGGGCCGGTAGTGGATGTGAATAACAACCAGAATAATCCAGTCATCGGCGTTCGCTCTTATTCCGACGATCCGATTCTGGTTGGGCAATTAGCTCGCAGCTATATTGAAGGTATTCACCAATATCCGGTGCTCACCTCTCTGAAGCACTTCCCTGGGCACGGCAACGTCGCCTCGGATACCCATTTTGCCCTCCCCAGCGTCAACACGGATAAGGCTTCATGGCAACAGACCGAACTGAAACCCTTTGTCGACGTAATGCCCGATACCGATGCCATCATGACCGCCCATGTGGTGGTGCCAGCGCTTGATAGCACCCTCCTGACCAACATCAAGGGAGAGAAAATCGGTACCCCGGCCACCTTATCCAAAGCAATCTTGACCGATACCCTGCGTAATCAACTCAAGTTTGATGGGCTGATCCTGACGGATGCCATGGACATGGGGGCCATTACCGGCAATTTTGACCGTCATTGGTCCATCAAGCAGGCTATTTTAGCCGGTAATGATATTGTCTTGATGCCTATAGGGATTAAAGACAGCGCCAGTATTGAACAACTCGGCGAACTGTATGCTTATTTGCAGGCCGAAGCGGAAAAAGATCCGGTGCTGAAGCGACGCATTGAAGATTCTGCGCAGCGGGTGATTTATACCAAGCTCAGCAAACGCATCTCCCCTGCGCCTCATGATGCTGCCACGGCTGAAACCATTGTCGCCTCCAAGGCGCACAAGGATCTGGAAAACGCCATTTCGGAGCAGGCCATTACGCTGATCAAAAACGACCGGGTGCTGCCTTATGCGCTTAAAGCACAAAACAACATCATGGTCTTTTCGGACGAAGGCCCGCGCAATGAGTTAATCAACAAGCATTTAGCTCAGATTGCCAATGAGTTGAAAGTGGGCTTAAACGTCAAAGATCAGGTGGTTAAGCTGGATCAGGACACATTAACAACGGAAGAAATTGAGCAGCAACTGCAAGATCAACAGTTGGTTATCCTGGCCACCTACAACCTGAAGCTCAACCCGGCCAACGCCCAACGCATCATCGACGTCGCCAATAAACAAAATATCCCTCTGGTGGTGATTGCAACGCGTAATCCCTATGACATCGCTTATTTATCGGGCGTAAAAGCCAATATTGCGATTTATGGTATTACCGGTTTTGATGTGACCAATAACGTCCGTAACAGTCTGGAAACCAACATCCGCAGCGGTTTAAGAACGCTATTCAAGGGGCCAACAGGGGAGAGCCTCGCAACGCCTCACGGTAAATTACCGGTTGATATTAAAACACCAGATAATAATAACGTGCTCTACCCACGCGGTTACGGATTAACAGCATTATAATATCTCTGAAGGTAAAACATGAAGATCTTAACAGGGCTAGTGATTTTCAGTGCCATTCTCATGGCACAACCGGTATTGGCTGATGAGTCTGAGACGGATTATGATCAGGAGATCATCAAACTCAATAAACGCATTCAGCAAATAGAAAAAGAAAAGCAAGCCGCACAGGATAAACTTAAACAGCAAACCTGGCGCTTCGATACCTATATTGGTACCGAGCAGGAGATAGACAGTGACGATCGCTGGAAATATATCCGCGGGAGTGTAGCGACCTCGCCTTATGTCGGTGCCTTTATTTACCAGAATGATTCATTATGGCTGTATGACGTTCAGTTTTTGAAAACCTATCTGGATAATACGCCAGAATATGACCGCACACGTTGGCAAGCGGGCGTCACCAGAACATTTCCATTCGCTCTGGCAGGGAAAACTGGCAATACAAAATTGCGCCTCGGTTATCGTAACGACAACTGGCATTTTCCTTCTATCAGTAACCCAGCTCTGGCAGCACCGGAATACAAAGGGGATATCCGTAAGGGCGAGGAGCGGCATGAGATCTGGATCCGTCCGCAAGCCTATTACAAGTACTCTGATAGCCTGAGCTTTAATGCCAGCCTCTCCTTCCGCCTGATTGACCGCAAGTTGGATTATGCGCGGGCAAAAGGAGATTATGGGGTTTACAAACGCGACTGGAGCCAGATCAATGAGCACTTCGCGGGAGCGAACCTGACGTTTAACCAGAAAAACTCCCTCTGGCTGAACTATCTGTATATCGATGAGCAACTGGTCAATACGCTGTATAACAAGGAGCATTTCTTGTGGGCGATTTACCGTTACAAGTTCGATAGTGGCGTGATGCTAATGCCTTATACCCGCCTGGCGTTGACCAAAGGGACGCAAAGCTTCCGCGACTCCAGAAACCAGGAAACGGTTTATAAAGAGAAAGACCGAAGCCGCTACGGCTTCCAGGCAATCTATCCGTTTACCAAGCAGACGTCGCTGTTTGTCGACAGTTACTATCGCCCGGAACAAACCTGGATGAATGGTGATAAAACCAGCAACAACTTCTGGTTCTGGGCGCTGGAACTGCGGCATAACTTCTGACGGGTATTTGACCCTATTAATGGAGGGAAACAAGGAATGAGACACCTGCTACTGACGGTATTATTCCTGTGCTCGTCATTGGCTACCAGCGCTGGCTATGCCGGCGCTGTGCCAGGCATAGTGCTAGGCGTCGATCGGGAACAAATCTATGGGCCGTTGCTGAAAAACCAGCGCGTCGGCCTGATGGTTAACCAAAGCTCAATCAATAAACAGGGCCGGCACACCATCGACAAATTGCTCGCCGAGCAGGATAAATATCAGTTTACCGTGACCACCCTGTTCTCGGTAGAACACGGTATCCGCGGCAATGCCGATGCCGGGCTGGGTGACGATAACCATATCGATAAGCACAGCGGCCTGCCGATCGTGTCTTTGTATGGTCGTGATGAAGATGGGCGGTCTCGCGCCCATCCCACCGAGGCACAGTTAGCCAATGTCGATATCGTTATCTACGATCTGCAAGATGTGGGCGTGCGTTTCTTTACCTACACCATTTCCCTGCACCACATGCTGGAAAGCCTGCAAAAATATCATAAGAAAATGATGGTATTCGACCGGCCCAACCCGCTAGGCAGCCATGTGTATGGCCCTATTCTTGAGGAGGCAAATATCTCGGGGATTGGTATGCATCCAATACCAATGGTGCACGGGCTCACTTCGGGAGAATTTGCCCGCATGATCACCGGCGAGGGTTGGCTGACGAATTTCAATGATACCAACTGGCAGGCCTTTGGCATCAAAGAGTATCAGTTCCCCGCTGAAGACCTGATGGTTATCAGCATGGCTAACTACCGGCATGACACCCCATATTCACTGCCAGTACGGCCATCGCCGAACCTGCGCAGCGATCTGGCTATCCAACTCTACCCTTCTTTGGGGCTGTTTGAAGCCACCAGCGTCAATATGGGCAGAGGTTCAGACCATCCGTTTGAACAACTGGGTTTTCCTAGTCGCCAGTTTTACGTCAATACCTGCTATCAGGTGGATATCAGCCAGCAGAAAACCGGCTGGCCACAGGCTGGCAAGGAAGTGTGCGGGGAGATTTTGACCGCTACAGATATCAGCCAGGTTAAACCAACGATACGTTACCTGGTCGACTGGTGGTTCAAATTCAAGACTGCGGGCTATGAGATGGTGATCCCTGCGGCAAAAGAAGCGCAGTACCTGGATTATCAGGAGGAGTTCTTCTTGATACGCCCTCAGTGGCTGGCCAAGCTCACCGGCACCAGCAAACTGGTTACGCTGCTCAATGACGCAAGCGAAAGAAAACTGTCTGTTGATGAAACGGTCCAGTTCATCGAGGCCCAGTGGCAACCCGAAGTGGATAGCTATATGCAACTGCGGGAGAAATATAAGCTTTACCCTTAACGAACCTGCAATGACACAAGGGGCGTAGCATGTTACGCCCCTTACAAACTCAGCCATTATCACGTTATCAAGCTTTCCCTTTTCCAATGACTTTGACTTTGGGTGGCGGTAGTCTTTGCCACCATTTTTTTGTGAGTCACCGTTCAATGGGCGCGTCATGCCATCGAGATGAGGTTTCTATGGCCCCCTCTTATGTTCTACTCACCTTACCCTGACTCAGCGCCAGAACGGACGGCTGTAGTCTCGCTTGATATCATCCCGGCGTAGACCTATATCCTTTAGCTGATCGCTATTCAGCCTTGCTAGCGTATTGGCAGCTTTGCGCCGCTCATTCCATCGATTTGCCCATCTGTATGCTTTTAACCATAAACGGACAAAAATATGACGGCGTTTGTTTTTTGTTCCCTCAGCTGACAAGCAGCCACCATCAATTTGATTTTCAATAATATTACTCATAATCAGCTCCCCGTCAGTCGATGAGCCTTTAGCATGATGCTTGGGTGAAAAACATTACAGATGCAAAGCCCGGCTATTATTTCCATACAGATATGTGCTAAACAGTCTGAATGGTAAAAATCAGCGCCATCTGTACTGGTCCCCTCTCTTTATCAGGTGTTATCTATGACTCGCTACCAACAATTAGCCGATATCCTTAGCCAGCGCATCAAAGAAGGGTTGTATGTGCCCGGAGAGCGGCTGCCTTCCGTTCGGGTGTTGAGTGACGAGCACGGGGTCAGTATCAGCACCGTACAGCAGGCCTATCGGCAGCTTGAAGAGTGCCTGCTGATCGAAGCGCGGCCGAAATCGGGATACTTCGTGCGCTGTAGCTCAAATCTTCCAGCGTTACCCGCGCTATGCAGCCATGCACAAAGGCCGGTCGAGATATCTCAGTGGGAAAATACGCTGGAGTTTTTGAAGGCCAGCGCGCAAGACAATGTGCTACATCTGGGCGTCGGCACGCCGGACCTGTCTGGCCCAGGCCTGAAAATACTCAGCCGTTTGCTGGCCCGTATCAGCCTGCATCAAAGCGAGGAAGTGCTGGATTACGACAGTATTTACGGCACCACGGTGCTACGTGAGCAGATTGCCCGCCTGATGCTGGACAGTGGCAATCATCAATCGGCAGACAATATCATCATTACCTCTGGCTGCCATGGTGCACTGGCTATTGCCTTAGGGGCCGTTTGCCAACCTGGCGATATTGTGGCGGTGGATTCCCCCAGCTTTCATGGCGCGATGCAAACGCTGAAAGGGATGGGGATGAAGGTGATTGAAATCCCCACCGATCCGGTGGTGGGGATCAGCCTGGAGGCGTTGGAAATGGCGCTGGATCAGTGGCCGATTAAAGCCATCCAGCTGACGCCAACCTGTAATAATCCGTTGGGTTACAACATGCCGAATGAGCGCAAGAAAGCGCTGTTGACGCTGGCGCAGCGCTATGACGTGGCGATTATTGAAGACGATGTGTATGGCGCGCTAGCTTATCAATACCCACGCCCGCCGACCATTGCCTCCTTCGATGAGGATGGCCGCGTATTGCTATGTAGCTCCTTCTCTAAAACCGTTGCGCCCGGTCTGCGGGTTGGCTGGATTTCTCCAGGGCGTTACTTAGAGAAAGCGTTACATATGAAGTACATTTCCGCCGGGCGGGTCCCTACCTTACCGCAATTGGCTATGGCTGAATTTATTAAGCAAGGACATTACCTCCAGCATTTACGCCGCATGCGCCGCCAGTATCAACGTAATCGCGACATTATGACGGGTTGGATCATGAAGTATTTCCCGCCGAATACCTGCCTGAGCAGACCGCAAGGGAGCTTTATGTTATGGGTGGAGCTGCCTTATGGATTCGATAGCCTGCGCCTGAACCGCTGCTTGTTGCCACAAGGTATACAGATTGCCGTCGGATTTATCAGTTCTGCGGCAGGAAAATACCGCAATTGCCTACGGCTCAGTTACAGCAAGCCCATGACCCGCGAGATTGAGCATGCGATTCAAAAGGTGGGTAACACGATTTATGAATTGCTGGAGGTGGAACAGCCAGCAATAGCGGCGGAAAAGCAAAACCAATAAGCCAGTTATCAGTAGGATGCTTGGTGCCACCGGCCCACACGGCGATGGCCCATATCGTTGCTAACGATCCGAAAATGGAACTCACGATGGTAAATATCAATAAATCGCCATCCTGAGCACCTCTTTTCTCACTGGCCATATTTCGAACATATTTCGCCCCCCAAGCTTAATAAAAGCATTCCGCCGGTGTGTATAGACTGTTTTTATCGAGATACATAAAAACTGGCTAATAGAAGTGGCATTCATACCATTAATCGTATGAGTGAGTATGGTTTTTTCTCTTTTGGTTAACTTCCCTTTTTGCAAATCTATCGAAGGTTTCTCATGCTCAAAATCTTCAGTTATCTTATCTAGAATATTTTCAATGTTCGCATAGGGATCCAGTAAAATATTTTTTTCAAAAGCAATGTTGAAGTTTGATCTATTATTTACCGGAATGACAATCAGTCGACCAGGAAGTGGGTTGCTTGAAATTAATAGCAATATTTCATTAATATAATTTGATGTATAGAAAATGTATACATCGTCACTTTTTAAATTATTTCTTGAGGTGCTATTCAACTCATGGAAGTCTATATTGCTCACTTCTCTTTCATCTTTTTGGAGATATGCTTTAAGCCCAATGAAGAAATGGTGATTTTCAGTAATGACTTTAATATTCATTGACATGTCATTAGTCCTTATGGTTTATATGTAAAATCCGTTGATATAAACACTTACCGACGGTTTGCCAAGCCCCTAAACAGTATTAATTTTTATAACGGATGACGACGCTCGGGCTGTTTGTTATTTCGGCGTCGTCTTTTATTGTTAATAATAGCTAATGGTAAACGTCACTTTGCCATTCGCTTTGCCCGGTGTAGGCGTTGTCGCCGTTTGAATATAGCGAGCAGCCAGAGGCACACGTATCGTCGAGGTGCCGTCCTTAGGTAAAGTTACGGTTTGTTCAGCCGCAAAATTAAACAGCGTCGGCGTTTGGCTGCTCTCTCCCCAACCGAGCTGAATACCTACACCTGAAGCGGCCCCAGCTACCGTCGAATCAATGGCCATAATCCCGTTGGCGGAATCCACAACGGACGTTGCAGGGGTTAATCGCACACCAATAGTGTTATTGAGTGAGGTCGTTGAGGTGCCTGCTCCGGTATTGTAATTCATTAACAATGGCGCATTAGTCGAATTATAAAAACCGTAGAATTTAGGGCAATGAGTCAGGGCAATGGAAGCATCGATCCAGGGGGTTGTTGAATTTAATGCTCTAAAATTCTCAGCGATTGCATAAGTTCCCAATGTCACAGCGACATCCGGCGTCGTGCAGGTTTGCGCTGATACCGTGATTGACCCTTGAAAACTGAAAATCCAATTATATACCGGCAGCCCACTGGTTGCGGCGGCATTAGTGTGGCTGGTTTGTGAAACGTCCATACCCTGCGTAACGGTAGGAAAATTGGCACCACTGGCAGTGTAAATTCCGGGTGTAAGCGGGCCGGTTTTAATCAGCGCGATATTTCGTATATTGCTCTCACCTGATTGGATAAGTAGTCCACCTAATTCTGACCCAAGAAGGTTCTGCGCCTCTGCATAACGCTTGGTTGTTGTTAAGGGGGTTCCCGAGGCACTCAAGATTGCCACGCCGATACCGGGAATACCGGTTTGATAGACTCCGCCTGCATAAGGGCCCGTTGTCAGATTAGCAGAAGGCTGCGGAGTATTTGATACAAACGCTGTGGAAGTATAATAAAGGTATTTTCCAACATCCGACGCTGGCCATTTTATGGTAAAAGTCCCATCTTTCATAATCAGACTCGCCTGGTAGAGCACGGTCCCCACCGGTACATCTACACCGGCAGAAATCTGTGGCGGGCTCAAGGGAACGACTACTGTTTGGACACCGGTGTTTAACGTCACAGTCACAGCGGCCCAGTTAGCAGGGCTGGCTGTCGTTAAAAAAACTCCCCCCAGCACACCTAACAGGTTATTGATCGATAACTTCATACGTCATTCTCCCTCTTTCTGACCGGCCCCACCGGACCTATGTCAGAAAGAAAAAATAGTTGTGATGCTTCGGCGGTTAACCGTTGTCAACGACCGATTCTGTGCTGTTCTTGGCCAATTTCGACTTATGGGTACCGGGGAGGGAACCCGCAGTGCACGGGGAGGTGAATCTCTGTATCTGGCTCTGTTGTTGCCCTTTGACCATGGGCAGCAAGATATAACTGACGGTGCACTGCATCTCACCACCTTCGCCCCATTTCACCCGCAGTTGTCCCTTGTCTTCTGCTACCCGTGCGTACAGTTGCCCCCCCTGTCCAACCGACCCCACGTTATTACCGGTGCTGTCAAAAATATCCGCCCCGAACGGGACCGGCTCCCCTCGATAGGTCGCAATCACCAGGATTGGCGTGCCCTGCTTGGTGTTGTATTTCAGCCTCACCACAGCCCCGAAGTACGGCGCCACTTTCTGACTGGTATTGTCCAACTCCACATTGGCCGCAGTACCTGCCGGATCGATACTGACTTCATTCATCTGGTATGGGTTCAGGTAAGGCACCACCGCATAGCCACGTGAGTCGACACTCACCCCTGGATACGAGGAGACCTTGGCCCCTTCGGCTCCTTTAGCTTCCACCAAGGCAAAGGTGTCCGAACTGTACGGCGTAAAGGTCACTCCTCCCGCATGCGCAATAACCGTGCCATTCATCCCGGCCGACGCACTCTGGTAACCTTTACCGGTGCTGACCGTGCCGCTCAACGCCGTAGCCGAGTTGCGGTAACTACCGCTCAGCGACCCACTGGAACCCATGCCCTGGTTGGCGTTCATCGCCGTCACGCCATAGCTAAACTGGTTATCCTGCCCTGCGGTACCGGATACCGTAGCCTGCTCGCCATAACGCCCACTGCTGTCATGCGATAAATCCATGCGTAGCTGAGGCGTGTGGGTTTCATCATTACGCCCCAACGGCAGGCTGAAACTCAGCAGATAGTTGGTCTGTGACCCACCCAGACTGGAGAAACTGCGGTTGATACTCAGGCCATACGACAGGTTTTTGTATCGGTTGTTGTAACCCATCTGGTACTGCTTCTCAGTACCGTCTTTGTTCCAATAGTTCTGCAACGATCCGCTGACATACAGTTGGCCCCAGTTTTCTGGCAATCCCTGTGCGGCGGTGACCGTCAGGCGATTTTTCGCCCGCCAGATAGAATCCGGCGAGAACCCCTGCGCTACCGCATCGCGGGTCTGCATCGCAGTCATAAAGTCCATGTAGCCACTGGTTGAGAAGCGGTATGCCGCCAGCGTCAGGTTGCTGTTGGTTTCACTGATCAGCTTGCTGTAACTCACCTGATAGCTTTGCCCACTCAGGCTGTTACCCGGCTGATGCCGGCCACTCGCATTAGTGGCGTTACCCAAATGGGTGCGTGCCTGTGTGGCATCAAAGGCCAAGGCCCCTATCGGCGTCCCCACCGCAGCACCCAGTTGCAACGCATAGTAATCCTGGCTGGCTTGCATGCCGCCATAACCCGTAACCGAGTTGGTCAATCCAAGCTGGTAGGTTGCCTGGTAAAGCGCAGGTTTCTCACGCAGGTTATCGCTGCGTACTTCACCCGCAGTGATCGAATACCGTGATGAACCTGGGCGTAAGAGCTGTGCGACCGAGGCATACGGCACGCTGAAAGTCTGCTCGGTGCCGTCTGACTCACGCACGGTGACGACCAGATCCCCACCGTACCCGGTCGGGTACAGATCGTTGATCAGAAACTCGCCGGGGGTAACGTTGGTCTCATACAGCACCTGCCCCCCCTGGCGTACGGTGACACGAGCGTTGGTGCGGGCAATGCCACGGATATCCGGCGCGTAACCACGCAGGGACTCCGGCAACATCCGATCGTCGGTCGTCAGTTGAATGCCGGTAAACGGCAGCGTATCGAACAGTTGTCCGGTGGTGTTCGACTGCCCCATCAGCACGCGCGCCTTGAGCTGCGGAATATCGCGCTGCAGATAAGTATTGAGGCTGGTGTACTGGCTCTCACCGTTGTCCGTCCGGGTGTAAGAGCCGTTATGGCGCAGGTACCAGGCCCCGACGTTCACCCCGGCATTCACCCCGGCATACATAGAATTAAAGGTGCTACCATGCGACTCACTGGTGTAACCATTGACGTTGTAGCCCAGCAATAATGCCGGTACACCACTGTCCCACAGTTCCGGATTCACGGTGCCCCGGGCCGTACTCAGCGTGTAAGCCTGTGGGATCATGATATCCAGACGCTGTTCATTACTGTCATAATTAACTTTGGACTCCGGCAGTTTACGCACCAGATCCATACATAATTCGCCCTGGCCTTGCGGACCTAAAAAATCCGCCGGCAGCCTATCATAATTGAATGGTATATTTTTAATCAGCTCGCGGGTCAGGCAGGGATACACAGATTTGTCCGCCCGTGCCTTGAATTCAATATCGGTATTACTGACAAGTTGATTGTTAATGTATAAAGCAGTTTTATATACCCCAGGCAATCCCGTAGACCCATTGGCAAAACGGCTAAGATCCACTGACTTCTGATCGTCAACATTCAGGAATGAAGCATCAAACTCCAGATTTTTTGCGATCTCGGTCGGAGGGTTAATGGAATTTTCAGCACTGGCGCCACCCACGATAAACGTCGATAAGATAGCCATCGCGAGAGGGGTTAATTTTCTCTGGGATCCATACTGCAAATTTTTTGACATAACGCATCCCTTCATAACTCATTCCTGAATAGTGACAATCCTGTCACGCCGAATAGAGTATTTATGCAGCGAAACTATTATTTAATGATGGCATTGAAAGAATTAACTGCACCGTAGTCATTAACAAAATTCCCTGTCACGTTATTGCCCGCCTTCACTGGCAACGTAAATGTCTGTGTTCCATGCGGGGCCACCATCTCACCTTCCACCGTTTTCCCATTCACCGTAATGCTCGCAAAGGAGACATGATAAGGGGTTGGATTGATGGCCTGAAGGCTATTTCCTTTTGCACTCCAGGTGACAGCTTTGACGGCATCATTGGCGTTCCCCACCAACCCGACGGGCCGGTAGAACAGCTTGATGCGCGAGCGGAACGCCATCTGCAACAAATTATCCTCGGCTTTGGCCATTTTTTTGGCCGGTATCTCGAGCACGTTGAGCCAGAATACCGATTCTCTGTCCATCGGCAATGCACCACCGGTGTAGCTGATACGCAAGGTCTGGCCTTTGCTGGGTTCCACACGGTTCATTGGCGGGGTTAACACAAAAGGTACCTGAATAGCGGCGGGTTTAGCCGCGGTATCGCCAGTATCGATCCAGCTTTGTATCAGCACAGGAGAAGGGCCGACATTGTTGAGTTTGACACTCACCTCTTTTGCATCAGACGGATAGATCACCCGAGTGCCGGTGATCACCACACTGGCCAGGCTGCTGGTCGTAAACAGGGCTACGGCTACCAGACAGAAGGCATGGGCGGTGTTCCGGGGAAAAAACGACATGATAAGCTCCTTGCTGACATGCTGAATGGGGGAGGGTTTCCCCTCCCACCAACGTATTACTTGTACTGAATGGAATAAACAACATTACTCAGTACGGTACCCGCAGTGGTTGCACCGTCTGCATAGTACTCCACGGCATATGGCAGGTTGGCCGTACCCGCAGTCAGGTCATATGGAACATAAGTGGTATTCAGTCTCTGGTTCTGGTTACCCGCCTGGATCACAGCTTGAGTGGAGCTTGAGCCGTCACGCAGTTGCAGGCTGACATTACTCGCCGTACCGCCCATGTTTTTCAGGTGGCCGGTCACCAGATCAACAGAAGTTCCTGCTTCGAAGAAGGCAGAAACCGTCTGCAAGGTACCTGCGCAATTGCTCAGTGCCATGTTGAAGCCTGTACGTCCTGCGGTCTGGGCAGCGGCTGTCAATTGGTTGATCCCGATGGTTGGCAATTTCACGGTTGCGTCTGCCGCTTGACCATCAACAATAACGTCGCAGGTTGTTGCCGTCAGTTCACCATTGAATGTGATAGTCCCAGTAGAAGCAGCCTGAGCCAGGCCAACAGAGCCAAATAAAGCGACGAGAGATGCAACGATTGTTAACTTTTTCATATATATTCCTACATACCTTGTGTTGTTAAACCATTCTAATGTCCATTAGAATGACGGGGTCATCCATGTGATATGGATATATCTATATATGCTTTATCAATTACAGGAGAAACTCATTCGATAATTAAAGACTTGACCCTTTCATTATCTACAGAGTAGCCGATACCACGCACGTTGATTATCAGATTATCACGAAGACCAATTGATAACAGCTTGCTTTTTAGCTTTTTAATTTCTTGCCAAAGTCGTTGATTAGATGATGATAGACCAAACTCATCCCAAACGTTTCTCATAATGTTATTTTTGCTGATGACTTCTATTCTTCTATTCTTAAGTAAAAATGCTAATAATCGGGTTTGCATTTCATTCAAAAGAACAAGCCTGAAAGACAATGGGCGTTCCTCATCTTCATTGATGAAATACATCAGCCTTCTGTGATTTACATTGAAGTAAATAGCTTCATCGATTAGGAATCCATGCAAATTATCTTCCATAACTATCTCGGCTAATTTTTAGATTTTAAAAACCACCCATAATGTGGAGCTATTATAGCTGCAAATTGGCGTATAACAATCCATTCTAAATAATGAAAATCCCATCAATTAAAAATGGAAATCGAGATTTTATTTTTAAAAAACCAGGAATAACAGAGTTTATATCTACTTAATTTTTAAAAATGAATCTTTCAACCAATTTCACTTATTCCGTTTTATTAGCTAAATATATTGAATGTACAATCTTATCGGATTTTTCTGCCATGGCGTTGAATTTTATAATATTATTCATATAGATACACCAATTTCATCATTAGGATTTATCTAACACCACCTCCGTCAAAATGAGCAAAATTGCGCATCATGTCGCTATACAGTCCGTGATGGACCAGTAATTTTTGGCGCCTGAATAGCCCGTTAATGAACGGACTACGTTTGGCCATGATCCTGTCTAGCCCCGTACGGCCGTTGTGCTGGGATATTAAGAGCCGGGCGTTGACCCGAGCAGCCGTTATCTCAGTATCTGAACGTTTGTGACAAGGTCAAAAAACGGACATGCACCTTTCTCAACGACTACACTTGTAAAATTGGTTTGATCGCGTGTGTTCTCTTGATGTTGCGTTGTTTACGAACAACGTTCTCCCTACGATCCCACTAACGGACTTGATATGAAGATTGAAATTCTTAAACAGGCGGTTATGGATTCGCGAGACGGCATCACCATCTCTGACAATGCCATAGACGACAATCCTTTGATTTTTGTAAACCCGGCTTTCGAGAGAATGACCGGCTACTCCTTCGAAGAAATTACCAACATCAACTGCCGATACCTACAAAATAACGATCGGGAACAGCCAGAGCTGGAGATTGTGCGCAACGCCGTTAAAAATGGCGAGTACTGCCTGGTAACCTTGCGAAACTACCGCAAGGATGGAACCATGTTTTGGAATGAGTTAAGCATATCGCCAATTCATGATGAGAGTGGGGCTGTAACCAATTTTATCGGGATCCAAAAAGACGTAACACCAAGAATGATAATCCAGCAACAGCTTCGTGATGAGCATCGGTCCCTCGAGGAAATGAAAATACACTTCGAGCAACTCTCCATAAAGGATGGACTCACCGGGATTTATAATCGTCGCTTTTTTGATACGCAGTTCGACATTCAATGCAAAATTGCCATCCGTAATGGTGACTCATTGATGCTCGCCATGATTGATGTCGATCACTTCAAATCATTCAATGATATTTATGGGCATCAGGCAGGCGATGCCGCGCTAATACGTGTCGCTGATTGCTTGAGTCAGTCTTTCAAGCGGGGGTCTGATTTTGTAGCCAGGTATGGCGGCGAAGAATTTGTCATTCTCTCCAATGGGATGACCAAAGACCAGGCAACGCTGTATGTGCAGACGCTATGCCAACTCGTACGGGATTTGAGAATACCGCACTCCGCATCCAGCACTGGGTACTTGACTATAAGCATCGGTTTTTCAGTTCATACATTTGGCCAACTGCCCTCGCCTAACGTACTACTGACACATGCCGATAAAGCGCTTTACGTAGCTAAAGCCCGGGGCAAAGATCAGTTTTTCAGTCTTTAGCAAAACCCGCCGTAAACCCTCGACAAATACGGACGGGGATATAAGGCAAAAAGCCCGAAGGGATTTAAAGATCGGTCAGGCGTTGACTGACTCTGAATGTAGGCTCCGAGAGTCTAAATAGTTGCCCCTCCTGCGTTACAGACAAAGTACGATCTTGACCACAACAGCCCTGACACTTGCAGAATTTGTGGGCCGACGGCCGGTCACACCGTATCCGCACGACCTCCTCCCTATAACAACGCGGAGCGTTTATGTTCTTGGTCTTTCGAGAGGAACAGGTTATATTTCCATTATTCTGGAAATATAGAATAAAGGTGTTTATGGAGCTTTCAAAAGCAGCGGATACCCTGAAAGAACTGGGGCATCCAACACGTCTGAGTGTGTACAGAGAGCTGGTTAAAGCCGGGCATCAGGGGCTACCTGTAGGAGAACTGCAAAAGCGGCTTGAGATCCCTGCTTCAACATTAAGCCATCATCTGTCAGCGCTGATTTCAGTTTCCCTTGTGCATCAGGAACGGCAAGGACGAATACTTTTTTGCCATGCTCACTATGAAAGTCTGGACGCACTGATCGCCTTCCTTACTGAGGAATGTTGCACTGGTAGCGCTGATTGTTCCACTACTGCCATAAATCTAAAAAATGGAGAGATAAAATGACGGACGAGCTTAAGAACGTTGACAGAGGTTTATTCGACACGTCAATTAACGAGGGGAGATTCGGTGTTCCTGCCATTCAACATCCTGCCCGCATTCTGATGCTTTATGGTTCTGTACGCGAACGTTCATACAGCCGACTGGCAACTGAGGAAGCAGCAAGATTATTGACTGCGATGGGCGCAGAGGTGCGGATCTTCAATCCTTCTGGCTTGCCTCTTCCTGATGATGCACCTGAATCGCATCCTAAAGTGATGGAGCTACGCGAGCTGGTTCGTTGGTCTGAAGGGATGGTGTGGTGCTCACCTGAGCGGCATGGTGCGATGACCGGCATCATGAAGGCCCAGATTGACTGGATACCCCTATCGGAAGGCGCAGTTCGTCCTTCTCAGGGTAAGACGCTGGCCGTTATGCAGGTCTGCGGTGGCTCTCAGTCTTTCAATGCCGTAAACCAGATGCGCATTCTTGGCCGTTGGATGCGGATGATCACCATTCCAAATCAGTCCTCAGTGGCGAAAGCCTGGCAGGAATTTGATGAGGATGGCCGTATGAAACCATCATCTTTTTACGACCGCCTTGTAGACGTGATGGAAGAACTGATGAAGTTTACTCTTCTGACCAGAGGGAGTTCAGCTTATCTCGTTGATCGCTACAGCGAGCGAAAAGAGTCAGCGGAAGAACTTTCCCGACGAGTCAATCAGAGCAAGATTTGAGGCCTGACATGAGTGATATGATTGCTTTCAATTCGTGTGTGGCATTTTTTCAGGCGGTAACATGAGGCTGGGCTATCTCACGTTCTGACATCCCCCTCCGGGAAAGGGCGAAGTAATAGACGAGAAAGCAAGGGGATCTCCTTTTCCCCTATTTTTCTAAGCGTGTCGTTTTGGGTTTAAAATTCCTTATTTTTTTATTATAGTGAGCGCCTAGCCCATGTGATTGGGCTGGATTTGATGGCTGAATGAAAGTGTTTTTATTGGCTACACACTCTTCTGAAAGTAACTAAAGCAGACCTGAGGCCTAAATTTTATCATGTGTATTACGCCACCCTGAGTTTTCCCTTCCTTCGTCGTACTGAGCCAGCCTCTGCACGCACTCAATAACGTCCCGTCTGCGGATGTGTTTTACCGTACATAAATTTTTGCCCTCAAGGGCTGACTGTATCTAAAAACCGAGAAATAACCATGTTGCTGTCCTCAACGCGTAAGGACTGGCTGGGTAACGTCCGTGGTGACGTACTGGCCGGAATTGTTGTCGCGCTCGCACTCATTCCAGAATCGATCGCCTTTTCCATCATTGCCGGTGTCGATCCCCAGGTAGGGCTCTACTCTGCTTTCTGTATCCCGGTAGTTATGGCTTTCTTTGGCGGGCGTCCGGCGATGATTTCTTCATCCACAGGTGCAATGGCGCTGCTGATGGTGACGCTGGTTAAAGACCACGGCCTTCAATATCTGTTGGCGGCTTCCATTCTGACGGGGGTCTTCCAACTGATAGCGGGTTATCTGAAATTAGGCAGACTGATGCGTTTTGTCTCACGCTCAGTGGTAACCGGATTCGTCAACGCGCTGGCAATTCTGATCTTTATGGCGCAATTACCTGAACTGACTAATGTGACCTGGCATGTTTATGCCATGACTGCGGCGGGTCTAGGAATTATTTATCTCTTCCCGTACCTTAACAAAACCATTCCTTCACCACTTGTCTGCATCGTGGTGCTGACTGGCATTGCCATGTGGCTGCATCTGGATGTACGAACTGTAGGTGACATGGGTAAACTTCCAGACAGCCTGCCTGTCTTCCTGCTTCCCGACGTGCCGCTAACTATCCAGACACTGCTCATCATCCTGCCATATTCTGCGGGGCTTGCGGTTGTTGGCCTGCTTGAGTCAATGATGACCGCTACTATCGTGGATGACATGACCGATACCCCCAGTGACAAGAACCGGGAATGCAAAGCGCAGGGTATCGCCAATATTTGTGCGCCCTTTGTCGGAGGAATGGCTGGGTGTGCGATGATCGGGCAGTCGGTTATCAACGTAAAATCAGGCGGGCGTGGGCGACTTTCTACTCTCACGGCTGGCGTAGTGCTGCTTTGCCTGATTGTGTTCCTACGTGACTGGGTATCTCAGATCCCCATGGCAGCGCTCGTCGCGGTGATGATTATGGTATCCATCGGAACGTTCTCCTGGCGCTCGATTATCAACCTGCGTACACATCCACTTTCAACCAGCGTGGTCATGCTCGCCACTGTCGCTGTCGTGGTTGCAACACATAATCTGGCCTTTGGCGTGCTGACTGGCGTACTGATAGCCTCTCTCAACTTTGCCACAAAAATATCCCGGTTCATGAGAGTCACTTCTGTTCTTGAGGATTCGAGCCGAACCTATACCGTTACCGGCCAGGTTTTTTTTGCCTCGGCAGACCGCTTTACCAGACACTTTAATTTCCGCGAAACTATTGAGCATGTGGTGATAGATGTTTCACATGCCCATTTCTGGGACATCACATCCGTCAGCGCTCTGGATAAGGTGGTCATTAAGTTCCGCAGAGAAGGCACGGAAGTTGAGATCCGTGGGATGAACGAAGCTACCAGCACCATCGTTGACCGTTTTGGTGTTCACGATAAACCCGAAGCACTCGAAAAAGCAGGCTTCTGATACTTCGTTAACACGGGTCCCCAGAAAAAAGGGCGAGAACTCTCGCCCTTTCATCATCTCGACTATTTTACCTACACAATCAACTTAAGCGATGCCCCTTTTCATCAACCACCTTCTCACCGTCTTCCTTGGTAAACGCACTTTTCTGCGCCTCCGGAAGAATATCCAACACGACTTCTGAAGGGCGGCACAGCCGGGTTCCCAGCGGCGTCACGACAATGGGACGGTTAATCAGGATCGGATGCTGCAACATAAAGTCGATGAGTTGATCGTCAGTAAAACGGTCTTCGGCAAGCCCTAACGTTTCATACGGCTCAACGTTTTTACGCAGCAGAGCCCGTACTGCAATGCCCATATCGGCAATAAGTTTGCCCAACTCATCGCGTGATGGTGGCGTCTCAAGATAATGAATAATAGTCGGTTCGGTGCCGCTGTTACGGATCATCTCCAACGTATTACGCGAGGTGCCGCAGGCCGGGTTGTGATAAATGGTAATGTTGCTCATATCAGGATCTCATTACAGAGTAACAGAGAGACGTAGCGCCAGCGCGGCCAGCGTTACAAACAGCACAGGCAGCGTCATGATAATCCCGGTGCGGAAGTAATATCCCCAAGTGATCGTCATGTTCTTCTGTGAAAGTACGTGCAGCCACAACAGCGTTGCCAGGCTACCAATAGGAGTTATTTTAGGCCCCAGATCGCAGCCAATCACATTGGCATAAATCATTGCTTCCTTGATAACCCCTGAAGCGGTGCTGCCATCAATCGACAATGCGCCGACCAGCACGGTAGGCATGTTGTTCATGATAGATGACAGGAATGCGGTCAGGAGCCCTGTGCCAAAGGTTGCAGCCCAAAGCCCTTGGTCTGCCAGTAAACTCAACACGCCAGAGAGATATTCTGTTAGTCCGGCATTACGTAAACCATAGACAACCAGATACATCCCCAGTGAGAAAATCACAATCTGCCAGGGCGCACCGCGCAGCACTTTACCGGTGTTAATGGCATGTCCTCTTTTAGCGACGACAAACAGGATAGCGGCTCCAACAGCCGCAATAGCGCTAACCGGGATCCCTAATGGTTCCAGCACAAAAAAACCGACCAGCAGAAGAAGTAATACAATCCAGCCGGTTCTGAACGTCGTCGGGTCCTTGATTGCGAGTGCGGGTTGTTTCAGACGTTTCAGGTCATAGGTCGGCGGAATATCTTTACGAAAGAACAGATGCAGCATCACCAGTGTGGCAATAATGGCGGCAATATCCACCGGCACCATCACTGAAGCGTATTCAGTGAAACCCAGATGGAAGAAGTCTGCCGAAACAATATTGACCAGGTTCGACACAATAAGCGGTAGGCTGGCGGTATCGGCAATAAACCCAGCGGCCATAACGAAAGCCAACGTAGCGCTTTTACTGAACCCGAGAGCCAGTAGCATAGCGATAACGATCGGTGTCAGAATGAGAGCCGCACCATCATTGGCAAATAGCGCTGCCACCGACGCACCGAGCAGAACGATATAGGTAAACAACAGGCGACCACGGCCATTTCCCCAGCGGGAAACGTGCAGAGCTGCCCACTCAAAAAAGCCAGACTCATCCAGCAGCAGGCTGATAATAATGACGGCAATAAAGGTTGCGGTGGCGTTCCAGACGATATTCCACACTACCGGGATATCCGCAATGTGTACCACCCCCGACACCAGAGCCAGTATCGCACCCAGAGTGGCACTCCAGCCGATCCCTAACCCCTTCGGCTGCCAGATTACCAACACGATGGTCAGGATGAAAATTGCTCCTGCCAGTAACATAAAACCTCCTGACAGGGCAGCGTAACTGCCCTGTATCTGTTAAAAATCAACCTGCGAGCTGTTTGAGTTTGTCGATACCCGTTGGCTCTACTGCAAGAACAGGAACCAACGCAACACGGTTAGTATGCTGGCGCTTAACGGCCTCTATTTGAGGTAGCTCCTGCTGCGCGCGCTGACGAAGCAATGGTGAATGAGTTTCCGCGATGGAAAGACTGTTATTGATAATCCAGCCCCAGGGATGGATCCCCGCCCGTTCAAGATCGGCCTGCAAACTTGCCGCCTCCAACACGGGGGTAGTTTCAGGCAGCGTGACCAGTAAGACTTTGGTGCGCTGCGAGTCCTGAAGCTGCATCATCGGCGTCGTGAAATGAGCTTTATCTCCCATTTTCTTTGCTATCTCCCGGTGATATGCCCCGGTGGCATCAAGTAACAACAATGTATGCCCGGTCGGTGCCGTATCCATGACAACGAATCGTTTACCCGCTTCCCGGATCACCCGCGAGAAAGCCTGGAAAACAGCAATCTCTTCAGTACAGGGAGAGCGTAAATCCTCTTCCAACAGATGTTTCCCCGCCTCATCCAAGTCACGTCCTTTGGTTTCAAGGATATGCTGACGATAACGTTCTGTTTCAGCATGAGGGTCTATTCTGCTGACCTGCAGGTTATTTAGGCTTCCATTGAGGGTTGTACTGAGGTGCGCAGCAGGATCTGACGTCGTGAGATGCACATCAAATCCCATCTCGGCCAGCCTGACTGCTATTGCAGCAGCCATGGTTGTTTTACCCACGCCACCTTTGCCCATCAGCATAATCAGGCCATGTTCACTGCGGGCAATCTCGTCAACCAAAGTGGACAGTGACGGGAGCGATGGTTGTTGCAGCGAGTGTTCTTCAGCGAAGGAAACTGTTTCAGGCCCGGAGGCGAGAAGCCCCCTTAGTGCAGGAACGCCAACCATATTTACTGGTTGAAGGAATAAGGTGTCCGTTGGCAGACCGGCCAGACCGACAGGAAGGGTTGCCAATGCCTCCTGCTCCCGGCCCCATATTGCAGCCGCCAATGCATCGTTTACCGCTGCTGTTTCAGGTAAAACACCGTTGATGACCAGATACTGATTTTTGAGGCCAATCGCCGCAAGCTCATTATGAGTACGGGCGACCTCCTGCAGCGTGGATTTTTGCAGTCTTGCCACTAAAACCAACCGCGTACGCTCCGGGTCAGACAAAACCTTAACGGCGTGCGAATATTGCTCACGCTGTTTTTCCAGCCCTGCCATCGGGCCAAGACAGGAAGCCCCGTCTGGATTGCTCTCAATAAAGCCACTCCACGCTCCAGGTAACTGGAGAAGGCGAATGGTGTGGCCCGTAGGCGCGGTATCAAAAATGATATGGTCAAAACGGGTCAATAATGATGCGTCAGTCAGCAACCCGGTAAATTCATCAAAAGCTGCAATTTCTGTGGTACATGCACCTGAGAGTTGCTCGTTAATACTGTTAACGACATCATCAGGCAGAATGCCTTTGATGGGATCAACAATTCTGGCTCGATATTCCTGGGCGGCTGCCTGTGGATCGATTTCCAGCGCTGAAAGTCCTGGTACAGAGATCACAGGCAGAATGGTGTTGCCAATAGTCTGGTCAAAGACCTGGCCGACATTTGAAGCCGGATCGGTGCTGACAAGCAGAACCCGCTTGCCCTGCTCCGCCAGACGGATAGCCGTGGCGCAGGAAATAGAGGTTTTACCGACGCCCCCTTTACCGGTAAAAAACAGGTAAGGGGGAATATTCTGTAAGAATTTCATCTGTCCTCCAGACATGTTCAGCAACAGGAAGTCTTACCGCCACAGCAACCCGTAGGAGCTAATCCTATCTTCTCCAGTGGTATACTAAACCAGCGAGCCAACTCGGCACGTTTCGGGTATCGCCCTGCCATTACCGTTTCTCCGTCCAGTAACAGCAGTGGCAGTCCTTCAGCCCCCGATGCCTCAAGGAACGCTTTAGCTTTCTCGTTTTGTACAAAGTTCATGGGTTGCTGCGCCAGGTTATAACGGTCAACCTGGACGCCTCGCTGTTTCAGCCATTGCACATCCGCAGAAAAATCAACCAGAAACTGCTCGACCTCAGTACCGCAAACGCCGGTACTACAGCACATCGCTGGGTCAAACACCGTTAACGTTTTCATTTTTAACACCTCACATTCGAAAAAACATATGTGTATAGGTAAATTTTTTTAAAGACAAATAGCCTTGCCGCTGCCAGAGCAGTTGGCTGATACCAGCTTGCGAGCAATGCTCTGAACGTCTTCTTGTTGGCTTAACCAGGCCTGCTCGATAACCTGAGCAGCCCAGGAAGGAATATGCGGAGATAATCTGTAGTGAACCCATTTCCCCTGCTTACGATCCAGCAACAGTTCGCTTTCCCGTAACATTGCCAGATGGCGGGAGATCTTGGGCTGCGACTGCTCCAATGCTGCGCAAAGATCGCACACACACAACTCCCCCATCTCCTTGAGCAGGAGCACGATACCCAGACGGGTTTCATCGGATAGGTTTTTGAAGAGCTGTAAGGGGGTAAGCGGCATAGTTGTCTCCTGATGATCGACCTTAATCATAATCGGATTGGATATGGAGTCAATTACATATTCGAATTTTCATATGTGAAATCACGAATAACCGCAAACGTTGATGCCAGTTTGCCTTGTAACGTGATAGCACGGCACAATTTTATCACTGGCTGAGCAAAGTAAATGAGCCATACCCGCGAATATCCCTGATGGCGTAGGCTTAAGCTTTTTATGGATGATTGATCCTATTGCAAAATAACCCGCGTCGTAGAGTTTTCCAAACTCAGCCACGCGAACTTTTGCAAATGTAGTCATACAGGCGCTGGGTATCCGCCAGTGAACAGAGCCGCGTTCCAAGATTAAGCGTGGCTGCACTGCCTGCTGCAACGCCGAACCGAACCATATCCACCAGCTCTGCCCCGTTAGCCAATTTCAGCACCATCGCGCCTACCATGCTGTCACCGGCCCCGACGGTGCTAAGTTTCTTCACCGGTGGCGGGACTATCTGTATACAGGTATCACTATCAACCGCGAGAGCCCCTTGAGGGCCGAGTGATACAACAACCCGCTCAGCTCCGCCCTGTTGTACCAACGCCTTAGCGGCAGCCCGGACATCATCAGGATGCTCCAATGACCGCCCGATAAGCGCAGACAGTTCATTCTGATTCGGTTTTACCAAAGCCAGCCCCCCTACACCCAGGCAGGCCTGTAAAGCATCCCCGGAACTGTCGACGATACACTGCAATCCCATGGCTTGCGCCTGCTTAATCAGATCGGTTAATTTTGCCAGCGTGGTGCCCGGTGGCAAGCTGCCACTCACCACCAGAATCGAACCATGGGGGACCTTCTGCACCTTCAACAGAATCTGGTCAAACTCGGCATCATTAACCCTTGCCCCTGGCATAACAAAACGAAACTGTTCACCGCTATTATCCACATGGACATGCAGGTTCTGCCTTGTCCAGTCCTGAGCTTTCAGGGTTTCTGTAACAATGCCTTCCCGATCAAGCAACTCTTTTAAATGCTCACCCGTTGGCCCACCAATGGGAAAAATCGCACTGGCTTGCCCACCAAGATAAACAACGGCACGGGCAACATTGATACCGCCCCCACCAGGTTCAAAAATGGGGGTGGTGCAGCGCAGTTTCCCTTCAGGGTAGATCTTGGGAGTGGTCGTCGCACTATCGAGAGAAGGGGAAAGTGTTAAAGTAAAAATCTGAGTCATGATGGTCAAATCCTCTTTTTCTGATTTTACTTTGTTGATTTGGTTGAGGAGCAAAAGGGAAAATGTGGGTCATGCACCGAAACTGGGAGCATTTATCCGAGCCTGAATATATCCGTACACCACAAGTATATACCCTAGTTGTCTTGAGCATCAGGCGGGCGGGAAACGCTGTTTGAAGAAGCGATATCAGCATCTCTTATCGAATCCATTAGTGTATAAAATTTCATCGAACGGGGAACCCGTCAGTTGGTGTGGATTGATACAGGCAAAATCAGTTAGCGTCTTGACGCGCTAAAATCAGCTAATCCACTGAATTTCAGGCATAAAAAAAGACGTCTGTTGACGTCTGTTTATTTCAAATGGTACGCCCTACAGGGCTCGAACCTGTGACCTACGGCTTAGAAGGCCGTTGCTCTATCCAACTGAGCTAAGGGCGCATTGAAATGCGGATGCGGCAACTGAGGTTGCGGAGTTGGATTATACGGTCAGAGGTTATCGAGTCAATGCCTTTTGACGATGTGGCGGCGGCAGAGGTGTTTTATGGCGATTTTTCGCACACAAAAGCTATGATAAGTCACCCTAACGCAATGATCTGGCAACGCTAATCCCCTGCCACAATACCTTCTCATCAACCGCTTGTGGTTCAGCCGCCGGTGCCAATAAGCGTGGGCGTGGGTTTGGCCCCTGCCCTGCTTTTTGCGACAAGCAGGCACGAGCCGATCGCACCACGGCGTTAATATCCCCCCAATCGGCCTGCGGAACGTTTAGCACATTACAGGTCCGCGCCAGCATTGCCCTCGGCAACTCACTGGCTGGCAAGACATTCATCGATGCCAGGCAAAGTGGCGTAGCAAGCAGCAATGCCAACAGTAAAAGAGCGCTACGCATCATTGGCGGCCCCTTTTGTAGCACTGCGCCATGCGCTGGCTCCAGGAAGGACGGCCCTCTTTCGGCTTACAAAGCCGATGTAATGCCTGCAACAACGCCACCTGCGTCGGATGCAGTGAGGAATCAAACACCGTTTCACCAATATGCCGCTGTTCATCTGGTGGATTTCCACCAGGTTGATGCAATGGATAGAGCCGAGTAATCGTCTGCATGATCCTGCCTCCATAGGCCCCAAACGCCAGGGCAATGGGTAAAGCCTAAACGACTGAAGGTAAAAAAAGCGTAGAGGATCATTCCTTTGGTGTAAAAAATGTCTAAACCGCGACGCAATCGTGTGCTTATTCTCTGCATTAACCCGATCGAAAGCCTGACAGCGCGCCTCTCTTCTGCCAAAATAGCGCCATCCCCCGCTTTTCTTAAATGATGGATTTCCTCACTGATGGCAGCAAAGATTATTGATGGCAAAACGATTGCGCAGCAGGTTAGAAACGAAGTGGCTGAGCAAGTGAAACAACGTCTGGCAGCTGGCAAGCGTGCGCCGGGCCTGGCGGTGGTACTGGTTGGTGAGAATCCGGCTTCGCAGATTTATGTCGCCAGCAAGCGCAAGGCCTGTGAGGAAGTGGGCTTTATCTCCCGCTCTTACGATCTGCCCGCTTCCACCACCGAGCCTGAACTGCTGGCGCTGATCGACAAATTAAACGCCGATAAAGAGATCGACGGCATTCTGGTGCAACTCCCTCTGCCTGCGGGCATTGATAACGTGAAGGTGCTGGAGCGCATCAGCCCGGATAAAGACGTGGACGGTTTCCACCCTTACAACGTCGGCCGCCTGTGCCAGCGTGCGCCTAAACTGCGCCCTTGCACCCCACGCGGTATTGTCACCCTGTTGGAACGCTATAACATCGATACCTATGGCCTGAATGCCGTGGTAGTGGGTGCCTCCAACATCGTTGGCCGCCCGATGAGCATGGAGCTGCTGCTGGCGGGCTGTACCACCACCGTCACGCACCGCTTTACCAAAAACCTGCGCCACCATGTAGAAAATGCCGATCTGCTGATCGTGGCCGTGGGCAAACCTGGGTTTATTCCAGGTGATTGGATCAAACCGGGTGCGATCGTGATCGATGTCGGCATCAACCGCCTGGAAAGTGGTAAAGTAGTCGGCGACGTAGACTTCGAAGCCGCAAGCGAACGTGCGGCCTTCATTACTCCGGTCCCAGGTGGCGTCGGCCCCATGACCGTTGCTACACTGATCCAAAATACCTTGCAAGCCTGCGAGGAATTTCACGACGTTCAACCTAACTAAGTTAAGGCAGTATGGAAATTTTCAATCTGGAAGGTCACCCTCATGTCGAACTGTGCGATCTGCTGAAGTTCCAGGGCTGGTGTGACAGCGGCGGTGCCGCGAAAGAAGTGATCGCCGAAGGGCAGGTCAAAGTAAACGGTCAGGTCGAAACGCGTAAGCGCTGCAAGATCGTTGATGGCCAGAAGGTCAGCTACAAAGGCATGAACGTCACGGTTAAAGCCTGATTGTTCAAGCGCCAGGAAAAAAATGCCGGGTTGGCTAAGCTACCCGGCATTTTTGATCTACTCAAACCTGTTAATGCTCCAATGCAACGAAGCACACGTGTTGCATAGCACGCAACGTGCCATACAGTTCGTCCAGGGTCGTCCTTTTCCTTACCGTTAGCTTAAAGTTAACTTCAATCTTGTGCTTTTTGACGTCACGAATCGTCATTGCATCAATCAGGTTTCTCTGCTGATTAAGCTGGGCCATCAAGCTGGCTAACCCTGCCTGCTCATCGAGTATCAGCCGTACTTTGACCTTCCCCAGATAGTGATCCCTCGATTGCAGCAGGAAAATATAGGGGCTGATTTTTATCGCCAGTAAAAACAGTGCAGTAGCCAAGATTGCGTGCAAATAAAAACTGGCTCCGCAGGCAATCCCCACTCCCGCCGATGCCCAAACGATCGCGGCGGTCGTCAGACCGGAAATGGCGTCATCACGGCGGTGCAAGATCACCCCAGCACCCAGGAAGCCCACCCCACTGATAATCTGTGCGGCCAACCGCATGGGATCGCTGCGAATATTGACGGATATCTCGGCGTAATACTCCGCAGACTGAATCGACACCACCGTTAATACGCAGCTGGCGACGGCAATAATCACACAGGTTTTAAACCCAACGGGCTTGCCCTTGGATTCACGTTCCAGGCCAATCACGCCCCCCAGAACAAACGCCGCGACTATTTTGCCTACCGTCGCCAGATGGAGCGGCCCCAACCCGCCCAGCACCGATAACCAGCTGTCCATGTTGCTTCCTATTGCTGCGCAGGCTTCATTGCCGCCGGCGTTTTCTGTTTAGAAAGATCGTCCTTAAAGAAAATAAAGAAGAACACCGAGACAACGGCGGCGATAATCGCCGAGAACAGCCAGAAGCTTTCCCACTGCGGTAATGCCTGCGGGCCCTGCTCAGTCACGGTGCTGTTGAAGATCTGGCCGCAAATGGTGGACGCGAACAACAAACCAAAACCATTGGAGACGATAAAGCGCAGACTCTGGGCCTGAGCTTTGATTTCGGGCCGTGCTTTACGGTCGACATAGATGTCCCCTACCGTAAAGAAGAAGTCCCAGCAGAAACCTTGCAGCATCAGGCCAATGAGGACAAACGTCATGTTGGCGTCAAGCGCCGCCTGAGAGAACAGCACCGAGCGGATGATCCAGCACACCGCGCCCATCATCAACGTCACCTTGAAGCCCGCTTTCAGTAGGAAGAACGAAAGCAGGAACATAAACACCACTTCACAGGCGATCCCTACCTGCATCATGGAGGCGGCGTTATCAAACCCGAGCGCTTTCAGGAACACAGGTATATAAGCGGAATAGGCGGTTTTGGGGATCATCAACACAAAGATGCTCAGCATCAGAATGGAGAAGTTACGATCTTTAAACAGCGACAGCGCATCCAGGCACAGCAGATCGCGCAGGGTGAAGGTGCTGCCCTTGGCCTTCGGCGGTGTATCCGGCAAGGTAAAGCAGTACAGCCCCAACCCTACCCCAGCGGCCGAAGCAATGTACCAGGTCATGGTATCGCCGGAATATCCCATCTGCCCGATGATGAAACCTATCGCCATAAAGCCGAAGGTGCCAAACACGCGGATCACCGGGAAGTACTTCACGCCGTTGATATGGCTAAAGCTGATGCTGTTGGCCAGCGCGGTAGTCGGATAGAACAGCAACCCGACCAGGAAGATCATCACCAACGTCATGGTAGTGTCCTGCGCCTCGATAAACTGCGGTACACACAGGATCACCCCGGCGTTGATCAGGTGCAGGATCGCCATGACTTTCTGAGAAGCAAAGAAGCGATCTGCAACCATGCCGATAAACAGCGGCGAGAGTATCGTTGCCAACCCCAACAGCGCATATGATGAACCGATAATGGCCGCCATACCGTAGGTACTCAGCACCAGGCCCATCGTCATATTCCAGGCACCCTGCATGAAATACTGCACAAACATCATGATCAGCAGGCGAGGAGTCTTGTTAAAGTCCATGAGATCTCCCCCTATGCCACGTTAACGGTCAGGCCGTCATACGCAACGGTGATGTTTTTATCACGACAGGCCGCCACCAGTTCCTCATGCAGCAACTTGCCGCTGTGAGAAATATGTGACACCACGATCTGGCTGTCTGAATGCAGGCACTCCATCGCACGCAGCTTCTCTTGGGCGGCAAACACGGTTTCCAGGCTCATATGATTGTCAGTGCGATCGTCGCCGTTGAAACCGTAGGTGCATTCCAGCACCACCAAATCCAACGCTTTGCCCTGTAGCCACTGCCAGGTGAGTTCAGGGAACCAGCCAGAATCATGACCATAAAAAATCGTCTGGCCGTCTTTTTCGATCACATACACGTAGCACAGCTCCCACTTGGCATGGTTAGCCAGCAGCGGTGTGATCTTGTAGCCATGGCTTTCTACGGTGACAAAAGGCACCAGGCAGTGGAAACCAAAACGCTGTTTGCTGTAACCCGGTAATACCGCAGCACAACCGTTGATCGCCCGGTCGTTACCAAAAATCTCCAGCGGATGGTCGATATTGAAGCCGTACCCCTCCATTCGGCTAAACAGCTCACCGACGTTGAAGTGATCTGGATGTGTATGGGTAAACAGCAGGTCGGTGAAGCCACTCGCGTCCAGCCCATCACGCAACAGCTGTTGGCTGAACTCCGGGGCGACGTCGATCAACATCACATCATCAATAATCGCCGAAGAGTGGGTACGCAGATCTTTCCCTTTGAGAAAACGGGCCTGTTGGCAATGTTCGCAGCGGCAAAACGGATTAGGGATCCCTTCAGAGGCAGCCGATCCCAGGAAATGTATTTTCATTTTTTATCCTTTTTATTCAGTACATTACTGACCTATCGTTCCTATCGCCTTCGTTAAGGTGAACCATGAAGGTGATTTTGGAACGTGTCAATCATAATCCCGAGGCCAAAAAACGGTTAACACTGCAATGCATATTGGTGATCGGCTTCAAAAATTTAATTTAATATTTAGCAAAATCAATTCACTAAAAATAACATTTGGTCATTATTACGTTTTTCATCAATTTAGTGACATCGGTTTAATTAAGTACAAATAACAGTCACTTAATTATGGAACGATCCAAATTTCATGCTTGGATAGAAATCGAGATAGCGGAGCGCTCATGCCGGTGTTAGCATCAAAACAGGCGGCTCAAAGCGGTGGGAAAATGGCAACTATCAAGGATATAGCGAAGCTGGCGGGGGTATCTCATGGCACCGCTTCCAACGTGCTCAACGGGCGCGGCAATGTCAGCGTTGAAAAGATCGAGGCGGTCAAACAGGCCGCCCAGCAAATGGGTTATCAAATTAATGCCCAGGCGCAGTCGCTACGCGCCAGCAAAAGCAGTGGCGTTGCGCTGATCCTGCCCGATATCAACAGTGAGCAGTATCACCAGCTCTACCGCGGGCTTCAGCAATCGTTACGATCTTCTTTCCCAGGCGATCTGGATCTTTACGTCACTAACGATCTGCCCTCTGCCGAAAGAGATATCTTGCAGACGCTGGCCGCAAAATCCTACCAAACCATCGTTACGGTCTCCTGCCTTGCCGACAGCGAAAGCTATTATCAGACGCTGCGGCTGCCAGCGGATCAGATCCTGTTTGTCTATCGCCATCCAGCGCAGGCCAAGGCCACATTCAACCTGAACTTTTGCCTGGCTGGCCAAGCCATTGCCAGCGAGATCGCCCGCGCTCAGCCCGCACACGTTGGCGTGCTTTGTGAGCCACTCGCCTATACCAACGGCCAGTGTTTTGTCGAGGCATTGAAAGCTACGCTGGCACAGTTAAGCCCATCGACCCAGCTCACTGTCGTGCCATCACCGGCCAGTGAATGTCACACCGCCGCTTTCGCTTTTTTTGCTGGCCAGCCGCCACAGGTACTGATTGCTCAAGACAGTGAAAAAGCCCGTTGCCTGACGCAGGCGGCCTATCTGGGGAGCGCGGTCCCCTGCCCGCCGATCTGGCAACTCAGCGATAACGAACCCGCCGTAGTAGCCAATCAGTACCACTATCAGATGGATTACGCCCGGCTGGGTCTGGAAATCGCCCGTTATATCTGCGGATTAGTGACACTGGCCGATGAGCAGATACTGGATAGCCGCGGCTTTGCTCTCGACGTTCAACCCATGCCCGCCGTTTCTGAGCAGGTTGAAACGCTGAATATGCTGATCTTGCCTAGCCCCTCCACCGATGCGCTGAAAAAACTGTTGCCGCATTTCTATCGCCGGACCGGTATCAAGGTGAATCTCGCGGTTTATCCTTATGATGAAGTGTTTGAGATCCTCTCGAATCTGCATCTGCATCCTTATTACGATTTGCTGCGTATCGATATGGCCTGCCTCCCCTGGTTTGCAGAAAAGGCCCTCACGCCGTTGGCAGAAATTTCCCCAGCGCTAACGGGACTACTGGATAACTTCTCGGAAGAAATTGGCCATCATTTCAGCCAGATTGACGGCAAAGCCTATGCGTTGCCGTTTGATGCCAGCACCCAGTTGCTGTTCTATCGCCGCGATCTGTTCGAAGACCCCACGGTCAAACGCATGTTCTATGAGAAATCCGGCAAGGAACTGAAGATCCCGACCAGTTTCGACGAATTTGATGACATTACGGCCTTTTTCACGGCAACTCATCAACCCGGTAACCCGCAGCGTCCGATAGGTTCATCAACGACTCTCGGTAGTTCCGGGTTAATTGCTACCGAGTTTCTGCTGCGCTATTACGCATTAGGTGGGCGGCTAGTGCACCAAGACAAACCGGTGCAACTGGAGGCAACATCAGCCATCGAAGCGTTGCGGCAATATCAGCAACAGCTTACCGTCACCACCAATCTCAACAGTGAATGGTGGAACGCTGCGGTGGCCCAGTTTGAGCAAGGCCAAGTGGCGATGCTGATCATGTATATGAATCTGTTCAACGACGTCGCCCACAGCCCTCTATCACCGGCAATAGGTTACGCGCCAGTTCCGGGCAACATCCCGCAGATGGGCGGTGGCTCGTTAGGCATGTCTCGTTTCAGTGATAAGAAGGCGCAGGTAGAACAGTTCTTCCGTTGGCTGTATTCGGCTGAAATTACCGAGCATCTGGTGCTTTTGGGCGGTAACAGTGCCCACCGCAGCATCTATCAGAATCAGCGCATCCTGCATCTCTATCCGTGGTTCAACCTGCTGCGAGATAACCCTAGTACCGGCATCCGTGAATCTCGGGGTTTACAGGGCGAGTTGTTCAACCTGCGCCATGCGGAAATCATTATCGGCCAGGGCGTGACCAACGTGGTGAACAAGATAATGGATCCGCAACAAGCTATTGATTACATCAATCAGCGACTGGTCAATGAAACTCAAGCCTGAAGGAAGCCATGTTTGCCACCTTACCTGTAAGAACGGGCCGTGCCAAGGAGAGGTATTTTCCAACTGCGGCGAGATTGGCCGCAGTTGGAAATCTATTACCTATCATCCTTACTCACAGCTGGATTTACCGGTTTTATGATTGATGGCACCTTTGGATATCAACAGATTAGCAACATCAGTAAACCCATTTTCACAGGCACCACTGAGAGGACTGGCGTCAATTTTTGGATTTTCGTTCTTCGCCACCACATTTATATCCGGGTTAAACTGCAGAATGTATTTTACCACCTCAAGTCTTCCATCCACTGCGGCGACCATAAATAAGGTTTCACCATCTTGCTCGACAGCATCCCAGTCGACATCACCCTTTAAGCGCTCATGAAGATATTTTACAACCTCCGCGTTTTTCCCCATGACGGCTGATTTGACCGAATGATAAACATCGGCCCTATCCGTTGCTCGAATATCAGCACCCTGTTCGGTAAGATACTTAACCATATCCAAATAACCAATAAAGGCAGCCCATCCTAAAGCGGTCTGTCCCAGGGAGGCTTCATCCTTCGCTTCCAGATTCTGCCCGGCCGCCACCATTCTTTTTACCTCTGACAAATTTCCCTGTTTAACTGCATCGAACCAGGCTGCATCAGGGCCTTCTGACGGTTTCTCATAAAAGATACGATGTGACAGCAATTTATCATTGGCGATTTCATGCATCTCTTCATAGCTAAATCTAAATTTTGATAAATCAACTGCAGATTTATTTTCCTGAGCATGTAATTCAAGGGGTAAAAATGTAAAAAAGGCGGCTGTAAACATAATATTTTTTAAGTTCATAATTAACTCCATGTAATATATTTAATTTGAGCACATTCCTAAACAATAGCTCATCCAACATATCCGTTATGTGCCGTTCTTATAAAGATTAAAGATACTAGTATTCCCACAAAATAATCACAACGCATAATTTTGCACAATAAGTTCAAAAAAACTGATTAGCTATAACGATTTATGCAGGGGTGTTTTTAAGCCACCCGCTTGGCGAAAATGAGATTTGATGGGTAAACCAAAGGAGAGATCCTAGTGGCAAGGACCCACTTGTAAAAAAGTGGGTCCTTGCTCTGATTACTATTTACTTACGACGCCAGCTGGTCCCCTGCGGGCCATCTTCCAGCACGATATTCATCTCGTTCAACCGATCGCGAGCGGCATCTGCCAGCGCCCAGTCTTTGGCGGCACGCGCGTCGTTACGCTGTTTGATCAACGCTTCAATCTCTGCCACTTCCGAGTCGTCCGCTTGCGCGCCACCTTGCAGGAACTGTTCTGGTTCCTGTTGCAGCAGGCCCAAGACCTTGGCCAGCTTACGCAGCTCTGCCGCCAACCCATTCGCCGCCGCCATGTCTTCGCTCTTCAGACGGTTTACTTCACGCGCCAGGTCGAACAACGCGGAATAGGCTTCCGGGGTGTTGAAGTCGTCGTCCATGGCTTCACGGAAGCGCGCTTCAAAGGCTTCACCGCCAGCAGGTTTGGCATTAGCGTCGGTGCCACGCAGTGCGGTATATAAACGCTCCAGCGAAGCGCGAGCCTGCTTGAGATTCTCTTCGCTGTAGTTCAGTTGGCTGCGGTAGTGGCCAGACATCAGGAAGTAACGCACGGTTTCGGCGTCGTAATAACCCAGCACGTCACGGATGGTAAAGAAGTTGTCCAACGACTTCGACATCTTCTCTTTATCAATCATCACCATCCCGGAGTGCATCCAGTAATTGACGTACGGGCCATCATGCGCGCAGCTGGATTGGGCAATCTCGTTCTCGTGGTGCGGGAACATCAGATCGGAACCACCGCCGTGAATGTCAAAATGGGTGCCTAGCTGTTTGCAGTTCATGGCCGAGCATTCAATATGCCAGCCAGGACGGCCTGGACCCCAAGGTGATTCCCAGCTTGGTTCGCCCGGCTTGGACATCTTCCACAGCACGAAGTCCATCGGGTTGCGTTTTACATCGTCGATTTCCACGCGCGCACCGGCTTGCAGTTGCTCCAGATCCTGACGGGAAAGCAGGCCATATTGTGGATCGCTATCGATGGAGAACATCACGTCGCCGTTGCTGGCCACATAGGCATGATCGCGTGCCAACAGGCGTTGGGTGATCTCGATGATTTCTTCGATATGATGGGTGGCTCGCGGCTCCTGATCCGGGCGTTCGATCAGCAGCGAATCAAAATCGGCGTGCATCTCTGCCAGCATACGCGTGGTCAGTTGATCGCAGGTTTCACCGTTTTCTGCCGCACGACGGATGATTTTATCGTCCACGTCGGTCACGTTACGCACGTAGTTCAGCGAATAGCCGAGGTAACGCAGGTAGCGCGCTACCACGTCGAAAGCAACAAAGGTACGCCCGTGGCCGATATGACACAGGTCATAAATGGTTACCCCGCACACGTACATACCGACTTTACCGGCATGAATGGGCTTAAATTCCTCTTTTTGACGACTCAGGGTATTAAATATCTTTAGCATCAGGGCTGTCCGTGGTGTGCGTGATAACAAACATATCCGCATATTGAAACCCGAAGGCTGTTCTATTGCAAGGTCAAGCCCAAGGATTGCTGAATTGATCGGCAGAAAATTGCGTGGGATCGGAATTAACCTGATCCTGACTAAGATAACAACACGTGTATTTCTGCCGCGAAACTGCCACCCTAGCCACTGCTGACTGATTAATTGAGATATGTTATAAAGTCGGTCTGATTGCTCACACGCCTTCCTATGTGACAGCTCATTTCATCTTGCTAGGACTAAAACTATGGTTACTTTCCACACCAATCACGGCGATATCGTTATCAAGACCTTTGCTGACAAGGCACCGGTTACCGTTGAAAACTTCCTGAACTACTGCCGTGAAGGCTTCTACAACAACACCATCTTCCACCGTGTCATCAACGGCTTTATGGTTCAGGGTGGTGGTTTTGAACCTGGTATGCGTCAGAAAGACACCAAAGCAACCATCAAGAACGAAGCTAACAACGGCCTGAAAAACACCCGTGGCACCCTGGCAATGGCTCGTACCAACGATCCACACTCTGCCACCGCCCAGTTCTTCATCAACGTGGTAGATAACGACTTCCTGAACTTCCGTGCTGAAAACTCCCAGGGTTGGGGTTACTGCGTATTTGCCGAAGTGGCAGAAGGCATGGACGTGGTCGAGAAGATCAAAGCGGTAAAAACTGGCCGCAGCGGCATGCACCAGGATGTACCGGTTGAAGATGTCGTGATCACCAGCGTTACCGTCAGCGAGTAATCGCGGCTGCATGAGCACGCTGTTCATCGCAGACCTGCATCTATGCGTACAGGAACCGGCAATTACTGCCGGTTTTCTGCGTTTTTTGCAGCGTGAAGCCGTTCACGCCGATGCGTTATATATCTTGGGCGATCTGTTTGAAGCCTGGATTGGCGATGACGACCCCGAGCCGTTACATCGCGAAATTGCCGCCGCACTAAAGGCGTTGCACCAGGCCGGAGTGCCCTGCTACTTCATTCACGGCAACCGCGATTTCCTGTTGGGTAAGCGCTTTGCCAGGCAGAGCGGCATGATCCTGCTACCGGAAGAGCAAGTCGTCGAGCTGTATGGCCGCAAGATCCTGATCCTGCACGGTGATACCCTGTGCACCGACGATCAGGCCTATCAAGAATTCCGCAAGAAAGTTCATAACACCTGGATCCAACGTGCTTTTCTGGCTCTCCCCCTGCGCTGGCGCTTGAAGATCGCCGCTAAAATGCGTGCTCGCAGCCAACAAAGCAACCAATACAAATCCACCGCGATTATGGACGTCAACCCGCAGGCCGTTGAGCAGGCCATGTTGCGCCACAACGTCCACTGGATGATCCACGGCCACACCCATCGCCCAGCAGTCCATCCGCTGGCATTACCAAACGGTAAAGCCTATCGCGCGGTGTTGGGAGCCTGGCATACACAAGGCTCAATGATTAAAGTCACGGCAGATGCCGTGGAACTTATCGAGTTCCCCTTCTAGGCCGTTTTCCAGCTTTTGATGGTAAAAACCGTCGACGCAACCGTTTTCCTCTCCCTGTACCCATGATATGCTCTACGCCCTCATACGGCCTGCCAGCCGACGTTTGTCCACATCACAGGAGCCATGCACTCATGGGAGCCACCGCTACTTCAGCCGCCAACGCTGGGGTTAAAATCGCAATCGTAATGGGTTCAAAAAGTGACTGGGCCACTATGCAGTCCGCGGCCGAAGTTCTGACCACGCTGAATGTCCCGTTCCATGTCGAAGTTGTCTCCGCCCACCGCACGCCGGACAAGCTGTTCAGCTTTGCCGAACATGCCAAGGCCATGGGTTTTGACGTGATCATCGCCGGTGCCGGTGGTGCTGCGCATCTGCCAGGCATGTTGGCGGCCAAAACGCTGGTTCCGGTGCTGGGTGTGCCGGTGCAAAGCGCTGCATTGAGCGGTGTCGATAGCCTGTATTCCATCGTGCAGATGCCACGCGGCATTCCGGTGGGTACGCTCGCCATCGGCAAAGCCGGTGCGGCCAACGCCGGGTTGCTGGCAGCACAAATCCTGGCGCTGCACGATGCCGGGCTGGCACAGCGGTTGGCACAGTGGCGTCAGGCACAGACCGACGAGGTGCTGAACCATCCAGACCCACGGGAGGATGCATGAAGCCGGTTTGCGTACTGGGTAACGGCCAGTTAGGGCGTATGCTGCGCCAGGCCGGTGAGCCGTTGGGCATTGCGGTTTATCCTGTCGGTCTGGATGCCGAGCCGGAAGCGGTGCCCTATCAAAACGCGGTGATCACCGCAGAGATCGAACGCTGGCCAGAAACCGCCCTGACCCGCGAGCTGGCGACACACAATAACTTCGTCAACCGCGATATCTTCCCGCGTCTGGCCGATCGCCTGACGCAGAAGCAACTGCTCGATCAACTTCATCTCGCTACCGCGCCTTGGCAATTGCTGGCAAATGCTGGCGAATGGCCCCAGGTGTTTGCCACCTTGGGTGAGTTGGCGATCGTTAAACGCCGCGTGGGTGGTTACGACGGCCGCGGCCAGTGGCGTTTGCGCCCGGGCCAAGAGGCTGAGTTACCGGCGGATAACTATGGTGAATGCATCGTCGAGCAGGGGATTAATTTCTCTGGCGAAGTGTCGTTGGTGGGTGCCCGTGGTCACGATGGCCAATCGGTTTTCTATCCGCTGACCCACAACCTGCACGAAGAAGGCATTCTGCGTACCAGCGTGGCGCTGCCACAGCCTAACCCGGCGTTGCAACAGCAGGCCGAGCAGATGTTGGCTGCGATCCTCGATGAGTTGAACTACGTGGGTGTAATGGCGATGGAGTGCTTTATCGTCGGTGACAGCCTGTTGATCAACGAACTGGCTCCGCGTGTCCACAACAGTGGCCACTGGACGCAGAACGGCGCTTCCATCAGCCAGTTTGAGCTGCATTTGCGGGCTATCTTGGGGCTGCCGCTGCCTAAGCCAGTGGTGAATACGCCTTCGGTGATGGTCAATCTGATCGGCACGGCGGTGAATCAGCAATGGTTAGCCCTGCCGCTGGTGCATTTGCACTGGTATGAGAAAGAGGTGCGTGAGGGACGTAAGGTGGGTCACCTGAATCTCAACGATCCCGATGCGGCCTCTTTGCAACAGGCGTTGCAGGCATTAGCACCGCTGCTGCCAGCCGAGTATCAAAGTGGCTTGGCCTGGGCACAGCAAAAGCTGGGATAATCCGTTCACAACTGCAAATTAAGGGTTCAGCCACGCTGAACCCTTTTTTATTCGCCGTTTACCCTTCGTAGCTGCGGAACAACGCCCGGCCGCGCAGCAGGCGCACGCCAAGCCAGCCGCCACACAGCGAGAGCAGCAAGGCACTCAGCAGCGGTAACGCCCACCACAGCACCGGCGTAGGTGCCCACGGGAAGTCGAACACCTTGGTCTGCAACAGCCAAAGCGCCGCTTCTGCCCCCACCGCCGCCGCGATCCCGGCTACCAGCCCAAGCAACGCAAACTCGCACCACAGCGTACCGCGCAGCAGGCGTTTACCTGCGCCTAGCGTGCGGTAAACCACCAGCTCCTGCCTACGTTGCCGCATCCCTACCTGTACCTGAGCCATCAACAACAGACCGCCGCAGATCACCACCAGCACCACCATCACCTCCAACGCCCTGCTCACCTGCTGCAACACGCCGCCGACCTGCTTGAGGATCGAACCGATATCCAGCAGGCTCAGGGTTGGGAACTGGCGGTTAAGCTGGGTCAGCACCTTGCCGTCACCGTCATAGCGGAAGCTGGTCAGCCAGGTTTGTGGTTGGCCGTCCAATGCACCCGGCGGGAAGATAAAGTAAAAGTTCGGCTTCAGGCTTTCCCAATCCACCTGCCGCAGGCTGGTGACTTTGGCACTGAACGATTGAGTATCGCCGCTGAACGTCAAGGTATCGCCCAGCTGGATCTTGAGCCTGCCGGCGATCCCTTCATCCATCGAGACCTCGCCGGTTTTCGGCGGCCAGGTGCCTGCCGTCAACGGGTTATGATCCGGCAGATCGCTTTGCCAGGTCAGATTCAGTTCACGGTTCACCGCCTCGCCACCGGGATCGTCTTCATGCACCCGCTCCGTCGCCACCTGCTGGTTAATTTCAGACAGGCGTACACGCACGATGGGATAGAAGGTTTCCTCATGCAACTGATGCTGTTGCAAGAAGGCTTTCACCTGTGGAACCTGTGCCGTGGTCATATTCAGCAGGAAATAGTTCGGGCTGTCCGGCGGTAACTGTTGTTGCCAGCGATCGAGCAGATCGCCACGCAAGACCAGCAGCAGGGCCAGTAGCATAAACGACAGCGAGAACGCCGCTAACTGGCTGATCGTCACCCAAGGCTGATGCAACAGGCGATTCACCGCCAACCGCAGCGCCAGATTTTTCAGCGTGATGCGCCGCAGCAGCAACAGGCTGCCCCAGCCTATTCCCCCCAGCAGCAAGGCCAGCACCACCATACCGGCCAGAATGGCCCACAGTAGCGTACTTGCCCCCATTAATACCGTCAGTAGCCCGACCACAATCACCGCAGTAGCTGGCAGGAAGTAACGCAAAGGCCAGACGTTAGCCACCACATCCCGGCGCAGTACGCGCAGTGGCTGAGTCGCCAGCAGTTGTCGGTACGGGCGCAACCCAACCAGCAGAGAAATCATGACCAGAGCCCCCATCGCCCACAGCCACGGCCAGCCCCCGGCTGCGGGGAGTTCCCCCGGCAACACCGGTGCCAACAAGCGGATTAACACCGCTTCAAACCCGAGACCAATCACGCTGCCGCAGGTTCCCGCCAGCAGTAACACCGCCAACCACTGGCCAATAATCAGCTTGCTGAGCGCCTTTCTGCCAGCCCCCAGGGTTTTCAGCACCGCAATCAGGTCATAGCGGCTGCGGCAATAGTGACTCATGGCTACCGCTACGGCGGCAATCGACAGCAGCAAGGTCAGCAATGCCGAAAGCAGCAGGAACTGTTGGGAACGCTGTAGCGATTTGCCTAACGCACTGCCGGACTCCTCTAACCCATACCAGCGCTGATCGGGTTTGAGCTGCGGTTTGAGACGTTCTTCATAGCGTTGAATATCGGTTGGCGCACCGGCAAACATATAACGGTAGGTCAGGCGGCTGCCCGGCTGTACCGCTCCGGTTTTATCCACATCGGCCAGATTGATGATAATGCCAGGTGCAGTCTGGAACGGATTGAAGCCAGAATCCGGCTCCTGCACGATTTCACCGGCGATGCGTAACGTGGTATCCCCCACCTCCAGATTGTCGCCGACCTTGATATCCAATAATGCCAACAGACGCGGAGCCACCAGCACGCTGCCCGGCACAGGTTTGAGATTGGCTGGCAGGGTTTCCAACTGCCCATACAGCGGATAGGCCGCATCGGTAGCCTTGACGTTGGCCAGTAGCGGACGATCCCCTGCGTAGGTCATGGTAGTAAAAGAGAGCTGGCGGCTGACTTTCAGCCCCTGTTGTTGGGCATCGAGCAGCCAGCCTTCCGGCACCGGGCGCGCGGTACGCAATACCCGATCCCCGGCGATAAAGTCGCGGCTTTGCTGGCTCAAGCCTTTGTCCATGCGATCGCTGATGCTGCCCAGTGCCAACACGCAGGCCACCGACAGCGTCAGCGCCAGCCAGACGATCAGCAGCGAAGGCGAACGCCATTCACGCCAGAACCAACGCCAAATCATGCTTCCTCCCACAGCTTGCCTTCACGCAAGCGCAGCCGCCGCTGACAGCGAGCCGCCAGGGTCTCGTCATGGGTGACCAGGATCAGTGTGGTGGCGAAATCGCGGTTGAGGGAGAACAGCAGATCGGCAATGCGCTCACCAGTCTGGCGATCCAGGTTGCCGGTGGGTTCATCGGCGAACAGCACCCGAGGGCGGCCACTGAACGCCCGTGCCAACGCCACACGCTGTTGCTCCCCGCCGGAAAGTTGCGCTGGCAGGTGATTAAGACGCTTGCCTAATCCCAGCTGTTCCAACAGTTGCACCGCTTGGTCCCGGCTTTGACGATCGCTTTCACCACGCAGCAGCGCAGGGAGTTGTACGTTTTCCAACGCGTTCAAGGTGGGGACCAGCATGAAAGACTGGAACACAAAACCGACGTTTTTTGCCCGCAGCGCAGCTCGCCCTTCTTCATCCAGCGCGGTCAGCGATTCCCCCAGCAGGCTAACTTCGCCTTCGCTGCCGTCGTCCAGCCCGGCAAGGATGCCCAACAAGGTCGATTTCCCCGAACCGGACTCGCCGATCAGCGCAATTGTCTGTGCGGGTTTGACAACCAGCTCGACTCCGGTAAGGATGGTAAGCTGATGCTCACCCTGACCAACGTGTTTACTAAGATGATGAACTTCAAGAACGTTTTCCGCTGGCATCTTCCCTTCCTTTTGCTGTTGGGATTATTCAGTTTACGTGCTGTCGCGGCCGATACCTTATTGATTTTGGGCGACAGTTTAAGTGCTGGCTATCGGTTGCCGGTAGCGCAAGCCTGGGCCACTCGCCTGGCCGATGAGTGGCAGAAACAACCTGGTCACCCGACCGTGGTCAATGCCAGTATCAGCGGTGACACCGCCGCTCAGGGGCTGGCACGCTTGCCCGAGCTGTTGAAACAACATCAGCCCCGCTGGGTGCTGATCGAGCTGGGGGCCAACGATGGTCTGCGCGGCTTCCCGGCTGCGGATATCGAGCGCGACCTCAACCAGATTATCACGCTGGTTTTGCAGGCGGGGGCCAAACCGCTGCTGATGCAAATTCATATTCCGCCAAACTATGGCCGCCGCTACACCGAGGCCTTCGGGGCGCTGTATCCTGCGTTGGCCAAGCAGTTCAACATCCCGCTGCTGCCGTTTTATATGGAACAGGTGGTGATCAAACCGGAATGGATGCAGGATGACGGTTTGCACCCCAATCAGGATGCCCAGCCGTTTATCGCCACCTGGATGGCGCAACAGCTGGAACCACTAGTTAAACATGAGTCTAACTGAATAGGGTTAGCTACTAGGTAAAGTTATGCAAAAAGCGGTATTGATAACCGGCTGTTCCAGCGGGATAGGATTGATTGCAGCGCAAGATCTGCGTAACCGTGGCTATCGCGTGCTGGCCGCCTGCCGTAAGCCGGAAGATGTGGAAAATATGCGCCAGCTTGGGCTGGAAGGCATTGAGCTGGATCTGGACGATAGCGCCAGCGTAGAACGCGCCGCCGCGCAGGTGATCGAGCTGACCAACGGGCGGCTGTACGGTCTGTTCAACAATGCCGGTTTCGGCGTTTACGGGCCACTCAGCTCGGTTTCACGCCAACAGCTGGAACGGCAATTCTCCGCCAACCTGTTTGGCACCCACCAGCTCACCCAGTTGCTGCTGCCAGCCATGCTGCCGCATGGTGAAGGGCGCATTATTCAGACCAGTTCGGTGATGGGGTTAATCTCCAGCGCCGGGCGTGGGGCCTATGCCGCCAGCAAATTTGCGCTGGAAGCCTGGTCGGACGCGTTGCGTATGGAGCTGCACGGCAGCGGCATTCAGGTCAGCCTGATCGAGCCAGGCCCGCTGACGACCCATTTCACCCAGAACGTCAATCAGGCGCAGAGCGATAAACCGGTGCACAATCCAAGCATCGCCAAGCGTTTGACGCTGCCTGCCGAAGCGGTGTTACCGAAGCTGCGCCACGCGCTGGAAAGCCCCAAAGCCAAGCTGCGCTACCCGGTTACTCTGCTGGCGCATACCATGAGCATCCTGCGCCGCCTGCTGCCGGGCCGTGCACTGGACTGGTTATTGCGCAGTAATGGTTAAGCAAACGGGGGCCAAGGGTTGAAGCGCGCCGCTTTGCCCCCATCTAGAGTAGATTGGCTCCGCAAGATCAGATTAGAGAGAAACCATGCTAGCTCAAGCCGTTGTTGATATTAACGAAACTAACCTGCACCAGACTCTGGAACAGTCCATGTCCCAGCCGGTGCTGTTCTACTTCTGGTCGGATCGCAGCCAGCACTGTCTGCAGCTCACCCCGATACTGGATAAACTGGCGGCGGAATACGCGGGTCAGTTCGTTCTGGCGAAGGTGGATTGCGATGCCGAGCAGGCAATCGCCGCCCAGTTTGGCCTGCGTTCCCTGCCAACCGTCTATCTGTTCAAGGATGGTCAGCCGGTTGATGGTTTCCAAGGGCCGCAGCCGGAAGAGATGATCCGCGAATTCCTGCAGCGTTTCCTGCCAAAAGCCGAAGACCTCAAGCTGGCAGAAGCCACTGAGCTGTTGCAGGAAGACCGTGCAGCAGAAGCTCTGCCTTTGCTGAAAGATGCCTGGAGTCTCAGCAATCAGCGCAGCGATATCGGCCTGACGCTGGCGGAAACCCAGATCGCCCTGAACAAGACGGATGATGCCGAAGCGGTGCTGGCGACCATTCCATTGCAGGATCGCGATACCCGTTACCTCGGCCTGGTCGCGCAGATTGAGCTGATGAAACAGGCTGCCGATACGCCAGAAATTCAGCAGTTACAGCAGCAGGTTCAGCAACAGCCGGAAAACGTCGAGCTGGCCGTGCAGCTAGCCTTGCAACTGCATCAGGTTGGCCGCAACGAAGAAGCGCTGGAATTGCTGATGGGTCATCTGAAAAAGGATTTGGCGGCGGCTAACGGTAGCGCCCGCAAGACCTTGATGGATATTCTGGCCGCACTGGGGACTGGCGATGCGCTGGCCGCCAAATACCGCCGCCAGCTGTATTCACTGCTGTATTAATCGAACATGGGCGCAGCCGCACGGTTGCGCCCCGCATGAAACATCAAGCCTCCTGCGCCGGTTTCCCCTCTTTGACAAACAGCATGGCGATAAAACCCACCACCGTGATCATCGCGGCAAAGTAGAACCCCGCATTCAGCGTCCCCGTGCTGTCGGCAATAAAGCCGGTCACATAAGGTGCAAAGATCGACGCCGCCATACCAAAGAAGTTATACAGCCCGAAAGCGGTGCTAAGCGCGGCACGCGGTGCGTTGTCTGCCACCAGTGCGATCAGTACCGGGTTGAGGCTGATTTTGCCGATAAACCCATACAGCACCAATACGCCAATCAACGCCGCTTCACTGGTGGAATAGACGATGCCGAAGATCGCCAGCAGTGAGAAAGGCAGCATAAACAGTACCACCGGTTTTCTGCGGCCCAGCTTGTCGGAGATATAGCTGCAAATCAGCGTCCCCAGTACCGAGATCCACGGCACGATGGAGGCGATGCTGGCGGCGTGCACAATATCCATGCCGCGTTCTTTTTGCAGATAATACGGCAGCCAGGTAATGATCACGAAGAAGCCGTAGATCGAGCAAAAGATGGTGATATAGGCCATCAGCAGGTTACGGTTTTTAAACAGATCCAGGAAACTGAATTCGCTCTTTGTTGCTGTAGCGGCTGGGGTATCGCCCGCACTTTGCGGCGCTTTTTCCCGAATGAAAAACAGCATCAGCAGCGCCACAATCAATACCGGAACCGCCATCGCCAGGAACGGCATCTTCCACGAAGTATGAAAATGCTCGATCATAAAGCTGGAAAGGTAATACCCCAGCGCGATACCAAACGACATCCCACTGCCGATCACCGCACTGCCCAAGGTGATCCATTTCTTGGGGATGGCCTCGGAAGAAAGCGCATACTGCGGGCCATAATAGACGCCTTGCGAAGCGCCGGTCAGCATCCACAGCACGATAAAAATCAGAAAGTTGGATGAGATGCTGACGGCAGCGATAAACAGCGCAAACAGCATAAAGCCGCTAACCAGAATGCGTTTTCTGCCCAAGCGGTCGCCCAATAGTCCGGCAGGCACCTGTAAAAGGGTGTAGGTCAGAAAGAACAGGCTGCTGATTAAGCCCAGATGGCTTTTTGACAGCCCGAACTCGGTTTGGATCTGCGGCATGATGGGGCTAAGTACCGAACGCCCGGCATAGATAACCACCCAGCCGAGGAAGAAGATCACGACGGTTTTAATCCAATAGGGCACTCGCTCTGTTTTTATAGTTTGCATATTCATTTTCCCTTGGTTGATGGGCCGCTAGGCCCACCCAGTATTACGGCGTAATTAATGTCCCCGCGGTGCCTGCCAGTACCGACTCGATATCTTGCAGAGCACCGATATGTGCCACCTTGCCGCTACGCTGTACAAAGCGGCTGACCGCCATGATTTTTGGCCCCATCGAACCATCGGCTACCGCCATCGGGGCCAGCTCTTGGGTGGTGGCCGAGCGAATGGCTTTTTGCTGCGGCGTGCCCCAGTGCTGATACACCGCATCAGCATCGGTGAGGATCACCAGGTGATCGGCATCCAGGGCTTCGGCCAGTAATGCAGAGGCCAGATCCTTGTCGATCACCGCTTCGCTGCCGATCATTCCCTGTGCGCTGGCCACCATCGGAACGCCGCCACCGCCGTTGCAAATCACGATGTGGTTTTTCGCCAACAGCAGATTGATCGCTTCAATATCGACGATCTTTTTCGGTTCAGGGGAAGGCACCACCCGGCGCAGGTATTTCCCATCCAGCTTCATGCTCCAGCCATACTTTTGTTCCAGCTCGGCTTGCTGCTGTGGCTCATAAACCGGCCCGATAAATTTGCTGGGTTCCCGATACGCCGGATCTTCGCTGTCTACCAAGACGCGAGTCAGCAATGTGGACACCGGCTGAGCAGGATGGAACGCCCCTAGCTGCTGGGCCAGCATATAGCCGATCATGCCCTGGCTTTCCGCCACCAGAATATCGAGCGGATAAGGAGGAACATCGCGATAGGCCAGGTTTTGCAGCGCCAGCAACCCTACCTGCGGGCCGTTACCGTGCACGATGGCGATGCGGTATTTCTTGGCCAGCTTGCCAATGGCATCGGCAATTAACGCAATGCTCTGGTACTGATTCTCTGCAGATAACACCGCGCCACGCTTTAACAGGGCGTTGCCCCCCAAGGCAATAACTAACGTTTCCATTCGGATATCCATTTTTTAAGTAATAACAGCCCATACCGAACGACACTTGGTATGGTTTTGCGCTGATGAATTAATAAAGACGATTGATAACCATGACGCCCAGTAAAACGCCCAATAGCGTGTCCGCACCGGAAAAATGGCCGGTTGCCAACATGTCGTTGATGGCCGCGGGTAATTCTTGGGGCCTGAGTAAGGCATGTGCCAGAAGTTGTACCGGGGTGGAGAAGATCCCCTGCTCGGCAAACTGCAAATAGTGGACGCTGACCAGGGTGGTCAGCTGGTTTAAAGGTTGGCTGGCGGCAAAAAAGGACGGCAACCTTGCGACATCCACGCGGCTATCGAGATGAGCCGCCAGCAACATGCCCAGCACCGTGTCATCATTGCTTGGCGTCAAGCCAGGGCCTTTGCCAAGCACGGGGCTCCAGTCTACTTTCTGCCCCAACAACCAGGCGGTAAAGTGCTGCTGTAGTTCGCGAATTTCCAGGCAATGCGGTTGATCAACGAGGCTATCCAGGCGGCCAAACAGGCCGGTCTGGGCATCAACATCGGCCAGCGCGGTAGCCAATGGCGGCAACGCAATTTCTCCGCTTACCTTCAGGCAGAGATCCAAACACCTCCCCTGTTGGTAGATGGCAATGTCCTCAAGCTCAATCCCCGTCGCTGAAAGCTGGCAATGCTGAGCCGCAGGCAGGCTGTCAAAGATTTCATCGAAGTCGTCGTCGCCAATTTCCCAGCCCATCGGGCTAAGCCCACGTCCTTCACGGTGCAGCGTCAGTAACCGATCGTTGGGCGAGAGAAAGTTGATGGCATTGTTGAAACGCCCCACGCAGCGTAACGGACCGTAATCCTGCGTGGCATAGCGACTGATGGCTAACGCGGTGATGTCCATAACTTGCTCCCTAGCCCGGAGTTGCCTCCGGGCGAACCGGTTATTACGCGCTGATGCCCAACTTTTCTGCCAGCGCTTCGATGGCTTTTTCAAAACAGCCTAATGGAGCACGCACGGTACCGGCACCAATCTGCCCAACCCCGGCTTCACGGTGGGCAATCCCGGTGTTGATCAACGGCGTAATGCCGGTTTCCACCACCCGGCGGGCGTCCAGCCCCAGGCATGCGCCCTGGAAATCCCAGGTTGGGATTTGCAGCATCATGTTGCGTTCCAGGTAAATCTCGGCCATCTCTTCGGAGATATCTGTCGCGGCACTCATACCCCCGGCGGCACCGACAAAGCGGGTCACGCCAGGCGCGGCGACCATGGCCGCACCGCCAATGCCGAAGGTCTCGGTAATGGCGCTGTCGCCAATATCCGGGTTGGCGTCGGCCTGGCTATAGCCGGAGAAGAACAGGCCTTCCGGCGTATTGACCGGCGCGGTAAACCACTGGTCGCCCATGCCGCTGATCTTGACGCCAAAGTTTTTGCCGTTACGGGTCATTACCGTCACGATGGTGCCTTGTTTAATCTCGGCCCCGGCATCCATGGCCGCCTTGCAATAGGCCATCGCCAGGTTGAGGAAGAACTGATCGGTGATGCTGAGGAATTGCATGACCTTGGCCAGTTCAACGTTGTCCCGCTCAAGCAGGCTGATTTTCGGGGCCAGCAGACGCATCAGCAGCGCCGACGCTGCGATATTACGCTGGTGGAACTCGTCCCCCATGGTGATGGCCTGAGCCATGACGGCGGTGAGGTCAATCCCCTCATCGAAGGTGGCCAGCACTTCTTTCAGTACCGGTGCCAGTGAGTCACGCATCCAGCGCAGGCGCGCCTGCACGTCTGGCCCATAGGCACCAAAGCGCATCACCTTACCGATCCCTTCGTTCAGGTTGCAGTAGGCATGGTTACCATGAACGGTGTTTTTCACCACCACTAGCGGCATATGCGCCGAGGTGATGCCACCCATCGGGCCAACGGCACTGACGTTATGGCAAGGGATAAACTCAATCTCGCCGTTCTCCAGCAGCGCCAGCGCCTGTTGCTCGCTGTCAGCCCATTGCTCAAACAGGCAGGCCCCAATACAGGCACCGCGTACCGGGCCACTCATTTCCGCCCAGGTGACCGGCGGCCCGGCATGCAGCAGTTTTCTCCCCTGCGCCAACTGCGGGATCAGGTTTTTCGCTAGATCAACATCCTGCCAATGTGGGCGGGCTTCACGGATCCTGGCGATAACGGCAGCGTTTGCTTGTTCAATAGTTGCGTACATATCAATCCCTTACTTTAAATTTTTCAGTATGTTAGCCAATCGTTGATTACCACCGGCCACCGGAGCCCATTGGTAATGCACCACTGAAATTTCGTTGGTTTGCAGATCGTCGGCAAAGCTACGCAAGCCTGCATTGATCACGGAAACACCGGCCAGCATGGCGGGTGCGGGTTCGTTAGTACCCTGCGCTGGAGGGGCGATTAACTGGCAGGCCAGCGCTACCGCTTCAGGCAGCGAATTCATCACGGCAATGCCCGCCTCGTTGAGCGTGGCAATCTGTTTGGAACGCTGCTGGGGATCTTGTTCGGTGCCTGTCACCGTGGCGATAACTGCCAGTGGATGGGCCGTACCACGCTGTTCGCGTACGCGTTTGACTTCGGTAGCCAAAGAATCTGCGGGATCTTCCTGGGCGCCATAGCCAATCACCACATCCAGCAGCAACACGCCAATCTGCGGCTGCTGAGCAAGGCGAGCGATTTCCTGATTACGGGTAGACGGGTCGATCATCGGGTGCGGTTTACCCTGGGTGTAGAAATCGTCCCCCATATCGATAATGCGGTGCCCGTCGGCGTTGAGCATTGAGCCATGCTGATGCTTGCTGTCGGCCTCCACGCCCAACCGATCGGCCAGCAACATGGCGCATTCCGCCGCCAGCGTGCCACCGGCATACAGACCGGAGATTTTGCCACCGCATACCGCAGGTTGCTGTGCGGCCATTTGCTGCACGTTTGCCAACATCGCTGCCAGGCGGGCGGCTTCATCCAACGTCGCGGCAAAGGTGATGTTATCTTCCTGCTTCAGTGCGTTCTTGGCACCAAGGAACAACGCGACAACCGGCTTGCCAAGGGTCTTCATCTCATTGATAACCCGTTGGCGTACCGCTTCGGCCGGAGGCTTGGAGACAAACGCCAACACCTGGCTTTGCGGATCGGCCGCCAACATACGCAGTGCGCTGATAGCGCTGATGCCACCGATTTCGGCGGTTAAATCACGCCCACCCAAGCCAATGGCGTGAGAGACACCCTGCCCGGCCAGGGTAATTTGTGAGGTCAGCTCCTGGATACCCGTTCCCGAAGCGCCAATGATGCCGATCATGCCTTTAGGAGCGACGTTGGCAAAGGCCAGCGGTGCCCCGGCAATATTGGCCGTGCCGCAGTCTGGCCCCATCACGATCAGGCCCTTGTCACGCGCCTTGGTTTTTAGCGCCACTTCCTGCTCAACGCTGACGTTGTCGGAAAACATCATCACGTTGCAGCCATCGTCCAGTGCCTGATCGGCCAGTTGCGCCGCATATTCCCCGGCAATGGAGATCAGCACCATATTGGCATCCGGCAGCTTCTGCCGCGCCATGCGCCAACTGCGTGCCTTGAGCAGGCGTTTCCCCCCCTGCTGCCCCTGGGCGATGGCTTTCAACGCCAGGTCTAACGCTTCACCGATTTGTGCGGTGATGCTGTCATCGGCAGATTCCGCCTTGATCGCCACGCAAATATCATTGGGAGTCGCTTCACTAAATTGCGGATGCCAGAAGCCGGTCGCTTCAAGTAAGGATTTATTGGCCGGCGTCCCCATCATGACCGATATTTCTTCGACGTTGGGTGATTCACTGAGCTTACGGGAAATTAGCATCAGGCTGACGGAATCCTGAAAGCTCCCTTTTTTTATAAAAGCATGGATCATAGTGATATCCTTAAAACAGCATGTGAACTTCGCAATGGGCGTTCTCAGATATTTTTAGTCACCTAGTTATTTCAAACCCCATATTCTTATTGGCCAAGCTACAAATAAAACCCGTTGACGAAGGTGAGTCTCATCACACTTTGCCCATTGTTAGAAAAAATCATCAAGTCCGGCGGGGATTAATTGAATTCAATCGTCAGAAAGACGGCGCTTTGTTAAAAATAATCTAACAATGGTAATGCCATTCAACGAAAATTTAAGCCAATAAAATAATAGCAGTCTGGATCACATTATTACAGCCCCAGGTTTATACAGTAGGCGTTAGAGATAGTTTAAATAAACCGTAGTAATGAAAGGACTGTCTATGAAAGTCTCTAAGCAGCAACTGCATCAACTGATTCAAAATAAAATTCATTCTGCAGGCCTAAGCCAGGAACACGCCGGGATTGTCGCGGACGTTTTGGTCCATGCGGATGCGCGCGGGATCCATTCCCACGGCGCGGTGAGGGTAGAATATTATTCTGAACGCATCAGCAAAGGCGGCACCAATAACAACCCGCATTTCACCTTTGAAAAAACCGGCCCTTGCAGCGCAGTTTTTGATGGCGACAACGGTGCCGGGCACGTCGCGGCCAAACTGAGTATGGATCGCGCCATCGAAATGGCGAAAGAGAACGGCGTAGCGGTGGTAGGCGTTCGCCGCATCGGCCACAGTGGTGCGCTGTCTTACTTTGTGCAACAGGCCGCCCATGCGGGCATGATTGGCATCTCAGTGTGTCAGTCGGATCCGATGGTCGTCCCTTATGGCGGCGCAGAGGTCTATTACGGCACCAATCCCATCGCTTTCTCGGCACCGGCCGAAGGCGACGACATCATGACCTTCGATATGGCCACCACGGTTCAGGCCTGGGGCAAGGTGCTGGACGCCCGCTCACGCAACGTGCCAATCCCGGATACCTGGGCGGTAGATAGCGAAGGCAAAAACACCACCGATCCTTTCGCCGTCAGCGGGCTGTTGCCTATCGCCGGGCCAAAAGGTTACGGCCTGATGATGATGGTCGATATTCTATCCGGCGTGTTGCTTGGCCTGCCGTTCGGTAAACACGTCAGCTCGATGTATCACGATTTAAGCGCAGGCCGGGAATTGGGCCAGCTACATATCGTACTCAACCCAAGCTATTTCACCAATGAAGTGACCTTCCGCAAACATATCAGCCAGGTAATGAGAGAACTGAACGAAATCAAACCGGCACCTGGCGTGAAACAAGTGCTCTATCCTGGCCAGGGTAGCCATATGCGTGAAATAGAAAATGAAAAGAATGGCATCGATATTGTTGACGACATTTATCAATACCTGATTTCTGACGATATTTACCAGCGTTCCTACGACCATAAAGATCCGTTTGCCAGTTAATCGTCAGATTAATTAAATCAGGCGGAGAAAAGCTATTTTCACCGCCATTTTCCTTATCAACCCTCCCGACAAAGCTGAATTGGCGCATGTCTCAGGGACGTTACAAGCAGGCAGATAAATATGAAGAATTTCCAACAAGAAATTAGTGAAACTTCTGGCTGGTTATCCAAGATCGGGGCAGATCCCAGCGGTGGCATGACGCGCTTGCTGTATACCCCTGAGTGGGTGGAAGCCCAACGGGCGCTGAAGCAGGCTTTTGAAACCGCCGGTCTGACAACCTCTTTTGATGCCGTCGGCAATTTATCCGGCCGCCTGCAGGGCAGCAAATATCCCGATCAGGTGATCCTTTCTGGCTCGCATATCGATACGGTCGTCAACGGCGGCAACCTTGATGGTCAGTTTGGTATCGAAGCCGCCTATCTGGCGATCAAACATCTGAAAGAGACTTACGGCGCTCCGTTGCGCACGCTGGAAGTCATCTCGCTGGCCGAGGAGGAAGGCAGCCGTTTCCCTTACGTTTTCTGGGGCAGTAAAAACATTATCGGCTCCGCTCGTCCGGAAGAAGTCAAAAGCATCTGTGATGCCAAAGGCGTGAATTTCGTTGACGCCATGCATAGCGCCGGCTTTGACTTCCGCCCACAAGACCAGCCGCTGCGCAAAGATATCGCAGCCTTCGTTGAACTGCATATCGAGCAGGGCAAAGTGTTGGAGACAGAAGGAAAAACCATTGGCGTGGTCACCAGCATCGTCGGCCAGCGCCGCTACGATATCAAACTCAAGGGCGAGGCCAACCACGCGGGCACCACACCGATGGGCTACCGCAAGGATACCGTTTATGCCTTCAGCCGGATCTGCTGCGAATCCATCGCTAAAGCCAAAGCGGAAGGCGACCCGCTGGTGCTGACCTTTGGCAAGGTCGAGCCCAAGCCTAACACCGTCAACGTCGTGCCTGGTTTCACTCATTTCACCCTGGATTGCCGCCACACCGACAAAGCGACGCTGCTGCGTTTTACCCAAGAAATCGAAGCCGATATTCAGCGTATCTGTGCCGAAATGGGCATTGGGGTCGAGATCGATCTGTGGATGGATGAAACGCCGATCCCAATGGACAAACAGCTGCTGGCCTGCGTCAGCCATCTGTGTGAAAGCCATAAGATGAACTACCGCATGATCCACAGCGGTGCAGGTCACGACTCACAGATTTTTGCCCCACACGTGCCGACGGTGATGATGTTTGTGCCAAGCATTGCCGGTATCAGCCATAACCCGGCGGAGAAAACCGAACTGTCCGATCTGGCCGAAGGGGTGAAAATTCTGGCGCATACCTTATATCAACTGGCCTATACCGAGCAGGGAGCCCGCCTATGAGCAACAGCAAAACCGCCTCCAACACCGGGTTTGATCCGCTGTACTGGAAAAAAATCGTGGTGGTCCTGTGCCTGGGCTGGGCGGTGATCTGGATTTACCGCACGGTGCTGACACCGATCTTCCCTGAGATCCAGGCGACCATCGGCTCGCATTCCAACGCCGAGATGGGCCTGATCGCCAGCTTCTACTTCTTTGCCTATACCGGGATGCAGATCCCGGCCGGGATCCTGGTGGATAAGTTCGGCAAAAAGGTGGTGCTGATCCCAGGCTTTTGCCTGTTCATCATCGCCACCTTGCTGATCGGCAACGCCACCAGCCTGACTATGATCTACGCCGGTAGCCTGCTGGCCGGCATGGGCTGTGGCTCTTACTATGGCTCGGCTTACTCGCTGTCATCAGAAAACATTCCGTTGGAACGCCGTGGTTTAGCCACCGCCATTATCAACAGCGGTTCTGCGCTGGGGATGGCCATTGGCCTGATTGCTTCCAGCCTGCTGGTGAAAAGCATGGGGATGGACTGGCAAATCATGCTGTTTATCATCACCGGCCTGCTGGTGGTAATGACGGTGGTGTTCTTCCTGGTGATCAAGGGGGGCTCCTACACCGCTTCTCTGGCCGCCAGCCCGGCGGCCTCTGCGGCCACGACTGTGGAAGAGACCGAGGAAGCCAGTGGGTTGTTCAGCCTGCGGATGATTTCCGCCTACGTGATGTATTTCGCCACCTGCTATGGCTACTACATGATCGTGACCTGGCTACCTTCCTTCCTGCAACAGGAACGGGGGTTCGAAGGCGTGGCCATCGGCTTCTCTGCCGCACTGGTGGCCTTTGCCTCCGTGCCCGGGGCGCTGTTCTTCAGCCGTATGTCTGACCGTTTCCGCGCCAAGAAAGTGCAGTTGATCATCTTCTTGCAAATCTGTGCCGCCGTGACGCTGGTCTGCACCGTGATCTCACCGGACTCCACTACCCTGCTGGTCAGCCTGATCCTTTACGGCCTGCTCGGCAAGCTGGCGGTGGATCCGATCATGATCTCCTTCGTGGCAGATAACGCTCCGAAGAAAGGCTATGGCACCAGCTTTGGCGTGTTTAACTTTTTCGGCATGTCCTCTTCGGTGATTGCTCCATTCCTCACCGGGGTGATCTCCGACAGCACCGGCTCCAAGGTGATGGGCTTCTATATCTCGGCCGCCATCCTGCTGATCGGCACCGTGATCTTCTTTACCGTCAACGTATTGATGAAACAGAAAAACAATCGCCAAACGGCGGCACAAGCATAATTTTTGTTGTAGGGCTGCGGCCCTGACTAATCAGGAGAATTAACGTGGGTTATATCAATAATCAGATTGGCTATCCAAAAGATATCCTGGCTTCGCGCTCCATTATCAAACGCGACAACTATGCCGTGATCCCACCCGATGGCCTGGTGCGTAACATCATTCCTGGCTTCGAGAATTGCGACGTCACCATTCTTGCCACCCCGAAACTGGGCGCCACTTTTGTCGATTATCTGGTGACGCTGCATGATGGCGGCCGTAACCAGCAAGGCTTTGGCGGTGAGAATATTGAAACCTTGGTCTACGTTATCGAAGGTAACATCACCGCGTCAGCCGACAGCACCGATTATCCACTCACCACCGGCGGCTATCTGTATTGCCCTGCCGGTGTGATGCTGCGCCTGGAGAACACCAACGGCGGCAAGCCAAGCCAGCTGTTCCTCTACAAACGTGTCTACAACCGTATCAAGGGCTATGAAGCCCATGTGGTAAGCAACAACGTCAACAAGCTGGAAAGAATTCACTATGAAGGGATGAGCGATGTGATCCTGCAAGATCTGCTGCCTAAGGATCTGGGGTTCGATATGAACATTCATATCCTCTCCTTCAAGCCAGGTGCCAGCCATGGCTACATCGAGACCCACGTGCAGGAACATGGCGCATATATTCTCAGCGGTGCTGGGGTGTATAACCTGGATAACGAGTGGATCCCGGTCAAGAAAGGGGATTACATCTTTATGGCTGCCTACGTTCCGCAAGCCGGTTATGCGGTGGGTCAGGAAGAGTTTAGCTATATCTACTCGAAAGACTGCAACCGCGACGTCGATTTCTAACCCCGCTTCAAGGCCACGTTGAGTTTCGCGTGGCCTATTTGATTGAATCAGAGTCTTATTGTTCATTCAGCAATCAATCTTCCCAACACCGGGTCACCTATTACTCATCCCACTTTTAATATCACCACCATAAACATTATCCTCTTCACCATTAGGCAATAAAAAAACCATACCCATCTGCCAATGAAATAGATCACCACATAGGCAGAGAGAGCATGGCTTTTTATCAATCGGAGCGACTATCAGTAACCGATATTCTATCGGCTATTATTTATTAACCAGTTTTGCCGGAACGCTATAGGTCAGTATTGCCCCCAGTATCATCATACTGGATAGCACACACATCGCGACCAGATTACTTTCCGTAGTATTTTTAAAGTAACCAATAATATAAGGAGAAATAAAGCCCCCTATATTGGCAATCGAGTTAATTAACGCTATCCCAGCGGCAGCGCAGGTACCGGTAAAGATAGCATTTGGCAAACTCCAGAAAAGGGGCGAAGGCACCAGGCTGGAGGCGACGGCAATACATAATGCCACCATTACGATGACTTTATTATCTGGGAACAGGCCGATAAAGATCAACGAAACCGCAGCAATACAGAAAGGAACAATAATATGCCAACGCCTTTCTCGATGTTTGTCAGAGCTGCGCGCAGCCATTAGCATAGCGACAACGGCCAGCATATACGGCAGCATGGTCAGCAAACCGATATCCAACACCGAGCTTACCCCCGTATCACGGATCATGGTTGGCACCCAGAAGGCCAATCCCCCTTGCCCCATCACCGTGCAGAAACAGATCAACCACATTTTCGTGAAGGCGGAAGACTTCAGCATGGTCTTCATTGTCCACTCCTGTGCAGTACCATCAGCACCCACTTTTTTCGATGTTCCCTGCGCCATATCTTGAGTGATCATCTCTTTTTCTTGTGGACTGAGCCACTTAGCACTCTGATAGGTATTATCCAGGAAGAAGAAAATGACGACCGCAATCAGTAATGCACGCGGCCCACTGATAAAGAATAACCATTGCCAACCGGACAGCTCAAACATGCCATTCATGTTTTCAATAATCCAACCGCAAAGTGGCCCACCAATGATGTTACTTACCGGTATCCCGCAAACAAACAACGCCGTCATTTTTGCCCGCTGGCTTGAAGGGAACCACAGTGTCAGATAGAGGATCACCCCCGGATAAAAGCCGGCTTCGGCTAACCCCAGCAGGAATCGTGCCAGATAAAACTGTGTGGGATTGGTAATAAAAATACTCAGCATTGAGATCGTGCCCCATACCAACATCAACAGGGCAATCACCTTCCGCGCACCATACTTACTCAGTAAGATATTACTGGGTACACCGGCGATAATATAACCAATAAAAAATACGCCGGCACCGAGGCCATAAACCGCCTCCGCCATCGACACATTACCTTGCAGAATATCCGGCATCATTTGGAACTTTGAAAATGATATCCCCACGCGATCAAGATAACCGACGATATAGCTAATCAGTAATATCGGCATAATTCGCCAGGCTATTTTACGGTAGAGTTTAGCCTTGTCGGGACTGGCCAGAATAGCTTGATCAATCGCAGCATTATTGGTCGCCATATCGGATCTCCTTGGTTGGCATCCTGCTATTTCAGATTTTATTTCAGTATCATTGGATTAACTCGCCCTGGTTATTAAAGACAGGGCGGTGGGAATTTAAACAATATTGATTAATTGCTGTATTATAAATGCTAACGTGGTTTTACCTTATCCCACGGAATACTATTCTCAACCAACACCGCCAGCAGCACACCAACCAACAGGCCATTGCTGAATAGCGGCCTGATGGTGATCGGTACCCCCTGCCAGAAGGAGGAAGGCATACTCATCAGGAATACGCCCAAAAACAGCGGTAGCGCCAGCCGATAAATGTTGCGGCTATTCAATTCGATCTTGTTGATAAACAGCACCGAGGAGAACAGCAGAGGCAGATAAGAGGCCAACATAACGGCACTGCTGACCGTGAGCGGAATACTGCAGAAAAATTGCGCTAGCGGCGTCAACATCCCCACCAACAGGAATACCACGCTGCCAATAATAAACGAGCGCTGGCTGCTGTCTTGTGTCTGGGTCAGCAGGCCAATGGAAGAGACAAAAGGCGAGAAAGGCACCACGCCCAGTGGAGCAGCCAGGCAAGTCAGTCCGCCTGAAACCATAAAGCTACGCCGGAACAGGCTTCTGCCCGCCGGGCCGTCCGCATAAAAAATATCGGTGCCGCGAATGGCGGCAAAGTTATTCGACACGTTGACCAAACCGGTCAGGACGGCGCTGATCACAATTCCCCCATGTAATTCCTGCGGCCACCCGAGTGGGAACAGCACCCAATCGCTGCCCGTGATAGGCGTTCCGGTTGGTGCAAACCACCAGCTGTAAACGCCCCAGCCAACCAGGGTGCCGATTAACAGCGCATATTTGCCGATCGCCCGCGGTAAAAAGGCAATAATGGCGATAATCAGCAGCAACACCGTCAACGCCCAGTAAAAGGCCGGGTAGTTAATGGTCACGACGCCGGTATAAACGCCAAAAGGTAACCCCAGCATCCCTTTCATAAAGATGGTGATTAACTGCGCCCCCAGCAAAAACATAAACGTAGCCATCACCGCCGGACGGAACAGGCGTGCCAGGTGAAACCCCAAGCCGCTAACCCCAATCAGGATGATCAAAATGCCAGAGATCAGGATCCCCACCGCAAGGCTGCCACCAATTTCTGGCAGCGGCGTGCCGTTGGCCGCTTCCGCCAGGGTCAGAGTTAAAATGGTCACCCACCATAACCCCGTTGGCCCTTCTATAATGGCTCGCCGATGGCCCAAAAACACCTGCGCCAGGCAGGCCAGCGCCGTTGAGATAAAGGTATATTGGGTAATACAAAAGGTCACGCCGGCGGAGAGGTTGAATGCCGATTGCAGGGTCGGCGGGATCACCACCGTATTGCAGAAAATGAAAAAGAACCACTGCAGGCCCGATAACCAACTGCTACGACTGGCACATAACCCGTTCATGGGTGCTTCCTTCATATCCAATATCTCATCATTCATGCGCCCGCCCGGTGACGGGCGCTGATTAACATCTGTTATTGCTGATGTTTAAGCACAAATTTACCGATCGGACGAACGCCAAAGCCCGCCTTGATATCGTAAATCACTTCGCCACGCAGGAGGGTTTTGGCCACCCGGGCGTTGATTTTCCGCCCCACATACGGGCTGACCTTATGACGATACTCGAGATCGCCGCTAGCCAGTACGTAGCTACTGTTGGGTTGAATGAACACCAGATCGGCATCTTTCCCTACAGCAATGCGCCCCTTATGCTTCAAACCAAAAATATCGGCGGCGTTGGTCGCCATCAATTTGGCAAACACCGGCAGTGACATGCCCCTTTTCTGCACCGCTTCATCGAACATGATATCGACGCAGTTTTGTATCCCGGCGATCCCGCCCCAGGCCTGCATGATATTGCCCGCTTTCATATCCGGTGGGCATGGCGAGTGGTCGGACACCAGGCAGTCGATCTCACCGTTAAACAGCTTATCCCACAGCCCTTTTTGGTTCTGCGCATCGCGGATCGGCGGTGAACACTTGGCCAGGGTGCCAATTTCCTCAAACTGGTCGGTATCCAGCACGAAGTAGTGCGGGCAGGACTCACAGGTGACCTGTTGCCCTTCCAGACGAGCGCGAGTCACTTCTGCCACCCCTTCCGGGCTACTGACGTGGCAAATATGCAAGCGGCAACCCGCGACCTTGGCCAGATACAGCACCCGGCGGATCGCTTCAACTTCGGTAAATACCGGGCGAGAGGCAACATAATCGTGTGCCGTTACGCGTCCTTCCGCCTTGGCCTCTTCCCCCAACGCATCGCAAATCAGGGCGTTTTCGGCGTGTACCGCCACCAACTGATCCAGCTTGGCCAAGGTCTGCAAACCTTTGAAGTATTCAAAGTCGTTCACGTCGCGGAAGTCATTGCTGACGCTGCGATCGCCACAGGTCGCTACAAAGCATTTATAGGCCACCACGCCAATCTCATCGAGTTCATGCAGCCGATCCAGGTTGTAGGAAACCAGGCCACCAAACTGGGCCGCATCGATGGTGAGCTTGCCTTCTGCGGCCGAGAACTTCATTTCTATCGAGGCTCTGTCCACCGTGGCTGGCAGCTGGTTGAGCGGCATTTCGACCATGGTGGTGATACCACCCTTGGCCGCAGCACGCGTACCGGTTTCATACCCTTCCCAATGGGTACGGCCCGGTTCGGACATATGCGCATGGGCGTCGATCATGCCCGGTGCCACCACCATTCCGCTGGCATCAATCTCCGTTTTAGCGCCGGTAAGACCATTGCCGATGGCAGCAATCTTACCTTCTTTAACCGCGATATCGGTAATGATGGCATCATGTTCTAAAACAACCTTACCGTTCTTGATAATTAAATCGTATGACATAATCATGCTCCTTCGTGAAATTAAAGTATCATATTATTACGCTTAGGGTTATTGACTTCTTTCTCATATTCACTTCAGGTATATTCTTGCCGATTAACTACTGTTCTACTTTTGAGTAGCGCATATAAACAGAATGCGCTGATAACGCCAATAAACCAGGAAACCCGTGATAAAGGTTCGAGTATCTCAATGAACTTACCGCCCAACGACAGCAACACGGCAAACAGCGTTACAATAAACGCCACGCTGTTAAAGCCGTTATCGTAGTATTTATAATTACCGGGTTCGATATATAAGGTGTCTAGGTCGATCTCGCTGCGCATCACGATGAAATAATGCGCCATCATCACGCCAATCACCGGCCCTAAAATTCCGCCGATCACATCCAGGAACAGGTAAATACTTTCCTGATTCTCCATCAGTTTCCACGGGCAGATAATCAGGCTGATGATGCTGGCAATCACCACGCCATTTTTGTAGGTGAGTTTTTTCGGTGCGATGGCGGCAATCTGGTAGCCCGCAGGAATGATGTTACCGGTCGCGTTGGTGGAGATGGTCGTCATCAGGATCACCAGCACCGCAAACACCGAGGCGAAAATACTGTCCCATTTCTGCACGATATCCAGCACGTTCCAGGTATCAACCCCGTAATGAATACTGGCCCCGGCCAGGATACAGACGCTGGCGACGGCAAATAATAGATATCCCACAACCAGACCCAGCGTTTGCCCCCAAGCCTGCTGGCGGAAGCTGCTGGCATTCTGGGTAAAGTCCGAGGCGCTGACCGCCGGAGCGGCCCATACCGCCACCACCGCATTGATCACCACCAGGAACATGAAGCCGCCGTTGTTAGTCGTTATAGCATTGGCTGGAACATAGGCGATGATGTTGTCCAGGCCAGCGATGGAGATAGCCCAAATGGCCATGCCGCCAAACACCACGTAGATGCAGGGGTTGAGGATCGCGGTAAACTTGTTAAGAATGCTGCCACCACCCAGGCCGATAGCCACGTTCACCGCCCAGAAAATCAGGAAGGCAATCAGCCCAGGCAGGCCGATCCCCAACAGGTTGAAATCCCCACCCAAGGTCAGAAACTGTGGCCACAGTTTGCCAATCAGGATCAGGAAGGCCAGCGAGCCTGCGTAACACTGCAAGCCAAACCACATGATGGCGGCCACGCAGCCTCTGAGGATCCCTGGAAACAACGCGCCACGCACGCCATAAGAGGCACGTAGGATCATGGCAAAAGGAATACCGTATTTCGAACCGGCAGCGCCGTTCATCACCATCACAAAGGCAATAATAAAGGCGCTGAGAATAATGGCGGCCATAATGCTTAAGGTGGAAAGCCCAAGAATAAAGAAGCCCCCGACGGCCACATAGTTGGGAACGTTATGTACCGAACCCATCCACAAGGTAAAATAGTTAATTCCCTTCCAGGTTTTTTTATCCGCTTCTTTGGGTAATAGATCCTCATGATAGCCGCGCCGTTGGTAAATCTCTCTCTGCTTATTGCTAATAGATTCCATGACAGGTCCTTCTTATATTATATAAGAAAATAGCGTAGGTAATTTTTTGCTTATTATCACTACAACAAACCGATGTTCTAATCTTTATATTAGTCAAATACCAATACGGCCAAGACAGACAGGAATATAACCATTAAACAAATATACGGTAACCAGAATTCAAGTTGCAGGCGGAAGGCACCTGCAACTTGTTAAGCCTTACTCTTTAGCCAGCCACTTTATGGTTAGCCATAATTTCCAACGCCTGTACCAACGCGGAATGGTCGAGATCTTTGGCCCCATTGGCCGCACAGAGATTGAACAGTTCCTGGCAAGTGGCGGTATTTGGCAAACTGAGCGCCAACGACTTCGCACCCTGTAGCGCCAGATTGAGATCCTTTTGATGCAGGGAGATACGGAAGCCCGGCTCAAAGGTCCGTTTAATCATCCGCTCACCGTGCACTTCCAGAATGCGCGATGAGGCAAAGCCGCCCATCAGCGCTTCACGGACCCGTGCCGGATCGGCACCCGCTTTGGCAGCAAATATCAGCGCTTCGGATACCGCTTCGATCGTCAGGGCCACAATAATCTGGTTGGCGACCTTGCAGGTCTGGCCGTCGCCATTGCCGCCGACCAGCGTAATGTTTTTCCCCATCAGGGCCAGCAACGGTTTTACCCGCCCAAATACGCCTTCGTCACCGCCGACCATAATGGTCAAGCTGCCCTGCTTGGCCCCGACTTCGCCACCGGAGACCGGCGCATCCAGGTAATCGGCACCCAGTTGGTTGATGCGTTTGGCAAACTCCTTGGTCTCCAGCGGCGAGATAGAACTCATATCCACCAGGATCTTGTTTTTGAGCGGCGCTTCGGCACAGCCATTGGCCGCAAATAACACCTCTTCCACCTGAGGCGTATCGGGCACCATAATGAAAATGACGTCAGCCTGCTCGGCCACCTGCTTGGGAGTAGCACAGGCGATGGCCCCTTTTTCCACCAGCTCCGGCGGAACCTGATGCAAGGTGTTGGCATACAGCTGATGGCCGCCTGCGATCAGCTTATCCGCCATTGGCGTGCCCATGATCCCTAAACCAATAAAGCCTACTTTCATGATGTGTCCCTCAATGTTGATATTGCTTAATCCATGACAGGCCGGCAGCGGTCGTTGTCGCAGGTTTGTATTCGCAGCCAATCCAACCGCGATAGCCCATCTTGTCCAGCGCGCGGAACAGATAGTCGTAATTGATTTCCCCGGTGCCTGGCTCATGGCGCCCCGGATTATCGGCAACCTGGATATGCGCGATTTTCTGTAACAGCGTTTCCATGGTTTGGGCCAGTTCGCCCTCCATGCGCTGCATGTGATAGATATCGTATTGAATAAACAGGTTAGGGCTCGCGACCCAATCCATCAGCTCCAACGCCTGACGAGTGGTTTGCAGATAGAAGGCGGGCATATCGTATTTATTGATCGGTTCCACCAACAGACGGATATTGGCCTTGGCCAACTCCCTTGCTGCATAGCTCAGGTTAGCGACCACGATCTCATCGGTCTTATGTTGGGCGACGGACTTATCCGAGTTACCGATCAGGCAGTTGATCTGCGCACAGCCCAGCGCACGGGCATATTCCACAGCCAAACCTACGCCATCACGAAACTCGGACTCGCGCCCTGGCAGGCAAGCGATACCCCGCTCACCCGCAGCCCAATCCCCGGCTGGCAGGTTTTGTAATACCTGCGTGAGTTGATTCTCTTCCAGAGCGCCCCTCAACGCCTGCACGGAATAATCGTAGGGAAACATATATTCAATCGCCGTGAATCCCTGCTCTTTGGCACAACGAAAACGCTGCATAAAATCGACTTCATTAAACAACATCGATAAGTTGGCTGAAAACTTCGGCATGAGCCTGCTCCTTACTGATAGTTGAAGTAGCTGACCGAGGTCGGCGCATCTTCTGGCGACTCGGCAACGGGTTCGAATTCATTGACGTTGTCCAGCTCGGTCCCCATCGAGATGTTGGTGACCCGCTCGAGGATAATCTCCACCACCACCGGAACCTGATGCAGACGCATCAACTCTTGCGCCTGTTGGAAGGCCGGAGCGATATCCTCAGGCTTAACAACGCGGATTGCTTTACATCCCAGCCCTTCGACTACCTTGACGTGATCCACACCGTATTCGCCCACTTCCGGGTTGTTGATGTTTTCATAGGACAGTTGGACGCAGTAATCCATATCAAAACCGCGCTGCGACTGGCGGATCAGCCCCAGATAGGCGTTATTGACCACCACGTGGATGTACGGCAGCTTGAACTGCGCGCCAACGGCCAACTCTTCGATCATGAACTGGAAGTCATAGTCACCCGACAGCGCAATCACTTTGCGCTGCGGATCGGCGGCACACACGCCCAAAGCAGAAGGAAGAGTCCAACCTAATGGGCCCGCCTGCCCGGCATTAATCCAATGGCGTGGTTTGAACACGTGCAGCATCTGTGCCGCCGCGATCTGCGAAAGCCCGATAGTGGTGACGTAACAGGCATCACGCCCGAACGCCCGGTTCATCTCTTCGTAAACGCGCTGAGGTTTGATTGGCACGTTATCGAAATGCGTTTTACGCAGCAGAGTTTGTTTGCGCTGGAGGCAGGTTTCCACCCACTGTGAGCGATCTGGCAGCGTCCCTTGATCCGCACGTTCACGAGCTCTTGCCACTAACATTTGCAGAGCGATTTTGGCATCGGAAACAATGCCCAGATCCGGGCAGATCACGCGGCCAAGCTGGGTTGGTTCGATATCGATGTGGATCACCTTACGCCCGGCGGTGTATTTATCTACCGAACCGGTATGGCGGTTAGCCCAGCGGTTGCCAATGCCAAACACCAAATCGGAATCCAGCAGGTTGGCGTTACCGTAACGGTGTGAGGTTTGTAACCCGGCCATCCCTGCCATCAACGGGTGATCGTCCGGGATACAGCCCCAGCCCATCAGCGTTGGGATCACCGGTACGTTGCAGGTCTCCGCCAGCTCTTGCAGCAGGTCGGCCGCGTCCGCGTTGAAGATCCCGCCACCGGCAATGAACAAGGGTTTGCTTGCGGCACACAGCATGTCCAGGGCTTTGTCGATCTGCGCTTCAGTGGCTGCCGGTTTGTAAGCCCCCAGCGAGGAATAGGTTTCCGGATCAAACTCAATCTCGGCCATCTGTACGTCATAAGGCAAATCGATCAGCACCGGGCCTGGGCGGCCAGAGCGCATTAAATGGAATGCCTGCTGCAGCACGCGGGGCACCAGCGCCGGCTCCATGACCGTCACCGCCATTTTGGTGACCGGCTTGGCGATCGATTCAATATCTACCGCCTGAAAATCTTCCTTATGCAAACGCACCCGGGGAGCCTGGCCGGTGATGCACAAAATGGGAATGGAATCGGCAGAGGCGGAGTAAAGCGCGGTGATCATGTCCGTTCCCGCAGGCCCCGAAGTCCCGAGACACACCCCGATATTGCCGGCTTTGGCTCTGGTGTAACCTTCCGCCATATGGGAAGCGCCTTCAACATGACGCGCCAGATAGTGTTTGATGCCGCCGTGTTGACGCATCGCGTTATAGAAAGGGTTGATCGCCGCGCCAGGCACGCCGAATGCGGTATTCACGCCTTCCTTTGCCAACACGTACATTGCCGCATCTACTGCTCGCATAATTGCCATCTCAACGTTCTCCTAAATTTTGGAAAAATTTTCCAAACTTAAAATGAGTTCAAAAAAACCCGTTCAGGTAATAAACGGGGAGGTAACCTCATCCTGCAGCCGCGATCGCGGCTACAGGTTTTGCTTTAAACGTGCTATTTCTTGCTGCGCGACTCGCCTAGCGCGGTACTGATATCGTTGGCTACGTCACGCACCAACTCCCCCAGTTCCTTGAAACGATCGCTGCTAACGCGCGAACTAGGCCCTGAAATAGAGATGGCCGCAATGACGTTGTTGTTACGGTCAAAGATCGCCGAAGCCAGGCAATTCAGGCCAAGAGCGTGCTCTTCAGCATCAACGGTATAGCCCTGCGCCTGCGATTGCGCTAAATCCTTACGTAATAGATTTACGCTGGTCAGGGTCTTCGGGGTAAACGAGTGCAGCCCCGAACGTACGAACAAATCCAGCATCTCCTCTTCCGCCAGCGGATACAGCAGTGCTTTCCCTGCCCCGGATGCGTGCAGCGGTAAGCGGCTGCCAAGTGGCGCGCACATCCGCACCATCGCCTGGCACTCACATTGACGGATCAGCACGGCGTCAAAGTTATTCCTGATGGCCAGATTGGCGGTTTCCCCTGATAGCAACATCAGCCGCCGCATGTAAGGGCCCGCCACCGATACCACATCCCTGTCATTCATATAAGCCGCACCGACGGTAAACGACTGGATGCCGATATGCCACCAGCCAAGCTGGGGATCCTGAAAAACGAATTCCGATTTCTCTAATACTTTCAATAATCTGAAAGTCGTTGATAGCGGTAACTCCAACTTCTCGGATAGCACGGAAACGGACGAGCTTCCTCCGGCATAGGCCAGAAACTGCAGGATCTCCAACCCACGATCCAACGCCTGCGCGCCTTTCGTCGCCCCTGCTTCTGTCGTTGGTCTTCCCTTTCTGCGTACTTCGTTCATTCAGGCTTTCCTTTATTTAGCTCAAGGTTTTCCCGCTATAATAAACAGCCTGTGCGCCTGGGGACAGCGCTATCCAAGCACAACCCGGTAAGTCTCTGGCAATGTTTTGACGATACAGTTGTCGGCACCGCCACGATCGACCGTGAAAAAGTCGGTGATCGCGCCATAAGCAAACAGCGGATGGTGCCAAACATTGCGGTGATAATTCACCCCTTGCTTACCGTTGGTGATAAAGGCGCGCAAAGTATGTAACGGAATTTCATCCCCTTCCCCGGCTTCAGCAACAATCACCACAAAGCGTTCTCCCTTCATCGGCATAAAAGCCTGCGAGGACAACGGGTGTTTCTCCAACACGGAGAACTCCAACGGCAGATCGCAAGGCTCAGATCGGTTGATGCTGACCAGCACCCGATGGTCATCGGCGACCTCCACCTTGGCAAGGTCATGATATCGTTCTGTTTTCCCACCATTAATATGGAAAAAGGGCGCGCCCTCGATCTGCAATACATTCCCATAAGGTGCAAAGGCTTCAGGCGTTAACTCAACGGCAATCAGGTCCATCAGTTTCTCCAGGATCGTTTCAAAAAGGAACATGACTGAATGGGTTCACTCTAGACAGGTCGCCTGAATTTTAAAAGTTAATATTGGAAAAATTTTCCACAACACGATCTACTGCACATTTTTTGTGCCGAGCAGAAAATATTTAATTAATAATCAAGGCATTAAAAAAAACACCTCCGCGATACAGTTCGTTAACAGAGTTGTCACTTTCAGCGGTATTCAGCAGAGGAAGGGCAATAAAACGTGAGCGAGATCACGGTAAGCGGCTTTATGACTAACCCAAGGCAACTAAGGTAAGTAAATTCTTTTGCAACACTAGGAGAACGATGGCCGCACCGGTTAAGGAATCGATATGCTGGATCACGAAACAATTCGATCGTTTATCAAAGTCGCGGAATGCCAGAGCTTTTCCCGCGCCGCCGAATTACTGCACAAGACCACTGCCACCATCAGTTACCGCATCAAAACGTTGGAAGAAAGCATCGGCACCCAGCTGTTCATCCGCACCACCCGCAGCGTAAACCTGACACCCGCAGGTGAATACCTGCTGGAACGTTGCCGCCAATGGCACAACTGGCTCGACTCCATGCCCGATGAGCTACGCCAGATCAACGACGGCGTGGAGCATCAGGTCAACATCGTAATCAACAACCTGCTGTACAACCCGCTAAGCGTCGCCCGGCTGTTGGCCTACCTGCAACAGCGTTATCCCTTCACGCAGTTTCATATCTCGCGTCAGGTGTATATGGGAGTATGGGATTCGTTGTTACACGGGGATTTTCAGCTGGCCATTGGCACCACCGGCTCTGAATCACTGGCCAATGACGTCAGCGTCTTGAAATTGGGGGGGATCAGTTGGGCTTTTGTGGTCACGCCAGATCATCCGCTCGCGGCCTGCCAGGACACGGCACTGCACGAAGATCGGCTGCGCAGCTACCCGGCAATCAACGTGGAAGATACTTCGCGCAACCTGACCAAACGCGTTGCCTGGCTGCTGCCCGGCCAAAAAGAGATCAAGGTGCCTGACCTGCGCAGTAAACTCGAATGCCACCTGCAGGGGCTGGGCGTCGGGTTCTTGCCGAAAAATCTGTGCCAACCCTATCTGGATAGCGGCCAGTTGATCACCCGTGACGTCGTCAATCAGCGGCAACCGTCACCGCTCTCTCTGGCCTGGCGTAACGACTGTGGTAAAGCCGTGGAAGAAATTGTCACGCTGTTCCAACGACGCGATGAACGCATCACCGGCTTTCTGCAAAGTATTGATTTACCCGTTTAACACGCGATTTTATCGCTTCTGGGTCTGAAGTTACCTAATCGGCAGCAAACCTGATAGAAACGGCGTATTCGCCGTGAGATCCTGAGGTTTTCTGCAAAAAACAGTCTTATCCTGGTGATGTATTAGGCATTCCCTCTGTCACTGGCGTAATATCTAGCAATATGTCTGACAGGAGGTTGTGCCATGTTTACCATTATTCCGATCGTGATCGTTGTCGCGCTGATTATTGTCTTCTCAAGCATCAAAATTGTCCCGCAAGGCTTCCAATGGACGGTAGAGCGTTTCGGCCGTTATACCAAAACGCTGATGCCGGGTTTAAACCTGGTAGTGCCTTTTATGGATCGTATTGGCCGCAAGATCAATATGATGGAGCAGGTGCTGGATATTCCTTCCCAGGAAATTATCTCGCGCGATAACGCCAACGTGTCAATCGATGCCGTCTGCTTTATCCAGGTGGTCGATCCGGCTCGTGCCGCCTATGAGGTCAGTAACCTCGAGCAGGCGATCGTTAACCTGACCATGACCAACTTCCGTACCGTGCTCGGCTCCATGGAGCTCGACGAAATGCTGTCACAGCGCGATAGTATCAACAGCCGCCTGCTGCATATCGTCGATGAGGCCACCAACCCTTGGGGCGTCAAAATTACTCGTATCGAAATCCGTGACGTTCGTCCACCGGCCGAACTGATTGTGGCGATGAACGCCCAGATGAAGGCCGAACGAACCAAACGTGCCGACATTCTGGAAGCGGAAGGGGTACGCCAAGCCGCGATCCTGCGCGCCGAAGGGGATAAGCAATCACAGATCCTGAAAGCCGAAGGCGAGCGCCAGTCGGCGTTCTTGCAGGCAGAAGCGCGTGAACGTGCCGCCGAAGCAGAAGCACGGGCAACCCAACTGGTATCTGACGCGATCGCCACCGGTAATATCCAGGCGATTAACTACTTCGTAGCCCAGAAATACACCGATGCATTGCAGAAGATTGGCTCGGCCAATAACAGCAAAGTGATTATGATGCCGCTGGATGCCAGCAGCCTGCTGGGCTCTATCGGCGGTATTACTGAATTGCTGAAAGACAGCAAAGGTAAGTAATTATGTTGGAACAGATCGCAGCAAACCCTCAATGGTTCTGGGTCTCGCTAGGCGGGCTGCTGTTGGCCGCGGAAATGCTTGGTGCCAGCGGCTATCTGCTGTGGAGCGGTGTTTCTGCGGTGATTGTCGGGGTGATTATCTGGCTGCTGCCGGAGTTGAGCTGGGAGTGGCAGGGGGGCCTGTTTGCCGTGATGACCATCGCCGTGGCCTATCTATGGTGGTACTGGCTGCGCAAGCGGCCAACGGCAACCAGCGGTTCGCCGGTACTCAACCAGCGCAACCGTCAACTGATCGGCACCCGCGCCACGCTGACCGAAACGATGCATAACGGCCATGGCCGCATCAATATCGCCGACAGCAGTTGGCGCGCGCAAGCCAACGAGGATCTGCCAATCGGCACCGAAGTTGAAGTGGTGGCGGTCGAAGGCACCACCTTGGTGATCCGCGCCATTACGCGCTAGCCTTGGTGGCAGCAGCCTGCCAGATTATTAATGATCGGGCAGTCTGCGCCTTCATCACCAGGGCATTGTTCCGCCAGCGCCAGCAGGCGTTGGCGCATTTCCCCCAGTTCGCTGATGTGCTTTTCGATATCGGCGACTTTCTGCAGCGTGCGGGCTTTGACATCGGCACTGTGCCGCGCCGGATCGTTGAACAACGCGACCAGTTCACGGCACTCATCGAGGTTGAAACCCACCTGACGAGCCTGGCGCAATAACGTCAGTTCTTCAATATGCCTGGCACTGTAGCTGCGGTAGCCGTTGTCCGTACGGATCGGTGCGGTCACCAATCCTTTCTCCTCATAAAAACGGATGGCTTTGCTGGTCAAACCGGTTTTTTTGGCAACGTCGCTGATATTCACTTTATCCCCCTTGACCTTACCCTTGCAGGAAGGTCCATGTACCCCACTGCACCCAAGTGACAGTAGTAACTCAATAAATTATAACCCCATTACTCCCCAATTACCCCCTTTTGACCTTCTATCTGTGGACGCAGGGACATGCTAGCAAGAGGATTTAAACTTATCGCATCCGTCCGGATCCCCACGTTTTGATAATATCGTCAACCTCCTGGGAAATAGGGTTGCGGCAACGGGGGCGAAGACACAAGGCAAATACTCACCAAATACAGTCCGTATATCGCCTGACGGGGCTGTACCTGAAAAGATTGTCATATCTCGATGCTTTCAGTAATACGCAGCAACACGCTCGTAACATATAATCAAACCTCATTTTTCCTTTTCACGGACGTGGAGTTATGAACATTTGTAGTAAAGTTAATTTACGTATTTTTTTGTGGGCAACCTTCATCGGTGGCGCGATCAGTTCGCTGGTGAAGTCAGGCTCAGAGGCTAATATGCCGCCGCGCATCGTCGGTGAGGCATCGCCGCCCGCCCTTAACATTGATGCCTGGCTTGGCTGGCTGGGAATTAACTCCCATTCTATGGATTATGTTTATCAGAGCGTAACGATCCCCGGCGCAGTGATGCTTTATCACTGGATGTTCAGCTTCATCTTTGCGGGCCTTTACGTTCTGGTTTCGGCTTATACGCCCAAAATCAGGCTCTGGTATGGTGCGGCTTACGGTATTGTGATCACGCTGGTCATGCACGGTTTCCTCATCCCGGCGCTAGGATTCAGGCATCCCGCCTATCTCTCAGGTGAAACTGGCTGGCTCTGGAACCTGAATGGGTATGAGTTCTGGAGTGAACTGATCGGCCACATTTGCTGGTCAATCTCCATTGAAGTGAGCCTTATCGCTGTGCTGGCGTTGTTTGCCCGACCAATCACGGGGATGTGGTCAGCGAACAACATGAAGTAAAATATTGCTAAGACGCTTAAACCAGCCTTCGGGCTGGTTTTTTTATACCCAAAGAAAACCCCGCAAAATTCGGGCCTGATGTCGGAGCGTGGCCGAGTTGTAGACAGCGTTAATACAAATCCTTTTCTATCAAAATAATATTCTATTGACCTTCCCCTTGCTGGAAGGTTTAAGATCATTCTCAATCAAAAGAACCTAGGCGGTCCACCGCCATTATTTTGCGAGGAAAACCATCATGTCACAAACTACCGTGCTGGCGTTGCAGGGGCTCTCCTGCATGAACTGCGCGCAAAAGGTGAAAAAAGCCTTGGAAAGCCGCGCGGATGTCGAACAGGCCAACGTCAACGTTCACTACGCTAAAATCACCGGTGCAGCCCCGGCTACCGAGCTGATTGACAGCGTCGTTGCCGCTGGCTACCAGGCAGAAATCGCCCATCAGGCAGACACCGAGTTACAACTTTCCGGCCTCTCCTGCATGCATTGCGTGGGCAGCACCCGTAAAGCGCTGGAAGCGGTGCCGGGCGTGATCGCCGCCGATGTGACCCTTGAGGGAGCCAAAGTCTATGGCGATGCCACACCAGAGCAGCTCATCGCTGCGGTCGAGGATGCGGGCTATCACGCCAGCCAGGCGGGAGCCAATAGCCACCCAAAAACTGAGCCGCTGACTGAATCTGCCCCAACCTTGCCGGAACCCCAGGCAGCGGCCCCCTCTTTACTTCCGGCAAGCGAGACTGACGATAGCATCCAGCTGTTGCTCAACGGCATGACCTGTGCCAGCTGCGTCAATAAAGTGCAGACGGCGTTACAGAACGTCCCGGGCGTTGAGTTGGCGCGGGTAAACCTGGCGGAACGCAGCGCACTGATCACCGGTAAAGCCACACCGCAGGCGTTGGTCGCGGCGGTAGAGAAAGCTGGCTATGGCGCAGAGATGATCCAGGACGAAACCAAGCGCCGTGAACGCCAACAGCAAACCGCACAGGCTAATATGAAACGTTTCCGTTGGCAGGCCGCATTAGGCTTGGCGGTGGGCGTGCCGTTGATGGCCTGGGGCGTGTTTGGCGGCAGTATGTCGCTGACGCCAGAAACCCAGCGACCATGGCTGATAGTCGGCATCATTACCCTGGCGGTGATGGTGTTTGCCGGCGGCCACTTCTACCGCAATGCCTGGCGATCGTTGATGAACGGCAGCGCCACTATGGATACGCTGGTCGCCTTGGGGACCGGTGCCGCCTGGTTGTACTCTATCAGCGTCAACCTGTGGCCAGACTTCTTCCCCATGGAGGCACGGCACCTGTATTACGAAGCCAGCGCGATGATCATCGGCCTGATCAACCTTGGTCATGCCATGGAGCAGCGCGCGCGGCAGCGTTCTTCCCAGGCGCTGGAACGGCTACTGGATCTCACTCCGCCAACCGCCAGGCTGGTCACAGAACAGGGGGAGCAAAGTATCCCGCTGGCAGAGGTGCAATTGGGCATGACCTTGCGCCTGACGACTGGCGATCGCATCCCGGTTGACGGCGAGATCGTGCAGGGCGAAGTGTGGATCGATGAAGCCATGCTGACCGGCGAGGCGTTGCCGCAGCAAAAAGGCGTCGGCGATACGGTGCATGCTGGTACGGTGGTAGACGACGGCAGCGTACTGTTTCGCGCGGCGGCCATTGGCACCCAAACCACGCTGGCACGTATTATCAAGCTGGTGCGTCAGGCGCAAAGCAGCAAACCGGAAATCGGTAAGCTGGCAGACCGCATCTCGGCGGTATTTGTGCCCACCGTGGTCGCCATCGCCCTGTTCAGTGCCGCCATCTGGTATTTCTTTGGCCCACAACCGCAGTTGGTCTACACCCTGGTGATCGCCACCACGGTGCTAATCATCGCCTGCCCTTGCGCCTTGGGGCTGGCAACGCCGATGTCAATTATCTCTGGCGTTGGCCGGGCCGCGGAGTTTGGCGTGCTGGTGCGTGACGCCGATGCGCTGCAGCAGGCCAGCTATCTCGATACGTTGGTGTTCGATAAAACCGGTACTCTGACGGAAGGCCAGCCGCGCGTGGTGGAAATCATCACCTTTAACCAAGTGGATGAACAGCAGGCCTTACGTTGGGCCGCAGCACTGGAACAAGGGGCTAACCACCCGCTGGCCCGTGCCATCGTCGAACAGGCTAAAGGGCAGACACTGCCTACGGTAGAGCAATTCCGGACGTTGCGCGGCTCAGGCGTCAGCGGTGAAGTCGAGGGCGTACAGCTGTTGCTGGGTAACGCAAAGCTGTTGCAAGAAAATCAGATCGCGACTGATGAGCTCACACATCAGATACAGCAACAGGCTGAACGCGGTATCACGCCGGTACTGTTGGCCGCCAACGGCAAACCTGCCGCGTTGATCGCCATCCGCGATCCGTTACGCAGTGACAGCGTGAGCGCACTACAGCGCCTGCATCAGCAAGGTTATCAACTGGTGATGTTAACGGGCGATAACCCGGTGACCGCCAATGCTATTGCCAAAGAGGCCGGTATCGACCGCGTGATTGCTGGCGTGTTACCCGACGGTAAGGCCGAAGCGATCAAGCAGTTGCAGGCTCAGGGCCACCGGGTAGCGATGGTCGGTGACGGCATCAACGACGCCCCTGCTCTGGCTCAGGCCGATGTCGGGATCGCCATGGGCGGCGGCAGTGATATCGCCATCGAAACTGCGGCGATCACCCTGATGCGTCACAGCCTGAACGGCGTGGCGGACGCGCTGGCCTTGTCGAAGGCAACGCTGCGTAATATGAAGCAGAACCTGCTCGGGGCATTTATCTACAACGCACTTGGCATTCCCATTGCCGCCGGTGTGCTGTATCCGCTGACGGGCACCCTGCTCAGCCCAGTGGTCGCTGGCGCGGCAATGGCACTCTCCTCCATTACCGTGGTCAGCAACGCCAACCGATTGCTGCGTTTTAAACCCAAGCAGTAACCTTCAACCGGAGCGCAACCCATCGCGCTCCGGCCTTTTGAGATAATTCCTCTGCCCTCGGGCTTTATTGTCAGCCACTTAGCGTTTAGCATGGGGAAAAGCCAGCAGCCATCCTGCACGCTGGTGGAAAGGATCAGGAGCCACGCTGTATGGGTCAACTGTTACGCCGCATTGCTACCTTTCTCGGTATTATTTCCCCGCAGAGCTACACCTACCCGGCCTTGGACATCAAGCTGACGGGAAATCGCCAACTACATTTGGTCGGTAGCATTCATATGGGCACCGTCGATATGTCGCCCCTGCCTGCTCGGCTGTCAGCACGCCTGCGCCAGGCCGATGCGTTGATCGTTGAGGCCGATATTACCGGTTCCTCTTCGCCATTTGGCCACGCTGAACCCCAACTCGAAATTGAACAACGTCTTGGCGATGAAGAATTCCAACGGTTGCAGGTGCTATGCCAGGAGCTGGGGGCGGATGTAGAGAGCTTCTCTGCTCTTCCCGGCTGGCAGGTAGCGCTGATGATGCAAGCACGGCAGGCACAGCGGCTGGGTTTACGCGCCGAATACGGAATTGATTATCAGCTATTGCAAGCCGCTAAAGTACAGCAGATGCCAGTGATCGAACTGGAAGGGGCCGAAGAACAGCTGAGCATGCTGGAACAACTGCCAGAAGGCGGTATGGCCCTGCTGCACGATACGTTAGAGCACTGGCACACCAACGCCCGTTTGCTGCAAACCATGGTGAGCTGGTGGCTGGACGCCAAACCGAACGCCACGTTGGAAACGCTGCCCTCGACATTCAGTGCCGAGTTGTACGACGTCTTGATGCACCGCCGCAATCGCCACTGGCAGCAAAAGCTGGAAGCGTTACCGCCGGGCAACTATGTGGTGGCGGTCGGCGCTTTGCATCTGTATGGCGAAGACAATTTACCGGCCATGCTGCAGGCACGATAAAAAAGTGGCCAATATCGCTATTGGCCAGTCAAAGAGGAATTTTTCATATTTTAGTTATACGCATTGTAACCGTGTTAACGATTACAATAGACAGGGTAGCAACCTGACGAACCTATTGGCAACTGCCTTTCATCCTCCTTGGCACAGGTTGCTCATTCGGCTCCATTTTTATCGTTTCGTTGCCACCGATGACAACTTCCCACAGTTTTGGAAAAGAAATTATGACACCCGCAGTGGTTCTGCTTGAAAAACAAAAGGTGGCCTTCACCCTCCACGCCTATCACCACGATAGCGAAGAAACCAACTTTGGCGACGAGGTGGTAAAAAAGCTGGGGTTGAACGCCGAACAGGTCTACAAAACGCTGTTGGTGGCCCTCAATGGTGACGCGAAAAACCTGGCCGTTGCGGTAACGCCAGTAGCGACCCAGTTGGATTTGAAGAAGGTGGCGAAAGCGCTAGGGGCCAAGAAAGCCGAAATGGCCGATCCGACAGTGGCTCAACGGGTGACGGGTTATCTTGTCGGCGGGATCAGCCCACTCGGGCAAAAGAAACGTTTGCCCACGGTAATCGACAGCCCAGCGCAACAGTTTGCCACCATTTTCGTTTCAGGCGGCAAACGCGGGTTGGATATTGAATTGGCGGCTAGCGATCTCTGCCGCTTACTGTCTGGCACCTTCGCCGAAATCGCCAAGCGGGACTAAAAAACAGGCCGTTACAAACCTCTGCAACGGCCTAGTACCTTACTTGTAAACGATCTCGCCTTTAGGCTCGTACGCCGCCGCATCCAGCGGTGAGTGCTTTTCGATATACTGCTTGATTACGTGACTCAAAAGGCGATAACTAATTGTTTATATGTTAGTTATCGTCGCAATAATCAGTTAGCATCATCGAAATCTCACAAATTAAAACCACTGAAAAAACAACATATTAAAAATAGTTTTGCAGAACGTTTTTTCTTTGGATTATACTGTATGCATATACAGCAAACACTATAGGGCATCCTATCAATGAAACCTCAAGACGAACTCCAAGGTATGCGGGTGTTAACTGAATTCCAAACTGACCACAGCGCCTATGGCCAGTTTGTATTGCTTCACTCTTCCTTCGCAGACACCATGGCTTCTGTCTGCCCGGCGAAGGCCACAGATTACCCTGATCAGCAGGTGATGATCCGCCTGGATGTCGCAAAAGCCCTTATCAACGAACTACAGAAACGCGTCGATTACATCGAGGCGGGCATTGAGCATAACGCAATCCATTTAGTAGATTGAGGATAAAACCATGCTGCATGTTGAAGTGATCATCGATAAGAAAAAGAAACTGCCGGAGGGGGCCGCCTCAGCGCTTGCCGTTGAACTGAACAATCGCTTACAGCGCAAGTTCCCTGACGCGGTGGCAACCGTTCGGATGGGTGGCATGGATGGTCTATCAGTAGGTAGGGCGACACCGGCTGACCGTGAAGCGATCGAGGAAATATTGCAGGAGACATGGGAAAGTGCTGAAGATTGGTTCCAGTCAGAATGAACCCGATCAGCAGCACCATCATTGAAGGGGTGCGAATTTACTACCCTACGGTAGCCGAGCCTATGCCAACACCGGATCCGAAACTACCATCCTTTACTGTTCGGCCTGCAGGTGATTGGTATTGGCTTTATGCTTACCGTGACGGGGATTGGGAGCTAGCTTACGGGCAACCACTCGCTACTCCCTCCGCCGTCATCATTGCTGCTGTACGTTATCATTAGCGCTAGAACTCACGCCGATCTCGATGGTTGCAACCACTGAATGAAATTCCAGCATTTGAGAAGTTGAGGATCCGCCTTATCATATAGTTATCAGAACTGCCCCGTGACCGAACCATAAGTGTCTGGGATAGAGACTAAGATGAAGTTGGTTGGAAGATACGTTTGGGGGATGCTTTAACTTGCTAGCAAGGATTGGTTATGGAAAAAATTTCATTTTTGTACGTTTCTCAAATTTTCCCCGGAAAGATAGCACGATCATTGGACTATCCCCAGCCATGGATAAAACCGGATGAACAATCGGGAAAAATTAGTATTGATGTTTCCTTTGGTTTGATTGTTAAGACAAAAGTAAATTATCGTGTAGATGTGGATATGTTCTTTGGTGAGCAACGTATTGAGTTTGGGAACGATCAATCATTGCAGTCTGAGTCGATTGTGGCTGGAACGACTTCTGGTAATGAATCAGTGAGCATTGAGAATATCCCTCTCATGAATATCCACGTTAAAGAAGAAGGCGTTTACAAAGTAACGCTATCTTTGCATACCATTGATACTGACAGCGACATAAGCAGAATGATTCATAGTTGCGAGTGTTTTTTCTACTTATCAAAGGAATGGAAAATCTAGCATGTCACGCTCGGCATATGTTAAAAAAGACAGCCTCGTTGCTAACGAAGAGTTTAGCGTGCATAATTTGAACACTGGCTATGGTGGCAGCAACGGCGGAGGTGGCGACATGACAGATAGATTAGACCGTCTCGAAAAGAAAGTTGACTCAATGGAGTCGGCTCTGTCACGCCTAAACGAAAGCATTACCCGCATGGATTCTAAGGTAGAGCTTCAGTCGGTGAAGTTTACCGGTGCTATTGAACTGCAATCCAACAAGCTAGCATCATCGTTAGATTTACAAGCGCAGAAACTTTCTAGTGCACTAGAACTACAAGCCCAAAAGCTAACTGACGCCATTGAAAGGCAGTCAATCATCTTCGATGGAAAGCTAAAGGATCAAAAACTAAGCATTATCCTTTGGATTCTTGGGTTGCCAAGCTTGGTGTTCGCAATTTACAAGCTCTACGATATGTTCAAACCAACCTAATTCCCGGCCACCGAGCAGGGTTTTCTGCCTGTCAGCCCGAGCAAGTAAGGTGCTGCCCCTCCCGATGTTCCAACCCTATTGCGAACATTACGGAGCCGGTACGGGGCAGCATTTACTATGTTGTGGCGACTCTTAAAGTCTCAAGAGTATGACCGGGATTTCTCCCGGCGCTGCTATCACTCCTTGGGCTCTTCGGTCGGTGCTGGCGTTTCACTTGGTGCCTGTTCTTCGCCGACTTCCGGCTCAGTTACCACCGGGGTGGCTTCCGGCACTTCGTCTTCCGGTACCGGCTCATACTCTGGCTCATCGCCGCCTGGCATCTCGACACGCAGATCAATCCAGCGACCGGCAGGGATGTCGATCGGCTGGCCTTCCTTGTATCCGACCTTGACGTTCTGGGCGAACTTCGGTGCGGTAGAGTTAACCCGGTGGAACGTCTTGATCAGCAGATCGCCGGTTGCATCCACTTCGTAATCCACCCAGACGAGGGGGAGCTTGTTGCGGTCTGTCGGGATTTCGATACCGCCATCCACCCCACCCCACTCTGCATCAGCATTAAAGCCGAGAGTGCCAGAAATACGATAGACGCCTTCGGAAACTCGCTCAGTCGTCACGCCCTGACTTTCGTCGTTGAGTTCGCACTGGCCATCACCGTACAGCTTCACGATCGGGGAAGCTTTTTTAATAAAGCCGTTGGCGTCTACCGTGGTGTTTGTGCTGTGCCATAGCGTAGACCATGCACCCCATGAGCTTGTTACCGCGTTTCGTACCCTCGCTGATATACTTACGTTAGCTGCGCCCTGCACAAATGTCATCTGCCAACGCGAGCCAGAATCATAACCTCCCATTACTCCGGCGTGGGCCGCTGCGCTGGGTGACCCTGTTGTGTTTTGAGGGATACTGATAAATCTATTAACTCCAGCATCGTTTATTGTCGTAGCATCTAATTTAACGGGGCTGTTTGAGCCAAACCCATAGTCACCAACTCTCATGGCATTTGATAATGAGTTGTCATCCCACATTACTTTCCAGCCCTGGAATACCCCATTTCTACAAACATTACGATATACCTGGTCGAACGAACTAGGTGCGGTGATAAGCGCCGTGGCAAAAACAACCCCCTGAACTACGCCGCTCGATGTTGATGCCAGCGTCCAATCGAGCATGTATGCAGTATCAGTACGCGGCATACCTTCGCTTCCCGCCCACGCTACATACTTCCCGCTCATCTGCGATTTAACTGCGTTGAGAGTATCAACGAGAGGCATTGCAGGGGTAACGCCTCCTATACCAAACTCTCCTTTTTTCACCGCGTTGGTAAGCGTTGCGGCTGCGTTGTTTTCGCTTGTCCTTGCCGCCATTGCCGAGGCTGCCGCATCATTACTAAACTTCCAAGCTCGGTCAGCAGAAGTCGCTGCGCTATCTGCCGCCTGGCTACTTGATGCCGCGTTTGCCGCATCTGCGGTGCTGCGTGGCCCTAACTCGACATTAGTCCCAACAACGTTATTTACTGGTAATCCTTCTGATGACATAACTAAATTCTCCGAAATAGTTGCACTTGATGATTGACGGAAGAGTAGCCCTAAGCGACGATACGCAGAGCTATACTAAAATTTTTGGTTGAGGTCGGTATTAAATGAATGAGCGAGTTAACTATGCTTAAAGAACATTCCGGGATGAATTTGCTGCGCGTTATTGCTGCTTTTTTGGTAGTTTTCATCCATGTTTCCCCAGAAGCATTTAGCGTCATGAGTAACCACTGGTTCGGCATAAACATTGCTGCTTCGGCCTCAAGAATATCCGTACCATTATTTTTTATGCTTTCTGGATACTTTGCATTTAGCAACAGCAGCAAAAACAAAAGCTTAAGTGATTTTTTGATAAAAAAAACGCATCGACTCTTGGTTCCGTTAATTGCATGGTCTATTTTCTTTATTTTTTATAATAAAACTGAAATAAACTATAAGACATTGTTCGAGTTATTCACAACTGTCCCCGCTCATTACCACCTTTGGTTTTTCTATACTTTAATACCAATGGTATTGCTAACACCATTCCTATCTTACATTGTTGACAATATAAACAAGAATCACATGACATACTTTATATTGTTATGGGCGTTTCTTTCTCTTACCCCCTCATTCATACAGGCATTAATATACTTTACCAATTTAGAAAACCCAGTCATGAAAGTAGGCAAGACCCAATTATTTATTTCGATGCTAGGTTATTACTTGTTGGGGGCTTTCTTTAAAAAGATTAACACTCAAATAAATAACATTGCATTGTTCACAAGCTTCGTCACATCCACCCTTATGACTATTCTATCGACGTACCTTCTTTCTAGAACTCTGGGTTACCCCTCTCAAGGCTTTTTTGTTTATTACTCGCCATTGATTGCGATCGCATCTATATCGATTTTTTTATTATTCACAAAGTTAGAAATAAAAAACCTAAAAACATCATTACTTATAAAGAAAATTTCGGCACTAACTCTAGGAGTATACCTATCTCACCCCATTATCATTGACTATCTTAAACCAATTATTTTAAAATCAGATACGGCGGTGTCCCTTGTTTTTATAACATTTCTTGTTTTTTTAATTTCCGCAGTCATAACACTATTTTTATCAAAAGTTCCGTTAATTAAGAACATCGTTTAACCATAGTGCGTGGTTAATCATTTAGCCACGCGCCAAGGATTTATGAATATTCTCTGATAATTACAATTCCTGGGCTGCCATCCCCTCCAGGAAAGCCAGTATTTGATGTTGAATATGCACCTGCTCCAGCACCACCAGCACCGTAGTTTTTAGCAGCATATCCCGGTCTATTGGATGTCGAAGGGCCTCCAGTTCCAAACTTACTAGCCCCGCCGCTGCCGCCAGCTGCATTCAATCCACCAATAGCTATTCCATAATTCCCATTACCACCATTTATTTTTAATAAATTAGCTCCCGTCGAATCATCGGAAACCTGGCCTCCACCATTTATAAATGGTGGGGTTAACGGGGATCCACCGGCCCCCGTATACCCGCCAAGACAGGAGATCAGGTTACCAGCGCTAGAAGCGCCACCTACAAGTCCGTAATTATTTCCTGCTGCGCCTCCTTTTCCACCTTCACCGACAGTTATAGGCATTGTTGTAAATCCTGATGTGTATCGCCCCATCCCGTAGGCACCAGCGCCTCCTCCGCCAGCAACGGCAGGATTAACACCGTTAGCTGATACACCGCCTCCGCCAGACCCAGCTCCCTGACATTCGATCTCAACAAATGATGTGTTACTAAGTGCTGTAAACTGTTTCGCATTTGCAGTAGTTGCACTGCCGCCATTAACTGAAACGTATTGCACGCCGCCCACGTTGGTATAAATGGATGTTCGCAGTAGCCTGCCGGATGCTTGTGAACTCAGTGCCGCCTCTAAATTGTTCTTGAGCGTGGCTGTGTCACCATTATCGAGCACATCCTTACCGCTGTTATCGGCAATGAATTGGGCCACAACGCTGGCGATCACTGAAGCCTGACGCCAGGTTTTGTTAAAATCTTTTGACTTTGCAACGCCAGAGACAAACCCAGAAGCACGCCCAGGCAGCGCCTGATACTCATCGTTTGTTAAGACGTTGGCATTTACCCCAATACCAAATGGTAAAAATTCATTCTTCGCCATTTTTTTCTTCTCCTGTTTTTTCTTTGTCCCACTCACCCTTATTAAAGCCAGCTACCTGACTGTCATCCCGATCAAATCCAAAAACGGGCACATTCTCTTTATCGTCCATTTTTATTTCCTCAAGGTTGTTTACTGGTTTATTAAAATCAACTCTTCTCAAGCTCAATACCCCAAGAGCCTGTATCAAGCCCCACGATGAATTCATTGTCGATATCCAGACCAAATAACCGACCCGGCTCACTCGTAATAATGTAACTTTTGATGCCGACCGTTGACGGCTTCACGTCTAAGTAGCCCTGCGCGATAACCGCTTTCATTACTGCCGAAATATTCTCTCCGGTGATATAAACACTCATCGTCATGTCAAAGTTATCAACGGCAAAGATCCGCGTTTTCTGGTCGGGGAATATCGCCTGATAGACGTCGCTCAGGGTTTCCGTTGTACCGTCCCAATGGTTCGCCGCGATTTTGGCGCGCAGAATGGTGCGATAGGTGTCGTCATCCAAAACAGTAAGGCCACCTGCCTCGAATTCGCCTTGCCACACACCTTGATCAAGTCCTACTCCTTCGATATCCAGGGAGAAGTAGACACCCTCGATAGGCGTCTTGATGGTGCGCCCAATGCCAATCCACAGCCCCACAGCGTCCAATTGCACACCGATAGCGAAGTCCAGATCAAAGTCGGTGACCTGCTGAGTTAAAGCGTTCTGGATATTTACTAAAGGTTGGGTGATTAAGGATATATGGTCGTAAAACTTCGGCTTGTGTTTGTGGTAGGACGTTATTAAGCGCTGGTATTTCGTTTCGCTCATGCCGTCACCACCACGTTTATGTTGTTGCTCTGACAAAGTGCAACCTGGTTAAAAGCGATTGGCACGTTAGCTGGCGACAAGCTGCTGGCCGCTTTGCCGATCTGTAGGTCGAGAATGTCATAAGTCGCACTGTCAGCGGCACCGTTAAGATTCGCGGGTAAAAACAACCTGTGCAGGAACACCGGGTCGCCTATTTCTATCTCATTGATGTAATCCACGATGGCGGCTTTTATCCGGTCGCCCACATCCGAGGTATACCCTGGCAACGCTTTAATCTGTAGCCGTGCGAAAATCTGCACGCCGGTAGGACGGAAGAAATTGATCGGATGCACAATCCCGTAATTGTCGGTCACCGGGATCGTCGTCGTGCCGAACGTCCCGCCGCCTGGGGTTTTCTTTGTTGCGATAGTTTTCGCGATAGCCGCGGCGTCTCCACCATCAACAACCAGCGAAATTGAGTGCGGTGGCAAGCCATTGCTATCGGTTACCGATGTGTCATTTTCATAGCCTCGATAACGCTCAACACCAGATAAAGTGGCCACGGCTCCCATAATGCCGTCAAGCACAGTGAGAGAGGGCAGCGCAACAGATTTAGTCTGCCGTTGGCGCAATTCTGCATCCGTTTCTACCGGCCTACCGGGCGTTGCCGCCGTTACGTTCGTGACGGTCTGCCAGCCCTGCGTTGGTGTGCCGATAACGGTAATGGTGCCAGGCGGTGCAACAATGGCACCATCGACCTGACAAGTTGCAGTCACTGTTACATGGCCACGGGTACCGATGGTCACTACAGCAGGCAGTGACCACGATATGCCGTTACCGTCCCGCACGATACCATTAGTGATTTGTCTTCCTACCTGGCCAACAATCAGCACATCGGCTGTTGACCGGCTGGCCGGACTAACCGATATGCCGTTGATTTTAACATTCGACGCCAGTGCTGCTTTCTGAGCGGTTGCGGGGCTGAATGAGTTATAGACGGCGATCGCCGTATTGTTTGCGTCATGGATCCCAAGCGCATAGATAGCCAACATCTGGCCGTCTTTGCTGTCTGGCTCCAGGTAAACGTCATCACCGTAAATCTGCTGAAAATAACCGGTCAACGTATTAAGGATTGTCTGGTAATCCGGCGCGGTGATGCCGCTCGCGGTCACAGTGGCCGCAAGCCCAAGCGTATTGAGATTTAGCATTATGCCTCGCTGGTTACAGTCGTTTCGCCGTACAGCGTGTTGATGGTAGCGGTGAACACGACTCTGCGCGTATCGCCGTTATATTCGGTGGTGAACTCAAGGATTTCGGTAACGCCCAGGGTACCGAGGATGCGCTCTCGTACGGCCATGTTATAGGCTGAGGATTTGTGTTTGCCGAGGATGGCTTCGCGGTATGGGGTACCCACAGTGACATCGAGGAACCATTCACCGGTCCATAATTCGAACCGGGTTTTTACTGCTTGGGCGACCGCTTCCGGGGTGTTCGTCAGAAACGTGTTATCACCCTGGCCAAACGTGTAATCGCCGTTATCGTCCTCTTTTCGGTATCTCATTGAGGTTTCCCCGTGCTACCGCCACCGGTTTGAACACCACCGTGCGTGTGGCCCATTAAGCTCTTGCCGCCTGCTGTCACGTCATTGGTGACCTTCACCGGCCCCTGCATCGTCGCCGTTCCGCCGCCAGTACCCATGCCCTGTTCAAGGTTACCGTTAATCGTCACGTTGCCGTTAAGCACGATTTCAGGGGAGTTAATCTCGGTACCGCCCAAGGCGCTCGCCGTCAGTTTGCCAGTGGTGGTTACGTTCACCGCATGGCTACCCGGATCCAGTTCGATAAATGCCGCCCCATCGTCGGTACGCAACTGCGCGGCGCTGGTGCTGATGCCGCTGATTTTCTGCGCCTGAGACTGCGGGCCAACTCGCGCAAAAGCGTCAGCAAGATGATGCTGTCGTGGATCAACAGGCTCTTGTACCCCGCCGTTCTGCCACCAGTAATCAATGCAGCGATCGGCAAATTCCACAACACACTCGTCACCCGGCTTAATCGGGAATGTCAGCGTAACGCCGCCACCGCGTGGGAACTCTACAGGTACATCCACCAGCAGCGGCAGCGCTACTGATACGACAGAGCCGTCAGCCTGCCGAACAGGCGCTTTTACTGCAGGCTGTATCGTGGCGGTGACAGCATCCGGATCGAATGATTGGATAATACCAGGACAAGCCACGCGCAACCCGGTGCTGAGTGCGTCTGTCAGTGCCTTGTAGACCAGTTCAGGGGAGTCCTGCCGTTCGTTGTTCGTTATCATAATGGCAACGCCCTTACGTTAGATTGACTCATCAGCCCCGCGCCACTTTTCGCAATACAGATGATGTCCATATACCACTCGTTACCGCGGGTATCACCGTAATAGCTGATGTTTTTGGCAATATAGTCGCCGTCCATATCCAGAACCGCCGGTTGCTGCAAAGAAGCACCCGCTGTGCTGCCGGTGGCGATCTCCTGGCTGGAAAGCCCCACCAGATTGATAGATTTGTTATCAAGGCGGATCAGCGTATCGAGCTGGATATTCGGGTTTATCAGACAACGGACATTGATCCCGCCGTTAATTGTCTGCTCCGGCATACCGATCAGGCCCGTCTGTGCGTTCAACACAATGGCATCGGCCAGATAGGTATTCTCAGGCACCATTTGTAGGCGTCCATTCTCATAGCGCCACGTTGCCCGGCACTGCGCGGCCAAGCCTGAAACCTCATCACGGTGCATACCAAACATCGGCTTACCCCTGGGGGCTTTCGTGGCGGCAAATTCCGGCGTGGCACCGGCCACAATGTCGTAAACCCCGATCGGTTTCATCAGCGCTGTGTGAATGTCCTGCTGCGTGTAACCAGCGGCCAGCGTGGTGTTTATCACCCCGTAGTTGTGCGCCTGGTCGGCATCAGCAGTCTGGATCACGATATAGGTATCAGTGGGATTTTCGCGGCCCGTGTAGGAATACTGGATTTGCCCGGAAAATATCAGCCCAAAGTTATCCTGGTACCCGGCAGAAAAACGGATTTGGGTAAACTCGTTCCGCCGGATCCGGTTGTTAGTATCTCTGCTCAAGTTATAGATTTTGAACATACCGGTAGCGGGGTAGCTGATGTCCGGGCGACTGATGTTAAAGCTGATTTTTAGCCCGGACAGCTCGAGCCCGTCACCCGCATCGTTCGCAACGATCAGGCTGCATTTTCGCATCCAGTTTGTTGACATATTTCACCCGAAAAAAACCGCCTGGCGGCGGTCAGTTGGCTAAAAAGTAGAGGTGTGACGCTATCCCTAAATTGTCCTGCGTTGGCGGGGCCAGCACGTTCGGATCGGATACGACGAACAATGCACCGCCGATCCCAAGGTAGCGGTATTGCGCCAGCAGGTCAGCACCGGCCACCAGCGGGACGCCCTGTATCAGCGGCGTCTTGTCGTTATTGGCGATATCCAGCACCCACCCCGCCGCATCACGCCAGATCAGTGTCATTTGATACTGCACGCCAGCAAGCTGAATAGCGAACTGCTGCGGCGTAGGCGTGAGTGGGATTTCAATCAGATTAGAAGCCAAGGAAGCCCCCTGTTGCACTCAAAATACTGTCTCGTTTTGGCGGTGTTATTGGGTTTTTCAGTCCCGTGTTGCTCACTCCGGCTGTATCCTGCGGATACTGCATATTCTCCGCCGGTGTTGTGCTTACCTTTTGCGTTTCAGTGATCAACAACTCGCGCAAGGTGAGCGTGGTCATCAGCACGTTTTCACTGGTTTTGTCGGTCAATACCTCGATCGCCCGGACAAGCATGTTTTGGTATTGCCGCTTGCCCGTAGTCACCGAAAAAGGCACTTTGCTTTTCTGCAGATCAATCAGTTGCTGATAAACATCAGCGGGACTGGTACCCAACGACAGCCCTGTATCGACGTTAAAAACCTGCGTGGTGTCGATATCATCCAGAAGTGAACCGCCTCCAGCGAAACCCAGTTCCATCGTTACTTCTGACGGCCGATCATAAGCATGGTCACTCACCGGCGCGCCAATCTCCACCGGATGCTCTGTTACTTCCAGTGCATCCATGTGCTTTTCGCTAATAACCACGCTAGGCACGATAATACCGATCCGCCGACGCTGCTGTGAGAACAGCACAGATAAAATATCCATCAGCCCACCTGAGTTTGTAGATTACGGGTTTGCCTGCGATGAACCCCTTCGACTGCATCACCAGTCATTCGGGCTGTTTCTTGAGGGTTACCCCCCCCTTGAACGTTGATATTGTATACCGCCGGATTATTGGTGGTTTGACTGACACCCGGTGCTACCGTCGCCTGTGCGGCCTTCAACACCATTTCCGGCGCATAGGGGTTTTTGCCGTTCTCGATCTGCGTGATGCCGTTCATCAGCATGGCCAGTACTTGCGGATCGTGAATATTTAGCGTTTCTCCACGGCCAACGCCCATCATTTTGCTGAGCTTATCAATATACTTCTGGGTGTTGTTTTCTTTCGGCGGAGCGAACCTGCTAATAATGTCTTCGACAGATTGCAACTTCTGGTAACCGGCTGCCTTCGAAGTACCGGTGTAATACGCTTTTATCTGCTTACCCAGCGCAGTGAAACCTTCGAATGCTGACTCAAAGCGAGCAAAGCGCGGCGTTGCGTGAGTTTCCAATCTCGCACCACGCTGGCCGACGAAGTTCAGGTTACCAGGGTTATTGTTACGAATACCGCGAGGTGCAGATGCTGATTGTGCGTGCTGTTCCGGCTCACCTGTATCAATGCCAAACCAACCTTTGACTGCTCGTCCTACACTTCTTGGGTCAAAGCCGGTTTTTTCCTTAACCCAATCAGCCGCGTCATTTGCACTGTCCGTAACGGCGGGTAATGCGTCGGGTTGGTCACTACCCTGGCCGATCAACGCTTTTCCTATCCTGCCGACCTCCTTCCAGTTACCCTCTTTCAGTGCATTGATGAGGTCGCCGATCATTGACAGCATCTTGCCAAATTCGCCGAACTGTTTTGTCAGGTTTTGAATGTCACCTTTTAACGTCCAGTTTTTCAGATTGATGTTAAGGAGTTTGGCAATCTCCTTGCCAACCCCCTTAATGGATGCCATTAACTCATCCAGGGCTTTTAATGCAGAATCAATCTCAACTTCCCATTTGGCCCAGTCAATCAGGCTATTGCCTCCCTCCCTCCACGCCATGTAATCGTCGTAAAGCAGCACCAAAGCGGCGATAAGTGCAGTGACCATTCCAATGGGGGATCGGATAAAGGCGTTATTCAGTAAACGCCAAGCCACTAGCAATCCACCGAAAATCTTAATCAGCCCCTTGGTTTTGCCATCGAGGCGATCCCACCATTTCATCAGCGAGCCAAATCCCTGCACACCTCGGTAGACAAACGTCATGATGCTATCGGCCAGTGAAAGCACCTTTTTCAACACTGCAGTGATCGCCCCTTCAATTTTGGGGAAATTAAGCAGGATATTTTTCCGGAAATTTTCGAGATTGCCAGCCAGGCCACCTGCCAGATTGCTGCCGATCTTGTCGCGCATGATGCCAAACAGCGAGGTGAGCCCCGTCATCTGCGTCATAAACTTATTGGACTGTTCCGCAGCCTTCTGCGAATCGAACCCGGTGGCTTTCAACATCCCCTGATAATCAGCAGTGAAACCGGCCACACCACGGCGCATCGCCAGCAGTGTATTTTCATCAATGCCGAGGATCTGCGCATATTGGTTCGCACGGTAATACGGCATCTTGGCCAGCTTATCACCGACCAGTGTCACCAGTTCTGCCGTGTCGCGCAGGTTACCGTTGGCGTCGCGCGTTTGGATCCCCAGGTTGCGCAGGAAGCCTTCTCCGCCTGGTGTGCTCCGCAAGAATCTGGCCAGGTTTTCAAGGGTGCCGTTGAACCCCTCAATGCTGCCGCCCGACTGGCTGAATGCGTATCCAATGGCCCGGATATTGTTCGCCGTGGCCCCGGTGCGCTGTGTCTGCCAATAGAGTTTATCCAGGCTGCTGGCGATTTTAGTGGTGTAGCCAACGATCGCCAGCGCCGCCCCTTCTACGGCCGCCCCCAGCTTTATGGCATTGAGAGTTGCGCCTGTAACTACCGACTCAAACTTGCGGCTGCCAGCCTCATCGACATCGAACCCCAGCGAGATTAAAAAGTCCTTGATGGTTTCAGCGCTCATTGTCTTCCTGCCATTTTTTCAACAGATATCGGTTTTCCGCTTCCACATCGAGCGATTCGTTCATCAGCGCTATATCGGCCAGCGTCAGGGTGCCATCTTTAAGTGATTCAAATTTGCACATGTTGGCGTGAACCGGGCGCATCAGATAACTGCGCCCGTTCGGCAGCGATTCAGTCGCTATTGAGGCAGCTTGTCCGTACTGGTGGCGCTCTCTGGGGCTGCGGGAAAAAAATCCCCGAGAGAGTCCTGAACCACTCGGCCAACGATGGAAACCAGGTCCAGGCCATTTAGGTCGTCAAACAGCATCACCCCTTGAGATGGCTCGTAAATCTTTGACCACACATTCCCCTGCTGCCGAGTGACCACAGCCAGGCAAGCGCGGTTGATCTCGTTGCGTCCCTCTTTGCTCAACTGGGAAACCGCCTTTACGACCAGCGGGATAATCTCATCGAATAGGCGGTTCTTATCGTCCGCCAGTTCCTTGCCCTTTCCATTCATTACGTCTTTGAGCAGCGGCACCATTCCGGAAAGAACGGGTGCCAACGCGATTGCTACATCCTGTTGGGCAAAGGCGTTTAATTTGGCCGCACGATACTGTTGACCCTTGATTTCGAATTCCATGTATTACCCCTTAAAATGTGCCAAGCAGCATATCGACCTTGCCCGCATCAAATACCCACGCCACCGTGCCACCGTCTTTGGCGTTCTGCCAGTCGGGTACCTTCTGAAACGCAACTGATCGCGCAGAACAAACGTCATTACTGGCGCTGTTGCGCATCACAATGATGTTATTGCCCCAGGTCGCAGACGAAAGCGACTGAGCCGCATACAGTGCGCTTAATTTGGCATTTGTTGGGGAAGTCTTGAGCAACGTCACCGTGATGGTTCCGCCTTTCCCTGCGTGCAGGCTGTGCATTACGTCGCCCCCTGCACCGATGGTCATGGTGTTCTTTGCCTCAACCATGGCGACAGTGACACCCTCTTCAGAGTTACCTGATCCATAGCCCAGATCGAAAGAACCACCAGGACCGACGATCGAGGCAGAAAAATCCAAAAAGCTGTAAGTAGACATTTTCGCCCCTTATCGATTTACATTGATGATGACGTCAGCAAAGTGCACCGCGCCGGCCAGTTTGATCGCGCACTGGATCACCGGTGCGCGGCGTGCATCCCTTTCAGCCTGTGATTGACTGGCCACTGGCGGCGCGTAGGTGTAATAACCCGCCGTCAGCGTATCGCCGGCGTTCAATTCACCGACCGGATCGCCATTCCACACACCCGGCGCAATCAGACCGTTGGTGACCCCCTGTTCGAGCGAACCGTTAACACTGGTCAGCAAGCGCGTGATACCCGGATCGGTTTGCGGCACCTTGGTGGTGCTGGTGTAGAGCACGTTATAGAGGTTGTTCTGTACGTAGTTCTGCAACCAGTCCAAGCCGTGGCGCTCATCGAAGAAATCGCCGTTCGACATCACACCCTCTTGGATAATGGCGGTGTCGTTGTCGTAGTGAACAAACACGTTGCAGTTTTTCGCGGTCAGCGTGTTGGCCTGCGATTGCGTCAGGAATTCCGCCGCGATACCTGGTTGCTGCTTGAATTTCAGGGTGATCGTCGTGTTGTTGCCCAGGAAATTGACGGTAAAGGCGCGGCCAAAAATGGACGCTGTAGCGTACGGGCTGGCGCTGGAATACTGCACAAAGGTGCGTCCGTAGGTTAACGCCTTCAACTTGCTGGCAATATCGGTCGTGTTGTCCAGGTCAAGAACGCCGGTGTTCTGCGTGGTGTGACCATAGATACGAGAAACATCCTCGGACTGGATAAACGCAGCCACGCTCACTACATCGTCATCAGAAAGCGACGTATCCGCGATTTGCAGGCCATACCAGCCTGTAGACATGTCGGCCAGTTTGAAGATACACGACTGAATGTTTTCAGCCGCTGCTCGCGCTATAGCTAAAGCACCGTCATTTTGCGCCGCCTTCATCATGGCGGAAACATCGGTACCGGCGGTGTTCGCCGAACCGTAGCCAACAGCAGAAGACGAACCGGAGGTTTTCGACGTGATGAGAAAACGACTGTTTGCCGCATCCCACGTCACTGTGGCCGTGGTTAATTTCTCGGTGATCCGCGCGGCAACACCGTTAAGGTTGGTTTCAGCCGAGAAATTCAAGGCAGTGATCGTCTTTGCGGTACCGTCGATAGTGATTTTCATCGCCCCATCGGTGACCGTCGCCCAGGTGCTGATCGCCATCTGTGCCGGTGTCAAAATCCCACAGCGCAGTAATGCGGCCTGGTCAGCCTTGACCCAGCGCCCGATAAAGAGGGCTTTCGGTTGCGGTGCCTGCTGAAAGTAAAGCGACGCTGCACTATATTCCGGCGTATTCATGCCAAAATCAGCCCCAACCTGCGTAATGCTGGAATAGCTGCGCATGCGCTGATTGCCATCAATGACCGGGGATCCGCCGACAATGAGCAACGCCCCGAAGTTTCGGCCCTGCGCAGCACGCAAGGCCATATTCACCGTCACGTTGACGATGTTCGATACAGGTAAGCCCTGTGACATAGATTATTCTCCGAAGAATTGAACCGGTGCTTCCACCAGCGATTTGATACCGTACTCGCGGATAATTTTGCGGCGCAGGCGGACTGTGATGTCGTACCGACGTACCCACTGGTTATTAATGAGTTCAGGGAGGTTAAATATCCGCCCACTGTCCAAGAGGGTCAGGCTGTTTTTTTTCAGTTCGTCGTTGTTTTGCGGAACGAATAACCCATCACGAAAACGGGTTACCATCGACATTCCCTGCGGGCCGTAGAAGCAGCACAGAATATCGATGGTTTCGTGTGACCACTGTTCGGCACTCTCATCACCTTGGATGTAAGCCGGATTGGCGTCTTCCTGCACCCCAGCAATACCGAATGCGCACCATGTTGTGCCATTTTTGGGTATTTGGATCTGCGGGTCAGTCCATCGACGGTAGACAACGCTTTTTTCCAGGCCAGTGAGCCCACGGATCCATCGGCTAATGAGGCGCTCAAACCCTTCATCATACTCAGGGGACAGGCCAATGGGGGTTAGGTAGCCTGATGTGGTGCTATCGTTGCTCACTTAGCTACCTCCCATCTCCACCAGTTCGCAATGAGCCTGCACGAACCCAGCGCCATAGCGTGTATACGGGTCAACAAACGTTACCCGGTACACTCCCCCGTCATAAGTGACCAGGTCAGCATCCAGATAGGGGCCTCCATCGCTGCTCTTCATGCCCTGGGTTAGCCGGAATTGCGTCACGATGAGGATTGCGCCGTTGATATTCTGTCCCGCCGCCATTCGCTTGGCTTCAAGTGAACGATCAACAGTAACCACCCCACTAAAAGGAATGTTCTGGGAGGTATTCACGGGGAAGTTATCTTCATCAACACTCTGATTTTGCCGACGGCAAACCAAAGAGGTGTCTACAAAGTCAGGATCCAGCAGCACCTCTGTAACGTCGAGAAATGGCATTATTTACTCCTTACTACATAGGTGATGGAGCGAAGCAGATAACCATGAGCCCATAACGGCTTATCACCAGGCAGACCTTGCGCACGGCGGTTGGCCTTCGTCATATCGGAGATGGGATGCAGCCTATCACCGTCGCCGATCACCTTCTTGGAAGCATCACGCGCAACCTGCCCGGCCTTCTCCAGCTCATTCAGTGCCGCCGACGAATTACCCTCCAGCACCAGCTCGGCGGCAGCTTTCAGGTGACCAGTGGTGGTGTCGCGTGAATCTTCGATCCCCATATCCAGAAAGGGGCGCGGCGGTAGCGTGACTGTCTGACCACCAATGCTTACGGTGGCACCGGTTGACTGCAGATAGCCAATCTCGGCGTTATTCAGGGCTTCCCCATCTTCTCGCGCCGCATTGGCCTCTGGTATGCCCACCAGCACATCCATTTTTGAGAGTGAGCGCAGAGCCGATAACACTGATTCGGCATTGTCCCTTCTGATCTTGAGTCCGCTTTTCATAGCAACTGCCTTCCGCCCGCACCGAACATTTCCCACCACCAGAAAAACTCCCGGCCATAGTCGGTGTTATTCCAGAAGCCAGCATCCGGATCGATAATGCCGGACACGTCATAACTGACGCTGACCTTATCGACCGATTTGGATGTGGTCACGCCTCCGCCGGAAGTATTCAACGCCCCGCGAGCTGCCGATGCGGTGCGCTTCGCGCGCAACTCGACATAGTGCGCCGTCATCAATTCGGCCAGGTAGACGAACTTATCTCCAAACTTGTCCTGATTGAGCAGGTCGTCAGCCATCGAGAGGTAGAAATTTACTGAGGCGTCAGGGAAACGGGTTTTATCTTCGAACTCTGGGAAGTCAGTGCGGAACTGCTCACTTGTTGGTAGTAGGCTGTTTTTTGGCATTGGCTGAATCCTTCGCGTTACCTGCGGGTGCCTCGCCGTCATCAGCCTTATCTCCGGCCTTGTCGGCCAGTTGCGCCTTGAGGTTGGTGATTTCGTTGTCCTTGTCGGCCAGTTGCGCTTTCAAGTTGGTGATCTCACTCTCCAGCACGCCAACACGCACGGTCAGATCGCTGTGTTGTTGCTCTTTTTCAAAATCCTTCTCATCAAGGAGTTTGGCGTAAGAGCTGAATGCCCAGTGATTTTTGACCTCATCAGGGAAGCCATCGTGGATGCCTGGTACCAACTCAAACTTGGTTCCATCGGCAAAGCTGAGTGAGGCCGCTCCAGATACGATATATTTCATTTTGATACTCCATGAGGGGCGGGTTTCCCCGCCATCACTTGTCAGGCCGAGGGGATGTCCAGGTAAGAGATCGTATTGGAATACGGAGTTTCAACCTGCCCCAGCTTGCCGTAGTACACGGTGAGTTGCTGCATGCCGCGATACTCCAGTGGTGTGCTCAGAAGCGGCACCATCGGGAAGCGAACGTATTTTTCGTCCTGGGTATAAGCAACGATACGATGCGCACCACCAGCACCACGCTTGGATGCCCACTTCATGGAGACGATCTCCAGTGGTTCCCCGTTCTCCTGGAAAGCAATCGTGTTGATTTTCACGTATTCCAGTACGGAGATGTTGCCCGCAGAAGAAACCTTCTTGCTCGCCAGCAGACCAAACAATTCAGGGGCCATACCGATCTTGCCTGGGCATACGGCATAACCGGAACGCAGCCAGCCATCGGAAAGCACCAGGTTGATATCCTGCACGATCACGTCAGGGTCGGTGGTGGCGGTCCATTTAGCCGCAGCAGCCAATGGAATGACGGAAGGCAGGTTAAGCAGCCCGGACACGCCCAGTTCGGTATCACCGATATAGACCTGCTCGTCGGTATCCATATTCCACTTGAGCTTCATGCCTTCGTACTTTTGCGTATCGATCGGACGGCCAACCTGTTGAGCGGACGCCAATTCCAGCACTGTCCAGCCAACCTCTTGCGCCCAAGGGGTCAGGTTATTACGCGTTGGCGTGATATCCAGTTCCATACCAGGGACCGCAGTGCCCTTCTTGCCCATCCAGTTCTTGCCATTTGGATTAGGTCCGCCGACGCTGGCAAAGTCGGTGTTGGTAAAGGATGACACTTCGTCAGCGATAGAAATATCGCTACGCAATGGCATGTCGCGCGTCCATTTGATGGACGTTAGCGGCATGTTCAGCGTTTGATCCATGCGCTCCAGTTCGCCGACAAGGAATGTGCCGGAGGAGTCGATGGTAGCTCGGTCAATTGTAAGCATTCAATTTTCCTTAGATGTTATAGGCGATTTCAACGCGGCCGTCGGCTTCGCCTGGCCCCATCACCTCTGCACTCGGCAACTGAGGTGTATTAGTTGCAGTGGCATCCTGCGTCAGAACAAAACTCCCTACCGGGCTTGCCTGGGTGCCACCAGCGACACGGACGTAAACTGGATCGCCCTTCTTGGCTGTCGCCGCACTACCGGCGGTAGCCTTCACGCAGATGTAACCGCGCTTGAGGTTGTCGCCGACTTGGTTGGCACTGACGCCAAGATGTGCCAGATCTGCGAGCGAGGTGATTGGATATGGTCGAACCAAAATACCCTTCACTTTTCCGATGGTGTCTCCATCGACCAGCGGCACAAATTTGTCACTGACATACTTGCCAACCAGCCCGTAGGAGGTGAAAGGCTTCTGAGTATCCAGCGTCACCGGCTCAATGGTGAGATCGCGGGGACGAGTCACAGCACCGGTAATGCCCATGGGCATCCGGGTTAAATAAGCAGTTCCTGCCATGTTGATTACCTTATTTCTGTTTGGCCCAGTGAGCGGCATACAGCTTGTTCAGCTCTGCCGGCGTGAGGTATTTTGAATTGGTAGCGCCGTCGATGGTGCGCAGCGCCTGTGGGTTGAGTTGGTTTTTCTGCTTGTTCATTGCCACGGCGGCAGTGAAAACAGCATCAACAGTAGCCTTTGGTGCCTTGCTAAAGTCACCCACACCGAAGGCCTTCAAGCTGTCTCCGGTGCGCATGGCGTGATCCAGCACCTGACGCTTCAGCCCTTTGTCGGTCGCCGGGGTGAAGCCTGGGCAGATGATTTCAGCATCAGCAATGATGTTGCGGCGGTAAGCGGCATCAGCAGTGACTTTTGCATCCTCCTCCAAATCCTCATCACCGGTTTTATTTTCCAGTTCGAGGGTCGAGCTATCCGTGGTTTTGCCCTCCAGCGCATCCATGCGGGCAATCAAGGCCTGCGCCCAAGCTGGGACCTCCTCATCACCGGTTTTATTTTCCGGGGCCGGGAGATTGTCCGTGGTTGTGCGATCCTCCGGGGGCAATGCCGTTGCCTGAGATGGCACGTTAATGTTGATAGTGTGGCCGGGGATCGAACTCATCCCATCCGACGGCACCTCATCGATGAGCTGTTGTAATGCCGCCTCATCTTTTGTCTTGATGGCCGTAGCCAGTTTTTTAAGCCATGACATTACAGGCCTCTCCTTTTTGATGGTTGGGGCTGAATCCCCGAGAGCACAACGAGACCCCGCCCGGCCTTTTTTAACGAGCGCCGCGTGGTTTCCTGTGATTTGGTATTGCTTGCCCTTGCCGGGGGCCAGTTGCTTGTATTGCGCGTCATAACCGAGGCTCACATCCGTAATGCCGCGATTAACTGCGTCGATCGCCTCGCGTCGTTTGATGAGCATGTCGCATAACAACAGGTCTGATTTATCACCTGTACCGCGGCGAACATTCTGCATGTGTCCGTGGGCCAACTTTGCAAAATTGTCTGGCGACACAAACTCGACATTACCGTTCTCGTCTTCCGGGTGGTCGAGCGTTATGGCTACGCCCTCAAAACTGGCCATGGTCTCCGGGGAGAAAACTTCGTCTTCTGTTCGCCATACCGTAACCGTGCCACTCGCATCTGGCTCCAGGTCGATTTCTTCAGGTAGGTATACCTGCGTACCGGTACGGGCGACGGGTACGTCTTTACACAAAAGTGAACCGTCGGCCAGTTGGTAGCGCGTTTCGCCCAGGCGGGTCGTAAAGAAATATTTCATGAGTTACCTGCGGGCATTAAAAAGGCCGCCAAGGCGACCAATCGATAGAAGGATAATTGCATTCATTTCTGGGCTTTTTAACATAATGACCCTTTTGCGCACCGCCGGATCAGCACTCACGCCGTAAACACACCGAAAGGGTTAAAAGTCGATATCAAATGCCGGGAATTCCCGGCTTTCTCAATACAACATTTTGATAACAAATCGCGGGTATTGGGTTTGGGGTAAAATCGATGCCCTACGCTGTGTTTTTACTTTCTCGGCCCGGGTATCTGAACTTCAGGCCAGCATTGGCAATTGGGTAAGCATCCAGCGTGCCCGGTCATTCCGTCCAGTGTTGGCGGGTTAGTCCAGAGCACAAATTTATCCCGCATCTTTTTATGTGACGGTCTGGTGCCTGCGCCTTCAATGCGCCACCAGTAGCCCTCAGAACCTACTGATAAGGCGCGAGCCTGTGTTAGCGCACCGGTTGCCCTTCCGATTTCAGTACGGGCTATAAGCCGCGCTCGACTCGCTGCAACGTCACCAGACTGCATAATCATTTCGTAGAGCTGATCTGGACGCTCTCCATTAATAACTGCCTGAATTGCGCGATCCTGAATGTCTTTTACGCGGTCAGCGGCTTCCAGCGGTAGCGATTTCATCAGTTGGATTTGACGATAGACAATATCCTGCGTCACCTGTCCAACATGGGTATTCCCTACCACATCGCGCAAGCCCTCGGATATCTGCTGAGATACCGATCGCCACTGGTGCCATTCTTCACGCTCAACCTGCAGGAACATTTTTCGCGCCACCATCGCAGCCCAGTCATCAATAACCTGTGAGTAATCGATGAGGTGGCCAGCAATCGTGTTAGCGCTTGCCTGGGAACCATCGTAGGAACCAGTGACTATCTGATTTATTTGGCTGACTATCCCCAGTAGGCTTTTGCTGTAGATCAGTTCCGAACGGCGGCGGAGGGCTGGTTTCAGATTCATGCTCCGCCCACTCTTTCTGCGCATTCTCGATATCCTCATCCGTTATTGAACCACCGATGCCGATCACGTCTGAAATATTGCGCAGGTCGCTCATGGCTGAGTGGATAGGAATGATCTGGCGGTCAACAAGAGCGCCCAGGGCGCTGGCAATGTTATTGGCCATTGTTGCGCGATCGGTGTCTGACATTTCCCACAGTTTGTTAAACTCGAATGAGAAATCATCAGGCAAGGCCTCGCCGAACTCTGACCGCCAGGTAATGTCCAGCAGCCAGCGAATGTGTCGCCTTAGACGACGCTCTTGCAGCGAGTTAACCCGGCTGTAATAGTTCTCCAGGTCACCGTCACCCGTACTAAATCCGGCGGGAGATTGACCGAACAGGCGAACCAGTGGAATACCTGTTGCACCGGAAACCTGCTCGGCAAAGCGTAGGATGACGTCAGCAATACCCGCGAACGAGTAGCTGTGCGTCTGGAACTCATCGCTCTTATCCATCAAGGTCATGCCCTCAATGGTCTGAAACTCTCGGATCAAGTCCAGGTGCTTCTTGAGTCCCTCCTCCAGATCCCCGCCTGCGGCCAGGATTTTACGTAACCCATCAATGCTGTATGTGCGCAGGTGCGCTTTGTGGATCAACTGCGTGGTGCCGACCGTTGCGGTATCGAATGCTTGAACGCGTTCGAATATTCGCTCTACGACCGACATCCCCCAACCATTCTCCGTTAGCGCCTGTTGATACGGCAGCGAGTCCCCCTCCATTCGGATGAGGCGGCTATGGTGGATATTCCAGGGAGGGATACCAGCAGCGGCCGTCACTACCTTGTAAAACTTCGGCTTACCAAATGAGGGCCCGTAGTCGCTCACCAGGTCATCGTAACTGGGTGCCACCATCCATCGATCAAGGCATATCACGCCTTGAAACTGGCCCTCTTTGATGAAATCCAGCCTCAGAGGCGTAGACATGTCCTGCCCTTCGATCATCACAACCAGCAGAGCACCACCGTAGAGGCGTGACCATTTAAGCGTATCGTTCAGCCCGTCCCAGATGGCCGCACTATCCCAAAAGGTTTCGACCTTCCCTTTCTGCCCAGGCTTTAGCTTTGAACTAATGTTAATCCCTTTGCGGGTCATATCATCAGCCATTGCGTCCACACCGGCACCGATCAGGAAGGACGAGCGGTAGGCAAATTCGAGCTGAACACGGTTGCGGGTTATATACCCTGGAACGTAGGTACCTGCAGACTGAATATTCTGTGTTTGAGCGCCCAGTTTCGCGGGGAAGTTGTTGAACCCGTCAGCAGTCCTAACGGGCTTGTTCGCGCCGTTTCGGCGATTCTTACGGGCCATATTTCCTCACTAAAAATTAGCGATGTTTATTTCTTCCTACCCAGCGCGGCCCAGACATCCAAGGAGCTGTCCATTGGGGCGTAGTTAATCATCACTGAGTCGGCCAGGTTCGGCGACTTGGTGCCGTCAGGCTGTTTATCCACGATGATTTTGCCAACCCCATTTATTGAATAGGTTGGCTGTGAAAGCTCGATAATGAGTTTGTCTTTCCTCTCCATGGTGCCGCTGATGGAGATGATTTCGTCGGGGTTGTAGGCCATGCCTTCTTTTACTGCCCGGTAGGTGTTCTGGAATAGCTTGCGTAAGCGCCACCAACTTTGCGCCTTGGCATTGGCGAAGAAGTCTTTATTTAGTCGCCCCTTCTGTCCGCTATCTCCTTTTACGGCCTCTTCATCCGGCTCAAACACTGAGCTACTGCCACGGAATGGCGTCGCTGTAATCTGGCGCACCTGCTCAATCTTGCGCTTTTCATTGATAGCGCGGGCGTCACCACGTACCCCTGCACCTAGTCCATCCTCATCAAAGCGGAAAGCCTCTAGATCATGGAGGTCGCACAGGCCGAAAACTTTCTCGACCGAACCGTAGATATCACTACCCACACCAGACCACTCCTCCACATCCTCCAGCAGGAAGCCGTGACGCCATGAAAGAGCGTTTTTATCTCGGCCCTCGTCCGCCACATCCATCGCACCTAAGCGCTGGCCGGTCGGCTGGATCCCGAGTTTGATATGTGCATCGACAGCGGCCTGTACCCATTCAGACGGGATCAGAACACCTTCAGCTGAGGCGCTGTAGTTGAGGTCTAGTTCCTGCGCCACAATCACCGGGTTATCGATTTTTTTGCATTCTTTCGCGTACCACTCATCATCCTTGCGCGGATCGCTGCGCCAGTGAAACGTGAATACGGGAATGTTGCCGCTATGTCGCTTCTGTGCGAACGGGTTGTTCATGCCGTTGACCGATGAGAGATCGATACGGCAGCGCGTGGTTTGCGATAGGGACGCATCGATTAACAGCGGGCGCTGGAGGAATGCGCTCTCGTCCACGAAATACATAGTTGAGCGGTCACCGCGCCCGATGTTGTCACCAGCCTCACCCTTGATGATTGAGCCGCTATCAGGGAACTCTACGCGCATGTAGGGGGCGTGTTTCTTCTCGTCCCACGATCCGCGAAACTCTACGGGTAGCGTGGCAATAAACTTGCGGGCCTTCCAGAACAGCGCTTTTGGGTCGCCGGTACTGTCCACATACTCTTCTTTGCGCGAGCCGAACCCTATCACCATCTCTTTATTGAAAAGGCATAGCGTGGCACTCAGGCCGACTGATACCCAGCTCAGGCCCATTTCGCGGCTTTTGTCCGTCAGCCCATTCTCCATATTGCGACGGCGATCCATGACCCAGTGAACCCACTCTTCCTGTTTGGGGAACAGCAGAAAAGGAATGGATACCGGCAGCCCGTAGTCCAGGTTGCGCGGGTCGGTGGTCATGCCCCAGTCAATAATGAACTGAGCAGGGTTGTCACGGTAGAACGCCCGGAGAGCGGGCAGCATTTCAGGATTAGTGCGAATGCGCTGTAATCGCTCCATGCGCCACTCGAACACCATTTGATAATCAGGGTTCTTGAAGTCGAACGGGAACGGAATAGGCATAACTGACTACTCTGGAAAAATGAGAGAAAAATGGGACTTTTTAACATAAACACTGTTACCCGCACCGCCGTAACACCATTCGCTCACATCGCTCCTTCAACGCCTTATTTCCTAAAGACTTCTCGGGAAAGTGGCGGGGAACGGACTGCATAAACGATGCATAAAAACGGCCAATTTTGCATAGCTTTAAAATTGAATGAACCGGCTATTTCTGCCAGTTTCACCCCATCATCTTGCTGTATGCCTCGGCGGCTTCTTCCGCTGACATGTTGGTGTTCTCGGTCTGGATCGGGCCACCGTTCGCGCCGGTCACCTCTGTTTTCTTCGGAGCCTCCCAGCCTTGCATTTCGCCGATCTGCTTGATGGCCCCGCGTGAGTCATGCAGCTTTAACTTGATGCCCTCTTTGCCAGCGGTGACCTCTGCGATCGCGTCCAACATTTCCGGGTGTTGCTTCACTGAATCCTTGAAGCGCCAGGCGGCCTGTATCACTGGGTTGCCGTCTTCATCCTCGCCCATGTTGTGCTCAGAAAAAACGACCAGGTCACGGATGCGAGCGCGGCCCATAACCGTTAATCTCTCCAGCGCTTCCGTGCGGGTCATAATTGCCTCGCTGACGGCTTCGTACTGAACGGACTGGAGGAAGGCTTGAACCTTATCAAAACTTATCATCCGGCTTGCCTGGACGTGTACCGAGTCGCCCTTGGCCTTCCCCCCGGCAGCCTTGTAAGCGTCCGTCTGGTTCTTACCTTTGATGAGGTGCGTGACAAACTTTTTCTGTAGCGCTGTCAGGGCATCGAAAAGCGCCTTCTGTTCTTTCGTTAGCGTCATTTTCGACTCCTTTTAGAACTATCCACTGCTTCTTGAAGTATAACCCTCGTGATTTGGGTAACCCGCCCAGCAGGAAACAGGCCGATTATTCTGTCAATGCGGAAAATTAGCCTGGTACTTTGGAATAAAATAAAATGCCGCCAGCAGCCGTGCGCAGGGTGCGCGGTAGGTGACTAATGGCAGCATTGCTTATCTGTAATATCGAACCCTCTCAGCGAAAAGGCTCTGTATTACTCCCGGTTTCTTCCACCACGGCACCGGTAGGCCGCTACGCTATGAAACGGTGTTACCTGTTATTGATTAACCCCGCCCACTCGGCACAATAGGAAAATGCGTCACAGTTAAGACGGAGAGACTGCGACAAGCAACGCATAGGCGCTCTGTAATGTTACTTTCTTGATTCTTCTATTTTCCTAATTTCAGCTTTATCAATATTGCATTGCTCTAATGCTCTCAATAAATCAAGGTTCATCACAACGCTATCTCCATATGTCATATTTTCAGGAATTACGGGCGGCATAATAGGTTTTGTGTAATCTTTTGGTATGGTAGCCGAGACTGCAGCTCCGAGATTTGCCGCAGAAATTGCAACGGTACCAATATAACCGACAATATTAACTACTATAATCAATCCCAGCAGTAATTTCAGCTTTCTCCCTCTTAACCTTCTGTATGTATTAATGGCTTCACTTCCAACCAAATATGAAGCTATAAGAGACAACAAAAGAAATGACAGGGCGCAAGCAATATAAATAACAGCACCAACGACAGTGTTAGCATTAATAATATACTTAGCAGCCAAATAATACGACCCAGCAACAAGTACAAGAACAGATGCTAAAAATGAAACTGACTCTTTGAAGAAGTTTTTAACGATATCCACGACAGCCACCGAAAGAAGATTGCACATTTATTTATTCTACCTTTATTTTAAACAAATATCTTTAATGTAATCTTGCAATCCAGCTATTTGGCTTCGAGCGGTTTCGATTCGCTCTCAGCGGAGTCAGTAAGTCTGGCGCTGGTTGCATCAGCCATGCTGCCGGTGGTGGTAGCTGTGGTGGATTTACAGGTGGCGTTGAGCTGCAACCGCCGAGAACCATCAGCAACGGCACGTTCCAAATCATCAATCTGACTTTTTGCATGGTTCAATTCCTTTGTTCGTTGGGTGTCTATCGCGTTTGCGCGGATCTGCAAATCAGACTGGATGCGGAGGTTTTGCGATAATTGGCCATTAGCCTTACGCAGTGATGAATTTTCAGAAGAAACCCGGAACAGGTACAGCGACACCAGGGATAATCCCGCCGTCAGACTCAGCACGATTATGAGTTTTGATTTCAGGCTTAACACTTTTTTCACTCCAGGTGCAAACTTCGCGCTCTATCTCTCTGCGATTCATTAACCCCTTCCATTGCTTGCCACCGGCATATGTCCAGCGGCGTAATTCATCACAAGCACCCTTCTGGTCACCTGCGTTGATTTTTTTCAGCATCGTGGAGTTGCGGAACGCGGTAACGCCGACGTTATACGCAAAGGTGTAAATTGCGGCCCGCTGGGTGTTGCTGATGTCCGAGCGGATGTAGGGATCGACACCAGCAGCCACAGCTCGCAGATCGGCATCAAGCAATGCTCTGCACTCTTGCTCGGTGTAGTGCTTACCCTTGATGATGTCTTTGCCGGTATGGCCGTAGCAAACGTCTAGCGTTCCAGCGACATCTGGCGAGGCAACGTACTTTATGCCCTCAAGCTCTGGCAGCATCACGCTGGCAATCACCAGGGCGCTACCAGCCAGATATGGCGAAAGCTTTCTCAACAATCCTTCGCGCATGTTAAATCTCCTTCGGGGCTTTCTCGCCCAGTTCGGCAATAACTTGCACAGTGGCTGATGGGTTGCTTGGGTTTGTCTTGTCGCTGATTTCCTGCAGTATTCTGGTCCGCTTCATTTGCTCTCGCCGATTCAGCCGATAAGTCAGGATACCGAGCGCAATACTGAACGCCACGCCGATAATAAATCCCCAATCTTGCAGTGATAAGCTAGCAAAGAAGGCGGCAAGACCAGCACTGCTGTATGTCGCGTTGCTGTATCTGTCGTCCATCTTCATGATCTCCACCTCCCGCATTCGGGCAGTGTGCTGTTTTAAATAGGGTTAGCCCGCCAGGCCGTAGTCACTCAGCGATAAACGAGGGTGTTGCGGTGATTGACTGTTTTAACGGGCGACTAAATGCAAAAAGGCCACGCATATGCGCAGCCCTATGTTTTGTTGATTTCAATCAATTAACGATACGTTCAGGATTGCTTAAAAACATAAGAATCGTTAATGATACTAACCACTAGCTTGCTCAAGCAGCTAATCCATCTTATGTAGTGCCGGTTCCCTGGTGTTGGTCATATTGACTCCCACCGCCCTAACGGAGGGTGGTGGTTTTTTTTGCATTCAAATCGGCAGCAGTGTAATTATAGACACCCATCCTGAAGTTGGTGGCATGCCAACCAAAAATAACAACATGCCTTTCTGAACGCCTGGCCCTGAACAACTCTAGTTGCTTAGGGCATTTTTTTCTTTAAACAATGCGATAGATAGCACTAGGAAAAATCATGCGTGAATGGCTCACATTACTGTTTTTGGTTTCCACTCTGGCAATTTTGTCAGCTTTTTTGTTTTTCAATATGTTTTGGTTCAATTAGCAAAAAGCCCCAGCGGTTAGGCTAGGGCTTGATAGATGCGGCGTTTCTATGCCTCGAATTCTCACTCAGAAATCTAATGGCCGGTATGTGTCCACAGATACCGACACGCGTGAATTCATGACCACAAAACGCATTAGCGCTTTTGATGAGTAACCCGCCCCCTAGCGCCAAAATCACCACAATTACAACCGTCACCCCCCCCCTTCAACATATCAGTCCCTTTTCAGTCAGTTCAGGGACAGTATGCGGTTAAAAAACAAACGATGGGTTAACAACCTATAAAAAACCCCGCCATTTCTGGCAGGGTTTCGATGGTAAGCGGTGTGGCGAAGTAACCACTCTTATCAGATTAACGCCTATTTTGTAATTACACAACCTTTTTCAGTGCGGGTGGATAAATACATTCCTTTTGGCAAGAGGCATCCATTTCCAGAGGAACATTTAGCACAGCAAGGCAGCCATCAATAAACCCCTCAGCTTTCTGCAGCCGGGTAGATACGTGATTGTGCGATATACCTAATTTCACGGCCATTGTACGCAACGGTAATCGTTGGACGTAATACCACTCCAGTAACGTGCAAAGGTATGGGTCTTTTTTCTTGAGGCAAGCCACAGCTGAATTAATAATAAGTCCATCATCGTCACAGCAACTGGGCCGAGATTTTCCTGATGCCGGTAACAGCCCTTTAAACCCACCAGCGATCGGCGAATAACCCACTCCAGCGCCTTCGTTGGCAGCCCATGCGCCGTACCGCTCTAATATCATCTGAATGTCACGCATTCTTTGCCCTCTTCGATTCATGCCGCGCTTTCATCATCGCCGTCATAACCACCAACCGACTGAACGGCATATGTAACTCTTTTAGTCGTTCCATCCAGATCCCGACGCGCCCGGTATAACCTCCATGTGCGGCGCGGATGTACTGCTCGATGGTGTGCTCATCTTCTGAGGTAAGTTTCATTACCGATCCCTCTTTGCGTAGCTGCGACCTGCTTTGATTGCTGGCTGTGGCTTACTGAGTCGCTCTGCTTCCGCCTGGTCTATTGGCAAAAAATGACCGTAACGGAACTGGCGGTAAATTGTTCCCAGAGGCCCATTCCGGTTTTTTGTAACGTTAATTTCCGCTATCCCTTTGGCGGGGCTGTTCTCGTGATAAAGCTCGTCGCGATAGAGCATCATGATTAAATCGGCATCGGCCTCAATGCTGCCTGAATCCTTTAGATCAGCGTTTACAGGCCGCTTATTTGGTCGCTGCTCCACGCCCCGAGATAACTGGCTCAACGCCACTACCGGCGTTTTGTTGCGCATGGCCAACCGCTTCAACCCTCGTGAAACCTCACCTACCGCGATGTCGTGGCGCTGCCGATCGTTCATCCTGATCAGCCCAAGGTAATCCACAAATACAGCGACCAGTTCAGGGTGTTCCATCTTCATGCGCTCGGCGTCAGCGCAGATCTGCTCTACCGTCATGTCGTTGGCGTCAATGATCCAAATTGGTCGCCCTGCCATTCGGCCTAGACCGTCAGAGATCCGTGCCCAGTCTTCATCTTCCAGTTCCTGGGGCTTTTTAAACTTGGTTGTCGAGAAGCCACCAGCACCGGCTACTTGCCGTTCTGCAATCTGGATTGCGGCCATTTCCATACTGAACATCAACACGCCACCGCCGTGATCGGTGATTTTTTCAATCAGGTTCAAGGCGAATTCGGTTTTACCGACCGATGGACGAGCGGCAAGCAGGACTAAATCCGTTGGTTCGAGCCCGCCTGTAATGCCATCCAGTTCTTCTATCCCTGTCAGGATGTTCCGCCCTTCCTCCGTGCCGGACATCCGGGCATCAAGACGATCCGTGATGCCTGTGATTAAGTCATCGATATGCACAGCAACGCGGCTATCATCGCCCATATTCAACTGCTGAATGCTGCCCTGCAGCTGCTTGATAACCTCGATAGCATCATCACCAGAACGAGAGGTTTTAATGCCTTCCAGCGTGTCAGCAATCATCTGTTCAGCCTGCCGGATAAAGTGATTACGCTTTACCATATCGGCATAACTGGCCAACCCTGCCCGAGCCCATGCCTGGCTTGAGGTGGTCGCAGCGATTGGCGAATACTCCGGCCCTAACTTGTCGGCAACGATAAACGGCGTGACCTCTGCGCCCGTTAAAACGAGACGCTTGATCACCTGATACATTTCGCGGTATTGGCGTGTGGCGAATGCCTCCGGCGTCAGTGTCGCTAGCACCTCAAGGCATACGCCATCACCCTCGCGCAATAGCAGGCCGCCAATGACTGCGCTTTCAGCTTCTTCGTGAGTCATGCAGCTACTCCCGCCTTGTTGCTGCGGTAGCTCTCCCAGTCAAATACCAAGCGGTTGCTGCCACCGTCTGTTACGCGATCGACAATCCGCTCTCCGATGAACGATTTCAGTTGTTCAAACGTGAGGTTACTAATCAGGATTGTCGGCAGAATGTTTTCATATCTCGCATTGACGATCTCCTGCAGGATAGCCAGCTCTGCGGGCGTCCCGAATTGCACACCAACTTCATCGATAATCAGCAGATCCACGGTTGAATACATATCCAGCACATCCGCTTCTGTACGCTCGGCATCTTTGCGCCAAGTGCTTTTAACTGCGCGAGTAAGGCGCATGACATCAGTGATTAGCACCTCGGCCAGGTGGTCGCGGATAATTTGTTTTGCCATCGAAACAGCCAAATGGTTTTTGCCTGTGCCGCAACTGCCGGTCATAACCAACCCCGTTCCTGCGGCGAAAATCTTCGGCCAGCCCTGCGTGTAACGCTGGCAGCGTGCCAAGTTCTTCACCGCGGCGGCGGTTACTGGCTGGTAGTTGGAAAACTCACAGTGTTGGAAGCGTGGCGCAATACCGGCATCACCAAGCAAGCCGTTAACGTGGTTCTGCCGGATAGCGTCCTCCACCTCTTGCAGCTTGACCTGCAGGCATTTTGGGCACTGGGAACGCTTTTCACCGGCTTTACCGCGATACTCTGGCCCGGTCAGTGTGTGCTCCTGGTATTCGCCGTGGGTAGCACAATCCATGGTTTGAGTGCTCATCGGCCACCTTTCGTAGTGGAATGGCGCGATCCCCTCCACGGAGAATGCCAACTCTGCCGCCAGTTCTTCATGCTGGGCCTTCAATTTTTTTCGCTCTTGGATACATTCAAAATTAAACATTTTCGCCTCGCAGATTTACCAGTTGCAGTTAGATTCGCCATAGTCCTGGCTCTCGAAATTACCGATCGGTGGACGCCCGCCGCCAAAGCCGGTTTGTTGGATTTTCCAATCCGCCTCAAACTCCTGTCCGGGGCCAAAGAAGCGGGCGCCCTGCATGACGAAACTCGTACCTACCTGCCCCTTGGCTTTGCAGAATTCAGCGTAGCGGCGCAGGCCCACCAGCATGGCGTCGGCCCCCACCCCCTCCCGAATGCGAGCACTCCACGCCTGATAGGCCTTGTTCTTGGGGTTACTGCCTTCCCGGCGTGGATACTCTGACCAGGCATGTTCGAATTCATCTGAATAATCACTCGCCTGTTTTTTTGGCTTGGCAGGTGTACCGGCGTCAGCCTGTGCACCAAGGGTTTTATTCTCTGTAGTGATCTCTGTAGTAGTCTCTGTGTAATCTACTGTATGAATGGATGCGGGATTTCCACACACCGGCTCGGGATAAACCCCCATACCTGCCTGCTGGTTTTCCACATCACTGGATGCGGAATTTCCGCATCCTTGCTTGCAGGTATTCCGCTTACTTGGTTGTGCTTGAATTTCAGGCAAAAGGAGAGCCTGCAAAGCTGCTTCGTTCACCCGGAAATACAGCTTGGCCGGGATGCCTTTTTTCACTTCTTCAAGCACCCCTGCGCTCAATAATTTCTTGCGGGCACCCTCTTGCTCATAGCGAGTTAACCCTGTTTCCTCTTCCAGCTCTGCCTGCGTTTTGTAGAACCAATCTCCGTCAGTGCGGTTATGCCAATACACCATCTGCGACAGCAGAAGCGCACCGGTAACACCTACGCCCAAACGGACAAAGGAACGCTGGAAAGCAACAGGCCGATCCATTAGCTGCAACAGCTGGCTCATTCATCAACCCTCGTGAAATGTTTCTCTACCTGCCACAGCGGCAACATGCATTCATGCTCATACCCTGGGCGTATAAAAATGACTTGCTGTTTTAGCCGGTCATAGGCAATGACATGCACCACCACGCCGCGCTTGTCGGTGTAATGGCGGTCAAGCTCGACAACCGGATCGCGACTCATGCGGCGCTGGCCAGTTCTTTATCGTGGGTAAATTTGCCATCCCAGCCTTTTTTCATTGGCAGACTGCCTTTGAGGTAATGCCGGTACAGCCACACTGCACCCTTGCTGAGTAGCACCGGCTTGAAGGTGTCACGCATACTTCCATCAGCCTGCTCCACCTGACCAGATCGCTCGGTGAGGTATTGGTCGCGGGCATAATGGCCCACACGCCAGCGGGCGCTATGGGAGTCTGGGCGATCATCAAACAGCCAGTTATGGTCTTCCAGGAAGGCATTCACCTGACGAGTGTTCACGCCGTTAAGCTGCTTGCAGAACTGGGCAGGCGTCATGCCGGGCTGGAACAGATTTTCCAAATGGTTGATGTATTGCGCCTGGCGGTGAACGTAGCCAATAGCAATCCGCTCGGCTTTCTTCACCTCGATCCATGCCTCGGCTGCTGCTATCGGATCATCAAAATCAGGGAGGTTGTTTGGCGCGAGGCTGTATGAACCAGTGGCACGGATAGATGGCAACACCTCTGCGGTAACCCAGCGTTTAAATCGCTTCGCCTGCTTTTTGCGACTTTTGAGAATAAGCGTGTACAAACCGGATTCATTGACCAGCATGGGCTTGCGCCCCGAACCTAAGTAATCGTTATGTTCAGTTTTATCCTCATCATCCACCGCCTGCAGAGCCATTGCTGGATTTGTCAGCCCTAACGCCTGACATACATCGACGGCAAAAAACCACGGTTCCTGGTCGATGAGCACGCTACGCACCGAGGCCAGTAGTTCCCCGGCGTCAGACTTGAAATCAAACGTCTTGATGGCAGCAATCATGACCGGGCCTCCCGCGCTGAGGCAGCAGGGAAAACAAGGTTTTCTTTTTTAATTGGTGATTTTTGTAGGAATGTTTCTGACGCTCTTTCAATCGCTGTAGCCAGTCGTGGGGAAGCGTTACGATATCCGTATGCAATCAAGTTTAGATATCCGACTGTAGTCCCAGCTTTTTTAGCCAGTTCAAGCCATTCTGCTGAAGTAGATGCCCTACGCCAACTGAGAAGTTGATTATTCATATTGTCCTCCTTTTCGCGTAATTTACCTTTTTGATAAATAAATGGCAATTGAATTTATCGAATTTTTTATTTATCATAATGCTAAACAAATGAGGTGATTGTTAAATGGACATAAAAGAGATCAGGCGTCGAAATCTTCGAGCCTTGATGCAGTACTACCTGATTGATGTGCCTGGGGCTGGTAAGGCTGGATTTGCTGATGAGATAGGAATCCCTCCATCCCAGCTAAGCCAGTTGACCAGTGAAAATCCGACGAGGAATATTGGGGATGCTTTGTCAAGACGAATTGAATCAAACCTTCACTTGCCTCATGCCTGGATGGATTCTCCTAGATGGGGGGATATTGAAAGTAGATTGGCTGCACAGCGAAGCCCAGCGGGGGGGTGGTTAGAGCATATTGCAGGCGAGGGAGAAGTTTCAGCAAATGATAAAAATTCTGGCAATCCCCATAGGTACCTAATCTCCAAAGACAGTGCAGATAATGATACAAAAAGATACACGCTAGAGGTTTTAAGCACCGAGTTCAGTTGTGGTCATGGTTACTTAAACACGCAACACCCTGAAGTGATCCGTTCTATTGAACTTGAGCCTGAAGAGGCTCGTCGAATGTTTGGTGGACGAAAAGCCTCGGCGCTGAAGATTGCTACAGCCATGGGCGATAGCATGCTGGGTAGCATAGTGCCTGGTGAATTAGTCGTGCTGGACATCACTGTTGAACGTTTTGTCGGTGATGGCATATATGCCTTTGTTTACGGGGATAATTTACACATTAAAAGACTCCAGCTCTTAAAAGACAGGCTTATAGTTATCAGTGATAATGCTTCATACGATAAATGGGAAGTAACTACAGAAGATGAGGAATTGTTCCACATTCAGGGCCTAGTCATAGGAAAGTGGCAGATGTCCTACACAAGACTAGGTTGATGCGTTCCTTCTTACTAAACCGCTATCTTGGCGGTTTTTTTATGCCCTCAGAAATTATTTTATCTTAAATAACATAAAGATAAATAAAAATTAATCAAATTGGTAATTTTTTACTTTACCAAAGTTTATCATTGAGATAAATTCACCTCATCGGCAAACAACGGAGCCAGTGAGATGAGCATAGAAAAAATTTACCATATGAAAGGATTGCCAGATTCACAGGGAGATGATGCGACATCCATAGATTATGCGAGTATTGCAGATGATGCTGAATTAAAATTAATTAGCATTATGGATGCAATCGGCATTATCAGCTTGGATATTACAGTTGAAGCAAGCAAGAAAAAAATTAACCCTGAAAAAATAGAGTCGCTTGGTGGGACAATTGCCGAACTCTCGGAACTTGCCTTGTTTTTAAATAAGATCTCTATGGATTCACACTATCTTAGTGGCCTTAAAGGCGGCTCTGGCGTCACCGCCAAGTAATCACCAGAGCCTAATCAATGTAAATACCTACGGGGTAACTAACATGATCGATAAAAAGCATAACACAAAGATTTTCCTATTTGCATCTGTTTTGCGTTGCGATCCTAAATCACGCCCTGTCATGCAGCGCGTGCAGGCCATCAGCGAGAAAGAGGCTCGCCGTCAGTTGGTGCGTGATTATGTTCTATCTCTGGCTGGATGCTTGCCTGATAGCGAGGTGCATCATGCGTGATATTTACTTTGCACTGGTTGCTGATGATTTTAAAGCAGTAGACAGCAAAGAATTACAGGATAACGAGCATACCTATGGTGCCGCTGCCTGTGGTGTCAATTCGGCATTGCGTGTTATTGGGAATTTGCTTCTAGAAGCTGAAGAAAGTGAGACGTACTCAGATAGCGAGGCTAAGCGAGATTTGCTTTTAATCGGCTCGGTGCTTAGAAGCCTCCCACGAATGGAGCAGGCGTTGGCACGAAATAGCAATAACGCAGCTACAGAATTGAAAAAACGCCAATGGACGGGCCAAGAAGTAACTCCACCGGAGGAAAGTTAATGAACGTTTATTGGCAATCCATAGTTCACGGTATGGATAAATTATCTGACAATAAATTAGAAGAACTATCTCGTGATAGTGAAAATGCTCACAGGGCATTGGTACAGGGCATTGGTGCAATCGGTAGCCTGATGATTACCGCTGGGGACTCTGATGGTTTTGGTGATACAGAAGCCAAGGGGCATTTGGTGCCTATCGGTGATTTGCTTGTGCAGTTAGCGAAGTATAGCCAAGCGCTGTTTGAAAATGCGGGCAATGCTGAATTTGAATTAAAGCAGCGAGAGCAAAAATCGGCAGTCGCAAAAAAATAAAGTAATACAAACTATTTCAATAACAGTCATCAGGCTGACGGTTTCGCTCGGCCTGAATAAAGAAAGAAGGTTATTAGTCATGTCAAATAAAATTAATTTAATTGAAAAGAATAGACAGCGTATAGCCCTCGCCTATTTAGATTTCTGCCAGCGTCATTATGGCGGTAAGTGGGCTGACGTGCTTATTCCTCGTCGTCGTAAAGCAGTGCGTGTCGATGTGACACAAAAAAGTATTGAGGAAGTTATGCGTGTGTATATCGAAGATATGATCCGCGCTGAATTCGGTATTGCTGATGGTCAGAAACAAATCGCCATTTCATACGATGCCATGTTGACCGGTGGCGGCAAATTAACGCCGCTTGGTGCTACCTCAATGGAAGATGCATTTGTCGATGCCGTGGCCTACAAGCTCCTGAATCCTGAAAGCACACTGTTGCAGGTGGTACGCCAATGACCCAGGCAATCACCTTAGAGCAGGTAGCAGAAAAGGCGCTCCAGGCTGAAACCATCTGCCGAATGATGGAGAGCTACCCCGACCGTTTTACAGATAGCGAGGTTACAGCGATGGCTGCCTTGTTGAGCAAGCTTACCGGTAGCGTGGCGTGGTGGTTGACTGAAGAACAGGCCAGACAGGAGGTACCGAATGCAACTAATTGATGCCCAGTGCCGAACCGAGCAAGCGCGAGAGGTGCTCAATACCTGGTTAGAAGCATGCACTGCACTCGAAGCTGATAAAGCAGAACAAAGCATGGTGTGCGCGTTGATCACCATTTTGGACGGGGTGCCTGAGTCAATCCGGGATCACATCAATAGCCTGCCAGCAATGGGGGCCGAATGAAACTTAGCCCCTACATGCTCAACGCTAACCAGGCGGTCAAGTTCGAGAAGGCCGACCAGTTAGACCTTGCCGCCACGTTCTGGCGTCAGGCCAGCGCGGTAGCAGTGAAAGAGGTTAACCGCGAATGGGCAGACGTACGGGCAGATCGCTGTGATAAGCGCAGGACACTGGCGGCCCGTAGCGAGGCAGTGAAACAGAAAATTAAGGAACGTCAGTCGCGGGCCGGAGCTGAAAAAGTAGTTAAGTGGGTTGCCGAGGCGCTCGGTAGCCACATCAACAAGACCACCAGCGGGGAAATAGCATGAGCAAGTTTGACGGCATGACAGAAGAGCAACTGGCCGACTACCTGAAAGGAACCGGCGTTCCGGTGCCTCAATGGATGCTGAATATCAATCGCATGAAGTCGGGCGACGAGGTGACCAGGGCTGAACTGCTGGAGTTCGCTGAATGCCTCACCACGCAATTACGCTCCTGTGCTGCGCTGCGTTACCTGATTGACTGCAAGGAGCGCTTCGGTACCGGGCCTAACGGTCAGGAAATTTTCAAACATGAAAACGTCACCATGGAAATCAGCCGCGAGGTTATAGAGCTGCTGCTTAAGTTCCAGCTGGAGGCTCCGCTATTGGAGGAACACCCTGCGGATCGCTACATCACGGTGATGCAATTTTACCGAATGGACGAGTTCAGGAATGAGCAGGAAGGCACTACGTGGATGCGCGACTTCATTGACGAGGTGTTCATTGAAGGTGCCAAGGCAATGATCGAAGGCGAAGCAGTGCCGGAAAAGAATCTGCACTAAGGGGGAGTAATGGGAAACCAAAATAACGCAAACGTGTTTGGTGTTCAGTCCCAACACTACGAACCGAAGGTAAAGCACCGGCGCAAACAATCTCGGGTGTACAGCCCAGAAGAGTTTCTCGCGATGCCGATGGTGCAGGAGTTTATCAAAAACAACCCTGACCAATACTTCGTCCATGACGAAACCGGGGAAACCCTCTTTGCTCAAAAATTGGCTGAGCTTTATGCATCCGTTAATAACGGAAAAAAACTAAAGAAAGCCCTTCGCCGCGCATTTGGAGATAAAGCATGAAACATGAAATTACATTCACTGGACAGCACCTTTCAATGAACCATAAGCAGATTGCTGACCTTGTAGGTTCTCGTCCTGACAACGTTAAGGTATCCATTGAACGCCTAGCTGAGCGAGGCGTTATCCGACTCCCTGCATTGCAGGATTTCGAGGAAATCAACAACTTAGGATTACCTGTCATCCGCGAATATTACAACTTCGAAGGCGCCGAAGGAAAGCGCGACAGCATTGTCGTCGTGGCCCAACTCAGCCCGGAATATACTGCACAGATGGTCGATCACTGGCAAGAGTTAGAAAGAGAGGTTTCCAGCCTTCGCATTTCTTCACAACCAGTATCAACACAGCAGGAAGGAAATATGAATAAAGACATTTTAGATATTGCTCGTGTAGTAGCTGAGGCAACAGCTGGAGCAACGATGAGGGCCGTCCTGGATGTGATGGGTCAGCAGGCACACCACACACCTGCATTACCGGCCCCTGCGGCAGCACCTGTCGTAGAACCAGCAATCCCCGCCCAAGAATCCGAATTTGTCCCGGTTATCGATCTGGTATGGAAGTTTGGCCTGTCTGATGCCGCATGCCGTCGCTTGGCTTCGTATTCGAACCTGCCAACCAAGCTGACCAACGGAGAGCGCGGTTATCTGCTGGTGCATAACGTGGCGTTCTCCGAGGCGTTTAGCTGCCTAATCGAAGAATCGACGCAGCCGACCGGCAAGCTTAAGCGCTGGCAGCACCCCGATTTCGGCGGTTTCGCGTTGAAAATTACCGAAGCCAATAAAGCAACTGTGGAGGCCAAGCAATGACCACCACAACCAAAGCAACACCTGAACCAATGAACTTTGACCCCAACCTCACAATGTGTGGGCGCATGGTAGACAAGACTATTCGTCTGACGTTTGGACGGTGGCACTACCGCACAACTATAGAAATCGTTATTGGCGGCAATACCAACGGACTCAGTGTAATTGAGTCCGCTGTTGAGTCTGCTTATTACAGGCTCGATACCATTCCTTTCTTCAACGATGAGACAGGTGAAAATGAAGAAATGGCGGTAATCGATTTCGGTGATCTGGAATGTCATGACGATGGGTTTAGGGGCGATGAATGGCTGAAAGAAATGCTGATTAGCGCCGAAATTATCAGCATCAAGCCGGAGGAAGAACAATGAGCGTCTCTGACAGTTCACTACAGCAGGCTCTGACCTTGGTTAGCAACGCCTACCTGTTTCACCTCATCGCCCTGCACCGCCGCCCGGTATACAGGCATGAGAACGGCGATATCGCGCTTAACAGCCATTGTATCGAGGGCTTCATTGATGGCTACCTGAGTGAACGCTGGTCGCCATCTAAAAGGGCGGGGATGTACATGAGAATGTTGGATATCGATGCCATGTGTAACCCCAAAACTGAAGGTTATTTCATTCATTGGGGCGGGATACCTCAACTTAAACCTAGAGGGCGCAGATTCATCGACGCGATGTTTAAGCTGTGTGGGGAAATGGTCGAAGAACTGGGCGGTCAAGAGGCTGCTAGTCAGTGGTGCAGGGAGCAGGCGAAATGAAAAATAGTATTTACACCTGGTCGCTCATGACGCTGTTCCTGTCTGCCCTTGCCGGGATCGGACTTACCGCTGGGTTCTTTTTCTTCATTGGTCTAGCAAGCTACATCTGGAGGGTGTTGGGATGAAAATCGACTACCAGGATCACGGCGTGACAGCCAGCCTAACGATCACCAGCTCGGTGTTTGAGTTCCGTAAGCATAACCGGGTGGTGGATACCGCCCTATTCCTTACGAACGTGACAGCCAAGCACACCGGGTTTTTCATCATGCGGTCAGTGCTAACCGGCAAAACGCCGGTTGTGATGAGGGCTTACAAGGTTGCACTGCAGGAGATGGCCCGATGACAGATACCAACGTATTCACCCTGGCTCAACTCGTAAAGTCAGGCAAAGGCGACCCCTCGGCGGTCACTGACGCAATCTGGGAGGCTGGGTATCGCCAGCCAGAACGCACTGCTGAGGAAGCGGCGCAGATCACCATTGACACGTTTTTCTACTGCAACTCGTTCGGTATGCCTACGGACTTCTGGCCGCGCAACTACGATAGCGTTCTCCAGAATGAGCTGATGAAAGCCGTGGTCGGGGAGGATTTCGAACTGGACGACGCCGACCCCGTAGCGATCGCCAAGAGTGTGATAAAGGCGGGTTTCAGAAAAAAGGAGGTGCCTGATGTCTCGCACAATGAAAATCACTGACTGGGCAAAAGAAGAGTTTGACGAGCCGGTGCCGAGTTATCCGACACTGATTAAGTTCGCCAAAAATGGCATGATATCGCCCCAGCCAGTTAAGGCTGGCCGGTACTGGCGGGTAGAACGTACAGCGAGGTTTGTTGGTATGACTGCCAAGCCGGTAGTGAAGAAAGACGATGATCCACGATTGAAGAGGATTCTTGAAGATGGCGCGACCACGTAAGTATAACGTCACCATTCCGGGCCTATCGTGCTATACCGACGCCAGAACCAAAAAGGTTTACTGGCGTTACAAGCACCCTGTGACAGGGAAGTTTCATGGGCTAGGCACCGATGAAGAGGCGGCGATAGCAATCGCTACAGAGGCCAGCTCCCGGCTGGCTGAGCAGAAGATGAGCCAACTGCTTATGGCTCGCGACAAAATCAGCCGCAGCTTAGGCGAAGGTATTTCAGTTAGCGGATGGCTTGATCGTTACTGGAAAATTCAGGAGGAACGCCTGCATCTTGGCGAAATCAAAGCCTCAACTGTGAACCAGAAAAAGAACCCAGTAAAAGTGATGCGATCAGAAATTGGTAACAAACAGCTTGCAGAGATTAGTGTGCGTGACATTGCCGATATTCTGGAGCCGTACAAGGAGCGCGGACAGGCCATCATGGCCCAGGTTGTTCGTCGAGTGATTATCGATGTGTACAAGGAAGCCCAGCATGCCGGGGAAGTCCCTCCTGGTTACAACCCCGCCCAGGCAACAAAAAACCCAAAAGCCAAGGTTCAGCGGCAACGCCTCGATCTGGATGAATGGCAATCCATTTTCGAAACCGCCGCATCATTCCAGCCTTATTTGCGCAGAGCTATGCTGCTGGCGATTGTCACCGGGCAGCGTCTTTCAGATATCGCCAACATGAAATTCGCTGATGTTTGGGACGATCATTTGCATGTAGAGCAGGAGAAAACGGGGGTTCGTCTGGCCATACCATTAAGCTTGCGATGCAATGCGATAAACATGAGTCTGCGCGAGGTTATAGCGGAGTGCCGGGATCGGATCGTAAGCCCGTACCTACTCCACCATCACCATACCGTGGCAACCGCGAAGCGAGGCGGCCAGATTGGCGATAAGAGCATTACAACCACATTTAGCAAAGCCAGGGATCAATCAGGGTTGAAATGGAGTAAGGGAACGCCGCCAACATTCCATGAACAGCGGTCACTCTCCGAGCGCCTATATCGTGATCAGGGTATCGATACCATGTCTTTGCTTGGTCATAAAAACCAGCAAATGACCGACAAATACAATGATGACAGAGGCAAAAATTGGACAGTTATCGCGGTGTGAGCCTGGTTGTTTTTTGTACCGTTTTGCAGAAGAGTTTTGCAGGGGTTTTGCAGAAGAGTTTTTATGAAGCCCAAAACTGGCGGTTTTCAATCCTGTCATCGATAGAAAACCGCCTTTATATTTAATTACTTATAAACTATTTCACCCTTCGGTTCGTACGCCGCCGCATCCAGCGGTGAGTGCTTCTCGATATACTGCTTGAGCACTTCCGCATCGATAAAGCCGGTGTTGACGTAGCTTGGCAGGGTATCAATCTTCGGATAACCATCGCCACCCAGGGCATTGAAGTTCAGTGTCGCCATACGATAGGTCTTGTCTGCCTGTAAGGGTTCTCCCTTGATCTTGACGTCGCTAACGCCTTTGCCGTCCGCCACCAGGCTGACGTTGGCGAATTGCGCATAGGCCCCGGAATCCACCTTCATATTGGCTACCGCTGCCAGATATGGCTCAACCTCGCTGCCTTTCATTTCGACATACACCAGCGTGTTGCCAAACGGCTGCACCTTGAGCACGTTTTTATAGGTGATATCACCGGCCTCGATCGAGTCACGCACGCCACCACCGCTCATCACGGCGAAGTCTGCGTTGGCGCGTTCCATCTGTGCAGCTAACAGCACGCGCGAAAGGTTGGTCTGCACGAAGCGGACTTTACTGCGATCCCCTTCCAGTTTGCCGTTGACGCTGCCCACCTTCACTTCCAACTGAGCCTTGCCCTTGTCCTGGAACGGCGTCAGCAGCTTCATCATCGACGGATCTTCCTGGATCTGTTGGGTGTAATACACCCGCTCGCTTGTGCCGTCGGCTTTCTCTACCTTTTTCTTCAGGTTGATCGGGATCAGTTGGTAATGCATCAGTTTCAGTTCGCCGTTGCGGAACTGGAAGTCGGCACGACCAACGTATTTACCCCATTCGTGAGCCTGGACGATCCAGGTACCGTTTTGGCGATCTGGCGCGCAAGGCGTGCCCGGTACGTAATCCACCTGTTTGTGGTTTTCACTCGCCATACAGACCGGATCTTGCGAATGCCCACCGACAATCATATCCAGGTAGCCCGTAGGCAGGCTACGTGCCATCTCCACGTCCCCCGGCGCGTTAGAGCCATGGTTACCATCGTCGTAGTGGCCCATGTGGGTAGCGGCGATAATCACGTCCGGCTTTTCATCTTTGCGCAGCTGTTCCACCACCTGCTTGGCTTCTTGCGCCGGAACACGGAATTCGATATCGGTAAAGTATTCCGGGTTGCCGATTTTTGCAGTGTCATCGGTGGTCAGGCCGATCACCGCAATCTTCACCCCTTGCTTTTCAAACAGGGCATAAGGCTTGAACAGGCGTTGCTGAGTGCTTTTTTGATAAATGTTGGCGGACAATAGCGGGAAAGAAGCCCACTTCTCCTGCTGGCGCAACACGCTGAGGGGGTTGTCGAATTCGTGGTTGCCGATCGCCATCGCGTCGTAGCCGATCAGCGTCATACCACGGAAATCGGGTTCTGCATCCTGCAAATCCGATTCTGGCACGCCGGTATTGATGTCCCCACCGGACAGCAACAGCACGCTACCGCCTTTCGCCGCCACTTCCTGACGGATGCTGTCCACCAGCGTCTTTTGCGCCCCCAGGCCGTACTCGCCATGATCGTTCTGCCAGAAATGGCCGTGATGATCGTTGGTGTGCAGGATGGTGATATCGTAGGTTTTATCCTTTTCCCAAGCACTGACTGTTCCTGAAAACAACGTCAGGGAAACAGCCAACGCACATGCGGTGGTGTGAAGCGAAAAGCGCATGGCAGATCTCCATGGTTAATAATGGGTATTTTTTGATAAGGACGAAATTGTAACGCGAATCGGCTGCAACTAATTTCAAATTTTTGCGACATACGTCAAATTATGTCGGAAAGGCACGGCCGGTTCGAATTTTATCGGCACTCCCAATAGCACATAATGATCGAGAGAGAATCTGCTACCCCGTTGTCGGACGAAAGATGAACGTTATAAGATGTCAGCTTTCTCCTCTCACTTACCAGGCTAATAATAATATGACTGACCGTAGTGAAACGGACATTCCACCGGTAACCCGCAGCGCGGCCAAAGGCACGGCGTTCTCTATTCTCGGTGCTATCAGCGTTTCCCACCTGCTCAACGATATGATGCAATCGCTGATCGTGGCGATTTACCCGATTTTGCAAGCCGATTTTAGCCTCAGCTTTGTGCAGATCGGGATGATCACCCTGACCTATCAGCTCACCGCCTCACTGCTACAACCGCTGATTGGTTATTACACCGATAAACACCCGCAGCCTTATTCGCTGCCTATCGGCATGGGATTCACCCTGTCGGGCTTACTGCTGCTTTCGGTGGCCAACACTTTCCCTCTGGTGCTGCTGGCGGCCGCTTTGGTGGGCACCGGTTCCTCCGTATTCCATCCTGAGTCATCCCGCGTGGCGCGCATGGCATCCGGTGGACGGCACGGTTTGGCCCAGTCGCTGTTCCAGGTGGGCGGTAACTTCGGCAGTTCCCTCGGCCCGCTGTTGGCCGCGCTGATTATTGCCCCCTATGGCAAGGGCAATATCGCCTGGTTCTCACTGGCTGCGCTGCTGGCCATTGTGGTCTTGTTGCAGGTCAGTAAATGGTATAAGCAGCAACATCGGGCGGCCCAAGGCAAGCCAAAAGCCGCTTCTCTGGTCAAACCGCTGCCAAAACGTACCGTAGCGTTCTCCTTAAGCATCCTGCTGGTGCTGATCTTCTCCAAATACTTCTACTTGGCGAGCATTAGTAGCTATTACACCTTTTATCTCATACATAAGTTCGGCGTTTCGGTACAGAATGCCCAATTCCATCTGTTTGCCTTCCTGTTTGCCGTAGCGGCAGGAACCATCATTGGCGGGCCTTTGGGTGATAAGTTTGGACGTAAATATGTCATTTGGGGCTCCATCCTGGGTGCTGCTCCCTTTACCTTGGCTTTACCCCATGCTTCTCTCTACTGGACCGGGGTTTTGACGGTGATCATCGGGGTTATTCTGGCCTCGGCCTTCTCGGCCATTCTGGTGTATGCGCAGGAGCTGATCCCCGGCAAAGTGGGGATGGTTTCCGGGCTATTCTTCGGTTTTGCTTTCGGTATGGGCGGGTTAGGTGCGGCAGTTCTTGGTTATGTCGCCGATTTGACCAGCATCGAGCTGGTTTATCAAATCTGTGCATTCCTGCCGCTTATCGGCATTATCACCGCATTGCTACCAAATATGGAGCATAACCAGCAATAACCCTGATACAACCCCGGTTTAGCGCAGAAGTTAAACCGGGTTATCCACTCCAAAACCCCATTTAATCCGGTCAATTACGCCATAATTCCCCTTCCTTCTGCAAAAATAGACGAATAGTCTGGTTTTTTACACAAAACCCTAAATTAGCTAAGCAATGAAAGCACAAATGCAATAAACTAAATGTATCCTTTCGTAACACCCGTGAGCACAACCAGAGGAGTATGGATGCATAATTCAACACCCTTGATCACCACTATTGTTGGAGGGTTAGTACTCGCCTTCCTCTTCGGAATGCTGGCAAACCGCCTGCGCATCTCCCCGTTGGTAGGGTATCTGGCCGCAGGCGTTCTTGCCGGCCCGTTTACCCCCGGTTTCGTCGCTGATACCTCGTTAGCGCCGGAACTCGCGGAGATTGGGGTGATCCTGCTGATGTTCGGTGTTGGTCTCCATTTCTCGCTTAAAGATCTCCTCGCTGTAAAAAATATCGCTATCCCTGGGGCCATTGCCCAAATCGCCGTCGCGACGGTGTTGGGGATGGGGTTGTCCAAACTGATGGGCTGGGATTTGGTTTCCGGCCTGGTGTTCGGCCTGTGTCTGTCCACCGCCAGTACCGTGGTACTGCTGCGTGCCCTGGAAGAACGGCAACTGATCGACAGCCAACGCGGGCAGATCGCCATCGGCTGGCTGATTGTCGAAGATTTGGCCATGGTGTTGGCCCTGGTGCTGCTGCCGGCATTTGCCAATATGCTCAACAGCGATACCGCCAGCACCACACAGCTGCTCACCGAGCTGGCCATCACCATTGGCAAGGTTATCGCCTTTATCGCGCTGATGATTATCGTTGGCCGCCGAGTGGTGCCTTGGATCCTGGCAAAAACCGCCAGTACCGGCTCGCGCGAGCTGTTTACGCTGGCAGTGTTGGCACTGGCGCTGGGTATTGCCTACGGCGCTGTCGGCCTGTTTGACGTCTCGTTTGCCCTGGGTGCCTTCTTTGCCGGTATGGTGCTGAACGAATCGGAACTGAGCCACCGCGCAGCACACGATACGCTGCCGCTGCGTGACGCCTTTGCGGTGCTGTTCTTTGTCTCGGTCGGTATGCTGTTCGATCCGATGATCCTGATCAACCAACCGCTGGCGGTGTTGGCAACGCTGGCGATTATCCTGTTTGGTAAATCGGTGGCGGCCTTCGCGCTGGTCAAAATGTTCGGCCACTCCAAGCGTACCGCGCTGACTATTTCCGCCAGCCTGGCACAGATTGGTGAATTCGCCTTTATCCTGGCCGGATTGGGGGTCACGCTAGGCATGATGGATCAGCATGGCCGCAATCTGGTGCTGGCCGGGGCGATCCTGTCAATCATGCTCAACCCGCTACTGTTTACCTTGCTGGAGCGCTATCTGGCCAAGACGGAAACCATCGAGGATCAGATCCTGGAAGAAGCGGTGGAGGAAGAGAAGCAGATCCCGGTCGATATCTGCAATCATGCCGTCGTAGTCGGTTATGGTCGTGTTGGCAGCCTGTTAGGGGCCAAGCTGACCGAAGAAGGCGTGTCGATGGTGGTGATAGAAAACTCTCGCCCACGGGTTGAAGCGCTGCGCGCTCAAGGGATCAAAGCGGTGTTAGGCAATGCGGCCAATCCCGAGATCATGGAACTGGCGCGGCTCGACTGCGCACGCTGGCTGCTGCTGACCATTCCCAACGGTTATGAAGCCGGTGAGATCGTGGCCTCGGCCCGCACCAAGCGCCCTACTCTGGAGATTATCGCCCGCGCTCATTACGACGACGAGGTTTCGTATATTTCCGACCGGGGTGCCGATCAGGTGGTGATGGGTGAACGCGAGATCGCCAACAGCATGTTGAATATCCTCAAGCTGGATTCGCTGTCGGACGAAGAGAAGCTGGCCGCCTGCCCAATCTGACGCCATTAAGCCGGTAAGAGCGCTAAAACAGCGCTCTTACCGGTTATTGGTTACCGTTCCCAGTAAGACTCTTCCAGACTGTCTTCCCGCTCCGGCAACCCACGGGTCAAACGTGGAGAGTGCTGGTTAAGTACCTGATAGCTAACGCGGTTAGCATATTTGCAGACCTGCGCCAAGGAAGAATAGGTCAGATAGCTACGCACATGCTTGCTGGAGTTTGGCACGTTGTTACGGTGATAGCCGTTAGCGGCGATATCATGCAGCAGCGCAGACAGCGCACCGTCGCCCGCACCGTTGGTATTCATGATCTTTTCCGGGCCACCCATATACGGGGCGATATGCGAATAGACCTTGAGCGCGTTTTCGCAGCTTGCACGGCGCATCGCACGGCTGAATTCAAAGCGGTTAAACTCGGCGATATGGCCCGGCAACAGCGGATGCTGGGTTTCACGCTTGTTGGCCTCTTCGGTGTAACCTGCCATATACAGACCGTTTGGCCCAGCGGTACACAACACCAAATCTACCCAGTCCAATGCCATCTCTGAGGCCATCAGCGGATCGCTCAACCCAGTGAGTTCCAACGCCTCATCTTCGTTCATCGCCAGAATGGAGACATGCTCTCTAAGAAAATCACGCCACCACACCGGATTATCCGCAATGACGTACTTGGTGCCCAGCGTCAGCACCACCGGTACATCATGCTTTTTGGCAAACTTTATCGCCTGCATGGTGGCTTCCGGCATGGGTTCACCGGGTTTGCAACGCACCAGATAGGAGGTCAGTACCAACGCGGCAGCCCCTGCGATCACCTCTTCAGGAATGCTTTCCGGGCGTAGCTGGTTCATCTGGCCTGGGCTGATGGCAAAGGTGCGCTCGCCGCTCTCGCTAATCAGCGTAAAGCAGCGGCCAATGGCTCCATCCACCGCTTGCAGGTAGTTGAGATCGGTACGGCTGGAGGTGTTGCACAGATAGCGATAGGCATAGCTGCCAATTTTGACGTTGCTACACATCACGCCGAGCAGCACGGAACGATCGTCCGCCAGTACCGAGTAGTTGTGCAGGGTGTTACCGATGGTGCCACCGGCAAATTGATGGGTGATCAGGTTATTGTCGCTCAGTTCCTGATACAGCGCCTCGGCAACGTCGTCTTCAATGACCAGCGAATGGCCCAGGCTAAGTCCGTAGCGTTCGACAAACGCGTCATCCACTTTAGCTTCGATATCCACCAGCGTCTGATCGATACCGACGACATAAGAGGTACTGACTTCATTTTCAGGCTGTGTCTGCTGCAATAACGGATCGCGAGCGTTGACCGGAAAATAATGTTTGGATTTACGTTTACCAGGAAATTTCATGTGATTGGCGGTGAGTTGCGGTGAACAGGCAGGAATGTTAGCACATTCCTGCCTGATTGCTGCGTTTTCACGTGAGCATTTTGCCAGCCGAGCGGTGAAAAGCCGGCTTGATTACAGGCGTTGCCCCACCAGCTGTTGCATCATATCGATATGGGCGGCGTCATCATTGAGTGCCGGGATGTATTCAAACTTCTCGCCACCCGCCTCCAGGAAGATTTCGCGGTTCTGCTCTTTGATCTCCTCCAGCGTTTCCAGGCAATCCGCAGAAAAGCCGGGGCAGATCAGTTGGATATGCTTCACGCCTTGCGCTGGCAGACTCTTCAGGGTTTCGTCGGTGTACGGCGTCAGCCAGGGCTCCCGACCGAAGCGCGATTGATAGGTCATCATCACCCGATCTGGGGCCAGCGGTATGGCCGCCGCCAACGTGCGGTAGGTATCTTCGCAACGTTGCGGATAATCATCACCCAGCGTGGCGTAGCGTTTGGGAATACCGTGGAACGACATCACCAGGCGGTCAGGCTTACCGTGTTCGGCGAACGCCCGCTCAACGCTTTGCTGCAAGGCCAGGATATACGCTGGGTGCTCGGCATAGTCACGGATAAAGCCAATCGATGGCAGGCGGCGATAGCCTTTCAGCACCCGCGCAACACCATCCCAGACTGCGGCGCTGGTCGAGCACGAATATTGCGGATACAGCGGCAACACCACCAGATTGGTCACGCCCTGCGCCAATAGGTTGTCAATCGCCTGTGCCAGACTGGGCGATCCGTAGCTCATGCCCAGTTCTACCGGGGTATTTGGCATACGCGCCGCCAGCTCCCGCTGTTGGCGACGGCTGTAGACCAGCAACGGTGAACCTTCGTCCATCCAGACAGATTGATAAAGCTTTGCCACACGCGGTGAACGGATCGGCAGAATGATGCCGTTAAGAATTGGCCACCAGATCAGCGGCGCAGTGTCGACCACCCGGTTATCACTGAGAAATTCTTTCAGATAGCGTTTTACCGCCTGCGGGGTAGGTGCCTCTGGCGTCCCCAGATTCACCAGCAATACCCCGTGTTTCTCTTGCTTCATTCCGATCCCCTTGTCCTTCCCGGCAAATACCCTGTTATTTCTCAGCGTATTAACAGCCACTCATGCGGTCTATTGTAACGGAAAAGCGCCGGACCGGAACCTATATCAGCAACAGGTAGAACAGGGGTTATTTTTGCGCCAGCTGCCAGACGGCAGCTACGTTGCGCGCCGTAACTTCCAGGTTATGGGCCGCGTCCGCCAGCGCCTCTGGCAGCGTCACGATGCGGTCGATCACCGAGAAAGCGGCATCGATGCCGTGTTGATGCACCACCTGATAGTCTTTTGACAGGCTACCGGCAATGGCAATCACCGGTAATTGGTGGCGCTTGGCTACCCGCGCAACGCCGATCGGGGTTTTGCCGTGGATCGACTGGCTGTCGAGCCGCCCTTCGCCAGTGATCACTAAGTCAGCATTACGTACCGCGTCTTCCAGATGCAGCGTTTCGATTACGATTTCGATGCCTGGCCGCAGCTCAGCTGCCAGAAAACCGATCAGTGCAGCTCCCATGCCCCCGGCAGCACCCGAGCCGGGCACCTGCAATACCTTGCGCCCGGTGCTCTGCTCCAGGAGCGTGCCGTAATGATGCAGCGCCTTGTCCAGTTGCCGCACCTTCTCCGGCGTGGCCCCTTTTTGTGGGCCGAAGATTGCTGAAGCCCCGTGATCGCCACACAGCGGGTTATCCACGTCGCAGGCTACCGTGATCTTCACCTGCTGCAAGCGGGGATCCAATTGGCTGAGGTCGATATGCGCCAGTTGCGCCAACGCCGCACCACCGGGCCGTAATTCTTGATTGCGGTGGTCGAGAAGCTTAGCGCCCAGCGCCTGCATCATGCCCGCCCCGCCGTCGTTGGTTGCGCTGCCGCCGATCCCCAAAATGATCGAGTCTACACCTTGTTGCAGTGCCGCCAGGATCAGCTCGCCGGTGCCAAAACTGCTGGTCACTAACGGATCGCGTTCGTCACCCGCCACCAGATGCAGCCCGGACGCGGCTGCCATTTCGATCACTGCGGTTTTCCCTTCCCCCAGCAGACCATAAAATGCTGCTGTAGGTTTGCCCTGCGGCCCGCTAACCTGCACATTGATGATTTCCCCACCGGTGGCGGCCACCATCGCATCGACGGTGCCCTCGCCTCCGTCCGCCATGGGCAGCAACACATAGTGCGCCTGCGGATAGATTTGCCGGAAACCACGCTCGATCGCTTCTGCGACACCCTGAGCACTCAGGCTCTCTTTAAAGGAGTCGGGGGCAATTACCACTTTCTGTAGGGTGTTCATCGACAGCGCCTTAATCTTCAGAGGATGCCACTGCATCGGTTAGTGAATACCATACCCTGCCGACAACGGAAATTCTTTAGCGATAGACACAAACAAAAGGGTAAAAAACAACGTTATTTTGTGCATTCACACAATTCAATCCTGCATCAACATACCGATATACAGTTGCAAGACGTCCGCCAATTGGTTGATCTTCAGGCCAGTCGTTTTTTCTACGCGCTGTAGGCGGTAACGCAGGGTGTTAACGTGAATATGCAGCTGTGCCGCAGTCTTGGTTTGGTCACAATTCTGATTGAAATAGTGGCGCAGCGTGTTTCTCAGCATCCCTTTTTCATCCTGGGCGCTCAATTGCCGCCAGGGCCGTGAAAGCTCCTGCGCTCGCCAATCCTCTCCTAAATCGCACAGCAGCGAGGGCAGCGGGTAGTCATCATAAAACAGCGTGTGCTGGACCAGTTTGAGACGGTGCGCCATGGTTTGCACTGCTCTTGCGGTCTGAATGGAGCGATAGACGCCCTCCTCACCACTGTAAAAGCCCCCGACGATCAACCGTAGGCCAAAGCGTTGCTGGATCTCATTCTGGAGCTGCTGGGCCAGCTTGCGCTCCTGCTGTACGTCCCACACGCCCTGTTTCATACAGGCCGGGCGCAAGAGCACCAGTTCATTAAAGCTGGTCATGGTGATCAGCGCCTCACGCTGGGTGATCTCCAGCTCTGCCAGCAAGCCTCTCAGTACCTGCGGCTGCGGTTCATACAGCTCTAGCAGCCAGACAATGCGTGGCTGTTGCAGATCCAGCTCTAAATAGGCCGCCATCGCCTCGCGCGAACCAGGTTCACTGTGCCCTTGCAGCAGTTGGTTGGCCAGCTCTTCCCGGTAACGCTTTTCCCACTGATGTTGATCGAGCATCGCAGCCTGTTCCACCATCAGCTCTGCCGCCATTTTCACCAGCTCACCATAGGCTCGCACCTGGGCCGGATCGCCGGAAACCCCAATCGCTCCTACCAGTTGATTACGAAAGCTGAACGGCAGATTGATGCCGGGCTGCACGCCCTTCAGATAGTGTGCCGTTGCCTCATCAATCTCCACCACCCGGTTTTCGGTCAGGGCCAATACCGCCCCTTCGTGTCGCTGATACAGGCGCGAGGCGTTGCCGGAAGCAATAATGACGCCGTTGCTGTCCATCACGTTGACCGAATGGTGAATGATGCTCATCGCACGTTGCACGATCTGGCGCGCGGTCGCTTCTTGCAAAAAATTTGTCTGCCTGGACATGCGGCTCTTCCTGTCGAGCGAAACGGTAGCACTGATAACCTAGCATGAAGCGGCAAAAAAAAACGCCAGGCAGCAACCGCAAGCCCAGCGTTTTCTACAGCCTTGACACCGATTAGCCCAGAATGGCCGCCAGCTCAGCGCTCACTTCCGTCACCTTACGGGTGCCATCGATCTTGTGGTAAGACGTATTACCCGCCTCGGCTTCTTTATGATAGTAAGACACCAGCGGCGCGGTCATCTGATGGTATTCCACCAGGCGCTTACGCACGGTCTCTTCCTGATCGTCTTTACGGGTGGTCAGCTCTTCGCCGGTGGCGTCGTCTTTCCCTTCTACCTTCGGCGGATTGAATTTGATGTGGTACACGCGGCCAGATGGCGCATGCACGCGGCGGCCAACGATACGATCGACGATCAGTTCGTCCGGCACGTCGAACTCCAGCACGTAATCCACTTTAATGCCGGCTTCTTTCATCGCATCGGCCTGTGGAATGGTGCGTGGGAAACCGTCCAGCAGGAAACCGTTACGACAGTCTTCCTGGGTAATACGCTCTTTGACCAGCGCAATAACCAGCTCATCGGTCACCAGTTTGCCGGCGTCCATGATTTCTTTCGCCTTTTTGCCCAGCTCAGAACCGGCCTTAACGGCTGCGCGCAACATATCGCCCGTGGAGATTTGCGGAATGCCGTATTTCTCCATGATGAATTGAGCCTGAGTGCCTTTACCAGCGCCTGGAGCGCCCAGCAGAATGATACGCATTGCGTAAATCCCCTTGCTATGTATTTCCCTTCATTCTTCAGGCCGCGGCCGGAAGTCTATCGGGTTTGAGTTTTTATTAAATTTCGAAAACACTCAACCTTACCATTTCTGAGGGGGGTGGCTCAAGGTAGCGAGAGGAAATCGGTTGCGGAAAGATCGGGCTGAAACGAGGCAAGCAGGAGAAAAATTTGACGGGAATAGAAGAGATTACGCCCCAAACCCTAAGGTCTGGGGCGTATTTTGCTGATTAAGCGGACAACAGCTTATTCATGCGGCGGATAAACTGGTTTGGATCTTCCAGCGTCCCACGCTCTGCCAGCAGGGCCTGATCCAACAGCAGATCGATCCATTCGGCAAATTGTTCGTTATCGCCCACATCGGATGCGCGTTTGACCAACGCATGCTCCGGGTTCAGCTCGAAGATATACTTCACTTCCGGCGCAGCCTGCCCCGCAGCGGCAAACAGTTTGGCCATCTGGGTGCTCATCTCGTCGGCATCGGTGGTAACGATGGCCGGGGTATCCGTCAGGCGGTGCGTCAGACGCACGTCCTTCACGCGCTCACCCAGCAGCGTCTTGACCCGCTCGATAAACGGCTCCAGCTGCTTCTCGGCTTCTTTCTGCTCTTCGGTTTCATCCGCCAGTTTATCCAGCGCTTCATCCGCTTTGCTGACCGACTGGAACACCTTACCGTCAAACTCGGTCAGGTAGCTCATCATCCACTCATCGATGCGGTCAGACAGCAGCAGGACTTCGATGCCTTTCTTGCGGAACAGCTCCAGGTGCGGGCTGCTCTTGGCGGCGGCATAACTGTCGGCGGTGATGTAGTAAATCTTGTCCTGGCCTTCGGTCATGCGGCCAACGTACTCTTCCAGCGAGACGGTTTGCGCCGAGCTGTCATTGTGCGTAGAAGCAAAGCGCAGCAGTTTGGCGATGGCCTCTTTGTTGCCGCCGTCCTCCGCTGGCCCTTCTTTCAGTACCATACCGAACTGCTGCCAGAACTTCTGGTAGGCTTCCGCGTCGTCTTTGGCCAGCTTGTCCAACATCTGCAACACGCGTTTGGTCAGCGCGCCACGCAGGTTTTGGGTAACACGGCTGTCCTGCAGGATTTCACGCGAAACGTTCAGCGGCAGATCGTTGGAATCGATCAGGCCACGCACAAATCGCAGGTAGTTCGGCATGAACTGCTCGGCGTCATCCATGATAAACACGCGCTGAACGTACAGCTTCAGGCCGTGTTTATGATCGCGATTCCACATATCCCACGGCGCCTGGGCCGGGATGTACAGCAGGCTGGTGTACTCCTGCTTACCTTCCACCCGGTTGTGGCTCCAGCTCAGCGGATCGGTAAAGTCATGGGCAATGTGCTTGTAGAACTCTTTGTACTCTTCTTCGGTCACGTCAGCTTTGCTGCGAGTCCACAACGCTTGCGCCTTGTTGATTTTCTCCCAGGTGACGGTGCCGTCTTCTTCATTCTTGGTTTCAATCTCTACCGGCAGTGCAATGTGATCGGAATATTTGCCAATCACCGAGCGCAGACGCCAGCCGTCGAGGTATTCGTCTTCGCCTTCACGCAGGTGCAGGGTAATTTCGCTGCCGCGATCGGCCTTGCTGATATCGGCGATGGTGTAATCACCTTCACCGGCAGACTCCCAGTACACCCCTTGATCTTCCGCAGCACCGGCCGCGCGGGTACGCACGGTGACTTTGTCCGCCACGATGAACGCCGAGTAGAAGCCCACGCCGAACTGACCGATCAGTTGGCTGTCTTTCGCCTGATCGGAGCCGATAGACTCCAGGAAGGCCTTGGTACCAGACTTGGCAATCGTCCCTAGGTTTTCGATCACTTCTTCGCGGCTCATACCGATGCCGTTATCGGCGATCGTCAAGGTACGCTTCTCTTTGTCGAAGGACAGACGCACACGCAGTTCGCCATCACCTTCATACAATTCAGGCTTGGAAAGCGCGCGGAAACGCAGCTTGTCCGCCGCATCGGAGGCGTTGGAGATCAGCTCACGCAGGAAGATTTCTTTATTGGAGTACAGCGAATGGATCATCAAATGAAGCAGTTGTTTGACTTCAGACTGGAACCCACGGGTTTCTTGACCTTTCATACTCATTGATTACCTCAAAGACAGTAATGACCAAATCATGCAATGAGGATTAAATGGGGTTAACTCTGTGGTTTTTCAAGCGGCTGGCGGGGAATTTTTTGTCAACGGATTACGGGGCAGAGGACTGCCCCGTAAAGAATCATCAGAATTTGATCGCGTGGCGTCCGGCCAGGGAGTGCGACAGCGTGGTGCCATCCACCATTTCCAGTTCACCACCCACCGGAACCCCGTGGGCAATGCGGCTGGCAAGTACGCCATATTGGCCACACATCTCGGCGATGTAGTTGGCCGTGGCGTCCCCTTCCACCGTCGGGTTGGTGGCCAGGATCACTTCAGTGATGGTTTCCTTCTCCAGCCGTTGCTCCAACCGATCCAGGCCGATATCGCCTGGGCCAATGCCGTCTAACGGTGACAGATGGCCCATCAGCACAAAGTAGCGCCCGGCAAACTGGCCGGTCTGCTCGATGGCGTGAATATCCGCCGGGCTCTCCACTACGCAAATCTGGCCGTTTTGCTGGCGGCGTACATTATTGCAGATGGTGCAGGTATCCTGCTCGGTGAAGGTACGGCAATCGGCACAGTGGCCGATCTCCGACATGGCACGGGTCAGCGCCTGTGCCAGCCGCATACCACCGCTGCGATCGCGCTGCAGCAGTTGGAACGCCATACGCTGCGCCGACTTCGGGCCAACGCCCGGCAGGCAGCGCAGTGCCTCCATCAATGATTCAAGGAGCGGGCTGGTTTGCATCAGAACGGCATCTTAAAGCCTGGCGGCAACTGCATCCCGCTGGAAACCGACGCCATCTTCTCTTTCTGGGTTTCTTCGATGCGACGTGCTGCGTCATTGAAAGCGGCAGCGATCAGATCTTCCAGCATCTCTTTGTCGTCTTCCATCAGGCTTGGGTCGATTTCTACCCGGCGGCAGTTATGTGCCCCGTTGATGGTCACTTTCACCAAGCCAGCCCCGGATTCACCCGTCACTTCCAATTTGGCAATTTCTTCCTGCATCTGCTGCATCTTTTCCTGCATTTGCTGGGCTTGCTTCATCAGGTTACCCATACCGCCTTTACCAAACATAGTCGTCTCTCATAGCATTGGCCGCGCACCGTGCGCCGCGTTAAATAGGGCGAATACTCTCTTCATCCAGATCTGCATCGAAGAACCGACGCAGAGTCTGGATATTGGTATCCGCAACGATGGACTGGCGAGCCTGCGCCAGTTTTTCTTCATAAATGGCTTGCCGCCACTCCAGCGGAGTCCGCTCCGCCGGATTATCGTCTTCCACCACGCTGAGTTCAACCGTGCGGCCATGTAACTCACTGAGTGCCTGCGCCAGTGTCTTCTGTGCCGAAGGCGAATTCAGATGACGCTGCGAAGACCGCAGGTGGAGACAAATGCTGTCCGGAGCCAGCTGCTGCTTAAAGGCGTTTAACGCCAGTTGCTGCACCAGTTTCGGTATTTTTAGCTGGTCGATCTCTGCCGCCCAAGGATCGCGCTCGATGGACTCAACCACCAGTTTAGCCGACAGCTCAGGCGTTTTTTCATGTTCGAGCGCCGTACGCAACGCTTTTGGCGTGGCCAGCGGTTCCGGCGCGGCTTCAGGTTCGGTAAGCGCACGCCAGCGATAGGCCTCCGGCTTGGCCGGCTTCTCCGTCACGATCTTTTCGGCCTGACGCTTCTGGCTGCGTTCGGTTACCGAGGCTAAACGCTCTAGTGCCGAGTTAGCCGGCCGCGCTATTCCTGGCGCCGCCGGCTCATTCTTTTTTGCGGTGGATGCCCCCTGTTGCCGCAGCAACTGGGTTCGCGCTTTAAGTAACTGCGCGGTAGCATCCGGTAAATTTGTTGGTTGAGTATTCTGCACTGACGCAGCCTGCCCCAAGGGAGGTGGGGCATCTGGATAGGGAGAAGGTGGCGCAACGGCCATATTCCCCTGCGGCTGTGCGGGCGCGGTCTGTACCATGGCCACCGGCTCTGGGATCACCGCTTTGGGGTGAAACGCCAGCGCGCGCAGCAGGGTCATCTCTACGCCCATACGGCGATCCGGGGCAAAGGCCAACTCTTTGCGGCCAACCAGCAAGGTTTGATAATAAAGCTGTACGTCCGTTGGCGGCAGGGTACGCGCCAGCTCACGTAACCGCTGCTCAATCGCAGCGTAATGATTGTCCAGCACCGAGGGCAGCAGTTGCACCATCGCAATGCGGTGCAGCAGCGCCAGCGTCTCCACCAGCAGGTTTTCCCAATCCACGCCGCGTGACGCTGCCTGGGCGACCTGCGCCATCACTTTTTCACCGTCGGCACTCACCAGGGCTTCCAGGATGGCCAGCGGCTGCTCATCATCCAACGTCCCCAGCATCTGGCTGACGGTGTCGGTCGTCACCTGCCCCTGCCCCATGGCAATCGCCTGGTCGGTCAGGCTGAGGGCATCGCGCATACTGCCATCGGCGGCGCGTGCCAACAGTTGCAACGCGCGGGCATCGCTGGTGATGTGCTCTGCCAGCAAGACGGTTTCCAACTGGGTGCGGATTTGTTCCACGTCCATCGCTTTAAGATGGAATTGCAGGCAGCGAGAAAGAATAGTGACCGGCAGCTTCTGCGGATCGGTGGTTGCCAATAGGAACTTGACGTGCGCAGGCGGCTCTTCCAGCGTTTTCAGCAACGCATTGAAGCTGTGGCGCGAGAGCATGTGGACTTCATCGATCAGGTAAACCTTGAAACGGCCACGCGCCGGGGCGTATTGCACGTTATCGAGCAGATCGCGAGTATCTTCCACTTTGGTTCTGGAGGCGGCATCGATCTCGATCAGATCGACAAAGCGCCCCTGCTCAATTTCACGGCAGTTATCACATTGGCCGCAGGGCGTCGCAGTGATGCCTGTTTCGCAGTTCAAACCTTTGGCCAACAGACGCGCAATGGTGGTTTTACCCACGCCACGCGTGCCAGAGAACAGATAGGCGTGATGGATCCGCCCCAGAGAGAGGCCATTAGCCAGCGCCGTCAGGACATGCTCTTGTCCGACAACCTCTGCAAACGTTTGGGGGCGCCACTTACGGGCAAGAACCTGATAGCTCATTAAGACTTCATCACTGATTTATGGAGTAATTTCAACCCAAGTAGTACACCACAACGTCGAGGACATTGCCATGTGGGCGGCCTGCTGGTACCGAGGTTGAACCGATACCCTTTATCGTCCGATGGCCACTCACACTTTAGTGTAACAGTACGCCCGCCGTCATTCCTATAACTTTGCATCATGCCTGCAAGACGCGAGCTTGGTGGCCAGTCAATGACAGGAAAACACCTTGGCGAAGGTTAACCACCTGAAAGAAGTTATACTGTGTTTGACAGGGAAGAGCTATCGAGTTGAAACGGCCAACGAACGCCAGCCGTTAAAGCTTTAGTGACGAATCTGGGACAGCTCATCTTCGGTCAAACCCGTTGCCTCAAGCACGGCCTCACGAGCCATGCCCATTTTGAGCAGGCTACGAGCGACGTCCAGCTTACCTAGCAGAACACCTTCTTCGCGGCCTTCTTCAAGCCCAGCAATTCGGCCCTCTTCTCGACCTGCAATTCTGCCTTTCTGCTCCAGCTGTTGTGCGATAGTCATTAGTTCGTCTCCGTGTTCGGGCACTCGTTGTGCCAGCTCGCGTACAAAGGCTTCGGCGTCAGCGGTTTCGCCAGCCTGTAGTAAATAGTGTACCAACGATATCACCTGTTGCGAAGAAAGATATCCCGCCAGCAGGATGGTCGCTAGCCGGTCGGTCAGCTCTGTGATGTCGCGTTGGTGGATGTGTTTCTGCAACAGCGTCAGTGCGGCCATGCTGCGGTGATTCATAATTTCATCATCGGGAATAACGGTAAGGAAATTATGAGGATAGAAGGCAGTAGAGCGCGCGGGGATGTGGCTGTTATACGTCAACCCCGCAGCGAACCACGGGGTTGTCTATCGAAGGTATCAATGCCCGGCGAAGTCGAGCAGGCAGTAGCAATTAATACCCAGATTATTCAGGCGCGTTTCGCCCCCGAGGTCCGGCAGGTTGATGATAAATGCCGCATCTGTCACTTCACCACCCAAACGGCGGATCAGCGTGGCGGTGGCTTCGATCGTGCCACCGGTGGCCAGCAGATCGTCAACGACCAGTACTTTGTCGCCAGCAACGATGGCATCGGTGTGAATTTCCAGCTTGTCGGTGCCGTATTCCAGCTCATAGCTTTCGCTCAGCGTCGCACGCGGCAATTTGCCCGGTTTGCGTACCGGCACAAAGCCAACGCCCAGCGCCAACGCTACCGGTGCGCCGAACAGGAAACCACGCGCTTCAGTACCCACCACCTTGGTGACGCCCGTATCGCGGTAACGTTCGACCAGCAGTTCAATACTGGAAGCATACGCCAGCGGGTTTTCCAACAGGCTGGTCACATCACGGAACAGAATACCCGGCTTCGGGTAGTCGGGAATGGTTTTGATACTGTCTCTAATATACTGAAGCTGTTGCGCAGTCGCGGTCATAGTTATTGCCTGATAAAACTACCTGATAACTTCCACACAGGCCTGCAACCACCACGCTTTGAACAAAAAAACGTCGGGAGGAAACCTGCGCACGAAAACGCCCAAATCTATGCAAAAAGGCGGATAAATGCAACTGACGCCGCACGATCAGCGCTGTTTTTGTTGCGGCAGGTCAATAACTGGCAGCCTGAGCATAAAGGTCAGCAAAATAACCAGGATCGCCAGCAGTACACCTCGCACCCACCAAAGGTTCACCAACCAGAGGGAAGCGGCAAAAGTCAGGACAATAACCAGCACCGCTTTCCACTTGGCTCCTGGCGGTAACGCCTTATGCTGTTGCCAATGCCGCAAATAAGAACCGAACCAGGAGCGATACAGCAACCAATGATGAAACCGCGGTGAAGAGCGTGCAAAGCACCAGGCAGCCAACAACAGAAATGGGGTCGTTGGCAGCAGTGGCAGCACCACGCCCAACGTTGCCAGCACCACGGCTAACCAACCCAGTATAATCAACAACCAACGAGTCATGCCTGTCCTTACCTATCATGATGGCCCGTTTACTGTAGCATCCTTGGCCATAATGCTGCCAGTTGGCGGCTTTATCCATCCGAAGCTTGTCTGATCTCTCTTTCACGGGCAAGCTTAGGCACTTACTGCCTTATCAAAGGATCTCACGTGACTACGCAACGCTTATTACAGGCGCTTGAACAACAGATCGCCGCCCTGGCCAGCGAAATCCAACCGCGAGGTGATACTCCGATCTCGCAGGCGCGGTTTGACGTTGCCCTGTTCTCCAACCACGGCACGCGGTTACGAGATTATCTGGCCGAGATACAAAAGAACTTTGCCCAGCTACAAACGGCGGTCAAAGACAACCGTACCGCCCACGTCGCCTTTCTGGCAGAAAAGCTGGTGGCACAGCTCACCGCGTTACAGCGCGAAATGGCGACCCAGACGATACGGCGTAAAAATCAGCCGAAGGAAGTGGCGGTGGTCGATTTGTACCATAAGCTCGCCGAACATCAGGATTATGAACGCCGCCTGATCGCCATGATCCAGGACCGCGAAAGTCTGTTAGGGCAACAAACCACCTTCGCCGCGCAGAAGAAATTACAACAGGAACTGGCCGCATTCGAGGGCAGATTAGTGCGTTGTCGGCAAGCGTTGGCGCGCATAGAGCGCAGTATCGAGCGAAAAGAAAACGGTTTTTGAATATTTGTCACAATATTTTAATGATTATTCCCCTCCCCGCGCCAGGTTCACTATACTCAGCCAAAGCACAATCTCGTCTCTCCTGCGTTTAAAACACGGGAAGATCCCTTTACTCACACCAACGTTGGACTTATGTCGCTAGAGAATGCCTCCCCAGAATTACAACTGGCGGTAGACTTGATTTACCTGCTGGAATGCAACGAGATCGATCCGGCAACGGCGCTGGCCGCGCTGGACATTGTCAGAAAAGACTATCAGGAAAAGATGCAGCGTGCAGGCATCACCTCACCATATTTGCCCGCGGGCCAATGATCATGGCCCGCTAGCGTTATCACCAGGTTCCTACACCGCAGGGTGATCACCGATGCCTGGAACCTGCGCCCGCTTGACCTCCTGCACTTCGTTGCCCTGCTGGTTATGCAGGTACACTTCCAACTGGTTGAAGGCGATATTAATGTCGTTCTCACGGCATAGGCGGTCAATCGCCCGGTTCAGTTCATCCACGGTATAGCTGCGATCGCGCAGCTCACGCACGTACAACCGCAGCTCATGATCCAGCGTGCTGGCACCAAAGTTGAGGAAAAAGACCATCGGCTCAGGATCCGTCATCACGCGCGGGTTTTCATGCGCCGCCTGCAACAGCACCGCCTTGACCTTGTCCAGATCGGAGCCATAGGCCACTCCCACTTTAATCAGCACGCGGGTAATGGTGTCTGACAGTGACCAGTTAATCAGCCGCTCGGTGACAAACGCTTTGTTAGGAATGATCACTTCTTTACGGTCAAAGTCCGTAATGGTGGTAGCGCGAATCCGGATCTTGCTGACCGTCCCGGAGTACGTGCCGATGGTGATGGTATCGCCGATCCGCACCGGACGTTCAAACAGAATGATCAGGCCGGAAACGAAGTTGGCAAAGATTTCCTGTAAACCGAAGCCCAAACCTACCGACAGCGCCGCCACCAGCCACTGGAGCTTGTCCCAAGAGACGCCCAGCGATCCTAACGCAGTGATGGTCCCTACCGCCGTGATCAGATAGGTCAGAATGGTGGTGATGGCGTAAGACGCCCCCTGCCGCAACTGCAGGCGGGATAACACCAACACTTCCAGCAACCCCGGCAGGTTACGCGTCATGACGTAAGCGACGATCACCGCCAGGACGGCCACCATCATATTACCCAACGTTACCGCCTGCGGTATCACACTGCCCGCCACGTTGCTGGAGTAATGCCATAGGGTAACGCTGTCGAGGTAGGAGATCACCGTGACCAGATCCGACCATATCGCATAAAACGCACTGGCGAAGATCAGAAACAGCACCATGGTGGTCAAACGCAGCGACTGCTGGTTGATTTGATCCAGCGCCAGTGGGGGTTCCTCTACCGGCTCGTTACCTTCGGCCCCCTCTTTCTCTTTGGCCTGGTTTTGGCGGCGCGCAAGGGCACGGCGATAGGCCAACCGACGAGCGGCCACGCTCAGGCCACGGATCGCTGCCAGATAAACGATATTCCACAGGAAGTACAGATAGAGGCTATCGATCCAACGGCCAGCCAAACGTAACGTGGTATAGAAGTAACCGGCAAACATCAGCCCTAGCAGGATCACCGGTGTGGCAGCCAGCGCAGTGACCATCAGCAACCGCACTTTATGGGAGTCTTTTTCACGCCAATGGTCGCGGCAGATAGGGAACACCAACACCGATAATAGCGCCAATGTCAGGATCACCACCACCTGGCCAATAACATCTTCGACCAATCTCAGCGGGGCTTTTTCGCCCAGCACTGACCAGAAGATCAGTGGTAACAGGGCAAGTCCCAACCTGAAGGTCTGGCGGCGATAGTGCGCACAGCGATCGGCCGGGATATTAAAATGCCGCTGCGAAATACCTCCCGGGGCCAGCATGCGGAAAGTGAAGCCAAACACCAACCAGAATAACGCCAGCTGTTGTGACAAGGCCCAGATAAAATCGCTGATGCTGAAATCGGCCCGATAGAACCAGAACCCGGCACCGAGCAACAGTAAAGAGCCCGGTAACACCTTTAATAAGGTGAGCAGAATGGCTTTCGGCGTATGCAGTTGGCTATCGCGCTTTAGCTGGCCGACATCATTGGCCAGCTTTTGCAGATGCCTGTCAATCAGGCGGTAGCGCCAGCGCAGTAGGCCAATCACTACCAGCAACGGGATCAGGAACACCAGGGCATGCAGTCCGCCCAACATCAACTGTCCGGGTTCGAATTTAAAATCCAGCCCGGCCAGCTGTTCTTTCACCGCGCCAGGCAGCCCCTTGAGCCAAGCGAAATCGATAGGCTTGTTGCTGTTAACCCAGAAAATCTGCTGGGTCAGCGTGTCCTGTACCGAGTTATAAACGCTGGTCAGTTGCTGCTGATTAATCTGCAGGTTGATGGCCAACGACAGTTGGTTATTGAGCTGTTTATTCAGTTGATCGAGCAGCTCACGGCGCATATCGACAATTTCATTCAACGCGTCAAGCACGTCGCCGTTGGCCTTTTCCTTACTGTCCGCCACCAGCTTATTGATGAAGTCATCGCCCTTGAACAGCTCATCGCGCTGCTGGTTGATCTCAAACTGCTCCAGCCGTAAATCCGCGATCTGGGTGCTCATGTCCGCCACCAATGTGCCCGGCGGCAGGTTTTGCTGCTGCTGATAAAGAATGCGCGATAACACCAGGCTGCCCTTCAGCACCTGGATCTGCTCTTTCAGGTTTTGTTCCGATTGCAGGCCGCGATCGAGCCAGTTTTTCACCTGAATATTTTGCTGGAACAGGGTATTACTTTCTTGCGTGGCGGTGATCAGCCGCTGGCTGATTTGCCGGTTGATGTTCAGCTCTTTGCTCACCAGTTTGTCGCTCTGGATATCGCTGGTATCCTCCGGATTCTGCGCCTCTTTCGCCGTTTTTTCCGACAGCGTCAGCCGTTTGCTGTTTACCACATCCTGCAACACCTGCACTCGGTGATCCAGGGCATCGATGTTCATGGTGGTGTAATCACGCTGCTTCTGGAGCAGGTCTTGTAACGTTGTGTTGGCATCCAGGCTTCTGCGTTGCAGGTCTATCTCAGCATTGAGCAACACCTGCTCCGTATTGAGCATGACCTGCTGGGTGCTGCGTAATACCTGCTGCCCCGGTGCACGATCGCTTAGCAGGTTACGGATTTCCTGCAGGCGCTGGGAAGCCGTGTACATACTGCTCTGTACACGCTCTGGCTGGGTCTGCAGTGAGATAAGCTGGCTGTTGTAGGTGGAGAGGCTTTCCTGGGTGTCCTGCAGTTCGTCCAACGTCTGATACAGGCGGCTTTCCAACTGACGCAGGGAAAGCGGTAGCAGTTCGGCTCGCGTCACCGCTTCATCAGCCGGATTTTTCAGCGACTCCAGATCCCGTGTGACCTGTTGTAACTTGGCCGGGGCCTGCTGAACCTGCTGTTTAAGCTGATTGACCTCTTGCTTGATACGATCGATGCCGTCAAGCAGTTCCAGCGTGCGATTTAAGTCCTGTAGAGAGAGCTTTTCGACCGGCGTCAGGTTTTTCTGTTTGTTCAGCGCCTCTATCTGGCTCTGAATGTCACTGCGCGCAGGGAGGTCGCCGCTTTGTGCCGCGAACGCGCCCAAAGGCAGAACCAGCGCCGCTAACAACAAAAACCATAGCGTAATAATGCGGAATTGGCCCGCAGCGTAAGACAGGGAAACAGTTTGTACTACGGGGAGAATACGCCTGCGACTCATGATTTAGCGTCGGTTTAACCATCAAGCGTCAAGGTTATCACGATCGCAGGTCGGCGATGAATAAGAAAAGCATTGCAGGACATGAATCGCCTGGGACTCAGAAAGTCAGCACTTTCTCTGCCGCCAGCGTCCACTGGGCCAATTCCACCAGCGTGCCAATTTCTACGCCATCGGCCAGCTTCAGTTGGCTGACGCCACGGGCATCGGCACAGGTTTTACAGAGTTTGACCGGTACCTGCTGCGCCGTCAGAATTTCCAGCATCTGCTGCAAATGATAACCTTCACGCGGCTGCTGCCCGGCGATGCCCGCCACGACCGCATCGGACATCAGAAACAGTTTTAACTGCAGCTTGGGCTGCTGTTCTTTCAGGGTGATCGCCAGACGTAGCGCATTGAACAACGATTCCTGGCCATAAGCCGCACCGTTGGCAATCAGTAACAGAGATGACATTTGGATTCTCCTTATCGAGGTCTACCGGGCTGGCGCGTTCACACGTAGGGAAGGGCTAAGCTGCGCCATTTCTAGGAAGCTGTCGACCAAGATACTCGCCTCGGCTTTGAGATCAAAGCTTTCCGGCATAAACAGCCAGTTCTCCATCAGGCCGGTGATGTAAGCACGCAGGATGATTGCGGCCCGGCGGGTATGCAGATCGGCAGGGAGTTGCCCGTGATCCATACTGTTGCGTAAAACGCGTTCGATACGATCATAGCCTTCAAGGTAAAGCACCTTGCGAGCGTCATGTAACGGCATCATTTCGCCAATAAATTCGCATTTATGGAACACGATCTCCATCAATGCCCGGCGCCGACAGTCATCGACCGTAGCGGTCAGAATATAAATCAGAATCTCTCTTAAAATACGCAGTGGATTATCGGGATACTTTGCCTGATACTCTATCTCCAGGTCGCCTATTTTCGACTCTGAAAGCTCCCAAACTTCATTAAACAGGTCTACCTTGTTCTTGAAGTGCCAGTAAATTGCACCACGTGTCACCCCGGCAGCGGTGGCGATATCTGTCAGTGAGGTTGCTGATACGCCACGTTCAGAGAATTCCCTCACCGCAGCGTCAAGGATCTGCTGTCGTGTTTCTTGCGCCTGCTGTTTGGTTTTTCGTGCCATGCTGTTGTTTTTTACAGGGAGTGTGATTTACATACATTCGCGAATGTATGTACCATAGCACGCAGATAAAATTAACGCAGCAATGGGTTTTAAAGCTTGTGATCCATTGATCAATTTGAAATCGGACACTTGAGGTTTTTCTATGAACAAAAACAGAGGGTTAACGCCTCTGGCGGCAGTTCTGATGCTTTCAGGCAGCTTAGTGCTTACAGGATGTAATGATAAAGAAACCCAACAACAGGCCCAACGCCAGGCTCCTGCTGTGGGTGTGGTGACGTTGAAGGCTGAACCTCTCAATATTACTACCGATCTTCCTGGTCGTACCGCAGCATACCGCATCGCCGAAGTTCGCCCTCAGGTTAGTGGCATCATCCTGAAACGCAACTTTACTGAAGGCAGCGACATCAAGGCGGGTGTTTCACTGTATCAAATCGATCCAGCGACCTATCAAGCCGCTTATGACAGTGCCAAAGGCGACCTGGCCAAAGCCCAGGCCGCGGCAGAAATCGCGCGTCTGACGGTCAACCGTTACAAGCCTTTACTGGGTACTAGCTACATCAGTAAGCAAGACTTCGATAATGCCAACTCCACCCTGCTGCAGGCTAACGCTTCCGTGATCGCTGCCAAGGCTGCAGTGGAAACCGCGCGTATCAACCTGGCTTACACCAAAGTGACTTCCCCAATCTCTGGTCGTATCGGCCTTTCATCGGTAACCGAAGGGGCGCTGGTGACTTCTGGTCAGGCCAATGCGCTGGCTACCGTGCAACAACTGGATCCGATGTATGTCGACGTGACCCAGTCAAGCAACGACTATCTGCGCCTGAAACAGGAATTGGCTAACGGCACCCTGAAACAGGAAAACGGCAAGGCCAAAGTGAAACTGCTGCTGGAAAACGGCCAGGCCTATGCGCAAGAAGGAACGCTTGAATTCTCCGACGTGACCGTTGATGAAACCACCGGTTCCATCACTATTCGTGCCATCTTCCCTAACCCGAACGATGCCTTGCTGCCGGGTATGTTCGTGCGCGCCCGTCTGGACGAAGGCGTGCGTACCGACGCCTTGCTGGTTCCGCAACAGGGCGTCACCCGTAACCCGCGTGGCGAAGCTACCGCGATGGTTGTCGGTGCGGACGATAAAGTGGAAGTACGTACGCTGACCGCCGCGCAGGCGATTGGCGACAAGTGGTTGGTGACGGCTGGTTTGAAACCGGGCGATCGCGTCATTGTTTCTGGCCTGCAGAAAATCAGACCTGGCGTTCAGGTGAAAGCGCAAGAAGTTGATAGCAAGCCACAGACTGCGTCTGAACCCGAGAAGAAGTCATAAAAAGGAGCCGGTAATACATGGCTAAGTTCTTTATAGATCGCCCCATATTTGCATGGGTAATCGCCATCATCATTATGTTGGCGGGCATCTTGTCGATCATGAAGCTGCCTATCGCGCAATATCCGACCATTGCGCCACCAGCAGTCACGATCTCCGCCAACTACCCGGGCGCTGACGCCAAAACGGTGCAGGATACCGTGACGCAGGTTATCGAACAGAATATGAACGGTATCGATAACCTGCTGTACATGTCCTCCAACAGTGACTCGTCCGGTAACGTCCAGATTACGTTGACCTTCAACTCTGGTACTGACCCTGATATCGCTCAGGTACAGGTACAGAACAAGCTGCAGCTGGCAATGCCGCTGCTGCCGCAGGAAGTACAGCAACAGGGCGTTAGCGTTGAGAAATCAAGCAGCAGCTTCCTGATGGTCGCGGGCTTTATTTCCGAAGATGGCAGCATGACGCAGGAGGATATCGCGGACTATGTAGGTTCCAACATCAAGGATCCTATCAGCCGTACCTCTGGTGTGGGTGACGTTCAACTGTTCGGTGCCCAGTACGCGATGCGTATCTGGCTTGATCCCAACAAACTGAACAACTACCAACTGACCCCGGGCGATGTTATCGCTGCGATCAAGGTTCAGAACAACCAGGTTGCTGCAGGCCAGCTCGGTGGGACTCCACCGGTCAAAGGCCAACAGCTGAACGCCTCGATCATCGCGCAAACCCGCCTGACCTCGCCGGAAGAATTCAGCAAGATACAGCTGAAAGTCAACCCGGACGGCTCGCAGGTACGCCTGAGTGATGTGGCCAAGGTTGAACTGGGCGGTGAGAGCTACAACGTCATTGCCCGTTATAACGGTAAGCCTGCTGCCGGTATCGGTATCAAGCTGGCAACCGGTGCCAACGCCCTGAACACGGCGGCAGAAGTCAAGGCAGAACTGACCAAACTGGAACCGTTCTTCCCTGCAAGTCTGAAAGTTGTTTACCCTTATGACACCACCCCATTCGTTAAGATTTCCATTAACGAAGTGGTAAAAACCCTGATTGAAGCGATCATCCTGGTGTTCCTGGTGATGTATCTGTTCCTGCAGAACTTCCGCGCTACGCTGATCCCAACGATCGCCGTGCCGGTAGTATTGCTGGGGACGTTCGCCATCCTGGCAATGTTTGGCTTCTCGATAAACACCCTGACGATGTTCGGCATGGTGTTGGCGATAGGCCTGCTGGTGGATGACGCCATCGTGGTGGTAGAAAACGTCGAGCGTGTCATGGCTGAAGAAGGCCTGCCGCCAAAAGAAGCCACCAAGAAATCGATGGAACAGATCCAGGGCGCATTGGTGGGTATCGCCATGGTGCTGTCAGCGGTATTTATCCCGATGGCCTTCTTCGGTGGGTCAACCGGGGCAATCTATCGCCAGTTCTCGATTACCATCGTTTCCGCCATGGTGCTGTCGGTATTGGTGGCGTTGATCCTGACGCCTGCGCTGTGTGCCACCATGCTCAAACCGATCCCGAAAGGCGATCACGGCATCAAGACCGGCTTCTTCGGCTGGTTCAACCGCCTGTTTGAAAAGAGCACCCACCACTATACCGATAGCGTAGCGAACATTTTGCGTAGCACCGGGCGTTATCTGGTGATCTACCTGCTGATCGTGGTTGGTATGGCGGTGCTGTTCATGCGCTTGCCTTCCTCGTTCCTGCCGGACGAAGACCAGGGCATCCTGCTGACCATGGTGCAAATGCCAGCGGGTGCCACTCAGGAACGTACCCAGAAAGTCCTGGACGAAGTTAACCGCTACTACCACGAGAAAGAAGGCGACAACATTAACTCGGTGTTCACCGTTAATGGCTTCGGCTTCAGCGGCCAGGGTCAGAACACCGGTTTGGCGTTTGTCAGCCTGAAAGACTGGTCTGAGCGTAAAGGTGAAGAGAACAAGGTGCCGGCAATTGCTGCCCGTGCAATGGGAGCTTTCTCGCAGATTAAAGACGGCTTGGTATTTGCCTTTAACCTGCCAGCGATTGTGGAACTGGGGACGGCGACCGGCTTCGACTTCCAGTTGATCGATCAGGCTAACCTGGGTCACGAAAAACTGACAGCAGCACGTAACCAGCTGTTGGGCATGGCGGCAGAGCATCCTGATTTGCTGGTCGGCGTACGCCCGAACGGCTTGGAAGACACGCCTCAGTTCAAACTGATCGTCGATCAGGAGAAAGCACAAACGCTGGGTGTTTCCCTGAGCGATATTAATACCACTCTCGGCACCGCACTGGGCGGCTCGTATGTGAACGACTTTATCGACCGCGGTCGTGTGAAGAAAGTGTACGTACAGGCTGATGCTCCGTTCCGTATGCTGCCTGATGATATCAATAACTGGTATGTGCGAGGTAGCATCGGGCAGATGGTTCCGTTCTCCGCCTTCTCCACGGCGAAATGGGAGTACGGTTCACCGCGTCTGGAACGTTACAACGGTCTGCCATCAATGGAAATCCTTGGCCAGGCTGCCCCGGGTAAGAGTACCGGTGAAGCGATGGACATGATGGAAGAGTTAGCGGCGAAACTGCCAAACGGCGTCGGCTATGACTGGACCGGTATGTCCTATCAGGAACGTCTGTCCGGTAACCAGGCTCCGTCACTGTACGCCATCTCACTGATCGTGGTGTTCCTGTGTCTGGCTGCTCTGTATGAGAGCTGGTCAATTCCGTTCTCCGTTATGTTGGTTGTGCCACTGGGCGTCATCGGTGCCCTGTTGGCCGCGACCATGCGCGGGCTGGAAAACGACGTTTACTTCCAGGTAGGCCTGTTGACAACCATTGGGTTGTCGGCGAAGAACGCGATATTAATCGTGGAATTCGCCAAGGACCTGATGGATAAAGAAGGTAAAGGGCTGATCGAATCAACGTTGGAAGCGGTACGTATGCGTCTGCGTCCAATCCTGATGACGTCACTGGCCTTTATCCTCGGGGTTATGCCGCTGGTTATCAGCAGCGGCGCAGGCTCCGGCGCTCAGAACGCGGTAGGTACCGGCGTAATGGGTGGGATGGTGACAGCTACCGTCTTGGCTATCTTCTTCGTACCGGTGTTCTTCGTGGTGGTTCGCCGCCGCTTCAGTAAAAAGACTGAAGATCTGGAACATGCCCATCCGGTGAAGCATCACTGATGTTTCCTACTGACAACCAAGGCCGCGCAAGCGGCCTTTTTTATGCCTGCCAGTTAGCCAATAGGCTCAGCGCTGATTAACGTTATTTTGGGGGTTGATCCCGATCCCAGAGAGGTGCATAATAAATGTTATAGTATAACATAACAATTGAGGTCATCATGAAGGCAGGCATCCATCCAGACTACCGCACCGTGGTATTTCACGATCTCAGCGCCGATACCTTCTTCAAGGTGGGGTCGACCATCAAAACCGATCGCACTATCGAGCTTGAAGGTAAAAGCTGGCCCTACGTCACCATAGATGTCTCTTCCGCTTCGCATCCGTACTACACCGGCAAGCAGAAAGAGTTCTCAAAAGAAGGCAGCACCGCGCGCTTCCAGCAGCGGTTTGGCCATTTGGTTAACAGCAGAAAATAATCGGGGTTGATGATGCAAGTATTGAGTTCACTGCGTTCGGCGAAGGGTCGCCATCCGGATTGCAAAGTTGTGCGCCGTCATGGCCGCGTCTTTGTGATTTGTAAGTCCAACCCGCGTTATAAAGCGGTACAGGGACGTAAGAAGAAGCGTTAAGCCAAAGTGTCACTGGTAACCAAAGCCCCGTTGCTGCTCAACGGGGCTTTTTTATTGCCAAATGCCACTGCAAAGGAAAAACCCACCGCATGCGGTGGGAGGAAAATTTACTTCATGCTGCCAACAATGGCCTCGACGTTGTGTTTGAATGCCTGCACATAGCTCGCTGCCGGGCCTTGCGGTTTGGATAGTGCTTCAGGATACAACTCACCTCCCGCTTTCGCCCCCGTTGCCGCCGCGATCTGCTGTACCAAGCGCGGATCCGTTTGGTTCTCAATAAAATAGGCTTGGACTTTTTCCTGCCTGATCTGCTTGATCAACCCGGCGACATCGCTGGCGCTGGCTTCAGCCTCGGTAGAAAAACCGACCGGGGCAAGGAAAGTGACGCCGTATTCTTGGCCAAAATAGCCGAAAGCATCATGGCTGGTCAGCACCTTGCGCTTTTGCTGTGGCACCGCTGCGAACTGTGCTTTGGCCCAACCATCGAGCTGCTGAAGCTGTTGAATATATTCACCACCACGTTGGCGGAAATAGGCGGCATCTTCAGGATCCGCAGCGATCAGCGCATGCATCACGTTGGTCGCATACTGCACGCCATTGTTCATGCTGTTCCAGGCGTGTGGATCGGTGACCTGTTTGCCCTCTTCTTCCATGCTGCGCGACTCGATCCCTTTGGATGCGGTGATCACCGGCCCCTGATAACCGGAAGCCTTCACCAACCGATCGATCCAACCTTCAAGCCCCAATCCGCTGACAAACACCACATCGGCCTGCGCCAGCTGCTTGCTGTCTTGCGGCGATGGCTCAAAACTGTGCGGATCGCCATCAGGGCCAACCAGCGTGCTGACCTTTACATGTTCACCCCCCACCTGTTTGACGATATCGCCAAGAATAGAAAAGCTGGCCACGGCCTCAACGGTTTTCGCCTGCGCTAACGGGCTGGCGAGCAGAGCAGCTGCCACCAGCGTTATGGGTAAAGATTTCATGTTTTCTCCTTGCAGATAGCACTTCTCAATGACGCGCACGGCGCAACATCCCGCCACGCGTCCCAAACAAAATCGACATTAAAAACATCACGCTGGCACTGAGGACAATCGCCGGGCCTGCGGGCAATGAAGCGTAGTAGGACCACTCCAGGCCAACCAGGCTAGCGAGCAGCCCAATCCCCATAGCCACGGCTAATGTCTGCGGTAAATCTCGCGCCCAAAACCGGGCGCAGGTCGCCGGTAGCATCATCAGACCTACCGACATCAGGGTGCCAAGGATTTGAAAACCGGCCACCAGGTTGATCACCACCAAAGCGAGAAAAAACCCGTGGATCCACGCCAGCGAGCCTGGTGCACTGACGCGTAAAAAAGTGCTGTCAAAGGATTCAATCACCAGAGCCCGATACAGCACTGCCAGCATCATCAACGAAATACTGGCGATAATGCCTACCATAACCAACGCCTGCGCATCCACCGCCAGGATCGAGCCAAACAGTACGTGCAGCAGATCAACGCTCGAGCCGCGTAAAGAGACCAACGTGACGCCCAACGCCAGCGACCCCAGATAGAAACCCGCAAAGCTGGCGTCCTCTTTTAACGGGGTTTTGCGGCTCACTAGCCCGGACAGCATGGCTACGGCCAACCCGGCAATAAATCCCCCTACGCCCATGGCTACCAGTGACATGCCAGAAATCAGATAGCCGATTGCTGCACCGGGTAATACCGCATGGGAAAGCGCATCACCCACCAGGCTCATCCGGCGCAGCAATAAAAACACGCCTAGGGGTGCAGCGCTCAGCGATATTGCCAGGCAGGCAACCAATGCCCGACGCATAAAACCGAAAGAGATAAAAGGATCGAGCAACAGATGGAGTAGCGTCATTACGCTACCCCCCTCTGATTAGCCGCCGTCGAATAATGCGCTAACACGCGCTCGGCGTTATCCCAATGGCAGAGTTCAGGGGTGAGCAACAACGCTTCGGGGAAATGGTTGGCTACGGTAGACATATCGTGCAATACGGCAATCACCGTTCTTCCCTGCCGGTGTAACTGCGCAATGACCTGCAGCAACAGTTGAGTGGTTGCCGAATCGATGCCGGTGAAGGGCTCATCCAGTAAAATCAGTGGCGCTTGCTGGACCAGTAAACGGGCAAATAGTACGCGTTGCAGCTGCCCACCGGATAACTCCCCCACCGCCTCACGCGCCATGGAACTCATGCCCACGGTGTCTAACGCGCCAGCAATAAGCTGCATGGAGCGTTTATTCACACCGCCAAACAGGCCGCTTTGCGGCCAGCAGCCCATAGCGACCAAATCCTGAACCAGAATAGGAAATTGACGATCCAGCTCCGCCAGTTGTGGCAAATAGGCCTTCGCCGGAGCCTTCCCGCCCGCAAAATGTAGCTTGCCGCCCAGCAGCGGGTGCAACCCGGCTAACGACTTCATCAACGTAGATTTGCCGGCGCCGTTAACGCCAATCACCGCCGTTAATGAACCGGCGGCAAAACGACCGCATAACGGCGGAAACAGAGGGATGTGGTCATAACCCACGATGGCATTTTGTAGCGTTATCATGGCAGCGCAACCGCCCACGCAATGGCTAGCCATAGTAAGGTCAGCAATACGCTAACGGCTCCGCAGCGCAAGACTGCGGCTGAGGTAAACAGGGTAACGGGAAGGAAAGGCAGCATGGTTATCGCCAAAAATATTACGTAAATGTAATGATATAACATCACATAAATTGAAGATCCTCAAGTCGTTCAAGTGCCAATAATGCAACGGAACGTAACATTTCCAGGTTATCGAGCCGATGCTGCTGGGTGAGCGGCAGAACTATCGAGCGGTAAAAATCTCAAAGCTGGGTAAAAAAGCGTTAATCAGTGAAAAGTTTGCCCATCAAGGCTGGAAAAGGAGTAAGATAGAGGCATAGAATGTGATACAACCAGATATCCAAATGCTAGTAACGCTAAGCCGTTGTTCCGAAGTAGACACACTTTCTGTGAAACAATTAAGGAAAGTGGTCGATAATCAATTATCTGACTTGGTACCGGCGCTCACCAGTGGGCTAAGCTTTTACTCCGAGAATGCACGCTATGTGGAAGGCTCATTAGAAATTATTGAGATTAACTGCATCGGTAATAGCGAGTATTCAATGAGTTACCGCTATCAGTGGTCGATTTTTAACGCATGCCTGGATATCAGTGGTGACGAATACATAAATGATTCTGTCACTTTTACCGTGACGGAAAAGGGTTTGGTGTTTGAGGTTATCGACAACTCACGGCCATCAACCGCTGACGAATTGTAAGTTTCGGTAATAGTAACAGGCTAAATGGCAAAAAATGATTTATATTTAATATGCTGAAAGTTTATTAAGCCTGAGCTAAGCTAAGCTTCACAACATATGATGTAAATCAATGTACTCACAGAGTGTTATCAACACCGAAATTAAGACTGACGGGGGATGATATGGATGAGTATTCGCCTAAAAGGCACGATATTGCTCAACTCAAATTTTTGTGTGAAAATTTGTACGACGAAGGCATCGCTACCCTGGGTGACAGCCATCACGGCTGGGTAAACGATCCAACGTCCGCCGTCAATCTGCAGCTTAATGAGCTGATCGAACATATTGCTTCGTTTGTAATGAGTTTTAAAATTAAATACATGGACGAAGGTGATTTATCGGAACTGGTCGAAGAGTACCTCGACGATACCTACACGCTGTTTAGCAGCTACGGTATTAATGACTCCGATTTGCGTCGCTGGCAAAAAACCAAGGCACGCACATTCAGATTGTTCTCAGGAGAGGGCGTCTGTACCACAATGAAAACTTAGGGGATAATTATCCTCAAATAAATTTATGGTTAATAAGACTAAAGGTTATCATGACAAAAATTGACTATCTGATGCGTTTGCGTAAATGCACCACGATTGAAACCCTTGAGCGCGTGATCGAGAAAAATAAGTACGAACTTTCTGACGATGAGCTAGAGCTGTTCTACTCTGCCGCCGATCATCGCCTGGCCGAACTGACCATGAACAAGCTATACGATAAAATTCCGGTCGCCGTTTGGAAATTTGTAAGATAATCAAAGTAGCCTCGCGTTGAGCCGATAATATTATCGGCTTCAATGGTCGCTCAGATTAAGCATTATCTTAAAAACTCAAGTTTACTTGCCCCTGAGCTGAAAATCGTGCAGTAGCAACTGGAAACAGTTTTCAATTAAAGGTGAGTGATTTTGTTTTGCGCTGCGCATAAGTGCCACAGTGCGGTTAAGTAATGGCTGTTGTAATTGAATAACGGTTAATTCTTCATCGTTTAAATGCGTCGTATAAAGCTGCGGCAAAATAGCCACCGCTAATTGTGACCGCACCAAACCATACAGCGTTTCCAGAAAATCGACCTGATAACGCGCCGTTAAGTTCAGACGATGGCTTTCCGCCAGTGCCGATACCAATCGACTGCTATTCCCTTTCGAAAATACCGCAATATCTCTGTTTACCAATTGCCGCCAGGGCAGATGATATGGATCCGCCAAGGGATCGTCCCGGCGCATCACCGCCACAAACGGATCTTCCTGCAACGGATAAATCTCAAGCCGATCTGGCACCGAGCTGTCCAAAGCCCCTATGCCGAAATCTATCTGCCCATTTTCCAACTGTAGCAGCAGGGAATCATTGGTTTGATCGTGGAATTCTACGCGTAACCGCGGGAAATGTTGCGCCAGCAATCGCGGTACCGCAGGAAACAGCAGGTTGCTCACCGAAGGCACCAGACCGATACGTAACGTGCCATCCCCTCCGGCCAACATGACGCGCTGCATATCATCAAAGGTAGCGTGAGCCACATTCAGCAGCCGTTGCGCATGCGGCAGGATCGCCGTGCCTAGTTCCGTCAGGGTCACTGCAGAGGCCGTTCGATTGACTAACTTCCCGCCAAGCACGGTTTCAATTTGCCTCAACGCACTGCTTAACGCGGGCTGGCTGATCGCCAGACGGCTGGCGGTATCAGTGAAATGTCGTAGCTGCGCCAGGGTCACAAAGTACTGAATTTGCTTGAGGGAAAGCGCGGGTAACCGTCGCCATGGCTCGGACATAACCTAACCTGCCAGAAAAAGAGGTAAACGTTTGCCACAGCATAAACGTTTCTTATCACGCAATAAATTAAATCATCTGTGCAAAGCTTACGCCCCCGCCTACAGTAACTCCCTTACTCTTATTCCGGGGATTATCATGACCACCTTTTCTGTCAGTAACGGTGAACGCCAACGTGCCGTACAGGCTGCGCTGGGGAATACGCCGTTTGATCTCTTGCTGAGCAATGCCAACCTGATCGACATGGTCACCGGGGAAATTCGCCTGGTTGATATTGGCATTGTCGGCCCGCTGATCGCCAGCGTTCATCCTTGTGGCTCCTTGCCAACGGCACATCGGACACAAGACCTGGCGGGAGCCTACCTCAGCCCTGGTCTGATCGATACCCATGTGCACGTTGAGAGTTCCCACCTGCTGCCAGAACGCTATGCCGAGATCGTCGTCGCACAGGGCACCACCACCATCTTCTGGGACCCGCATGAATTGGCGAACGTGCTTGGCGTTGCGGGAGTGCGCTACGCGGTGGATGCCAGCCGCAACCTGCCCCTGCGAGTGATCTGCGCGGCGCCCTCCAGCGTGCCTTCGACGCCTGGGCTGGAAATGTCCGGTGCCGACTTTGGCGGCAACGAGATGGATACCATGTTAGCCTGGCCCGAAGTGGGCGGCGTGGCGGAAGTGATGGATATGCACGGCGTGCTGCACGGCAGCGAACGAATGCAGGAGATCCTCAACGCCGGGCTTAACAGCGGCAAATTGATTGAAGGCCACGCGCGCGGTTTGAGCGGTCCGCAGTTGCAAGCCTATCTGGCCGCAGGCGTAACCTCCGATCATGAGCTGACCTCTGCTGCCGATGCTCTGGAGAAACTACGCTCTGGGCTGACGCTGGAGATCCGAGGTTCTCATCCTTATCTGTTGCCTGAAATTGTTGCGGCATTAAAATCGCTGCCGCATTTCTCCTCTCAAATCACTCTCTGCACTGATGATGTACCTCCCGATATGCTGCTGGAGAAAGGCGGCGTTATCGCCCTGCTCAATCTGCTGATTGAACACGGATTACCGGCTACCGATGCACTACGGATGGCTACGCTCAATGCCGCCATACGCTTGCAACGTAACGATCTGGGCCTGATTGCCGCAGGAAGGATCGCCGATCTGGTCGTCTTTGACTCCCTGGAACACCTCCAGGCCAGCCGGGTTTACGTTGCTGGCCAGTGTCTGGCAGAGCAAGGCAAAATGCTGGCTCCAGTACAAGCTACGCCAGGCGTATCCGCACCACGTGACACGCTCCATCTGCCACCATTGGCCGCAGATGATTTCATCATGCGGGTTGCGGCCATTCGTCACGGCCAGGCCACGTTGCGCCATATCAAAGGGGCACGTTTTACCCAATGGAATGAAACCACGGTAGAAGTGCGCGACGGCAAGGTACAGCTCCCGCCGGGATTCAGTCTGATTTGGGTACAGCATCGCCACGCCCGACACCCAGCCAAGCCTCAGTTGGCATTGCTGGAAGGTTGGGGCGAACTACGGGGGGCGATTGCCACCAGCTACTCTCATGATTCGCATAACCTGGTGGTGCTGGGCCGCGATCCTAATGACATGGCGCTGGCCGCTAACGCGCTGATCGCTACCGGCGGCGGCATGGCTCTCAGCCAGAACGGTGAAATATTGGCGCAGGTGGCCATGCCGATCGCCGGTATGCTTTCCGATCTTCCCGCCGCACAGCTGGCGCAGCAGTTTAAAAACCTGCGCGATCTGAGTGCCAAGGTTGCAGACTGGGAACCACCCTACCGGGTGTTCAAAGCGATTGAGGGCACCTGCCTGGCATGCAATGCCGGACCGCACCTGACGGATTTGGGCCTGACCGATGGCACAACACGCCAGATCGTTGATCCGCTGGTTGCCTGTTGGGAAACCCCGGCATAAATAATATATAGGTAAGGCATCGGCGGCTTGTCGGTGCTTTTTTTTGGGAGGGGAGAAAGCTAGAAATTGGTGGAGGCCCTGCCAGCTACATCCCGGCACACACGTCACTCGCTACGGCTGCTTCCTTCCGGATCTGACCGAGTTCACCAGTTAGTGTTGCGGGAGAACCAACAGGGCCCCCATTGACGGCTTCTTGAATTGCGAAGCGGTGGGCATTATCGGTGATGGCCAGGCAAATAGCAAGCCAACCGGGAGCAACCGCTGTTTTCTTACCCATCTCCCCCTATCGCGCACTCGTTTGGATTGGTTACCAAGCAGCAATGTTGCTAAATTGTCAGGAGCGAAATATTCGCCGCCTAACTCATCACGCAGGAAGAGAGCCATGCAACCAGAAGACGCAACCTTCAGCCAGCGCGTATTTCATATCCTGGCCGCCATTCCTCCTGGCAAGGTCACCACCTACGGCGAAGTTGCACGGCTGGCAGGCTCACCCCGGGCGGCACGCCAGGTTGGCGGCGTATTACGGCGTTTACCAGAGGGCAGCACCCTACCCTGGCACCGGGTCATTAACCGCCACGGGCAGATCTCACAGCAGGGTGAAGATTTTCAGCGCCAACGGCAGGCGTTACTGGCAGAGGGAATTATTTTCGGCCCGCAGAGCACGGTTGATTTTGAACTGTATGGCTGGCACGGGTAAAAAAAACAGCCTCTGGCCAGAGGCGCAAAGGCTGTCAGATGCAGGCACTGCTGCTTACGGAGCTGGGGTCGGAGTGACCTGAACCGGAACGTTTTGTACCGGTACCAGCAGCAGATCGGCCTGGGTCCCATTGCGGTTAATCACTTCCTGGATCGTGTCGGTGATAAACATCAACTGGCCATTCACCGTAATCGCCGCGCTCAGGATGATACGCGCATTAGGCTGAATGTCCGCAGGGTTATACGGTAGCGTAAAGCGGAACGGACTCTGCATACCCTCGGTACGTATCGCCTGCTGTGAAATCACTCGTGAAGGGGCATCAGCAAGTGATGCATCGGACAAGGTCACGGTCAGTACCGCATCCGGTGGCAGCGCGATACGCTGACGAATATTAACTGAGCCCTTGACCACCGGGCCTTGGATCTGCGTTTGCGAGGCCGCAGCGTTAGCCGTCTGCGTTGGCACATCCGCATTCTTGTGGGCACAGCCTGCCAGTGTGATCGTCAATGCAGCTGCTCCCCCTACCATTTGCCAGAGTTTCATGGGTCGGTCTCCTTTATTATTAGTTACATGTTAGTGGCTTAAACCACCACACTGATTAAACCTAGCACAAAATACTAACAACTGCCTATCGGACTAGACCTAAATAGCCCGAAGGGCTCATGACGCATGCCTCTGGCTGCAACAGCTTCCTCCGCCGAAATAACGCAATATATTGACGTCCTGCCATCATATTCAGCACACTGCGCAACATGATAACTAAAAGGATCGCCACTTTATGAGCCAGGCACTGCACAACCTCCTCGAACTGCTGAATTTGGAAAAAATTGAAGAAGGTTTATTTCGTGGCCAAAGCGAAGATCTGGGGTTACGCCAGGTCTTTGGCGGTCAGGTGGTCGGCCAGGCGCTGTATGCTGCCAAGCAAACCGTTCCTGCGGAGCGTATCGTTCACTCCTTCCACAGCTATTTCCTGCGCCCTGGGGATAGCAGCAAACCGATTGTTTATGACGTAGAAACCCTGCGCGACGGCAATAGTTTCAGCGCGCGGCGCGTTAGCGCCATTCAAAATGGCAAACCCATTTTCTATATGACGGCCTCTTTCCAAAGCCCCGAGCAGGGTTTTGAGCACCAAAACACCATGCCGGATGTTCCACCGCCGGAAGGATTGATGTCGGAGTCAGAAATTGCACAAAAGCTGTCGCATATGCTGCCGGAAAAGGTGCGCGACAAATTCATTGGCCCGAAGCCGATCGAAATGCGCCCGGTGAAATTCCACAACCCGTTGAAGGGCAGCGTGGAAGAGCCTTATCGCCATGTCTGGTTCCGCGCCAATGGCACCATGCCGGACGACCTGCGGATCCATCAGTATCTGCTTGGCTACGCCTCTGACTTCCACTTCCTGCTGACGGCGCTACAGCCGCATGGTGTCGGTTTCCTAGAGCCGGGAATGCAGGTGGCGACCATTGACCATTCAATGTGGTTCCACCGTCCGTTCCGCATGGACGATTGGCTGCTGTATGCGGTAGAAAGCACCTCAGCCTCAGGTGCCCGTGGCTTTGTGCGCGGCCAGTTCTACACCCGCGACGGTGTGCTGGTAGCCACGACTGTGCAAGAAGGCGTGATCCGCAAGCGCGATATTTAAATGAAAAAGGGGCGATGTTTCCATCGCCCCCTCAGGGTTTAATTCAACGTATTTTACTGGTTGTAAGCATTCTCGCCGTGGCTGTTCACATCCAGGCCTTCGCGTTCCTGCTCTTCCGGTACACGCAGCCCCACCACGGCCCCGGCGACCTTAAAGGCGATAAACGCGGCCACGCTTGACCACACCAGCGTCACAACAACGCTCATCAACTGGACCCATACCTGATGCCCCATGGTAACGCCATCGGCATAGCCCGTTCCGCCCAGTGATGAGGCGGTAAAGACACCGGTCAACAGACAGCCAACGATACCGCAAACCCCGTGCACACCAAACACATCGCAGGTGTCGTCTACTTTCAGCCATTTCTTCAGCGTAACCACGCCCCACAGACCAGCAATACCACCTACCAGGCCGATAATCAGCGCACCGCCTACACCCACGGTACCTGCCGCTGGCGTAATCGCAACCAGACCAGCGATACAGCCCGAGCAGGCTCCCAGCAGAGAAGGTTTGCCCCGTACGACCCACTCGGCAAAGGTCCAGGAGAGGATTGCACCGGCAGTGGCTATTACCGTATTGAGGAACGCCAGCGCTGCAATACCGTTGGCCGCACTGGCTGAACCGGCGTTGAAGCCAAACCAGCCGATATACAGGATCGAGGCTCCGGTAAATACCATCGGCAGGTTGTGTGGCTTGAAGGCCTCTTTACCATAGCCGGCACGTTTACCCAACAGATAGGCCCCCACCAGACCAGCGCTCGCGGCGTTGATATGCACCACGGTACCGCCCGCAAAATCCAACGCGCCGTCGGTTGCCAGGAAACCACCGCCCCAAACCATGTGCGCGATTGGCAAGTAGGAAATCGTGAACCAGATGGCGGCAAAAATAACCACCGCAGAGAAGCGGATGCGCTCAGCAAAGCCGCCCACCACCAATGCCACGGTAATGCAGGCGAAGGAGCACTGGAACGCCACGTGGATCATCTGGCTAAAGGTGCCGGTCAGGCTATCTATCCCGATCCCTTTGAGCATCACCGTCTGGAAACCACCGAAGAACGCGTTACCTTCGCTGAACGCCAGGCTGTAGCCGTAAATAACCCATAGCACACACACCAGGGCAAAGGTGACGGTCACCTGAGTCAACATTGAGAGGACGTTCTTCGAGCGCAACAGACCGCCGTAGAACAGCGCCACACCCGGTAAAGTCATAAACAGCACCAGCGCGGTGCAAATCATCATAAAGGCGTTGTCCGCCTTGTCTGCCACCGCCGGAGCGGCCAGAGCCAAAGAAGGAACCAGGGTTACCAAACTCAGGCCCAACGTGGATAACAGTCTTTTCATTATCAATCCATCCCCATTCAGTTGACTGAGCCTGCGATCACAGAGCCGCTTCGTCGGTTTCGCCGGTACGAATTCGAATCACACGTTGCAATTCGGCAACGAAAATTTTGCCGTCACCGATCTTGCCGGTGTAGGCCGCCTTGCTAATCACATCAACCACTTCATCCAGTTGGTCATCGGCAATAGCGATATCAATTTTGACCTTAGGTAAGAAATTGACGCTGTACTCTGCTCCGCGATAGAGCTCGGCATGACCCTTCTGGCGGCCAAAGCCTTTGACTTCGGTTACGGTCAGCCCCTGAATACCTACAGAGGATAAAGCTTCACGCACGTCCTCTAACTTGAATGGTTTGATCACCACGGTAACCAGCTTCATATTGCCTCTCCACGATTAAGCCCAAAAACTCACCCCCGGTACGAGTCATATAAAGCAAAGGCTGTGCCACAAATTATTTTTTATTTAAATTCAATTGATTATATAGAAATACCCACAACCAGAGGCCAGCACTGGACGAAAGCAGAGATCGCAGCCGGAAGATTGCGCACTTTTTTGGTGCATTACGCGTTGGGAAAGTGCAGTAGGAGGGAGTTGAAAAGCGCTATTGCCTGTTGGTGGTGCGGGCTCCTGGAGCGGAGCCCTTGCTTAAGACTATGCGGGCTGAGTTTCGTCGCGCGTCGTGGCTGCCAACTCTTCACCCACCAGCTGTAGCTGATACATCTGGTAGTAGCGGCCCTGTTGTGCCAACAACTGCTGATGGTTACCCTGCTCCACGGCATGACCGCGATGCAGTACCAGAATAGAGTCGGCATCCACAATGGTTGAAAGGCGGTGGGCGATCACCACCAGCGTCGTCTGCTCGCGGATCAGCCGTAAGGCGCGTTGGATCGCCTGTTCGGTGCCGGAATCTATATTGGCGGTCGCTTCATCCAGGATCAGGATCTGCGGTGCCTGGACCAGCACACGCGCCAAGGCCAACAACTGCTTCTGTCCTACGGACAGATTATTCCCCTGCTCCCCCAGGCGCGTATGGATGCCCTGTGGGAAGCTACGCACCAGTTCACCCAGTTGCACCGTTTCCAGCGCCTGCCAGACCGCCTCTTCACCGATAGAGCGACCAAGCGTGACGTTCGCCAGCACCGATTCCGCCATTACCACCGGATCTTGCTGCACCATGGCAATGCCTTGGCGCAGGGTACGATGTGAAAGGCTGGACAACGGGCGGCCATCCAGACGAATTTCCCCTTCGCTCAGCGGGTAATAGCCCATCAACAGGTTAGCCAGGGTGCTCTTTCCGCTGCCGGTATGACCCACCAGGGCAACAAAACCCCGTGACGGCACCTGCAACGAGATATGTTGCAGCACTTTTTTGTCGCTGCGGTAGGCAAAGCTCAGGTCGCTGATATCAATACGGCCGCTCGCCAACGGGCGATCGTCACTGCCATAGCTCTGCTGGCTGCGATCCATCAGCTCGAAAATACGCTCACCGGCCACCACGGCCTGCTGCAAAATCGATTGCTGGGCGGTCAGCTCAATCAACGGTTCGTTCAAACGGCCAAGATAGTTGATGAAGGCATACAGCACCCCCACGCCAATCGCGCCTTCACCGCTGAAGCCAAACAGCATCAACAGGCCACATAGCACCAAGGCAGAGAACAGGCTAAGCAGTGGCCGTAACAGAAAACCATCCAGGCGCAGCGTCTGCATCCGGGCGGTGTAATGCGAGCGGCTGGCCGCACTCATGCGCTCGCCAAAACGGATCTGCTGACGGAACTGCTGGATCACCCCCATGCCGCTGATCACTTCGTTGAAGCCATCGTTGATATCCGCCAGGTAGCTACGCATCCGCCGCACGATCGGCGTGCTGTAATATTGATAGGTCCCCATCACCACCATCACCGCCGGGAAAATGCAGATCGCCACCAGCGCCATGCGCCAGTCCAGGCTGAACATCGCCACCAGCATCGCCCCGATCAGCGCCGCACTTTTCAGTACCGTGGACACCACCATCACATACAGATCTTTGATCACCTCGGTATCGTTGGTCACCCGCGAGATCAATTGCCCAACAGGCTGGGTATCAAAGGCGCTCAGCGGTTGGCGCAGGGCTGCATCCATCACATCGGTGCGTAACCGTTGTACCACCCCGACCGCCACCCGATTAAACAGGATGGCCTGGAAATAGTGCAACGCCGCAGCAAGCAGTTCCAGCAGGATATAAGCCACCGCCAGGGAGCTGACGATCATCAGCGGCAGCTGTCCTTTGGCAACGTAGTTATCAATAAAGTAGCCGATCAGAATTGGCCCGGCGACTTCCGCCGCCGCCGCTACCCACAACATCAATACCGCCAATCCCAGGGGTTTACGATAAGGCGAGCCATAAGCCAGCAAACGTTTCAGCGTTGGCCACATAGTTTGTATCTTACTCATCGGCCAAAACCTCCTCGGAGCTATCAGGAGCCTCATCCAACGCCGCTTCCAATTGCTGATAACGATGCATGTCGCGATACCAGCCAGGCTCACTAGCCAATTTCCCATGCTGCCCGCGCTGTACCACCGAGCCGTGTTGCATCACCAGGATTTCGCTGGCTTCCGTCAGGGCCGAAAGGCGGTGCGCGCTGATGATCACCGTGCGGTTTTGCCCCCAACTGCGCAGGTTATGCAGGATCTGGTGTTCGGTGCGCCCATCCACCGCCGAGAGGGCATCGTCGAGGATTAGAATTTCCGCCTCCAGCAGTAGCGCCCGCGCGATGGAAATACGCTGTTTTTGGCCGCCAGAAAGCATCACGCCGCGCTCACCCACCTCGGTCTCGTAACCCTGAGGCAAACGCAGAATATCTTCATGCACGCTGGCCAGGCGCGCGGCCTGTTCAATCTGTTCCTGAGTGGCCGCCGGGTTGCCCAAGGCGATATTATTGGCCACGCTATCGGAGAACAGGAACGGCGTCTGGCTAACGACCGACAGGCGTGAACGCCACTCGTCGAGCTTGATCTGGGTGAGTGGCAAGCCGTGATAGCTGATATGGCCGTCATCAATATCAAACTGACGCTGGATCAACGAAAGCAACGTCGATTTACCCGAACCGGTAGGCCCACACAATCCCAACATTTGCCCCGGCTGCAACTGCAACGCCACGTCATGCAACGCGGGTTTACTGGTTTGCGGATAATGGAAGGCATTGATGTCCACAGTCAGGTTGCCGCGCCCGGCGGGCAGATCGAGTTGGCCATCCTTCACGGCCGGCGCCTCTTCCAGCAGGCTGCGGATACGGCTATAGGCGGCACTGCCGCGCTCGACGATGTTGAACATCCAGGCCAGCGCCAGCATCGGCCAAATCATCAGGCCGAGGTACATGACAAAGCTGGTCAGCTGCCCCAGCGTGAGGGAACCGTTAACCACCATCCAGCTACCGCCGCCGATCGCCAGCAGGTTAGCCGCACCGATAGCGATGTAAATCGTCGGATCAAAGCGCGCATCAATTCGCGCCACGTGCATATTCTTCGCGCCGGTTTGCGCTGCCACTTCGGCAAACTGGTTGGACTGATGATCCTCCAGGCCAAAAGCCTTGATCATACGGATGCTGGTCATGCTCTCCTGTGCCTGATCGTTAAGGCTGGAGAACGCGGCCTGCGCCGACTTGAAACGCTGGTGCAGCTGATCGCCATAGTATTTGATGACGATTGCCATGATCGGCATCGGGATCAGGGAAAGCAGGGTCAATTGCCAGCTGATCTGGGTGCTCATCACGATCAGCACCGCCAGCCCCATCACCAAAGAGTCCACCAGCGTCAGCACACCTTCACCGGCCGCAAACACTACGCGGTCAACGTCATTGGTCGCTCTGGCCATCAGATCGCCGGTACGGTGGCGCAGATAGAAGGCCGGGTTCTGGCGGCTGAGTTGGCGATAGAAGTTTTCCCGCAGTTCGACGGCCAGTTGGTAGGAAGCCCCAAACAGCAGCACTCGCCACACGTAGCGCAGCAGATAAACCACAATGGCGGTACCAATCATCAACCCCAGCCAGGCCATCAGTACCTTGTTGGACATCTGATCCTTGGTGACACCATCAACAATGATGCCAACCAGCTTAGGCGGCAGCAGTTGCAGGATGGCAATGGCAATCAGTAGCACCACGGCCCCGAGGTAGCGGCGCCACTCGCGGCGGAAATACCAGCCGATTTGAGCAAAGAGTCTCACGCAGTTTTATTCCAGACAGTATCCGACAAATTCCCGGCTGCAGCCCTGCAACCTTAACATTCAACAGTAGAGTGACGATTTCACTCTGGCACGGGTAGCGCCGTGGTGTATTTGATTTTTTCCATCGCGAAGCTGGAAGTGACATCAATCAGCCCCGGCACGCCGGTCACCAGGCGTTTATAGAAATTGTCATAGCTTTTCATGTCCGCTACCTCGACCTGCATCAGGTAATCATACTCCCCCGCCATACGGTAAAACGCCAACACTTCCGGCATCTGGGCGGTGAGATCGACAAATTTCTGATACCACTCGCTGCTGTGCTGCTGGGTTTTTATCAGCACAAACGCCGTCAGGCCAAGCCCGAGCTTTTCATTATCCAGCAGCGCGACACGCGCGCGAATGTAACCTTCATCTTCCAGCCTTTTTAGCCGTTTCCAGCAAGGCGTTGAGGTCAGATTCACCGCTTCGGCCAGCACTTGCAGCGATTGCGTACAGTCCTGTTGCAGCATGCACAACAGTTTACGGTCTGTTTTATCCAACATAAGGTGATTTCATAGAAAATATTTCTCCCATTAGGCGATTAAACAGGAAAAATGGCAATCCTTTTTTCTCGCTGAACCGCTATGCTACTGCATAAATTAAGACCCTATTTTGAGGCCAGATCATGACAAACGCTTGGGTAAAATATGCTATTGGTGAAATAGAAGCGGATTTCCAACGCTCCGCCGATACGCACTTGATCCGCTTGAACCTGCCGGAATTTCCCGGCATCTATCTTTACCTGAAAGATGAAAGCACCCATCCCACCGGCAGTCTGAAACACCGCCTGGCGCGTTCGCTGTTTCTTTATGGGCTCTGTAACGGTTGGATCAACCAGAACACGCCGATTATTGAAGCCTCATCGGGCAGCACGGCGGTATCTGAAGCCTATTTTGCTCGCCTGCTCGGCCTGCCGTTTATCGCGGTAATGCCTTCCTGCACGGCTAAACGTAAGGTCGAGCAAATCGCCTTTTACGGTGGCCGCAGCCATTTTGTCGATCATGCTGCCCAGATTTATGCGGTGTCAGATGAGTTGGCCAAAGAGCTAAACGGCCATTATATGGATCAGTTCACCTTTGCCGAACGCGCCACCGACTGGCGTGGTAACAACAATATCGCCGACAGCATTTTCCGCCAGATGGAGCGCGAACCGCACCCGGTTCCGAAACACATCGTGATGAGTGCAGGTACTGGCGGCACTTCGGCAACGCTTGGGCGCTACATTCGCTATCAAGGGCATGATACGCAACTGACCGTGGTCGATCCGGAAAACTCGGTGTTCTACGACTGCTTCCATCATGGCGATCGTACCCTCATCGGCAGCTGTGGCAGCCGCATCGAGGGGATTGGCCGCCCACGCGCCGAACCGTCGTTTATCCCTTCGGTGATCGATAACATGCTGCGCGTGCCTGATGCCGCCAGTATCGCCACCATTTATTGGCTGGAAAATATTCTTGGTCGCAAGGTTGGTGCTTCAACGGGGACCAACGTCTGGGGAGCACTGCAACTGGCCAAGCAGATGCGGGATAAAGGCGAGCAAGGTGCCATCGTCACCCTGCTATGCGACAGCGGTGAACGCTATCTGGATACCTATTACAACAGCGACTGGGTCAGCAACCATATCGGCGATCTGACGCATTACAGTACCCAACTGGCTAACTTGTTAGAAAAATAAGTTATTAAGTTATTAATGCGAAGTTCAGGGGATAAAAAAAGCCGGGTAGTCATACCCGGCCGGCTGTAATGCTAATACCTCAGAATTCGGGGGAATAGGTGAGGTGTGGTGAACGCAGCCAATGTTGTAAATAGTGAGCCACCGCCTGCTGTTCGCAGTGGCCGATAACCTGTAGTTGGGGCAGTAACGATTTCAACTGTGGCAGGGCATTGCCCATCACCACGCCGTGCCCGACTCCCGCCAGCATTTCCTTATCATTCATCGCATCGCCAAAGGCCATGCAATCAGCCAACGTCAGCCCCAGATGGCGGCTCAGCTTGTCCAATGCCGCACCCTTATTGCAACCCTTTGGCAGCACCTCGAGGCAATCATAGGCCGAGAAGCAGAGGTCGGCACGGGTGCCGAAATGTTCACTCAACTGTGCCTGCAGTTTGACCAGTTCTTCATGAGGGGCACAGAAACAGACTTTGCTGTTGCCAAACGCGGACAGACGACGCAAATCGGTGAGTTGGAAATGAAAGCCACTGAGATGATGTGCAGCCAGCATTTCCGGCACCGCGGTTTCGGTCAACCATCCCTCATCACGAAACACGTGCATGCTGGCAGAGGTGCGCCAGTGGGTATGCAACACCTCTTCGGCAATCTCAGCCGGTAAGTCGGTAGCATGCAGTTGCTGCCCTTGCTGATCATGGACGCGAGTACCGTTACCGGTGATCAGGTAACCTTGTAAACCCAGTTGCGCCATGATCGGCTGGGCATCGAGGTAATGCCGCCCGGTGGCAAAGGTCACCACCATTTCCCTGTCGATAAGCTGCTTTAACGCGCTCAGCGTTTCCGGCCCGACACGGTGATCGGGGGTCAGCAGGGTGCCGTCCATATCGAAAGCGGCCAGGCGATACATAGGAACCTCGTAAATGTGAGCACAATGGCAATCAACGCAGTATGGGGTGGTATTTGCGGAAGTAATAGTGAACAATTTGCCTAAACGCTTCCTGATTTATCTTTCATCACTTGTCCCCTTAGGATAACGCTATGCGCCTGGTTCATCGCCTCGGTCAGTATCAACGTTTGTACCACCAGCTAGGCAGCGCGCCGGTGGCGATCACGATCGGTGAATTAGCTGCGATCTTCTATTGTAGCGAGCGGCATGCACGCACTCTGGTGCAGCAGTTGCAGCAACAAGGCTGGCTAAGTTGGCAATCACAGGCCGGCAGGGGGAAACGCGCGCAGTTGCAGTGCCTGAAAACCCCCGATGAACTGCGGACCGCGCATCTCCAACGTTTACTGCAACTGGGCGATCATCAGGGGGCCTTGGAAATGGCGCAGCTGGCGCCACAGCATCTGCAAGAGTTGCTAAGCCCCCACCTCGGCGGCCAATGGCAGGAGGGCAGCCCTACGCTGCGTATCCCTTATTACCGCACATTGGAAAAGCTCGATCCGTTGACGCTAAGCGGCCGTGCGGAACAGCATCTGGTCGCGACCGTTTATGCCGGTTTGACGCGCTTCAATACCGGTTGCCCCGAGCCACAGCCCGATCTGGCCCATCATTGGCAGATTAGCGAAGACGGCCTGCGTTGGCAGTTCTTTCTGCGCAGCCAGCTGCGATGGCATAACGGCGAGGCCTTGACGGGCCAACAACTATTGCAAACCCTCAACGCCCTGCAACACCATCCGCGCAGTCAGCCATTATTGAGCAGCGTGGCGGCAATCAGCCTGCCGCATGCGCTATGCGTCCAGTTCGATCTGCAAATGCCCGATTATTGGCTGGCGCACCGGCTGGCGGAACTGCCCTGCCTGATGACACATCCAGAGTTACCGAGCCTCGGCGCAGGCCCGTTTAAGCTGGCACTAAACGAGCCGCATATGGTACGGCTGGAACAGCATCCTTACTACCATCTGCAACATCCTTATCTTGAAAGCATCGAATACTGGATCACGCCAGAGCTGCCAACCCGCAGTACCGACACCAGTTGCCAGCACCCGGTACGCATCACCATCGGCCAGCAGGAAGAACTGGCACAGGCGCGGCCGGTACAACGCAGTATGAGCCAAGGGTGGTGCTACCTGGCAATTAACCAGCGCCGTGGCGTACTGAGTGAGGCACAAGGGCAAAAGCTGCTGATGCTGATCCAGCGCTCAGGGCTGCTGGCCAGTTTGCCCATCCAGCAAGGCGTGATCATGCCAAGCCATGAAATGCTGCCGGGCTGGGCGATCCCTGAGCATGATGTCAGACAGGATGTTGAGCTGCCCCCTCGGTTGACGCTGCTGTACCATCCACCGATCGAACTAGAGAGCGTGACTCAGGCTTTGCAACAATTGCTGGCGGAGCATGGCTGCCAATTAGAGGTCCGCTATTATTCCGGCAAACGTTGGCAAAGTACCGAGCAGGTAGCCCAAGCCGATCTGTTGCTGGCCGATAACCTGATTGGTGAAGCTCCGGAAGCGACGTTAGAAAGCTGGCTACGTCGCGATTTGCTGTGGCAAGGGATTTTGCGAGAAGAGGATTGGCAATACCAACAGCGAACCCTGCAACAGATCCAGCAATGCCCAGCACCACTGCAACGCTACAGCCAGCTAAAAGCGTATTATCAACAGTTGATGGGGGCGGCGATCCTCACGCCCCTATTCAATTATCAGTATCAGGTCAGTGCCCCTCCCCGCATACAGGGCGTGATGCTCACCGCCTATGGCTGGTTTGATTTTTGCCAGGCTTGGCTGCCACCACCGCTGGATGATTAGGTTGCCCTACGCTGTGGCGAGCATTTCTGATAGCATCCCGCATGTGTGTTATGAAGCCCAATAGCGCCAGGTTCAGGCCAGTAACGCTGTAACCAGGGAGTAAAGGGCATAAACCGGCCGCCCGAATGTGCATCGGGAATGGCCCTAGCCAGAAGGTAGATTTATGAAACGCGCAGTCGTCGTTTTTAGCGGTGGACAAGACTCCACGACCTGCTTGATCCAGGCATTGCAACAGTATGATGAAGTTCACTGCATCACGTTCGATTACGGCCAGCGTCACCGCGCCGAAATCGAGGTGGCCCAGGCCCTATGCCAAACCTTGGGAGCCAAGGCGCATAAGGTTTTGGACGTTGGGTTGCTCAATGAGCTGGCCATCAGCAGCCTGACTCGCGATAACATTCCGGTCCCCACCTACGACAGCTCACAGACCGATGCCTTGCCAAGCACCTTTGTGCCTGGGCGCAACATCCTGTTCCTCACCCTGGCGGCGATTTATGCCTACCAGGTGGAAGCCGAAGCCGTGATCACCGGCGTGTGCGAGACGGATTTCTCGGGCTATCCGGATTGCCGCGACGAGTTTGTTAAGGCTCTGAATCAGGCCATCGTGCTGGGGATCGCCCGTGATATTCGCTTTGAAACTCCACTGATGTGGCTCAACAAGGCTGAGACCTGGGCGCTGGCGGACTATTATCAACAATTGGAACGTGTTCGCCATGAGACGCTCACCTGTTATAACGGCGTTCAAGGCGACGGTTGTGGTGAATGTGCGGCCTGCCACCTGCGCGCCAACGGATTGCAGCAGTATCAGCAGGACAAGGTCGGCGTGATGGCCAGCCTGAAGCGGAAAACCGGCTTGGTTTGAACTCGTTTATGGGCGGCGATAGCGTCGCCCAGTCAATCAGGCCTGCTGATCCTTTTGTTGTAGTGCCACCAGGTGTTCACGCAGTGCGCCTTCAATCGGCAGTGCCCGATGGGTTTTCAAATCGATACAGACAAAGGTCAGCGTCGCGTCGGCGACCACGGTCCCCTCCGGCTCCAGCAATACCTGCTGGCTCAGCACGCCGCTCTTGCCATTGAGTTGCAGCATCTGGCTATCGATGCGCAGCTTATCCCCCAATACGGCAGGCTTACGATAATTGATATTGATGTTCACCACGATAAACGCGATGTTATTTTGCGTCATCCAGTGGAAAGCATCCAGATCCTCCAGCCATTCCCAGCGCGCCTCCTCCAGGAATTCCAGATACCGGGCATTATTAACGTGTTGATAGACATCAAGATGATAGCCACGAACTTTGATATAAGTCTGCATAGTGAAACAACCGCTCCTGCTCTGGTGATAGCAAATTAATACCGGCATACCCGTTCAGTATTATCCCTCCTTGCTGGCAGCATGCTTGTACCGCAGGGCTTGGCAAAGAGTTTGCGATGGATGACTGGTATGACCTGTAAAATGTAGCAGAGCAGCGCGGCTGCGAGGGCACTTTGCCACGCAGCCGCGAGCGGGATCACATTTTCAGCCGATCACGATTTCTTTCCACCAGGGAGGGGCCGATCCCCGGCACCTCCTGTAGCTGGTCTATTTCGCTAAACGGCCCGTTCTGTTCGCGGTAGCGCACTATGGCCTCTGCCTTTTTCAGCCCTACGCCGTTCAACACGGTGGCTAGCGCCTCTGCATCTGCCTGGTTAATACTGACCTTGGCTTCACCTTCGCCTGGCGCTTCAGGGCTGACCTTAGGCGACACCACCGCGGCCTGTGGTTGCCCCTGAGAGGGTTTCTCTGCAGCAATGGCCGAGCTCCCTATCAGGCCAAACAGCGCCGCCGCCAAGAGTAGCTGGCGGATAACGGTAAAACGGATAATGGCTTTATTTTCGCTAAGTTGCATGCTGTATCCTCCTTGTGTTTGACAGCTTGGTTACCTTGCCGCAGCGGCGGAAGATCGGCAAATGGCAGAGTTTAAATGTGGAAAAGGCCGCGAAAGCGGCCTTTGAGTATTGCAAGCTGTTGCAAAGAAATGCGGTGCTTATTCCCGTCCACTGTAGGGAGGAATACGGGCGCAGCATGCTGCCCCCCTACAAAACCAGAGAGCGGAGATTACGGCTGTTGCTGCTCAGCGGCACCCATTTTGATCTTGGCTTCTTTGCGCAGGTTAGTCAGCAGGGCATCGAAGGTCACGCTAGCGCTCCCTTTCTCCATGTTGCTGACAAAGGTTTTCATTTCGTCTGCAGGCAGAGTGCCTGGCTTAACGCTATCCAGGGCAATCAACACCACGTTCCCTTGAGCATCCTGTGACATGCCGTAAACCACTTTACCGGCTTCCGGATGCGGCAGAGCGAATACGGCTTCCACCAGTTGACTGTCTTCCGGGGCACGCGCCATTTTCTGTACGCTGCCGAAGCTCAGACCAGCGGCTTTCATCGCCTCATCGCCTTTACCCTGCTTCAACTCAACCAGCAGTTTCTCACCCTGCAGCTTGGCTTCTTGCAGTGCCTTGTTGTGTTTGACCATCGCGGTTACGCGATCTTTCACTTTGTCGAAAGGTTCAATCCCTTCCGGCTGATGGGCCACAACGCGAACCACGAACGCACGGTCACCGTCAACGGTGATGACGTCAGAGTTGCTGCCTGGTGCGCCATTCTCGCCAATCAGTGAACCATCGAAGATGGCTTGCACAACCGGCTTGAAGTTCAACGCAGCAGGTACCGAGTCACGGGTAAACCATTCGGTGTTAGCCGCCTTGATACCCGCAGCTTCTTCCGCTGAGGCCAGGGACTCGTTATCGCTGGTCGCCGCCTCGCTGACTTTCTGCTGCAGCGCATAGTAGGCATCTACCGCTTTTTCCTGCTTGAGCTGCTTGGCGATAGCATCATGCACTTCGCTCAATGGTTTCACCAGCGCTGGCTTGATATCGTCCAGGCGCACGATCAGGTAACCCACTGAAGACTTCACTACGCCAGACAGTTGGCCTTTCTCGGTGAGGTTTGCCTGTTTCAGTTCGTCTGCCGTGGTGTCTGGTTCCATCCAGTCCATTTCGCCACCGGTACGGCGCGAGATGATGTCGGTAGATTTCTCTTTCGCCAACGCAGCGAAATCGCCACCGTTTTTCAGCTCTTCCAATACCGCTTTGGCGTCAGCTTCGGTTTTCAGCTGGATCACGCTGAATTTTTTGCGTTCCGGCTGGCCAAAGCTGCTCTGGTGCCCATCGTAATAGGCGCTGATATCCGCTTCGGTAACGGTCACAGTATCCTGCAATGCCGCGGCATCCAGCGGGATAAAGCTCACTTTCACCTTCTCTGGCGCGATGAAGCTGTTTTTATTCTGCTCGAAGAAGGCCTTCAGCTCTTCGTCGGTGACGGTTTGCTTGGCCATCATGGCATTGAGATCGATCGTCGCCAGACGCACGTCGCGCTCTTGCAGAACCAGGGCAACCATAGACTGTGCTTCGCTTGGTGGGACGATATCGGAACCGCCGAAGCCCTGGATCATCTGCTGGTTGATTAACCGCTGGCGTGTGTATTGCGCATATTGATCGGCGCTAAAGCCCGAACGGGTAATCAGGTCGAGATATTTGGCGTTGTCGAACTTGCCGTCCGTCTGGAAATAGCTTTCTTGACGGATGGCCTCTTTCACCTGATCGTCACTGGCGCTCAGGCCCAGTGTCTTCGCGTACTGGTCTAGCAGCGACTTGTCGATCAGTTGAGACAGCACCTGCTGGCGCATCTGCTGCATGTAGCCTTCGTTGCCAGCCATGGCAGAGAAACGGTCACCCAGTTCCTGCTGCATACGGCTACGTTCACTCTGGAAAGCCTGTTCCAGCTGGGCGCGTTCGATCACCTGGCCATTTACTTTCGCAGCGTAATCGCCGGCACTTCCCTGATAGCTGACCACTCCAGTCAAAAGAAATGACAAGATAATCAGCCCCAGGATGATTTTTAGCACGACGTGGTTAGCAGCCGCGCGTAAATTGTCCATCATAGTGTGACAACACTCCGCTGTGATGTGGATTAACAACCCTTGTGCAGGCGCGTTCCCTGCGACAAAAATAAAAAAAGCGCATCAACCTGATGCGCCTTATATCTTACCTTACCAATACCGCTGCGTCAGGTGATTGTTTACCGGCGACGCGATGCGATTAAACGCCGTAATCAGTTTACTGCGTCTTTCAGAGCTTTCCCTGCACGGAAAGCCGGAACTTTGGCTGCCGCGATTTTGATCTCTTTACCCGTTTGCGGGTTACGGCCGGTACGAGCTGAACGCTCACGCACGGTGAAAGAACCGAAACCAACCAGAGCCACGTCATCCCCTTCTTTCAAGGAATCGGTAACGGAAGCAATAATGGCGTCCAAAGCACGCCCTGCTGCCGCTTTAGAAATATCAGCACCCGCGGCAATTTTGTCGATCAGTTGTGACTTATTCACTCTATCATCCCCTCTAGAATTCAAAACGTCGCACCGAAAAAATCCCTACGGTTACGACAGCGCTGCTGTTATATCAATCCCGTCGTGCCTTGGCAAGCCACCAAACGGCAGCGAAACACGAGCCGACAGGGATCTAACTTAGCGGCACAAAAAAATACTGGCAAGTCCGAATTGGCTTGCCAGCATGAGTTTTATCAATGGTTTTTGCTATACGTCACTATTTTACCGCTACCGGCTGTGCGCCGAAGGCCGGATTAACCAGTGCGATGTTCAAAACTTCATCGATCCGCTGTACCGGATGGATCTCCAGATCGGCAATGACGTTGTCCGGGATCTCTTCCAAATCGCGCTTGTTCTCGTAAGGGATCAGCACGGTTTTGATACCGCCACGGTGTGCCGCCAGCAGCTTCTCTTTCAGGCCGCCAATCGGCAACACATGACCACGCAAGGTGATCTCGCCGGTCATCGCCACATCGGCGCGCACCGGGTTGCCTGTCAGGCAGGAAACCAGCGCGGTACACATGGCAATACCGGCGCTTGGGCCGTCTTTCGGCGTCGCCCCTTCGGGCACGTGGACGTGGATATCACGTTTTTCATAGAAATCGGCGTTGATGCCCAACTTCTCTGCACGTGCACGTACCACGGTCAACGCGGCCTGGATCGACTCCTGCATTACTTCACCCAAAGAACCGGTGTAGGTCAGCTTGCCTTTGCCCGGTACGCAGGCAGTTTCGATGGTCAGCAGATCGCCGCCCACTTCCGTCCACGCCAGCCCGGTTACCTGGCCTACGCGGTTTTCGGTGTCTGCACGGCCGTAATCAACACGCTGAACGCCCAGATAGTCCTTGAGGTTCTCGCCGTTGATCTCGATGTGTTTGAGCTTCTTGTCCATCAGCAGCGACTTGACCGCTTTACGGCACAGCTTGGAAATTTCACGCTCCAGGCTACGCACCCCGGCTTCACGGGTGTAATAGCGGATGATGCCGATAATGGCACTGTCATCTACCGTCAATTCACCTTTCTTCAACGCGTTGCGTTCAAGCTGCTTCGGCAACAGGTGCTGTTTGGCGATGTTCAGCTTTTCGTCTTCGGTGTAGCCAGAAAGACGGATCACTTCCATACGGTCCAGCAGCGGTGCCGGGATGTTCATCGAGTTCGAGGTCGCTACGAACATCACGTCGGACAGATCGTAATCCACTTCCAGATAGTGATCGTTAAACGCCACGTTCTGTTCCGGATCCAGCACTTCCAGCAGGGCTGAAGCCGGATCGCCACGCATGTCGGATGACATCTTGTCGATCTCATCGAGCAGGAACAGCGGGTTTTTCACCCCAACCTTGGCCATTTTCTGGATCAGTTTACCCGGCATGGAGCCGATGTAAGTCCGGCGGTGACCGCGAATCTCTGCTTCGTCACGTACGCCGCCCAGCGCCATACGGACATATTGGCGGCCGGTCGCGCGAGCGATCGACTGCCCCAGCGAGGTTTTACCCACGCCAGGAGGCCCTACCAGACACAGGATCGGCCCCTTGATTTTGCTGACGCGGCTCTGCACTGCAAGATACTCAAGGATGCGGTCTTTGACGCGTTCCAGGCCGTAGTGATCGGTATCGAGCACTTCCTGCGCCTTGAGCAGGTCTTTTTTCACCTTGCTGCGCGCATTCCACGGCACCTGGATCATCCAGTCGATATAGCCACGCACGACGGTCGCTTCCGCAGACATCGGCGACATCATTTTCAGCTTTTGCAGTTCCGCTTCGGTTTTCTCACGCGCTTCTTTCGGCATTTTGGCCGCTTCGATCTTGCGCTTCAACGCCTCGTGTTCATCCGGCGTGTCGTCCATCTCGCCCAGTTCTTTCTGAATCGCCTTCATCTGCTCATTCAGATAGTACTCGCGCTGGCTCTTTTCCATCTGTTTCTTGACGCGGTTACGGATGCGCTTCTCAACCTGTAGCAGGTCAATTTCCGACTCCATCATCGCCATCAGGTACTCAAGACGCTCGGTGATATCGAACATTTCCAGCACCGACTGCTTGTCGCTGAGCTTCAGCGGCATATGCGCAGCGATGGTATCCGCCAGGCGTGCAGCGTCGTCGATGCTGTTCAATGACGTCAGCACCTCCGGTGGAATTTTTTTGTTCAGCTTGATGTAGCCTTCAAACTGATTGATCGCCGTGCGCACCAGGACTTCCTGCTCACGCTCGTCGATAGCCGGTGATTCAAGATATTCAGCCTGGGCAGCGAAGTGTTCGCCGCTGTCGGAAAGCGTGGTAATACGCGCACGCTGTAAACCTTCGACCAGCACCTTGACCGTGCCGTCCGGCAGTTTCAGCATCTGTAAAATCGATGCAACGGTACCGACCGAGAACAGATCGTTAATGCCAGGTTCATCCGTCGAGGCCTCTTTCTGCGCCACCAGCATGATCTTTTTATCGTGATCCATTGCGGCTTCGAGGCACCGAATCGATTTTTCCCGGCCAACAAACAACGGGATCACCATGTGCGGATAAACCACCACGTCGCGCAATGGCAACACGGGGATTTCAATGCGTTCGGAACGCTCAGGGTTCATAGAGCTCTCTCTTAGTTTAATTTCCGCCAGGATTAGGGGGATCTCATGAGACGCCAGCATCAAACGTTTCACAAAATCTGGATTATGAGTATATGGGGATGAATCTCTGACATTCAACGGTAACAATGTAGAGAAAAAGAAAAGGGGGATAAAATCCCCCTTTTACGATTAACTTTCTGGTTTGACTGGCTAATTATTCGCCAGAAGCCTGCGCTTCCGGTTTGCCGTAAATCAATAACGGCTTGGATTGGCCAGCGATCACCGATTCGTCGATCACCACTTTATCTACGCTTTCAAGCGACGGCAGATCGTACATGGTGTCCAGCAGCGCGCCTTCGACAATCGAACGCAGACCACGGGCACCCGTCTTACGCGTCATGGCCTTCTTGGCGATGGCGTTCAGCGCTTCCTCACGGAATTCCAGATCGACCCCTTCCAGATTGAACAACGCCTGATATTGCTTGGTCAGGGCGTTTTTCGGCTCTTTCAGGATCTGGATCAGTGCCTCTTCGCTCAGTTCGCTGAGGGTGGCAACCACCGGCAGACGACCGATGAATTCCGGGATCAGGCCAAATTTGATCAAGTCTTCCGGCTCTGCCTGCAACAGCAGTTCGCCTTCGGTGGCTTTTTCAGATTCACCCTTCACCGTGGCACCAAAACCGATACCGGAACCGGTGTTAACACGCTGGCCAATCACCTTATCCAGGCCGGCAAACGCACCGCCACAGATAAACAGGATCTTGGAGGTGTCCACCTGCAGGAATTCCTGCTGCGGATGTTTACGCCCACCCTGTGGTGGAACCGCCGCAATCGTGCCTTCGATCAGCTTCAGCAGCGCCTGCTGCACGCCTTCGCCCGAAACGTCACGGGTGATGGACGGGTTGTCTGACTTACGTGAAATCTTGTCAATTTCATCGATATAGACGATGCCGCGTTGGGCTTTCTGCACGTCATAGTCGCATTTCTGCAACAGTTTCTGGATGATGTTTTCCACGTCCTCACCCACGTAACCGGCTTCGGTCAACGTCGTGGCATCGGCCATGGTGAAAGGCACATCCAGGAAACGTGCCAGCGTTTCTGCCAGCAAGGTTTTGCCGCTACCGGTTGGGCCGATCAACAAAATATTGCTTTTGCCCAGTTCGATGCCATTGCTGGTATCGCCGTTACGCAGGCGTTTGTAGTGGTTATAGACCGCCACCGCCAGCACTTTTTTCGCCTGTTCCTGGCCGATAACATAATCGTCCAGGTGGTGACGAATTTCGTGCGGTGTCGGCAATGAATTACGCTCGCGATGCGGCGCAACTTCTTTAATCTCTTCGCGAATAATGTCGTTACACAGATCAACACATTCATCGCAGATATACACTGACGGACCGGCAATCAGCTTACGCACTTCATGCTGGCTTTTGCCGCAGAAAGAGCAGTACAGCAACTTTCCTGAACCGTCTTTGCGCTTATCTGTCATGAGTCAAACCTCTTCTTTTGTCTTTGTCCCGCACCATTACGCGGCGACAATGCGCCCAAACTTTATACCGGGAACGCCGATAACGCTGTTTAAAGCGAGCCAGGCTCGCTCTGAATACTATAGCCTATCGGCCCGCAAGCCGCGCGCTACCCATAACCCTTCAGGCGGCAGGTACGCTCTACAGCTTGCGGCCCTTTGGGTATAGTTTTAGCTGCGGTGCGTCAGAATGCTGTCGACCAGACCGTATTCTACCGATTCTTCCGCCGTCATGAAGCGGTCACGTTCGGTATCACGTTCGATCTGCTCCAGCGATTGGCCGGTATGTTGTGCCATCAGCTCATTCATCCGAGCCTTCACCTTCAGGATCTCACGCGCATGGATTTCAATATCCGTTGCCTGGCCCTGGTAGCCGCCCAGCGGCTGGTGGATCATCACTCTGGAGTTTGGCAGGCAGAAACGCTTGCCCTTGGTGCCTGCCGTCAGCAAGAACGACCCCATGGAACACGCCTGCCCCATACAGATGGTGCTGACGTCCGGTTTGATAAACTGCATGGTGTCATAGATTGACATACCCGCCGTGATCACGCCGCCCGGTGAGTTGATATACAGGAAAATATCTTTTTCTGGGCTTTCTGCCTCGAGGAACAACATCTGCGCCACGATCAGATTAGCCATATGATCTTCAACCTGGCCGGTCAGGAAGATAATGCGCTCTTTCAGCAGGCGGGAATAAATATCGTAAGAACGCTCCCCGCGCGAAGTCTGCTCTACCACCATCGGCACCAGTGCCATGTTAGGTGCAAATTGGTCTCGTTCGCCACTGTATGACATTACCGTCTCCTAATAGAAATTGCCTTGGCGCCATTGTCTGTCGATTCTACTTGAGAACGGCCATCATGACTACGTTCAAGCCATCGACAGGCTCCACACTGATTTGACGGCGCTATCATTCCGCCAGGCGGATAAAGCGGCCCATACTGTTGTAGGAATTGGGGGGTCACAGAGCGAATTTCAAGCCCGGTGAACAATTTCACCAACATCCCTGTGTGGCAGGCAAGGTCACAACCACTGGCCTTCCGCTACCGCCACTCATCCTCGTCCCAATAAATATAGTGCATATTGCCACAGTTAAGCCGAGATTAATCAGTCACGTGGCAAAAGAAAAGCCCGTAACCAAAGTTACGGGCCTTGTAAGGAACTCCCTGCTACGGCAATGGACCTGCCATCAGGCCGTTCCTGGCATCAACCAGCATTAAGCTTGTTGAGTCTGGTTCATCAGCTCGCTGAAGGTAGTGGCTTTTTCGGTCACTTTCGCTTTAGCCAGCAGGGCTTCTACCGCTTGTTCTTCCAGAGCAACGTTACGCATGTTGTTCATCAGCTCTTTATTTTTGCTATAGAACTCAACAACTTCGCTCGGATCTTCGTAGGCGGAAGCCATTTCTTCGATCAGGGTCTTAACGCGCTCTTCATCGGCTTTCAGATCGTTGGTGCTGATCACTTCGCCCAACAGCAGGCCGACCACAACGCGACGTTTGGCTTGCTCTTCGAACAGTTCGCGTGGCAGTTCCAACGCTTGCTTCTCGTTGCCACCAAAACGCTGTGCAGCCTGACGACGCAGAACGTCGACTTCGCCGTCGATCAGTGCCGCTGGCACGTCGATTTCGTTAGCGTTGACCAGACCGTCGATAGCCTGAGTCTTGATGCGGTTACGCACGGCGCCTTTCAGTTCGCGCTCCATGTTTTTACGCACTTCGGTACGCAGACCGGCGAGAGAACCATCAGCCACGCCGAAACGCTTGATGAACTCTTCAGTCAGTTCTGGCAGCTCGCGCTGTTCAACTTTCTTCAGCACGATAGCGAACTTGGCCGCTTTCCCTTTCAGGTTTTCTGCGTGGTAATCTTCTGGGAAGTTGACGTCGATGGTGAACTCTTCACCGGCTTTATGACCCACCAGACCTTCTTCGAAGCCTGGGATCATGCGGCCCTGGCCCATAGCCAGAACGAAATCGGCAGCTTTACCGCCTTCAAACTCTTCACCGTCGATAGAGCCGGTGAAGTCAACGGTCACGCGGTCTTCAGCAGTGGCTGCGCCGTCGGTGTCTTTCCAGGTCGCTTGCTGCTTACGCAGAGTTTCCAACATGGTATCAACATCGGCGTCGTTAACTTCAACTACAGGTTTTTCAACCTCGATGCTTTCCAGGCCTTTCAGCTCAACTTCTGGATAGACTTCGAATTCCACGGTGAAAGCGAAATCTTCGCCTTCTTTATACTCGCCCGGTACGTAGTTTGGTGCACCGGCCGGGTTGATTTTCTCTTTGATGATCGCGTCAACAAAGTTGCGCTGCATCAGATCGCCCAGCACGTCCTGACGGACGGAGGCGCCATAACGCTGTTCGACGATGTTCATTGGCACTTTGCCTTTACGGAAACCGTCGATACGTACGCTTTTAGCTGCGTTGATCAGCTCTTTCTTTACTGCCTGATTGATAACATCAGCGGGTACAGTAATAGAGAGACGGCGCCCAAGGCCTTGAGTGGTTTCTACTGAAACTTGCATCTTGTTACCTCAAAAAAATCACAGTGCTCGGTCAA
>Ga0308166_1000077_pt1 | contig 224024 bp, 204 predicted proteins | sample PhyCR2_2_FD_202137 | JGI IMG/M metagenome (GOLD analysis project Ga0308166, IMG submission 202137) | Phyllosphere microbial communities from UC Gill Tract Community Farm, Albany, California, United States - DLSLCC.R2 | ecosystem: Host-associated > Plants > Phyllosphere > Unclassified | place...
CCAGTGGTGAATTTTCCAAAACCTTTTCTGCAAAGATCTTTTCTGATCCGTATACGGATGTAGCATTTCCTAGTGGATTTGGAACAATAGCCCCATTTTGAGTTCCTGATTGAGGAATAGGAAGATAGTCTTTGGTTTGTCTTCCAAAAGCATCGTATTCTATAGGAGTAACAACGTCTCTTCCCAGTGGAGAGGCTTTTACATTGACAGTTTGCTTAGGTCTTCCGAGGCCATCAAAATACTGAACAGTTTCTGAAGACTTTGTCGGTGTGGTTCCACTATAATCCAGATATGTTTTCGTCTGGATATAGTTTTCGGTATTAGGCAGCTGGGTGAGCTGGGCATCCATTAAGTTTGACAGGAATAATGCTCCTATCGGTATTAATATTTTTTTCATCGTTTGTTAGTTTTTGTAGTTGTATTTGAATTCTTTCACAATTTTGTATACCGGATTTCCAGCAGCATCCTTATCCAGCTGTTTCACTTCTTTCAATCGATTAGCTATGTCGTAAACATATATTTCTCTGATTCCTGAAGGCGGGGTGATGCTTTTTACTCCAATTAGCGGATCATAAGTATAGGTACTGATCTGATAATTTGCCAATGCAGAATTGATCCTAAACAAGTCTAAAGCAGAGATAAGTGACTGCTCCGATGTATCAGTTCCCGTTTGGGCATCATTGTCTGAGGCGCTAACAATATTATCAATCAATGACTGAGTGATATCTGAAAGTTTGGCACCTTCTATTTTGGCGATAGGCTGGGTTTTGTTGTATCCCCAGATTACCGTTACAGAAATACCTGATTTTGTAGTATATTGCTGTAGGTTGCCTTTCTCATCATACTTATCATATATTGCTACGGTTTCTGAAGCATTATCTAAATTGTAAGACTTTACTGAGCTTGGAAATAAGTTGCTGGAATCATCATATCTTACTTCTATTTTTGAAATCATTTTTCCACTATCATTAATATCCTTTTTTTTGATAGTTTCTATTTCTAATGGATCATCAATGATATTATTATTGATCAATTTCACAATTCCCTTATCTTCAGAATTTTTGTAATTAATTTCGATAACTTCAGAACCCGATGTCTTTTTTGTTTTTTTAAGTTGATTTTTATTTGTCTCATAGACATATTGTTCATCATTTTGCACGATTCCTTGATCATAATAATTCTTTTTAATTGTACCTGTTAAGTTAACTTGATTACTAATTAAGTAGGATTCTGCCTGAAATGCACATCCTGGATCTGTACTATAACCTGGTTCTTGATTTACTCCAGTACTTTTATATAAAGTGTTGCTTAGTTTTAGCTTTGTCTTTTCATAGTAATCATAAGTGTTAAAAACTTCATAAACAGGTGATGCAGAACCTTCTTTAAAATATCCTTCGTATGTTAAATTACCCCTACGACTGCTATAATCTTCTACATTCTTAAAGGGAAATTTATATTTTTTTAACACATTTAGTTCATTTGCTGTTAATGAACATCCATTAGGGTTTATAACTGGCAGGTTATCTGGGAAATCACTTATATTACTATATTTTTTTACTTTTTTACCTTTCCCAGTTTCAATTTCTTCTATTCTTGAGTAACCAACGATTCCATCTTTATTAAATTCTAAAGGGAGATCATAAGATGTAACTACTGTTGTTTGAGTTGGAATAGGCGGTTTAAAATAATTGATTTGTCCAGATGAGATACCATTTTCATTTTTGTAAGAATATTCCACTTGACGGGCTAAAACATTATTGTTCCCATAGTATTTCATTTTTTTCACTCTTGCACTCCCTGTTTTGTAAACATTCCCTAGGTATTCAAAGTCATCATTTTCATATTCAATATTAAGGCTTCCTTGAGTAGGATATATAATACGGCTTAATAGACCTATAAGTGACTTTTCATTAGGCGTTTTATCAATTTCACCAACTGTACTGTAATTAGTAATACCATTCAATTTAAACGGTAAAAAATTATCTTTTGTGAGATCGGGGTAATAGTACATTTTAGACATCGGGTAATACTTCTCATATCGATGTGTTATTACTTCTGTGATATTCAGTGGAATATCTGAGCTGTTATCATTAAAATATCCCTGATAATCTGTTTTGGAAGAATATCTTTTTGGGAATGCATTATCGGAATTATTAATTCCATAATTAAATTTGTATTCTCCATTATTAGAGTCGACAATTTTATCTAATCGTAATCTTAGGCAATTATAATTATCAGAACAATTGGAATCTTTGGGTAAAAAATAAGAATAATAAAAATCAACAATTTTGATAACCTTTCCACTTTTATCTGTAATCTGAATTTTGGTTAAAGATTTATCATCATAATCTTGCCTTGTGGTATAATAAAAATCAACACTTCCTTCCTCAAAATTTATTTTCTTTAATCTTTTGCTTCCTTTATTAGTTGTGTAAATAACATCTGTATAACTAACATCCGTTGCTCCATACCAGTTAGGAGTAGGAGCTGTTCCTTCCTTAAACCAGCTTGAAGTTAATCCCAAATGTCCAAAACCATTATCAGATCTCTGTATTATGGGGTTTTCATAACTAATAGTATAGTTTTCATATACATATTCTATTTTTTTTTGAGTAGTTGGGGATTTTATATAATCCAAATACCATGTATTTGTTCTATCCTCATCCAGACTTCCCATCGGAACTCTGAGACCATTACTACCATCATTCCATGGTGAAGGTTTCGTCAAAAACACTCCACTTGGGTCAATAAAACTATATTCATATCCTTTGCCATTGTAAAGTTTAATTTTTTGAAAAGCATTTGCAGGGTTTCCTTGTATCTGATTTAATCCTCCGTTACCTTTAATTAAAGGTTCCATTTTATATGAGTTAACATCAAGAAATTTAGGTATATATCGGTATACGCTAATACCGCAATCATTTTGAGGACAGATGGTTGGATCTTTTTGTAAATAGAATTTTGTCTTTAATCCAGGTGCATTGACGATATAGGAATCGGGAGCAGAGTCGATTTTAAAATCTGGATGCATAGAATAATATATATCGTTTGTAAAATACCCTTTTACTGTTCTCATACCTACAGGGAGGGCTGGCTCAAATTGATCATGAGGATCTAGTAAAAATTGTCCTTCATCATAACTAAAGTCTTCTATATCATTTATATGTTTTGATATGTTTCCATTTGCTATCAGCATCCAACCCAGACCTACATTTGATGCAATTTCAGAGACTTTATTTCCTTTAGTATTATATGTAAGTTTAATTGGAATTTCCAGATCGTTTAGCTTAATACTATAAATTGGAACTTCTATATTAGTTCCTCCAACAAATTGAATATCAAGGAAGTCATTATATCGTAAAAATCTTGTTAATTCAGGAGTTGTAACATTAGGTATATTTTTATTAATTATATCTTTTAAGTCAGTTTGTGCTTTTGCCATCGATAATGTTATTAATAGCAATGTTATAGCAATATATTTTTTTTTCATTTCTATTCAATTTATTTCTTGATTAGTTTAGCATTAGCCGTTTTACCAGCATCCGTTTTTATTGTCACCAGATAAGCCCCCTGAATCAGATTCTGGGTGTTTATTTTGGTCACTTTATTTTTTGTTTTCAAGCTCTGAAGCTGCCTTCCTCCCATATCATACAGCATAATATCAGCTTCCTTGAAATCAAAGCCTATTTCTGCATAAGCATAATCTGAAACAGGATTCGGATAGATCTTGATGTCCTGCTTTTCAATTAACTGGTCAAGCTGTTTATCTCCCAGCTTTACAATCTTCCAGTTCTCTTTTCCAAGCTCCTCTGCGCTGGTTCCTGCTAGAATGATAGAGCCATCCCTATTCAGTTTTATATCCGATAATCTTTCTTCTCTTTTTCTGGATTCCCCTTTTACGTGTTTTCTCCATTTTTCATTACCATCCTGATCCAGATAAAGCATCCAGAAGGTTTCATCATCTGTATGTATCTTTCCTTCTGCCTGGGTGTAGCCGCCCAAAAGAATTCCTTTGGAAGATTTATCATCCGCTGAATGAAGTACGCTGGTTCCCATCAGAATATCCCTGTTTCCGAAATTGTAGGATTTCTGCCAAAGCTCTTCGCCTCTTTCATTTAAGGAAATTAGCCACAGGTCTGTTCCTTCTTCAATTCCTACCGATTTGTTTCCTGATCTTTCGGATCTGGATTCTCCGCCAATTAAATATCCTGTTGATGTTAAAGCAAGAGTTCTTATATGATCATCCGATTTTCCTCCAAAGCTCTTTTCCCATTCTACTTTTCCTTCTTTTGAAAGTTTGATAATATAATAATCACCCTCACCAAAGTTTTCAGTTTTCTTAGAACCTCCTGCATTGCTTCTTGAATAGACTCCTAACAAAGCTCCTCCATCTTTAGTAGGAATCATTTTTTCCACTTCGTCTAATCCTTTTCCTCCTAAAATTAACTGGGAGATTTCTTTTCCATCCTTATCAAGTTTTACAATTAAAACATCTTTTGAACCATATCCTTTGGATGAGTTCTGTACGTTTCCAGCTACAAAAAATCCTAAATCTGTACTTTGAATCACAGATCTTGCTTCTTCATCGGAAGAAGTTCCTAATGTTTTCTGCCATAGTTCATCGCCAAATTCATTAAGCCTAATAAGCCATATGTCTGATCCACCTTTGGAGTCTTCTTTTTTATCTAAACCTTTTCCCGAATAAGAAGTGCCGGCAACAAGAAATCCTCCCTCTTGGGTAGCTACAGAAGCTGACAGGTAATCATGATTCTGACCTGAAAAGTATTTCTCCCAGACTTCTTCTCCCTGCTGGTTTAATTTGATTAAATGGAAATCGTAACCACCATTCTGCTTACTGCCTTCTGCCTGAAGCTTACTGCTCTGAATACTGCTTCCTGTTATTAAGTATTGACCATCAATAGTTGTAGTGATCTGGCTTAGGAAATCCTGAGTATTGGATTTGATATCTTTCTGCCACAATACTTCTTGGGCAGACAGCCCCAGAACTGCACATAGAATACATGCACCAGAGTAAATTTTCTTCATCTGTTTGTGTATTTAGTTAATAGTTAGTTTTTAATTTCGGGCAAATTTAACATTTTTTAACACATATACAAATCTCATTGCAGAGATTTAACAGAGGTTTTCTCACTTACGTGTGTTTTTATAATGTTTCAAATGATTAATGGTGTAAAGGTATCGACGGAAAGCAACAAAACTTGTCGCATAAAATAAAAAGGGCCAACCCCCGAAAGGATCAGCCCAAAACATTAACTGTTTACTGAGAATTATGATGTTTTATTTCCAGCCACCGCCTAAGCTCTTGTAAATATCTACAACGGTACTCAGCTGTTTCTGTTTAGCTTCAATCAGCTCCAGTTTTGCATCCAGAGCATCTCTCTGGTTCAAAAGAACTTCAAGATAATCTGCTCTTGAATTCCTGAATAATTGGTTTGCAATATCAATAGACTGGTCTAAAGCTTTGGTTTCCTGTGATTTTAACTGATAATACTGGTCTATATTTTTAACCTTTGACATAAGGTTGGCTACATCCAGATAAGCATTCAAGATCGTTTTGTCATATTCATACAGAGATTGTATCTGTCTCGCATCAGCCGTCTGGAAATTGGCTTTGATCGCACTTTTGTTGATCAGCGGACCAGCCAGTTCACCAGCAAGACTTGTAGCAATAGATTCCGGCAATTTAACCAGATAAGAAGGTTTGAAAGCTTCCAATCCCAGGGTTGCAGAAATTTCCAGTGACGGATAAAACTCCTTTCTGGCAGCTTCTACATCCAGCTTTGATGCTTTTAATTCTAATTCTGCCTGTTTAATATCCGGACGGTTCGCCAATAACTGGGACGGAATTCCTGTATACACTGTTTGAGGCACTGTAGACATAAAACTTTCTTTCTTTCTCACAATGGGCTGCGGATATCTCCCCAGAAGAGCATTGATCTGGTTTTCTTTTTCCGTAATATTCTGACGGATGGTGTATTCTGCCGCTTTTGACTTTGCCAGCTCAGCTTCAAACTTTTTCACAGCCAGTTCGGTGGCGGCAGCAGCTTCTTTCTGAATTTTGGAAATTTCCAGGGCTCTTTGCTGCAGTTTAATGTACTGTTGAATAATATCTAATTGGTTGTCCAGAGCAAGCAGTTCATAATAATTATCTGCCACTTCCTCAATAAGGTTGGACAATACGAAATTTTTCCCTTCTACGGTAGAAAGATAATGAGCAACAGCTGCTTCTTTCTCGGTCCTGAGCTTTTTCCAGATATCGATTTCCCAGTTTGCCATCAGGCCTCCTTCAAAATTACCCAGCGGATCCGGCATTTCTTTTCCAGGTTCTATTTCTGTAGTAGCATCACCTGCTCCTTCGCTTGTATAACGGCCGGATTTTTTCACTCCGGCTCCTATTCCTGCTGCAACAGTAGGCGTTAATCTTCCTTTTTTAGCTAAAACACCACTTTTGGCAATTTCAATTTCCTGAAGGGTGATCAGTAATTCCTGGTTATTTTTTAGAGCTGTTTCAATTAAGTTTACCAGATCAGGATCTGTGAAGAATTGTCTCCAGGGTGTAGTTCCGCTGTTATTATTGGCATCTCCCTGATCTTCCTGATTAAAATTCTGAGGCACATTTTCCTTCATCTCGTCTTTTATGACGGTCGCCATCGGCGCCTTACAGCTTGCTAAAACAAGCGATAAGGCAATGGCTGCTATATATTTATTATAAATCTTCATGTTTGTCATCGTGTTGGTACGGTTCTGTTTGTTCAGTTAAAGGATTCTCTTCTTCATATTTTGCCAGTTTAGATTTTTCAGCAATGGTTCCGAAGATGTAATACAATCCAGGAATAATCATTAATCCGAAAATAGTTCCGATCAACATCCCTCCTGCAGCGGCTGTACCGATCGTTCGGTTACCAATCGCTCCCGGACCGGTCGCCATTACCAATGGAATCAAACCTGCAATGAATGCAAATGATGTCATCAGGATCGGACGGAAACGGATCGCAGCCCCTTCAATGGCAGCCTGAGCTACCGGAATTCCCTCTTCGGCCTTCTTCTGTACGGCAAATTCTACAATCAGTACGGCATTTTTACCTAAAAGACCAATCAACATGACCATCGCCACCTGAGCATAGATGTTGTTTTCCAATCCTAATAGTTTTAAACAAAGGAAAGCTCCGAAAATACCCGTCGGCAATGATAAAATTACCGGCAACGGAAGAATGAAACTTTCATACTGTGCAGAAAGAATCAGGTAAACAAATCCTAAACACACCAGGAAGATAAATACCGCTTCATTTCCACGGCTTACTTCATCTTTGGAAATACCTGCCCAGTCGATTCCGAAACCTCTCGGAAGGGTTTTATCCGCAACTTCTTTGATCGCTGCAATCGCCTGTCCGGAACTGTAGCCCGGTGCAGGAGTTCCACTTACCTCGGACGAATTATACATATTATGTCTCGTGATCTCAGACAAACCATATACTTTTTCCAAATGCATGAAATCTGAATACGGAACCATCTGTTCCTTATCATTTTTAACATATAATTTCAATAAGTCTGTCGGCAGCGCACGGTATTGAGGACCCGCCTGAACAATTACCTTATACGGTCTGTCGAAACGGATGAAACTGGTTTCATAGTTGGAACCTATTAACGTAGATAAATTATCCATCGCATTTTCAATCGTCACTCCTTTTTGCTCGGCAAGATCATTATCCACTCTCAACATATATTGAGGGAAACTAGCTGAATAGAATGTAAATGCAGAACCAAGTTCAGGACGCTTTTTCAGTTCCCTTACGAAATCATTACTTACTTTTTCCATTTTCTGATAATCTCCACTTCCTGCTTTATCCAGCAAACGAAGCTCGAAACCACCTGCAGCACCATAACCCGGAATGGATGGGGGCTGGAAGAATTCTATATTCGCACCCGGAATATTTTTAGCTTTTTCTTCAAGCTTTTCTATGATTTCTGCGGCGGATTCTTTACGGTCTTCCCAGCTTTTTAAGTTAATCAAACACGTACCGGAGTTGGAACCTGTACCTTCTGTCAGAATTTCATAACCTGCCAGTGAAGAAACGGATTGTACTCCATCTATTCCTTCAGATTCTCTCAACAATTCTTTAGCGATCTGGTTGGTTCTTTCCAGTGTTGAGCCCGGAGGCGTCTGAATGATCGCATAGATCATCCCCTGATCTTCCGCAGGAATAAACCCTGAAGGAAGTGAGTTGCTCAGGAAGAATGTACAGGCACAGAATGCTAATAATAAAGGTAAAGTGATGGTCTTTTTCTTAACCGTTTTATTAAGCATCCCTTCATATTTACTGGCTCCTTTTGTAAATAAACCATTGAATTTATCAAGGAAAATGGTAATCGGAGTTCTTTTCTTAGGCTTTCCGTGGTTATTTTTTAAGATCAAAGCACACAGAGCCGGCGTCAATGTTAAGGCAACAACCCCTGAAAGGATAATCGCAGAAGCCATTGTAATGGAGAACTGACGATAGAAAACCCCAACCGGACCGGACATAAAGGCAATCGGAATGAATACGGATGCCATTACCAAAGTAATTGCGATAATCGCACCGCTGATTTCATGCATAGCCTCTTCCGTCGCCTTTAATGGAGATAAATGTTTCTCTTCCATTTTGGCGTGAACAGCTTCAATTACCACAATCGCGTCATCCACAACAACCCCGATTGCCATTACAAGGGCAAATAACGAGATCATGTTTAATGTAATTCCAAAGGCGGACATGATGGCAAATGTTCCCACCAATGAAACCGGAACCGCCAAAGCAGGAATCAGCGTTGAACGCCAGTCTCCCAGGAACAGGAATACCACAATGGCCACCAAAATGAAGGCTTCAAATAAGGTATGAACAACCTTTTCAATTGAAGCATCAAGGAATCTTGATACGTCATAACTGATATCGTAGTGCATTCCTTTCGGGAAGGTGGTTTTCTGCAACTCGGCCATCAAAGATTTTACATTTTTGATAACGTCACTTGCGTTGGAACCGTATGATTGTTTTACGGTGATTGCGGCAGAAGGTTTTCCGTTCAGTGTAGAATAAATATCATACATGGAGGAACCGAATTCTATATCTGCCACATCTTTTAATCGGATAAATTCTCCGTCAGGCTTTGCTTTAAGGATAATATTCCCGTAATCTTTTTCATTGTTGAAACGACCCGGATATTTTAAAATATATTCAAATGACTGAGAACGCTTTCCGGAACTTTCCCCCGTTTTACCCGGAGATGCTTCCAAACTTTGTGCATTTAACGCTTCCATCACTTCGTCTGCCGAAATACTGTAAGCCGTTAATCTGTCCGGTTTAAGCCAGATACGCATTGCATATTCTCTTGTCCCAAGGATATCTGCGAAACCAACCCCGCTTACCCTTCTCAGTTCGGACATTACGTTAATATCTGCGTAGTTGAAAAGGAATTTCTGGTCAGCTTTCGGATCATCACTGTACAGGTTGATGTACATCAGCATGTTGGGCTCTTCACGGGTAATTTTTACCCCTTCACGAACTACCAGTGGCGGAAGTTTGTTTACTACCGAAGATACACGGTTCTGAACGTTGACTGCTGCTACGTTAGGATCAGTTCCCAAATCGAAAACCACCTGAATAGAAGCTTCCCCGTCGTTTCCGGCATCGGAGGTCATATATTTCATTCCCGGTACACCGTTAAGACCTCTTTCCAATGGAATAACCACGGATTTGATCAACAATTCGTTGTTGGCACCCGGATACTCTGCGGTGATGTTTACTTTTGGCGGTGAAATGGACGGGAACTGTGTTACCGGGAGTTTTACCAAAGACAAAACTCCCATAAATACGATAATCAGAGAGATTACGATAGACAGAACAGGTCTGCGGATGAATTTCTTAAACATAATTTACTTACTTCATTTATAGAGTCCTACTCTGCTTTTAATTTCAATGACTGAAGAACTTTTTTAGGATCCTGAGCTTTTGTCTGAACTTTCTGATCGTCTTTCACTTTCTGAACTCCTTCCAGTAAGATTTTATCTCCCACTGCAAGTCCTGATGCCACAACGTAAACATCCGGAAGTTCATAAGCAATCTTGATATTTTTAGACCTTGCCACTCCGTTTTTATCTACTACGAAAACGTATTTCTGATCCTGAATTTCATAGGTTGCTTTCTGAGGGATGATTAAAGCATTTCTCAGCGGTAAGGTCATTCTTACTTTTCCGGTTTCTCCGTTTCTTAATAATTTATCAGGGTTCGGGAATTTGGCTCTGAAGGCGATGTTTCCTGTTTCACTGTCGAATTCTCCTGTAATGGTTTCAACTTCACCTTTTTGTGGGAATAAATCTCCGTTTGCCATCAACAGACCTACCTGATTACTTCCTCTTGAAGCTACATTTCTCTGATAATTAAGATATTCAGGTTCTGAAACATTAAAGTAGGTGTACATATTGGTGTTATCGGAAAGGGACGTCAGCAAATCTCCTTCATCCACCAGACTTCCCAATCTCAAAGGTAATCTGTTGATAATCCCTGAAAACGGAGCTTTAATGTCTGTGAATGACAGGTGAATCTGAGCCAGTTTAGCTTCAGCATTCGCTGCATCAAGTTTAGCTTTAGCCATTGCTCTTTCGTTTTTGGAAACGATGTTGTTATTGGCTAATGTGCTTGCATTCTTTAATTCGATGGTAGCCTGGGCAACTTCTGCCTGAGCTTTCAGTAATTCTGCCTGGTACAATTGGGGCATGATACGGAACAACGTCTGTCCCTGATGCACATATTGACCCTCGTCTACATAAATTTTTTCAAGAAAACCTTTTTCCTGAGCACGAACCTCGATGTTTTTTACAGATCTTATCTGTGCTACATATTCTTTGTCAATTACCGTGTCCATCACTACCGGGGTGGTTACGGGATAAACTGCGGCTTCTTCTTTTTCTTCTTTCTTCTTGTTACATGCTGTAAACAACAGAAGACTGCTTAGCGCAATACTTGCGACAACTCTTTTGATCATAATTCTAGAGTTTATAATAAATCGTTAATGTTTTGAATGAAAAGCGGTAATAGATGTACTGCGCCGTAATGATTACCTGCATATGTAACGCAGCTGATCTCCATCCGCATAGTGGACAGAAAACAGATTGGGAAAAAACGGAATTTTAAATTCTGATAGAACGGATCAGAATGAATGTTTTAACATTGGAATAGAGCGAAAGAAAGCCCGGAATAACAGGTTTTCTGCTTTTTGAAGAAGATAAGCCAAAAATATAAACCAGGCTGAAAACACCGGCAAAAACAACAAACAGCTGTATGGTATCGGACAGCTGAAAGTCATCTTCAGTAAGTTCCAGGGTTGAATTGTCCATTTGATCGGCCATCTGCTGTATGGATAGCTTCTCGAAAGTCTGGTTCAGCCGGTTGGCTTTTTTAGGCATATGATGAGAAACATGACCTGAATAGTCATTACGGAGTGTTTTAACACTAAGTCTGCTTTCTACTACGAAAAGCAGAAAAAGGCCGGTTAAAAAGTAAATAATAAAATTTCTCATTTGAAGTCGCAAATGTACGTCCAGAAAGGCATACGCTCATAACAGATTAACAAAATTTAACTCTCCTTTAAATAAACTGAATAAGAAAATTTGAAATTTTCACAATGGCTTTTAATTGCTTTTAAATTTTCATGACAGACACTAAATCCTTTATTCAACGGAATTTTCACAAGAATGCACTTATGTATGTCAAATAAATGTGAAAAACAGAATTTACGGTGGCATGATTTAAATCATTTTTTACTGTATATCAGCATCATATAATTTTTAATATTTTTGCAGTCAATAAAAACAACAAATGTAGAACATGGAAAAACTGTATTATTTTATTCTTAAACCGTCGGCTTAACACAAGCCATTCTAACGGTGATCTGACTTACATTTTTTAAAGAAACACAGTATTTTCAGGCTTTATGAAAACTGCTGTAAGGAATCTGTAATGCATAACGGATAAAAAAATCTAATTAATTTATGTAAAATTAACATATATTTATTAAAAATATTTGTAAATTTATGTAGTATTAACACCGCTATTTCATGACACACTTACAAATCACTTATCACTATGAAAAAATTATTTACATCGGTCCTTATCGGGCTGGCAGTCCTTTCTTCAACAGCATGTAAACATCCTGGTAAAGAGGCAGAAGTTGTTACGGAAGCTGCTCCTGAGAACAGGGATGAAATCTCAAAAGATGTTTTCACGGACAGTTATGGGGAAAAAATTGAGGTCACTATTAATCATACAAAAGGTACAGCCACAGTTCATCTGGAAGGCAAAACGTATGACCTTAAAAAAAGTGACGCTCTTCCTGAATATACTGCCAGCAATGAAGAATATCAATATTCCAATATTAAAGGAAACATTACTTTACTGAAAAAAAATGTAGATATGGTTCTCTTTCATGCAAAACGTGAAAAGAATGGATCAGGATCTGCGAAAATGGCCTCCTATTAATCTAAGGTCTGAATATTACCACCAAAATAATTATTATGAAAAACCTGTATTATTATTTATCCGCTCTTTTATTATTCGTATGTCTTACGGCGTGTAAAACTACTACCCCGACAGCAGAAAAAACGACTGATATCACGGGCAAAACATGGAAGCTTACAGAACTGAACGGACAGCCGATCCAACTTAAAAACCCTAAAAACAATCCTTATTTCAAGCTTAATACGGAAGGTATGAGATATGAAGGCCATGCAGGATGCAATGGGTTTGGAGGAACTTATGAGATCAAACCTGAGGTGATGAGGATCAAATTCAATCAGGGAATGTCTACCATGATGGCTTGTGAGGATCTGGAAACTGAACAATTATTTACAAAAGCAGTGCTTGCTGCAGATAATTATTCGGTAAACGGAAATACTCTGACACTTAACAAAGCAAGAATGGCTCCGTTAGCTAAGTTTGTTCTTCAGCCGTAAAAATTAAGGCTAAGAAAGAGTAAAAAGGCAAAAAATTCAGCCTTCAATATATTTACGATATAAAAAGGTGGCTTCGAGTTTCTCGGCCACCTTTTTTTGTTAAGATTTTTTATAGATCATGTAGCAGACCAGCAAGCTTATATTGACAAGAACCGCAAAAGCATTTGATAAAATGATGGGCAATTCGTCTTTAATAAAGCCGTACCAGACCCAGAGCGACAGTCCTGAAATAAGCACCAAAAGCATTACTAACGAGATATCATCTACATTTTTATCTTTTATTACTTTAATGAGTTGAGGAATCATGGAGATGGATGTAAGAATTCCGGCTATTATACCCAGGACATTTTCGTTCATAGTTTAATTCTTTCTCTGAAGATATGAATTATTTGAATCTGTCAAGGGAAACTTCCTCGTGAAGTGGTATATTTTCTTCAATAAACTGATAAAGGCTTCTGGAAAAGTAGCAGCCATTCAGGATTCCTCTTGCGCCAAGACCATTGAAAACATAAAGATTTTTAAATGATTCATGTCTTCCGATGATAGGTCTTCTGTCTTTCACGGTAGGTCTGAAGCCGAAATTTACTTCTTTCACTTCAAAGTCATAGGGATAAATTTCAGAAAGACCGTTCACAAGCTGTGTAACGGCGGATTCATCAATATGGTGATGGAGCTGTTCCCTATCGTAGGTTCCGCCATAGAAATGGAGTCCGTTATCTGTTGGAAATAAGAAATGTTTCTTTTTAATGGTTACATCCTGTGGAATTTCTTCGGAAAGTTTTACTTTGATGTGATGTCCTTTATTCGGGACAACAGCAATATCTGAGAAAAAAGGATTTTCCTTCACTCCCATGCCTTCACAAAAGATTATATTTTTGAATTGTATATCTTTATAGGAACCTGTGGAAGGATCCAGTTTTGAATAATCAAACTTTTCTTTAATCAGAAGTTCCTTTTTTTCTAAAAAATCAAATAGGCCCATGAAAAACCCACTTACTTCTAACCTGGCAGACTGATTAACCTTTCCTGTCTTAAAGTCGTTTTTTACCACCTCTAAATGATCGAATTTTTGATCAAGAAAGCCCGAAAGTTCTTCATTTACGGATTTCTTCAGCCAAAGGTTATGTTCATTCTCATCGTGAAAAATTCTATGGATGGGTGAACTGATGAGGTAATTTTTTCCGGTGTACAATTCTATTTCATTTAAAGTGTCTTTCAGGAAGTCAATTTGTTCCTGAGCTTTCCAGAACGTAGTAAATTTTTTGAGAACCACAGGGTTAATAATTCCTGCGGAAACCTGAGAAGCACTTTTCCTGCCTTCAGAATAGATCACAAATGATTTGTTATTCTTAATTAACTGATGTGCGAAAAAGAGTCCTGCATATCCGTCTCCAACAATGATATAGTCTATATTTTTCATAATAAAAAAACCTGAGTAAAAGTACTCAGGTTTTGTATAAATATCAAGTGAAATCTTAGTAATTCCACATATCATTTTCCATGTTAAGGATTTGAGCTTTGATTCTTTCGCTCTCTTCCAACTGATCTTCAGCATCTTTAGGAATGTAATCCTTGATGGTACCATCCCCTAAACCGCTTGATGATTTGTAAATAACCGAAGAGAATCTTCTTCCATTGATGATATCATCGAAAGACAGGTCTGCAGAAGAGTTTTTTCTGTTGTAAACATAATTGTTTGCCAAAATATCTCTCGCATTCGGATAGAAAATCCAGAACAAGTCGATAAGCTCGTCGTTACCGGCAATTGGCTTACCATCTGGTCCTATAACTCCCTGTACAGCAGGATCTGGTCCCATTGCTGCAATCCCAAGAGGTCTGTATTTCATCTGCCCGTCTCTCTTATCGATAAACCACATACCCATGATCTTAAGAACTTTTACTTTTTCAGTAGTAGTCTTGAAAACGTCGGTATATTCTTTTTTCTCCTGTTCAGTTAATTGTCTTCCTGAGTTAAGGATATCAATAGCAGCATCGTTGATGATTACTTTTTCCAGTCTTTTCTGGATACCTTCCGGTGAAAGTTTCACGGTAAAGTTTTCATCATCATAAACCTGCTCGATCTTTCCTGATAAGGCACCGTCCAATAACAATTGATACAAAGATCTTGTAGGCGTAGCAAGAAGTCCGTCCGGATTGTCGTAATAGAATGGCTGGTTGATCTTATCATTCATATCAATGATCTCCCAAACAAACATACTCTTAAGGATATCTTTATCTTCTACAAAACCATATTCAAGAGGCTTTACTTTGTTATCAATAATAGTATCACCAACTTTTTGTTTGTTTTCTTCTCTCATCTGTCTGAACTCTTCCGGAGAAGATGCGTTCAGGATAGTCTGGGAAAAAGCAAATCCCGAAACTAATACTAAAAGGGTGCTAATATATTTTTTCATAATAAATTACAATTTTAGTCCTATTGAACATTAATAATTATAGGAGTAATGTTTTTAATCTGCTGTCCTTCCAATCCTTGTGCTGTAGCTTTGATATCGAAGATTGAAACTACATCACCTGTTCTAAGGTTTTTCACTAATCCTGCGGCATCACCTAATGTGTTTCCGTGAACCAGTAATGCTGCTCTTCCAGGTACTCTTACCATGAACTGAGTCACAGTGAACGAAACAGGGAAGTCGAAGTCAGGAATCGCTGCCTGTACAGACTGGTTAGGAATAGAAGTAGCCGGCATCGACAATACGTTCTGTCCTCTCATCTGACCTTGTGGCGGCGGAACATTTTTAATTCTATATTCAAACACCTGAGATACAGATTTTCCGTAAGGATCTACTCCTGATAACGTCAATTTAACTGTATTTCCTGTTGTTGGTTTTACAATCCATTTTCCTGGACCTGTACCTCTTACAGAAGCACCCGGAGCAGATAATGAAAGTTTAGAATTGTCAGCACCTAAGATTGATCCTGAAACAGGGTTCTCAAGTCCTCTATACATTACATTCATCTTATCAGCAGAAAGCAATAGTCCTTTTTCAAGTTTTACTTCTCTTGGTCCTGCAATTACGTTATAAGTATGCGTCCAAGGGAAACTTTGAGGTTTTCCTGAAGCATCCGTTAGAGTAATTGTTCCGGCAAGTTTATGCTCACCAATACCAGATCCTGAAATAGGGATGATACCTTTACCGTTTTCTACTCTGCTTACCCCGGAAATATTGATCTTATTGCTGTTTGAATAAGTACCCAACATTACTTTTACTTCAGCCTGTTTTCCTGCCTGGATATCCACCGGACCAGAAACAATAGGCTCGTAGCTTGAGAATTTGATATTCGCATCCACTTTTTCCTGAAGTAATAATGCCAATGCATCAGACTGTACGTTTCTTGCATCATTCTGGATGATCTCAAGGTTTGAGATCGCAGCGATTAACGGCTGGTGATAGAATTTATTCTGAAACCATGTCTTTTCATTCGGAGATTTCCCTTTCGGATATTCAGCGATCAGAGATTTGTTGGCTCTGTCTACTAAATCTTTCAGCTGAGGATTATTTCCAAAAGTTGCATTGATATAATTTCTTACGTCGTCAATTTTAGCTTTTAGTTCCAGAGCTCCTTTTGAAGGTGTATTTTCATCTCCTTCTTTAAAGAAATATTCTGTAGTTGCTTCATTGTTGTTCAATGCAGCGAAGTTTTCACTTACATCGATATCTTTTCCTGTTTTAGGATCTTTGTCATGAAATTCCGACTGCTTTTTCAAAGCATCTTTAATACCTTGAGCAGAGGATACCAATAGATCGATCTTACTTTTTAAGACTTTATAGTTCTCCCAAGGTTGTGCATACGTATCCGGAACCTGCTGAGCTTTAGCCTCTAATGTTTTTTCAAAGATCTTTTCGTTCTTTTTCTCCGTTAGAGTTCTGGTTTCGTTTAATGCTCTGGTAGAGTCATAGTATGATCTGATGATTTCTGCATCAATATTTAGGGCCATCATCGCGATGAACACCAAATACATCAGGTTGATCATCTTCTGACGAGGGGTCTGTTTTCCTTGTGCCATTCTCTTTTCTTTTAGTTTTTGATTAAGTAGTTAAATTTAGAAATGGTTAGGAATTAAGACTTCATAGCAGTAAGCATACCACCATAAACTCTGTTTAAGCTATTTAAATTAGTTGTTAAACCTTGTAATTCTTGATTGAATTTTTCAGACTGCTCTGCAGATTTCTGCATATCTGCTACGTATTTATTAGCAAACTCGGATTGTTTTTTACCGTTTTCCAGCTGCATTGCATATAAAGCATTCATGCTTTCCATATGTTGTGCAGCTTTGTTAAGCTGGTCGTTATATTTATGAGTAGAAGCAGATACATCCACAGTCTGGTTGATCTGGTCAACAGAGTTGGAGAATTTGTCGATACCTGTTCTAAGTCTGTCAAATAACTGAACATCCAGTTTTGCTTCCTGAAGCATTTTGTCTAATTTATTTGAAAGAGAATTTTCTAATTCTGCAAACTGCTGTGCATTGTTTTTGGATGACACATTAGAATGTAAAGGGTTTGGGTTGGCATGCTTATCCAATAGTTCAGGATAAACATTTTCCCATGCATAAGACTCTTCTGATTTCGGAGGGTCAAATGCGAAAATGATAAAGATAATAGCCTCCGTAATAAGACCCACTGTAAGAGCCATATTACCGTTAATTGGTCCCAAGGTAATGTGAGTAATTTTAAGCCAAGCTCCAAGAATTACAATTGCAGCACCGAATGAATAAAAGAAATTCATCCAAGCATCTTTAGTCTTAAACATATTAAGTTAGTTTTTTTAATGTTAAATAAAATTGTTAGTGAAAAATTGTCTGGTTAAATTATCTGTTAACTCTTCTTGGCTTAACAGCTGCTTCAGGAATATCCTGTACAGTTCTGAATCCGATATAGCTTCTTGCAGAATCTTTTCTTTCCCAATCTCTAGCACCTGTCATAAGGGCATATCCTATATCTTTCCAAGATCCACCTCTTACCGATCTCTTGGTGTCTACTTTATCCTTAGTAGAAGGATTTAATGTAGAAGAGAATCCATAAGAAGAGTTGTTATACGCAGATTCTGTCCATTCAGAAACGTTTCCAGCCATATCAAATAACCCAAATCCATTTTTCTTAAATTTCTTTACTGGAGCTGTATATGTATAAGTACCTTTTTTATCATCTTCCATATAGTTACCTCTCTTAGGTTTGAAGTTGGCAAGGTAGCAACCTCTGTCATCCATTAAATATGGACCTCCCCAAGGGTAAGTAGCATTTTGCATTCCGCCTCTGGCAGCATATTCCCACTCGATTTCTGTAGGAAGACGGAACTTCATTGGTCTTTGCTTTTTTCTTTTTAAACTTTCGTTATAATCTGTTTTCAGTTTAGATCTGAAGTTACAGTAAGCTCTTGCCTGATCCCAGGTTACCCCTACTACAGGATAATCTTTGTAAGCTTTATGCCAGAAATACTGTTCAAACAATGGTTCGTTGTAAGCAAAGTGGAAGTCTTTCACCCACACAGTAGTATCCGGATAGATGGCAATGCTTTGATTCTTAAGGAAGTTTGCTCCTCTTTCGTTATCAGCAAGTGCGGCATCCATATCTTCCCACTGGTAGCTGTATTTTAGTTTACTAACGTCTAAAATTCTTTCGTTTCCTATTCTTGAAGAAGCAGGCAGATACATAGATTCCAAAACTTCTGCATACTCTACATCAGGATACTTTCCAGTACTCCAGTGCAAAGGGATTTTCCAGTCTAGTCTTTTGGATGGATCATAGCCTCCGTCTTCTCTTCCTCCCTGGCCTTCTAAATATTCTTGATAAGGTGTTAAATTTTCTTCTTTTTTAGCAAGATATGCATAGTCTCCAATGCTTGCGCCTTTACGTCCGCCTTCTTCACCGCCTTCCCCAGCAGCTTCGGCCAACAGAGTTCTCGCAATGGAATCTCTTACATAATTGATAAATACTCTGTATTCTGCATTGGTAGTTTCTGCTTCATCCATAAAGAATGAGGAAACAGTAACAGTTTTCAATGAAGCTTTTTCAGGTGTGTTTGTTGGATCCTGATCTGCAAGACCAGCAACAAATGAACCTGCAGGAATACCGACCATTCCGTATGGTCTTTCCGCAACAAATGATTTCGTTTTTTCTCTTGGTATCAATTCTCCTTTTGTTCCAGGCTTCCCTACAGAAGAACTGCCACCACCTGAACAAGATACTGATGCTACCGACGCAGACAATAATAAAAGAAATATCCTTTTCATGTTAATTTTTATAATTAAGCCGTAAATATATAATTTTTTTAAGAAACTTTTAAGATTTTTTTTGAAATAACGGAAGAAATCTAAATTTATTTTATTTACAACTGTTTTTTATTCCACAGTTACCGATTTTGCTAAGTTTCTTGGCTGATCTACATTAGCTCCTCGGTAAATAGCAATATAGTACGCCAATAGCTGTAAAGGCACAGAGGCAACGATTGGAGAGAAACATTCTGAGGTTTCCGGGATTTCAATCACATAATCTGCCATTGAGCTTACCTGCTGGTCTCCTTTATTAACAACGGCAATGATTTTTCCTTTTCTGGCTTTAATTTCCTGAACATTGCTGACAATTTTATCATAATGTCCTTTTTTAGGAGCAATAATAACGATTGGCATGTTCTCGTCAATAAGCGCGATAGGTCCGTGCTTCATTTCTGCTGCCGGATATCCTTCTGCGTGTATATAAGAGATTTCCTTAAGCTTCAGGGCACCTTCCAATGCCGCAGGATAGTTGTATCCTCTTCCTAAATAAAGGAAATTGGTAGTCTGGATAAAGTCTTTGGCAATATTCTGAGTAAGCTCGTGAGTAGTGCTTAAAACTTCTTCGATCTTTTTAGGAAGCGCATTCAGTTCAGTAATCAGGCTCATAAATTCAGCATTCCCAAGGTTACCGTTATGTTTTCCTAATTTAAGGGCAATTAAAGAAAGAATAGTAAGCTGTGCAGTAAATGCTTTAGTAGAAGCTACCCCGATCTCAGGACCAGCGTGAGTGTATGAACCTGCATCTGTAATTCTTGCAATGGAAGAGTCCACTACGTTACATATACCGTATATGAATGCTCCTTTTTCTTTTGCCAGTTTCAATGCAGCCATGGTGTCTGCTGTTTCTCCTGACTGAGAGATAGCAATAACAACATCTTTATCGGTAATGATAGGATTTCTGTATCTGAATTCTGATGCATATTCCACTTCTACAGGGATTCTTGCATATTCTTCGATAAGGTATTCCCCGATAAGACCCGCATGCCATGACGTACCGCAGGCAATAATGATGATTCTGTTGGCATTCTTGAATCTCTCCAGATGATCCCAGATTCCGGCCATCTTTATAACACCTTCATCCACAAGAAGTCTTCCTCTCATTGTATCATGGATAGATTTAGGCTGTTCAAAGATTTCTTTAAGCATGAAATGCTCGTAACCACCTTTTTCAATCTGTTCCAGGCTTAATTTAAGTTCCTGAACTTCCGGTTCTATTTTTGAGTTGTCATTGATAGTTCTGATGTCTACTCCATTTTCCAATGAAATAGTCGCCATATGGCCTTCTTCAAGATAAATAGCTTCTTTGGTAAATTCCACGAAAGGAGATGCATCAGAAGCAATGAAATATTCTTTGTCTCCAAGACCGATTGCCAGCGGAGAACCTAATCTTGCCACTACCAATACTCCCGGATAATCTTCATGAAGCACAGTAATAGCGTATGCTCCGTATACTTCATTCAAAGCATATCTTACTGCCGTAGGAAAATCTGTTTCCGGCTTCAGATCTGTGAAATACTGGATAAGATTTACCAAAACTTCTGTATCTGTTTCGGATTTAAAAGTAAATCCTTTTTCGGTAAGCATTGTTTTAATCGTATCATAGTTTTCTATAATACCATTGTGTACAAGAGCAATTTTCCCGTTGTTTGACAAATGTGGGTGTGAATTTCTATCACTTGGAACCCCATGGGTAGCCCATCTGGTATGCCCCATTCCTATTTTGGCTGTTCCTTTCAACTGTGATGAAATATTAACCAAATCATCAACCTTCCCTTTTGTTTTTTCTACTTCAAATTTATTATCTGAACCTTCCAAAACAATCCCCGCACTGTCATATCCTCTATATTCTAATCTTCTAAGACCGTTGATTACAATATCATACGCATCCTGAAATCCTGTATATCCTACAATTCCGCACATATTTTTCTGTGTTTTTATTTTTTAGTTCCGTAAGTAATTTTTAATTGAATTCTGTTGGCATTGGTTTTATCTGAACCAACATAAACGCCTCTTTCTGTTGCAAATGCTCGGGTGGTAAACTTATAACCTCCCAGTGAACTTGATGTAGTTAGAACAAACTTTCCGATATTAACGAGAAGTATTTTATTTGTTTCTGAACCTTCAACAATATCTTTCACTGTTTTTGTAACTACAAAGTCGTAATAAGATGGATTTTTATCTAAATCATAAGATTTTATCATCCCAAACCCTGATGTTAAATCTGAAAGAAATCCTGAAGAAGTAAGCAATCCGTTCGCATCCTTCACAACAGGAAGAATCATTAAGTTATCAATCGTTCTTTTATAGTTATTGCTCCATGTTGCAGCATCTGTATAGATTCTGATCTTGGCACTCATAATTGCATTCTTATCTTTTTCATATGATGCTTTAAGGCTGGCAATTGTAGCATCAGGAATCTTCACAGCAATAGAAGGTCCTCCCATTCCCTGTGCATAAAGCTTGGCGTCCCCATCAACTTCATTGATTGATGATCTTGCAGCTGCCCATGCAGAACCTGTTCTGTCATATTCGTACTGGCCGATACGGGCATTACCCACACCTCCTGTCAGCAAGAACTTAAAGGTAGACTGTGGTCTGGTGATAGTCCCGCTATCATTCTTTTCATTGGTATAATACATGATCATTTCCATAGATTCCGGAGAAATCTGCAGAAGATATCCGTCTGTATCTGTTACAGAAAGCTTGATTCCTTTGAAGTATCTTGTAAAGTTAGCCGCATCCATAAGCTCCGGTTTACCGTTCTTGTCAAGAATCTTGGTTTGGAAAAAATCTTTATCCAAACGAATTCTGATTCCTGCATCAGAAGTAAATAAAGCTGAATTATCCGACTTTTTAGTAATTGTCTTAGCAGTTACCGTTCCGTTAAATACGGTAGATCCTAAAGCTGCTCCAGTACCTACAACCACATTGGAACGTTTGAAAGCAACATCATTTCCATCCAGGAAAGTTGTAATTTCATCTACATTAATATGCATTAAAGTATGTGTTCCTCCCGGGCCTAACTTTGTTTTACCATATTTATACTCAAAACTGGTAGGATACGTCTTGATTTCCGTAGAAACAGGTACCGTTTCAGTTCCGACTAATATGCTTTCGTCCTTTAGGGGAAGGGTAGTTACTGAATCGGCAACAACATCAGGTCTCAGTACCAGAACTACAGAATCCACTTTTGGAGTAGTCCCGAAACTAAAATTATCCGTACTCATTCTTAACTGGGTAAGATAAGATGCTTTCTGCATACCAAACTGCCCTTCGGAAAAAGCTCCTAGAACAAAACGGGATGAGGATATGCCGGAAGTGTTAATTTGTTGTACCAGTCTGCTGGCATCACTTCTGATCGAATCGTGATTATCAATATTATAAGCAATAAGGTCATAAGAAGATACATTGCCTTCCGCAGCACCATCTATAAAAAGCTGTTCGCCAAGCGAATCCGCCTCCGGTTCGCAATTATAAAGAAGAGCGCTCCCGAAAACCGCCATGAAAAGTATGGCAAAGGTCCTTTTAACAGTATGAGTCATTAAAAATGTGTTTAATAAATTTGGTTTATAGAATCTACGTCGACGTATTCCGATTTTGAAGTGGCAGTTTCATTGAAACCTTTGTCAAGATCTGCATCCAAAAACTCATCTCCTTTCACTACCATGTCAACATAGTTCATACTTTCAATAACAAAACTTTTGATTGTCGGATTATCTAACGCTTTTAATCCTGAAATATTATCGAATGTCAGTTTTTCGGCAATGTTTTTGTCCAGTGCGGCATCCTTCTCATTGTATAAGGAAAGGATGATCTTGGCATCTTTGAAATAGGTATCGGATTCGTAGTATGTTTTTAGGTAAATAGGAACAAAGGAAGACATCCATCCGTTTAAGTGAATTACATCGGGAACCCAATTTAATTTTTTGATGGTTTCTATCACTCCTCTTGCAAAGAAAATAGCTCTTTCGTCGTTGTCGTCAAAAGGATTTCCTTCATCATCTACGTAATATTGTTTTCTTTTGAAGTATTCTTCGTTATCAATAAAGTAAACCTGCAGTCTTTCCCCCGGAAGAGATGCTACTTTAATAATTAAAGGCTGGTCCAGATCATTGATAATAATGTTCATTCCCGAAAGACGGATCACCTCATGAAGTTGAAATTTTCTTTCACTTATTTGTCCAAATCTTGGCATAAAAACTCTTACATCATTGCCTTCATTGTGCATCTTAAGTGCCATTTTGTTTACCAATGCAGCCATATTCGTATCTTCCTGATATGGATACATCTCTGTAGTAATGTACAGTATTTTTTGATTCGGCATAAATTCTATCTATATTTTTGTAAAAATGCTTTAATGTGCAAAATTACAAAAAAACATTCAACATTATTTTAATTAACATTTTTTTACGATAATTCCCATTTTCAAATTATTAAAAACTCATATAATTATATGATATTTTTAGTATTTTTGAATTAGTATTAAAATAAACTATGGAAGTTATAAAGAATAAGAAAACCCTTCAGGATTTCATTGAAAGACAGAAAGAAATGGGTAAAAAGATAGGCTTTGCCCCTACTATGGGAGCGCTTCATAAAGGCCATCTTTCCCTGTATGAAGAAGCCAGAAAAGATAATGACCTGGTAATTTCTTCAATTTTTGTAAATCCTACCCAATTTAATAATCCGGAAGACCTGGAGAAATATCCAAGAGATGTGAACAGGGATATTCTTATCTTAGAAAATTCGGGATTGGTGGATGCAGTTTACATTCCTGAAGTAGCTGACATTTACCCTGAAAAAACAGAAAGCCGGCATTATGATTTCGACGGACTGGAAAACGAAATGGAAGGAAAGTCAAGACCCGGACACTTTGATGGAGTAGGAACTGTGGTAGAAGAGCTTTTCAGACAGGTTAAACCGGACCATGCGTATTTCGGGGAAAAAGATTTCCAGCAGCTTGCTATCATTAAAAAAATGGTTGAAAAGAAACATCTTCCGGTAAAGATCATAGGAGTTCCTATTTACAGAGCTGAAAATGGTCTGGCTTTGAGCTCAAGAAACCAAAGACTTCATGAAGACAGGAAAGAAGCCTCAAAGGTGATTTACGAAACCCTGGTTAAGGTAAACGATTGGTTCCGCGTGATCACCATTCCTGAAATAAAAGAAAGAGTAACGGATATTTTTGACCAGCAGCAGGGAATGAAATTGGAATATTTCCTGATTGCCGATGAAAACACCTTAAAAGAAACAGATTTCTTCTATAAAGACAGGAATTACAGAGCATTTATCGTGGTTGTAGTAGATGGCGTGAGGCTTATTGACAATATGCACCTGGATTAATTAAACAATTGTTCAACAAAAATACATCGGTACTTTTTTTATAAAAACACAACTCTGGTTAATATAATCAGAGTTTTTCTTTTTCATAAAACTGCATATAATAAAAAAATCAAAGGTCTCGTAAGAGACCTTTGAAACACCAAATCACAAAATATTAATATGAAAAAAATTTACTTTTCAGTAAATTAGTGACCCGGCTGGGATTCGAACCCAGGACCCATACATTAAAAGTGTATTGCTCTACCAGCTGAGCTACCGAGTCGGCCACAAATTAAAACGACTAACGTTTCTGATATCGTTTTTTTAAGCGGTGCAAAGATATAAATCTTTTTTTATTCCTGCAATAGTAATTATAAAAAAAATCAAAGGTCTCTTACGAGACCTTTGAAACACCAAATCACAAAATATTAATATGAAAAAAATTTACTTTTCAGTAAACTTGTGACCCGGCTGGGATTCGAACCCAGGACCCATACATTAAAAGTGTATTGCTCTACCAGCTGAGCTACCGAGTCGGCCACAATTAAAAATGAAATAACTTCATTGTTAATTATAAAATTTTCTTTGCAGTGCCTGCGACTGGACTCGAACCAGCACATCCTTAGGAAACCACCCCCTCAAGATGGCGTGTCTACCAATTTCACCACGCAGGCTATAAAATTACAAAAATCCAGTAATTTTTTCGCTTGTGACCCGGCTGGGATTCGAACCCAGGACCCATACATTAAAAGTGTATTGCTCTACCAGCTGAGCTACCGAGTCGGCCACTTTATAAACGATTTATATTTGAATAATATCCCTCGTTTTCAGTGGTGCAAAGATAGGCGTTTTTTCATTATCTCAAAACTTTTTTGCAAATTTGTTTAAAAAAAATTCATGGTTATTTCACTGATCGGATACATGGGATGTGGCAAATCTCACATTTCCAAAATTTTAAGCGATAAAATAAATTTTAAACTCATTGACCTCGATAAAGAGATTTCCAGGAGAAATAAATTAACCATTCCAGAAATTTTCGAAAAAAAGGGGGAAATTCAGTTTAGAAAGCTGGAAAGAGAGGCGCTGGAGGAAATTCTTGCTTCGGAAGAAAATGTGGTTTTAAGCCTGGGAGGAGGAACGCCGGTCTATTATAATAATATGGAAATTATCAACCACAGCTCAAAAAGTATTTTTTTAAGGGCTTCCGTCAGTACATTATACGAAAGACTTTCCAAGCAGAAAGAAAAGAGACCGCTAATAGCCAATATTCCGGATGAAGATCTGCCAGAGTTCATCGCTAAACATTTGTTTGAAAGAAATGCATTTTACAGCAAAGCACAGTACAGCATCAATACAGATTCAAGAACCCCGGAAGATATTGTTCAGGAAATAGTAGAAAAGCTCTATCTCTAGAGCTTTTCATTTAATCTTCACTGTCTTCGGGGCCATCTGCTGTTTCGCCAAAGAAATCATCCCAGTCTGTAAAATCTGAGGCAATATCATTTCCTACATACTCATCCATCTCACGTCTGTCTTTCTTCGTAGGCCTTCCCTCACCTTTGCTTCTATAATAATCCTGTGACATTTTACGAAGCTTTAATAATTCATACTGCTCTTTATCCGTCACATCCTGGATATGAAGGGGAACAAGCTTGGCTCCCATCCTGCTTTTCGGGATCTGGGTGACCTTTATTTTATAATCAATCTGATTTTTGCGGATCTTGATAACATCCCCCTCTTTTACCTCCTTAGACGACTTTACGGCGGACGTTCCTATGGAAACCCTGTTCTTTTTAATTTCCTCTGCTGCAATACTTCTCGTCTTATAAAAACGAATGCACCATAAAAATTTATCTATTCTCATAATTTTTTATACTTTTGCCGTTATATTATTTGTAAAGTAATTAAAGTTTTTTGAAATGAAAAAAATATTTTTATATATCCTTGCGGGATCTTTGTGTTTTTCTGCATGTAAGAAAGATGATGAAATTGAAACGTATAAAGAACCGGAAGACATTACCGTTCAGAACAGTTATGATGATCAAGCGATTAAGAAGTTTATGAGCGAAAATTATCTGGACGCCCAGGGAAATATAAAAGCTTTCAGTACTACGGATACGAGTGATGATAATGAGAAGAAGCTGATAGATATGCCTTATGAAACACTTCCATCAGGAACGATCTATATTGTTCGGGAAGGGGCGCAGCCATCAGCAACTGATGCTAAAACCATCGGTCCAAAAGATATTCTTACGATGATGATGAAAGCTAATGCCCTTCTGGCAGTTAATACCGATGGAAATGTGGCTTTCGCTTCAACTCTCGCTATTACCAACACAATTAATGGTAACGGACTTCCCATCGTAGATCCTATGTATTATTATGTAAAACAGTCTGTGCTTGATGCTGCTACAACAGATGCTGCCAAGCAGAGAAGCTACTATGAAGTCGAAGGCTTCCGTGAAGCAATGCAGAAATTTAAGGCATTTAACAATCTTTCAAGTGGAAGCCCCTATAATCTTCAGGGAGTTATTATTGTGCCTTCAAGAGCTGCTTTTGCGAGAGATCCACACTATCCTTACAATACGCAGTATTCTCTGAGAAATTACTCTATGGTGTTCAACTTCCAGGTGTATGGAAGAGCAGACAGACCGGATGGACAATAATTTAAATTCAATTATATAAAAAAACCGCCTTCAGATGAAGGCGGTTTTTTTATGTTTATATCTGTTGATTATTATCTTGCTTTCTGCTTTACATTCCCTAAAATATCCGGGAAATAAAGATCGGCCAGATGATCAAATTCATCACCCCTCATGAACATCGTAGCATCTACTTCTTCATAAGAGCTTCTTCCTGCGGCTGCGATCAGTTCATTGCAGGTGTGAAGAGTGTTTTTATGAAAATGGTATACTCTTTCACTTTTATCAGTAACATCAAGGCCTTTAACCAGCATTTTATCCTGCGTGGCAACGCCTGTAGGACAGTTGTTATTGTTGCATCTTAAAGCCTGGATACACCCTAAAGAGAACATAAATCCTCTTGCATTATTACACATATCCGCGCCCATAGCTATGGCTCTCAGAATATCCAAGCTTGTCAGGACTTTTCCGCTAGCAATTACTCTCAGTTTGCTTCTTAAATTATAATTATTCAAAGTTCTGTTTACAAAGATCAGAGCCGGCTCCAAAGGCATCCCCACTCCATCTGAGAATTCCGGCGGTGCTGCTCCTGTACCTCCTTCTGCCCCGTCTATGGTAATAAAATCAGGATAGATTTTTAGAACATTCATCTGTACACAGATATCCTCGAACTCTTTGGTATCTCCAATACAAAGCTTGAAACCGATTGGCTTCCCTCCGGAAAGCTCTCTAAGCTGCTGTACAAACCTCAACAGGCCAGCTGCATCGGAAAATGAAGAATGGGATGGTGGTGAAATAACAGTCATTCCCGGAGTGACGTGACGTATCTTTGCAATCTCAGGGGTGTTTTTCACTCCAGGAAGCACTCCTCCATGTCCCGGCTTCGCCCCTTGGGAAAGTTTAATTTCAATCATCTTCACATTAGGAAGGGTGGAATACTTTTCAAACAGTTCCGGGTTGAATTTCCCTTCTTCATCACGACAGCCGAAATATCCGGTTCCGATCTGCCAGCAAAGATCTCCTCCTTCCAGGTGATAAGGGGAAATACCTCCTTCACCGGTATTATGATAGAAATTTCCTTTTTTAGCTCCTCTGTTCAGGGAAATCTGTGCCCTGTCGCTTAACGCTCCAAAGCTCATTGCTGAAATATTGAAGAGTGAGGCATGATAAGGCTGGGTGCATTGCTCTCCCCCAACCCATACTCTCGGAAGCTCTTCTTTAGGTGATTTGGCATAAATGGAATGCTTGATTCCTTCATATTTTCTGTGGTTAACTTCTAGCTGTGTCCCGAAAGGAACGGTATCACTCAGATTTTTCGCACGTCTGTACACTGCAGAACGCTGATTTCTTGGAAATGGCTTACCATCTGTCTCTCTTTCGATGAAATACTGCTGCATTTCGGGTGAGATACTTTCGAAAAAGTACCTGAAGTAGCCCAATACCGGGAAGTTCCTCAAAATAGCGTGTTTCGACTGGTAAGCGTTATAAACGCCCAATGCATAGATAGCAGATAAAAGGATGGGTATCCAGTAATGTGCTCTGATCAGTAACGCGACAATCCATGTTGCAATTACCAATACAATTCCCCAAGATAAAAACTTATCTCTCATGAATGTGGTATTTAAAGTTAAAATAAATTTAGTAGAAATTTTGCAAAGAGACTACGCTTTTGCTAAAAAACTTTCGAAGGATGACTGCACAGAAACCGTGCCATCTGACAGGATTTTTTCTAAATTTAGAAATTCAATCTGATTAACGGAAGCGGGATCAAAATCTTTCTGGACTCTCACATAGTTTTCCGTGAAGCCATACATTTTGCCGTCTTTATTTTCGTGCTCCCAAAGAACAGGAAGTGTCTTTCCAAGCTGAGTCTGGTAAAATGCCATTTTCTTCTTTTCAGAAAGTATTCTCAGCATTTTATTGCGTTTTTTTCTTTCCGGAATAGGTACTACACCATCCATACCGGCAGCTTCCGTATTTTCTCTTTCAGAATAGGTAAATACGTGAAGATAGGTAATAGGAAGCTCGTTCAGGAAGTTATAGGTTTCCATGAATTTTTCTTCCGTTTCACCGGGGAATCCAACAATAACGTCTACGCCAATGGCAGCATCCGGCATTACCTCACGGATTTTGTTGACTCTGTCGTTATACAGCTTGGTAAGATAGCGACGTTTCATTTTTTTCAATAAATCATCGCATCCTGACTGCAGCGGAATATGAAAATGAGGAACAAAGCTTTTGCTTTTGGAAACAAGCTCAATGCTTTCATCTTTTAAAAGATTCGGCTCTATGGAAGAGATACGGATTCTTTCGATTCCCTCCACCTGATCGAGCTCTGAAATTAAGTCTAAGAAAGTATGTTCGTGTTTTTTATTACCGAATTCACCTTTACCGTAATCTCCGATATTGACACCGGTAAGAACAATTTCTTTAATGTCTCTTTCAGCAATTTCCCTGGCATTTTTGATCACGTTTTCGATGGTATCTGAACGGGAGATTCCTCTGGCCAGCGGAATGGTGCAGTATGTACATTTATAGTCGCATCCATCCTGTACTTTCAGGAAAGCCCTTGTTCTGTCGCCGATTGAGTAACTTCCGATAAAGAAATCCGTTTCTTCAATCTCACATGAATGAACCACTCCTTCACTTTCTGATTTTTCCAGATCATCGAGATAGCTCAGAATATTGAATTTCTCTTTGGCTCCCAGAACGAGATCCACCCCTTCAATCTGCGAAATCTCTTCGGGTTTCAGCTGGGCATAGCATCCTACGATAACCACCAGCCCTTCAGGATTGGCTTTCATAGCACGCTTCACATGAAGTTTACACTCACGGTCAGCATTTTCAGTTACTGAACAGGTGTTGATCACATAAACATCTGCTTTATCATCAAAGCTTACCTTATCATAACCTGCATCTGTCAATTGACGGGCAATAGTAGATGTTTCCGCAAAATTTAATTTGCAGCCGAGGGTATGAAATGCGGCAGTTCCGTGAAAAGTAGACATTTATTGACTCGTGAATTTTATGGGTGCAAAGATAGTAATTTTAATAATACTTCTAAATTGATTCAATCTATTATTTAAATTCATCCCTTACTTCGGAACTGTTCTGAAAGCACACCGGTGATGAATTGGAAGATTCTTCAGGCTTAGAAAACTGATCTTTCATTGCAGCATTAAACTCCTGAGACTTGTTCCTAGCAATAGAAAGTGTTTTCCAGTCTTCATTTTTGAGCATTTTCGCAATAGAAACGATCTGCCCGATATGATACGGATAATGAGCCAGCTGCCGCAGAACAGCATCTAAAACGGAATGTGCTTCTCCCCTTATATAAATTGTAGAATATAAGTTTTCTTCATTAACCTGATCCAGGGCTTCAAAAAAACATTTCCAGCCTTTCTCCCAATAATCTGTAACTTCCTGTTTGGTTTTAAAAGTATTCACAAATTCATCATCCCTGTTACGCCAGGACTTTTCACCGTCTTCCGTTAAAAAATTGGTCCATCTGGAAAGCATATTCCCGGCAATATGCTTAACAATTACTGCGATGGAATTACTTTCATCATTGTACTGCCAGAAGATCTGCTCATCAGAAAGCTGCCCGAAGGATTTGTCTCCGAGAGACTTATAATACTTAAAACGGTTTACAAAAAGCTCTTTCATATTTTTTATTTTGTACAACTAAAATTAAAGTTATTTTAACAACAAAACCACTTCTTCCGAAATGGTTCTGTCTATATAGTTTATTATTAAAAAGCTTAATCTCTGTTTTTAACAACGATCCACCCTGAGTATTTTACAGGGGTGCTCAGTTTATCATTTTCATTCCAGCTTACTGAATACCAATAGTTTCCTGTAGGTACTTTCACTCCGCCTTTGCTGGTGCCTTCCCATTTATATCCGCTAAATTTATCCATCTGGAAGATCATGTTGCCATAGCGGTCAAAAATATTCATTACAAAGTTGGTCTTATTGGCTAAAGCAGAATAATCGATAAAATCATTGTAACCGTCGCCATTTGGAGTGATCACATTTACCAGATTAGGAACGACAATACTGATTTCTATAGGATCACAATCATAAGAATCCTTTACAAATATTGTCGCATCGCCTCTTTTGACATTATTGAATTCATTGGAATCCTGCCAGTTAATATTATCCATTGAGTATTTATAAGGCGGTGTACCTCCTATTACAAATACTGTAACGGTAGTATTTGAAATTTCGATACTGGAGACAACAGGCTGCTCGGAAGGATATACTTTTACATTCTGAACTACGGTACAGTCACCTGTTTTAAGTTTCACCCAATAAGTGCCAACCCCTACATTGGTGATAGATTGAGTAGTTGCCCCCGTACTCCACTCATAGCCATTAAATCCAGGTCCGGCATTCAGAGTTGTCCTGTCTTCCACACAGATAATTTTATCCTTAAGAACAGTGGAATAAACCGGAGGAATAACCACGAGTGTAATTTTAGCAATATTATAGCATCCCTGTGCATTGGAAACCCTTACATATACTACACCGTCAGGAGCCGTATAAGGTGAAGGCGTTACAATTTCATTGGTCTGATTGACCGCATCTGCCACTGAAGGATAATATTTCTTCCCTGCACCTGTTTGTGTGGTGACAGACGCTACCGTAAGATTAAAAGAGCCTAAGGAAGGAGTACCCTCAATGGCACAGGATCTTAATGTAGCATCATTTACGACTACAACAGGATGAAATTTCAGTGTAATTTGTGCAACAGCAGTACATCCAAATGTAGAGATCACTTTTACATAAATCGTTGCTTCGGCAGAAGTAAATGCTGATGGATTTGTAATTTCATTGATGCCTGCATTCAGATCTGAAAGCGTGTTGTAATATTTTTTAGTTACCGTCGGATCTGCAATAACATCGGCTGTTGTCAGGTCAAATACCGCTGTTCCTGCATTATTGTTGTTACATTGGGTCAGTGTCGCATTTTTTGCAGTGATCTTACCATCCCTGAATTTAAATGTTCCGATCTGTTTACATTGATTCAGCGGACTGTTTGGATTGGTCGGATCGGTATAGCTGATACTATAATAATAAACAGAAGTTGTATTTACTGTTGTAGGAACAGTGATCGCATTATTTCCTGTCAACGCATCATTCTGACTCATATGATAGCTTACGCTGAAATGGGGATTTCCGTTTAAAATTCCTGCAGAAAGGGTAGAGAAATCAAATACGGCAGGGTTTGTACATATAACTACCTCTTTCGGATCTGCCGGATTAGCAGCCGGAACTCCCGGCGGGATGAACGGATACGGCTGTAAAGCAGGATCCGTAAACGGAGAAGCTAATGTTGCAGTTCCGCCCCATGTTAAAGAAAATGGCGCCGTTGTGCTGCTGGTACTGCTTACCCAGTTGTCAATAAACAAATAATAGGTTTGTCCGGGTAAAACATCCATGTATTTACAGTAAGGGGTAAGTGAACCTCCTAAAGCATTGGTTATCGTACTGGTCATATTTAATCCTGTAGCAGGTCCGGGGCCTATAACCGTTGCAGCGTTGCAGCGAATAGGTGATCCTAAAGCTCCACAGTTTACATTAGGTCCGAAAATAGCCCAGTCATAGTCGGCATCCGGATTATTCGGAACCAGATCGAAGGTAAGCGTACCTCCGGTGGCGATTGTAATTTTATACCAGATCGAATTGTGCTCTCCGGTTGCATCAATGCAGCTCCCTGAATTGACAAGCTCTTTGATGTTACCATATCCGGTAGGACTATAAGTAATATTGGAATTTCCACAGACTGCAAGAGCTGTCGCACAATCTGCCTGTGCAAAAAATATCTGGGAAATACCGAAAAAAATAAGAAGTAAAAGTTTTTTCATAGATATATAGTTTTTAGTAAATGATTTAAAAATCACATGGTAGGTGCTGATTTACAACACGTACATCAAATATACCTATAATTTAATCACAAACAATAGAATTTTAAAAATATTGAATTATTACAAATAAAAACACATAATAATTATGATATCCAACGATAAACAACAACTATTTTATACTTGTAATATTTCCGCACAGATTTTCCAGATGAAAAATTTTATGAAAAGGACTCTTCACTTCCTGCAGGTGTTCTTTGTCCTGAATGAAGGTATATCTGGATGCAATGGAATTCATATCGGATACAATCACCAGCCAGCATTCATCCACGGAAGTATCATAGTAAGGGAATTTTTCATTTTTCTTATCGATAAGCTCAAGGATTTTCTCGGAGCAAAGTTCATCGAACAGATTCATGCTGTATTCATGGGTAATAAAAACATTTCTCCGGTGAAAAGATTTTCTCATTCCTTTTACACATCCTACCGGCTTATTTTTTTTGATGCTTTTACAAATACTCAGGATATTTTCTTCCTGCTGTTCTATATTATCAAATTTAATATTTGGATAAAATTCTAAAAAATAAACACCACGATACTTCGCGGTGTCTTCCTGTTCTAATAATATTTCTGCCTGGCGGAACATTTTATTTAAAGTGCTTTCCACCTTTTTCATTTCCAGATGGTTGATCACTTCGGTCAGTTCTATGCCAATTTTCTTGTCGTTGAATTTTGCGATAAAGTCAGGGCTTTCGCAGGTAAGGTCTTCAAATTTCACTTCGGGGAAGTGATGCATGAACGAATTAAGCAGCAGAATTTCAGATTTCTTTCTATACTTCTCGCGGTCATGAAGCAGGGATTCGTCTATTTTACGGTGATATTTCTCCATCGGCTTTTTTTTCAAATGCCGGTTCATATAGTATAGGCTCAGATTCTTTATTAAATCTTCATCAGAAAATGTCTTTTTCATAAGTAATTTTTTTTAAGTAACCATAGAGCGCATGCCGCATTGACTTTCACCGTTAGAAGTTTTTGATTTTCAAAAAATTACATAATAAAGGTAAGTAAAAAAACTATTCACAGGATACTTTTAAATTAATTTATCAAATAATTAATGTAAAGTTTATTTTCATAATCAATACCTTTAGCGTTCAAATTATAAAACTGTGACTTATATGGATTTTAAAAACTTTAAAATACCTTACAACGTTAATCCACAATATTCTAAAAAAACCGTCTATTTTTCGATGGAATTTGCCATTGAACAGGTTTTAAAAATATATTCGGGAGGCTTGGGATTCCTTGCAGGATCCCATATGAGAAGTGCATATAACCTGAAACAGGACCTTATCGGGATCGGAATCCTATGGAAATTCGGTTATTACGACCAGGCGAGAAACCATGACCAGACGCTTCAGCCGGTATGGACGAGAAAAATGTACAGCTTCCTTGAAGATACGGGAATAAAATTCCAGATCGAAATCCACAGTGCCCCGGTATGGGTAAAAGTATGGTACCTTGATCCTGAAATTTTCAATACAGCACCGATGTTTTTTCTTTCTACGGATGTTCCGGAAAATGATCATGTTTCCAAAACGATCTGCCACAAACTTTATGATGCCAATGAGTCTACAAAGCTGGCCCAGTATATTTTATTAGGAAAAGGAGGTGCCAAATTATTGGACGAAATGAATGCAGAAAGGGATGTCTACCACCTGAATGAGGCACATGGCCTTCCTGCAGCATTTTACCTTCTGAAAAAGTATAACGGGGACCTGAACAGAGTAAAAGAAAAACTGGTTTTCACCACTCATACTCCGGAAGAAGCAGGAAATGAAAAGCATAATCTGAAACTGTGCTACGATATGTCTTATTTCTCAGGCTTCAGCATGGAAGATGTGAAAAGCATTGAGGGATCGGACGATGACCGTTTCAATCACTCATTATGTGCTTTGAAAATGGCTCGGATAGCTAACGGTGTATCTAAGCTGCACGGTGTGGTTTCAAGGGCTATGTGGAGCAAATATCCGGGAATCTGCGAAATCACTTCCATCACCAATGCCCAGGAGTTTAAATACTGGGCGGATAAACCTCTTTACAATGCCAAAGATGAGAATGACGAAACCGTTTTCGATTACCGCAAAAAGCATTTAAAGAAAAGGTTATTCACAATTGTTGCAGACCAAACCGGAAATCTGTTCAACCCAAATATTTTCACTATTGTCTGGGCAAGAAGATTTGCAGGGTACAAACGGGCAGACTTACTGCTTCACGACAAGGAAAGATTCTACAAATTACTGAATAATCCAAAATACCCGGTGCAGATCATCTGGTCGGGAAAACCCTATCCGATGGACTACTCTGCTATTTCTACCTTTAACACACTGGTGGAAGAAAGCAAGAATCATAAAAATATGGCTGTTCTTACCGGTTACGAGCTTTCTTTGAGTAAATCTCTGAAGCAGGGTTCAGATCTGTGGCTTAACAATCCAAGGGTACCAAGAGAAGCTTCGGGAACTTCGGGAATGACAGCTGCCATGAACGGATCCGTTAACCTTTCTACCGATGACGGATGGATTCCTGAATTTGCCAAACCGGGAGAAAATTCATTTGTCGTTCCAAAAGCAGATTATATGAATATGAGCATCTACGAACAGGATACTTATGATCTGAATAAACTGTACGAAATCCTTGAAAACGAGATCCTTCCTACCTATTACGATCATCCGGACCGATGGAGAAAAATCCAGTATACGGCTATGGATGATGTTCAGGAACATTTTAACAGTGATAGAATGGCGGATGAATATTACAGGATATTGTATAATGGGCAAAAAGGCTAAGAAATTTAATTGCTTAACCCTTCAAAATAAAAATTCCGGGAAAAATTTCCCGGAATTTTTATTTTGAGTTTAATCCTTTTTTTTCTTTGGTACCTTCAGCCCTTTTTCTCTGGCTTCGGAAATACCTATGGCTACTGCCTGTTTTTTACTGGTCACTTTTTTTCCTGAAGAGGATTTCAGTTTGCCCTCTTTAAATTCGTGCATGACCTTTCCTACTTTGTCCTGAGCTTTTTCTGAATATTTAGTCTTGCTCATGATAAAAAAATTTTAAGATTTTGGCAGGGATACCCCTAGTTCATATACTTCAGCGTGCTTCAAATATTTGGAGCGTTCTCTGGAAGTTACCGATTCAAAATGATCATTCTTGATCACAATGATCGGGTCTTCTGCATTTTCAATCTCGAAATTGGCCAGATACCTTTCGTCCGGTGCATCCTGGCGTATTTTTGCCTTTATTTTCTGTAGTTCATCTGCGTATTTTCTGAATCCGGGATCAGAGGAATGGATAAATTTATATTCGTCGCCGGCATATACATAATAATGAAGTCGTTTTTCAATGAGTCCTGCTTCATGGGTGATCTGAGGATTATCATTCCCATCTTTAAAACCTACTTCCACCAAAGTTCCCCCTTTTTTGTTTGCACATTCTTCCGCATCTTTGAAACTTGAAAATCCAGTATAAACAATCTGATCAGCTAAAACATAGCGGTTCAGTTTCTGGTTGTATGCATTCGTTTCCATAATTATTATTTTAATTTGATATGCTGTTATACATTCAATTTTTTTGCCAAAACCAGCAGAAAAAAAGCTTTTTTGTCCATTTAATAAAATTATTATCTTTGAAATCCATTAATAATAGAAATGAAAAAAATACTCTTAACTCTTACTGTTGCTGTAGCATTCCATAATGTATCTGCGCAGGAAATTACTTTAGATAAAATATATTCAGGATATTACCGCGGAAAAGGCATTGCCGGTATTACATCCATGAAAAACGGAGAGAATTACCTGGTTATTGAGCCGGCCGGAATTGCCAAATATTCTTACAAAACTTCACAAAAAGAGGGCAACATTGTGGACGGTAAGTTCGAAAGCTACGAATTTTCCGATGATGAGTCGAAAATCCTTCTTTTAACAGAAAGCCAGCCTATTTACAGACATTCCTTTCTGGGAAAATTTGATGTAAAAGACCTTAAATCAGGGAAAACAATCAGCCTGAATGAAGGAAAAACAGTTCAGGAACCCAGATTTTCTCCTGATGCCACGAAAGTAGCATTTATCTCTGAAAATAATTTATTCTACCAGGATCTGGGCACGGGGAAAATTACCCAGATTACCAGTGACGGAAAGAAAAATTCTATTATCAATGGACTTGCAGACTGGGTATATGAAGAGGAATTCGGGCATGCAAGACAATATGAATGGACCAAAAACTCGGATGCCATTGTATTTGTAAAATCCGATGAAAGCCTGGTTCCGGAAATCTATATCCCGATCTATGGGAAAACGCTTTACCCAACAGAAATGCGTTATAAATATCCTAAAGCCGGAGAAAAAAACTCTATTGTTTCTGCGCAGCTGTACCGTCTTGATACGGGAAAAACAATGCCGATCAACCTAAGTTCTTTCAAAAATTATTATATCCCGAACGTAATCCAGACCGCAAAACCTGACGAAATGGTTCTGATTACTTCTGAAAGAATTCAGAATGCTTCCGATATTTTAAAGTTGAATACCAAAACCGGAGCCGTTCAGAAACTATTCACAGAAACGGATGAAAAATGGATCGATACGGACAGTCCTACCCTGGAATTCCTTGAAGATGATTCTTTCCTGTGGGCTTCTGAAAGAGACGGAAACCGCCATCTGTACTGGTACGACAAAGACGGAAAGCTAAAAAAGCAGATTACTAAAGGAAACTGGGAAGTGACGGATTATTACGGATTCAATCCGAAATCTAAGGAAATTTATGTTCAGACCACTGAAAAAGGAAGCATTAACAAAGTTGTTTCCAAAGTAAATATTGAAAACGGAAAATCCCAGCTTATTTCTAATGCGGAAGGAAACAATTCTGCCAACTTCAGTAAAAACTACAGTTATTTCATTGAAACATCTTCTACCGCTGCAAGACCTTACACTTATGTTTTAAAAGACGGAAACGGAAAAACAGTAAAAGAACTTCAGAACAATAATGAGCAGCTACAGAAATTAAAAGCCGATAATTTTGCAGATAAAGAATTCATCACTATTCCAAATGACGCCGGTGACCAGATGAATGCATGGATCATGAAGCCTAAAAACTTTGATCCTAATAAAAAATATCCGCTGTTTATGTACCAGTATTCCGGGCCCGGATCTCAGCAGGTTGCAAATTCTTGGGATAATGGTAATGCTTTGTGGTTTAATCACCTGGTGCAGAAAGGGTATATCGTTGCCTGTGTAGATGGCCGTGGAACAGGTTACAAGGGAAGTAAATTCAAGAAAGTGACATATATGAATTTGGGAAAATATGAAATTGAAGATCAGATTACTGCTGCAAAATGGTTTGGAAAGCAATCTTACATCGACAAAACAAGAATCGGAATGTTCGGATGGAGCTTTGGAGGTTATATGACCAGCTTAGCAATGACGAAAGGAGCAGATGTTTTCAAAGCCGGAATTGCTGTAGCGCCGGTAACGAACTGGAGATATTACGATTCTGTTTACACGGAAAGATTTATGAGAACCCCTCAGGAAAATGCTGACGGATATGATAAAAATTCTCCGACAGAATACGCCAATCTATTGAAGGGTAAATTCTTACTGATCCACGGGACTGCTGATGATAATGTCCATTTCCAGAACTCTATGGAGTTTTCCGAGGCCCTAATTCAAAACAAAAAACAGTTTGAGTTTATGGCTTATCCGGATAAAAACCATGGAATTTACGGCGGACAGACAAGACCACAGCTGTATCAGAAGATGACAGATTTTATCTTGAATAACTTATAATTTTTTTAAAATAAATTTTCAGAGCCTCTCCATCATTGGAGAGGTTTTGTATTTATATTATTAATCATTTTCATAAAATATTATTTATTTTATCAATTAAAATTAAAAACCTATTTTTGGGAAATTTGAAAATTGATTATATGAAGACTAAACATCCTAAAGGCCTGCCCTTCCTCTTTTTCACAGAAATGTGGGAGCGTTTCGGGTACTATCTGATTCTTGGAATCTTTGTTCTTTATGTCATTGAGCCTACCGGACTGAAAGGAGGACTTGGACTTCCGGACAAAACTGCTGATGATATTTTCGGAACCTATATCGCTTTAACTTACCTCACCCCTTTTCTTGGAGGTTTTTTGGCTGACAGGGTTTTAGGGTATATTAAATCTATTTATCTGGGAGGAATACTAATGGCAGCCGGCTACATAGGCATGGGTGTTTTCAAGGACCTTCCTCTTTTTTACGGTTCCTTAGCATTAATTATAATCGGGAATGGTTTCTTTAAGCCTACCATTTCCACACTTTTAGGAAACCTTTATTCCGAAGAACCTTATAAAGCCAATAAAGACTCTGGCTATAATATTTTCTATATGGGGATCAATATCGGGGCATTTATCTGTAACATCATTGCAGCGTTTATGCGTAATAAATTTGGCTGGGGCGAAGCTTTCATCACTGCAGGGGTGGGAATGCTCGTTGGTCTGATTATTTTTACGATCGGAAGAAAACACTATATCCATGCCGCACAGATGAAACCTGTAGAAGAAGGAGATACCAAGCTTTCTGAAATTTTAATTAAAGTTTTTGTTCCTGCCATTGCAGTAGGAGCTATAGGATGGTTTGTTCCCGGAAATATTTTCGGAAGCGACAGTACTGATGCCTTCATTTTTGCCTGTGTTCCTGTTATTTACTTTTACGCTTCCCTTTACTTTAAGGCTAAGCCGGAAGAGAAACCTTCAATCGGGGCCCTGCTTTCCGTATTTTTGATCAGTATGTTCTTCTGGGCGGTTTTCAAGCAAAATGGTACGGCTCTTACAAGATGGGCCAATTATTATACGGACAGAAGTGTTCCCGCTTCTTTGGAGAAACCTCTTGAAAACATCTACATGGTGGACGGAAAGAGTTATGAAGACAAGGAAGTTCCCGTATACGACAACCAGTTCCAGTCTCAGAAAGACAAAGATGGAAATACCATTAAAGAAACCGGAAAAGACGTATATTTCAAAAATATCTCCGCTGAACAGCGCGCTGCTTTAGAGAAAAATCCGGAAACGAAGGTCTATTTATACAATACGGAATTATTCCAGTCTATCAATCCGTTCTGGGTAATCGCCTTAACACCGGTTATCGTAGGATTCTGGGCCTTACTAAGAAGAAAAGGAAAAGAACCTTTGACGCCTACAAAAATTGTTTTGGGGCTGTTTATCTCGGGGTTATCATGCCTTGTAATGGTTCTTGCCGTAATGGCCGGGGATAACGGAGCTGTAAAAGTTTCACCATTATGGCTTGTAGCGGGTTATGGAGTCATTACCATCGGGGAATTATGCCTTTCACCTATGGGACTTTCTTTTGTTTCCAAACTTTCTCCGGCAAGAATTACAGCTTTGATGATGGGAGGTTTCTTCCTTGCGAACTCGGTGGGAAATAAGCTTTCAGGTATCCTGGCCAGTACCTGGTACAGCTACGATAACAAGATGAATTACTTCCTTGTTAATTTCGCTTTATTAATATTTGCTACACTTTTAGGGCTGTCTATGTTAAAAAGATTAAACAAGATCATGAAAGAAAAAGGACATTAATCCTTATTTATCATAAAGAATATCAGGCTGCAGAATCATTCTGCAGCTTTTTTATTTAAATATAAAATTAAAACCTTGCCAAAAACCCAAAAAAAACTATATTTGTCAGTCTTAACAAAAATTAACAATAGAATGGATAATACTGAAGCATTAAGTCCGAAACCGGATGAATTTGTAGAGAACAAGAATTCAAGGCATCCAAAAGGATTGTGGGTTCTTTTCGGAACAGAAATGTGGGAGCGTTTCAACTTTTATGGGATGAGAGCCCTTTTAACGCTCTTTATGGTAAATTCCTTATTAATAAAAGAAGCAGATGCGGCAATCATTTACGGTGGATTTTTAGCTTTATGTTATTTAACGCCTCTTTTGGGAGGTTTCATTGCAGATAAGTACATCGGAAACAGAAATGCCATCTTAATCGGTGGATCTTTAATGGCAATCGGCCAGTTTCTACTGTTTATCAGTGCTTCTACCTTCTCTGCTGATCTTGGCAGCTCCAAAATGATTATGTGGCTGGCTTTATTCGTTATCATCTTCGGTAATGGATTTTTTAAACCTAATATTTCCTCAATGGTGGGAAGCCTTTACCCTAAGCAGGAAAAATCCAAATTAGATTCTGCGTTCACCATTTTCTATATGGGAATCAATATCGGAGCATTCCTTGGCCAATTTATCTGTCCGTACGTAGGAGACGTGAAAGATGCTACCACAGGAGTAAGAGATATTTTTGCGTTCAAATGGGGATTCTTAGCGGCTTCAATTGCAATGATCATTGGAACGGTAACATTCTTCATCCTTAAAAACAAATATGTGGTGACCCCGGAAGGAAGACCTATCGGTGGATTGCCAAAACATAATACAAGTGAGGATTTTGAGGAAGGTGAAACACAGACTGCTAAATTCTCAGGAACATCATTGGGTATTACAGGACTTATTTTTGTAGTTCTATTCTTTGTTTTCAGGTATTTATTAGTAGGTGAATTCGGATTCACCTCTGTAGAAATGGGGCAGTTAATTAAAGGAATTATCTATCCTTTCATTTACGCAGCCGGTATTTCCCTGGCATTCCTGATCATGACTTCTGCAGAAAACAAAGTGGAAAGACAGAGAATCTGGGTAATTTATATTGTATCATTCTTTATTATTTTCTTCTGGGCAGCATTTGAACAGGCAGGATCTTCATTAACGTTCATCGCAGATAACCAGACAGACAGAAATATTTTCGGCTGGAATATGCCGCCTTCAATGGTTCAGATCTTTAATGGTATTTTCGTAGTTCTGTTAGCAGTTCCGTTCAGTTTAACATGGGATAAGCTGAGAGCAAAAGGAAAAGAACCTGTATCTCCTTTCAAACAGGCAATGGGTCTGGCACTAATCGCTCTTTCTTACTTCATCATTGCACACAATGTAAAAGATCTTGGAAATTCAGGATTATTGGCTATCAAATGGTTAATGCTTCTATATTTCATCCAGACTTGTGGGGAGCTTTGCTTATCTCCAATCGGTCTTTCATTGGTTGGTAAACTGGCTCCAAAGAGATTTGCATCCCTATTATATGGTGTTTTCTTCATTTCCAATGCTGCGGGTTATGCCCTGGCAGGTTCATTGGGAGCTCTTATTCCTGCAACAGGGGATAAGTTTAAGAAAGCAGAAGAAATCGGGGTCAACCTTCAGGATGTCCTAGATAAAAAAGTAACCCTTACTGCTGATCAGACAGCAGCGTTTGAAAAGGCTCAGCTGCCATTACACAATCCTACATTTGCAGGATTTGAGATCCACAACCTATTTGAATTCTTTATGGTATTTGTAGTACTTTGTGGTATCGCATCTGTTATTTTGGCGTTCCTTTCTCCAATATTAAAGAAAATGATGCACGGTGTAAAATAACCGCATCAATTAATATAATAAAAACCTCTGCTAAGTCAGAGGTTTTTTTTATTTTCGTACGATGGAAATCTCCGAAGATTCTTTATTCCAGTCCGTAAAGGAAATTATTAGGCAGTCGCGCGAAAAAGTATTTCGGATCGCGAATTCTACTTTATTGCTTACTTACTGGCAGATAGGAAAACTGATCGTGGAAGATGAGCAACAGGGAAAAGAAAGTGCCGAATACGGAAAACAAACATTGAAGAATCTTTCTAAAAAACTTTCTCTGGAATTTGGAAAAGGTTTTGATGAGAGTAATTTAAGAAATATGCGTTCTTTTTACCAGACTTTTCCAAAATGTGACGCATTGCGTCACGAATTGAGCTGGACCCATTACAGACTTCTTGTAAGGCTTGATCACATTGATAAAGTGAACTATTACATCACTGAGACTATTCAGAATAATTGGAACTACAGGGATTTAAAAAGACAGATTAATTCACTTGCCTACGAAAGAGTTCTGGAACACAAGAAATCTCCGGCAGAAAACATCCACAGCTTATTAAAAGACCCCTATATATTCGAATTTTTAGGTTTAACAGCTGACCAAAAAATATCAGAAAAAGAAATTGAGACTGCCATTATTGACCATATTCAGAAATTCCTTCTGGAATTTGGGAAAGGATTTGCTTTTGTGGCCCGGCAGCAGCATATTTCCACTGAAACTTCAGACTTTTATATAGACCTTGTTTTTAAAAGAAATCATAGATCAGGACAGAATCCGTTTTGAACTGGATCAAAAAAATAATAACAATCCTTAATTAAAAATTATCATATACAATTATGAGCTTAACTCTAGAAGAAATACAAAATTTTAAAGGAAAATACCCTAAGCAGATCTGGAGCCTGTTTTTCTCTGAAATGTGGGAGCGATTCTGTTTCTATGGAATGCGTGGGATGCTGGTTTTCTTTATGATCTCGCAGCTTAATTTCCATGAAAAAGAAGCCAATCTTCAATATGGTGCAACCCAGGCATTCGTATATGCCTTTACCTTTGTAGGTGGTCTTTTCGCCGATAAAATCCTTGGATTCAGGAAATCTCTCTTCTGGGGCGGGCTCCTGATGATCGTCGGAAGTTTAATCCTGGCAACCGATCCACACAAATTCTTTTTCTTAGGAATTGCATTTACTGTAGTAGGAACAGGGTTCTTTAAACCTAATATCTCATCTATGGTCGGACAGCTTTATAAGCCTAACGATTCACGTGCCGATGCCGGATTTTCTCTTTTTTATGCAGGAATTAATCTCGGGGCCTTACTTGGTGGATATTTATGTATTGCCATTGGAAAAGGAGAAGTATTAAGTAGCGTTATTCAGGAAGGAATGAGATGGAATATTGCCTTTGGACTGGCAGCAATAGTAATGGTAATCAGCCTTATCAACTTTATTTTTACCCAGAGAACACTGGGAACCATTGGTCTTCAACCGGGACATCCGTTGGCAGAAGTAAAATCTGCTCCGATACCGAAATGGAAAGAATACGGCGTCTATGTACTATCTCTCATTTTCGTTCCGATTATTATGACGATGGTAGCTAAAACGGAATATACAGATTATTTTATGTGGACCATTGGACCTTTGACATTGATTTACCTGTTCTATGAAATGTCCAAAGTAACTTCATCAGAACGTAAAAAACTTTGGGCGGCTTTAGTTTTCATCATCTTCTCTATTCTATTCTGGGGAATCTATGAACAAAGTGGAGGCTCATTAAGTATTTTCGCTGCTAAAAATCTTAATAAAGATCTTTTCGGACTTGATCCGAATGGGGTAAATAATTCAGGAGGAGCATTTTTCATTATTTTTCTAGCCCCACTTATCGGGCTTCTTTGGATCTGGTTGAATAAAAGAAAAATTGAACCCAATACCATCGTTAAATTCGGTTTAGGATTTATTTTTCTTGGAATTGGTTACTATGTTTTATTTGCAACCAGACTTTTTGCCGACCTTCAGGGAATAACATCGCTGAACTTCTTTACACTTGCACTGTTGATTATTACTCTTGGTGAACTTTGCCTTTCTCCGATCGGTTTATCGATTATGACTAAGCTTTCAACCAAAAACCTGCAAGGAATGATGATGGGGATGTGGTTTCTGGCTTCGGCTTACGGGCAATATGTTGCAGGGATTATTGGTGCCGGTCTTGCCACAGCAAAAGAAGGATCTACCAACTATGATGCTTTGATCACTTATACCGATGGATATAAACAATTGGGATTGTATGCGGTAATTGCCGGTGTGGTATTAATTTTGATATCTCCGTTTGTGAAAAAATTAATGCAGGATGTAAAATAACGTAAGCAGATTATGCTTATTTTTATGTTAAATATCAAATTATGAAAAAAATTATAAGCATAATTCTATTATTACTAATAAATTTCAGTTTTGCGCAGGTAAAATGGATGACCATTGAAGAAGCTTTAAAAGCCCAAAAGGAAAATCCGAAAAAAATTCTGATCGATTTTTATGCAGACTGGTGTGGCCCATGCAAGATCATGGATAAAAAGACATATGGTCATGCTGTAATTGCACAGATCTTAAATGAAAATTATTATCCCGTAAAATTCAATGCTGAAGAAAAAAAATCAATTGAAGCTTTCGGAAGAACATTTTCCAATGATAATACCGAACATAAAAAGGGAAGAAATTCCCTGCATGAATTTACTCAGTATATGAACGTCGGAGCAGTTCCGAGTACTGTATTTCTGGATGAAAATGGCGGGCCTATTACGATCCTTCAGGGAGAACTTTCTGCCAGGGAATTAGAACCTTATTTAGAGTTTATTTCTAAAGATATGTTTAAAAAGATCCGGTCCAGAGAACAGTGGGAAGATTATCAGAAGAAATTCAAATCTAAAATAAAAGATTAAACCTACAACGGCTTTCCAATTGGAAGCCGTTTTTTTGATTTTATTTTAGAGAAAAATTTTAATCTTAAGTCTATTTTCCCGAAATTAGGGCTCATTTTTAAAATGACTTTAGAGACCTCTATAGAATATATAAAAGGAATTGGTCCTGACAGAGCCAAACTCATCAAAGGTGTGTTGGGCCTTTCTACTGTTGAAGATCTTCTGAACTTCTACCCTATCCGGTATCTGGATAAGAATAAAGTATACAAAATTTCCCAGCTTGAGGAAAGCGCTATTGAGGTACAGCTGAAAGGAAGAATTACACAGGTCCAGGAAGTACAGACCGGAAAAACCAAAAGGCTTTCTGCAAAATTCAATGATGATACGGGAACAATGGACCTGGTATGGTTTCAGTATTCAAAATGGCTGAAAGAGCAGATTCCGGTGAACCGTGAGGTTTATATTTTCGGGAAGATCAATGTTTTTAACAGGCAGTTTTCCATGCCCCATCCTGAAATTGAAGCTGAAGAGAATAAAGAAAACGACAGCCGCCTGAAACCTATCTATCCCAGTTCGGAAAAGCTTACCAAAAGAGGTCTGAATCAGAGGTTTTTTCAGAATGTTCTAAGAAATATCTGCAAGGAGATTCCCAGCCTCATTGAGGAAAATTTCCCTGAATATATGATCAAAGCCTTTAAGTTTTTATCCCGGCAGCATACTTTTCTGAATATGCATTTCCCAAAGGATATGGAACATTTTGAAAAAGCTGACAACAGGCTGAAATTTGAAGAATCCTTCTTTTTCCAACTAGGTTATGCCCTCAAAAAGCTCCATCATAAAAGTCATTCACCGGGAAATCCGTTTCCTGTGGTGGGTGATCATTTTAACGATTTTTATAATCATCATATTCCCTTTGACCTTACCAATGCACAAAAGAGGGTTTTAAAGGAGATCCGTGTGGATATGAAAAGACCGATCCAGATGAACAGGCTTCTTCAGGGAGATGTAGGATCCGGGAAAACAATGGTCGCTTTGCTTACGATGCTCATTGCTATGGATAACGGCTTTCAGAGCTGCATGATGGCTCCCACTGAAATCCTCGCCCAGCAGCATTACAACGGAATTAAAGACCTTTTAAAGGAAACAGGTATAAATGTACGCCTGCTGACAGGTTCTAGTAAAACTTCGGAAAGAAAAATCATTCATGAAGAGCTGGAAAACGGAGCCCTTTCCATATTGGTAGGAACTCACGCTGTTTTGGAGGATAAGGTAAAATTTAAAAACCTCGGACTGGCTATCATTGATGAGCAGCACAGGTTTGGGGTAGCACAGAGAGCAAAATTATGGGCTAAGAATAAAATTCCTCCCCATATTCTGGTGATGACTGCAACTCCTATTCCCAGGACGCTGGCTATGAGCTTTTATTCTGATCTGGATGTTTCTGTGATCGATGAAATGCCTGTGGGAAGAAAGCCAATCATTACAGCTCACAGACGGGAAAAAGACAGAACCTATGTGTATAATTTCTGCAGAGATGAGATCAAAAAAGGAAGACAGGTTTATTTCGTCTATCCATTAATCGAAGAATCGGAAACTTTAGATTATAAAAACCTGATGGAAGGTCTGGATCATGTGATGAATGCATTCTCTGATTATAATGTTACGATGCTTCACGGAAAAATGAAACCTGCTGAAAAGGATGCCGCAATGAATTATTTCGCCTCCGGAAAAGCAGAAATTATGGTGGCAACTACGGTTATTGAAGTGGGTGTTAATGTCCCGAATGCTTCTGTAATGGTTATAGAAAGCTCAGAAAGGTTCGGGCTTTCCCAGCTTCACCAGCTGCGAGGACGCGTAGGAAGGGGTGCGGAACAAAGCTATTGTATCCTTATGACGTCAGACAAATTATCGAAAGAAAGCAGAACCCGTATCAGGACCATGACGGAAACGAATGACGGATTCAAGATTTCTGAAGTCGACATGCAGCTCCGGGGGCCGGGGGATATTTTAGGAACACAACAGAGCGGGGTTGTAGATTTTAAAAGACTTGATCTTGTGAATGACTCCGCCATTATCAAAACAACAAAAAATACGGTGGATAAAATCCTGGAAGCAGATCCGCATCTGAACAGACCTGACAATATGATCATCAAAAATTACTATTTGAAATACTATAGGGGAAAGAATAAATGGAGCAAGATTTCATAAAAAAACCGCGTAAAGAAAAATCTTTCCGCGGCCCCCTTATAAAACTGTTATTTAGAAGAAATTACTTTTTTGATCTTAAAAATTTATTTTAATAGTAAGAACTAATATTTTGTGATTTGGTGAGAAAATATTTATATACTATTTGAATTTTTCAGTCCTGACTATTAAAATAAATTAAAAAACAAAATGAATTATTTTTCCAACTTGCTTATTATAAAAACTAACTGTTCAAGTTGAAGGAAGTGGGAATGAAACGAATAAATACCCTCCAACTTTCTTAAGTTTTCATGATTGTACCGTTTTGTTTAAAGATCTTCTATGCTTTATAGCTGGAAATAAACATAATTCATTTTGTTAAAACTAACATTGTGATTTATATCTTGTTTTCTATATGAAATAATCTATTTTCTTATCATCCATTGCTTTTATATATAAATAATTTGTGTTGCAATGTTTATGTTTACAAAATTGATCATATTGCGTGGATTTCTTCTTATATTATTTTCATTATTAATTATACAATTTTCACTTTTGTGTGAATAGAATGTATTGAATATAATTTTTTTTCAGAAAACAATTGCTGAAAAAAACTCTATCCATCATACTTTCATAATAAAGTTATCTATATTCAATCCTGAAGAATGATACTGCCAGTTGATTGTAATAATTTCTGTGACTGCCTTTTTCAGCCCTTCGTAAGTCTCCGGCTGTCTCATAAAAACATGAGCTCCGGCAACGAATATTTCTTCAATTTCAGCCTCAGAAATCTGCTGAGCATACATGACAATTACTATGGTACTGAATTTAGAATCTGCTTTAATTTCTTTCAGATAATCCATACTATGCTTTCCCGGCATATCATACCTTATGAAAATTACTTCCGGAATAATGGCCCCGCAGCTTTTCAAATATTTCATAAGTCCTTCCCCATCCGAAAAACACTGCGACTTCACACCTATCTTTAAATCTTTGAAAATATTTTTAAAGAATATTATGTTTCCTTCGTCATCATCTACCGTTATTACATTCAGGTATTCTTTATTCATACAGCATTTTTGAATTTATGGCTATCGCTTGGTTTTTTCTTCTTTTCATAACGATCTTCTGGAACTGGGAAGGGGTAATTCCGGTAGTATTTTTAAATTGGGTACTCAGATGCGCTACACTGGAATAATTCAGCTTATGTGCAATTTCTGTAAGACTCTGTTTATTATTCAGGATCAGCTCTTTGGCATATTCTATTTTCTGAAGGATGATAAAATTTTCTATTGATGTATAGGCAACCTCGGAAAAAAGATTGGAAAGATATCCATAGCTGTGATTCAGCTTTTCAGCAATATAAATGGATGCTTTAACGGGAACCGCATTTTCGGAAAAAACAAGCTCTACGATGACATCTTTTATCTTCTGTACTAAAGCCGTTTTCTGGCTTTCTATAATTTCTATTCCGTAATCTTTAAGATTTTTCTTAAAAAGATTATGCTGTTCCTGGGTAAAGGGCTCATAGAATTCCACTTCGCCAAAGTTCAGCAGGCGGTATTTCAGCCCATGCTCTTTTAGCTTTTCATCCAATACTTTCTTACAGAGAGCATTGAAATCAAATTTTACATACATTTTCATCCTGGTATAAGTGTGTTGAATTTCGAAGTAAATATAATAATTTATTTCATTTAAAAGTGAAATAGAATTATTTTTTTAACATAATGTATAAAAAGAAAAAAACTCCTGCATATTGAATACAGGAATTTAAACACTAAGGATGAAAAAAATATACTGATAAAAAGCTACGAAAGCTCAAAACCAAGCATATGAATGTATTATTGAAAGTGATTTGGTTCTGATACAAAGATGAATCAAAAAAAAACATCACTTGTTATAGAATTAAAATTAAATGTTACAGAATTTTAAGTCAATCATTTGTGAAATACATACTCCATTAAATAATCGTCCATCACGAAATTTCCACCTATATCCAAAACCACTTCATCATATACTCTGTATCCCTGAGATTCATAAAATTTTTTAGCAGAATTCACTTTATTTACGTTTAAAATAATTCTTTCATTTCCACTTTCAGATACTTTGTCTTTTAGAAAGATCAATGCCTCTTTACCAAATCCTTTTCCTTTACTTTCAGGAACCAAATAGATACGATGGAGCTTTGTAGTTCCTGCCTCATAATTGTTTTCGTAACCCATAAAGCCTTCAAACGAATTATTATTTTCATCAAAAATCAGATAATAATGATAATCCGGGTTTTGAAACTGGCTTAAAATTTCTTCATCCGAATACATTTTATCCAGCATATATTCTATCTGTTCCTGGGAAATAATTCCCACATAAGCACTTTCCCATGATCTTCTGGCCAGATCCCGGATCAATGGAATATCTTTTTCTGTTCCTTTTTTTAATTTCATGTTTTCTAATTTTACAATTAAAAAAAGGTGAAAAGCCGCAGCTTTTCACCTTTGATATTTTTGATGTCAATGGTGAATCGTCAACGGTACATTTTAAGATTGACTATTCACTTGTAAATTTCACAATTGACTTATTAAATTTTCGCCATTTCAGCCTTGATCCTCGCATAAAGTCCTTCTGAAGCAGGAACTAAAGGAAGTCTCAAATAATTTTTAATAATGCCTTTTTCCGCAAGAACCACTTTAATCCCGCATGGATTTCCTTCTGCGAAAATAAGTCTTGTAATATCAACCAATTTATTGTGGATTTCATAAGCTTCTTTTACTTTCCCCTCGAAAGCCAGCTGAACCATTGTGGAAAATTCTTTAGGATATCCCTGCCCTATAACAGAAATTACACCATTTCCACCAGCTAAAGTTACCGGAAGCGTATATTCATCATCTCCAGAAACCAGTGAAAACCCTTCAGGCTTTTTCCTTAAGATATCAAAATACTGAAGAATATTCGGTGCCGCTTCTTTAATCATGAATAAATTCGGAAATTCATTAGCAAGACGGATCGTAGTATCAGCATCAACATTCTGCCCTGTTCTTGACGGAACGTTATAAATAATGATATTTTTACCGGTAGACGCCAGCATTTTATAGTGTTGGTAAAGTCCTTCCTGATTAGGTTTGTTGTAATACGGGGACACAGAAAGCACCGCTTCAAATGCAGAAAGATCTGCTTCTTCAATCTGTTTCTTAACTTCAAGAGTATTATTGCCGCCAATTCCCAAAACCAGGGGAACACGTTTATTATTAACCTTAATGATATGATCAATCACCTGTTTCTTCTCCTCGTCAGAAAGAGTTGCAGCTTCTGCCGTAGTTCCCAAAACAACTAAATAATTGGTTCCGTTTTCGATATTAAATTCAACAAGTTTTGTTAAACTATCAAAATCAACGGATAAATCTTCATTAAAGGGTGTTACCAATGCAACACCTACTCCTTTTAAAATGCTCATCTGTTAGAATTATTTTTGCCAAATTTAATAATTTACGACAAGAATTTGTAATAAATAATAATGTTTTATTATACATATAATTATATTTGCATATACTAAAAGATATTATGAAAAATAAATTCTTGTTACTAGGAATTGCTCTGGCTACACTTACTGCCTGCAAAACAGCATCTACGCTGCAGCTGGCCCAAGTTCAGCCCCAGAAAAACATTTCTATTAATAATGAGCTAAAAAATGATGAGGCGTTTGTAAATGTTATTGAACCTTATAAGCAGAAACTGGATAAAGAGATGAACCAAAAGATCTCCCATACCAGTACAGACCTTACAAAACAGGGAGATAACAGCAATCTTGGAAATCTTTTGGCCGATTATACTTTTGAAGGTGCCGATGCATGGACGAAAAAGAATCTGAATAAAAACGTAGATGCAGCCCTGATCAATATCGGAGGAATACGTACTACAATCGGAAAGGGTGATATTCTCCTGAAAAGTGTTTTTGAAGTAATGCCTTTTGAAAATGAGGTGATTATCGTAAAAATGAAAGGATCGGATCTCCAGGGACTTTTTGATTACTATGCAAAAACCCAGGTCAACAATCCTGTCTCCCACTTATATATTGAAACCAACAACGGACAGCTTACTAAATCCCTGATTAATGGTCAACCTGTAAATCCTTCGCAGGATTATTATATTGCCACATCAGATTATCTGGCACTTGGCGGGGACAATATGAAATTCTTTTCCAAAGGAGAATCTATTTCCACAGGAATCAGATTAAGGGATCTTTTCATTGAATATTTTAAGAAAACTCCTGAAGTGATTCCGAATACAGATGTTCGTTTAAATTTTATTGGTAAGAAATAATGGATAGAAAAAGATTTTTAAAAGTAATAGGTGGCGGATCTTTAGCAGCAGCTTTAGCTCCCAATATGATGATGGCGGAAGAATTGAAATTCAATCCTTTCAAATCTGCAAATAAACTGACTATTCTTCATACCAACGACCAGCACAGCAGAATTGAGCCTTTTGATGCAAGCTATACAAAAAATCCTAACCAGGGTGGTTTTGCCAGAAGAGCAAGTTTGATACAGCAGATCCGAAGCCAGGAAAGCAATGTTCTTCTCCTGGATTCCGGTGATATTTTTCAGGGAACTCCCTATTTCAACTTTTTTGGAGGTGAACTGGAATTTAAACTGATGTCTATGATGAAGTATGATGCTTCCACGATGGGAAACCATGATTTTGACAATAGCCTGGATGGTTTCTTAAAAGTGCTTCCCAATGCACAGTTTCCATTCATCTGTTCAAATTATGATTTCAAGAACACTGTTCTGGACGGAAAAACTTCACCCTATAAAATCTTTAATAAAAATGGAATAAGGGTTGGAATTTTCGGAGTAGGCATTCAGCTGGACGGTCTAGTAGGCAAAAAACAATATGGAGAAACCGTATATTCGGATCCGGTAGATGTCGCACAGCATTATTCCAATTTTCTGAAAAATGAACAAAAATGTGATCTTGTCATCTGCCTTTCTCATATAGGCTATGACTACAAAGATGAACCTGATAAAATAAGCGACAAAATTCTGGCTGCCAAAACAGAAAATATTGATATTATCTTGGGCGGACATACCCATACTTTTTTACCTGAACCACAAACATTCACCAACCGACAGGGTAAAAATGTCCTGGTCAACCAGGTAGGATGGGCAGGTCTTCTTCTTGGCAGAATAGATTTTTACTTTGACGCAAATAAAAACGTAAAGCATATTTCCTGGAACAACCAGGCAATAGACAGCAGCATAACCGTATAATATGAAAAAACTCTCTTTAATCTCTCTGGGTATTTTAGCCACCCTGCAATTTATGAATGCGCAGGTTATTTCATCAAAAAAATGGACGGATCTCTTTTCCTATAATAATGTCCTTGCTATGAAGGAAGATAATGGAAAAATAATTGCCGCCACTGAAAACGGGATATTCTATTATACCATTTCAACCGGGGAGATTACAAAGCTGTCAAAAGCTAACGGACTCCATGACGTCAGTATATCTGCCTTTGATTATAATCCACAGACTAAAATAGGGATTATAGGATACGCAAATGGTTCGATGGACGTTATTACTCCGCAAGAGATTAAATATATTGTTGATATTCCTATCGCAACCGGTTACAACGGAAGCAAAAAAATCAATCATATTTCTATTACAGGAGATCAGGCTGTAATATCTGTAGGATACGGGGTTTCCATATTTAATATTAATAAAAAAGAATTCGGAGATTCTGCATTCTTTGTGAACGGTGGTGTATATGAAGCCAGTAATGAAGCAGCCATGTTCGGAAATAAAGTTTATTCGGTAACGAATACGGGCCTCAAAAGCCATGAAATGAATACTACGTTTCCGGTATTTTCTACATGGACAAATGAAATACCAGGATCATACAAGCATATCGACGCTGAATCGGCACTTATATTTTCTTCTTCCAATGCTGCGTATATTTACAATAACGGTACGGGCATACCATTACCGGCGAGCTTTTCAAACATCCAGGATATAGTCATCAATTCAAACAATATTATTGTAACGGATAACAGAATATATACTTTTGGATTAAACGGAGTATCGCAGAATGCCATAAGTGTAGGAGAAGACTGTAATACAGCAATTACTGCCGGCGGAAAAATATATGCGGGAACAATATTGTCCGGAATAAAGGAAGAAAGCGGAACTACATATAAACCATCAGGGCCATATTCCAACTCTTCTTATAAGATTAATTTGTATGATAATAACCAACTGCTGGTGTCATCAGGATCAAGAGTGAATAGGTATAATCAGCCTGCAGACAATCCGAAAAAGCCTGGATTCTATTATTTTAATGGCTCCGAATGGATTTACCCTTCTTACTTCATAGGCCTTACTATTCCTGTAAACGTTCTGGATGCCGTAATGAATCCTGCCGATAACAGTGAAATATTTTTCACTAATTATACAATATACTCGCACGGAGCTTATAAAATGAAGTACAATGCCAGTAACAAAGACTTTGATTTTGTAAAATATTACAGTTTAGGTAATCCTGCTCCATTTTATAATCGTCCGGCAGGGTTCGCATTTGACAATCAGAATAATCTTTTTGTTACTGTAGGATTTAATGATGGTTCTCCATCTGTAGGCATCTATGATAAGGCAGCAGATGATTTTATCATGAAAAAATTTGGGTTATCCAGTGATGGTATTCAAAAACCAATTTATTATGAAAACATGCTATGGATTCCACTTCCAAGAACTAATAACTTTCTAGTTTATGATTATAAAAATGCCACTAATCTTTCGGATGACACGGCATATATATTAAAAGACACCAACGGGTTTGCAGGAAATTCAAAAGGAACTTTATCCGTAGCTTTCAGCAAATCAGGAGACGCATGGATTGGCACAGACAGTGGTTTAAGAATATTGCCTAATGCTGCTACGGGAATAAAAGATCCGGATCCTAAAGTGGAACCTATTATTATAGAACAGGGCGGACTTGGAGAAGAACTTTTCAGGGACGGACAGATACTACAGATAGAAGTGGATGCCGGGGATTACAAATGGCTTTCTGTAGACGGAGGAGGAGTATATTATCTTTCTGCCGATGGACAGCAGACTATAAAACATTTTACAAAAGAAAACTCGCCTCTTCCTACCAATTCCGTTACCGATATAAAAGTTGACAGAAAAACAGGGAAGGTATATTTCGTCACTTTTAATGGTATTGTAGCCTATCAGGGAGACGTTGCAGATGTGAATGCCAATTTCGGCAATGTAGTAGTTTATCCTAACCCTGTTGTGTATTCAAACTTTAAAGGAAAAGTAACCATTAAGGGACTTGCGGAAAAAACTAATATCAGAATCACAGATGCGGCAGGAAATGTAATTCATTCTGCGGTAGCCAGAGGTGGTTATTATGAATGGGACCTCAATAATCAAAAGGGTACTAGAGTAGCTTCAGGTATTTATTTTGTCCTGATGACTAATGAAGACGGATCAGATAAAGCTACTGCAAAAATAGCTGTAGTTAATTAATGAATTCACAAAACGGATTTTTATTATCATTCATAAAATATGGTGAAAATGATGCAGTCTTGCATTGTTTTACAGAAGAGGACGGCTTTCAGACGTATTTCGTAAAAGGCATTTATTCCAAAAGAAATAAAAAGAAAGCCCTGCTCCAGCCATTAAGCTTGCTTAATTTCACAGTTAATCCTGCAAAAGGAAACGGAATTCCGCTGGTTTCAAAATTTGAGCTGGTGAAAAACCATGATACGTATACGGATATCAGAACCAATACTGTAATTTTCTTCATATCAGACTTTCTGAATCAGGTTCTGAGACACGAAAATAAGAACCCAGGGCTTTTCTTCAGTATTGATCAGTTCATAGACGAGTTAATGTCTAAAAATTACCAGTGTCATTTGTTGTTTTTAATTACAGTATTGAAAATCCAGGGAGTTGCCCCCCTGATGCATGATGGACCTTATCTGGATCCGGAAACCGGGACGTTTTCCGAGCTCCCTGCCCATCAGCTGTTCACTAATGAAATTTCCGGATTATGGAAAAAAATTCTCTGCGCAGAAAACCTTTATGCTACAAAAATTCATTCTTCACAGCGAAAAGATTTTCTGGACAGTATTTTAGTTTACTATCATTACCATATCACAGATTTTAAGATCCCGGCTTCGCTTGAAGTGATACAGCAGATCTTTGAATAGAGATAATTTCGAGGATATAAAGATCATACCAGCAGCTAGCTCTTCACTTCTCCCGGCATTTCTGTTTCGGCTTCTGCAATTTCTTTTTTGGAGAACCTTGGCTGGAGGATTTTTGCAATCAGCCCCGTCCACCCGGTCTGGTGTGAAGCTCCTACTCCCCTTCCATTATCCCCGTGGAAATATTCGTAGAATAAAATATAATCCTTAAAGTCAGGATCGGTTTGGAATCTTTCGTACTGGCCATTCACAGGGCGTTTCCCGTTTTCATCCATTAAAAATATTTTAGAAAGCCTTTTGCTTAAAGAATCTGCAATCTGATCCAGATTTGAATAGTTTCCGCTTCCCGTAGGATATTCCACCAGGAAATCCGGACTGTAGTAGAAGAAAAATCTCTGGAGACTTTCAATAATCAGGAAGTTAATTGGGAACCAAATGGGGCCGCGCCAGTTGCTGTTTCCTCCAAAAAGCGCGCTATCACTTTCTGCAGGTGTATATTTCACACAATAATCTGTATCGTTCAAATTGAGCGTATACGGATTCTGCTCATATTCTTTAGATAATGCCCGGACACCGTAATCGCTCAGAAACTCTTCAGGATTCAGCATTCTGCTTAACAATCTTTTCAAACGATGCCCGCGAAGCAGTGAAAGAAGGTGCTTCGAGTCCTGACCTTTTACTTCCCATCTTGATACAAGGGCGGCCAGTTCAGGCTTATTTTCGAGAACCCATTTCATTCTTTTTTTGAAATTAGGAAGCTTTTCGATCATTTCATCATCAATCACCTCAACGGCAAACATAGGGATTAGCCCAACAATGGTTCTTAGTCTTAGATACATATGATTTCCGTCATCGGAACTGATGGCATCGTAGAAAAATTCATCTTCCTCGTCCCACAGACTGAACTTTTCATCTCCCATATTATCCAGTGAATTGGCAATGGAAAGGAAATGTTCAAAGAACTTCATGGCCATTTCTTCATATACATTGTTATACAAAGCCAATTCAAGGGCAATCCGCATCATATTAAGGGCAAACATAGCCATCCAGCTTGTTCCGTCAGACTGTTCCAGTTGTTCCCCGTTTGGAAGCGTTAGATTTCTGTCGAAAACACCAATATTATCAAGTCCTAAAAATCCTCCTTCAAAAATATTATTGCCGTTGCTGTCTTTTTTGTTCACCCACCATGTAAAATTCATGAGCAGCTTCTGGAATGCGCTTTCCAGAAATTCAAGATCAGGTTTTCCTTTAATATATTCATCTATTTTAAAAACCCTGAAGGCAGCCCACGCATGAACCGGAGGATTTACATCACTGAAATTCCACTCATAGGCAGGAATCTGGCCGTTTGGATGCATATACCATTCGAACAGGAAAAGCTTCAGCTGATGTTTGGCAAAATCCGGATCAATGAGTGAAAAACTAATTGTATGAAATGCCAGATCCCATGTTGCATACCATGGATATTCCCATTTATCGGGCATTGAAATGATATGTTCATTATTCAGGTGCTTCCAGTCATAATTCCTGATTTTTTCCCGGGATTTGGGAGGCGGCATTTCTGCGGGATCTCCTTTCAGCCATTTTTCAACGTTGTAATGGTAGAACATTTTATTCCACAGCATTCCGGCAAAAGCCTGTCTTTGAACCATTTTTTCATCGTCTGATGAAATGCCTTCCTGAATTTCAGCATAAAATTCATCTGCCTCTTTTTTTCTGAGTTCAAAAATATTTTCAAAATCGGCAAAAGGGTCCTTTAAATCCTTTTCTGACATTCTGAATTCAAAGATTTTTGTTTCTCCTGCTTCCAGTATTTCATCAATAAAGAAAGAAGCTTTAGTTCCTGTACTTTTGGGATTTACAGCCTGGGAATTTCCATTGATCACAAAATCATTAATTCCGTCTTTGCAATATCTTGACTGATTAGGGGATGTATAAAGCTTTTCCGTATTGCTCTCATTATCGCAAAACAATGTCTTCACGGACTGTTTCGCATAAACGTTTTTGACTTCTATATTTTTATGGCTGACGGTTATATGTCTTGCATCTTCACTGTCCAGTTTTGGCAGATAGTCATTATAACCCCAGCTCCATGTATTTCTGAACCATAGCGTAGGCAGTATGACAATCGGAGCTTGTTTCCCAGATTTATTGACTACTGTAAGCTTAATCAGGATATCATTCTCACTTTCTTTGGCATATTCAATGAACAGATCAAAGTATTCATTCTGATCGAAGATTCCTGTATCAATCAGCTCATATTCAGGTTCATTTTTATTTCTTTCTGCGTTGACTTTTAAAAGATCTTCATAAGGAAAAGAGTTCTGTGGATATTTGTACAGCATCTTCATGTAAGAATGCGTAGGGGTAGAATCGAGATAATAAAAATATTCCTTAACATCTTCCCCGTGGTTTCCCTGCCCGTTGGTAAGCCCGAAGAAACGTTCTTTCACCATTTTATCTTTTCTATTCCAGAATCCGATGGAAAAAACCAGCTGCTGGAGATCATCACAAATGCCACAGATTCCCTCCTCTCCCCAACGGTAGCTTTTGGCTTCTGCCGTGTCATGGGTGGTATAATTCCATGCGTCTCCGTTTGCACTGTAATCTTCGCGGACAAGCCCCCATTCACGGTTACTGACATAGGGACCCCATTTTTTCCATGCTATTTCTGAAAGTCTTTGTTTTTCGGACATGTGTTGTTGTTTTTGTAAAACGTATTGATGAATAGAAATAAGAGAAAAGACTTAAGACGTCAGATTTCAGAATATCAAAATAGAAAGCCAATTACTGACAACCAGTAAACTAACAATCATTCCTGTTCATACTCAAATTCTCAAACCCTGAAACCCGCACAGCGTCTACCCTCCTGTAGAAAAACTTTCGAAAGTGGTCATCGCTCCGTCTACAAATATGCTGGTTCCTGTAATATAATCGGCGAGATCACTTGCTAAAAAAGCAGCTAAATTCCCAATATCCTGTGGCTGACCGATCCTGTTGTAAGGAATAAGGTTCAAAAGTGAATTTAATGCCTGAGGCGTGCTCCATGCATCTTTATTAATAGGGGTCTGAATAGCTCCCGGACAGATAGAATTGACACGGATCTTATCCGCTCCATATTCCTGAGCAAGGGTTTGCATCAGCATTCTGATGGCTCCTTTACTGGCTGCATAATTGGCATGTCCAGCCCAGGGGATAATTTCGTGAACGGAACTGATATGAATGATTTTTCCGCAGGCAATGGATCGGGAAGTATCTATACCGCGACGCAGAAATTCTTTGATCGCCTCCCTTGCACAAAGAAACTGCCCGGTAAGGTTAACACCGATTACTGCATTCCACTGATCGATAGTCATATCTGTAAATTTGGCGTCTTTCTGAATCCCTGCATTATTGATCAGAATATCCACAGTTCCAAACTGCGAAACAGTATCCTGAAACATTTTGATCACCTGGTCTTCTTTGGAAACATCACACTGATACGTAATCCCGTTTCCGCCGGCATCAGTAATTTCTTTTAAAACAGCCTGTGCTTCTCCCAGAGATCGTTCTGAGGAGTGATTGACCACTACGGTAGCTCCTGCAGCCGCAAGAGATTTAGCAATTCCTGAGCCTATTCCACTGGAGGCACCTGTAACAACAGCCACCTGATTTTGAAGGGATATTTCCATATTTTTATTCGTATTTTACTCAAAGTTAATGGAAAGAATCAAGCCAAACAGAAAATCTGGAATTAAAATTTTCTTAAAGTTTTTTATGCATGAGGTATTGCGGACCGCTTCTTCCTATCCTGCTTTTTCCTTCGTAGAGGTAACCTGTTTTAAGGTAAATCTGATAGGCTGAAATATTTTTCTGGTTTACGGCAAGAACAATTTCATCACAATCCGGAAAGTTTTCTCTGACAAAAAGATCTGCCTGCTGCATGGCAGCTTTCCCGATTCCTTTTCCCTGTAAATTCGGGTTGACAGATAAAGATCTTAATAAAACCGATTTCTCATTGTCGGTAAGATCCAGTTTGTCTTCTCCAAAATCGAGCACAAAAAAACCGGCAGGCTTTTCACCCTCAAGAATGGTAACAGCCACTGCCTTACTGTCATTTCTTTGTTTAATTCTTTCCAGTGCTTTTTCTACGGTTGAAGTATACTTCAGCTGATTTTCATCCAGAGCATAATCAAGCTCCGGGAAATCAGATATTGTGAAAAACCTTAAACTGACCATATTTTTTTAATGATGATAAGTATCCTGATACATCACTCCTGCCCTGATCTCTACAGGGAGCTTATTTTCTTCAGGAACGATCGGGCAATTGTAGTCGTAAGCGTTATATGCACAATAAGGCTGATAGGATTGATTGAAATCCAGAATAATCGTATTGCCTTTCGGAATTTTCAGATCCATATATTTTCCGCCGCCATAGGTTTCCTTTTCGTTGGTAGCATCACGGAAGGGAAGGAAAAGATAATCTTTATATTTTTTCTGCTTGATCAGTCCAAGACTTTGGTATAAGGTAAGGGTATAGGATTTCCCATCCAGTTGAAAGGTAGCTTTCCCATATTCGCGATAAGATTTGGTTTTTCCGGAAGAAGTAGGAAGCTCAAAAGGCTGGGGATTTTTAGTCTTAACCAGTTTTGCAGTAACCCTGTATTTTAAATCAAAAGGGAAGAAAGGATGTCCCTTAAAATTGGTAAAATTATCTCCTCTTAAAGGTGTTTCCTTAGGATTCAGATATTCAGCATTGAGTTCTTCCTGGAATTTCTTAACTGCCATAACTTCCGGGGACACCATTTTTTGAGCAAAAGCAAAAAACGGAAAAAGCAAAATCAGGATCAGATATTTTTTCATCTTTAGTACAAATTATACGTAAAATTAAAGATTTTCTATAGCATGAAAGGTTAAAATTGTGATAAAAAGACACAATCTCTTTTAAATAATCAAAATTCTATTTCCTTTAGCATATTTTTTGACCAACAGATGGCATGGACAGGAAAAAATTCATTAAAACAGGCTTACTGGCGGTATCAGGATTTTATTTTCTTAATTCTAATCTGTTTCAGGCTGTACAACCTAAAACAGGAAAATCCGGAAAAGAGATTATAGAAGCACCAATACTTATTATCGGAAGCGGTTATGGCGGTGCTGTATCTGCTCTTCGTCTCTGTGAGGCAGGGAAAAAAGTTGTGATGCTGGAAATGGGTCTGAATTGGGAAAAATCAGGGATTCCTTTTTCTAATATGCTGAAACCCGGAAAAAGTGCTGCATGGCTGAAAAAGAAAACCATTGCTCCTTTTATGAATATTTTTTCTTTAGCTCCATTTACTGGAACACTGGACAGGATGGATTTTGAAAACATCAATATCTGGGTAGGGAGAGGAGTTGGCGGAGGTTCCCTGGTTAATGGCGGAATGGCCGTTACGCCAAAGGAAAGCTATTTTAAGGAAGTATTTCCTGATCTGGACAGCGAAAAGTTTTACAGTCATTATTTTCCACTGGTGCAGAAGGAATTGAAAGTCAATGTTATCGGTGAGCAGTTTTTAAAGGATTGTCCTTATTATAAATTTACAAGAGTAGGTGAAGCAGAAGCTCATAAAGCCGGGTTTAAAACCATACGGGTTCCAAATGTATATGATTTCCAGTATATGGAGAAGGAATATAGAAATGAAGTTCCGCGGTCTGCTTTCAACACGGAAGTGATCTACGGAAATAATCACGGGAAAAACAGTCTGGACAAAACCTATCTTAAAAAAGCACTGGAAACCGGAAATCTTGAAATCCTGGATCTTCATCATGTCGAAAATATAAAACTTAACAGCGATAAAACGTACACTTTACAGGTCCGGCAAACCGACACTTCGGGAACTACAGTTTCGGAGAAAGAATTCAACTGTAAAAAACTGATTCTTGCCGCCGGAACAATGGGAACTTTACAACTGCTTCTTCATTCCAATGCAGTTAATAACTTTCCTGTTCATGGGGAGATCGGGAAGAACTGGGGAAACAACGGCAATTTCATGACGGGCAGAAACTGGGTAAGACCTCTTTCGGGCGGTACAGGCTCTAAACAATCTACCATTCCTGTGGGCGGTATAGACAACTGGGAAGATGAGGAACATCCTTTTTTTACTGAAATAGCACCACTTCCAATGGGAATGGATGTGGCAACAGCCTTATATCTTCTTATTAACAGGGTTGATAAAAAAGGCGAAGTTTATTATGACCCGGACACAAAGAAAATCAGTTTAGACTGGAACCAGACCAATACCGTAAAAATGAGGGAAAATGCCGACTATTTCATCAAAAAGATGAACAGGGCCAATGGCGGAACGAGAAGCCATTTCTTATTTAACAACGGTTTCGGGGCAAATGTGTGTTATCATCCGCTGGGTGGCTGTGTATTGGGGAAAGCAACGAATGAATATGGAAAATTAAAGGATCACGACAACCTGTATGTTTTAGATGGTTCATTAATTCCCGGAACCATTGGCGTCAACCCTTTTGTAACGATCACAGCCATTGCAGAATACTGTATTGAAAATCTGATCCGGCAGAATGAGTTTGTTTAAAATCAAGGCATGGATTTTATCTCATCGATGTATTTCCTGATATCATTTTCCAGTTTCTGAGGGTATTCAAATTTTAGTTTTTCGGTTAAAACTGTTCCAAGTTCATGTACTAAGTCTGCAGTGGCATATAAAGCACGCCAGTTTTCTTCAATACTGCTTGCTGCGAAAGTAGCTTTCACTCTTGTCCAGAGTTCTACGGGTAAGTATTTTCTGAAAAGGCGGCCATGTTTATTGGTGGTAATATTTTCCCAGTTGTGCTGCCCGGCAATATACCATTCAATCAGAGGAACAAGATAATCCGTTCTGATTTCCCCGAACATAAATTGGGCATAGAACAGATCTTCCCGTTTAAGGCATTTGACCACATAGGTCGTATCCCACCAGAAATCGTTCATCAGATGCCTGAATTTCTGTTCCGTTGGTTTTTTGATCATAACAGACTGGTAGGTAGGAGATTTCATATGTTCAATCAGGTGATCTTTATCAATCAAAACCTTATAACCCACATCCCAATCCTCAGGAAGGACTTCTCCCTGAACTTCTTTTTCAAACTCTGATTTCTGATACAGCTTAAAGTCCACTTTTACATGGTCCGCATACAGTACCATTTTCATAGCATGCTTGCCGCCAAAATAGGTTTCATCTTCTTCCAGCATTGAAATGGGCTCACCAAAAAGATCAATCCATTTCCTGTCCGTCTCATAGTCTTTCATGTTTTCGAAAACGAGTTCTATATCCAGGTCACTGAAATCGTCTACCGGAGCATAAGGGTTTACGAGCGAACTGGTAAGCAGTACGGTGCGGATATCGGGGTTATTTTCTGCCCAGCTGATGATCTGTTTTAATTTTTCCTCGCGTGCTACCATTCTATGCTAATAAGATTCGGAAATTTTCACCCGGTAAACATCCAGAGCATTTCTTTTGATCGATTCTACAAAGAATCCTCCTTCTTCGGGAATAACTTCTTTAAGGTCAAAGCTTTTACAATCTCTCGGTAAGCCGGAGAATATTAAGGTAAACCAAAAATCCCGCATAAACGGCACCGGAGTCCAGTTGGGATAGATGGTAATATTTTCCGCATGAATCAGCTTACTTTTATGCTCAGACTGATTGTCAAGCAGATAAGTGGAATTCCAGATCCTGATCAGATTGCCTAAAAACGGGGAAGCCGGAAAACAGCAGTGTACAATCACCTGCTTCTCCTCCTCTACTTTGGTTTGAAGGGATTCCAGGAGCTCTTTGGCTATGATGGGCTTTATAACAACTTCTTCCACCTTTTTTATAAATAATGGGTAATAAGTGATGAGTAATTTGAATAGTCAATGGTCAACTTTAATCTCACTCAAAAATTCATTTGCGAAAGCAAAATTGACCATTCGTTATTCACTTTCTAATATTCAAGTTCTAATTTTTCTTTGGTATAATTTCTAATCTTATCAGTAAGTTCAGGGTTCTGAGCTAATTTCTGGCCATACGAAGGGACCATTTCCAGAAGCTTATCTTTCCATTCACCATGTAATTTTTCAGGGAAACATTTCTCAAGCACATTCAGCATGGCAAATACGGCTGTGGAGGCTCCGGGTGAGGCACCAAGCAATGAGGCAATGGTTCCGCTTTTATTGACCACCACTTCGGTTCCGAATTCCAGTTTTCCACCGTCTTTTTCATCTTTTTTGATAATCTGTACCCTCTGCCCTGCTACTTTCAGTTCCCAGTCTTCTTCTTTGGCATCTTTAATGAATTCTCTCAGGTGCTGCATTCTCTGGGATTTTGTCATCGCTACCTGCTGAATAAGGTATTTAGTCAGTGGAATATTGTGCCACCAGGCACCGAATAATGATTTCAGGTTTTTAGTATTAACACTTTCAGGCAAATCCAGATAGCTTCCTTCTCTCAGGAATTTTGTGGAGAACCCTGCAAAAGGCCCGAACAGAAGTGCTTTTTTACCATCAATGATTCTAAGATCCAGATGGGGAACGGACATCGGCGGTGCATCTACCGTAGCCTGGGTGTATACTTTGGCGTGGTGCTTTTCTACCAATTCCTGATTATGACTTACCAGCCACTGTCCTGAAACAGGGAAACCTCCGTATCCTTCACTTTCTTTAATATCTGAACTGTCCAGCAACGGAAGTGCATAGCCTCCTGCACCGATAAATACAAAATCAGCAACAACTTCCTGCTTGTGATTGTGAATCCTGTCTTTTATCTTCATTTCCCATTTACCGTCTTCTCTCGGATCAATATCTTTTACTTCATGGTAAAGGAAAACTTCCACATTAGAATCTTCCAGCAGGTGGCGCCCCATTTTTCTGGTCAATGTCCCGAAATTTACGTCAGTTCCCATATCCATTTTGGTAGCCGCCATTACTTCGGTCTTATTTCTTTTGCTCATCACCAAAGGAATCCATTCTTTAAGCTGTTCATGATCTGTAGAATATTCCATGCCGGAAAACAGGACAGATCCTGACATTTTCTCATAGCGTTTTCTGAGATATTCAGCATCTTTTTCACCAAATACAAGACTCATATGAGGACAGGAATTAATAAATTCTTTGGGGTCTTTTACGTATCCCTGAGTAATAAGGTACGCCCAGAACTGCTTTGACATTTCGAACTGCTCTGCAATACTCTCTGCCTTTGTAATATCAATACTTCCGTCTGGTTTTTCAGGGGTATAATTTAGTTCGCAAAAAGCTGAATGTCCCGTTCCTGCGTTGTTCCATGCTGCCGTACTTTCTTTGGCAAACCTGCCAAGCCTTTCGAATATGGCAATTTCAAGATTGGGATCAAATTCGTGAAGCAGCGTTGCTAAAGTGGCACTCATAATTCCGCCGCCTATCAGTACAACGTCATATTTAGGTTTCGGTGTTCTGCTTGTAAGCGATTGTGGCATAATTCTAAATTTTACTTCAAATTTCGGGAAAAGTTTTATAAATAAGAATGGGTTTAACGATTTTAACACGTTATTTTTTATGGTAAAAACAGTTTTTAAACCGGCAATAAAATTCTATGGATACTGTCAATAATTGTCTATTGAAATAGCTGATTAAATTAGGCAAATACTTACTATTGCTTAAGAGATTCAACAAAAAAGCTTAAACCCGGAAGGCTTAAGCTGTATTTTTATCATTCAATATAAAGTTTGAATAAAATCTTTCTTTAATTCAATTTAGCAGTCAGTTTTTTGAACTGTTTTTCTGCATTTTTTCCTTCGTAAAGAATGGCATAAACGGTATCGATAATTGGCAGTTTAAGATTTTTCTGCTTTGCCGTTTTGTAGATGGAATCTGCTGCATAATATCCTTCTGCCACCATATTCATGGACTGGATTGCAGATTTTACGGTGTAGCCTTTCCCGATTAGGTTTCCTAAGCTCCGGTTTCTTGAGAAAAGGGAATATGCAGTTACCAAAAGGTCTCCCAGATAAGCACTTTCATTAACATCTCTCGGGGCTTCATATACAGCTTCAAGGAAGATTTCCATTTCACGGATCGCATTGGAAACAAAAACAGCGGTGAAGTTATCTCCATAACCCAATCCACTTGCAATTCCGGCACCTATGGCAAAAATATTTTTAAGGATTGCGCTGTACTCATTTCCTAAGATGTCCTTACTGGAATGCACTTTGATAAAATCTGAGCTGAAAATTTTTTCCAGTTTCTCAGCAGTTTCATCTTCCGCCGCAGCTACTGTAAGGTAAGAAAGCCTTTCCATAGCCACTTCCTCGGCGTGGCATGGCCCAGCAATAACCGCCTGGTTTCTGAAACCTATTTTAAATTCGTCTCTCAGGTAATGGGCTACTACATCGTTTACTTTAGGAATGATCCCTTTAATAGCAGACACAAAGATCTTGTCTCCGTATTCGCAGGTCATTTTATCCATAGTATCCGAAAGATAAATGGATGGTGTCGCCAATACGATCACATCACAGGCACTTACAAGTTCATTGATATCTGTGGTAAGTTTCAGACTTTTAAGATTGAAATTAACTGCCGTAAGATAGGATGGGTTGTGCCCGCGAAGTTCAATAGCTCCTTTTACGAATTCATTTCTTACACACCAGTGCACCGTTTTACAGTTTTCAACAAGCATTTTTACGATAGCGGTTGCAAAACTTCCGCTTCCTACTACTCCTACAGAAACCTCGTTTTTATTCTTTTTTGGATGAGAAGATTCTGAAATTATTTTCTTTTTAGCCATAATTGGAATGTGAACTGCAAATATATTAAAACAAAGACGGAACAAGGACTTTTGAGCCTATGATAAAAACCATTTTCTGAAAAAATTAACACTTGAACACAATTAAATATCTAATCATACGTTAAATACAGAAAAAACTAAGTTTTCTCTAAAAATATCGTACAAAGAGTATTTTTAATTAAATTTGCACGCTTAAAACCGTTTTGTAATATACTAAGAGAAGAAATATGAAGAAATTTCTAAACAGCAAGAAGAACGTGAATATTCTCCTGGGAGGGCTTTTGCTAGTAGTTTTTGCACAGGCCGTCTTTATCGCAAAGTTATTTTCCGAAAAAGATGACAAAATGTATGAAGTGAACCTGGTTAAGATCAACACTGAGAAAGACAGTGTAGATTATCTAAAAATGAAAACAGATCTTACGATGGTAGACCAGACTGTTGCTGAGCTTAATTCTTTCCTGAGATCTAAAAACATCACCGATGAAAAGCTGATGGTCCTCAGTAAAGACAGCATTTCGAATTCCATATACCTTGCCAAGCAGGCCAACCGCTATAGCGAGTATCTGATGAATCTGCAGAAAAAACTGATGGAAGTTCCTCTTGGAATGCCTACCGACGGATATATTTCCTCTAATTTCGGCATCAGAAAAAATCCTATTCCATTTAAAACCGTATTTGCCTCTGTAAAATCAGGCGCTGCTGAATCTAAAACAGCCGTTGCTGCTGCTCCCAAACCTGAAGTAAAGGCTGAACCTGTTGAGAAAATCATAGAATTGACTGACAGCTATGGCAATAAAAGAGAAGTAAAAGTAATGGTAACCCCAAAAGCAGCTCCTTCTGCTTCGGCTCCTGAACCATCCTCTTCTGCTACCTCAACGAAAACTATTGCCGGTAATACTTCCGCTAAAGCTCCAATGGAAAAGAACAATCCCCCTGCTGAGGCAGATCAGATGCAGTTTCATAAAGGTCTGGACATTGCGGTTGCTTACGGATCAGATGTAAGGGCTGCTGCTGCAGGAACCGTTATTTTTTCCGGCCAGAAGGGAGGTTACGGAAACTGCGTTATTGTTTCTCACGGAAACGGACTGGCTACGCTATACGGGCATCTTTCGCAATTGGTTTCAAAGGTGAATGATAAAGTAAAGGTAGGACAGGTTATTGCAAAATCCGGAAATTCCGGGCGTTCTACAGGACCACACCTTCATTATGAAGTACACAAAAACAATACTCCGGTAAATCCGAAATTGTTTATGAATTTATAAAATAAAAACTGCTGTCTTATCGACAGCAGTTTTTGTTTTTGCTTTATTATTCAATTTATTTCAGAATTTTTAAGGTTCCTTTCAGATGGGTAAAGGTCCCGTTTGGATCTGCAATATTGGTATAGATTATATTTTTATTATAATCCTGAATATGGGTAACATTAGAGCCTAATTTGGGTTCGTGCCAGTACACCATGAAGACATTCTTTGCTACTTCTACGGCAGTATACTGTACGGTATCCGTGCGGCCTTTTACGTTTTCGGAAATTCCTGTGAAAGACATTTCCTTATTGTCTTTAAATTCCAGAACGAATTTAAGTGTTCCGAAATCAACTTCCACTTTATTTCCAATAGCAGGATAAGGTGACTTCAGATCCCAATCCATTTCTCCGAAGAAAACTTTTGCTCCCATTGCCAGTTCATCTTTTCCGTGAAGATCAGGATATTTTTTAACCATAAAATTTACAACCCCGGAAGATGTTTTATTTTCAGTCACTGCTGTTTTATAGTTCTCCAGGTAGTTTCTGACGAAATCAAGAGACTGGGGAGACAGAGATAATTTAGCAAAGTGAGAAGGCACTACCTGTTCAGGCTTCAGCGCTTTCATGGCATCAATCTGGGCTATCCATTGATCAATAGCTTTCACATTCTGTGTATCTGCCATCCAGATGTGTGAATCTACGGAAACGGAAATACCTCCTGCAACAGTTTTCAGTGATGGAATCCACACAAAACTATGGGCTGTATCTTCAGCATTCTGCTTTATTTCAATTTTATTCCCTTCAAGGTCCGGAATTGCATTGACAGCTTCAGGAACAATGATTTCCGACGGAGCATCTTCTTTCAGTTGTGGTTTCCAAACTGCCATTTTATCATCTTTCGAGGCAGATATAAGGTAAGCAGTCTGTGCAGTTGAAATGATTTTCACATTTGGAAATGCCTTTTTGATGACATCCAGTCCAAAGTAAAAATCCGGGTCACTGTGGGAAATAAATACTGTTTTCAGGTTTTTCCCTGTGGCTTTAATTTCCTTTACCAGCTGTTCTGCATACTGCTTCTGAAACTGGGCATCGATCAGCACCGCATCCTTATCTCCATAAATAATGGTGGAAGTAATGGGAAAGATGGCTTTTGAACCGGGATTATAAACTTTGATCTTTAAGTTTCCGGCCAACAGGAAGCTTGCAAAACCCAATATGGCCATCAACGATAATAATTTCTTTTTTAACATTGTTGATTTTTTGTGTGAATTAATAAGCTGCTGTAAAACGTTCACGGATATGGTTATTCTGTTCCAGTTCATCTGCCAGGACTACAGCTACATCCTCTACAGAAAGACGGCTTCTTCCGTTTTCGTCAAAAACAGGAGTTTCCAGAGAGGTTCTGTATTTCCCTGTTCTTTCTCCTACATTCGCCTGGTTCATTTCAATGGCAGGGCTGAAAAAAGTCCAGTCAAGGGTATTATTTTCTTTGATTTTGTTTAGATAGTCTCTTGCTGCGGTTGCTCCCGGCTTGTAAGCTTCAGGGAAATCCGGAGTATCTACGATCTGTACGTTGTCCGGAGTATAAAGGCTTCCGGCTCCTCCCACTACGATCAGCCTTTTCACCCCTGATTTTTCTACTGCCTTTTCAATATTGATGGAACCGTTCAGAAAATCATTATAAAGATTTGGGTTCGTCCAGCCCGCATTGAAGGCACTGATCACGGCATCATTTCCTTTTAAAGCTTCTGCAAGCTCTTCTGTGTTGTTTACATCAACGCTTTTTGCTGTTACATTTTCTTTTGATTCTACTTTGGAAGCATCTCTTACCAAAGCTTCTACTGCATATCCTCTTTCTGCCAATTCATTTACGATTTTGCTTCCTACAAAACCTGTTGCGCCGATTACTGCTACTTTTTTCATAATATTTTATTTTAAAATTAAATTGTAATAAAAATTGTTACATTTATGGTTAAAAAATTTTACTCAAACTGTTCGGAAAACTCTTTCAGAGATTTATCACCTAAAAATTGAGTAACCAATTGATCCGTTTCTTCAAATAATGTATTTAAATGAGTATTAATCTCCTTTCCTACACTACAGGCAGGATTGGGATTTTGATTTTTCTTGCCTAGAACTTCAGTATTCTTCACCGCTCTGTAGATTTCAGAAATACTGATCTGTTCTGCGCTTTTACCAAGCTGGCTTCCTCCTTCTTTCCCCTGTCTGCTGGTAATAAGACCAGCTTCCCTCAATACGCTGATTTCTTTTCGGACAATCGCGGGATTTATGTTGATACTACCGGCTATCCATTCAGAAGTGAGCCACTCCTGAGGACTTTTTGCCAATAAGGTCATAATATGTATTGCCGTAGCAAATCTTGTATTGTTCATTGTAATTACAGGGCAAAGATATAAAAATTTTTAAATGTAACAAATTTTATTACAGTTAATTTTTTCTTAAAGAATTAATTTATCCAAATCCAGCAGCAGATAATTGATATTCTGGTTAATGGTTCGTGTTGCCGACTGCATCTGGTTCAGCATTGCAGCCCGGTTATGGAGGTCATCTGCCCTGTAGAAACCTCCGTCACTGAATATCACGGATTGGTCGGCAGCGGTTTTGTCATCATCAAACTGGTAATGAAGCCATCTTTCTTTCATGCTGCTGATAATGGAATGTCTTTCTTTATTGGAAAATTTTTTCTCCGTATACATGTACCAGATGAAAGGCGGAAAATTAGGAGATTCCAGTTTTTGCCTCCAGATATCTCTCAACAGGTTTCTCTGATGGATAAATTCTACCTTCTTTCCTTTGGGATTAAGAGTGGCAAGACCAAAGCCAGCTCCCAGGACTCCTCCACTGATGTCAACGGCATTACTCCATCCTCCATCCTGTATAATTCCGCCTGCAACGGATGCGGCAGCCCCTGTTACTATGGAAAGAAGAATCAGCTTATTATTTTTGGAGTCATTAAGGTTATCTACATAGTTTCCTATTTGTGTCACTCTTTCCCCTTCACAGTCGAATTCTGCCGCCACAGCATCCAGCTCAGTGAGAGCAATGGTAATTTTACTGTTGATTTTACTTTTAAGCTGCAATACTTTAACCTGTGAGGCTATAGAGGAATCTTTTTTAAGCTCAATGATCTGATGCACCTCATCAAGATTATCCAGCGCATTCAGAATTAAAATACTCTGATCGGAAAACATTCCTCTCAAATCTTTATTGGCCAACAAAATAGAGTCTGAATTGTAAGATGGAATTCTGTTGCTGTAGTTATATTTAAAAGGAGCTTTACAGTAACTGTCCTTTAAGGTAAGGATATTCTGCTTTATGGCCTGGTTCTTTTTGGAAACACAGGACGTGAACAGGCTGAATACCACCAAAAAGTAAACGATTTTTTTCATTCAGTTTTATTTTTGCTTTGTGTAATGTTTCAGGTAATCGCAAGAGCAAGATTTTAGAGTGCTTTTTTAAGATACCAGGGTTTATCATGATAAATTTAAAACACCATGTTTATAAAGAGACATTGGAAACTGGTTTCCAACCGTGCTTTGCGATTATCTGTACGAATATAGTATAAATAAAAAAATTTACCTGAGTTCAGGTAAATTTTTAAGCTATTTTTAAGCCGGATTATTTTATATCCAATAATTCAACTTCGAAGACAAGCGTAGAATTAGGACCTATTTCTTTGCTGATCTGCTGATTCCCGTAAGCTAAGTGCGGAGGGATGATAAGTCTCCATTTGCTTCCTACAGGCATTAGCTGAAGTGCTTCTGTCCATCCCTTAATTACTTTATTTAAAGGGAAAGATGCCGGAGTTCCTCTTTTCACAGAGCTGTCGAAGACTTTACCGGAAATGGTAGTTCCGTGGTAGTGGCATTTTACAGTAGATTTAGGTCCCGGTTTCGCACCTTCGCCTTCGGTAATGATCTCATACTGCAAACCGCTTGGAAGCTGTACCACACTTTCTCTTTTACCATATTCTTCCATGTATTCCTTACCATCGTTAAGGTTCTTTTCTGCCAGCTCTTTTTTCTTTTTAAATAACATATCTGCTACTCCCATTGTTTGATATTTTTTACAAAGATAGGAGTTTTTGAGTTGTGGGAGTAAGTTGCGGGTGCGGGTTTTGTGTTTAGGGTTTAAGGTTTTTGTGTTTAAAGTTTTGTGTTTAAAGTTTTGATTCATTGAGCTCTTGAGTTTTAAGCTAATGGAAGCGAATTCAATGGTTTAGGGTACAGGTTGGCAGTTATTACTTCACTATCTGATGAGAATTCAAACAATTTTAATATTATGTTAACACAGATTCCGAAACTTGGCGTTATAATTGGATTTAAAAACTAAATGCCACAACCACTAAAATATAATAAGAAATTTGATGAGCTTAATGAAGAGGAAAAAAAACTTCTGGAAATCAATAAAAGGTCTATTGCAGATTTCGTAGAACAGTCATCTTCCATTAGCGATGTCAACTATGCCACCAGAAATGCCCATGCTAAAACGTATGCTGCAGCTGATGGTACGTTTTTTATTGATCAGAACATTCCTGAAGAACTTCTTCCGTTTTTTGACAATGAAAAATTTGACCTGACTATAAGGTTTTCGAATGCTCATCTGAAAATTAAAAACACTGAAAAGGATATTCCTGCTTATGGATTTGCCATAAAGGTAAAAGATGAAAACGGTGGCCTGATCGCGAATTTCCCACTCGTTAATTTTCCTTTATTTCCAACGAATTCTGTATCTCATTTTCTGAAGCTTTTTACTTCCATAAACCGTTTTTATACCAAAAGATGGAGCGGTATTTTTTCACTGGTTTCTCAGGCTGTTAAAATAATCCCTGCCACCTTTTCTCTGTCTTTTGTTAAAAATGTATTGAAAATCCTGGGCAAAAGGAACGATTTTATCCTGTCTTTCGATTATCATTCTGTAGGCGCTTACCGGCTTGGGGAAAATATGATTAAAATAAAGCTGGTCCCGGTGTCCGTAAACAAAAAATTCGGACGGAAATTAAAGATAAAAGATGCTTTGAAAAACTATTTCCAGGAAAATGATTATACGGCAGAGGTTCTAATCCAATTCTGCTACGACCTGAAAAACCAACCCATTAACAGGCTTAATGTAGAATGGAAAAATTCGCCTTACATTAAGATCGGGGAGGTGAAAATTGATAAAGGTTCATTGCTGGATCCCGCCAGCTGTACGAACGAATTATTGTCATTTAATCCCTTCGAAAGCAAGATTTTTTTCCAGCCGGTCGGAAAGATCCAGAAACTGCGGGATGAAGCTTATAAAGTTTCTATGCAGACCAGAAAGAAAATCAATAAGTTGCTTCACGGAAAGAGCTATGAGTAAGAAGCTTTAGTAACGAATACCATGAATCATTTTATTCAGTAAAATTTTAAAGAAATAAAAAGGTGAGTCGTTTTCCGCTCACCTTAATCTGTAATCCTGGATTGGAATTTTACCTGAATTTTCTGTCCTCTTCCTGAATGGCTACATCATTGATGCTGGCATATCTTTTCTGCATAAGTCCATTAGGATCAAACTCCCAGTTTTCATTTCCGTAGGCTCTGAACCAATTGCCTTCCCTGGTCTGATATTCATATTCGAAACGGACGGCAATACGGTTGTCCGTATGGGCCCAGTATTCTTTTTTTAGATGATAATGAAGCTCTTTTTCCCATTTTTTCTGCAGGAAACTAACGATTTCTTCTCTTCCGTTAATGAAGGTATCTCTGTTTCTCCATTCACTGTCTGTCGTATAAGCTTTGGATACTTTTTCAGGGTCCTGACTGTTCCAGGCATCTTCTGCCATCTGTATTTTTTCTATTGCCGTTTCAAGGGTGAAAGGCGGAAGCGGGTGTTTCTGTTCCATTTTTTAAGGAATTAGATTATTGATTATTTTTTTTGATCGCTCTATGAGATCATTGGATCTGAAAAGCTGGCTTTCGATGATACTGCTTTCGAAAAGTAAGTAAATATGATCAGACAGTTCTTCATCTTTCAAAAGCTGGAGGAAATAATTTCTGAGGTCTTTTTTGTGCTGTTGGATTACGCTTAAAATTTTAACATTATCCATTGGGATCTCAGATAAAATATTGAGAAAACTGCAGCCCCGGAAATTTTCTTTCTGATTCATATAAATAAGAAAATCGAAAGATTTCAGAATTCGCTGCTTTAGATTTTCTTCATCAGTACAAAAAAGATTCAGCTCATTGAACCAATATTGATGTCTTACATTTAGAAATTCTACGCAAAGGTCTTCTTTGGATTTAAAATGCTGGTAAAAGCTTGCTTTGGCCACTGCTGCTTCGGAAATAATCTGGTTGATTCCTGTAGAATTATAGCCCTGACGTCCAAACAGATCAAAGGTTATTTGCAGTATTCTTTCTCTTGGAGATTTCATTCTTCCTAATTTATACCACAAATGTACAAGAAAATTTTAATATAGACAGACTGGTCTGTTTATTTTTTGATAAATTTTATTTTAAGCAATCCAAAATAAAAAAAGCTCCTGAAAGTCATATTTCAGGAGCATCTATTTTGAATAAAGAATTTTTTCTTAGTCTTCTAATTTTTCTTTTTCCTCATCTTCTTTTTCAGGGAAGATAATGGACAGAAGAACGGAGATCACTAAAACTCCTCCTACAATTCCCAATGAAATTGGGGACGGAATATGAATCCACGGTGCAATCAGCATTTTTACCCCGATAAATGAAAGGATAATTGCCAATCCGTAAGGAAGTTTGCTGAACATATGGATGAAATTCGCCAACAGGAAATAAAGAGATCTTAATCCCAGGATTGCGAAAATATTGGATGTATAAAGAATGAACGGGTCATTAGAAATTGCAAAAATTGCCGGAATGGAATCTACTGCGAAAAGAACGTCCGTAAATTCGATTACCCCAACCACTACTAAAAGTGGTGTCGCCATCTTGATCCCGTTTTGAATCGTGAAGAATTTATCACCATCATAATTGTCGGAAACTTTCCAGAAACTTTTGATCAGTCTTGCCCCTGCAGTATCACTGTAATCTTCATCATCATCGCCATCGCCGTCGCCCCAAGATTTGATCCCTGCATAGACAAGGAACAGACCGAACAGGGTCATTACCACATTGATTTGTACGGGATGACCGAAAATATTCATTTCAGGAAGATAGGTCAGGTTAATCAGTCCTACTCCTGCAAAGATAAATATCGCCCTGAAGATCAACGCTCCGATAATTCCCCAGAAGAGAACTTTGTGATGAAGGTATTTCGGAACTTTAAAGAACCCGAAAACAAGGATAAATACAAATAAGTTATCCACAGAAAGGGCCTTTTCAATCCAGTAGGCTGCCTGATACTGCGTAAATTTCTCTACGGCCAGTGCATGACTTTCAGGCGTTCCGTCTGTGTTGAAAACCCAGTATACTACTCCGGAAAATACCATGGATAATGAAATCCATACGATAGACCAGATGGTAGCTTCTTTGGACGATACTTCATGGCTTTTTTTGTTGAATACTCCTAAATCCAGGAGCAGCATGATAACAACCGTTACCGCAAATCCCCACACCAAGCCCGGGTGCAATTCTAAAATACTTTGATGTTCCACTTCAGTTTATGTTATTATATGATAAAAGCAATAGATGTACGGTATGCACAAATATTGCTAATTTTTAATGTTTTTATGTTGATATCAATAGATCAATAAATTTTAGCTCAAGCTTATAAAATTATTCTTTTTTTCCGAATGAGCCAAAACGCATCTTTACTGATCAGCTATTGACTATAAATAGTTGGCCTGAACCGTCTGGATCGTCTGTTCCAGCTTTCTGTCTGATGTAGGATCTCCGATGGCATTGAATTTCCATTCGCCGTTTCTCTTATAGAAAACTCCCATAACCATCGCTACATGTCCTTTGAATGAAGCATCATTGGCAATATCGTATTTAGCGAAAACCTCTCTTACGTTGGTAGGTGTTCCTTCATAAATACGGATGGAAGCAAAAGGAATGGTTCCGAAATCCTGTCCCTGGTAGCTATTCAGTACTAGAGCAACGTGTTCCACATTCGGTTCCAGCTGGCTGAAATCTACTGTGATCACTTCGTTATCCAATCCATCATCTCCGTTTACATCACCCGTAAGGTCGTCTCCGCTATGTCTTACAGAACCGTTTTTTGATTTCAGGTTTCCGAAATAGATTACTTCTGTAACGTTTTTGTTGGAGTCATATAAAATACAGCTTCCGTCTAAGTCTACTGCTTCTTTTTTAGTTCCGAAAAATCCTTTTTTCTCAATTGCTCCCCAGTTAATTCCTACACAAGCTTGGGTAAGCTCGGCACCGTTTTCCTTTTTCAGGTTAATTCTCTGACCTTTTTGTAAGTTAATAGCCATATTTTGTATGTTTAGTATTGTTGTTTATTTTGGAAGGAAGCTTGTAAAGCTTAATAAATCGTTTATTCTTTGCTCATCAGCTTTATAAACTTTCTTTGCCTTCTTCTCATTAATTATTATTTAAATTCAAATTAAGCATTGCCCGCAGGATGTTTGTTTCTTCATCGAATGCGAATATTTTGCTCATAATATCTATATTTTCGAGGCTTTTAAGATAATCTTTCAGTACATTTTCCACTTCTGCGGGCATCGTACGCTTTCTTTCGTTGATCGAGTTTTCAAGCAGCTCATTCTTTGTTTTGAGCTGATTGATAATTGAACTCTGGTTGGACTGATTTTCTGAAATATCCAGTTTTTCCAGCTCGCCGTCAAACAGATAAAGCTTTTTGTCATCCACCCCGAAAATAAAATAGTCATCGGACTGGAAGATTTTAAAGAGCTCATATTCGAACGTTCCGATCAGGTAGCCGCAGATAAAACGTACTTTGAACCCCTGAATGTTCAGCCTTCCCAAAAGCTTCCTTTCTATTGTATAATCTTTATACTGATATGCCGGAAAAGGTTTACGCTTAAGCTGTTCTTCGTCTGCTCCTGTCCTGTAGAATTCCTGACCATATTTCTTATGGAAATACAGGACATTATTCCAGTCCGCTGTAAAAATATCTTCTGTAAGGTCTTTGTAGAGTGTTTTCAGATGCTGGGAAAATATACCGCTGTACATCTTCCGGTCGGTCTGAAAACTATCTACTCTTCTTTCCTCAAAGCTTTCAATATATTTTGTATTAACATCAATTTCGTTAATAACAGTCAGCATATCATTTTCTTTCTGACGCTTTATTTTGGTCAGAAGCTCAATGAGGCTGTCGGTATACTGCAGGTGAAAAAGTTCCAGCTTGCTATAGTCCAGTGTTTTATTTTCCTGAAACAAACTGTGGATAATATCTGTTTTGATGTAAATAGATATGATATCAATATGTTCAAAAAAATTAGCAAGAAGTTTAAGCTTGGTTAATCTTCTTTTGCTCTGAGACATTATGGTTGCTGCGTCATCCCCCACCTTGGTATGCTGTTATTTAGCTTCTGACATTTGCTTTCAGTTCGTGCTCCAATGTCTGAAGATCCTGATCCAGTTTTCTTCTGCCTTCTGCTCCCTGCTTTTGGATCTGCTTCACTTCATTCAGTGTATTGATCAGCATTGAAGTGGTTTCTCTCAATGTTTCTACGGATACGATTGTCTGTTCGTTCGCTCTTGCCACATTCACTGAATTCTGGCCAAGACGTTCTGCATTTTTCTTCAGGATCGCTTCTGTAGTTGAAGATACTTTCTGCTGAATTTCGATATTCTGCTGCTGTCTGAACATTGCCACCGCCAGTGAAAGCTGGTTTTTCCAAACCGGAAGTGTCGTAGTAAGGATCGTTTGCGCTTTTTCTGCAATGGAAACGTTGTTGTTCTGTACCAGCCTGATCTGTGGAAGCGACTGCATCATGATGATACGCACTACCTTAAGATCTGCCATTCTCCGGTCTAACCTTGCAATGAAATCTCTTTTATCTGCAATCTGGTAATCCTGGTAGTTCTGCGGGGCAGCTTCCATTTGGGCCAGTTCTCCGGCAGCTCTTTCCATTCTTACATTTCCTGCGATCACTAATTCTTCAATAGCCTTGATGGAATTCACATTGCTTTCAAAGATGGTTTGCAGGACCGCATTGTCTTTGGTAGACGTAATGATACCGGCATTCACTTTATGGGCAATCTGATCTATATTACTGATGATCTTGTCATATTTTGCAAAAAGATTTTCCACCTGCGTCATGACCTTTTTCATAAAAGGGATTTTGCTCAGGAAACTTTTCACTTTATTCTGCTGAAGCTCATCAACGTCTACATAGTTCAATTCTACCAAAAGATCATTGATCAATGCGCCAACTTCTCCTGAGTTTGATCTTCTTACATTTCCTAAAAAGCTGTCACTCTGGTTGGACAAGGTTTTCTGAAGCTCAGCACCATAATTCACGATGGAACCGGGATTGGTTTCATCGATAGAATTGGCCAGAAGCTCGTATTTCTGTCTTTCATCTGACGGTAAATGAGCCAGATTTACATTTCCCTCCTTGTCTACAAGAACCGGAGGTGCTGCATTTTGTGCAGGCTGGCCCGGAGGAGTCATTGGTGTGGGTTCAAATGTTTTAAGGGGCTCAATTGATCCCATCGGATCTATGGGCTGATTATCCTGATTGTCCATAATTACTTCTGATAAATTGATACAAATTTTTCGAGGCCTTCTCTCTGGCCGGCCCCAACAGCTTCAAATTTCCATTCTCCGTTTCTGTTGTAGATTCTTCCGAATTCCACAGCTGTTTCAATAGAGAAATCTTCATCCAGTTCGTACTTCAGGATTTCCTCATTGGTATCTGAATTAAAAATTCTGATGAAGGAGTTTCTTACCTGCCCGAAGTTCTGTTTTCTCGCATCAGCATCGTGAATCGTTACCACAACGGTAATCTCCTGAATTGCTGAATCTATTTTTGTAAGGTCTATTTTGATCTGCTCGTCATCTCCTGAACCTTCACCGGTAAGGTTGTCTCCTGTGTGGATCACAGATTTATCCGGTGACTCCAGGTTATTATAAAAAATAAAATGCTCGTCTGAAACTAATTTTTTGTCGCTTCCCAATAAAAATAAAGAAGCATCAAGATCAAATGCCGTTCCTGTAGAAGTATTATTGATATCCCATCCTAAACCTACAGTAAATTTAGGTGCGTTAATGTTTTCTCTTTGTCCTTTTTGTAAGTTAATAGCCATAATATAGTTCCGTTTGTGTTAAAGTATTGATGTTATTTTTATATTCTTTTATTAAATGATAATTATTGCTGATTGCCAGCTCCAGAAGCAGATCCATCTGCTCTTTTTTTACTTTAGACGTAAGATAGTCAAAATTACTTGAATCCAGGCCTAAAATATATTTTACGATCCTTGTATTAAATTCGAAATCGGGCTTCTCCATTACTTCTGCGATGTGTTTTATATTTTTTACAGCATAATAATTGAAAAAGTTTTCAATCTTCGGGTCAAGATCAAAATTCATCAGTTCCGCATAATAGAGGAACATAAAATCGGCCTCCACATTGTATTCATCCAAAATCCTGTTCACCGTAAATTCGTGACTTCCCGTGATTTTAATATCGTCTATAAAAATACAAAGTTTTCCGCGTAAAAAGTCCTTGTCTATATAATATGTATCATTGGCAATCAGATTTTTACGGTCTTCAAAGTTAAGATTCCCGTAATCTGTGATATAGGTATGATTTCTATTAATTTTTGACAAAACACTGGATTTTCTCCCTTTTTGAAAGAGATACATATCCAGATGTTTTTTAAAGAAAAAGCATAAGAAATTAGAGGCTGTCGGAATGGCCATATAGGGACTTGGCAGAACCACAATTTCTTTTTCTGTGTTTAAAAGTTCTGCATGCCCGGCAATGAATCCATCGAATAATTCTTTGGCAAATTTTTCAGCATACGACTTAGCGCCATACTTAAAATAACTGTATTCCGCAGGTGAGAACGTGAACTCATCCGCTGAATGAATGTGGTGTAAGCTGTATCTTTTGTTCATAATATATTAGTGTTTTAGCAGGTGTGCACTGAAACCGAAATCCTTTGCGCCCCTGTAGTCTGCCACCGGATTGTCTCCGATATGAAGAATACGGTGCATCGGAAGTTCCTGATCTTTAAGATTATTTTTTACTTCCTGAAAAATAAGAGGATTCGGTTTGGAAATATTGATCTCATCAGAATAAATATGAAAATCTATGTACTGATCCAGCTCTTCCTGAATCAAAAACTTCCGCATCGTTCTTCCTTTGATAAATCCTGTATTGCTTAAAATATTAATGGTTTTTCCCTGATTTTTAATCTGATCGAGAAATTCTTTTATGTTTTCGAAAATGACAACGGGTTTATATTCTAGAAACAGTTCTTCACTTTTCTGATAAAATGTGTCCAGTTTTTTATTATCTAATTGTTTTACATCTACATTAAGCGCATTCAGAATCATTAAGTAGATCTCAAATGTATCGATATTCCCTCCAGTTACCTCATTGATCGTATTGCAAAGATCATCATAATATTTTACGGTTTTCGCAACTTCATCAATAGGCTTATCAACATTAAAAAACGAGGTGAACAGCTCAACTCTTTTTGTTTTAAATTCAGGATGAGATTTGATTAGGGTGAGCCACAAGTCAAAAGAAAAATGACAGTGGTTATGAATGTCGATATCCGTTTTCAATAGTTTTAAGTTAAAAGTTTTATTTAGCTTTCTTGAAAAAGATTTAAAATTATTTAATCATCAACAAGTGTTTAATAGGCTATTCTTCCCAAAGATAAAATTTTTCTCATAAATGCATTATGTACTTCTCTGTTTTAAGAAATTTTTATGAATTCTGACTGTGATCTTCCTGTCATTTAAACAAGACTTCATTATTAGTTTAAATTCAATTAATCCGAAAAAATTTTGATAATTAAAAAAAATATCTAATTTTGCACCTGATTAAAAATCAAAAATGTCAACAACAATGATAAATATAATAACTTTAAGTAACCCTGTGAGAGCTGTGTACTCTGGCAGCACTAAATATTTATCTGAATAGTTCCTTAGATCTTACATTACAAAAAATATATTGAAGGCCTATCTATTCAGATGGGTCTTTTTTGCTGCCTTATTTTCAGATTTCAAACAAAGAGAATACACATTTGTATTCTTAAAAATCAACAATTTAAATTCAGCAAAATGAAATATAACACAAGAAACATAGGAATTATTGCCCATGTAGACGCAGGAAAAACTACTTTAACAGAAAGGCTTCTTTATTACACAGGCCTCATCCATAAGATCGGAAATGTAGACGATGGAAATACTACCATGGATAAAGATATCCAGGAAAGAAGCAGGGGAATTACCATCTCATCTGCAGCTGTATCTACACAATGGAAAAAGGGAGAAACAGTTTATAACATCAATATCATTGATACGCCTGGACACATCGATTTCGCAGTAGAAGTCGAGCGTTCTTTAAGGATTCTGGATAGTGTTGTTGCTGTTTTCTGTGCCTCTTCAGGTGTGCAGCCACAAACCGAAAACGTCTGGTTCCAGGCTGAGAAACATGGGACCTCAAAGATATGCTTCATCAATAAAATGGATAGGATCGGTGCTGATTTCTTTTCCGTTCTCAGGGAAATTGAAACGAAACTTCATGCGGTTCCTATGGCTCTTCAAATCCCTATCGGATCGGAAGACCATTTTGAAGGGGTCATTGACCTGATCAGGCAGAAAGCATTATACTGGATGGATGACAATGGGGAAACTGTTATTGAAAAGGAAATTCCTGAAGATCTTAAAGCTGACACGGATGAATACAGAATGAAGCTTATGGAAACCCTTGCAGAATATGATGAGAGTTTCTTTGAGATTTTTATGGATTCCGACAAGAAGGTCACTGAGGAAATGATCAGTGAAGCATTACAAAGAGTCTGCAGATCCGGAGCAGCAGTTCCTGTTCTTTGCGGCTCAGCTTTCAAGAATAAAGGAGTACAACCTCTTCTGGATGCTATAGTAACGTATTTTCCCGCACCAGAGCAGCTTTCAAACATTCAGGGGGAAAATCCTCATACGGGAGAAACTTTAGAATTGGCAAGAAATGAAACGGAATCTTTGTCGGGACTGATTTTTAAAGTTGTGATCGACAAGCACATGGGCAGGCTTGCTATGCTTCGTATTTATTCCGGTATGATAAAATCCGGAGATACGGTTCTGAATGCAAGAACAGGTGAAAGCTTCAGGATTTCGAGAATCCTTAAAATGCAGTCGGACAAAACGTTATCGATAGAGGTAGGAAAAGCAGGTGATATTGTAGCTTTAACAGGAATAAAAGATGCCAAAACAGGAGATACTTTATCAGCTGTTGAGAAACCTGTTTTACTGGAAGCGATTACAATTCCTGCTCCTGTGATCAGGGTTTCGATTGAGCCTAAAACAAACAGTGACGAGAAATCTTTCGGTTTGGTTCTGGCCAAGATTCAGGAGGAAGATCCTTCTTTGGTCGTTGAAAGGGACAGGCAAACCGGAGAAACGTTATTGAGCGGCCTGGGCGAACTTCACCTTGAGGTAACTCTGGAAAAGATGCGTCTGAATCATGGTATAGAAGTCAATCAGGGGAAACCTAAAGTATCTTACCGAGAGGTTCTAACGGAAGCTATGATCCACCGTGAAAAGCTTTCGAAACAGAACGGCGGGAACGGACAGTTTGCAGATATCACTTTTGAGATCAGTCCAAGAGAAAACAATGAAATGGGACTGGAATTCGTCAATCTTATCAAAGGAGGCGTTATTCCCGGCGAATTTATTCCTTCTGTAGAAAAAGGATTCAGGGAGGCTATGGAGAACGGCCCTTTAAAAGGCTATCCTCTGGAAAGTTTAAAGATCACTCTTCTGGACGGATCTTTCCACAGTCAGGATTCTGCGGCCTATGATTTTGAGATGGCTGCGCGGGATGGGTTCAGAGCAGCAGCTGTTTTATGCAGTCCTAAGCTTCTGGAACCTGTGATGGAGGTCGAGATCCAGAGTATTGAAGAATATACAGGCGCTGTAACCGCTGATATTAACCGGAGAAGAGGGATTATTCTGTCTATTGATGAAAAGTCCGGAAGGAAAGTTTTTGCTGCGGAAGTTCCGTTAGCGTCTACGTTCGGATATATTTCCGATCTGAGAACTCTTACGAGCGGAAGGGCTTCGATAAGCATGAAACTGGCGCACTATGCTTTAGTACCCGATTTCATTGCAAGTACATTAACAACTTAAAAAACAAGGGCTGTAGATTGATTTTACAGTCCTTGTTTGGTTGTTGCGAATAGTAATTTTCATATTCTCGCTGATCTTACTAATTCACAGATTTATCTTTTACTACTGTCTTTATCCTATATTTTTCATCGTTTTTCTTCTCCTTTTCTTAAAATTCTATCCCGTTTCGATCCTTTGTAAGGTTCGTTTTATTTTTTCTACCTTTGCAGCCTATGAAACGATTCGCAGTTACATTTTCGCAAATCACACCGCCTTAAGTACTAAGGTGAATATTTTTCCTCATATCCGGAGTTTCTGTTTTGGATCTGTCTTTCATATATCACTTAATTTTTAATCTTCGCACCTTTATATATCTCAATAGTTTATGGAAAACATATTATCTGGTTTTCAATCATTGCGGAATATCAATCTTAAAAATGAGATTCTGGCGGGTTTAACGGTTGCCATGACAATGATCCCTGAATCCTTGTCATTTGCCATATTGGCCGGGCTATCTCCACTTACAGGTTTATATGCTGCATTTTTAATGGGAATTGTCACTGCCGTTTTTGGCGGCAGGCCGGGAATGGTTTCCGGTGGCGCGGGTGCAACAGTTGTTGTTTTAATAGCTTTGGCTTCATCTCATGGAGTACAGTATCTTTTCGGAGCGATTATCCTTGGAGGAATGATTCAGATATTGGTGGGAACTTTTAAGCTTGGAAAATTTGTGCGGCTCATTCCCCAGCCTGTTATGTATGGTTTCTTAAACGGTCTTGCCGTTATTATTTTTATGGCGCAGGTGGCTCAGTTTAAAGTGGTAAAGGATGGTATTACGACATGGATGGAAGGTTCAGCATTAATGATTATGGCAGGATTGACAGCTCTTACTATTTTGATCGTCTTAATTTTTTCTAAGATAACCAAGGCCGTTCCTGCATCTTTGGTGGCTATCATTATTGTTTCTGCTATAGTGTACTTTTTCCATGTTGATACCAAGAAAGTAATAGATATTGCTTCAGTAAGCGGTTCATTACCTTCTTTTCATATTCCTGAAATTCCTTTCACCCTGGAAACCCTGAAAATTATTTTTCCTTATTCTTTAGTAATGGCCGGTGTAGGATTGATAGAATCTTTACTGACTTTAAATATGGTAGATGAAATCACCAATACAAAAGGCAAATCTGATAAAGAAGCGATAGCCCAGGGCATTGCCAATATTACCAACGGATTTTTTGGCGGAATGGGTGGCTGTGCCATGGTAGCCCAGACACTGGTCAATATCGGGGCGGGTGCAAGAACCAGAATTTCAGCTATTGTCGGGGCTTTAACGATCCTTTTTATTATCCTTGCCGGAAGCTCCATTATTGAGCAGATCCCAATGGCTGCGCTGGTGGGAGTAATGATGATGGTAGCCATCACCACTTTTGAATGGGCTTCGTTCCGCATCATTACAAAAATGCCAAAATCGGATATATTCGTAGGGATACTTGTTGCTCTCATCACAATTATTCTTCATAATCTTGCATTGGCGGTATTGATTGGAGTTATTATTTCTGCCCTTGTATTTTCCTGGGACAGTGCCAAAAGGATCAGAGCCAGAAAGACAATAGATGAAGCGGGTAATAAAGTCTATGAAATTTACGGACCTCTTTTCTTTGGCAGTACAACCGCTTTTGCCGATAAATTTGACGTCACTAATGACCCGCAGACTATTATTATTGATTTTAAAGAATCCCGTGTGGTAGATATGTCGGCTATTGAAATCCTGAAAAAAATCACTGAAAAATATAAGGCACAGAATAAACATGTCATTCTTAAACATTTAAGCCCCGACTGCATTAAGCTTCTGGATAATGCCAGTGGTTTTATAGAAGTAAATATTCAGGATGATCCTACATACCGTGTGATGCCTAAATAGTTTTTAACATAATAATAAAAGTGGATTTTCTTTAATATTACTCACTTTATTTAAAACCCTTTCAATATTACTTATTCCAGCTTATAAGAATTCACCAATACGTTTATTTAATATGTTAAATTTTAATTAAATTTTATTTTTGAAGACTTTTTTTATTTATTTTTAGGAAATAACTTCTATTTTTTATTTAAATTTGAAAATTAACAAACAGATCGTTTACTATTCATTAAAATTATACCTGGTAAACCCTGTTGACACTAAGGTAAATAGCTAAAAATATTACAAAACTGTATGGAAATACCTGATAAGCATATTTATACAGAATTAAAATCTAAAGCATAAAAGGTTATCTGAATTAACTGATAGAATATAGAGCAGGAAATGGAAGATATAAAGTATTCTTAAAGATATAACCTAAAACAATTATTGGCCGGTCATCCCTCAGACTGCCGCTGTGCATATATAAAGATATGCTACTCAGCTTAAATTTCCCTTTTGCTGCCGCTAAGATTTTCTGAAGCGTACATTTTTGGCGCTACAGACATTCATTGGAATGTAATATATTATCTATTTTCTTTTTTATTCATGATTTAATAAATAATAATACATGTTATATAAGGAAATTCATATAGGAAAGTTTATCAAAGAAATGGTTGATGAAAATGAGGTATCTATGGAAAGGATCTGTAATTTTCTCAGCAAAGACGAGCAGTTTATTGAAAACGTATATCAGAGCAAATCCATTGATACAGATTTACTGCTGAGATGGAGCAAGCTCCTGGAATATGATTTTTTCAGGCTTTACAGCTCACACCTCATTCTGTATGCACCACCATCTGCAGTAAACAAGAACCAGAAGAAATCTGATAAAATTCCCTATTTCAGAAAAAATATTTATACCCAGGAAATCAAAGATTTTATTATGAAAAGAATCTTATCCGGCGAGATGACGTATAGCGAAGTGATCAAAGAATACTCTATCCCCAAAAGTACGCTTCACCGCTGGCTTCAGAAAAATAATGATAATACTAACGGATAAACAGAGCTCATTATGCGCCCCAATTACAAAAAGATATACTACGATATGCTGAAACTGGAGCATCCGGAAAAGTTGAAAGACCCTAAGATCAAAGAACTTCTGGAAAAACTCAATACAACTGAGGATATTCTGAATCTTAACGAAAAAATTTTTGAACAGTCTAAGGAAAGCCAGATCAACAACCAGAAGCTGAAAACCTATGATAAAAAAACAATGTTCAAACTTTTGCAATATCAGAACAAGCATGGTTTTTCCACCAGCTATATGTCCAGAAAATATAAAATCAGCAGGACAACCATCATGAACTGGAAGAAAACTTTCGAAGAAGAAATAGAACAAGTAATTAATGCCGGCGAATAACTCAATGGATGAAACATCAATAAATAAAAAGGGCAGCTAATTCTATAAGCCGCCCTTTTTATTTTAATTTAAGGATGTATTAATTTCTTCACGGCAAGAACATGTTTACACGGTCCCCTTTCACCCTGGTATTTGCTAAACCATTCGCAGGTACAGCGTTCTTTGTCATTCTCTATGATCACTGTGTGATGTACACCGGTACCCTCTACCCTTGCTTCCGTTCTGGTAGTATTTTTATTTAAAATTTCAACTTTTCCTTCTGCAATGAGTTTTTCTGCGTTTTTTATCCTTGGATTTAAACCGATAATCCGGCTGAGCTTAAACGGCAGTCTACGGTAGAAAAAACCGTTGTCATCCAGATCGTAACCCAAAAGTCCCATAGCAGCCAGCCTTCCAGTAAGATTACCTGTTTTTTCAAGGCTTATATTTTCATCTAAAGCAAAAGCCGAAGGATTAAAAGACTGATTGGCGTAAGCATATTTATCCAGTGCATCTATCCATTCATCCGAAATATCGTCAATAAGACTGTTCAAAACAGCCCCTTCTCCGGAAAATCCCCCCCAGGCTTCTCTTGACAATGAAAAGCTGAACCTCAGATTCCCCATGTATAGCTGCCAGGTCGTAGACTGCATATCGGCATGAGGAAATACCTGCATCTGATCAATATAAGGAAGAAGAGGTTCCAGCAGACGCAGCCTGTGAAGTCCTCCGATACAAACGGCATCTGCCGATTTCACCGGTGAAAACATAGGTTTGTTCCCTCTGATAATCAGGTAATAATCTGATTTTATGGGGCCTTTGGGTATTCCCCTGAACAGCTGCTGAGTCTGGATTTTATTGAAACAATGAATCTTTTCCGATTCGGAAAGATAGATTTGAACGGTACCTAGCCCTTTGATCCATTTTACGGGCAGCGGAACTTTCCGTTCCACCACTTTTTGTTCTTCTTTATAAAGTCCCAGTTCTTTTTCACCTACGGAAAGCATTATTTTTTCATTAGGCCGGATACTCCCCAGAGCTGCAATCATAGACTGATTAAAATCTACATTGGTGGTTCCGTTTTCCAGAAACTCACCGTGAAGTCCGTCAGGTAAAACATCTACCCGTGCATAAACACCGGCACAATGCGAAAAACCTTCAAACCGCAACCGCCCGTTTCCGGCAGTGACAATAGGATCTTTTAGCAATGCCATCTGAAACGGTGACAGGTTAAAGCTTGATTTCACAATATTGGAAAGCGTGATGAGACATCTTGCCAGTATAAACGGCTGGCCGACATCGCCCCAGAAAAAGCAGGGAGCATCTGTATTTTTCTGAATTTCACTGTATTTGGACAGAAATAACTCTTCAGATGCAGATGTTTTTATCAAAGATGAAGGTCTCTGATAATGATAAGTTAGCGTATCTTCCATATCTATTTTTTTAGAAGAAGACTGCAGATTTTTTTCAGGCTGGAATTTTCTTTCCAGCTATTCAGTTTTTCTTTTAAGTTGGTATCGGTTTCAGATTGGTTCAGAGCTAAAACCTCGTGGTAAATCTCCAATATTTTTTTAAGATTGGTAACGGGTGCTTCCATCTGTAACAAAATATGGGTAAGAAGCTGTTCCAAGGCCAGATTATGATCTTTGCTGACATTGATCATCTGGTGCTGCATAAGGTCTGTGAGTCTTTTAACAGGAGCCCATTCCAGCTTTTCATGAAGACCTATTATCTTTCCCAAACTTTTATTATCCATTACTTTATGAGAAACATGTTCCAGCCATATTTCAGCGGCTGTTCCACGGATCACTTTGTCTCCGTCCAGGAAAATAGTTCCCAGGAACAGGTAGCCCATTGTATCCAGAGGCTTTTTCATCTGATAGAGCGCCTGGGCTATATTCAGAACAAAATTTCTTTCGTAAACTTCTGCAATTCCTGAATAGAACAAGCAGTCTTTAATGGTTTTAGCCAAAACATTTCCTAATGTATTGGGGAAACTCCATATCAATGAAGGGGTTTCTGAAAAGTTCTTCTGCTCTGCAACAAAATATTCGAGGAAAAGCTGATGCTCCCTTTTTTTCAGGTGGTATTTCGGGACCCTGATGTTAAGCTCAACAGGATAATAGGAATTTTTTTTGCTGTCGATTGTCTTCCATTCATAAATTCCGGTCAGGAATTCTTTTGGAATATCGTCATAACCAAAGTTCTTAAATTCTTCAAAAGTAGTTTCAGGAGAACGTGTGATTCCGGCCGTCATCCACCACGACGGATGTTCAAACTGTCCTTCAGGAGCAGAATTTTTATTAAAGAAGAAAAGCAGGAGGTCTTTATACTCACCTTTTAACTTTTCCTCCGCCAACCGTAATGCCTCTGAAGTCTTTTCTAAGGAACATCGCTGCAATGCAAGCTGTACATCCAGGTCATCCGGTTCTATATTTTTGTTCTGATAAATTTCGAATCTTTCTACCAATGCTTCAGGGCTTACCCAGCATGGCTCATGGGTGACTGTAGACAGTAACGGAGTTTTATCTCCTGAAGCTATCTGAGTGAAAACATGGACTGCAATATGCTTAAACGGCTCCATAACCAAACCACCTGCATACATATCTTTAACAGGCTTCAGCTTTTTATGATAGGTGGAATATATTTCTCTGGAGGCTTCATCCTCGCGGGTTTTCCTATATATTTTTTCAATATTCTTAAGCTGAAAAGGAAATTTTTCTAACAGTGAAAGTCCATAATTAATGATGAGATTACACAATAATATATTAAAATGGTGCACTTCCCATTTGGCAATGGTTTTACAGGCTTTCTGAAATACAGGTTCAAAAAGCTTTACAGAGCCGGCATCAGCTTCATCAGCGAAACGGATAAGCCCTGCAAGTGCCAAATCGTAATAGTGGGTTCCTGGATTTTCAATAGCCTGCGGGAGAAGAAACATAAGATCTTCAAAGCTTTGCAGCTCCTGAACTTTACACTCCTCATTGATGAGTTCTAATTTTTCCGGCTCAAAAATATCCAGTTCAGGTTGCCTGTTATCTATATACTGAACCAGTGCTGGTCTTATATTAGCCAATATATTATCAGCATAATGGGACAGTGCTTCTTTTATCTGCTCAGAAACAGGAATATATTTTAGAATGATCTTGGCCGCTTTGGTCTGTATGCTCTCATCTTTGCTAACGAAGGCCGCACTTAAGGCCATTGCCAAGTTTTCTATATCGGCTTTCTTTTTCTGAAAAATTCTTTCTGTTACTACCAAACTGGCGGCCACCACTGTTTTGACTTCTGAGCTTAACAAATTGGGAAGGAAATTTGAAAATTCATCGGTTCTGAACGCAGGGTCCTGAACGATTTTCTTCAAATTGGCAAGCATGGTATTCACCGCTTTTGACTGTACAGAGGCCAGACCAGCCATCAGTTCATCCTGAAATATAATAAGTTCCTCATCAGAAGGTTTCAATGCATTAAATGCATCCATAAACCATCCTGTAACATTTTTGTTAAAATTCCTGTTGGCTGCCAACAGACATTCTTTCAGGAATCTTTTTCTTTCTATTTTATTCTCGGCAATCAGTTTCTGAATTAATGGAAGCCATTCTCTTTTAAAAGGAAGTGATTTTGAAGGAAATTCGCACAGGTACCAGAAATGGGTTTCCAGGGTCTCCGGGAATTTCTCCAGGTCATAGGGCTGAAGACTTAAATGATATCCAAGCAATTCAGGTCTTGGCTGTACATAGCCTTTTGCTGCCCACCCAAGAATATCCTGATAATTAAATGCTGTAAATTCTGCATCTATAGAATTGTTGATAAAGTCTGAAAACCAGTGCGGGCATCCCCATTCAAGTATTTTTTCGGTCTGTTCCCTGTTGTGGAAAAGGCTCCAGTAATCTTTCCCGTAATGCTTCTGATCCATACAGACAAACGATGCTATATCAATAATAGAATGCTGGTCTGCGGAGCCGGCAGTATGATAGGAATTTTTCGTCATTACGATCTTGCTGATCTCCCTGTCCAGTTTTTTTATGGTAGGTACCAGGGCTTTTTTTTCTTCTGCTGTAAGTTGTTTCAGAAACGGAATAATCTCATGTGCTTTTTCCTCATTAAGGATCTCATAAAGTCTTTCTTTCATTTGTTTTTAATTTGATAATAATTTTTTCAGGTTATGTTGTTTGCCATTCTTTCAGTCTTACGGCCGCAGCATGATCAGCTTTGGGCTGATTAAGAGGTAACAGCTTTAGTATATCTCCAGGTTTTTAAGATTAAAACCGGATGTTCTATGCTGTAAGAATGGATATTAATAGTTTTTCAAATGTCCTTTGTTCAGGACTCATCCGGCAAAGCCGGAACTTAATTCTCAAATCTCTTCAAAAGCCGTACCAGACGAGGTTTCTATCTTTACTCAGTATATCTGGGGACATCATTAATGAGCAATAATTCTGAAAGAAAATTGGTAGGGATTGTATAATAGCCCGGTAACAGTTTCTTGTACTGGTCCTGGGTCCGGCTGGAAGCTAAAATGGCAAGCATGAAGGCCTGATTATAACCTCTGTCTTTATTTAAAATGACAGCGGCTTCTTTCTTATTTTTTGGGGTATTTTTTTTAAGAAAAGGAATTATTTGTTTGATTTTATAATTTAAATAAATCCTCTTCAATTCGTCTTCAGTAAGCATAATTCCAATCTTGGGGACTAAAATAATAAAAAAATGACTGACAGGGTATGCAATTATCCCTTCAAAGTGAGTTTTTTAACAAAAAATTATGCTTTCAATAGTAATTTAATCCGTATTTCTGAATAAAAAGTTAAATTATTCAATCCCTGTTCTAACAAAAAACAAACAATTTTTGCAATAAACTGCAATCAGCTTTAAAATTAAAAAATATGCATTGCTGTATATGATACTAAAAAAACTCCCTTTCTTAGAAAGAGAGTCATCTATAGAATAATTTTTCAAATGATTTCATTAATCTTGTTGAAGGCACCAATGAAGGATTTTTGCAATATTTTTAGCATCATCTACCCCTCTGTGGTGAGTTCCTTCAAGCTTGAGATTAAGTTCGCTTAAAGCTCTGCTCATTCCCACACTTTTTATCACCGTTGGATGCAGCTGGCCAAACAATGTCTTCACGTTGATATGATCATCACTTAACGGATAATCCACATTGAATCTTCTGGCCTGGTTTTGAAACATGGTCAGGTCGTAGTTTCCGTAACTTGCCCAGGTAAGATCTTCGGAATTGTATTCTGCTCTGAGAATGTCCAGTGCGTCTTCCAGCATGATGCCTTCATTATCCAGCATATTCTGCGTAATGGAAGTCAGTTCCGTACAGAAAGGACTCACCTTTGAATATTGCGGCTTCACTAAAATGCCTTCATTTTTGGAGACCTTGCCGGTTGCAGCATTCATAATGCATACCCCGATCTCGATGATCTCGCTTTCCTGGCCTCTGGGCGGTCTGTCGTTCCAGCAGGTGGCTTCCAGGTCTATAATTAATATATTTTCTGTTGTTTTCATTTTTTAATAATTCGTTTGTTAATTTTAGACATAAAAAAGTTCCGGTCAATTTTACCGGAACTAAACTTTAAGAGTCATGAATTCTTGTTTTATAAAATCAATAACTAAAGTATTCAACTTCTTATTGATTCTTTTCTGCTCTTCTTTCTCTACGCTCCTGAAGGCTTCAGGAAAATCTTTCCCGAAATCTTCCAGGATATCCTGTGCAAAAAGGCCAATGACTTTCCCCATCATTTTGGGTTCAAATTCTCCAATTTTACTTACCACATTATTCAGTCTGTTTATGGTTGCATATTTTTGAATTTCTTCCCAAATATTTTGTGCCGTTTCACTGAAATGAACCTGATCTTTTACGGTTCTGTCTTTTTTAACCATTTTGGATTTTTCAGTCCATTTTTCATTCTTATTTTTTAGAATGACCCTGGCTCCGTTTCCAAAATATCTTGTTTTCAAAGTTTTGATAATAGTTCCTTCACAGATATTGTTTTCAATTTCGGGCAGGCCAAGCCATCCTGGAATTTTAGAATCAAAAACATTCGGAAACTTCAAAGCTTCTTCCAGCGAACCCTGAAATATTATTTTAGCATAGAAAAATCCGGTTTCTTCAAAAATCTGATTCATCATATCTGTATCCAGATATGTAGTTCCGTTCAGCTTAATGTCGAAAGCGTAAAATTCATTATGTGGGGCATATTCAATGCCTTTTTGTACTTTTACAGCATCTTTTACTGGTACTACATCTTTATGTTTGTAACCTCCCCCGAATAATTCGCCATAAATGACTACAGTTTCAGTTTCAGGATACATGCTTTTCACCATTTGGAACAGTTCAATTACATTTCTTCCGTAGCGGTCCAAAATCTGGTGGGCATTGTAAAATTTTTCTCCTGTTTCAATGAAAGCTGTTCTCTTACCTATTTTAATTTCCTTTCCATCGGTAAAGAAAGAAAAATTAGCTCCATGAACCTTTTCCTGTACAATGAAAACCTCATCCCCAAACCCCTGCATCCTGATCTGATCGATCACGCGGGTCTGGTAAGCATTCTCTATAGAGTTATATGTTTTGAAATTCATTTCTTTTAATTTTTAATAATTTCTAATTGATTATTCTGCATTTGAATAATGTGTCGCCTGGCATGCAGGGAAAGGAAATAAATGTATTCATACACATTGATCTTCCCCAGACCATTGACTGTCATTGTTGTTTTACACAGGAGGCCTTCTCCGTTTTTCATCAGGTCTAAATAGTTTAAACACTGATGATATTGCTTTGAAATCAAACTTCTGATTTCCTTTAAATCCAGTTCTCCTTTTGGCTCCATATGCTCAGGTCTTATCCATTCAAAAGCCCCATGTTCACCTATTTTTTCAAAGTTCTCCTTATCAAAACTGTAATTTTTTATTTCAGCATTCAGATCTAGATCTCTGTAATTCCGCATTGCTTTTTTTGAACCTTTTTCAATCAAAATGAGCAGATAAAAGTTGGTGAGATAAATATGTTCTAAAATCTGCTGAACCGTCCATCCACCGTTTAAAGGCTGGTAGTTCAGCGTTCTTTTATCTTGATCAAACCACTCGTCAACCTCGTTAAAACTATGGGTCAAATGCGTTTTTATATCCTGAATCAATCTAAAAATATCCATTACAAGTTTTTAAAGTTTTTTAAAAGGCTTTCAATATTTTCCTTTCCTACAGGATTCATGGAATGGCAGTAAAACTCGGGCAGATCCAAATGATGATCCATACAATATTCTACCAGCCATTTGGCACAATCGTAGCCTGTTTTTTCTGTGTATTCACCGGAACCGGGTTGCAGATAATGTACTTCTGCAAGGTCATGATCAAAAGAGATCATGTCCGGGAGTCCTTTTTCCAGAATTCTGCTGACAAACTGTTCATAGTTCCGAACGATATGCCAGTCTTTCCTGAGGAAAATATCCTGTCGGGTATAATGATACGCCTCAACCGGGTATCTTATATCATCCAGAAACAATAATCTTTTCGTTAATTCCATTACTTTATTTTTTAGCTGGAAGCTGGAAGGCGAATGCAGGAAATTAATATTAACTGTTAAAAACTTCCGGCTTTCTACACCTTAATTTAAACCATCATATCAGCACAATTGGAGCTTGCAAATGCATAAGGTTTTGCTTTAAACACATAGCCCATTCCCAAGATGTATCCCATTGCATCCTTCAATGCTGCATTAGACTTAAAATCCGGGTCGGTATTAATGTCTGCGTGTACCTCCATTTCTACTCCATAAGCATCCAGAATGGCACAGATAGCATAAGCAATTTCTACGGATCTGTTCACCTCATTCAGCATTCGCTCTTTGATACTGATCTTCTGTATTTCTCTTTCTTTTCTGATAAAGGTAAACGCTCCTTTTCCCTCACGAACGAATACGATTGCCGTTGCATAACTGATGGCATCGCCATATACGTGGGAGTCTGAACCCACACATACTTTCAGACGGTGACCGTTAGCCTGTTCGCGGATAATGGCTTCTTCTACCAGCTGCGTGATAGGTTTGCGGAAAAAAATTCCGTTCATATTCTGCCATACTTCTTGTTGCGTTTCCATTTTTTCTACATGTTTTTAAATTGTTTATTTTATCAATGGTGAATGGTCAATTCGTTTCACTTATCAATTTTAAATTCACTATTGACCATTTATTATCATTTTTTTGCACTCCGAACAGGATTCGAACCTATACCATCAGTTTTGGAGACTGGGATGCTGCCATTACACCATCAGAGTAGTTTCTGTTGATTCATCAGGATTCGAACCTGAACAACAAGAGTCAAAGTCTTGTGTGCTGACCAGTTACACTATGAATCAGGATAGCTTTGATTATAAATGATGATTGATAATTGATTCGATATATGAATTTTACAATCCACTATTATCATTAATTACTGATCAATCATCATTTATATTTTGGTGGAACAGGCAGGAATCGAACCTGCGCCTCTAGTTTTTCAGACTAGCGTGCACACCTTGTACACCACTCTTCCGGGCTTATAATTAATAATTAATTGGTAATGAGTAATGAGCAATAAATTCTATTCATCAATTCAATATTAACCATTTACAATAATTACTTATTGCTTATTACTCATTATTCATATTCCTGTACCTCTCCCCGGATTCGAACCGGGACTTTACGGGGTTTAAAGCCGTTTTCTCTGCCAGTTGGAATAGAGAGGCATTTTGTACGGAAAGAGGGATTCGAACCCCCAAAACCTTGAGCCTAAATCAAGTGTGTCTACCATTTTCACCATTCCCGCGAATTATTCATTAGTAATCAGTAATGAGCAATGATTAATACTACAATTGATTTTTTCATCATTTACAATTACTTATTGCTCATCACTCATCACTCATGAAAGGTCAGAGAAAGCCTGTCTGTATAAACTATGCCTGCTAGTGTTTGTGATCTTCTTCGCTTGACAAACTTTTCTCTTTCCCATTTTTCTGTGAATGATCAATCAATTTTATTTCTCAATCTGAACTTTCATGGTATTATATATTCACAATTGATGTATGATCATTCACGTATGTACTCCATAAGGGAATCGAACCCTTGTCGTCCGGTAGAAAGCCGGATGCACTTACCGCTATGCTAATGGAGCGTTTAAACCAACCGACCAGGAATCGAACCTGAACAACAAGAGTACTTTTCCTGCATGCTGCCGTTACATTATCAGCGGTTTTGTGGAAGTAGCAGGATTCGAACCTGCTCAGCAATGAAGCAACAGATTTACAGTCTGCCCCGACTCTCCAACTTCGGCGTACTTCCAGGTATAATGAGTAATAAGTAATTAGTAATGGATAACTTTTACGCTTCTCACCATTTTCTAACTTCCAATTTCCAACATCCAAATTCTTTTTTGTAAAGAAAAACAAAGCCTGTCTTTATTTTTAGTTTGATATAAGAACTTCTGCGCTCGACAAACTTTTACTTTTCTCCGGAACTAATCTCATTTTAGTTATTTGAGATGGCTATGGGATTCAAACCCACTCAGTTTTCACAACGGTTTTGCAGACCGCCCCGACTCTTCCACTTCGGCGAACCATCATTTTATGAGTAATTAGCAATTAGTGATGAATAATTTTTAAACTAACTTCTAACCTCTAATTTCTAATAAAAAGAAAAAGGCTGTCGGTATTTTTCCGTATTTGGCGTAAAGATCTTCTGCTCTTGACATACCTTTTTTCTCTTCTTTTGAAACAATTAACATTTAGTTATCTGCGATTCCGGAAAGGTTCGAACTTTCAACTTCCGGTTTAACAGACCGGTGCTCTACCATTGAGCTACGAAATCTTTTTAATGTGAATGGTCAATTCATTTCACTGTCAATTTTAAATTCACTTGCGAAGCAAAATTTTCACCTTTCACTTTTTGTAATTTCGGAAGGACTCGAACCTTCAACCTCCGGCTTATGAAACCGATACTCTAACCTATTGAGCTACGAAATCGTTTTTGATGTGAATACTAAATTGTCATTCGTTTCACCGTCAATTTTTCAATTCACCTGCGAAGCAAAATTTACTTTTCACTTTCACTTTTTGTAATTTCGGAAGGACTCGAACCTTCAACCTCCGGTGTATCAGACCGACACTCTAACCTATTGAGCTACGAAATCGTTTTTGATGTGAATACTGAATTATCATTCATTTCACCATCAATTTTTCAATTCACTTACAAAGCAAAATTTTACCTTTCACCATTCACTTCTCATCTTTGCCATAAGCAAAATTCGTCTGGAAAATAGGATTCGAACCTATGACCTCCCGCGTCCAAGACGGGTAAACAACCACCGTTATCTTTCCAGTTTTTCAGATTCACTTCAGTATTGTTTTCCGGGAGACAGCCGGAGCCAAAACTTTCCGTGAATCTTTGCGGTCTATGCGAGAATCGAACTCGCAGTGCCCAAGAGACAGTCGGGCAGGTTGCCATTACCTCAATAGACCTATTTTGTGACCTCGACAGGATTCGAACCTGTAACTTACGGTTTAGAAAACCGATACTCTGTCCAATTGAGTTACGAGACCGTTTTTAATTGGTGAATGGTCAATTGTCAATTCGCTTTGCTTGTCTATTTTTCAAAAAATTTATTTGTGAAGCAAAACTCACCATTGATTTATTCACATTTATTGGTAATCCCAGAAAGATTTGAACTTTCAACCCCCGGTTTAAAAGACCGGTGCTCTAACCATTTGAGCTATGAGATTGTTTTTTAATGCGAATGGTCAATTATTATTGCTTTGCCCGTCAATTTCAAATTCACAGTGGAACGAATTGACCATTCTATTTTTGGGTATCTTCGGGGATCGAACCCTGTTCTCCGGTTTCACAGACCGGCGCTTTACCAAATAAGCTAAAGAAACCATAAAAAAAGCACCTCTTTTCGGGAGGTGCTGTATATATTTTGACGTGTCAGATCACTGAGACCTACGTATATAAGCACCTTTTATCTATAAATTCAATATCGAGAATCATACAAGGATATCCTTTCGGCTCCTGTCCGCTTAGTCTTGAATACTGATTAGATATGTTATGTAATTGTTTCATTATATTCTTGTTATTTAAAAAGTTTTTGAACCCTGAAAACCTGTTGCTTTCAATTTTCGGTTGCAAAGTAAGTACGAAATTTTTTAATCTCCAAATTAATTTTTCGATTAAGGAATTGAAAATCAAATAGTTAAATCAAAAATTAAGCATAGGCAATATCTGTCCGCAATATCCTGCAGATCTCTCAAATACCTAAATGACTGTCTCTCACCGGGTTACTTATCACTCTTATTTATTGTATTAAATGTTCATTATTGATTAAAAAATTTTCGTTTATATGGTTATTTTTTTTCATTCTAAATAATTTATGGCCTAAAACACAAGAAACGCCTCGAGTTATCGAGGCGTTTCTGCGGTATTTTGTTTAAATTTTTACGGGTTTATTGTAAATAATTTTCAAAGCAAGCACATTTCGCCTCATTCCATATCATCCATTCGTATCCGAATAATCCTTTTATTGAAGGGCTATCGCATAGATTTACATTGATATGTGCTCTTTGTAGTGTCATAATTTTCTGGCGCAAAGATATGAAAAATTGTTTTTGAGAAATGAAATAATAGTTTCTGTTTGTTAAGAATAAGGTGGCTGAGGTGCCCTCAGCCACCTTATTCCTGTCGGTAAAATAAAACTTTGTTTAATTAAATTCTTAAGTTTTGAATCTTACTTTCTTAATATCCGGTTTCTTCCGGTTTTAAACCTCGAAATGTCTTTTAAAATTACACTGTCATCAGGATTGAAATGTTTCAACTCATTAATGATTTCGGAACGGGTGGCTACTTTTTCTGCAATAATTTCATAAGCAATATGACGGGTTACAGCCTGCAGCTCAGGAGCTTTTTTAAACTCGTGCTTCATGGCTTCAAGATAGATCCCCTTTTTGTAGGATGGGGTATCCCTATAAAGGTTCCGGATCTCTTTTTCCAGTTTTTTAAGGTCAAAAACATTGGCAAAATAATTATTCAGACAGTTGAAAGCATCTTTATCTTCGTTCCATCCTTGCAACAGAATTTTTTGAGCTTCTTCCGGCTGTTCCATTTTTTTGCTGTACACCAGTGATGCTTTTACCATCTGATTGTTGGCTGTATAATCATCCGCAACCATCTGGTAATAGCTCAGGGCATTTGTTATATCATTCAATTCTTTATAAAGGTCTCCTACTTTTTCTTTCTGCTGCATTTCTTTGTACAGGTCAATTGCTTTTTTGTACTGTTTTGCTTTTTCGTAGCAGGACGCTGCTTCTGATTTATTATTTAATTTTTTAAGATAAACAGCTGCTGCCTCATTATAGAAGCCGCCATTTTCCAGGGTTTTTGCACCGCGGAAATTATCCTGAAGGAGGTTCATGTAAACTTTGGCTGCTTTTTTATAGTCTTTCTCTGCGATATATTTTTCAGCAAGCTCTTCGTATTTATTTCTGATTCTGTCAAATAAGGAAGTTTCAAGATAAAAGTTTCCGCCACCGGAACCTCTTCTTCCTGAATTTCTGCCGTTCTGTTCTTTATCTTTTAGGGCTGTGATTACAATCATAATAATAAAAGCTACAACCAGGAAAATAGCCAGCGTCCCCACTACACTCCAAAAACTTTCGTGAAAAAGCTGTGCTGCGATTCCAATGATCTTAAACACTGCCAGGATCATAAATGCAATCAGGAATTTGTCTATAAATTTCTGTTTATTCATCGTCATCAGGCTTTAAAATGGTTTTGTCTTCGCTGAACAGGCGGTAGAGAAGCAGGATCACAAAGATCACCAGAATCCATACGAACCAGTTGTAGCCAAACATTTTTATCAGCGGATAAAACAAATATACCAGCATGGAAACGAGCATAACAGACAATATTATCTTCACCCAAAGCGGTACATTGTCTCCACCGAGGTTTAATGATTTTCTTTTAAAAATAAAAGAATAGAGCCCTACAGCCCCGAACATGAAAATCACGAGATACAGGATATCTGAAATCCTGGTTTCTTTATGATCACTGCTTTCTCCCGACTCAAGGGTTCCAATTTTTGAATCTTTAACCGGAGCCGGCGGAAGTTCTGTTATATCAAGTGTTCCATATAACTTTCCGAGGGAATCTGCTATGAGAGCCTGCTTCTTCTTTAAAATAAATTTCACGATCTCTCCATTCACAGGTTTTCCTTTGGTGTACTGTTTCAGTGAATCTGAAATCTGATGTTTCATGGCTTCTTCCTGCTGAACAAGATGTTTTGTAATTCTTTTTGAATATACAATTTTCAGGGAATCCCTGCTGTTTTGTTCTCTGGCATTCAGTTTTTCAATATCATTTCCAACTTCCCCCAGGTTTCTGCCTCCTGACTTTTTATACCGCTCTCTTTCGTTTTTGTCTTTTGACATGGCAGCTCCGGCCGCAGTATATTCATTGGAAAGCTTTTTCCTTTCTTTTCCGTAAATGGAGTCGATTTTCATGTCAATATCTGTCACTCCGGATTGATAAGCAATGATATCCGCCTTAAGCTTTTCCGTTCCGTTCATAATATTACCCGACGAAACAAGAAAATCTTCCTTCTGAGCTCTGTCTTTATCCGACGGCATGAAAATTCTGAAAAGTATAGCGATCACCACAACACCCCAAAAGATCCACCGGAAATTCCGGCTTCCTGCACTTTCTTTCCGATCTCCCGAACCTCCGAACAGGGAACTCAGCCAGTTATCTCCAAAGGTAAACTTCCCAAAACCGTCACCACGAGAGGTTCCCATAATATCCAGCGGAACCCCTAGTTCTACAGCTCTGTCAGGGTATTTTTCTAAATATTTTAAATACTTTTCAATTTCTTTTTTGTTTCCTGCCATTACTTTTTTCAGGTCGAAAGGAAGGCTGTTCATCCATTCCTCTTCACTTTTCGGCTGCTGAAGGGTTTCCAGGACTTTTTCATCATCCATCTCAACGGTGAAACTTTCGATATGCTGCGGAATTTTCACTCCGTTTGAAGGTCTTCTTACCTTTCCGATTGAAATTTCGGGTTCCTGTATCACGGAAAGCCAGTCTATTTCTTCCGTAAGTTTGACAAAACCAAATTCGGGATGCATCACCATAAACCGTGAATCGGCAGACTGCCAGTCTTCCGGGTTAATTTTTGGGTAAAATAGGGTATTTTCAGGGATAAAAAGCTGGTCATCCACACACTGGAAATAAGCATTTCTTCCGATTTCCTGAGGCGCTTCATCATTAAAAACCAGTAAACATCCGTACAGGACATTGGGCTGATCCGAAGGAATAGCATAAGACTTTATGTGATTGAGATCTATTCCCAGTATTTCCATTTCATGAAGCCATACGCGGGGTGAAGGACCTTTAATCAAAAGGCCTTTTTTAGGATAACTATTCTTAGGAAAAGGTTTTATTCTAAGCTCCATAATCCAGGATCTGGTTAATAAATGCTGTTAAATACTGAGTATACATTTCTTCCATCGTTTTCACTTTTAGTAAGGTATGCTTTGGAAGGTAATATTCTGATCCGCCATATTCGGTATCAGTCGCCAGGGCTAAAAAACCGTATTCTGTGGAAGGAATATAAAATGTTGGTATTCCGGTATTACTGCTTTTAAAAGTAAGCATTCCACGGGAATCTGTAATTACTTCGCTGCCATCCTGGAATGTAAACTTATTTTTATTCTGCTCTGCCAGGATCTTTACTTCAAACCTGTTTTTATAAAGATTCAGGGAGTTATCGTATATCCTGCTGAGTTCATTTCCCGAAATCACCATATTATTGTTCTCGTTGATGCCTATTCTGTTGAAATTGCTGATGATCTTCATGCCGCTTCGGTTAAGCTTGGCTGCTTCGATCTCTGCTTTTGCCACATTTTTATCTATTTCGCCATCATCATTGAAAATGTTTTCTACAAATACATTCCCTTCCAGATTGATTTTGTAAAGTGAAGAATTCGTAGGCTGGTGAAGGTAAAAATTCTTTCCGAAATAGATCAGGTGATAGGAACCAGGAATATTCAATCCGGTAACATTCTGCTCGGAATATTCTTTAGTGTTCAGATTGAGCTTTGAGACCAGCTTTTTATCAGCCTGGTACTGACATAAAATAAAATGCTGCTGTTTGTTCTTAGCGAGAGCAAACTGTCCTCTCGGTCTCACCGAAATATCTTCAATCAGAACTTCACAGCCATGATAGATTTTGTAATAATCATAGGAATTCCGGTCATAGTAATTATCAGAAAGATAGGTCTTCAGCAGCTGTTTTTTTGAACTCAGAATATAAAATTCACCTTCGTATAAGAACTGGGCAATTTTATTGGACGGGGTCGGAAACAGGATCGGGTAATTCTGTGGAAGATCTGTTTTCTTACCGTTGATCTGATGGGCTTTTTGCTTACGCTGCGGCGGATTGGCCCATAATTCCTGCAAGGGAAGCTTTATCTTCTGAATGTGTTTTCTGGCTCCTTTATGATGTTTGTAGAAATTCAGCTCACCGTCTGCATCTGTTGTGATCAGGAATTTTAACCTGTCCCTGTTTTCATGAATTACTTTCCTTATTTTTTCATCGGCAAGATTTTCCTGATGGGTAATGAAAAATACCTCAAGATCTTTTTCAGTATGTTCTTCGTTAAAGAATTTTTCCAGAGCTTCTGACACTTCCAGAACAGGGCTTACCTGATTCAGGTTTTCAATAACATGTTCGGTTTTATCCAGAGAAATAGGAATTCCTGCCTGTCCCAGTGCAAAAACTTTACATTCTGAATGGGCTTTGGGATGTTTAATGACGGCAATAGCTGATGCAAATGCCATTACTTTCGGTGTTCCCCAGTTTCTAAGGGAAGTATCGATTAAAATAATACGTTCAAAAATATTTTCTTCCGGCGGTATTTCTCTCTGAATGTACAATGCTTCGTTATTGGCCACACGGTTCATAAAAACCTCATCATCATTGGCAAATTCAGAAAGCAGCATCCTATGCAGATCTCCTTTGTTCGCCATATCAGAAATTCCTCCAATAGGCTGTTCTCCCGGGGAAAGGTGACGCATAGGAATTCTTAATCCGCTCCATATTCTTTTAATGAGACTGCCTACCTGAAAGGTTTTGGGCTCTTCGATGAGTTGCTGAATAAAGTCTTTATCCGTTTCTACAGTGGTTTCCTCTTCCACTACTTCGTCATCCAGTTCCGGTTCATCCATGTGATCCCGCATAGCATCAACAATAGACTGCGTGGTAGGGAATCTTTCATTCAAAAGATTGAGGGTACTCAGATCCCTGTTAATTGCTGATGGGCCTGCATATTTTTTTTCTGCACTTGCAGCCAGTATGTGAGGTCTGCGGTAATAATTTGTGAGGATCATTTCTGCTTTACCGGAAGCCAGCCTGTTATGTGAGTCCTGAAATAAGGTTTGAAGAAGTACTATTCTGTTTTGTCCCTGTTTATAGGTTTTATTTAATGATTTAAGTTTTTCAAGGAATTCAATGCTTTTTTCTGCGGTGAAATCAAAATTTCCGATGCTGTGAAAATTAGCGGTATGTTTTAAGGGACCTGCGAAATCTGTGTATCCGTCCTGCATTGCATATAATACCATGAGCAATGCCCCGAAAGGAGGCCATCCCTGCGGCTGAAGTTCTTTCAGAATCTCCATCACGTAAGGTCTGTAGGCTATTGCCCCAACACCCGGAATCGAGATAAGGTTATAATCATGGTATCCGGAATCTCCGGCGATATCCTCGTCGGTTTCCCACTCCCAGAAGTAGTTTTCGTATGACTGGAAATATTCGTTTAAATCCATTCTTTTGTTTTTTCAGTAAGACGGAATGAGCTTACAGACAGTGGTCGTAAATCTTCTTTTTTAATGGGAAGATAGGTTCCGTCTTCATTCCATAACAGCCATTTGTCCCAATTTTTATTATACTGCCGCTGCAGAAGTGAACTCATATTTTTAAATTCGAATTCAAAACCTGCGGGCAGAAGGTGTCCGTCTCTTGTCCAATAGGTTTTACCCGGCAGACTTAACAATGGTGTTCCCAGAAACAGGGCTTTATCATTAATTACCGTCCATTCAATTTTTTCAAGCTTGAAATTCGGCTGGACGGGAATGCTTTCTTTAATTTCTGAAATTACACTTAATAATGCCACAGCAGCATGTTCTTCACTGCCTTGCTTTAAGCTGACCTTAACTTTTTCATCTATCCCAAAATAGTTCTGGTTGGAAGCCGGAAAGGTAAGACGCAATGCCTTATCTATCGGTGACCATAGCAAAGCGGTTCTCATTTTTTTGTCCGGAACCAGCGCTCCTTTTCTAAATAGAAGACCTTCACGCAGTTCATACAATATGAAATTCGGCAGCTGCCGGATTTCTGCGGATACCGTCTGTTCATCAGTGAAGCCTTTCAGCCATACCGTTTCTTCATCCACCGCAATATGGATGTTTTTCCAGTCTCTTATTGAGCCAAGAACATCTTCATCGGCACGGGGAATTTCTGCGCGGAATTCTTTTACACACTTTGAAGGATCTTCTGCCATAAGCTTTCAATTTCTTGCTGTATATACTGTTTCTGTTCCGGGTTCCTGATCCAGTCGCAGCGGGTCTGAAGGTATCTCAGTTTATCTTTGATCACATTCTGCTCTTCAAAGCTGAGCATTCCGCTGTTCCATTTTTCCACAAGGATTTTTACGTCTTTCATTACTTCTTCCGGATTCGGCGTTTTGTTCTGCATAGCCTGTGGATGGGATTGCGGATGATCGTCTTTTTCAATGGTTCTGTTAATGATGCCTTCAAGAATTTCAATCTGTTCTTCTGTGTCCCAGATATGTTTCAGCACCCAAAGGTCGGAAAGTATGGCTTCATTTCTTCCACAGATTAAAGCACTGGCAGCAATCAGGTTCTGAAGCTTTACTGCTCTACGGTCTGAAATAGCAATTCCTGTATTTCTTAAACTGATGATGGTATTTAAATAAACTTCGTAGATGGGTTTCAAATCCACTGTTTTACACAGGTTTTGAAGCTCCCTGATTTCGTCTGCAAGAATTTCCGGAATATTAGTTTCTGTTTCGTTTTCCAGCTTTCTTCCGGCCAGAAGGACCTGTTGAAGAAGCTCAGGGTTTACATAATCCACATTGATTCTGACGAGGAAACGGTCGAATAATGCATTAAGCGACTCGTCTTCCGGAAGAACATTGCTGGCCCCCACGAACATGAGCGCCGGCAATTTTTTTGTTTCTTTTCCTCTTTTGAAGATTTTTTCGTTCAGAGCGGTAAGAAGTGAATTCAGGATCGCTGAATTGGCATTGAATATTTCATCCAGGAAAATGAGTGAAGCTTCCGGCATCATTCCTTCGGTATTGGTAAGGAGCTCCCCTTCTTTGAGTTTACGGATATCGAAAGGCCCGAAAATTTCGTTCGGTTCTGTAAAACGGGTTAATAAGTACTCAAAGTTTCTTCCGTCTTTTACTGTTTTTGAGAGCGTTCTTACAATAGCAGACTTTGCAGTTCCGGGAGGCCCGTACAGAAATGCGTTTTCTTTGGCCAACAGGCAGATTCCCAACAGATCCACTACATCATTTTTTCCTACAAAAGTATCTTTTACGTAGTTGAGAACGGTATTAAGTTTTGTAATATTTTGAGTCATCAGTATTTATTTTATGAAAAATCTTAATAATAAAAAGTATATAAATCCACTAATAATCAATGCGAGTATCAGATCGATATAGAAAGTAAGCGGTAATTCGAAATATTTAAAAACCAATAAACAATAGATTACTACAATCAACAAGGATAAAATCAGTGACAGATACGGAGACCATGAGGTAACAATCATCAGTAATGCAATCACAATGAAATACATCATTGTAGCCGCCACTATGTAAAAATTTTTTCCGTAAGCGCTATATTGGCTGTGAATAAATACCGCAAAATCTGAAAATTCCTCTTTCCCGGATAGTAATGCCCAGGTATTGGAGCCTAAATCACTGAACATGGTCAGCGTGTTATTTCCAAGAATAAAATTCACACCACCAAAGACAGTCAGGAAAAAAACGGTTATCATTATCTGAAAAGCAATACCATTATTCCTGATTTTTGCTTCGTGCTTTTTCAGCTCAGGACTGGTTAAACCAAACTCATCCCCGAAATCAACATTGATATAGCTGGAAAGCGGTATATAGCCATATTTCACCTCAACATCATTTCTGAGGGTATAAGAATACAAAGGTTTTGAGAATGACATAAACATATGAACTTCTTTAATCCTCTTTTTAAAGATGATCTTTTGGGCATAGTATGCCAGAATACTGAAAATAAAAAAGTAGGACGCTGTTACAAAACCGAGGGTAACCGCAGTATTAATCTCCATGTTCAACAATCTTTAAATCTCTCCAATAGATATCTTTGTATATTCCGAAATCTGCTATTAAAAGTTTATTAATATAGGGAATTTCAGCCAGCTCATAAGCTTTCTTTTCAACAATTCTCTCCAGATATAATTTCCGGTAGGTTTTGTCCTTCAGTTCTTTTTCCCAATTGACTTTTCCCAAATCAAGATGATACCCAACCGCTGAATAATGAAACTGTGTAAGAATATCTTCCAGAATTTTAATCAACGGATCATCTGGATCTGCAGCATGCAGCAGAGATGCAATCTGTGGTAAGAACCTTAATGATAAATCCGCAGATAAGATGGAAGAAGTATCCGCCGTTATTTTCAATTTTGGAATCAGTCTTTCCAGATCTTTTGCTGTATTTTTCCGGATAAGATAGAGCTGGGTACTGTGGTATAAAACCTTAGCTGCCCAAACCGCTGCTTCTTTATGACAACGGATTTCCGAAGATAAAAATTCCAGTCTTTCGTTTTCAAATTCCGCTTCAAAATAATTTCCTGCTTCCTGCTCTTCTTTTTTTGAAATCTGCTGTAAATCTGTAAAAACAGTCATGCTGCCGCTTTTCCGCAGCAGAAAGATAGTATCCAAAAATGGGGAGCCGGTTTGCATCATCTAACAAAAATAAAACTATTTCGCAGAGAATAAAATTTTATATGAATGATTAATAGTTAAATAATACTTCCCTGTATAATTGATAAAAAGACTGATTAAATCAAGGTAAAATTATTTTCACAGTGTATTTTATCCGGATTTGACAGATAAAGAAACAGATTGTTTTATGGTGAAAACTATGAGTCTGGTGTCAAAAAATAAGTTTAAAATATTTGATGGATTAGGTTTCGGCGGCTTTGCCGCCTAAACCTAATCCAATCCATAAAACCTTACTTTAATCAGTTATTTCAATAATGTTATTTTCCGGATCCAGAATTACGCTTTCGTAGTAGCCATCACCTGTTGTACGGGGTTCGCCCGCTATGGTATAACCGTCTTTTCTTAAAATTTCTGTCAGTTCATCTACTTTTTCCTTACTTCCCGTAGAAAACGCCAGATGAATAATCCCGAACTGCTGGGAATCATAAGAGTTCCCGCTCTCCTGAATATCGGGTCTGTTCATAATTTCGAGACGACAGCCGTTTTCAAAGCTCAAAAAATAAGACTGGAAATGCTTTACAGGATTGTGGTATTTCTCATTGGAAACGGCTCCAAAATAGGTCTGGTAGAATGCTCTCATTTTTTCCAGATCTTTTACCCAGATCGCAACATGCTCTATTTTCATTGTATCTGTCTTTTAACTTTTGCTAAAATAAGAAGCAGAGTATGAAAATACTTCTTCTGTGTTATTGCTTTTTGATCCTGTATTTGCAATATAGTACAGTATTTGTATTTTTTTGCAGATTAAACAGATTATAGATTTTTCTTATTCCAACCGGTCAGATCCGTGCCCCATCATGAAGGAGAATCTGCGCAAGGAACATTCTGGACATTTCAATCTAAAAGTTGTTATCTTTGTTCCTTCAAAATAACATTATGAGTATTCACATCAGTGCAAAAAAAGGAGAAATTGCTAAAGTAGTATTGCAGCCGGGGGATCCGCTTCGTGCACAATATATTGCTGAAAATTATTTGGAAAATGCTAAACTGGTAAGCAAAACAAGAGGAATCTTTTATTATACAGGCCTTTACAAAGGTAAAGAGATTACTGTAGGAGCCAGCGGAATGGGCTTTCCAAGTATCGGGATCTATTCTTTTGAATTATTTACGGAATATGAAGTAGATACCATCATCAGAATCGGGACCTGCGGAGCTTATACTATAGATCTTAAGCTTTTTGATATTTTAAATATTGAAAATGCGGCCAGTGAAAGTACTTATGCAAAATATGCATGGGAAATTGAGGACGAAATCCTTCCTCACCAGGGAAATATTTTCGGAACAATTAATGAAACTGCTCAGGAACTATCTTTGGCTGCAAAAGCGATCAACGTCCACAGCAGTGACATTTTCTACAGAAAAGATCAGAATATTCCTGCCATTGCTACAAAATATAACTGTCCGGCAGTAGAAATGGAAGCTTTCGGATTATTTGCGAATGCCCAGTACTTAGGAAAGAATGCTGCTACAATCCTTACTGTAACCGACATTATTCCTACCCACGAAAAAATCTCTGCTGATGAAAGAGAAAAAGCCCTTAAACCAATGATGGAACTGGCTTTGGAATCGGCGTTGAAAAGTCTTTAGAGGGGAAGGACGAAAAGGCTGAAGGTGAAAAGGCAAAGAAAGCGAAGAAGCTGATAGGTAATATCCTGTTTCGCTGTTTCGCTAAAAAAAGAGCTTTACTTAATTTGTAGAGCTCTTTTTTTATAGTCTGAAAAATTTCCTGGTGGTTTCTGAGGTTTCTTCCGCTACTTCCGAAATACTGATTTTCTTCCATTGAGCGATAGTCTGGGCTACATAAGGAAGAAAAGACGGTTCGTTGTGGCGGTTCTGCATTCTCGGCATATTTTTCGGAAGCATAAAAGGAGCATCGGTTTCTATCATCATGCGGTCAAGCGGCGTGTATCTGACAACATCTTCCAGATGTTTAAACCTTTTATCATCGCTTATTGCTCCGGTAAATCCTAAATAGAAACCTTTATCAAGATAGACTTTCGCTTCATCCAGTGTTCCTGTAAAGCAGTGGACAACTGCTTCCGGCAGTTCAGAAAGATACTCATCCGTAATTTCATTAAATCTTTTAAAAGCCGATCTTTCATGGAGGAAAAGAGGTTTGCTAATCTCAAGAGCCAGTTCCAGCTGTGCCCTGTAGCACTTTTCCTGAACAGACCTTGGAGAAAAATCCCTGTCAAAATCCAACCCGCACTCTCCTACCGAGACCACATGGTCCAGTTTCAGAAGGCTTCTGAGCTCAGAAATGCTTTGCTGGTTAAAAGATTTCGCATCATGGGGATGAATTCCGGCTGTAGAAAATAAAATCTCCGGATAGTCTTCCGCAATTTCAGCAGATTCTTTGCTTCCGCGTATGCTTGTTCCCGTGAGGATCATTTGTTCAACCCCATGATCCAGGGCACGGTTGATAATTTCTTCATGTTCATTATAGAACTGTTTATTGGTCAGATTAATGCCAATATCAATATATGTATTCATTTGTTTCTGTTTTTGTTTTTTATGTAAAAATATCTTAGAATATTAGGGCCCTTCAAAACGTTTGCAAATTCTTTTTCAGAATAAAACCCGCGATAATCAGACTGTTTTTTTCCGTTAAATTCTTTCGTTATTTTCACCCAGATTATCTTATGTCGGCTTTTTCTGGATTTTTTAAATTTAAATGTTTCACTTAACTGATCTTCTATAGCTGCTTTTTGTGTTCTGCGCCATCTTTTATTGCCATACTTTCTTAATTCCTGGGAAATTTTTCCGTCTTCGCCAGCTCTGAAGTTGCCTTTATTGTAAATATTTCTCATGTTTTTTATTAAAAGGAAAATAAGTTATTGCTGCTAATAAGTAAAATTTGCTCTTCAGATTAAACTGCTTTTTTCAGGCAAAATTAGCTTTTCGATGCGCAACCTTTTTACGCAGTGCAAATTTCACTTTACTCATTGATGAATTTTTCCAGGAAACCTATCAGCTTTTTCCCTCCGTGGCTCCAGCGGATGCCGTGACCTTCCTTTTCCCTGGCTTCAAAAACAAGCTCATGTTTGTAGTGATAAAAAACATTCCACCAGGTTCTGTTGTCTAAAATGTAAGAAATCTTTTCCATCACTTTTTCCTGTTTCTGTCGGTTGTTACCCTTGATCTCTCCCCAGAATTGATCATCAATTCTTCCGGTATGCTTTTCCCAGGCTCTTTGCGCAACGGTTATTTCATTATTAAATGGCTGACAGCAGGTTTGAATAAGGGTTTCCTTTAAAGGAGGAATGGCATTTTCATCACGAATACTGGCGGAAGTGAGACGTTGGCCCAGAACATTTAACCAGTGCTCAAACGGAATTTTTTCCAGCTGTACTGCTTTTACCTCATCAGGATCATCGCTTTGAAATATTTCTGTGAATTTTCTGAAACTTTCTGTCCGGTCTGTTTTAATTTCTTCATTAAAATATGGAAAATCCCATTCCAGCTGGTCATTCTTAAATTTCAGGATATTATTTTCCATAGCCTGAAGATGTTCTTCGGCAAGGACGGCATGGTATTTCTCCTTCCATAAATCTGAAATCAGGGGAATATAAGGTTCAAACAGTTGCATTTTCAAACATTTTTATAAGGTTTACCTGTAGCTTTTCTTCTATAACCAAGTATCCTATGAGATTAAACCACATTTTACAGTGATCCAGTATCCATGCATCTGAAGATATTGCTATTTCTGAGTTTTCTGCCAAGAACTTATCCGGATTGTATTCCAGTCCGGCTTCCCAGTTCAGGTTATTTTCGTGGGCAAAATCAAGAATAATTTCTTTAATTCTTCCGCTGTTGGAAACCGGCTTATCAAAGATCCATATCAATTTCTGTATTTTGATTTTTTTGAAAAAAACTGCCACAAGTTCCACTGCTCTTAAAGTCTGGTTGACCCTTTTATAGGTTCCGTGAACGCCTGAAAGATCGCGGAAACATCCATCGGATCCCTCAAAAATATAAGCTCCGGAGAGCAGGCTTTCCATCAGGATGAGCACATTAAAACCATCAATATAAAGAACTTTGCCTTCCAGTTCTATCGCTTCCAGCTGTCTGAGTTTTCTATCCTTTATTTGTTTCTCCGATGCAGAAGCTCCGCGTAGTGCCTGTATCTGACGGGTCTTCAGTTTATACTTGTTTCCTACCAGTTCTGAAGAAGCTTTCTCAGGATAATCCCGCGTCAATAAATACAGCATGTCCTGTGCTGCCATTTTCAGTCTGCCCAATTGTTTTTCAGAGCCAAACAGCACATCATCTCCTGTATTTTTTCCGCGGTTTCTGTTATTCATATTCAAAAATAGTTTTTTAAGCGGAAATAATTATGCTGATCCGTTACTTATGGTTTATTCTCTGTCAATTAATTTATATATCAAATGGAGAGTTATACATTTTACAACAAAAGAGATATTCTGTACAACGTTTTGATTTTCATAAGGAATATGTTTGCAGAGAATAAAAATATCAATTATGAATACACTGAAAAAATTCTATTACCTGATCACTGCTGTATTGATGATATCAGCTTTTGTATCATGCTCTGATAACGATGATATTATTCCGGAAAAACCCACTCCTTCACAGATTCTTTCTTTCACTCCGTGGGAAACGACCGGGGCTAAGGATAAGAATGGAAATCCGGTAGCTCTTACGGATGCAAATGTAGCAGGTTTCGTTGGCTTCGCATACTTCAAAGCTGACGGAAGTTTTGCAATCTATAATCTCAATGACGCTTTGAGATCCCGTGGAACATGGACTGTGGATGCTGAAGGAAAAACAAGAACCATTACAGCGCTTAATCCTGACGGCACTTCGATTTTCAGCCGTGTAGTAGACATTCTTGTCCTTAACGGAAATGAATTCACTTACAGAATCCACACCAATCCAAATGACCCTTCCGTTTATTATGATATTATCCATACAAAAACGGCTCATGCAGAACCGGCGAACAGACAGCTTATCCTGGCTTCCACTCCATGGGAAACCACCGGAGCTAAAGATAAAAACGGAAATCCGGTAGCTTTGACTGATGCAAGTGTAGCAGGCTTTGTAGGATATTCTTATTTTAAAGCGAACGGAACTTTTACGATTTACGGACTGAATAACGTCCTGAGGTCACAGGGAACATGGTCCATCTCTCCGGATGGAAAGAAAAGAATGATCACTGCTCTGGATGCCAATGGAAATGTGCTTTTTACGCGGGTTGTTGATATTCTTACTTTGAATAGTTCTGAATTTACTTACAGAATTATTCCCGATGCAGGAAATCCTTCTGTTTATTACGATATCATCCATACGAAAGTGGCTCATCAGGAACCATAATTTTTTAATTTAGTTGATGATGAATGGTAAATCCGGCTCAGATTTGGGCCGGATTTTAACTTGAATAGTGCTTAGCTTTTCACACAAAGTTCTATTTCTTGAGTGTATATTGTAAGGAATCAAAGAAGAAATAATGGATTAAGGAGGTGCATTCAATCATTACATCAATTCCTGCCACCATTTTTTCCAGGTTACTTTTCCTAATTGATCGAGATCTGCTTTTTCCCCTATCATTGGAAGTGTAACGGGTATACTGTTTCCTTCCGCGTATTTTGAAACCAGCTCCAAAGGTTCGAACCATGGATGTTGAGCGAGTTTGAATTTTGAATTATGAACAGGAATGAAGTTTTCAGCCTTCAGTTCCTGAACTTCCTTGATAATCTGCTCGGGAAGACTGTGGATGTATGGCCATTTTTCGTTGTACTGCCCGCATTCCATTATGGCGAGATCGAAAGGGCCGTACTTACTCCCTATCTCTGCAAAATGGTTCCCGTAACCGCTGTCACCGCCAAGAAAGAACTTTTTAGACGGCGTCTGCAATACAAAAGATGTCCAGAGTGAAATATTCCGGTTCAGAAGTCGTCCGGAAAAATGTCTTGCCGGCGTGAGTGTAATGGTAAAACCATCTGCTAAATCAACACTTTCCCACCAGTTTTTTTCAATAATTCTTTCTGTCTCCCAACCCCAGTATTCAAAATGCTGCCCGGTTCCCAAACCGCAAATAACTTTACCTACTTTATCTTTCAGTGTCTGAACGGTTGAATAATCGAGATGATCCCAATGATCATGTGAGATAAGAAGAAAATCGATCTCTGGCATATCATCCGGCTTATAGTGATCCGATCCGGCAAAGGCTTTTATGGAACCGGGCATTGGGGATGCATTCCCGCTAAATACAGGATCTATCAGGAATTTTTGGCCATCAATCTGGATAAAATAGGAGCTGTGCCCAAACCATACGAGTATATTTTCGTCAGGTTTAAGATTTTTCAGGTCAGTTATTACGAACGGGACAGGTAATTTTGGGCTTACATTTTCTGTTCTGCGTAAGGTCTGGAATAGTAATTTGGTCATGCTTTCTCCTTCCAGGAGTGCTGGTGTGGGAAGTATATTCTGAAATTTCCCGTTGGTATAGTTGGACAGTGTGCTGAAATAGGTTTTTCTCTTTTCATTGGGAAACTGCCCCATTTGTTTTTTAAAATTCATTCTGCTGTTTTTTTGTTCTGAATCTTTATTTTTTAGAGAATCAGAATAATAAATATATGAATAGATTTCTTATTTATAGCATAAACGAATAAAGAGGATTTTTACTTTAGATTATCATCATTTTCCTGACGTCTGAAGAACTTTAGAATAAACAACAACTTACTAAAAAGATTTTGAACTGACTTTATAGACTGTATCATTTCATCACAAAAGCTGTTATTTGTTAATTTTTTACTAATTTTTTAGTTTGATGTAACAAACTTTCAGCAATAAATGTCTTATTGGTGAAATATCACTTTGAATGAAAATAATTATATCTTCGGCCGCTTTATTAATAGGTTCTTTTTTATTTACACAGGCAAAAAATGATACCATCAAGCAGAAAGAAAATCAAATTGAAGGAGTTACCTTAACGGCAAGAAAACCTACCGTTGAATCGAAAGCTGACAGAACGGTGTTTAATGTGTCCAACAGCTCAATTCTTGCGGGAAATACAACCTGGGACGTCCTCAGAATGACCCCTTTGGTAAGCATTGATAATAATGATGCCGTAAAAGCGGAAGGGGAATCGGTAACGGTTTACATCAATGACAGAAAATCTGTTTTTACAGGCAAGGAATTGAAGGAATACCTGAAAACGATTCCTGCAGATAACCTGCTGAAAATTGAAGTGATCACAAGCCCTTCATCACGCTACGAAACCGCCGGATCAGTCATCAATATCGTACTTAAAAAAAGAGACGACGAAGGAATGAAAGGCAGTGTAACCTTCAACAATAGACAGAATACCAAAAATTCGCAGTATACCAATCTCAACCTTAATTATCACAAGAAAAATTTTACACAGACTTTAATCGGCAGTTACAGCGACAATACTTACTTTCAAAAAAATACCAGTGTCAACAGCTTATATAAGGATAATGATGTTACCAGAATCAGCAATGAAACCTTAGGCAGGGGGCAGAGTCCTTCCCTATCCTCCACTTCCGAATATGAACTGAATGATAAAAATAATATAGGCCTTATTCTTGAATATTATCAGAGTAGAAACTCATCAACTTCTGATGCAGACCTCATCAGAACAAAAAATGACTCCCTGTTTGACGCTTACCACCAAAATCAGGATGTAACAGGACGTTACCGCACGCTTGGGACCAATGTTTTTTATAAATATTACGATAAGGAAAAAAACAGGATTCTGGATGTGAATCTGGGAACCAACTACAATTCTCAGAAGAATACGAATGATTTTTTAAAGACCTATGATACTTCTTCAGCCATCAACAGGCTTGGTATCAACTCTCATGAACAAACCCGGAATTATTACCTGAAAGTAGATTATACCCAACCTTTGGGAAAAGGAGGCAGTTTTGAAGTAGGCGGGAAAATGGATTTTAACAATAATGTAATTCCCAACAGCTTATCAGGAAATAATGCAGATAATCTCCGTCCCAATGATGTCTTTCATTATGAGGATAATATCAATTCCCTGTATGTCAACTTCAGTAAAACGTTCTTCGAAAAACTGGAAACAAGAATCGGGGTACGCTATGAGCACATTGATTATAAAATGAGACAGGATGTGGCCGGAACGGAAAGAAAGGATTCTTACGGTACTCTACTCCCGAATTTATTGCTGAAATATTCCTTTTCGGATAAATATGACCTGAGTTTAACGTATAACCGTAATCTTTGGCGGCCGTGGTATTCGGAATTCAATCCGTTCCTGGTGCCTACCAATGATGGAACATTCTCGCGCGGAAATATGGATCTGGAGCCTAACCCAAGCCATCGGCTTTATATGAAATTCGGATTCATGAAGAAGTATTTCCTTTCTGCCAGGTACATGTACACGGATAAGGATTACTGGACCACCTTTGCAGAGGAAGACGGCCGGACGGTTACCCTGCCGGACAATCTTAACGGGAAAGTGCAGAAGTATTATCTTTTTGCCAACACCAATCAGACTTTCCTGAAAAACAAGCTGAATGTAAACGTTGGAGTTGGGTGGTACTATATCGATAACCATGACTTCAACGAAGTGAATAAGCTTGACAGCAGAGATTACATCAGCTATATGGGAGCTTCAGCCAATCTCTCGTATACGAATCTTTTCAACAAAAATATTAACCTGAGCGCATGGGTGGAACTCTCTAACCAAAACAATGGAAACTCATTGGCCAACAGAACCAATATTTTCCATAACATCTCTGCCACGAAGATATTCCCTAAAACACAGATGGAGGTAAGCCTGCAGCTGATGAATATTTTCAGCAGACCTAATTTTGATACCACTACTTACAGCCCGGACGGAACTTTCAGGTCAGCTTTGAAATCCGACTGGTACGGATTTTCGCTTTCATTCGTAAAACGTTTCGGAAACCAAAAGGTAAAAGGAAATACCAAAACAGACGTGGAGAAAAGCGGAGGCGGCGGAAAGTAACGGAATTACTCATACATAATAGGCCACCTGCATTGATGCAGGTGGTTTGTTTTTATATTGATATATCTAAATGATTTCCTGACAGTATAGCAAATTTTCATTTTAGTATATGATTTTTAATCACTTATATGAAAAATATTAAAATTGAATTTATATTTTTTATTAACTTCACTAAACCAATTAAAAATATTCATTATGAAAAATCTAAAGAAAATCGGAAGACAAAATTTAAGGGAAATTCAGGGAGCAGGACCAATTCCGGTTCATCCATGTAATTGTTTTTGTTACATCAACAGCACCAAAGTATGGAATGCATGCAATCAGTATTGCCCTGGCGGTGAAGTTATTCCTGGAGTTGAAATCGGCAATGATCCCAAATGTGATTATAAGCTTCCTTTGTAAGAATTAATTACCATTAAAAAGCCGCTCAAAATATTTTAAGCGGCTTTTTATATTTTTATTTACATTGAATGCTAATTCAGGATCTCATTCATTTCAGTCAGGATAATCGGTTTCCCATCAGTCACTACAATGGTATGTTCGTGCTGTGCCATATAGCCGCCTTTATTTCCTACCATCGTCCATCCGTCATTGAGCTCTACGGCAAGGTTTGAAGAGGTTGAGATGAATGTTTCGATTGCCACTACGGAATTTTTCTTGAACCGTCTGGAATCGAAACGGTTTCTGTAATTTATCAATTCATCCGGCTGTTCATGAAGGCTTCTTCCGATTCCGTGTCCTCCAAGGTTTTTAATGACCTTAAAACCTCTCTTTTTAGCTTCAGTTTCCATAAGAAATCCGATATCAGCTATTCTTACACCTCCTTTAATATTGTTGATTGCTTTCTGTAAAATCTCTTTGGAAGCATCTACCAGCTTTTGATGGGAATGAATATCTTCTCCAATGATGAAAGAGCCTCCGTTATCTGACCAATAGCCGTTGAGTTCCGCTGAAACATCAATATTAATAAGATCGCCTTCTTTTAAAACACGTTCATCAGTCGGAATGCCATGACAAAATTCATTGTCTACACTTATACAGGTCCATCCCGGGAAACCATACGTTAAATAAGGTGCTGATTTTGCCCCGAAACCGGAAAGGATCTTAGCGCCATATTCATCAATTTCTTTTGTCGTCATACCAGGCTGAGCATAATTGATCATCTCTTTTAAAGTATAGGCAACAGCCTCACTTACTTTTTGCATTCCTGCTAATTCCTGTTCATTTGTTATTGACATTTTATTTCTTTTTGATGTAATTGTAAAATATTTTTCGGTGATAATATCCCTGAAAACTACAAAGTTAAGAATTTTAGTTTCTTTTATTGTAGACATATCTGCTATTATTCCCAATCCATGAGCTGGCTGAAGGTAAACTTTTATATATATCCTATATCAACATTTAGAGCCTGTTTAATTTAATAAGCGTCAAATCTTTTTAAAAATTTAATATATATTTATCTAAAAAATTGCACATGTTAGAAAATTTCGAATTCTATCTTTTTTTAGTTCTTCTCATCACCATGCTTATTATGCTGGCTAAAAAAATTCAGGTTGCCTATCCTGTTTTGCTTGTGCTGGCAGGTCTTTTAATAAGTTTTATTCCTGGAGTACCGCCCATAAAAATAGAACCTGAATTAATATTGATCATTTTTCTACCACCTTTATTATATGAAGCCGCCTGGTCAACTTCATGGAAAGAACTTTGGCGATGGCGCAGGATTATTTTCAGTTTTGCTTTTGTTGTTGTATTTTTCACTGCGTTATCGGTTGCTATTTTTGCCAATTATTTTATCCCGGGATTTTCTTTAGCGTTAGGTTTCTTATTGGGCGGAATTGTTTCTCCCCCTGATGCAGTAAGCGCCGGAGCGATTTTAAAATTTGTAAAAGTACCTAAGAGACTAGCTTCTATTCTCGAATGTGAAAGCTTACTGAACGATGCATCTTCTTTAATCATTTTCCGCTTTGCGATGATTGCTGCAGCAACCGGACAGTTTGTATGGCATGAAGCAGCCGGAAGTTTTGTATGGATGTGTGTTGGAGGCGTAGGAATCGGACTTCTAATCGCGTATATTTTCCTGAAAATGCACAAAATTTTACCTACCGATTCAAATACCGACATTTTACTGACCTTTATTGCTCCTTTTTCGATGTATCTGGCAGCAGAACAGCTTCACGCTTCCGGTATTCTGGCAGTGGTAAGCGGCGGATTATTTCTCTCTTACCGAAGTCACGATTTTTTGAGCAGCGCCTCCAGAATACGTACTGTAACGGTTTGGGAGAGTCTGTGCTTTTTACTCAACGGGATTGTTTTTATGCTCATCGGCTTAGACCTTCCCGAGATTGTTTCCGGTTTAGGCGATACCGATATTTACACCGCAATAGGTTATGGAGTTGCGGTTACCGCAGTTTTGATTATTGTAAGAATTTTCGCAGGCTATGCAGCGGTGGTTACTACCTTAATTATGAGAAATTTCATCACAGTTGCAGATGCACAATCTCCCGGCTGGAAGACCCCTATGATCATTGGCTGGACAGGAATGAGAGGCGTAGTCTCTCTGGCTGCGGCACTTTCAATTCCCTTAACTTTAGATGACGGAACTCCTTTCCCACAAAGAAACCTGATTCTTTTCATCACATTTCTCGTAATTCTTTTAACATTGCTTGTTCAGGGACTTACCCTTCCTTTTTTATTGAAAAAATTCCCACCCATAGACCGGGATTTTGTGAGAAGTGAAAAAGAAATTGATTATGAAATTCAAAACAGCCTTGCTCAGGTGGCAGTGGATAAAATCCGTAAAGATTATGCTCACAAAATAGAAAGCTTCCCTGCATTGAAAGATCAATTAGAGAAATATGAGAAACAGTTGAGCAGTTCTGAAATCATTATTAATTTCACAGAATACCGGAATATTTATATTGACATTCTCGAAACTCAAAGAATCTGGCTTATCAATAAAAACCGCGAAGAGCTTTTATTAGATGAAGAAATCATCAGAAAACATCTTCGCTTACTTGATCTTCAGGAGGAAAGATTGAATATGAAAAGTTAGAACATAAATAAAAACCGCAATACTTTATTAGTATTGCGGTTTTTGTTGTGGTCCCACCTGGGCTCGAACCAGGGACACTGGGATTATCAATCCCTGTCTCTAACCAACTGAGCTAAATATGTTTACAAAAACACCATCAATATTTACTATTTGTAAGTATGCCTAAAATTATGCCTTTTATCCTCTATTTGAACTACAATAATCCATCATCAGCAAAACTCATGTAACTTCCCTTTGTAATAATGATACTGTCAAGAAGAGCAATATCTAAGAGTTTACAAGCTGTTTTTAGCTTGTTCATAATTGATAAGTCTGCATTACTTGGATTAAGATTACCACTTGGATGATTATGAACAAAGATAATCCCTGTAGCTAAACATTTCAAAGCTACTGATAAAATCAATCTAATATCAACTAAAGTTCCTGTAAGCCCACCTTTAGATAAACTATAAACTCCAATTACTGTATTTGAAGAATCCATAAATAATATTTTTGCTTCTTCCTGCATTTGTATTGTTTCTTCATTCCAAAAATTTCTTATAATTTGAACAGCATCAAAGCTTGTCGTAATCTTTAAATTTACAATTTTGTTAGGTTTGTAAGATACCTGGATTTCAGAAACTTCTGATATAATATTATTCATTTCTTTAGTTTAAATTGTTTTGTAATAGTTTATTCTGATACATCAATACAGAGAATTTCTTATCTTTTCTCAGAATCAACATCATATATTCTGGTAACTCAATATCCTGCATCTCTTCTAATTTCTGTTTTAAAAAATCTAAAATGTCACCTGGATATAGGAACTCTACTCTTATCAATACATCAGCATTAAAATATAGAAGAATGTGTTTTATTCTTAACTCTAAAACTTCATGTATTTGACCAAAATATTCATAGGGTTCTAATGATAATCCATTCTCAATAAATTCATAAGGCGGAATAGAAATTAAATCAAATTCGTATTCTGTATATTCACTGTCAAGTTTAAAAATTAAGTAATCATAAATATTGTTTTTCATTAATGTAAGGGTATAAAAAAACCACCTCTTAGGTGGCTGTTAATCAATTTTAGGAATTGGAATCATAGGTATAGTTATATTCTGCATTTCCTCTTCTATTTCTTTTAGTTTTTCTGGATATATTTTTCTCTCATAAAATAGCATTTTAAATACATCATCAAATTTAATAAGGTTCTTATAATATCTCCTGTCAATACAAACTCCAAACTCTCCAATTGGCGAGTTTCCAAAATGAGGATGAACTACCTCATCATCATTAACACTATAATCCAAATGGTCATAATAGAAAATAGCCAGTTTATTGTAACCAATATCAAAGTACTTTACCAACCAATTTTTTAGAAGCACATCATTATTACTACAAGCATTGTATTCTTCAAGTGCAACTTTACAAACTGTATCTAATTCCTGCATTTTTATCCCATATTCAACTTCTTCGTAAAAGTTCGTAAAATACCTATATCTCTTAGTACAATACTCAGCTTCTTGTAAACAGTCATAAGGCAAACCATTAGCTTTCCATTGCTGACATTGCTCACAAAGAATCTCAGAATAATTTTTAACTTCCTTGTATAAATTGTTGTATTCATACAGCCAATAAGCAATCTTTTGTAATGTAAAAGGATTGTCGTTAAGCTGTTTTAGATTATTTAGAGAATTTATAATCTTTAGTTTCATTCAGTTACATTTGCTTTTACTGTTTAATAATTCAACTTCATATTCATAACCACTATCAGAAGTAAATGTGGCTGTTCCATCTGAAATATTTGGTGCTTTAAAATGAGATTCATCTAACCATCCACCATTTGACCATTGTAGCTTAACTAATTTGCCACCTTTGACAAAAACTGGTAAAAAATATTTAGATTCAGTCTCGGTTTCTGGATTATAGTAATGAATTTCTGCACAGTAAGTTCCATCTTCGTAATCATTATCCGGGATAAAGCTAATTCCTATAAGCCCTCCAAAAATAAGTACATAGCTGTAAAGATTAATTAACTTTCTTTTGTTTTCACTTACTTCAAGTATTCTCAGCCATATAACAATCAGCGTTATAGTTAAGCCTATTAGTAGTTTCAATAAGATAATCATAAGCTATATTTTATCTAAAAGTTTTGCCCCAAATTCCGTTAAATAGATTTCACTTGAATCTTGTGTAACAACCCTAACTCCAACCACATTTCCATTTTTCTCGTCATAAATAATTGAAAATGCTCCCAACTCTGAATTTGGTCTCTTTTTTAATGTGTGTTGTACAGCATCTGTTGTATAAGCAACATTAAACAAATTAGCATTGTCGTAAAAGGTATTCTTAAACTTTATATAATATTGTTTTTGAATACTTAAATCTTTATCATTCGTGTAGAGAACGCCATCAGAAGGGAAAAATCCAAAATAATAGTTTTCTTTAGCAACACCCCTATCTGACTTAATTCTATACTGTGTATCAATCGTAATATCTTGTTGTGAATAGCAGAATTGAAATGATAAAATTGAAAATAAGATTAGAAATAGAATATAAATACGTTTCATAATATGTAGTTATTAAAGTTTTTCAAATATAGTAAATGTATCATTTATGATAACCATATAATTATCATTTATGACCACTTTTGGCTATTAATATTAATAAACAAATAGAGTTAGAGTTTATCACATTTCCTTACGGTTTTTAGTAGTTAAAGTGTATTCTAATTATTGTTTAATTCAGCCAAAGTGGATAAAAAAGAGTATCAAGTTGCAATAGGAAAGCGTATAAAACAGCTTAGAGAAAAGAAAAACATTTCTCAAGTTGAATTGGCTGCTTTATGCAACTTTGAAAAGTCTAATATGTCCAGGTTAGAAGCTGGGAATACCAATCCTACCGCATATACATTGCACATTATTGCTCAAAAGTTAGAAATTGAGACCTTTGAGATTCTAAAGTTCAAAACTTTACCTGAGTAAGTTTTAGCTATTTATAACTATCTCTACATAACACCTGAAAAAGGATGAGTTTGTATTTTGTTGATATAAAAGCAACAAAGCATATATATATTTCCAGGTAAAACTCAAATAAGGAGCGAATAATTGTGAATATCTTCGCGTTTCACCTGGATTACAAATATTTATTTCCAGGTGAAGTATTAAATTCTCCTGCACATTCTTTCCTAACACTATATTATATTAAAGGAAATTTTGTGCAGATATATAAAACAAATCTATATCTGAAAAGCATTAGATTTTCCTTTTTATTATATATAAGAAAGGAAAATCTGATGCTAAAAAAATAAAAATGTCCAGATTTTACCTGAACCTATATATGATTCTACAGTAAAATTTGGACATTTTAGGAAATTTAATCAACCATTGACAAGTTACCTGGAGCTGAATATACTTGAGAATTTATTAATTCTTCTGCTCTGTAAATATACCTGTGGGACAATGTAATGATTTCTCCTGTATCTTGAATGGTGTACTCATAAGACTCACATTCTTCTTTAACAATTGAACCAGGAAATTCTGAACCAATTAAAGATTTACAGGTTTCTTCGTCGAATGTTGATGTAATGGTGGCTTTCTTAGAAGTGGCATAATACATTCCTGTAGTTTTGCTTAATACCATTTCAATACCTCCTGAAACTTCCAGTACAAAGAATTCCTTGTTCTCTGATACTCTTTTTTTGTAATTGATAATTCTTACCATTGTTTTTGATTTTTGAGTTAGAAATAACACCACAAGAATTGAAATTTACATAGCAAACAAACCCAGCTTTCAACTTGAATTTATAATTATGTCTGTGAAATTTTTGCATATTTACAAGTGGTCGGGGGGATGAATTCCCTAAGAATTGGTGGGGGGATGTTAATATAGGGGGATTAACTCTTAAATAATTAATGTCAAAAAATTTTAGAAAAAAAATTTTTATTTTCTGTACCTTTAACGATTAAAGCTAATTATTCATTGAATTTAACCTAATTGTGAACTATAATTATGAACAATAATAAAGTTAAACATTCTGCTAAACTAACTTCAAAAAGCATCGAAAGTAGTGGTTTACCAACAGATTATAAAGCTTTAGCTGAATATATATGGAATGGATTTGATGCTGGAGCAGATATTATACGAATTAATTTTGATTCAAATGAAGTGGGTTATCTTCAACATTTATCAATTTCTGATAATGGTACAGGTATTAGTATTTCAAATATTGATGACACGTTTGGAAACTTCAATGTGTCACAAAAAAAAATTTCATTTTCTGAAACTGGGTTTATTAAGGGAAAAAAAGGAAAAGGTAGATTTTCTTTTATAACATTTTGTGATAATGCAGTATGGGACACAACTTTTGAGACCGAAGGTAAAGAAAAATTAAATTATAAAATAGAAATAAACAGAGATAGTAGTCAAGATTTTTCTACCTACGAAAATAAAATATTGAAAAATGATAAAACAGGTACAACAGTTTTATTTAGTAATTTTCACTCCTTAACAGGGGACTTATTAGAAAGTAAAAGTTTCATAAACTTTTTAGCAAGTGAGTTTGGCTGGTTTTTATATTTGAATAAAGAAAACGATTTTAAAATTTTAGTAAATAATACTCCTCTAAACTATTTCGAAATTATTGAAGAAAATGAAGACAAATTAATTTTGATTGGAGATTTCTCATTCAAAGTTAGTTATTTAAGATGGAAATATAAAATAGGAGAAAAATACTATTACTATTTTTTAAATAGTGAGAAAAAGCAAATTGATAGAAAGCATACATCTTTTAATAATAAAACAGAAAATTTTCATCATTCGTTATATATAGAGAGTAATTACTTTAATTCTTTTAAAAAAACTGAAAACGAGATACCTACTCTTGATTTTGCAGATAAAAACCAAACAGATCATATTTATAAGACACTCTTACATCTTTTGAATGAATATGTAGGAGATAAAGAAAAAACTTTTATAAAACATCATCAAGCAGAAAAGCTCATTGATGATTTTAATAAAAAAAGAATATTACCTGCTTTTAAAAATAATAATTACGAACAACTTAGAAAAAAAGATTTAGAAAATGTAATCAAAGAACTATATACAGTTCAACCAAAAATATTTCAAGGATTAAAAGATACTCAAAGTAAGACAATAGTAGGCTTTTTAAATCTTATACTTGATTCAGAGCAGAGGGAACATGTTATAAATATTGTTGACAATGTAGTAAACCTTACTGATAATGAAAGAAAAGAATTATCTGAAATACTTCAAAAAACTAAACTTGTACATATAGCTGAATTAGTAAAGTTTCTCGAAAATAGATTTAATGTTGTTGCTAAATTAAGAACATTAATTTATGAATTAGAGAAATTCACCAATGAACGGGATCATATTCAAAAAGCAATCGAAAATAACTATTGGTTATTTGGGGAGCAATATAACTTAGTTTCAGCAGACAAAAATTTTGAGATAGTTTTAAATAATTATCTTCATTTTATTGATAAGGGAGAAGATATTCCTGAAAAGATTGAGAAAAAAAATAGGTTAAAAAGACCTGATATATTTATTGCCAAAAAAGTTGATACTCCAAATATTGAGGATGATTTAATGATTGAGGATAATATTTTAGTAGAATTAAAGAGACCTTCTGTTGTTATTGGGAAAAATCAATTCTCTCAAATAGAAGATTACATGAATATTATTATACAAAAACCAGAATTCAATAGTCAATTGAGAAATTGGAAATTTTACCTTATCGGAAAAGAAGTAGATTCTTACATAAAAGGACTTTATGAAAATCAGGCAATTAAAAATAAAAAGTTCCTCGTACAAGAAATAAAAAATTATGAAATCTATGCAATGACTTGGGATGATATTTTTAGAGTTTTTGATAATAGACATAAAAACTTCATTAACAAGTTGGATTTCAAAGCTTCTATTATAGAAGAATTAGAATCAAAAGGAATTAAATTAAACAAAGATGCTTCTGATTACTTAATTAAAACAATGTGATTACATCTATATCAAAAAATGTCCAAATAAAAGAAAAAGTACTAATACATATAATTTATAAACATTGAGGAAATTTTTAATAACCTCTTAATATTCAGTATCAAAATATGCAATTGCAAACTCAAATAAAAGACGATAAAATTTTTGCTCCTTTATTAAATAAATGGTTAGTAATGACACCAGAGGAAAATGTCAGACAAGAATTCATATGTAAGTTGGTCAATGATTATGGCTATTCTTTAAATCAAATGGCTCAAGAAATTAAGCTAACAAAGTCACAAAGAGGAACAGGCAGAGCAAGTGCAGATTTGGTTGTGTGGAAAAGTGAGCAAGAGAAAAAACAAAAAAAAACCGCTTTTTTGGTTGCAGAATTAAAAGCAAGTAATATAAAATTAAAAGTTGAAGACTGTTATCAAGGTTATAATTATGCAACTTGGAGTAGAGCAAAACTGTTTGCTATTAGTAATGGTAATGAATTACAAGTTTACAAAACAGTTGAAGATGAAATTCCATTACAATTATCACCAGTAAACAATATACCCACACTGGCAGATATTTCAGACAATAACAAGCTAAAGCAATTTTTATCCAAAACAAAAGAGTTTACTGGAGATGAATTTGCTAAACTTTTGCATAGATGTCATAACATTATTAGAAATAATGACAAACTAAGTCCTGAGGCTGCATTTGACGAAATAAGCAAAATTTTGTTTATTAAAATAATGTATGAAAGAAAACCCAAACAAGAAGCAATCTTTTCTAAAAGTCAATTTGATAGATTAAAAGATGCGTGGAATTTAAGCAAAGGAAAAAGTGAGAAAGAAACTTCTTATATGCAAAGGCTCTTTGAAGATGTTAAAGATGAATTTGAGGAGGATAAAATTTTTGAACCAAATGAAAGAATAAAACTTAGAGAAAATAGCTTTGAGCAAATTGTAAAAGAACTTGAAATTTACAATTTAACAAGCACAAGTGCAGATGTAAAAGGAATTGCTTTTGAGAAATTTTTAGGCAGAACATTCAGAGGTGAACTTGGTCAGTTTTTCACACCAAGACCTATCGTTGATTTTATTGTTGAATTGCTTAGTCCGAAAGAAAATGAACTTATTTGTGATCCTTGTGCTGGTAGTGGTGGTTTTCTGATTAAAACCTTTGAGCTAATAAAAAATCAAATTGATCTTGAATACATTAATTTGAAAAAGAAGAAACAAAAAGAAATTTTTGGTGAAAACTTAGAAAAAATTGATGATGAAAAATTACAGCAGGAATACGATTCATTTTTAAAAAAAATCAATGCTGAACAGGAAGAAAGGATAGTAAAGCTATCCCACAAAACTATTTTTGGAACAGATGCAAACCCAAGAATGGCAAGGGTTTCAAAGATGAACATGATTATGCATGGTGATGGTCACAATGGTATTCATCATAACGATGGGTTATTAAATGTTAACGGTATTTTCAGGAATAGATTTGATGTAATCCTTACTAATCCCCCATTTGGAACAACCTTAAAAAAGGATTCACCTACAGTAGAGGTAGACGATAAATATACAGATGATAAAATGATTCAAAAGTACGTAGCAGAATATGGAAGCACTTACATTGAGGAAATGCAACAAGTCACAGAAAACTTTGGTGAATCAATAAGGTCCCTCTTTCATACTGGTGCTACTACTGGTGCAACAGAAGTTTTGTTCGTAGAAAGGTGTTTGGATTTATTAAAGCCTGGTGGTAGAATGGGAATAGTATTACCAGAAGGTGTTCTTAATAGCAATAATCTCGAAAAAGTTAGAAAATATTTTGAAAGCAGAGCCAAAATTTTATTATTGGTTTCATTACCACAAGATGTATTTGTAAGTAGTGGTGCTACTGTTAAAACAAGTTTAGTTTTTCTTAAGAAATTCACTGAAGAAGAGAAGAACGAATATAATTCGCTTTTGGAAGATGGCAAGAAAGTTAGTATTGCGAAATATGCAGCTGAAATTGAATTAATAAAAAATTCTCTTGCACCAAAATCTAAAATAAGTGCTGAAAAAAAGAAACAAAACAAAGCCAAATTAAAAGCACTTGTTGAAAAAGCAAATTATGACACTGAGGAATTTGTAAGAGAAAAATTTGACTATGAAGTTCCCATATCAGATATACAAAAAGCAGGAATAACTACAACAGGTGAACAGGGCGAGAACGACCTTCCTAAGCTTTTAAAAGAATATAATGAGTATAGAATAAAAAATAAGCTCTGGAATTAAGAATGAATATCAGTTTTGAAAAACTAAGATTTAAGGAGCTTAGCAATTGGAGTATTTCCCACCTATTAGCTAATCAATTCAATTATAATAAAGATTATAAACTTGAAAGGATTGGAAATTTTCTTATCAGAAATAAAACCCAAGTAGTAATTGAAGATGATGTGGTTTACAAAAGGGTAACCATTAGGCTTTATAATAAAGGGATCCACCTAAGAGACGTAGAAATAGGAAAAAAAATTGGCACTAAAAAGCAATTTTTGGTTAAGAAAGGTCAGTTCTTAATGTCTAAAATTGATGCAAGAAATGGGGCATTTGGGATTGCTACTGAGGAAGTAGATGAAGCAATTATAACTGCTGATTTTTTTGCTTACGATGTTGATGGAAGCAAGATTATTCCACAGTTTTTGGTTCTGTTAACCACTACTCAACAATTTCAAAAATTTGCACAAAGTTGCAGTTCTGGAACTACAGGAAGACAAAGGATTGACGAGAAGAGTTTCTTAGATGTTAAAATACCATTACCAACCTTAAAAGAACAAGAAAAAATCATAGATGAATACAACAGAAATATTGAAAAAATTGGTAGTCTAAGGTATAAAATTAATTATTATTTATTAAAAAAAGAAAGACTTGTATTCCAACAACTTGGTATATCAAAAAGTAGTTCATCCTATGTTGATAATTCTATTTTTACAACAGTTAAGTATTCAACTTTAGATTCATGGGGAGTAAATAAAGTTTTGGCTGATACCATTTTTGAAAGTTCATTTTTTAGTTTGAAAAAAATTGGAGATTATTGCCAACTCATTAGAGGTGTTACTTATTCCAAAAAAAGTGAAAGTTTAAAAGGTTACAAGGTTTTACGAGCTAACAATATTAATTTAGATAATAGTTTAAACTTAGAAGACATTAAATATATTTCAACTTCTGAAAATTTTTCAGATGAAAAGAAACTGAAAAAGAATGATATTTTTATCTGTCTATCAAGTGGAAGCAAGAAGCATATAGGAAAATCTGTATTCATTTCAGAAGATACTGATTTCTATTTTGGGGGATTTATGGGAGCAATAAGAATAATAGAACCATCATTAAATCCTGCATACTTAAACGCAATTTTAAATACATCTATCTTCAATGATTATTTAAGCTCAAAAATTTTTGGAGCTAACATAAATAATCTTAATTCCAATTTACTATATGATTTCAGAATACCTATTCCAAATCTTAATCAACAGATAGCACTTGTTTCAAAAATGAATGATTTAGATTTGAAGATTGATTTACTAAAAGAAGAGGTTAATAATAGTGAGAGAGAAATAATTGCAAATTTTGAAAAAAAAATTTTTAATTTATGATTTTACAGAGACTAAAACTCGCAAAATATAAAATGCTTAAAAACATTGAAATTGAATTTAACAAGCCAATTTCAGTTTTTATTGGTGTTAATGGTTCTGGTAAGAGTTCTTTGCTTGAAGCTTTAGCTTTAATTTTTTCATCAGCTTTTGAGCAGATACTTTTGAAAAAAGATGTTATAGCACCTGATGAAATTATTGGATGTAGTGTTGAATATACGTTAAGGTTCGAGGAAGAAACAGAGAAAGATGTAATGATGTCAAAATTCAATATTGAATACATTCCTGTAAAAATTGAAATAAACCATAAGGGAAAGATTGAAATAAAAATAAATTCTGATAATGAAGAGTTTTTAAAAGCTCTTTCACAAGATTATATCCCTGAACAACTGTTGCCAAAAAGAATTATCTCATATTACTCAGGTATTTCTAAATCTTTTGAAGTCATTCATAATAAAATACAAGGACAATATTTAAAAAGACTTATTCAAGACCCAAATGAAACTGAAAGTGGGTATATAAAAAATATTGATTTACCGATTTATGTATTTGATGAAAACGATTTTGATATTTTACTATCAGTTTTATTTTCATTTCGTTATCGAGATACTGTAAAAGATTTGTTAGTAAATAAATTAAAATTAGAACCTAAAAACGATTTTCTCCAAGTCATTGTCAATAAAAAAGAATTTGATAATGAAGAATATTCAGGAAGAAATAAAGATGTAATGACTTCGTCTAAAACTATCAAAGATGACAAAAAGAAATTGGCATTTATTTATGATGAATTAGAGAAAATAAAAAAAGAAAGAATAGATAATTTTTTTGGTGCTACTGGAAGATTAAAAAATTTTCTCTCTCAACTTCGACGAAGTAGTTTAATACCTGAAAAAGTATATAGCGAAAAGTTTGAAAAATACGAATTTAAATTTGATTTAGATAATTGGCAGAAACTTTCGGATGAAATTCTAACAGGACCAAAAGAACTCTTTGAATTGCTTTATATGCTTAAACATAATGGCTTGTTAGTAAGTATAAATGTAAATTTATACAAAGGCAACAATGAGTTTTCTGGTCAACAATTAAGTGAGGGAGAAAAACAAGTTGTCATTATTAATGCACTAAATGAAATATTAGGACTTAATAATACATTATTTATGTTTGATGAACCAGACACATATCTACACCCCTCTTTACAGGATGATTTGATAATTAATATTCAAGAAAGCAATGACTATGAATATTACCAAAATCACTATTTTGTTACAACACATAATCCGTCTTTAATAAACAATTTAGATGATGATTATGGGGAGCTATTTATTATGAAACAGGGGAAAATTATTGACCATCACTTAAAATGGTTTGGTAGAGATTCTAATGATGTATTAACTGAAATTATGGGGACAGAAAGTAGACCTATTTGGTCAAGAAAATTATTAAATAAGATTGATTATTTATTAGACAAAGATGTTGAAGAGGGAGCAAAGCTTCTTGAAGAAAGCAAAAGCAAGTTTCCAAATGATAGTATTGATATTATAAGATTACAATCCAAACTTGATTTTTTAAGAGATTAATTAGTGGAAAAAATTAGTAAGTCCGTTAATGAACCAAAATGCTTGACAGACTTTAAAGAGAGTAGAAAAATTGATGGTAAACCACAGACAACAACATATAAAGAACTGCCTGGAGATATTAAAGATGAATATAAAAAGGCATTATTATCTGAGCAATTTTTCTTGTGTGCATACTGCAATGTGTTGTTGGTTGATTCCAAAGAAGAGCTTAAGCGAATGAAAATTGAGCATTGGAAACCTCAATCTAAATGTGAGCAAGATGATAATTACGGCACCATTGATTGTGACGATTTGAATCATCAGAACATGTTATTGGTTTGTGCTGGTGAAAACCAAAATCCAAGATATAATCATTGTGATAGCGCAAGAACTGAAGGATCTGAGCTTACTATTAAACCTCAAGATAAAGATTACTATTTTGAGAAGCAGCTGAAATATCACGATTCAAGGCTAATCCCTCAGACTGAAGATAAAGCTATTGAACATGATTTGGATTACGAATTAAATCTCAATAATGATGATATGATTGACAAAAGAAGATATGCTCTTGATGCAGTTATTAAGGAAATTCTTAAAGTGGGAAAAGATAAAATTGATAAGAAAATTCTATTAGAGAAATTCTCAAAACCAGACAGTAGAAACAAAAAAAAACAATATTGCACTTATATCAGAACATATTTATTTGAAAAATTAACCACCTCACAAAAGTGAGATGGTCTGGTTAACTCAAAAACCAATGATAATCTGAATTATCATTGAGACTTTGTTGAATACCTTTGGTAAAATCAAAAGCATTCAAATTTCTATCTAAGAAAGTATCTATATAACTGCTCTTATTGGCTTGTGTAAACAGATTGTAGAGATTCCACAGATTTATATCTCCATCATCATTTCTACAAAAACTTTCATCTTCATAATAATCTTTTGTAATGGTATTAATATGACCATCAGTAAATTGAAGCAATGGTATCTTTAACTTCTCTTTTTTAGGTAAATGCTGATACAGCCTTATTCTACCTAATAGCTGAGCAAATTGATGTTCAGTTAACGAATAATCTGCAAATTGTTTCATATCGGATAAATGTTTCTCTGCATTATAATTGTTAAGTACCTGGAAAAGTTTAGCTTGTAATTCTTCATAAGAACTCACTTTTAAATCATCAACAAATCCATCACTCCAAACACAAAGATTACAACATACTTTATTCTGAAAACCAATGAAGAACTTAAACTTCTCAAAGGTTTTCTTATTGTATAAATTCTCCTGATTATAGGCTCTAACTCCGCCAATTGTTAACGATAGCTCACTACCGTTAATATTATCTGTAATGGTTGGAATCTTGATGATAAAAGCCATTCTTTCATAATAGATGGTTTTCTCATGGTCTAATAAATCTTTTACATTCTTATAAATAGCACCTGGAGTCCTACCTTTAATTTGATGAGAAACTCGTATTTCTGGCTGACTTACAAAATGATTAGGAAATACATTAGAAATGCAGTTTTGAGATATTTCTATGAACTCCTGATGACTTATAGTTTTTTCGTTATCCTTGCTGAACACAGGTATAATGCATTCATTTTTCAAATGCTGCAAATGAACCTCCTGTGTATTGGCTTCTATAAAAGGTTTGTGAGCATATTCAATTTGAGTTTGTAAAGGTTCTGAGTGGATTCGTAAGTTACCTGGAGTTGGAATATATGTATCATCTCCAGGTAACATTTCAATTAATGTATCGCTGACAGGTCTTAAATCAAAAGCCTGCTCTAAAGTGGCAGGCTTAATGTGTCTTAGTGTGTCCATTTGTTGAATAATTTTTAGGATTAGATAATTTTATTAAGAAACTCTTTTTCTCTTCGTAATGAGGTTTAAGGTTCTCTTGATATTCAGGATATTGCTTGTATAAAGCCAATAATTCAGCTATATTATTACAGTACTTGATTTGTTGAATTACCTGTTGTTCATTAAGAATATTTTGGTTTCCAGGTACGCCACTATTACACCAATCTAAAATCAGCTTCCCTGTCAACTCACTTATCTGAAATTCAGGTTTTCCCATGAATAAGCCAGTTCTATCTTTACTTGATACAGCAAAATGCTTAATGTCAATATCAAAAACCAAAGTAAATTCATAGTCCAATCCATTTCTTTGAACTGATTTCAGACCTACTTTTTCAGGAATGTATTTACCATCTTTTTGGTTCAATACATAGTCCTGTTTAGTTCTCATAGTAGCAATAATATGAGCATTGGCTTGAAGAATTTTATCTACAAATGCCTTTTGTCTTGGTGTAACTTTTGCCCAGTTAGTAAAGCTGTTTCCCGCTAATTTAGAATGAAAATCTAATAGTTCATCCCATTCATGAGAAATGGAATCTATAATAATGACTTCCATTCCTGCTTTTTCACAAACTTCAATCGCTTTAATATAATTCTCAGGGGTGAATGGTGGTGACATTGTCAGAACATTGTAGTTGCCTAAATGAGCATATAAATCGGCACTTCCATTTTCTGTATCAATTACAACTACTTTTGACAAATCACCATTTGTCAGTCCTTGTGCTATGAGCAAGGAAGAATAAGTTTTGCCTACACCTGATGCACCTTGCAGAGCCATTTTAATTTTGGCTCTCTTTCTTTCGCTTTGTCTTAATTGCATAATGTTTTTTGTTTAATGGTTAATATTTAAAATTTAATTTCTTTAAACATTTGAAGTATATCCATTTCCAGGTGACATTCAAAAAATAAAAAACCAACCTCAAGATTTTTGAGATTGGTTTGAAAAGCATTGCTTTTTCCTTTTTATTATATATAGAAAAGGAAAAAATAGTGCTTTTAAAGTATAATTTCTGGAAACTGATTATAAACTATGTTTATTAATTCAGATTCATCAAACATTAAATCTTCTAATACATACACATTTACTGGAATAGATGAAATTTTTGTAGATTTTAATTCGGCATTAAAAAATGTTTTAATTAATAAACTATAAAAACTTTCAATGGTTTGTACTTTTGATTTCTGTTTGGCAAAAAAAGTATTCTTGAAAGGAATTAAACCAGTAGAAATTATCATATCTATTGATGATATTTTTTTCAGATTATTTTCCATATCCAATTCATTGAACAAAAATGTAAACTCAGAAATTGGAGTATTAGGTAATCTATGTTTAAGTTTGATTTTTGTTTTTTTAGAATCCAATAAATCAATCATTTTCCACCAATCCTGATATAATTTGATTAATTCTTTTTGCTTTAAATTCAGTCTTTCAGTAATACTATTATCATCTAAATTAATCTTTGACGCAAAATAAACAGATGATTTAAAGTATTGCCTTTGAAGTTCCCTACCTGAGTCAAAATTCTTCTCATAAATTAATTGTAGTAAAATTTTATAGATTTTATTAGTGCTTATTTGTGTCAATTGTTTTCTATCAATTCGTAGTTCAAAAGATTTGAAAAAAAACTGTTCGAAATACTCTAATAATTCAAACTCTGATAAACTATGAGAAAACATTACCTCTTCTTTAGGTTCAGGATTCCAAAGGGAACTAATGAATCTCAATTCATTATTGTATATCTCCGAAATTTCCTCAAACAACTTATCTGAACTCAGATAAATCCTTTTTGAAATATCTAAACTTTCTAATCTACAATTAAGAAACTGATTGGTAATAGCTGCCCATAAAAAATACCCTGATAAATCACCTTTAAAGAAATTTTTAATAAGAAGCTTTTCCCCTTTCTCTAATATGAAGATTTCTTTCTTTGGAAAAATAAGTCTATTCATACCTTCTCTTTCTGTTTCCTCAATTCTTTCAATCAATGAAATTTCATATTGAACATTTTCTTTTAATTGATTGTATTCATCATTAATTATAATACTTTCTAAATTAGTATCTGTATAGGTAAAATATTCTTCTTTATAATGAGAAAACTCTTTGAAAATATTTTCTAATACTTGTTTCTGTTTAGGTAAATGAGGAAATGTTTCTGCTACAATTTGAGATGGAGTTGGTAAGAAAACATAAATATCGCCTTGTTTTCTTTGTCTTGCTAATGATTGAGTTACAGCATTTAATCCACTTGTAAAGACGCCTCTATAACTGACAAAATCAATTTTTGCTTCAATTGGTAAAATGATAATAAAATTATGCTCTTCTGCCTTTATATTAACTCCTGTGGTGAAATTAGTTCCAATATTAATTTTTGTACTATCATAAGTTTTATTTGCATTTAAGTTTAAGGAGTCCCTATAACATCTATTGATTTTATGTTTAACAGAATCTAAAATATTTGAAACATAGAGTTTATCAGATTCTTTTGGCTTTTTAATCATTTTTTTTGCCAAACTTTTTGAATACGACATGATGTCAAAGTGTTTATTCCTTTGAACCAAATCATCTATTAAACTAACAAGTCTTGCATCCTTTTCAATTTCATATCCAGAATAAAAATTTACGTGAAGCCTACTTTGTCTCTCTGTAAATCTTTTTCTTTCTGATTCGATTATTTGAATTCTTTTCTTGGTTAATTCTGATAAATATTTGATAACTTCCTTTGAAGCTTCATTGTATGTAGCACTTACTGTAATTATCTTATGAACAAAGCCTTGAAACTTCCATAAGTTAAAAATATTTTCTTCTTTAAAATTATATATGCTGTCGTGTATTTCATCAAAAATTATCACTAATTGTTTTCCACCCCTGCATGCGGAAACTAATTTTTCAAAATATTTAATTCTCTTCTTTGCTTGTAAACCTTGCCATTCTCCACCATTACCAAGTAGCGCATTAACAGTCATAATATGAATATTATAATCGTTAGCATTAAAATCACTATTATTTTCATCTCTCGAGAATTTTATCAAGGGTAGCTCCTGAATGTTGAAAACTTTATGTTTAGCTGTAAGGTTTGAAAAGTCTTCAATATATTGATGTATAAGATTATTATAGGGAACGGCAACTATTACTAAGTAATTATCATCATTTGCATATTTAACAGCCAAATCAATAACAGATTTTGATTTTCCTTGACCAACACCTGCGTTAATTACAATTGTGTTTTGCACCTCATATCCTGCTTCGAGAATCGGCATTAAAGAATCACTTATGTAGCCTTCATCATTGGGAGGTTTAGCTTTCTGCTGCTTACTATTCCAACAATTAGGATTTATAAACAATCCTGTAGAAAATGCTTTTCTGTCTCCTTGAAAGGTTAATCTACAGATTATAGGTACTAATCCTTGTTTATTAATTCTGGTTGCAGAAATTAAAAACAGGATTTTTAAAATATTTATATTCATTAGTTATCGTAAGTAATTAAAAATGTGTGATTTAATATGCAACCCAAAATTTAAAAGTTGCAACCCAATTGTATGCCTTTTAGACAACAAAATTAAACTTGAATAAGTTTAAAGTAATTAGAATTACAGAATCTAAAAGAATAGTAAACTATTGAAAAACAGCTTTAATAAATAAAAAAAGCACTTACATTTCTGTAAGTGCTTGATTTAAAAAGTGGTCCCACCTGGGCTCGAACCAGGGACCACCTGATTATGAGTCAGGTGCTCTAACCAACTGAGCTATAGGACCTCAAAACTTGGTTAAATTTTGTGATTGCAAAAATAGCAAAATTTCTTTCACTACAAAACTTTTTATTGCTTTTCTTGACAAAGTTCTACCAGCACTCCATTTGTGGATTTTGGGTGCAGGAAGACAACTAATTTGTTATCAGCACCTTCTTTCGGTTCCTCGGAGATAAACAGGAATCCTTCTTTTTTTAATCTTTCAATCTCTTCAAGGATATTTTCTACCCCGAACGCCAAATGATGGATGCCTTCCCCTTTTTTATCGATGAATTTTGAGATCGGACTTTCGGGATTACTGGCTTCCAGCAGTTCAATTTTACTTTCTCCCGTTTCATAAAAAGAGGTTGTTACTCCTTCCCTTTCCACACTTTCTTTTTTATAGGATTCCTTTCCTAATAATTTGGCGAAAAGCTCATCCGAAACTCCTAAAGATTTTACCGCAATACCGATATGTTCTAGCTTCATAAATACTAATAAATATAATTAAATCGTAAATTTGATACCGGAGCTGAATTTCAAAGGTATCAATTCAAACAAAAGTACTAAATTTGCATAACTTATGGAAAGTAACAGACAAAGAAAAGTAGCACAGATTATCCAGGAAGACTTCGCAGAGCTTTTCCGCAAACAGTCTTCAGAAAGCAAACAGAGTATATTGGTATCCGTTTCAGATGTAAAAGTAACGGCAGATCTGGGTATTGCTAAAATTTATTTAAGTATTTTCCCGCAGGAATTCCGTTCCGCGGTGATGAAAGAAATTGAAGAAAACAAACCTCAGTACAGAAATTTTATCGGTCAGAAAATGGCCAAACAGGTACGTATCATTCCGCAGCTTAACTTTTATCTGGACACTGCTCTTGATGATGTCGAAAAATTGGAAAGAGAATTAAGAGGCGAAGGCGATAATCCTGTTTTATAAATCTTGAAGAATATTGCATTTTATATAGCATCCAGATACCTTTTGGCTAAAAAAGGAAGTACTGCTGTGACCTTTATTACCTGGCTTTCGGTAGGTGCAATGATGGTTGCTGTAACTGCAATGTTTGTTATTATATCAGTATTCTCGGGCCTTGAAATCCTGAATAAAGATCTTATTTCCAATCTTCACGCAGACCTCACTCTGAAAAGTACATCAGGCAAAACTGTGAAAGACATGGATAAGGTTACGTCTGTTTTAAAGAACGACAAAGCAATCAGCAGTTTTTCCCGTGTCATTGAGGAAAAAGTCTATGTTAATTATAAAGATAAAGGCGATATTGCTTATTTAAGAGGTGTTGATTCCGCTTACACGAAAGTGAATCCTATTGATAAAGATGTATTCTACGGCACTTATCCAAGTTTCAAGTACTCCAATGAAGTACTGATGGAAACCAATCTTCACAACAGACTTTCGATTCCTATAGATTCTTCCGGAAATTATGCAACTGTTTTTATGCCTAAGCCGGGAACCGGAATTATTAATAAGGAAGAGGATATCTATAATAAAAGAGATTTCCTGGTAACAGGTGTTTTTCCCGGAAAAGAACAGCTTGACAGTTACATCATTGCTCCGATAGAACTTACAGAAGAATTACTGAACCTTCCCAAGAAATCAGCCTATCAGATTGTAATTAAATTAAAAAATCCGGAAAATGCTGATGCTGTAAAGCAGAGTCTCCTTGCCTCACTGGGCAAAAATATCGAAATAAAAACCAAGGAAGAAGAAAATGCAGCTTTCTGGAAGATGATCAATACAGAAAAAATGTTCATTTACCTGATTTTTGCACTGGTGATTTTTATTACAACCTTTAATCTGGCCGGAGCCATTATTATTCTTCAGCTTGATAAAAAAGAACAGTCAAGGTCCCTTATTTCACTTGGTTTTCCGATCAGCCATTTAAGAATGACCTATTTTTATACCGGGCTTCTTATCGTAATCTCGGGAGTTATCTCTGGATTAATTCTAGGAACGCTGCTCTGCTATTTCCAGCTTTATACGGAATTCTTCAGAGCTAATGAAATTCTTCCTTTTCCTGTAAAAATTGTCGGGAAAAATTATCTTATCGTAGCATTCACGGCTTCCCTGTTCGGAATTATTATTTCATGGTTCTTTTCCAAAATCAGCAAAGATTATATTACCAAAAGTTAATATGACGAATTTAAAATAAAATATACTTCATTTTCAATTTTTTGTACCTTTACGGCCCAATTTTTTTGAAATGAAACAAATTTTATCTTTTTTCTTATTAAGTTTTGCAATTATTTTTGCATCAGCACAAGCACCAGTCGGTTATTATGCTACTGCTGCAGGGTTGACTGGTGCTCAACTTAAAACGGCACTTAAAAATATAATTTCGCAAGGGCATCAGGACAATGGCTACAATGGTCTATGGACTGGTTACGCAACAACAGACCGTGACAATTTCTATGAAAATGACGGAACTATTCTGGATATTTATTCTGAAAATCCAAATGGACCAGATTCTTATTCATATACCTTAGGTACAAATCAATGTGGTGGTAGTGGCTATAACAGTGAGGGTGACTGCTACAACAGAGAGCATATTGTACCCCAAAGCTTATTCAATGAGGCACATCCAATGGTAGCAGATATTCATTTCATCCGTGCTACAGATGGTAAAGTCAATGGTATGAGATCGAATTATCCATTCGGGGAAGTACAGAATGCTACTTTTACTTCGTATAATGGTTCTAAGCTCGGAAATTCAGCATCTCCTGGATATGGGGGAACTGTATTTGAGCCTATCGACGCTTTCAAAGGTGATGTAGCAAGAATGATCTTCTATTTCGTAACGAGATATGAAGATGGCCTTGCAGGATTCAGTACAGGAAATATGCTTGGCGGATCAGCCTTCCCGGGTCTTCAGCCATGGGAACTGAATCAGCTTTTAGCCTGGCATGCTGCAGATCCTGTATCCGCTGAGGAAATTGCCAGAAATAATGCCTCTTATACATACCAGGGAAACAGAAATCCATTTATAGACAACCCTTCTTACGTTAACCAGATATGGGGCACACCGGTTGCAGATACACAGGCTCCTACTGCTCCTACCAACCTTATTACTCAGAATCCTACATCCAGTACGATTTCTTTAAGCTGGACAGCAGCTACAGATAATATCGGGGTTACAGGCTATGATGTATATGCTAACGGAGTATTCAAAATGACGGTTTCAGGCACTACTGCCACTGTTCAGGGATTGGCGCCGTCTACCACTTATACTTTCTATGTGATTGCTAAAGATGCTTCAGGAAATGCCTCTCCGCAAAGTAACAATGCAGATGGAACAACTTTAGCAGGACAGCCGGGAGGAACAAGCTGTGGAACTGAAAATTTTGAGACAATTACAGGTGCTCCAAATACATATGCAACAACAGTATGGACTAATAATAATATTACCTGGACCGCAACCGATGCAAGAACCGACCAGACACTTTCAGGGAAAGCAATTACTATCAGAAACGGAAGTCTTACAAGTAGTACAATTTCAGGAGGTATTGGAAGCTTATCTCTAAAAGCCCAACTGAAATTTAGTGGCGATCCGGGCAGTCTCAACGTTCTGGTAAATGGTGTAACAGTAGGAACAATTCCTTACACTGCATCAGCTCCAACGGCCCCAATTACAATCAATAACATTAACGTAAGCGGAGATATTGTCATTAAAATTGTAAATCCGATAACAGGAAATAGAGTCGCCATTGATGACCTTACGTGGACATGTTTCGGTACATTAGGAACTTCGGAGGTGAAAAAAGACAAATCGGAATTCACAATCTACCCTAACCCGGTAAGAAATAATGAACTATCCGTAAAAGGTGAAAATTTAAATAAAATTTCTAAAGCTGAGATTTATGACCTTTCCGGGAAATTAATCGAAGTGATTGCAAATCCGTTTAAAAACTCAAACAAAATCAACCTTAAAGGACTTACCAAAGGAAACTACATTTTAAAAACAGACAGTTTCTCTACAAAATTCATGGTAGACTAACCCGTAAAAAATATTTAATAACAAAGACCGATTTCTTCGGTCTTTTTTTTATTTTTGATGTATGGATTCCAATAAAAAATTAGGATTGATAGGAAAGAATATTTCCTATTCCTTTTCCAAAAAATTCTTCGAAGACAAATTTCAGAAATTAATGCTGAAAGATTTCACCTATGATATTTTCGACCTGAATGAAATTGATGAAGTAAAGAAGCTCCTTAACGATCCTGAGCTTTTGGGATTTAATGTTACCATCCCCTACAAAGAAAAAATTGTGGATTACCTTGACGGCCTGAGTGACGAAGCTGAGAAAATTGGAGCAGTCAACTGTGTTTTGATCAAAGACGGAAAAAAGACAGGTTACAATACCGATGCTTTCGGTTTTGAGAAAACGCTTCTTCTCCATAAAAAACCACACCAGGACAAAGCTTTGATTTTAGGAAATGGCGGGGCTGCAAAAGCTGTGAAATACGTCATGGATAAACACGGAATTCCATCCATCATTATCTCCAGAAATTCTGAAGTTAATTTTAATAATCTCGACAGTGATACGGTACGCGACTATAAAATCATCATCCAATGTACACCTGTAGGTACATTTCCTAACGTTGAGGACTGTCTTGAATTTCCTTTTGAAGGAATCACTTCCGAACATCTGATCATAGATCTGATCTACAACCCGAATTACACCCAATTCATCATCAATGCATCAGAAAAAGGAGCCAAAACAGTCAATGGGTATTATATGCTTGAACAGCAAGCAGAAAAAGCCTGGGAAATTTGGAATTTTCAAAAAAAATAACCTAAATTAGTACCTTAATTGACTTTACAGCTATATACAAAAGGATATTAACGCCACTCACATAAAAGATTTGCTATGACTACAGAAAACAATCTTTCTGAAAACGAAGAAAACAAAAATTCTAATGAAGTATCTCCGGAAGAAACCTCGGAAACATCTGCATCTGCCATTGAAAATACTCATGATGATGCAGAACATTTAGAGGAAGATCATGTTGAAGATATCTCTCTGGCTGATGCTTTGAAAGAAATGGAAACCATTATCAACTCACCTAATGCAGGTGAAAATTTCAAAAGATTCAACCAGTTAAAAGAAAAAGCAAGTCATTACATCCATGATGAAGTGGAAGACAAGAAGCATGAATATACAGAAGGCGGAAATGCCCCTGAAAACTTCAGCTACGAGCATCCTTCACAGTCCAGGTTATCTGCTTTAATCAATATTTTCAGAGAAAAGCACGACAGCTATCAGAAATCTCAGGACGAAGAGCAAAAGAAAAACCTTGAACACCGTCAGAATATCATAGAAAGACTTAAAAATCTTTATACCAATTCCGAACCGGGAACCAACCTCTTCAAATCCATCCGTGAGATCAAAGAAGAGTGGTCAAAAGCAGGACAGGTTGCAAAGTCTGAATTTAAGATCCTGAACAACAACTATTTCCACCATCTGAATCAGTTTTATCAGATGCTGGATCTGAATAAAGAATTTCTTGAGCAGGAATTCAGCCATAATTTAGAGAAAAGACAGCATATTATTGCCCGTGCCAAAGAACTGGAAAATGAACCTGTTATCCAAAAAGCACTGAACGAGCTTCAATATCTTCATAAACTATGGAAAGAAGAAGCTGAACCTGTAGCTGAAGAATTCCGTGAAAAAACATGGGAAGAATTCAAGGAGATTTCCAACAAAATCCACGAAAGAAAATCTGAACTTTCAGCAGCTATTGAAGGTGAACAGAACACCAATCTGGAAAAGAAAAATCAGATCATTGCGGAAATTAAGAAACTGTCCGAGCCTTCTGAAACGCCTAACCACAGTTACTGGCAGAATGCAATTAAGAGGGTGGAAGATCTCCGCACAGAATTCTTAAAAACAGGAAGCGTTCCAAGAAAGCTTTCCAACCAAAACTGGAATGATTTCAAAACGACGCTCAGAGGCTTCAATACAACAAAAAACAATTACTATAAATCCCTGAAAGGCTCCCAACAGGCCAATCTGGAAGAAAAACTGAAGCTTATCCAGACTGCCCAGGATAATATGAACAATGAAGAATGGGATATTTCCGTTCCTCTGTTCAAAAAACTTCAGGAAGACTGGAAAAAGATCGGGCATGTTCCAAAAAGCATGACCAATAAAATCTGGGATGAATTCCGCGACGCGTGTAACACATTTTTCAATAATTACAGAGAGAAAAATAACGCATCCAACGATAACTGGAAAGAAAATTACAAGCAGAAAAAAGAAATCCTTGAAGAACTGAAGACCGTTTCCAACGAAGAAGGCAGTATCGAAAGAATAGAAGCTATAAAAACAGCCTGGAACAACATCGGAAAGGTACCGAGAGACAAAATTTCCATCAATACCGAATTCAACAGAGCTTTAAGGGAAAAACTGAAACTGAATAAGATCAATGAACTTGAACTGAAAGAAGAAGGATTAACAGAAAACCAGCTTACAGACAAAGCAAGAAAGATCAAGAGCCAGATTTCTGACCTTGAAGGTGAGATTGTAAAACTTGAAAACAACCTTGCGTTCTTCAACAAGCCATCAAGAGAAAATCCTCTTCTGAGAGATACATTCAACACGATTGACGAAAAGAAGGCTCATCTGGAAACCTTAAAACAGAATCTTCACAATATCATTACAGGAGATTAATTTATTAAACAAATATAAAAAGGCGGAGCAAAGAAATTTGTCTTCGCTTTTTCTTTTTACCTTATGAATACCGACGAATTATACATAAAAAGATGCATTGAGCTGGCTCAAAAAGCCCTTGGCAAAACCTACCCCAACCCTCTCGTAGGCAGCGTGATTGTCCATGAAGGAAAGATTATCGGGGAAGGATACCATCATAAAGCAGGAGAAAACCATGCTGAAATCAATGCGATCAACTCAGTAGAAAACAAGGCTCTTATCCCGGAATCCACCATTTATGTTTCTCTTGAACCATGTGCCCATTATGGAAAAACACCACCGTGTGCTTTAAAAATCAAAGAACTTGGCTTTAAAAAAGTAGTCATAGGCGCGATGGATTCCCATGACAAGGTAAATGGAAAAGGAAAAAAAATTATTCAGGATGCAGGTATCGAAGCCGTTTCAGGAGTACTTGAAAAGGAATGTATTGAACTTAATAAAAGATTCTTCACTTATCACGAAAAGAAAAGACCTTACATTATCTTAAAATGGGCAGAATCAGGAGATGGTTTTTTAGATAAAGATTTCAAACCGACAGCTATTTCAAATACTTTGGTTAACCAGCTCGTACATCAGTTGAGAGCCGATGAGCACGCTGTTTTAGTGGGTACACAAACTGCTTTGAATGATAATCCAAGCCTGACCGTAAGAAATGTTGAAGGAATAAACCCCGTCAGAATCCTTATTGATCTCGATCTGAAAGTTCCGGAAGATTTTAAAATATATAACCCTGAGGCACCAACTTTGGTTATAAACAGTAAAAAAGAAGAAACCAAAGACCATATCAAATTCATCAAGATTGAAAAAGAAAACTTTCTGAACAACCTGATGAATGTTCTGTACAAAGAACAGATACAATCCGTTATTATAGAAGGAGGCAGCTATACCCTACAGCAGTTTATTAAAGAAGGGCTTTGGGACGAAGCTCTTGTCATCAGGAACGAAAGCCTCTTATTAGAGAATGGTACTAAAGCACCTGATATGTCAGACCTTAAGCCCAATGATATTAAAATATTCAGAGATAATACAATTTCATTTTACAAGCTAAATCATTAGATTAAAATTTTTATTTTATCAGTATCATTTACATTAGCATAAGTCATTTAACATAATAAAATTTATAAAAAAATATAAAATTATTATTGTTAATTATTTAATTTTAAATTACTAAAAAAATTAGCATGAAAAATTTAAAGAAAATTTCTAGAAATGATTTAAAGCAAGTATTAGGAGGAGACTTTGGTCCAGAACCATGTGGAGGGTCATGGTCTATAGATGCAGGTCCTAGATGTACATGTATAAATATGGGGGGCATCTGGGCATGTGATAAATGCATTACCGATGCACGAGAAAGAGCAATTCTGGCGTTAGCGAATACCTGCGATCAGTTCAATAACTGGCCTGGTGGAGATCTTGTATTTTAATCTCCAAACTACTCCGGACAAAAAAATCCTCAATGCTATGAGGATTTTTTATTTACCCTTAAAATACTTTGCTACTAATAAATATTTGCTACTAATAAATATAAATAGATCACTACATTTTATACTTTTGCATTGATAAAGCCGGCACGAATGACGTTTGAATATAAAACCATAGAAAAACCCATAGAAAACACCTTACTAAAAGAAAAAGGAAGCAAGTTTATCGGATTTGCCTTTCCTGTCAATAATGAAAAGGAATTGAAGGCAGCATTAGATAAAATCAGGGCGGAGCACCCTAAAGCCACCCATCACTGCTATGCTTTCAGAATGGGCCTTGAAGGAGAAAATTACCGGGCCAATGATGATGGAGAACCATCAGGAAGCGCGGGTCTTCCGATCTACAATCAGCTTCTGGCCCATGAGATAACGAATGTCTTAGTCATTTCTGTCCGGTATTATGGTGGCACAAAGCTTGGCGTTTCAGGATTGGTGAAAGCCTATAAAGAATGCGCCAAGATGACACTGGAAGAAGCCCATATTGTCACCCGGGAGCTTGAAACACAAATTGAAATTCAGTTTAACTTTAATCAGCAGAATACCATTTTCACCCTCCTTTCGAAATTTGATGCAAAGGTTCTGAATTTTGATGCCAATGAAAACTGTATCCTTACCGCTTCTTTAAAATTATCCCAAAAAGAAAGCATCTCAGATAAATTATCCGAGATGCAGTATGTTTCATTTGAATTTATAGATTAGTCCCTTCTGCTTCCCAACAGCAAAGATCCCCAGTATAAAAGCTGTGCCAGAGATCCGATAGCTGCAACAACGTACGTTCTTGCCGCCCATTTCAGACTGTCCTGAACCCCCACAAATTCTTCCTGAGTAACTGTTCCTGTATCCTTAAGCCATTTCATAGCCCTGTTACTTGCATCATATTCCACCGGAAGGGTTACAAAAGCAAATAGCGTTGTCATTGCAAACATCGCCACTCCTATCGCCAGAACCGTAGTATTACCGTTTGGATTATCAATAGATCTCGTCGCCGCCATAATCCCGATACCGGCAATTAGGACAAACTGCATCAAATTAGAACTTATATTAACAACAGGAACCAGTTTTGAACGCAGATTCAACATTGAATAACCTACCGCATGCTGCACTGCATGTCCGCATTCATGTGCCGCTACAGCCGCAGCCGCAGCATTTCTCTGCATATAGACTCCTTCTGAAAGATTAACTGTTTTATCTGCCGGGTTATAATGATCCGTCAGCTGACCCGGAACGGAAATTACCTGCACATCATTGATCCCGTTATCTCTAAGCATTTTTTCTGCCACTTCTTTCCCGGAAAGGCCGTTTCTGAGATGTACATTGGAATAATATTCAAATTTCGATTTCAATCTCGACGAAACCCACCAGCTCACCAGCATTGAAATACCGATAATGATATAATAACCCATCATTTTATATAGATTTTTTGTGTTTAAATTTTAATCATAATGATGTAAAAACTGTGCCAAAGTATTACATTTTATTATCTATATTTGCTCTTTAATTACCCTCTAAACTATGTCTAAAGTTTCAGTTATTGAAGTAAAAAACCAAGATGAATTAAAAAAGTTCGTAAGGTTTCCAATGGATCTTTATAAAAATAATCCTTATTATGTCCCTTCCTTTATCAAAGACGAATTCAAAATCTGGGACGAAAAGGAAAATCCGGCACTACAGTATTCAAAATCGAAACAATATCTTGCACTGAAAGACAATAAAGTTGTTGGAAGAATCGCTGTAATCATCAACCATAAAGAAGAAAAGGAATTAGGCATCAGAAAAGTCCGGTTCGGATGGATCGATTTTATTGATGATAAAGAAGTTTCTAAAGCGTTGATTCAAAAAGCTATAGATTATGCCAAAGAAAACAACATAGAGAAGATCGAAGGGCCAATGGGCTTTACCAATCTTGATAAGGCCGGAATGCTAACGATGGGCTTCGACAAATTAGCTACCATGATCGGAATCTATAATTATGAGTATTATCCTAAGCACCTGGAAGATCTTGGAATGACCAAAGAAAAGGAATGGGTGGAATATGAAATGAACTTCCCAAAAGTTCTTCCTGAAAAAGTCGAAAAATTCAGTGGACTGATCGCTCAGAAATACAAGCTTAAAGTACTTAATTTCAAATCAAAGCAGGAAATTTTACCGTTCGTAGAACCTATGTTTAAATTGCTTGATGAAACTTATAAGCACCTTTCTACCTACACTCCTATCACGGATGAGCAGATACAGACTTACAAAGAAAAGTATTTCCCTTTTATAGACAAAAACTACGTGATCTGTGTAGTGGACGAAAACAATGAACTGATTTCCTTTGCCATTACAATGCCTTCTTATTCCAAAGCACTACAAAAGTCAAAAGGAAAACTCCTTCCATTCGGATGGTGGCATTTTTTGCAGGCAGGAAAGAAAAACGACCGGGCCAATTTTTATCTTATCGGAATTCACCCTGAATACCAGAGACGTGGTGTAACGGCCATTATCTTCAAAGAAATTTTTGTACGTTTTACCAGTATGGGAATTCAGTTTGCAGAAACCAATCCTGAACTGGAAGAAAACAAAAGTGTTCAGCTACTGTGGCAGGACTACAATCCTGTAAACCATAAGAGAAGAAGGACATACTCCATGACTTTAGTTAATGAGTAATGGGTAAGAAGCGATGAGTTATTAGTAGACTTATTTTATATCTGAAACTAATAACTCAAACTTTACAATCTGGAAATTTCAAACCAGCTACCCCTGCCTAAAACTTCGAAACACGAAACCCACATCACGAAACCCGAACCCACAACATTCATCCCATGAAACCACATCTCATTGTCTTCGCCGTTCTTATTGCCATATTCATTGCTTACAATTTCTTCTTCCGTATCGAGGACGACAGGATGAATACGATCGTTAATATTGCGCTTGCCAGTATTCTTTTTGGATATATATCGTTCATGGCCTATTCTCTCCTCAAAAAAATGAAGAAATAAATACTATTTTTATTGATTCTAAATTACCACTTTTCCCTATTTTCATCCCACTTTTAAGCTTATTAATTTCATGCTTTCTTGTTTATTCGCTAAATTTGCAAATTGAGATAATAATGCAAAAATGAATTTACCTGAAAGTTATATTCCAATTCTAATTCAAGCAGGTGTAGCTGTGGCATTCGTAGCTGTTTCTTTGCTTGGAGCCCATTTTCTGGGACCAAAACAGAAGAAAGGAAATTCTGTAAAAAACCAAAGCTGGGAATGTGGGGTTCCTGTAGAGGGAAATGCGAGAACGCCGTTTTCCATTAAATACTTCCTGACTGCGGTATTATTCGTACTATTCGATATTGAAATCGTATTTTTTTACCCATATGCGGTGAATTTCAGAGAATTCGGAATGGAAGGATTCCTGGCCGTACTTACATTTGTTGCAATTTTCTTCATGGCGTTTTTCTATGTCTGGAAACGCGGTGCATTAGATTGGGACAAATAGAGAATTTATAAATTTTAAATTAAAATTTTAGATGGGGATTTTGAATTAAAAGTTAATTTAAAATCTAAAATTTAAAATCTAAAATCATCTACAAGATGTCAGATAAAAAACCAGTAATAAGAACAGATGCACCTGCTCCGGAAGGATTTGAAGGAGAAGGTTTTTTCGCAACGAAACTGAGCAGTGTAATCGGAATGGCAAGAAAGTTTTCACTTTGGCCGTTACCTTTTGCAACCTCTTGTTGTGGTATCGAGTTTATGGCAACCCTGAACCCTACCTATGATGCTTCAAGATTTGGTATGGAAAGAAACTCTTTCTCACCAAGACAGGCAGATATGCTGATGGTTTGCGGAACCATATCCAAAAAGTTAGGACCCGTCCTGAAAGAAGTTTACACTCAGATGGCCGAGCCAAAATGGGTGGTTGCTGTTGGAGCCTGTGCTTCCAGCGGTGGTATTTTTGACACATACTCTGTATTACAGGGAATTGATAAAATTATTCCGGTTGACGTATACGTTCCGGGATGCCCTCCGAGACCGGAACAGATCATCGAAGGGGTAATGCAGGTTCAGGCCCTTGCAGAAAGCGAAAGCATCAGAAGAAGAGATATGCCTGAATACCAGAAACTATTAGATTCTTACAACATAAGCAACTAACGGAAATGACAAACGAATTTGTATTAGAAGCAATCACAAGAGAATTTCCGGAATCTGTCATTTCAAGCTCAGAACCTTATGGAATGTTAACCATTGAGGTGAAGAAAGATGATATCAAAAAGATCATTCACTATCTGAGAGATTCATCGTTAGGATTCAATTTTCTTACCGACATCTGCGGGATTCACTATCCTGAATTTCCGGACAAGGAAATTGGTGTCATCTATCACCTTCATAATATGATGGACAATTTCAGATTGCGTCTGAAGATCTTTATGTCCAGAGAAAATATTGAAGTGGACTCACTTGTGGAATTATTTGCAGGAGCCAACTGGATGGAAAGAGAAACCTATGATTTTTATGGAATTAAATTTAAAGGACATCCTGATCTGAGACCTATCCTGAATATGGAAGACCTCGGATACCATCCTATGCTGAAGGAATACCGACTTGAAGACGGTACCAGAACAGATAAGAACGATGATATGTTCGGAAGATAAAAATAATGCAGTAAGCAATAAGCAATAAGCAGTAAGCTTAAAGCCTAGCGCCTAAAGCCTAAAGCATTTAAATTATGAAAGATAACTCATTATCTAATATACTTAACCAATACGAAAGTAAGGAGCAGATTGACGGGCAGCTTTACACCCTCAATTTAGGACCTACCCACCCGGCAACTCACGGAATCTTCCAGAACATCTTAACGATGGATGGGGAAAGAATCCTTCACGCAGAGCAAACCGTAGGATATATCCACAGAGCATTTGAAAAAATTTCCGAAAGAAGAAATTATTCTCAGATCACTACCCTTACCGACCGTATGAATTACTGTTCTGCACCCATCAATAACTTAGGTTGGCATATGACAGTTGAAAAACTCATCGGTGTTAAAGTTCCGAAGCGTGTAGATTATATGCGTGTCATCTTAATGGAGCTGGCAAGAATCGGTGACCACCTGATCTGTAACGGAGTAACCGGGATGGACTCAGGGGCAATTACAGGTCTTACCTACATGTTCATCGAAAGAGAACGTATTTATGACATGTACGAGCAGATCTGCGGAGCGAGAATGACCACCAATATGGGAAGAATCGGAGGTTTTGAAAGAGATTTCACCCCAAAATTCCATGAGTTATTAAAGGATTTCCTTAAAACTTTCCCGCCAAGATTCAAAGAATTCTGTACGTTATTGGAAAGAAACAGAATTTTCATGGACAGAACCATCGGAGCAGGAGCCATTTCTGCAGAAAGAGCACTAAGCTATGGTTTCACAGGTCCGAACTTACGTGCGTCTGGCGTAGATTATGATGTAAGAGTTGCACAGCCTTATTCTTCTTATGAAGACTTCGACTTCATTATTCCGGTAGGAACTGCGGGTGATACATACGACCGTTTCATGGTCCGTCAGCAGGAAATCTGGGAATCTATTAAAATTATCAAACAAGCATACGAAAACCTTCCTGAAGGACCATTCCACGCGGATGTTCCGGATTTCTACCTTCCTGAAAAGGCAGATGTTTATCAGAAAATGGAAGCTCTGATCTACCATTTCAAAATTGTAATGGGAGAAACAGACGTCCCTAAAGGGGAAGTTTACCATGCTGTAGAAGGAGGAAACGGAGAGCTAGGATTCTATCTGGTGAGCGACGGCGGACGAAGCCCTTACAGACTTCACTTCAGAAGACCATGCTTTATCTACTATCAGGCCTACCCTGAAATGATCACAGGTTCTGTAATTTCAGATGCGATCGTTACCATGTGTAGTATGAATATTATTGCGGGAGAATTAGACGCATAAAATTGTAAAAAGTATCATTGTAAAATGTATTTATGATTTTGCAGTGATTAAAATAAATAAGTCATTAGTACATTGTACATTGTACAATAATACATTCAATAAAATGAGCGAAACAATAGCTTTTAAACCGGAAAGTTTAGAACAGGTCCACAAAATTATCGCAAGATATCCTGAAGGAAGACAAAAGTCTGCTCTTCTTCCTGTACTTCACTTAGCACAGAAAGAATTCGGAGGATGGTTAGACGTTCCTGTGATGGATTATGTTGCTGAATTATTAAGTATCAAGCCAATTGAAGTATATGAAGTAGCTACTTTTTATACCATGTTCAATATGAAACCGGTTGGTAAATATGTTTTGGAAGTATGCCGAACGGGACCTTGTATGGTATGCGGAAGCGAAAAAATCCTTGACCATATCAGAACCAAACTGAACATTAAGGACGGGGAAACTACTGAAGACGGTATGTTCACCCTGAAGCCTGCCGAATGTCTTGGAGCCTGCGGATACGCACCAATGATGCAGCTTGGAAAATTCTTTCATGAAAATTTAACGATAGAAAAAGTGGACGAAATCCTTGATCTTTGCAGACAGGGACAGGTTGCTTTGGATTAATAGAAATTTTAAATTCTAAATTTTAGATTTTAAATTATTCACTAAAGTTTAATAATAATTAATGCAAGAAGCCAGAAGCCAATTGCAAGAAGCAAATAACAATGAGTAAAAAACTTTTACTTAAAGACGCACATATAGAAGGCATTCGCTACTTTGAAACTTACCGCAAACAGGGAGGATACACTGCAGCTGAAAAAGCCTTGAAAATGACACCCGATGAAATCCTTGAAGAAGTAAAAGCTTCCGGACTTCGTGGCCGTGGTGGAGCCGGATTCCCGACAGGGATGAAATGGAGCTTCCTGGCAAAACCGGAAGGCGTTCCAAGACACCTGGTGGTAAATGCAGATGAATCTGAGCCTGGAACTTTCAAAGACAGATATCTAATGGAATTCCTTCCTCATCTATTGATTGAAGGAATGCTGATTTCCTCTTACTGCTTAGGATCAAACACTTCATATATCTATATCCGTGGAGAATACTCATGGATTCCGGATATCCTTGAAGAAGCTATTGAAGAAGCCAAAGCAGCAGGATTTTTAGGTAAAAATATCTTAGGAACAGGTTTCGATCTTGAAATCTACGTACAGAGAGGTGGTGGAGCTTATATCTGTGGTGAAGAAACCGCATTGCTTGAATCCCTTGAAGGAAAAAGAGGAAACCCAAGATTAAAACCACCATTCCCGGCTGTAAAAGGTCTTTGGGAAAGACCAACGGTGGTAAACAACGTTGAATCTATTGCGGCAATTGTTCCAATCATTGACATTACAGGTGCTGAGTATGCCAAAATCGGAGTGGGAAGATCTACAGGTACAAAATTAATTTCTGCCTGCGGAAACATCAACAAACCGGGGGTATACGAAATCGATATGACCATCACTGTAGAAGAATTCATCTACTCTGACGAATATTGTGGCGGAATTAAAGACGGTAAAAGATTAAAGGCTTGTATTCCGGGAGGAAGCTCTGTTCCAATCGTTCCAGCAAACTTATTGTTGAGAACAGTGAACGGAGAGCCAAGATATATGAACTATGAATCATTGGCAGACGGTGGTTTCGCTACCGGAACCATGATGGGTTCAGGAGGTTTCATCGTTCTGGATGAAGACCAGTGCATCGTGGAACACACCATGACTTTAGCAAGATTCTATAATCACGAAAGTTGTGGACAATGTACTCCTTGCCGTGAAGGAACGGGATGGATGTATAAGATTTTAAAGAAAATCGAGAAAGGAGAAGGAAAAATGGAAGACATTGATCTACTTTGGGATATTCAGAGAAAGATCGAAGGAAACACGATTTGTCCATTGGGAGATGCAGCAGCATGGCCGGTTGCAGCAGCAATACGTCATTTCAGAGATGAATTTGAGTGGCACATTAAAAACCCTGAGCTGTCTCAGACACAAAATTATGGATTAGCTAATTATGCTGACCCGATTCCGGCTGTTGAAAAAAATGCATAGCTAAAAAATGAAGAAGTTATTGGTTGTCGGCTTAATGATGTCGGGGTTTGCTTTTGGGCAAATAAAACAGGATACATTAGACAAAGAATATAAACTGGAGGTAGCTCCAAAAAAAGAAAAGAAACAGAAACCCAATCCTTTGAGCAAGAAAGGCCAGGTGTTTGTTTTCTTTGGCTGGAACAGAGGTGCTTTTAGCAACTCAGATATCCATTTTACAGGAAATGGTTACGATTTTCAACTGAATAATGTACAGGCAAGAGATAAGCCTACAAAATTTGGAATCGTTTATTTCGATCCAAGCTGGTTTACCGTAACACAGTACAATTTCAGGATTGGATATTTTATAAAAGATAATTTAGCCCTTGTTTTAGGGATAGATCATATGAAATATGTGATGAAGCAAAATCAGACCGTTGATTTTTCAGGCACAATTTCAGATCCTAAATATGCAGGAATGGTACAGAACGGTCAGGTAAATTTAGCTGACGAACAGTTTCTTACTTTTGAGCATACGGATGGATTGAATTATGAAAATTTAGGTCTTGAGAAATACAGGAACCTTGTTCATAAAAAGAATATAGATCTGGTATGGTCTTATGGAGCAGGAATCGGGGTGATGTTTCCTAAAAGTAACATCAAGCTTTTCGGAAATGAAAGAAGTGACCGTTTTCACGTAGCAGGTATGGGAACCGATCTTAGAACCAGCCTTAACATGGTTTTCTGGAAAAACTGGATGATCAGGGCAGAGGCTAAAGCCGGATATATCAATATGTGGGATATCAAGACTACATTAAATAATAAGCCGGATAAAGCACGTCAGGATTTTGTTTTCGGACAGGTCCTTGCAGGCATCGGATATACATTTAACACGAAGAAGTATAATTAAAATAGAGCTTAACGCCCTAAAAGCATAAGCGAAAGCATAGAATATGAGCGAAGAGGTTAAAAAATTCAAAATAACTATAGACGGACAGACTACTGAAGTTTTGCCTGGAACTTCTATTTTGGAAGCTGCCAGACAAATCGGTGGAAAATCTGTACCTCCTGCAATGTGCTATTACAGCAAATTGGAAACCAGTGGAGGGAGATGTAGAACTTGCTTGGTCGAAGTTTCGAAAGGATCCGAAGCAGATCCGCGTCCTATGCCTAAATTAGTCGCTAGTTGCAGAACTAACGTAATGGACGGTATGGAAGTGAAAAATCTTACTTCTGAAAAAGCTCAGGAAGGAAGAAAAGCCGTTACCGAATTCCTGTTGGTCAACCACCCGCTGGACTGCCCTATCTGCGATCAGGCCGGTGAATGCCACCTTCAGGATCTTGGCTATGAGCACGGGAACCTTGAAACCAGAACTGAATTTGAAAGAAATACATACGAAGCAGACGATCTTGGTCCGAATATCAAGCTGAATATGAACCGTTGTATTCTTTGTGCAAGATGTGTATTGGCTGCAAACCAGTTAACAGGAGAAAGAGAGCACGGAATTCTTTTCAGAGGAGACCATGCTGAAATCTCTACTTATTTGAATAAAGCTTTAGATAATGACTTCATCGGAAACATTATTGATGTTTGTCCGGTGGGAGCATTGACAGACAGAACTTCCCGTTTTGCAAGCAGAGTCTGGTTCACAAAACCAATGAATGCTACCTGCAAATGTGATAAATGTTCAGGAAAAGCCGTAGTTTGGATGAAAGGTGATGAAATCATCAGAGTGACTGCCAGAAAAGACCAATGGGGAGAAGTGGAAGAATTCATCTGCGATACTTGCCGTTTCGAAAGAAAAGAACTTTCTGACTGGAACATTGAAGGTCCTAGACATATCGACAGACATTCAGTAATTTCATTGAATCACTACGAAAAACCTAAGGATGAGCTAAGAGTATTAGACAATCCTATGGCGAAAGAAATCAGTGAAAAAGACGAACAATAACTTTGAAAATTTGATAATTAGTTAATTTGAAAATGAGAAACGGAAATCAATGAGAATATTCAATTTCCTGCTCCCATCTTCTAACATCTAAAAATAAAAATGGATTTACTAACATTTAAACTTATACTTGTACTGGCACTTTTCCTGCTGTCTCTTACGATTGCAGCCTACTCTACCTGGGCAGAAAGAAAAGTAGCATCTATCATGCAGGATAGAATTGGTCCCAACAGAGCAGGACCTTTCGGATTGCTGCAGCCTCTTGCTGATGGTGGAAAGTTTTTCTTTAAAGAAGATTTTACACCTGCCAATGCAGAAAAATTCCTTTTCGTATTGGGTCCGGCATTGGTAATGTTTATTTCATTAATTACAGGAGCGGTTATTCCTTGGGGTAAAAGTTTAAATATTGCAGGAACATCTTTTGACCTGCAGGTTGCCAACATCGATGTAGGAGTACTTTTCATCATCGGAATGGCTTCCATTGGGGTATATGGAATCATGATCGGAGGTTGGGCTTCGAATAACAAATATTCATTATTAGGTGCTATCCGTGCTTCTTCACAGATGATCTCTTACGAATTGGCAATGGGATTAGCACTACTTTCTATCATTATGATGACGGGAAGTTTAGATTTAAAAGAAATTACCGAAAGCCAGACGACAGGAAAACTTTGGGGAGTTATTCCTTGGGTTTCCGGACTGAACTGGAATATTTTCTACCAGCCGATTGCTTTCCTGGTATTCTTTACTGCAGCTTTGGCAGAAACCAACAGACACCCTTTCGATTTACCTGAATGTGAATCTGAGCTTGTAACAGGATATTCTACGGAATATTCTTCCATGAAGTTAGGTTTATATATGTTCGGCGAATATGTGAACATGTTTATCTCCAATGCGTTCATGGTGGTTCTTTTCTTCGGAGGGTACAACTACCCGGGAATTGAATGGGTTACTCAGAACTGGGGCGAAAACGCAGCAGGAATTTTGAGTATCGTAGCATTTTTAACGAAAACGGTAATCGGAATTCTGATCTTCATGTGGATCAGATGGACGCTTCCAAGATTCAGATATGACCAACTAATGCACTTAGGATGGAAAACTTTAATTCCAATGGCATTGGTAAACTTATTAATTACAGGTGCTGTAATTTTAGCGTTTGGAAATTAATTAAACCGTATCTAAACCTTATAGGTTTTAAAAACCTATAAGGTTTGTGTGAATTAAAATATTAAAAATTAAGATAACAGACAGGATTAGTCTAAAATCTAACGTCTAACATCTAACATCTATAATTAAATGAAACTTACAAACAGATCAAAAGTTGTTTCCAACAAAGAAATGACCCTTGCTGAAAAAATCTACCTTCCTGCTATCTTTACAGGGATGGGGATTACATTCAAGCATGCTGTAAGAACCGTGATAAAAGGAGCTCCCGCAGTATATTCATATCCTGAGGTACAAAAGCCGAGAACTACCATCTGGAGAGGTCAGCACGTTCTGAAAAGAGACGAGGAAGGCAGAGAAAGATGTACAGCCTGTGGACTTTGTGCCGTAGCCTGTCCTGCAGAAGCCATTACGATGACGGCTGCAGAAAGAACCAAGGAGGAAAAAGGACTTTACAGAGAAGAAAAATATGCATCAGTATATGAAATCAATATGCTGAGATGTATTTTCTGCGGAATGTGTGAAGAAGCCTGTCCGAAATCTGCCATCTATCTTACAGACAGATTGGTGGATGTGGAAACCAACAGAGGTTCTTTCATCTACGGAAAAGATAAGTTGGTTGAAAAAATAAATGAAAGGATTGACATTACGACAAGACAATCCGAGAAACAAAAAAATGCGGTAAAATAATGGATCAGATTTTATTTTTCTTGGTGGCGTTTTTAGCAGTGGCAAGTGCGGTTTACTTTGTATTTGCAAGAAATCCTCTCTATGCTGTTTTGTCATTAATTGTTACGATGTTTTCCATTGCGGGCATGTACATCCTTCTGAATGCACAATTCCTTGCGATTATCCAGATTATAGTGTACGCCGGTGCCATCATGGTACTATTCCTTTATATTCTGATGATGCTTAACCTTAATAAAGAAGACGAAAGTAAGAAGGGCAATACTTTAAAATTTGTCGGGGTTTTTACAGCCGGGCTTTTATTAATTGGAGTTTTAGGTGTTTTCAGAGGCGTTCAGGACAACCACATTGTTGTTGAAAATGTAGACAGAGGTGTGGGTCTTACGAAAAATCTGGGAAGGCTTTTGTTTAACGAATATGTTTTGCCGTTTGAGCTTGCATCCATCCTAATTTTGGCAGGTATTGTAGGTGCGGTATTAATCGGTAAAAAAGATTTATAAAATTATGGGAGAAGTAAATACATTTATACAAAGCGTCCCTCTGAATTATTTCATCATACTTTCTTCAGTATTGTTCTGTCTGGGAGTTTTGGGAGTATTGCTGAGAAAAAACGCTATTGTTATTTTGGGCTGTGTAGAGCTTATGCTGAATTCTGTAAACCTTTTATTAGCTGCTTTTTCAGCGTACAAAGGAAACGGAGACGGACAGCTTTTAGTTTTCTTCATTATGGTGGTAGCCGCCGCTGAAGTTGCGGTAGGTCTGGCAATTATTGCTATGCTGTATAGAAATACCCGTTCTGTAGATGTAAGTATATTTAATAAATTAAGAGGATAAGGAATGGAAAATTTAGTGTATGCAATAGTACTTTTACCACTTTTAGGGTTTCTTATTAACGGTTTATTCGGGAAAAATCTTCCAAAAATATTGGTAGGCTCGCTGGCTACAGCTATGGTTTTCGGATCTTTCTGTATTGCGGTAAGTCTTTTTATGAATATGAATTCTGAAAGCCAGCCGGTTATCGTAAAAGCATTTGAGTGGTTTACAGTAAACGGGGTTCAGATCAATTTCGGGTTCCAGATCGATCAGCTTTCTTTGATGATGGTGATGATCATTACAGGGATCGGATCTTTGATTCACCTGTACTCTATCGGATATATGAGCCACGACAAAGGTTTCTATAAGTTCTTTACTTATCTGAATCTTTTTATCTTCTCCATGTTACTTCTGGTAATGGGAAGCAACTACCTGATCCTGTTCATTGGATGGGAAGGCGTAGGTCTTTGTTCTTACCTGTTAATCGGATTCTGGTATACTAACGAAGAATATGGTAAAGCAGCAAGAAAAGCTTTCATCATGAACAGAATTGGTGACCTGGCATTATTGATCGGTATCTTTATGATCGCTGCGCAAACCAATGCTGTAGATTACCTTACGGTAGCACAGAACTCTTCAAAATTTGAATTGGACGGAACAGTAATTATCTTTATTACGGCGAGTTTATTCATCGGGGCAACCGGTAAATCAGCTCAGGTTCCTTTATATACATGGTTACCGGATGCGATGGCCGGACCAACTCCAGTTTCTGCGTTAATCCACGCGGCAACGATGGTAACTGCGGGTATCTATTTGGTAGTAAGATCAAATTTCTTATTTACTTTGGCACCTACTGTTCAGGGAGGCATTTTATTCATCGGATTCCTGACTGCAGCTTTAGCAGGATTCTATGCGCTTCGTCAGAACGACATCAAAAAAGTATTGGCCTACTCTACCGTTTCACAGCTTGGATTTATGTTCATTGCTTTAGGATTGGGAGCTTATACAACAGCGATGTTCCACGTAATGACACACGCTTTCTTCAAAGCATTATTATTCCTGGGGGCAGGTTCTGTAATCCACGCGATGAGCAACGAGCAGGATATGCGTTTCATGGGTGGGCTTAAAAAGTACATCCCAATTACCCATGCTACTTTCCTTATCGGAACATTGGCAATCTCAGGTTTCCCTTTATTGTCAGGGATGATCTCAAAAGACGAAATTTTAGTAGCTGCTTTCGCTAAAAACCCTATTTACTGGGTAATCTTATTTGTTTTAGCGGCAATAACTGCAACCTATATGTTCAGACTGTATTACCTTACTTTCCACGGAGAGTTCAGAGGTACAGAAGAACAAAAACACCACTTACACGAAAGCCCGTCTAATATGACTCTTCCGTTGATCGTACTGGCTATCCTTTCCGTAATTGGAGGTTTCATCAACCTTCCTCACTTCATCGGGCATGGTCATTATGCAAAATTAATGGAATGGTTGAAGCCGGTTCTTACCGAGCAAAGCTTCAGCCAGATGGAAGCTACCCTTTCAGGAGTTCCGTTTGGTACTGAAATGATCCTGTTGGGAGCTACAGTTCTTATGTTCTTCACCGTTTGGTTTGTTGTAAAAAATACTTACGTGAAGAAGAAAAAACTGGCTCTTGCAGAAGAAAGCTATACCGGATGGGAAAAGCTTTCTGCTAAAAAACTATATGTAGACGAACTTTACAATGCATTGATTGTAAAAACTGTTGAAGGATTAGGACGCGGAGGAAAGATGTTTGATAAAGGAATCCTTGACCGTTTTGTAGACTTCGTGGGCGAAGGTGCTGAAGACAGCGGAAAAGCCATGAAGCGTATCCAGAACGGAAATGTGGAGACCTATATTCTTATCATGTCTTTAGCGGTGGGAATTATACTGATTGTTAACTTTATATTACAATAATGTCTGGTTTATTATTAACATTATTACTATTACCTCTAGTAGGTTCGGGATTAGTTTTTGCATGGAAAGATAAATCCAGCAAATATCTGGCGCTGGGAATTGCGTTGGTCCAAATGCTTATTACTTTCTACATCGCAGCGGATTTTAATTTTAATCCGACAGTAGACAGTGTATTGCAGCACGAGATCAATTACCCTTGGTCACAATTTATTAAAAGCTCGCTTCATTTCGGGATTGACGGGATGAGCCTACTGCTTTTATTGTTGACCAATATTCTTACGCCGATCATTATTTTATCATCTTTCAACGAAAATGTAAGCTACAGAAACACATTCTACGGTCTGATCCTTCTGATGCAGTTTGGTCTTGTAGGAGTTTTCACATCCCTTGACGGATTGCTGTTCTACATTTTCTGGGAAGTAACCCTGATCCCGATCTGGTTCATTGCCGGACTTTGGGGACAGGAAAACAAAAGATTCGAGTTCACTACAAAATTCTTCGTATATACATTCGTTGGATCATTATTTATGTTAGCCGGATTGATCTATGTGTACAACCACTCTGCATCATTCGCTTTAACAGATCTTTACAATGCTGATCTTAACGAAGTACAGCAGACTGTGGTATTCTGGTTTATTTTCTTTGCATTTGCAGTGAAATTGCCGGTATTCCCTTTCCACACATGGCAGCCGGACACGTATACCTACTCTCCTACTCAGGGATCCATGCTTTTATCAGGGATCATGCTGAAAATGGCAGTATATGGGGTAATGCGTTATTTACTTCCGATTACTCCGCTTCCTATTGCAGGAATTTCCGGACAGATCGTTATTATCCTTGCCATCATAGGAATTGTTCACGGTGCGTTGATCGCAATTATCCAGACAGATATGAAGAGAATCATTGCTTATTCATCTTTCTCTCACGTAGGACTGATGGTTGCAGGGATCTTCTCTTCTGCGGTAATTTCTTTAAGAGGAACATTTAACATTGAAGGTGCTGAGGGAGCTTTAGTTCAGACTTTTGCCCACGGTATCAACGTAGTTGGATTATTCTACTGCTGTGATATTTTATACAAGAGATTCAAATCAAGAGATATCAGACAGATGGGAGGTTTAGCCAAAGTGGCTCCTAAATTTGCCGTGTTATTCCTGATCATCATCTTAGGTTCAATGGGAGTTCCGTTAACCAATGGGTTCATCGGGGAATTTATCCTGTTGAAATCTGTATATGATTTTAATGGTCTTGCAGCAGTAATTGCTGGTCTTACGGTAATTCTCGCTGCTGTATATTTATTGAGATTCTACGGAAAAGCAATGTTCGGAGAAGGAGATGAAGCTGTTTTAAGCACAGCAAAAGACCTTTCCGGTGTAGAATTCTCCGTATTGGCAAGTTTAGCGGTTTTTGTGATTGTATTTGGTATTTTCCCACAACCGATAATCGATATGGTGAATAGTTCGTTGAAGTTTATCTACCAATCAATGGTAAGCTAATTTGATATTTTAAAAAATGAGTGTTTTAATTATTGTTTTCCTAACGGCAGTTGTTGCGTTATTTTCAGGAGTTTTTGAACATGGAAAATTCGCAAGATACATTGGGATTTTGGGATTAATCATCGCGTTATGGGTAAGTTTCATGCCGGAATGTGCGTTCTTCGAACAGTACAGACACATGTATGACTATACTGCCAATACTGCGTTATTCACTAAAATATCAATTGTAACGACATTATTGTTATTTTTTCTGGGAGGTTTTGCATTCAGCAATCACAGAAGCCACCAGTCGGAACTATACGCGCTGATGCTTTTTGCACTATGCGGAGGAATTATTCTCTTCGGATTCCAGAATCTGGTAACCCTTTTCTTAGGAGTAGAAATTCTTTCCATTCCGTTGTATGTAATGGCCGGTGCCAACAAAACTGATTTAAGATCAAACGAAGCTTCAATCAAATATTTCTTAATGGGTGCTTTTGCGACAGGTTTCTTGCTTTTCGGGATTGCATTTATTTATGGAAGTGCGGGAAGCTTTGACCTTTATAAGATCCATGATTTTGGTTTAGCCAACTCTACAGATGTAATGTTCATCTTAGGAGTATTGCTGATTCTTTGTGCATTGGCATTCAAGGTAGCTTTAGCTCCTTTCCATATGTGGAGCCCTGATGTATATGCAGGATCACCTTCTTTGATCACAGCATTCATGGCGAGTGTGGTAAAGATCTCAGGATTCTTTGCTCTTTTCAGACTGATGACGATAGGTTTTACAGGTGTTACCCACGAATGGATCAATGTTTTAGGAGTATTCCTGATCATTACTTTACTTTTGGCAAACGTTATGGGTCTTGCACAGACCAACGCGAAAAGAATGCTGGCTTACTCTTCAGTATCCCATGTAGGGTATATCGGATTAGTTTTCTTCGGAATGACAAGCCTTTCTACTTACAACCTGGCGTTCTACCTGTTTGCTTACTCACTATCTACGGTAGGAGTTTTCATGTGCCTGATCTGGGTAGAGAAACTGAAAAGAGAAACTTCTTTCGGAGCTTTCAAAGGATTGGCTAAAACTGAGCCTCTATTGGCCACAGCAGCAGCTATTTCTATGCTTTCAATGGCTGGAGTTCCTTTAACAGCCGGTTTTATGGGTAAATTTGCTTTATTTTCCCAGGCCATGAACGGTGCGGCTTTCTTGGTAGTCATTGCAGTACTAGGTTCTGCCCTTTCCATTGCCTATTATTTAAGACTGATTATTGCAATGTTCTTCTTTAAAGAATCTACATTCAAATCTTCAGAAAAAGTAACCCTTACTTATAATATTGTAGCGGTATTTGTCATAGCATCTATTATTATTCTGGGAATTTTCCCGGATCTGTTTGCAAGACAGTTCGGATTATAGAAGTCTCACTATAGCATATATATAAAGCACAACTTTTCAGTTGTGCTTTTTTATTTCTTATTTTTATACGCCAACTTTTGTCGCTTCTCACTATTATCTTCGTCATATTAACCTTTAAAAAATATTTAATATGATTTCACCAGAAGATTTTGAAGTAATAAAAACGTATGTAAATTCTAAAATAGATGATTTACAACTCAGTTCTATCAATTTATGCCACTACAGCCATTTTGATAACCGTTTCAAATACGGATATTATAGTGAAGGAGATATTACTCAATTCCAGTTTGTAAAAAAAGATGGACGGGAATGCTTATGGTTAAAAAGTATGGCTCCTAATACCGGCTTTTACGCGAATGCCAATCATAATTTTAATGGAAACAAAGAATTAATTGGCAGAACTTTCACTATATCTTTCGATGTATTTCCCTTATCCGAAATAGATCATTTCAATATCGGATTTTCAGGTATAGATCATGAGCATCCTACTACTGTAACCAACCGCTGGCAAAGAGTTTCCTATACTCAGTTTATTGATCCCAGTCTTTTCCCCAATAACACTACTCCATTATTCTGGATATTCACCGGTGATGGAATCAATGATTTTTATATGGCTAATCTGAGTGTTACCGAAGGACTTTATCCGTCAAATTATTATCCATCAAAAGAAGATTTAACCTTAGGGTTTTTGAGCAAAAATGCCAAAGGATGGCTGGATCAGTTACTTCCAAAATCAGAACCTCATATGGGATCATTGGTTCTTCCAAAAGGAACTCCTAAAACAGGCTATGACCCGGAAATCTGCCATATTGCATTCGATGGCAGCGATCTGATCTTAACAATAGAAGGCAGCCAATATAAATTAACAAAAACTCAAATATGAAAAATATAACATTTTATAAAGACGGAAAAAGCAACTTTGTAATTATTCAGCCCCAATCTCCTACTCTACAGGAAGAGGATGCCGTCCAATTATTAAAGGAAGAAATTCAAAAAGTATGTTCAATAATACTCCCGGTACAGTCTGACAATACGGCACTTCAGCACCATGAAATTATCATTGGAAATTGTCCGAACAGAAATACTGTATTCAGCTCAACCATTCCACTTGCCCATGATGAGTTTTATCTGTTCAATAAAGATTCTAAAATATACATCAATGGTAACGGAAGAGGATTGATTTTAGGAGTAAGTTACTTTCTGGAAAATTATTTAAAAGTGAAGAAACTAACAGTAACAGGTCGAGATTCAGTAGCCCCTGAAGAGCATTACAATATCAAACCTCTTTATGAAGTCTATATCACAAAATTCAGTTTTAATATACAGAAACCGGCTTTTTCATACAGATGGGTTGTATCTCAGGAAGCCTATAGCAAAAACTATTCAAACTTTAATAAACTATCTTACTGGGATATTGAGCAAGGACAGCCTGCAGAGTTGGAAGATTCCGGTGAAAGTGTTCATAATCTCACCAGACTTTTTGGATATGATACTCATTATTCCACAAATCCGGAATATTATCCTCAAATCAATGGAAACAGGACAGCTGAATTGATGACATTTTACCAATGTCACAGAGCTCCTTGTTTGTCCCAAAATGGCGTTTTCGAAATTGTAAAATCAGCCCTGCAAGCAAAAATGAATGCTAAACCGGATAAACATATCTGGAATCTTTCCCAACCGGATGGAATGACAGATTATTGTCAATGCTCAGAATGTGCACCAAAACATGCTCAGTCCGGTGGGTTTTCAAACACTTTATTCCCTTTTATCAACCGTATGGCAAAGGAGTTTCCGCATAAGATCATAAAAACACTTTCTTATGTTGTAAGTGATAATGTGCATACCGTAGAAACAGTATATCCAGGCGGAGGCACTTTACAGGCCGGTAAAGTAGAATCTAATGTAATGATTATGTACTGCCCAACTATCAATAATAAGATCAGATCCATTGCATCTTCAAATGAACCTATCACTGTTGCTTACAGGAATGCGCTTACCAAGTGGTCCCAAAGCGGAGGAAAACTATACATATGGGAATACCTGGTTAACTTTGCATATTTCCTGTTTCCATTTCCCACTCTTCACATTTTACAGGAAAACCTGAGGTATTACAAATCTCTGGGAGTTAATTCATTCTTTGCACAAAGCACAAGTACGGAAGACAGTGCCTTGAGGGGTTTAAATACCTATGCCTACGCAAGACTTCTATGGAATCCTGATGATGATTTGGAAGGAATAATAGCTGATTTCTGCAAAAACTATTATGGAAACGCTTATAAAGAAATGTTTTTGTTCATTACTTCTCTTTTACGGTATGCCCAACAGGATGATTCAGAAGTTTGGGAATCAATGGGTTATACAGGCAGTATGATAAAACACGCAAATCCTAGTATAGCTGTTGAAGATACAACACTTTTCAGTATCAAACATTTGAAAGAGTTTTATAGTTATATCAATATTGCTCTGACAAAAGTTCCTTTAGGCTCGACGGAATGGAAAGCTATTAAACGGGAAGAAATATGCTTAAAGCAGGTAGAGGTGGAAGCATCATGTAAATACTCGAATCCCAAAAATCAGATAGATTTTCATCAAGGTTTTTCTGATTACTTCAAACGTTTTGGAGGAGGCAATTATGGCAATACTGAGGAAGGAATGCTTAAAAACAGATGTTATGATTTAAAAGACAGCTGCCTTTCTGCTGACTCAGAAATCAAAATCAATGAATCGCGAAATGCTACATCTTATGTGACTGATGTTATTTGCGGGTATGGCTATCAACCTTAATTTTCAAAAGCACAACTTTTCAGTTGTGCTTTTTTTTGTAAAATATGATTCGAATAAGCTTAGTAAATTTTTAAAGTTTTATATTAATATGTAACTAAACAATAACATAAGCAGAGATCATATCCCCAAACAACTACATTTAAATAACATTCATCACAATCAAAAAGACATTATAAACCTGTTTACCGCTTTAATTATTTCAGCAATTATTTTTTACAAGTAAAGACAAAACAGAAACGGCAAATTATGGCCTACCCTTCGCAGCCTTTGCCCTTATATTTATTGTTCCGCTTATGAAATTTTTATTTCCGGTAACCCGGGAACTAAAGATTGGAACATCAGAATTTTATCTCAATCTTATTCACAAAACTGCGGAATTTTTGAAAAAGAAAAGGAAGCAGTAATCATTGCTATATCTATATTTGGATTTTATTCAGGAAAAATAAAAAAATGGCTTACAAAGGTAACTTTCATCTATTTGCAATACATTTGGAAGTAATGTTTTTTTCATAACTTTACTTTAAATTTCAGCTCTTGGCTCATCTTTACAAAAAAGACGCTCCCTTTCAGGTTATTATATCATTCAAAAAATATTTGGATGTGCTGGAACATATCCGCTATAATGACCGCCTTGAATACCGTGTCAATTATGCCGAGTCACTTATTGAAAGAACAAGGAATTTCCAGGAGCTGAAAGACGGTTTCCAGGATGTGACACTTCTTGATAAACATGAAGACCTCATCAGGCTTCTGCTTGCAGACCTTTTCCCTACGGGGCTTACCAACAATGAAATCAAAGCTGCCAGTATTCCGCTTTCCAATATCACTTTTAATTATACTGAAAGATTTAAAAATATACTGAAAGACGCCGGAAAAGATTTTGAAATAGAACTCAGGAACATTGATGATAATGAGTTTTATGTTTTCTGCTGCTGTCTTATCCTTCAGACCTATTTCAAAAGGGATATCAAAAGCACCATGCCGTTTTATTACGATATTCCGAACAGACAGGGAATCATGAAGCATTATAAGATCACGGTAAATGCAGATTTTACAGACATTTATCCTACTGAAAATGCTGAAATTCCTTCTGATGATGTATTGGATATGCTGCTTGAAAACCTTGATGACTTTAAGCTTTGGAAAAAATATTTTCCTTCAAAATCATGGGTATTAAAAGGCTTCACTATTATTTCTCTGGTAGACTGTACTTCGGAAGTGGCTCTGTCTGATCTGAAATCCAGTATGATTGAGATTGATCCTGAGGATCTGAGTCCTAATGAAAACCTGGTAGAAATTTTCAAATCTTATTTCGATGTACCGGAACTTAATTTCGGTTTAATGCTGTTTGATAAAAAAGACCAGAAACTTGGCAGGCTGCCTATTTACGAAAATATATTCACCCATCATGTCCTCGATTTTTGGATCAATGCATTTGATGAAGAAACCCGAAAGAATACTTTCAATAATCTCAATCATAATTCTAAACCGATTGTTGTCTCCAATGTCAATAAACTGGATGAAGATGTTAAAAATCTTCCCTCTTTTAGTATTTTAAGGGATAATAATATCAATAGTTTCATGGTAATTCCTATCATGAAAGACAATGAGCTTTTGGCTATTATGGAATTTACTTCTCCGCAAGCCAATAGTTTTAACGGATTAAAGCTTAAAAAAATGGAGTTTTTCACTGATATGATCCTTTTCTCCCTGAACAGGTTCAGCTTTGAAAAAAACTACCAGATAGAAGCTATTATTCAGCGTGAATATACCTCTATTCACGACAGTGTCGTATGGAAATTCAGGAATGAAGCTGAAAAGTATTTCAACGCCTCACTTGGGAAAAAAATGTATACCCTGAAACAGATTACATTTAAAAACCTCACTCCTCTTTTTGGCTTCTCGGACATCCGTTCTTCTTCGGATAAGCGTTTTAATCTGATGCTTGAAGATCTCAACCAGCAGCTTGAAAGCCTCCACGATATTTTCACCCTTATTAATTCCGATTCGGAGAAATATCTTCTGGCCCTTGATGTTTTTGAAAATGAGCTGAATAATGAAATTAAGGCTGATACGGAACAGCGCCTTCAGAGATTTTTAAGAGAAGAGATCCATCCTTATCTCCAGGGAAAACTGGAACTGAAAACCGACAGGGAAATAAAAAACAAGATCAAAGATTATTTTCTGCAGGTCTTTTCTCAAACCGATCTCTTTTATGCCAACAGAAAAAATCTGGATGATTCTATAACGCTGGTCAACAGAAAACTGGCCGACATGCTGGACGAAAGCCAGGTTAAAGCCCAGGAGATCTTCCCGCATTACTTTGAAAGGTTCAAATCCGATGGTGTAGAACATAACTTATACATCGGACATAATATTGCTCCGGAACTTGCTTACACTTCAAAAGTAGTCCACAAATTAAGGTATTGGCAGCTGAAGACGATCTGCAACATGGAACGGGAATTCCAGACCTTTAAGAACAATCTGCCGATCCAGCTGGATATAGCTTCGCTACTTTTTGTCTATAATGAAAAAATAGACATCCGCTTCAGAATGGACGAGAAACGCTTCGATGTGGACGGCGCCTACAATTCGTATTATGAAATTATAAAAAAACGTCTGGATAAAGCCCATATCAAAGACTCTCCGGAAAGAATAACCTGTCCAGGAAAGATTACCATTGTTTATTTCGGAATGGAAAACCAGCGAGAATACCTGGAATACATCAATAAACTTCAGAAAAAAGGAATTCTGCAGAATGATGTGGAGTTCTTGAAAGTGGAAGATTTGCAGGGAATTACGGGTCTGCTGGCACTAAGGGTTTCTTTGACTCAAGGCTAGTCAACAAAATAAGAATCTGCCTCTTTCAGTTCACCCTGTGGCATTCCTGCCTGCTCGAAAATAGAGTACTCGATCGTTCTGCACATGTTGTTCAGGGCAAGATCATTTTCTTCCTCTCCGAAAGGTTCCTGAATCTCCTGAATAATGGCATCCAGCGCAATAAACGTATAGCTGATTAAGAGGACAATTAAAGGCATCATCCAGCCAACCGTATCTACCAATCCAAAAGGCAGCCAGAAGCAGTACAAATAAACCGTGCGGTGAAGCAAAATGCTGTAAGCAAAAGGCAGCGGCGTATTGTGAATTCTTTCGCAACCACCTAAAATATTAGAAAACTGGTTCAGATGATGATTCATGGAAGTCATTACAATTGTATCGATATGGCCTTTCCGTTGCTGCTCATTCAGCCAGTCTGCGATAAAACCGAGAATAATGCTGGGAATAAATTTCTTATCCTTTAATTGTTCTACCTGCTCCGGGGAAAGAAGCTTTGCTAAATGCTCCGTACCGGATTTCTCCCTTAGCTGATAATTCAGGGACCAGCAGAATGCCGATACCATTTTAATGATCTTTTCTTTCTCTTCTCTGGCTCCCGGCGAGGGATCATTCACCATTGAAAGCATCTGTCTGGTAAAGGATCTTGTTTCGATCACGAGCAGTCCCCAGAGTTTCCGGCCTTCCCAGAAGCGGTCATAGCTCGCCGTGTTGCAGAACCCCATGAAAATAGCCAGTGCCAGACCGATCAGCGTAAAAATAGTAGGATTGAGATGTACTTTATAATCGAAGATTTTTCCTTTAAAAAAATAGATGGCCAGTGAAAATAATAAAATTACAGCCAGCTGAACAATAATTTTCTTCAGCACAGAACCTCTCCATATAAACAACATTTTCAGCCAGTTGGTCCGCTGTCTTACTATCATCGCAGTTTTTTTTAATTAAAGAGAAAGAAAAGCATACCCGAAAGAAAGTACGGAAATGATAATTCCTGCCATAAATATCTTATAGGTAATGGATAAAAGTTTATACTTCCTGTCCAGGACTTTTCCGAGAAAATAAAGATCTTTCACCATAGAATCATAGATATAATCCCTGTCTTTGATTAAATCTTTCATTGCATTGTGATAATCGCTGAAAAGCATTCGCTGAAAGTTTCCGAAGAACAGAAGATTCACCTTTCTGTCGGCAATATCCTGAGCCGTAAAATTCGTTTTCGTCACATTCGGTTTTGTTGATAAAATGGCAAATATGATGGTCAGAACACTTGAGGTAAGCAGAATAAAGCTCGGAATGATCAGGTGGGCATTCTTAGGCGTATCCAGCTTAGGAACAAGCACGGAAAGACAGACGGAAATAATAATGGCATTCACCGAAAGAAGGATATTCGCCTTACTGTCGGCAATATCACTCAGTCTGGTATGGTTATTCAGGGTTACTCTGAACAGGGTATCTACACTGCGGTCAGATTTCGGTTCTTTAGGCTCTTTTTTATTATCGGAATTTTCTTTTTTATCCTCTTCTTTTTCGAGCTTCTTTTCTATTTTCTTGATATTCTTCTTTTTCAGAGGCTCCCAGTTTTCCTTTGCGTATTCCGTATAATAATGATGCTTGTTTTTAAGCATATCAAGATTGCCGGCATTCCATTCGTCATTAGAAAAACATCTTACATTGGTGAGCTCCCATTCTTTTCTCAGGGCATCGGAAATATCATTATAATCGTGGCTGGCAAAGTGGCTGCAGTCCGCATCTTTTACAATTTTTTCCAGAAGGTTCTGCGGCTGATAGGTAATTTTGGTTGCCAGGATCAGTCGGGAAACATCTTCAATATAACTTTCAGGATAATTTTCCTGTTTCAGAAAATCGGTAAGGATGGTTACCCCTTTTTCTTCATGGTTCTGTGCACATTCCACATAGCCTGTATCATGGAACCAGAGGGCCAGAAGCACCTTTTCCTGATCCTCTTTGGAAACAGGTGTATTTCGCATAATCTCTTCGGCCTTATTCACAGTATAGGTCGTATGGATAAAATTATGGTAAAAGTATACAGAAGATAACTTATCTTTGAATAAGATTTCTACATAATCTTTAGCTTTGTGTAAAATATTCATTCCTGAATTTTTGTTAATGTAAATTTATGAATTTATCCTTTAAAACTCATTTAAAAAAAACTTCTATTGCCTTTAGGGCAGTATTATCTGCGGGAGTTCTCTATTCGTGCGCAACATATAACGTAAAAAAGGGTAAAAACTTATTTGAAATAAAAAATTCTGATATAAAATCTGAAAATGATTTTAAAGTTTTCCTGATCGGTGATGCTGGAAATGCAGATGAGCCTCAGGCGCAGAATACCTTAAACTTACTCAAAAGCAAGCTGGATTCGGCAGACAGCAATTCCATGCTGATCTTCCTTGGTGATAATATTTACCCTAACGGCCTGCCTAAAGAATCCGACAAAGATTATGCGCTGGCAAAGCAAAAACTGGAAAATCAGCTTGCCATTACCAAAAACTTTAAAGGGAAAACACTTGTTATTCCGGGAAATCATGACTGGAACAATGGTCTTGAAGGATTAAAGGCACAGGAAGATCTTGTGAAAGCCTATTTTAATGATAAAAAAACCTTTCTTCCTAAAAATTCCTGCGGCATCGATGATATTAGTTTATCCAAAGATATTAAGCTTATTGTCATTGATACGGAATGGGCCCTTGTCAACTGGGATCAGTACCCGGGTGTAAATAAAAACTGCACTATTAAGACCCGTGAGGATTTTTTCACGGAATTTAAAGACCTTATAACCAAAAATCAGGATAAAAGGATTATTGTAGCTCTGCATCATCCTGTCATCAGCAGTGGAACACATGCAGGATTCAATTCTGCAAAATCACATCTTTATCCTCTGAAAAGCAAGATTCCTGTTCCTATTGCAGCAAGTTTGATTAATGTGTTGAGAAGTTCTTCCGGAGCAAGTTTGGAAGACATTAATAATCAACATTATGCAGATCTGGCCAACAGACTGAAAAGCATTGTTCAGGATAAGGAAAACATTATTTTTGTTTCCGGGCATGATCATAACCTGCAGTATCATGAAGACAGGAATATCAGGCAGATTATCAGCGGTGCCGGTTCCAAGACCGACCCTGCTACGATTGCGGAAAAGACTGATTTCTCTTACGGCGGCAGCGGTTTTGCCGTTCTGAATATCAGAAAAGACCAGAGTACAGACGTGGAATATTTTTCTACAAAAGATAACAGCCTTAAAAAGCTTGCCCATATTTCTGTGATTTCAAAACCGGATGCCTTTGTGAATAATTATCCAAAAGATTTTCCGGCCACAGCAACTTCAAGCGTTTATCCTGTAAAACTTACCCAAAAAGGACCTGTTTACCGTTGGCTATGGGGTGAGCACTACAGAAAATACTACGGTATCCCGATTGAAGCGCCAACCGCAGATCTTGCTTCATTGAACGGTGGCTTTACACCATTCAGAGAAGGTGGAGGCAACCAGTCGAACAGCTTAAGGCTGAAAGCAGCAGACGGACAGGAATTCGTTATGCGTGGTGTAAAGAAGAGTGCCGTTCGTTTCCTGAATAATATGGCCTTCAAAAAAAGTACTTTCGGAAATGAGCTGAATAATACATTTCCTGAAAAGTTCCTGCTTGATTTTTATACCACCAATCACCCGTTTACGCCTTTTTCTGTAGGAAACATGGCTGATAAACTTGGCATTTTCCACAGCAATCCGAAGCTTTATTATATCCCGAAACAGTATGCTTTAGGAGAGTATAATGAAAACTATGGTGATGAAATGTACATGATTGAAGAGCGTTTTTCATCTGATCCCAAGACCTTAGCTTCACTTGATAATGCTAAAGATATTGTTTCGACCGATGATGTACTGAAAAATTTCACCAAAAATTACAAATATTCGGTAGACCGGGAATCTTATATAAGAGCAAGGATTTTCGATATGCTTATCGGCGACTGGGACAGGCATTCTGACCAGTGGAAATGGGCAGAATACCAGAATGGCGACCAGGTTGTTTACAAGCCTATCCCAAAAGACAGGGACCAGGCTTTCAGTAAGTATGACGGAGCTGCTTTTAAGATCATTATGAATGTTCCGGCCATCCGCCATATGAAAACGTTTAAGGATGATATTAAAAATGTGAAGTGGATGAATATGGAACCGTATCCGCTGGACCTCATCTTTTTAAAAGGAGCTTCACAGGAAGAATGGACTGCGCAGGCTAAATACATCCAGGAACATCTTACAGATGCCGATATTGATGATGCATTCGCGAATCTTCCGAAAGAAGTACGTGATGAAACGATTGCTGATATTCAGAGAAAATTAAAAGTCAGAAAAACAAAACTTCAGGACTATGCATCGCAATATTATGATGTCTTGCAGGAAAAAGTTCCTCTTGCCGGAACAGTGAATCCTGATAAATTCGTTATCACAAAAACAGCAAATACCGTTCACGTACAGCAATATAAATTAGATAAAAACAAAGAAAACCCTGAATTGGTTTTTGAAAAAACATATGATGACTCCAAAACAAAAGAACTTTGGATCTACGGCCTTGAAGATGATGATATTTATGAAGTGTCAGGCGAAGGAAGACCGAAGATGAATATCAGGCTTGTGGGCGGTTATAATCATGATGTGTACAATATTGCTGATGGGAAAAGTGTAAAAATCTACGATTTTAAATCCCAGAAAAACACATACACCGGCGGTGGAACAAAAAATATTTCTGATGACTATGATATTAATACATACAATTATAAGCATCCGAAATACAATTTCTTTGCAGGTTATCCGAATGCGGATTACAATCCGGATGATGGTGTAATTTTAGGGGTTCTGGCCAATTATACCGTCAATAATTTCATCCGCGACCCTTATACCCAAAAGCACAGCCTTAGGGTTAATTTTTATACGGCAACAGGTGGGTTCAATGCTGCTTATAAAGGAATTTTCAAAAAGGCAATATCCGGATGGGATTTCAATCTGGATGCGGCTTATACAACACCCAGATTTGCTGAAAACTTCTTTGGGCTGTCCAACGAAAGTCAATATGATAAAGAAAATACGGAAAGAGAATACAACAGGGCACGAATCTCTAAGTTCAATTTCGCACCGTCTATCTCTAAAAAGAGCTGGATGAATCTTCAGCATCAGTTCCAGCTTACCTTTGAAGATAATAAGGTACAGAGAAAGGGCGACCGCTTTGTAGACCAGTCGCCGGATGTGAGACCTGAAGTTTTCAAAAGCCAGCAGTTTGCAGGAGCCAATTATACATTCAGCTTCAAAAACCTGGATAATAATGCCTTCCCTACCCTGGGTCTGGAATTATTACTGAACGCAGACTGGAAAACAAATCTCTCCAATACTGAAAAGAATTTCTTCACCCTGAAGGGTACACTGACGATTGATCACAGGCTGGACAAAAGGGGAAATTTTGTTTTTGCCAATTCCAGCAACGCCATGTGGATCAGCAACAATAATTTCGAATTCTACCAGGCAGCAAGTATAGGCGGAAATAACGGAATGAGAGCTTTTCGTAATGACAGATTTTCAGGCAAATCTTATTTCACCAATAACTCTGAAATCCGCTGGGATTTCGGAAGGGTAAGGAACAATATCATTCCGGCCAATATGGGAGTCCTGATCGGGTATGACCTGGGCCGTGTATGGAATGATCATGAAGATTCAAAAAAATGGCACCAGTCTGTAGGAGCCGGATTCTGGATAAGCGTTGTTGATATGCTTTCTGCAAGACTGAATTATTTCTATGGTTCCGATGGAGGAAGAATCTCCGGCGGCGTAGGAATGACTTTCTAAATCCGAAGAAAAAATTTATATAGCAAAAGAGGGACAATTTTTGTCCCTCTTATTTTTTAACGAATAGAATATTCTGTTTGTAACTTTTTTTTGCCTGTTAAATTTATTTGCCTTGAGGATTCAATTCAAATCTATATACTTTTCCGCCCGTATCCTTATCTTTTTCGTCGGCAATCAGGAGTGTTTTATCATCTAGGAAAACAACAGCTTCTTTTTGCGAGTTATGATTTAACGGTACTTTTTCAATTTTAGCAGTATTAAAATTATCTGCTGTAAATCCGGAAAGAACATGGATATTTTTATGGGTAAGCAGAACGATTTTATCCTGCGTACTGTTCACAGCAGCAGAAGTAATGGCGGCATCACTGTATTTTCCTGCCAGCTTAAGTTTCCCTATTAATTTGGCTTCAAAATCTCCTTCTTTATTGGGAACCTGGAATACGAGGAAAGTTCCATCAAAGCCTTTGCTTCTGTTTTTGGTAAAAAGATAAAAATTACCGTTCATTTCTACGAATGCCTCGCAGTCATACAGCCAGTTCGATTTCTTCGGAGGAAATTCCGTCTGTCCTTCATAATGAAATTTTGTAGTCTGAACAGCCTTTGTTGTCTTTTGGGAAGCATCTTTCAGATCCAGTTTCAAAATAGCCAGATTTTGTCTGTTATTGTCATTATTTCCAAAATCTCCGAGATAGATATTCCCCTGAGTATCTTTTGTAATATCTTCCCAATCGTTATTTTCAGCATTCTCCACAAGAACATCAGCCACAAGCTTGCCCTGCATATCCAGGCCGTATACCATATTCTTGTTACCCTGGTCTTCTATAGCCCAAATCGTATTTTTATCCTGAGACAATACGATTCCGGAAACTTCCTTCAATTTTTTAGGAAGGGAAAATTCTACTTTCAGAGGCTCGGTTTTAGGACTGTCCTGAGCTTTTGGATTACAGCTCCATAGTAAGAAAGCGGATAAAGTAAGAATACGCAACATAGCTATTTTTTTAATTTTTTAAACTGAAAATACGAGTACCGGATATTTTTCTCTAAGTTATTAATTATCTGCTGATGATGAAGAAAAAAGCCGGCAGCCAAACCGATCAGACTTCCTATAATAGTGTCTAAAAGCCTCGCATGCATGAGATCTTCTACATTATGATGAACCAGACTTCCGGTTTCCGTTAAAAGAATCGTTAATGGGGTTATAAAAATCACCGCAAAACCGTAATTCCTTACAATAAGCAGCTCTATAATAAACTGCAAAACCGTAATAATGATGATCATTTCTATTTTGGCAGGATCAAAGAGCAGAATGAGCCATGCAAAACCTATTCCAATAAAGGTTCCAAGAATTCTGTGCATATTCCGCTGACGGACATGTTCAAAATTACGTCCCTGGATAATCGCTATTGCAGCAATGGAAATCCAGTAAGTATTTTCAAATTTCAGCAGATGCCCTACAATCAGTGTCAGCATCATGAAAAATCCTATAATGGTACTTTCTACAAATTTAGTATATCTTCTTTTGTTAAACTTTCTTCTCCTGGGAATAGCCAGCACCTCTCCTTTCTCTATAAAAACAGAGTACAGAAAAGCTAATGTACAGGATAAAATGGCTCCCATAGCCACAAGTCCTACCCTTACCGGAATCATTTCCAGGTCAAACTGATAGGTGCTTGCCATAGCCGCCAGCATGATAAAGAAAAAGTTTCCTGGTGGAGGAATTTTAAAATACGATGTTATAAAGTGCGCCAGAAAAGAGACAATTCCCAAAGATAATCCTGCTGTATAGGCATTAAAGCTGAAAAACAGGCTTATAGTAAAAGAAAAGACCATCCCGAATGCACAAACGGCCAGATGAATCATCCGTTGGCTGATGGGTGCTGAAGTAAAATATAAAATTGTAAGCGCTCCCAGACTCGATAAGCTTCCGTAATTGGGCTTTCCTAAGAAATAACCGATGAATAAACAGCTCCCGATACAAAGTGCCGCAAGAAACGGAAAATGCCATTTTCTTTCTGTTTTTTTAAACTCCAGCAGATACTGAAATCTGTGATGTACGGAACGCTGTACTTTCATGCTATGCCATCAGTTTTGCTTTTTCCCACAATACATCCATTTCTTCCAGGGACAGGTCGGCGAGTTTTATATTGGATTCTTCAGCCAACCTCTCCATTTTCTGGAATCTTGAAATAAATTTTAAATTGGTTCTTTCCAGAGCAGAGTCCGGATTCAGTCCTGAAATTCTTGCATAGTTGATGAGTGAGAAAAATACATCCCCCAGCTCCATTTCTTTTTTAACAGGATCTGTTTCTTCATGAAACTCCCTGATTTCTTCATCTACTTTCTTCCAGGCATCTTCCGCATCATGAAATTCAAAACCGATTCCTTTTACTTTATCCTGGATCCTGTAGGCTTTTACCAAACTCGGAAGACTTTTCGGAACACCGCCCAAAATAGATTTGTTTCCTTCTTTCAGCTTCAGCTTTTCCCAGTTCTGCTTTACTTCTTCCTCGTCCTTCACCTCTGTATCCCCGTAAATATGTGGATGACGGAAGATCAGTTTTTCGTTTAAGGAATTGATGACATCGGCTATATCAAAACTCTCTTTTTCAGAACCGATTTTAGCATAAAAAACCAAATGAAGCAGTACATCACCAAGCTCTTTTTTGATCTCCTGTAAATCTTCCTGAAGGATCGCATCCGAAAGCTCATAGGTTTCTTCCAGAGTAAGATGACGGAGCGATTGCAAAGTCTGCTTCTGGTCCCACGGACATTTTTCACGGAGATCGTCCATAATATCTAATAATCTTCCGAAAGCTTCTAGTTTTTCTTGTCTGGTATTCATAAGTAATGAGAAATTCGATCTATACAAAGGTAAGGGATATTTTGGCTCTGTGGTATTAGTCGGAAGTGAAAGTTTAAGGTAAAAAAATGTTTAATGTTTAATGTTTAATGTTTAAAGATAAAACCTAATATAAACTTTCTCGAAATTTACTGTTACTTAATATCTGCTACCTAAAAACAAAAAAACCTCATCATTTCTGACAAGGTTTTGTATTTCAAATTCAAAAAGGGATTATCCTTTCTTTGTGTGGGTACTTTTTGGAGCGGCTTTAGCTGCAGAAGTAGCTTTTACTTTTGGAGTAGCAGGCTTTTCAGCTTTTGGAGCTTTTTTAGGAGCTTCTTTTTCAATACTTACTTCTTCCTGTACACCGTCTAATGTTTCCGGCTCTGCTTTTACAAAGCTTTCAGGGGTAATATATCCTGCTTTCTGAAGGATGTTGTACCACTGAGCCAGTTTTTTGATATCTGAAGCGTATACTCTTTCCGTATCATAGTTAGGAAGAGAAGCCGTCATAAATTCTTTCAGAATCTCATCGGAAGATTTGTGGGAAATCGCTTCTTTGTAATCGTTATTTTTAGCAATATTTTCAAAAACTTCGAACAAAGGAACTTCTTTATCAACCGTAAACATCGCGATATTATCCAATAAACTCACCTGACTGGAGTTTCCGATGCTTACTTTTTTCTTAGTGGTAACATCTTCAATGATAAAACCGTTTCTTAATTGGGAAACTAATTTGAAAAGTCCTGGCTTTCCGGAAATTGAAATTATTTTTTCTAACAGCATAATTTTATTTTTTGTAAATTCTGCAATCGGCACGAAGCTTTTTGCTTTTTATTATTTTGTTTTTAATCCTAGTTTAAATTATTTTGGAAATCTCATTTTGTAGCCGATACTTACATCGCCCTGGGAGATTTTCGTCAGTTTACCTTTTACAAGTTTTTTCTTCAAAGCACTCAGATGATCGGTAAACAGCACGCCTTCAATATGATCATACTCATGCTGAATTACGCGGGCTCTAATATCGGAAAAAGTTTCTGTATGTTTCACAAAATTTTCGTCATAATATTCAATAACGATCGTTCCTTTTCTCTTCACATCTTCTCTTACATCCGGAATAGAAAGGCATCCTTCATTGAATTTCCATTCTTCGCCGGATTCTTCAAGGATTCTGGCATTAATGAAAACTTTTTTGAACTCGGCCAGCTCATCTTTGATGTCTTCGTAATCTTCATCATCTGCAAGAGGAGTTACATCGATCACAAACAGACGGATGTCCAGCCCGATCTGCGGTGCTGCCAGCCCAATGCCGTTTGCACTGTACATCGTTTCGAACATATTATCTATAAGTTCCTGTAAACCGGGATAATCTTTGTCTATATCTTTCCCTACTTTTCTCAAAACAGGATCCCCAAAAGCTCTTATCGGTAAAATCATCTTATTCTTTGTTCTAAAAAATTCTGCAAAATAATCGTTGCACTTACTTTATCTATTAACCCCTTTTCCTGTCTCTTTTTTTTGCTTTTCCCGCTTTGGGAGATAAAAAAAGAAGCCATTTTTGAGGTAAACCTTTCATCAAGGCGGTGGACTGCGATACCGGAAAATTCTTTCTGAAATTCTTCAATGAATTTTAAAATATCGGTCTCCACTTCGGATATATTTCCTTTCAAATCTGTAGGAAGGCCTACTACCACATCATCCACTTTGTTTTCGGTGAAATATTTCCTGAGAAACTCCATCAAAAACCGTGTTTCAACGGTATCCAGAGCACTGGCAATAATCTGCATATCATCCGTCGCAGCAATGCCGCAGCGTGCCTTTCCATAGTCTATTGCAAGGATCTGTCCCATAAGTGTGCAAATTTAGTAAAATTTAATGATTTTATTCATAACGCAGCTTTTTTATAAAAATCATGTTTTATTCCATTATTTTTTTTATAATTTTAATCTTCCAAAAAACGAAAATATGAAGAAACTCATCCTCGTAAGACATGCGAAAAGCGACTGGCCGGAAGAAACGGAGGACTTTGACAGGCCTTTGGCAGACAAAGGATTAAAAGATGCTATGAACATGTCCAGATTCATGAAAAGTAATAATATTACGATTGACCGGTTTGTTTCCAGCCCGGCAGTTCGTGCACTGAATACATGCAAGATCTTTAACCAGGCTTACCAGCTTACAGTTTCTACGGAAGATAAACTGTATAACCCTTCTGAAAAAAATTTCGAATCTGTAATTTACGATCTGGATGACAGTGTGAGCTCTGTCGCTTTTTTTTCCCATAACAACGGAATTTCCAATTTTGCCAATTCCATTTCTGAGGATATTTTTCATTTCCCAACCTGCGGAGTAGCCGGTTTTGAAATAGACTGTAATTCATGGTCTGAATTTGAAGGTGCCAAAAAGAAACTTCTGTTCTTTTATGAACCTGGAAAAATATAATTCTGTCTTTTATTTAATCCCTCCTACTCCTTTTTTACTCTTTAAAAAGGACAACATCTATATTTGATAAATAATAAAAAAACGGGCTAAAGCCCGTTCCTATTGAATATTTTGACATAAATAATGCTTTGCAGCTTTCGTTTATACCTCTACTTTCTTCTAAGATCCAGATCATCAAAGTCAAAGCTGAAATCCGTAACGTCTGAAACAGGCTTCAACTTTGCAGATTCTGCTTTTCCGTTTTCATCATAGTTGAAAATAATGAAGGCATCAGCATCATAACTTCTGTCATCCCATTTAATAATAAAAGAATTATTGGAATAAGGAAGCAGTTCTCCTTTCAGTCTTGGAGAATTTTGACAGGAAATTCTGTAAGTATTTCCCTGCTGAGAAATTTCAACATCTCCGAACCACTGGTCATTGTATTTACCTACAAATTGTTCTGCCTTAGGCTGAAGGCTTTTTTCTTTTTTAAAGGCTTCTGATTTAGCAAAAGCTTCTTTTTTCTGTTTGTCAAAATCTGCATTTACTTTTGACATTCTTTCGCTGTATGTTTTAAGCCAGTTTCTGTCTGCCACACCAAGATAAGAATCTTTAACCGTATTGGTGATCGTATTAAAAGCTGCCCCGGACTGCTGGTTGGTCAACACTACAATTCCTAATTTCATATCCGGAATCAGGGTAAACTGCGTAACGGTTCCAATTAATCCTCCCGTATGCTGGATCTGCTTGTGTCCTTTTACATCGCTTAAAAACCATCCTAATCCATAGCCGTAGAAACTTGTATCATAAGGATTTTTTAAAGCAACCCTGTCCGGAATCTGCAGGCTCCACAGCTGCTGTACATTTTTATCCGAAACCAGTTTTTTTCCGTCTTTTGTGGTGAAATTATTTAAAAGAAAATCTGCCCATGTAGTCATATCTTTGATATTACTCATAATTCCTCCTGCAGCATTTCCTGTTTCGTTCCAGTCGTGGGGAACTGCGATGGCTTTACCATCTACAGGGGCATGTGCGTCAATCTTGTTGGCTACTGCTTTTGCTCTGTTGTAGCTTCCATAGCTGGAGGTCATTCCTACTGGTTTCATGATTCTCTGCTCAATAAATTCCGCCCAGCTAAGACCGGAAATCCTGTGGATTACTTCTCCGGCTACGATAAACATGATATTGTTATAATCCAGTTTAGTTCGGAAAGGGTTTTCCGGCTTCAGATATCTTACGTTGTGAACAATATCATTAACAGTCAGGCTTCCGCCTTCCGGGAAAAACATCAGGTCACCCTGCCCCAAACCTAGCCCGGCTCTGTGGGTTACAAGGTCTTTAATCGTTACATTTTGGGAAACATACGGATCGTACATCTGGAATTCAGGAATATATTTTGAAACCTTATCGTCCCAGTTCAGCTTTCCTTCGTCTGCCAGGATAGCCAGCGCAGTACATGTAAATCCTTTTGAATTGGATGCAATTCCCACCAGTGTAGTATCATCCATCGGTTGTTTGGTCGCTAAAGAACGCTGTCCGAACCCTTTGGAATAGATCACTTTTCCGTCTTTTATGATCCCTACGGACATTCCCGGAACATCGAACGTTTTTAAGGTATTCTGGATCAGTTCATCCAGTTTTTTTTCTTCAACCTGGGCATTGAAAAGCCCTACTGCTGCCAGAAAAAGTAGAAAAGAAAACTTCTGCTTCATTTTTATAAATTTTCTCAAATTTAGTAAATATTAGACGATGCCGGCCCCTCCTGCAAAACTTTGTTTATTTAAAAACAACCTGATCTTTAATAGAAAATAAATCTTTCCTAACTTTGCAAAAATTCAAATCTTAATGACTAAAATTCTCCTTCTTTCCGATTCCCATTCCTATATAGACGACAGGATTTTAGAATATGCCCGTGAAGCCGATGAAATATGGCATTGTGGTGACTTCGGAAGTATGGAGGTTATTGAAGAACTGGAAAAAATAAAACCTTTAAAAGGGGTTTACGGAAATATAGACCATGCAAAGATCCGGGCTGAATTTCCTGAAGTGAACCGTTTTTTCTGTGAAAATCTGGAAGTTTTGATGATCCACATCGGCGGATATCCCGGGAAATATACTCCGCTTGCCTACAAGGAAATTTCTGATAAAGCACCTAAACTGTTTATTTCAGGTCATTCCCATATATTAAAAGCAATGTTTGATCAAAAGAATAATCTTATTCATCTGAATCCCGGAGCCTGTGGCAAGCAGGGATGGCATAAGGTGAGAACAATGATGCGTTTCGTGGTGGAAGGGGAAGAAGTAAAAGATCTGGAAATTATTGAGCTGGGCCCGAAAAATTAATTTTTTGACAACAATAAAAGAAGGAACACAATACATGAAAATCGGGGACAAAGTTTCTGTAGTAGATGAAGATTTAAGCGGAATTATTACTTCCGTCAACGGAAATATTGTTGTTTTTAAGGATGAGTATGGGTTTACCTACCAATATCCAAAAGAAAAGCTGGTTCCAAAAAATTCGGACCTTTATGAAAATATCCGGATAGTAAAAAAAGCTGAACCAAAAAAAATCATCTCCAAAAAGCATCAGAAAAATCATATGGTCTTGGATCTTCACTTTGATCATCTGGTTAAGAATCCTGGTGATTATGACAGTTTCGAGAGGCTCTTCATTCAAAAAGCAAAGCTGATGGAGGTTCTGGAGTTCTGCAGAAAGCACAATCTGAAAAGATTAGAGATCGTACACGGAATTGGTGACGGAATACTGCAGAGAATGGTAATGGATGTTTTGGAAAGCCAGGCAGATATCGATTTTTATAATAAGGAAATACTTCATCATCAATCGGGTGCTGTTATGATAGAATTTCACTAAATTTGCAGCAATTGAAATATGAACGTACTTAATTTACTTTTTACCAAAGACGGATTAATCTACCAGATTGCAAAAAACAAAAGCATTCAGGAAGAAAAGTCTTATTTCGTTACTGAAGAAACTCCTGAAAATCTTATTGAAGAAAAGCTGGACGAAATCCTTCTTAAACAAAGATTTGATGAAATCCATGTGATCTCTGCATTAAACCATTTCACCCTGATGCCTGAAGGGTTTTCAGAGCATGAAGCCGGTTTTGAACTGATTGCCTTCAATGCACCGGCAGACAGGGAAAAAGAGGAACTGATGCTTTCTGTAAATAAAAAATTCGGGGTACAGTTTTACTATACGTTTCCTAAAAACTTTTACAGGAAAATAAAAGAGCTGGCAGTCCCGGTTCATTTTAATTTCTCCGGCGAAAAGTTTTTAAATTCAATCAACAATAAGAACAATAAGGAAATCCATATTAACCTATATCATAACCAGTGTGAATTTTTCGCCATTGACAACAAGAAGGTTATTTTATACAACAACCTGGATGTGAATTCTGAGGTCGACTTTCTGTATTTCGTTATGTTTACGCTAAGCAAAATAGGTTTCGGAATTAATGAGACCAACTTCTACGCTTACGGTGAAACCACGGAAAACGAAACCTTTATCTCCGAGCTTCAGAAATTCGTTAAAAACATGAGAATTGTTTTTGACAATGTTCCTAATAAGAATTTTATACTTAATTAGGTTGCAGGTAGCAGGTTAAAGGGATGAGTTCCCAACTTCTACAACCTGCCACCTGCAATCTGCGACCTAACAACTAAAAAATATGTTCAGAATAATATCCGGCAAGTGGAAAGCAAAAAAAATTGCGGCTCCCAAAAATTTTGAGGTAAGACCTACAACAGATTTTGCCAAAGAAGCCCTTTTCAGTATCCTGGAAAATAAATATGATATGCAGTCGGTTTCCGTACTTGATCTTTTTGCAGGCATAGGTTCCATTACCTTCGAATTTGCCTCCAGAGGATGTCAGGATGTGACTTCAGTGGAACTGAATCCGAAACATACCAGTTTTATCAATTCAACTGCTTCTGAACTGGACATGTCGCTGCAAATTAATGTTCAGAGAGGTGATGTTTTTGACTGGCTTAAAAAATTCAGGAATAAGAAAAGCTTTGAAATTGTATTTTCTGATGCTCCGTTTGAAATGGAGGAAAAGAAATATTATGAGCTGCTGTCCCTGGTTCTGAATAATAAATTTGTGAAGCCCAATGGGGTTCTGATTGTAGAACATCAGAGCAGGATGAAGCTGGAGCATCCCAATTTAATAGATACCCGAAAATACGGAAATGTAAGTTTCAGTTTTTTTGAAGCGAATAAAGAAGATAATCAGGAAATTTAGTTCCTGATTATTTTTTTTATGGAATGTTCCGGTGCCGCAATTCCCCAATTGGTAATAGCTTCCAGAACGGGAAGCAATGTTTTTCCAAATTCCGTAAGGGTATATTCCACCATCAGCGGAGGTTTTTCCGTATATACTCTTCTGTTGACGATATGATCTTCTTCAAGCTGTTTTAACTGGAGGCTCAAAGTCCTTTCCGTAATGGTTGGAATAGACTTTTTCAGCTCATTGTATCTCTTAGCACCATCCAGTAAGTGATGCAAAATTACCGCCTTCCACTTTCCCCCTATAAATTTCATTGTTACACTGGTACAGCATGGGTATTCTTTGTTGTCTATGGTATACATTTTATACTATCCTTTTTTACCGTTATTGCAAAGGTAATAAACTTACATTAATTTTGTAACTATAAAAATGATAGTACAATAATTTATGAACTTTTTAGAGCAAATGAAAAAGAGGTATACGGTAAAAAAGTATAATCCTCAGGGAAAAATAAGTGAAGAACAGATTGCAGAATTGAAAGAAATCCTTAATCTAAGCCCGTCTTCCATCAACAGCCAGCCATGGAATTTTATTTTCATTAATAAACCTGAGCTTAAAGAACAGCTGGCAGAAGCGTCTTATTTCAACAAAGGAAAAGTACTGGACAGCAGCCATTTAATTGTATTTCAGGTACTGAGGAATCCCAAAGATTTTGAAAAACAGATTGAGGAAAATCTTCCGGAAGGTTCGGTAAATTATTACAGAAGCATGGTAAAACCTAATGGTGAAGATGCTGTTCGTGCATGGATGGGGCATCAGGTGTATCTTTCACTGGGAGTTCTTCTTTCTGCCTGTGCAGCTATGGGAATAGACTCTACTCCTATGGAAGGTATTGAAACTGAAAAATATGACGATATCCTGGAAAATAGTTCCTATAAAACGCTCTTTGCCGTAGCCATCGGGAAAAGAGATGAAAACGACAGCAATCATCCGGAGATAACTCCAAAAAGAAGGCTGAAAAGCGAAATGGTTGTTTTAGAATCTTAATATGGGACTTTTCTCATAAATAAAAGCTGTTTCAAGAGAAACAGCTTTTTGTATTATAAAACTTTCAATTCCAGATCTATTGTTTTTCCAAAGAATTTTTTAGAGATCTTCTCAAAGTTCTTTGTAAGGTCCGAAAGATAAAAATGGTAGTTTGGCTTCGGATTATTGTCATTCAGAAGATGATACTTATCCAGGATAATCTTCAAATGGTTTGCTACAATATTAGGTGAATCAATCACACGTACTCGGTTTCCGTAATATTGCTTGATCTCATCAATCAGCAAAGGATAGTGCGTACAGCCGAGAATAAGTGTTTCAATATTTTTGAGCTTGTTATTACTTAAATAATTATAAATGATAGCATGCGTTATCGGATGGTTTTTGAATCCTTCTTCGATGGCAGGAACCAGTAACGGGGTAGCCAGCTCATCAACTTTGATCCATTTATTCTGCTTTCTGATGCTTTTTTTGTACAGCCCGGAATTCACAGTAGCTTTTGTGGCGATTACCCCAACATTATTGTGAATTTCATAAGCTACCTTTTCTGCAACCGGATTAATAACATCTATAACAGGAACTTTCCCATTCACAGACTGCATCACTTCATTCAAAGCATTTGCCGTAGCCGTATTACATGCAATGACAATAGCTTTACAGTTCTGCTCAAGCAGAAAATTGGTGATTTTTGTAGAATATTCTATGATCGCATCCTTCGACTTTTCACCGTACGGAAGGTGTTTGGTATCTCCAAAATAGATCAGATCTTCGTGAGGAAGAAGTCTTTTGATCTCTTTAGCTACGGTAAGTCCTCCCACCCCACTATCGAAAATACCGATAGGCTGGCTTGGTGAAAGATGTGAATAATCTTGCTTTTTAGTTTTCAAGTGAACTGAAATTTTATACAAAAATAGTGAATAATCGGATATTTAATTAAGATTACTGATCGAAAAATCTTTTGGATATCTTACTTTATAACTTACTCTTATTTTTTTTGTTTCAGATGACAAGACTTTAACATTCCAGGTTAAAAATCCTTTTTCTTTGTTCAGTTCTGCATTATCACTCTGAAGAAGCTCAATTTTTACAGATTCATCTTTGCTCAAAGGGATTTGATCTCTTATATCAATATTGATCGCCTCTTTTTTATTATTTCGGACGATAATATCATAAGTAACTGTTTTTTCCTGATACGAAGAGAATAATTTTTCACTTGCCTTATCATTCACTATTTCTTTACGTATACTGATCTTCTTGTCGTCCCCCAGAGTAATGCTCATCTTATCATCTGTCTGATTAGGATTTATTCTTGTTTCTCCTACATACATATTTTCAAAAATAACGCTGGCTGAACCTGAAATCAGATTGTACTTGTTAAAATCTTTAATTTCGGCAACCAGATATGCTGTAGTGCTGTATTTTGGAACCGTATAGTATTTGTATTCTGCAGGAATTTTCATTTGTTTCAAATTAATGAAATGATCTTCATTATTTGAGAGTATATCATAAGGAATATCTGCATCAAAACTTACATTCAGTTGATTTTCATTAATTTTGATGCCATATCCTACCATTACAACTTCTTCAATCTGCTGGGTTCGCAATGTATCTTTTCTGTCAGAATAACCATTGCTTGTTCTTTCTTCGTTTTTATAAGAGTTCAGAAACCAGGGATTCATTACCGGAGCCTCATTATTTCTGGAAGATCTTGCATTGATCAGTGAAAGTTTTACTCCTTTCCAGTCAAGTCCCGTATCTTGTCTTACTTTTGCTTTAAAAGTAATATCCAATGGCTCTGTAAGTTTATTTCCTTTTACCTCATAAAAAGGTTCCCAGAAAACATTTTCTGCCAGATATCCTAAATTCATTCTGGCATTCCCTGCTGTATTGCTTACAACTTTCAGAACAAGAACACCGTCGGAAAACGTTTCTTCAGCTTCTGCATTTGCTTTCAAACGGTTTCTTAACCTTTCAAGCTTTAGAATTGTTTCGGTATATTTTTTATTAATATCAAGCTGTGCCAAGCTTATTTCGTTTCTCTTCGTTTTATAATACTCTGTCAGCTGCATTAGCTGTGCAACGCTTGAGGCACTGCTTCCCACCAGAAGACTTTGATTTTTATCTAAAAGCTCCAGTGTTTTCTCGTTGGTCTGTTTTTCTATATTGATTTTTGTACTGAGATTTTCTAAAATACCGATACTATCTTTAATTTTTTTCCCGTTGGGATTATTATTTTCAAAATAATCCGAATTGTAACTGCTTCTATATTGAGCGGAAAGAACGGAAATATCCTTGTTATTGGTATTAATCTGCACCGATTTCTCTACAATCTCATCTGAAATATTGGTTATTACAATCTCGGACGTTCCAGCCGGAACTGATACATTGACTGTATTCTGAAGTTCTGCAGATGTTCTGTAAACGTTTACAGCATTTACTTTTGCTTTTGTGAAAATTGGTTTTTGCGAAAAATGTAAAGCACTTAAAAAGAGAAAAAAGAAAAATAAGTTTCTTTTCATAGTTAATAGTTTTTATTTAAAGTAAGATTTCAAATATACATTAATAACGCTATACCAAAAATAAGTCTGAAGCAATTCCATCCGCCATAAACCAATGTTTTTCCGGGATTTTCAGATGATTGTCTTCTGTGACTAAAATACCTTCTTCTATTTTGGATTTTATCTCGTATTGGAAATGCTCAAGAATTTTATCATTGAATTTATTCTTCAGCCTCTCAATATCTACGCCCCAAGTTGTCCTCAGTCCGATCATGATCATTTCATTGAACTGATCTTCCTGGGAAAGAATCTCTTCTTCTTTGGCAAGAATTTCGGTAAAAAGCTTTTTGATATACTGCTGGTTGTTGGCAACATTCCAGCTTCTGACATCAAATCCGTTATAAGAATGTGCCGAAGGTCCGATTCCGAGATATTCATTATACTTCCAATACGCAGAATTATGCCTTGAATAAAAGCCGGGTTTTGCAAAATTGGATACTTCATAATGCTCAAAACCATTGTCTTTTAAAAAATCTGACAGATAATAAAACTCTTTATTCTGCTCTTCCTCCTGCGGACCGGCAACTTTTCCTTTCGAAATCCAGTTTTCCAAAGCTGTTTTGGGTTCAACGGTTAACGCATAAGATGAAATATGCGGAACTTCAAGGGCTATGGTTTTGTTTAAATTCTCTTTCCAGATCTCAAGATTCGAGGTTGGAGAACCATAAATCAAGTCTATACTTAAGTTATCGAATCCAAAATCCTGTGCTCTTTTGATGGAACTTTCTGCTTCAGATGCATTATGGGCACGGTTCATCAGTTTAAGATCTTCTTCAAAAAAACTCTGGGTTCCGATCGAAAGCCTGTTGACAGGAGATTGAGCCAGTTGTTTTAAAAAGTTTTTATCCAGATCATCCGGATTGGCCTCTAAAGTAACCTCAATATCACTGTCGAAACTGAAATACTTCTGTACCTCATCAATCATACCTTTAATTTCATCTGCCGAAAGAATGGAAGGGGTTCCGCCTCCAAAATACAGGGACTTCAGATTTTTATTCTGCAGTTCATCTTTTCTAAGCCGGATTTCGGTCTTCATGGCACGGATCATTTCATCTTTAAAGTTTAAAGATGTAGAAAAGTGAAAGTTGCAGTAGCTGCATTTCTGCTTGCAGAATGGAATGTGAATATATATCATAAAAAAAGCCCTGAAAATTTCAGAGCTCAAATTTATTTAAATTATATCAGATTAATATCTATATCCTCTATGATTAATAAAGTTATCGAAGTTATATCCTAAACTGATCATGAAGCTGTTTCCACCATAAGTCTGGATATCAGACATTCCGATGTTGTAAGTAGCTCCGACCATGAATTTATTGAATCTTACTTTAATAACCGGTGCAATCTGAAGTTGCTGGCTGTCGAATCTGTTCTGTACCGTTCTGTAGCTTACTCCGGCAGAGAATGAATTGATATCGTTAAAGAAAGTAGCCATTAAATTATAGTCGATCATTCTTGTTGAATTGGTGTTCAGGTTGATCAGCGCTGATGGCGTTACATAGATATTGTCAGCAAAATGCCAGTCATATCCTAAGTTTAAGAAGAATTTAATTGGGGAAGGCTCGATTCCGTTTACGATAGCCTTATCATTGCTTAGTGCAATATCGTTTACAGACACTCCTGCGAAAATATTTCTGTAGGTAGCAGCTGCCCCGAAGTTGGCATAAGCCATAAAAATATTCCCTTCTTTCCCGATCAATAAAGGATCGTAACCATCTTCAACGTTCACTGAAGTATAGTCGAAGTTCATATTATAAAATGAAACACTGGTACCGAAAGAGAACTGGTCTTTTCTGTCTCCCTCACTACTTAGTGGAATAAAGTATGAAGCTCCCGCTGTAATACCGCCTGCAGAAATAGGTCCATTACTGTCTCTGAAAATAGAGAGCCCTGCTCCTACTCTGTCGAAAATGTTCCCGTTGATTCCTATAGACTGCGTATTTGGAGAATCGCTAAACTTGTCAAATTGTTTGTGGTAATTAGCATTAAGCTGTACGTAGTCGGTCTTTCCGTACTGAGCTGGGTTGAACAGGAATTCACCATCCAGAAGATATTGCTGATAGTATGGTAGTGATTCTTGTGCTTTGTATGCATTTGACAAAAGAGCTAAACATACGATAGCATATAGTTTTCTCATAACAAATCTTGATTTCAATTCAACAAATATAAAAAAATTCTCAATATATTTTTAGTTTTCTAAATAATTTCTCCATTTTTTTACAGCATCCGCCATATCTTTAGGCATTGGGCTCTCAAAATATAATTCCTTTTTAGTTGTTGGATGTATAAACCCTAAAGTATGGGCATGAAGTGCATGTCTAGGGAGAATTTCGAATACATTTTTTATAAACTGCTTATACTTAGGCAGATTCACTCCTCTGAGCGGGGTATGACCTTCATATCTTTCGTCATTAAACAAAGTATGGCCAATATGCTTGAAATGAGCACGGATCTGGTGGGTTCTTCCGGTCTCCAGCTTACATTCTACCCAGGTCATATATCTAAACCTCTCCAAAACCTTATAATGGGTCACGGCATGCTTTCCATGGCTTCCATCCTCATAAACGGACATCTGCATACGGTTTTTAGGATGCCTGCCGATATGCCCTCTTATGGTACCCTCATCTTCCTGTGGATTTCCCCAGACAAAAGCCCAGTATAACCTTTTTGTCGTTCTGTTAAAAAACTGCTTGGCTAAAAAGCTCAGCGCATATTCGTTTTTAGCGATCACCAAAAGGCCGGATGTATCTTTGTCAATCCGGTGAACAAGTCCTACCCTGTCCAGATCAGACTTTTCTCCATTCTTTTCAAAATGGAAAGCCAGTGCGTTTACCAGAGTTTTGTCCCAGTTTCCGTGGCCTGGATGTACTACCATTCCCGGTTCTTTATCTACAACTACCAGATCATCATCTTCATAAATAATATTCACAGGAATATCCTGAGGAATGATTACATTTTGTCTTGGCGGATGGGCAAGAAGCACTGAAATCTGGTCGCCGGGCTTTACACGGTAGTTCTGTTTTACCGGGGCACCATTGACCACAACATTTCCTGCTCTGCAGGTTTGCGAAATTTTGTTCCGTGAAGAGTTCTGTCTGTATATCAATAAAAATTTATCAATCCTTAACGGCTCCTGGTTTTTATCAACTTTGATATTAAGGTGCTCATATAATCCCTTATTTTCTTCATCAATATCGATATTCTCCAAACTGTCGGATTCTAATAATTCTTCGTCAAAAAAATCTTCGTTATCTTCTGCCATTGTTTTATTTTTTACGCAAAAGGCCCCAACATTTTGCAGTTGAAGCCTATATTTTTTATAATAAATAGTGATTATTCTACTACTATTTTCTTAGCTTTTGGTTTTTGAGCCGGCTGTTGTTGAGCTGTATTTCCGGTAGTTGCCGGTTTATTACCTGAAGTCTGACTGCCAGTTGCGGTAGTTTTAGGCTTTTCTGCTGTAGTTCCTGCAGGTTTAGCACCGGTAGCTGCAGTTGTCGTCTTGGTAGGTTCTGTCTTAGCTGGTTCCGGTTTAGGAACTTCTTTTCTTGGTACCGGAGCGGCTACAGGCGGTTCATAATTGGGTTCCGAATAGGTAGGAACCTCTTCATAGTGTACCGGAGGCAGTGAAGTGTCTACTTTCATTCTGTAAATAGAATTCAGCTGCTCTACTTTAGCCCTAAGTTCTGCAGGGGTTCTCTTACTGGCCCAAAGGTCAATCTGCATTCCCTGATCTCTTACATCCCCGGAAGCCGGATCCTGATAATAGATAATATCAGATTCATCCTTACTTCCATCCTCATGTTCTACAAGACCTACTTCAAATAAGCTCCTTGCGATTACTGCTCTTGCTTCTTTTACCGAAAGCCCCACCACATTAGGAATAGAAATATTCCTCATAGGTCCTGATCCTACCACAACATCGATCACGGAGAATCTCGGAAGTCGTGAGCCTGGATTCACTGCATTACCTTTATATAATACTCTTAAAAGAGCATCTTTCTGAATACTCGGTTCATAGATGGTATCACCGATCTTAAGCCCCACCTGATCCAGTCTCTGGAAAGCCAGTCCTGAATATTTATTGATCACATCCGGAACGGTAATAGGCGCCCAGGTTCTTGGGTTCACTACAATTCTTACCAGTGATCCCGGCTTTACACGCGAGCTGGATAAAGGATGCATCTTTAAAACCTGGAAAGGTTTATATTTAGGATTATATTCCGCACTGTCTACTTCATACTCCAGTCCGGTATCCTCTAATATTTTTACGGCATCATACACCGATTTATTAATAACGTTGGGCACAGGAATTTCCTGACCGTGGTTTGTATGGTACTCCAACCAGCGGAAAGTAAGCCACACCAACCCCACAAAAACACCGATGGCGACTACTAAATTCAGTAAAACTTTCCAATTGAAAAGTGATTTAAGCATACTTAAAAATACTTTAATTATAACGGCAAATATAGCTAATAATTTTAAATGTACTTTTATTTAATACAATTCATTTTGAATTTTAAAATTTCTGAATTTCCCTTATTGCATTACATAAAATGATTAAATTTGCCTTAATTGATACTATAATGGTTATGAGCAAAAAAAGTGTTGCCGTTGTTATGGGAGGCTATTCGGATGAATATGTAGTTTCCCTAAAAAGCGGTCAGTTGATTTACGATTCTCTGGACAGAAATCTATATGATGTATATAAAGTAGTTATCCTTAAAGATGAATGGTATTTTCTAGGTGAAAACGACAAAAAATATGAAATCAACCGCGGAGATTTTTCAGTAACGCTGGACAACAATGAAAAACTGAAATTCGATGCCTGTTTCAACATTATCCACGGAACTCCGGGTGAAAACGGGATTCTTCAGGCTTACTGGGATGCCATCGGACAGAAGTATACCGGATGCGATTTCTACCAAAGTGCTCTTACCTTCAATAAAAAAGACACATTAGCTGTACTATCCAAATACGGAATTCCTTCTGCAAAAAGCATTTATTTAAGAAAAGGAGAAAATATTAATGTTGATGAAATTGTCGAAAGTCTTGGGCTTCCTGTTTTTGTAAAGCCTAACCAGTCCGGATCATCTTTGGGAATTTCAAAAGTAAAGGAGAAATCAGAATTAATTGCCGCTACGGAAATTGCTTTCAAAGAAGATGATGAAATCCTGATCGAAAGCTTCCTGGACGGAATGGAAGTTTCTGTAGGCGTTATAGATTTCAAAGGAGAAACTATCGTTCTGGGAATCACCGAAATTGTTCCTACCAACGAATTCTTTGATTATGAAGCCAAATATGAAGGAGCTTCAGAAGAGATTACCCCTGCAAGAATTGATGATGCAACAAGAATCAGAGTGGAAGAAATCTCAAAAAGAGCTTACAATTCCCTTGGAATGAGTGGTTTTTCAAGAAGCGAATTCATCCTTATGGATGGTATTCCTTACATGCTTGAAATGAATACCAATCCGGGATTTTCCCCGGCCAGTATTCTTCCGCAACAGGCAAAAATTTATGGAATATCCATCACAGACCTTTGCGGAAACGAAGTAGAAAAAGCATTGAATAAACAATAATAGAAGAAATTAGAGGATGGGAGTTTGACGATTAAATAGAGGGGAAAATAAAGATTAGCAGTATAATCCTAAACATTTCACACCACATATCCGAAACTCACAACACGTAACTCATCATAACACGTAAAACATGAAAATTGCTGTTTTCCCGGGATCTTTTGATCCTATTACCCTGGGACATTATGATATCATTGAAAGAGCGGCTCCGCTTTTTGACAAACTGATTATTGCCATCGGGCAGAATTCCCAGAAAAAATATATGTTTCCCCTGGAAAAAAGAATGGAATTTATCCAAAATTCTGTTGCCGAATTCCCTAATGTGGAGGTTGACTATTTTGAAGGATTAACGGTAGACTATTGCTTCGAAAAAAATGCACAGTACATCATCAGAGGCTTAAGAAACCCTGCCGATTTTGAATTCGAAAAAGCTATTGCTCATACCAATCGGACCTTGGCCCACAAAAAACTGGAAACCGTATTCTTATTAACCTCATCCGGAAAATCTTTCATCAGCAGCAGCATTGTAAGAGAGATCATCAACCACGGCGGAGAATATGAACTGCTGGTTCCGGATTCAGTGAGGGTAGAGAAATAAGTAATGAGTAATAGGTAATAAGTAATTACGGAGGTATGGATTATAATCAACTGTTTCGGGAGAGAACTAAAAATTTCTCTATCCTTATTATTAAATCCATTTCCTCATTACCTTACTCTGATGACGTTTCAATTATCAGAAAACAAATTATAAGATCTTCAACTTCTGTGGCAGCCAATTACAGGGCTGTTTCAAGAGCAAGATCCGAAAAGGAGAAATTTGCTAAGCTGTGTATTGTAGTAGAAGAAATTGATGAGACGCAGCTCTGGCTTGAGATCATTGAGGAACTTGAATATCTAAGTCCGGAAAAAATGATTGAATTAAAATCTGAATGTGAAGAGCTTGTAAAGGTCATGACCAAATATAAATTTAGATTATCCCAACTTTAATGGCATAATTTTTATTACTCATTGCCCATTACTCATAAACATATGCACGAACAGTTCAATTTTGCCATAGAAGTACTCGGAACCATATCCTTTGCGATGTCTGGGAGCTTTGCCGCTATGCAGAAACGTCTTGACCCGTTTGGGGTTCTGATTATTGCGTTCGTTACTTCCGTTGGCGGAGGAACTGTAAGGGATCTCCTGCTGGATATTCCGGTTTTCTGGATGCATGACTTGCTGACTTGTGCATTAATACTGGGAACAAGTATTTTCGCCATGATCTTCAAATCGATCGAAAAGAACTTCAAAGTAACCCTTTTTATTTTTGACAGTTTCGGGCTGGGATTATTTACCATTATCGGTGTGCAGAAAGGACTTAATGCAGAAATTCATCCCTTCATATGTATTGCCCTGGGAACGATCACGGGCTGTTTCGGAGGAATTATACGGGATATTCTACTGAACCGGATTCCACTGATCTTCAGGAAAGAAATCTATGCTACAGCGTGTATTGTCGGAGGATCCGTTTTCCTTTTAATGACAAAGTATATACCGCTTTCCTATACATTTATACAGATATTTACAATTCTATTAATTGTTGCCATCAGGACTCTGGCTGTAAAATATCAATGGCAGATACCCAAATTTTACGGCCATGATCATAACTCGGAAATGTGATCACTGTTTGGTTTAAAATAAAAAAGCACCTGGATCAGGTGCTTTTTCGTTTTGTATTTTCTTAGAAGAATTTTCCTCTCTGTCTCATATTCGGATTATGCATATGTTTTTGCATAGATGGCATCTTCAGCTGTTCTTTCATCATTTTAATCTGGTCTGTCATCATTCCCGCGCTATCTAATCTTTTTGCCTCTTCCAGAAGTTTCTGCCCTTCCTGCTTTCTTCCTTTGGAAATAGCTGCTGCTGCAAGATTCAGTGTAGCCATCGCTCTGTCATGTTTCATATTCAAACCGTATTCCAAAGCTTTCTTCATTAGAGGTTCCACTTTTGCAGGATGTTCTTGTGCTTGTGTCAGTCCCAACAGGTAGTGAAAATATCCATACTGGGATTTATGAAGCTGTGCCTGGTAATTGGTAATTCCGTTTAACCATTGTGCTGCCTTTTCCATATTCTGTTTTCTCAGCTGCCAGAAGGCAAGAAGAATATATTCATTCTTGAAGAATAGTATGATAGGTATTGCTGCCAGAAGGAAAACTACAATTCCCCAGCCCAGATTTCTTGTGAAAATCATCATGTAAAGTCCTAAAAGGATAAGAACTGCTGCAACTGCAATTTTTATGTACTTATTCATTATTCAGTTTTAGAAGTGCAAAGATAGAAAATTTAGAGGTTAGAAGCTAGAGGTTACCTGTTAGAATTTTCGCTGCTATTCACTCTTGATTCTTTCATAGGTCTGAAAACAAAAATCATATGGATTCTTTTCATCTTTTTCATGACATATTTCGTCAGTCTTTTTCCAGATTTTTTCATTGATCTTTGGAAAGAAGGTATCGGCCTCAAGGTCAGCTTTTACTAAAGTAACTTCCAATTTATCAACAATTTCCATCGTCTGTTCATAAATATTCCCACCACCGATAATGAAAACCTCTTCATCAATCTTTTTGGCAAATTTTACGGCTTCTTTAATGCTTCCTACGATCAGAATTCCTTCTTCAAACCAGTCTTTCTTCCTGGAAATAACAATATTGGTACGGTTAGGCAATGGTTTACCTATACTTTCATAGGTTTTTCTTCCCATAATAACCGGATGTCCGGAAGTAATATCTTTAAAGTGCTTCAGGTCTTTAGGAAGATGCCACAGCAGTTTATTTTCAAAACCGATCTCGTTCTTCTCTCCCATTGCCACCACTATTGTTGTCATTCTGATAATTTTTTACAAAATTAGCACATAATTTGTATATTTGGTTAGCACAAAAAATTTAAAAAAATAAACTATGAAAAATAAAGGCTGCCTGAGCGCAGGAACTATCGGTATCGCACTGCTTATTATTGTAGGTGTAATATTCTTCTGGGGAAAAAACGGTTACAATAATTTCGTTTCGAAAGAACAGAACGTAAATTCCAAGTGGTCCAATATAGAAACTGTATATCAGAAGAGGGCCAATCTTATTCCAAACCTGGAAAGAACGGTTAAATCCTATTCAAAATTTGAACAGGAAACTCTTACAAAAGTGGTTGAAGCCCGCTCAAAAGCTACGTCTATCAACGTTGACCCAACGAATATGACAGAAGCTGACATGGCAAAATTCCAGGCCGCACAGGGGGAATTATCCGGTGCATTAAGCAGATTGATGGCGGTAGTGGAATCTTACCCTAACCTGAAGGCTGACCAGCAGTACATCAACTTCCAGAGAGAATATACGGCGATTGAAAACAGCATCAGAACTGAAACAGTTTATTATAATGATGCTGCGAAAGATTACAACACAACGATCAAAACGTTCCCGAATAATATTCTGGCAAATTTTACCAACTTTAAAGAAAAACCTTTCTTCAAGGCTGAAGCCGGTGCTGAAAAAGCTCCTGAAGTATTTAAATAATAATGAATCGTTTTCTGACAAATCAGCAGATCAATTCCCTTGTGGAGGCGATACAATCGGCAGAAGAACATTCTACAGGCGAGATCCGGGTCCATATCGACTCGAACACGGAAACAGAGAATGCACAAACTGCATTTGAAGTGTTCAAGGAGCTTTGTATGAATAAAACTACCGACAGAAATGCAGTGCTTTTCCATGTGAATTTCGAACAGAAATACCTGACCATTATCGGAGATATCGGAATTCATGAAAAAGTACACCAGTCGTATTGGGATCACCTGCACGACTACATTACTACTGAATTTGCCAAAGGAAATTATTATAAAGCTTTAAAAAGCGGTATCCTGGAAACCGGTCTTGAACTCAAAAAATATTTTCCTGTAGAAGGAGAAAACCCCAATCAGCTTCCTAATGAGATTACGTTCTCTTAAAATAGTATTTTCATTCATATTCCTCTGCTTTTACACTTTTGTATCAGCACAGTATACGATTCCGCAAAAACCCGCGGTCTTATATCCTGTGTTTGATGAAGCAGGGTTGCTTACCCAGCAGCAAAAAGATGAGCTGAACAATAAGCTGATCAAATTTTCGGATTCTACCTCCACAGAAATTGAAGTAGTCATCATTCCTTCTACCAAAGGAGAAGACGTTAACTTTCTGGCAACCATGTTCGGCGAGAAATGGGGAATCGGAAAAAAAGGCGTGGATAACGGTGTTGTTTTCCTGATTGCTACTGAAGACAGGACCATGTCTATCCAGCAGGGAAGAGCTGTGGAACAGTATCTCACAGCTTCCGTGGCGGGTCAGATCCTTGATTATATCGTCACTCCCAATTTCAGGCAGGGACAGTGGTATGAAGGGATCAACCGTGGTACTTCCGCAATCATGGAAGCCGTTCAGGGAAAATTCAAACCAGTAGAAGAAACCTCACCTTCAGGAAATGGAAGTGCATTTAAGATCCTTATCATCGCATTTGTGATTTTCATTCTTCTGGCAATTATCTTCGGTAACAGAGGCGGAGGACGAGGCGGCAATAATGACGATGATGATGTGATCATTACCAGAAGAGGACGGAGAAATTATCCTGGTGGATTCTTCCCTTTCCCGGGCAGCTTCGGAGGAGGCGGTTTTGGTGGTGGAAGTTCCGGCGGCGGTGGATTCGGCGGCTTTGGAGGAGGAGGCAGCTTTGGAGGAGGCGGTGCATCCGGCGGATGGTAATAAGAAACATAACAAAATTCAATATAATCGGGCGGTCTGCCCGATTTTTTATTTAATATATTAAATACTAGCTATTTATTTGTTTATTTTAACATTAAATTCAATTTTAATTATTGAAAAATTAATAAAATCACATAAAACCCATTTTAAATTCAATATTTTTTCGTTATATTTACTGAAAACAGGTATATGAAAAAGACGCTGGTAGTTTTTGCACATCCCTATTTAGAGCACTCCAATTCTAATGTAGAGCTTATTAATTTCTATGTCCGCCACCAGCATTTTACCCTTAGAGACCTTTACGAAGAATATCCTGATTTTCATATTGCAGCGTTCAGGGAAAGGAAAAGATTAAAAAATTATGACCGTTTTATTTTTCAGTTTCCGCTTATCTGGTTCGGAATGCCGCCTTTATTAAGGCTATGGATCGATGAAGTTTTTGACCGCGACTGGCTCAAGGAAGGCGAAACCAATCCGCTGGAAGGCAAAGAAATTTATATCCTGGTAACGACCGGAGGAAGAGAAAGGTCATTCAGTAAAAACGGAACCTACCAGTACACCGTAGAGGAACTGATCAGCGGACTGATTGTTTCTTTAAGGGTTTTCAAAGCTGATATCAAGCACATTAAAATTGTTTATGAAGCCCATAAACTAAGCAAAAAAGATATTATTTTACATAAGAAAGAATTTACAGAACTCCTCAACCAATAATAGTATATGGAATCCAGTTTAGCAATGAATACATTAATTTTTCTTGGTGTAGCCATTATTATGGTTCCACTTGCGAGAAAATTTGGGCTGAGTTCCGTGATAGGATATATTTTGGGAGGCATCATTATCGGCCCTTATGTTCTGAGGCTTACCGGGAAAGATGTTAACGATATCATGCACGCCAGTGAGTTTGGTGTGATTATGCTTCTTTTCCTGGTGGGACTGGAGCTGGAGCCAAGGAAATTCTGGGAAATGCGGAAGAAAATTATAGGTTTGGGACTTACGCAGATGCTGCTTTCCATTTCACTTCTGTTCCTTGTTTTCATCAGTGCCGGATGGAGGATAGATAAAGCTGTTGCCATCGCGATGTGTTTTGCACTTTCCTCCACAGCTATTGTACTGCAGACCCTTCAGGAAAAAAATAACCTTAAAACCCTTGCAGGAGAGGCTTCCTTCTCCACGCTTCTGTTTCAGGATATTGCCGTGATCCCTATTCTGGCGATTCTACCGATTATTGCCAATTATAAAGCAAATCATCATGATAATGACATACAGATTCTGATCCAGAAACTCCCGGAATGGCTGCAGGCAGGGACGGTGATCTTAGGAGTAGCTATTTTGATCCTATTGGGAAGATATGTATTTGTTCCATTTTTAAGATATGTTTCAAAGTCAGGAATGACGGAACTGCTTACGGCATCCTCATTATTCCTTGTCATAGGGGTTTCAGAGCTTATGGTAGCCATAGGACTTTCGCCGGCACTGGGCGCTTTCCTTGCAGGGGTAATGCTTGCCAACAGCGAGTTCAGGCATGAACTGGAAGCCCAGATTGATCCGTTTAAAGGTTTGCTTTTGGCTGTATTCTTTGTAAGTGTAGGTTCTACCATCAATTTTAATATTATCCAGCAGGACCCACTGTTTATTTTTTCTACTGTTTTTGCCGTATTGATTGTAAAATTTGTGGTTTTATATGCCATTGGAAAGTTTTTTAAGATTGATACACCGCAGAGTCTGTTTTATGCATTTGCCCTTTCCCAGGTAGGGGAATTTGCCTTTGTTTTAATTAATTACGCTTCGGATCTTTACCTGTTAAGCCCTGAACTCAACGCACAAATGATGGCGGTTACTGCCATTACCATGTGTATTACCCCTATCCTTCTGATTATTAATGATAAATTGATTACGCCTAAGTTTATCAGGGAAGTTCCTGATACGGATAATGATTTCAATATTCTGGACAATACCGTTAGCCAGAAGAAAATCATTATTGTAGGTTTCGGACATTTCGGAAGTACGGTGGGCCGACTTTTAAAGGCTAATAAAATTTCAGCAACGGTTCTGGACAGGGATTCCGACCGGGTGAAGCTGTTAAGGAGCTATGGCTTCAAAGTATATTACGGAGATGCTACCAGAATCCCTATTCTAAGAGCTGCAGGAATTGAAGACGCTGAAATTTTGGTTCTCTGTCTTGATGATCCTGATGATAATAAATTTATTGCTGAACTGGTAAGGGAACATTATCCCAAAGTCAAGATTTTTGTAAGAGCTAAAAACAGGATTGATGCTTATAATTACCTCAACAACGGCATTGAAAATATTTACCGCGAAACCTTGGGAACCGCTGTAGATATGGCTGTTGATGTTCTTCACGAAACGGGTATGAGAAAATACGCGGCAAGACGTCTCGGACAAAGATTTATGGCGATAGATAAAGCCTCTATCAGAAGACTGGCCAAAGCAAAGGATGATGATGAGATCTTATTGTTCACCACAAAAGAAATCCTCCAGCGGGAGGAGGAATTACTGGCTTATGATAACCTTAATTTTGATAACAAAGATTGGGAAGGTTCCTCGTCAGCAGATGAAGAAGAAAATGACGAGGAATCCTCCAATTAATTATTATTGAATACTGACGCTTCCGCCACTACTTTCCTCCTTGGTTACATTTTTAAGCTCTCCTCTTTTAGCAATATCCACACTGCCTCCTGATGAAGCTTCAGCATTTACGGATAAAACCGCGCCGATATGAACACTTGCCCCACTGGAGGCTTCAGCTTTTACATTATCTGCAACAAGTTCTTTAGCTGAGATGCTGCTTCCTGATGAGGAAGTGACGTCTGCATTTTTAGCTTTCCCGGAAATATCAATACTGGCTGCCGAAGAAGCATCAACATCAAGATCCACTGCCCAGACTTTTCCGTTGAAGCTGCTGCTGCTGTCCGCCGAGATATCAAAATCATTGGCCTCAAGATCTCCGGAAACACTTGCTGCGCTGGATATTTCAATATCTACTTTTTCCTGTGTAAATTTATCTTTCACATGGATACTTGCCGCAGAATTGGCAACAAGTTTTGAGAAATCTTTTGCATAAATTTTTGCCTTCACATTATGGCTGTTCATCACCCTGATGCCTCTTTTATAATGAATATGAAGCTTTCCGCCGCTGTTGTCTACCAGAATTTCATTGATGATGTTTTCCGGTGCGGAAATAACCACTTTTTCTGTTTCAGACTTGATGATTTCCGCTTCTATCGCCTGGGAAACTTCAATCTCATCAAAATCTCCCTTAAATTCTTTCTCTCTCACCGGGCCGCTTTCTTTGTTGATCACATTATCTACCCACCCGTTGTCTTTATCATTATTATAGTTATTTTCACCATTTCTTCGGTCATGTTTATCATTACATGCGGTCATCAGCGCGAAGGCTGAGAATACAAAAAGAGTTGTTGATTTCATGTTTACTGCTTTTATAAATTAAGTTTTAATATCTTTATACTTTAATAACAACTAATTTATGAAAAATATTTCATCGGTATTGTTAATTTCTGCTCTGGCACTTAATCAATCTTGTACTACCATGAAGAAAACCGACACTCAACAGGAGACTCCTGTTACCGATCCATCCCTGTCTTCAAACCCTTTTATGAAGAAAAGCAAGCTTCAGTATGAGGCTCCGGAATTCGATAAAATTAAAAATGAACATTTCAAACCGGCTTTCGATTTCGGGCTTAAACAGCACGATGCTGAGATTCTGAAAATTGCCAACAACCCGGAAGCTCCTACTTTCGAAAATACCATTGTAGCCCTGGAAAAAAGCGGTGAGGTTTTAAAAAGAGCCACCATTGTATTTTCTAATCTTACAAGCGCAAATACCAACCCTACCCTTCAGGCTTTAGATGAAGAATACGCTCCCATTTTTGCTGCGCATTCCGATAAAATGTACCTGAATGAAAATTTATATAAAAGAATCAAGTCTATTAAAGAAGACGGTTTGGATCCTGAAAGCAAAAAACTGGTTCAGTATTACAAGCAGAATTTTGAAATTGCAGGAGCCAATCTTTCTTCGGCTGATAAAGAAAAACTAAAGCAGATCAATCAGGAGCTTGCTTCACTTTCTACTCAATATGCCAATAAATTACTGGAAGCAAGAAAACAAGGAGGCGTATTTTTCTCTGATGCCAAGGAACTGGACGGGCTTTCTGCCGATGAGATCGAAGCTGCGGCGGCTGATGCCAAAACCGCAGGACAGCCGGGAAAATATCTTCTTGCCCTTCAGAATACAACACAGCAGCCTCTACTTCAAAATTTGAAGAACAGAGCAACAAGAGAAAAACTGTTCAAAGCATCGTGGCTGAGAGCTGAAAAAGGTGATGGAAATGACACCCGCGAAACGATTGAAAAGCTTGCTAAGCTAAGGCTTAAAAAAGCTCAGATCCTCGGCAAGAAAAGCTTTGCCGAATGGAAACTTCAGGACCAGATGGCTAAAACACCTGAAGCCGCTACGAAGTTGATGAACCAGATCGCGACCCCTGCTGTAGAAACAGCAAGACGTGAGGCAAAAGATATCCAGGACCTCATCGATCAGCAGAAAGGAGGCTTCAAAGTAGAACCTTGGGACTGGAACTTCTATGCAGAACAGGTAAGAAAAGCAAAGTATGATCTCGATGAAAACCAGATCAAACCTTATTTTGAAGTAACTACTGTTTTGGAAAAAGGAGTTTTCTACGCCGCGGAAAAGTTCTACGGACTGACATTTAAAAAGAGAACGGATCTTCCTGTTTATCATCCTGATGTGGTAACTTATGAAGTTTTTGACCATGACGGAAAATCTATTGCGATCTATTATCTTGATTTCTATACAAGAGATTCTAAAAACGGAGGCGCCTGGATGAGCAACTTCGTGGAGCAGTCTTATCTTTTAGGAACAAAACCTGTGATTGTCAACTGCTACAATTACCAGAAGCCGGCTCCGGGAAAACCTTCCCTGATCAGCTATGATGATGTTTCCACAATGTTCCATGAATTTGGGCATTCTATCCACGGAATGTTTGCAAGCCAGAAATATCCGTCGCTTTCAGGAACGAGTGTTCCGAGAGACTTTGTGGAATTCCCTTCACAGATTAATGAGCATTGGGCACTGGATCCTGTAGTTCTTAAAAACTATGCAATTCACTACGAAACGAAACAGCCGATTCCTCAGGCTTTGGTTGATAAAATTAAAAAAGCAGCTACTTTCAACCAAGGATATATGACGACAGAGCTTGTTTCTGCTGCTGCTTTGGATATGGATTGGCATACCGTGACCAATGAAAGCCAACTAATTCCTGTTCTTGATTTTGAAAAACAGTCATTGGCCAGTCATGGATTTACCTTAGCGACAGTACCACCAAGATACCATACTCCTTATTTTGCCCACATCTGGGGCGGAGGTTACTCTGCAGGATATTACGCTTATCTTTGGTCTGAAACTCTTGACAATGATGCATGGGAATGGATTAAAAACAATGGCGGACTTACCAGAGAAAACGGAGACCGATTCAGAAAATATATTCTTTCTGTAGGAAATTCTGTAGACCTTAACCAGGCATTCAGAGATTTTACAGGTCATGATCCGGACATTAAGCCTTTATTGAGAAACAGAGGTTTTATAAAATAAATTATACAGAGAAGCATTCGAAAGGGTGCTTCTTTTTTTATAAGTTTTGGCTAAAGCCGATGAAATAATTCTGTTTGATTAAATGGGCTAAAGCCCATTTCTATTGAATATTGGAATTGCCACTATGGTTATTGCTTTTCTGCAATTTCGAATCAACAGGCTTTAGCCCGTTTCTATTGATAAAATCTCTATTTTTGTGCTCAATAAAAATTTGAAATATGGACTGTCCCTGCTGCTCGGGAAAATCTTACGAAGAATGCTGCAAGCCTTACCATACCGGAGAAAAGCATGCTCCTACTGCAGAAGCTTTAATGCGTTCCCGGTTTTCAGCATTTGCCGTTCCGAATGGAGACTATTTAATGGAAACCACATCTCCGGTTAAAAGACAATTTCACAATAAAAAAGATCTGCAGGAATGGGGTGAAATTAATACCTGGACAAAACTGGAAATTATAGATAAGCTATCTGTGAGCAAAGTTGAATTTAAAGCCTACTATACTGATGAGGAGGGGCATCAACATATTCATCATGAATTATCGAAATTCAAAATGATTCAAAACCGTTGGTTTTATGTGAGCGGAGAATTTTTAGAATAAAAAAATGTCCGGAAAAAATCCGGACATTTCATTATGGTTTAGTGGGCATCTGTCCCGTCAATTCCATGAGAGTGGCCATGTGCCAGTTCTTCTTCCGTTGCCGGACGTGTGTTTAAAATTTCTACCTGGAAATCTAAAACCTTTCCAGCCATTGGATGGTTAAGATCCGCTACGACTCCTTCAGGAGTTACTTCCACTACAAACGCCTGGAAATTATTTCCCTGACCGTCGGATAGAGGCAAAATAGCCCCTACAGGCGGAGTTCCTGATTCCTGGAACATATCAAGCGGCAACTGCACGATTGAATTCGGATCTTTTTCTCCGTAAGCTTCTTCAGGCTGAATCACAAAAGATGCTTTATCTCCTGCTTTCAGACCCTGGATATTCTGTTCAAACTTTGGAATCATTCTTCCTACACCGTATAAAAATGTAAGCGGATTTTCTGCTGTTGTTTCTTCTACAAGAATCTTACTTCCATCTTCTTCGATGGTATGAAGTATGTAACTTACTGCTACAACATGGTTGTTTTCAATTGTCATATTTTTTCTTTTTTTCGTGATGCTTTCACGATTAACATCACAAATATACTATTTTTGAAATGATTGGCTGTGTAAACCCGTTAAAACAAAAATCCTTTTTAATCTCTTCTTTTTGATTCGTTCTTTTTTTTCTGTCTTAATACATAGAGGTACAGGCTTTCCACTTTGGTTCTGGCCCAGGGAGTTTTTCTGAGAAACTTCAGTGACGAATTAATGCTGGGGTTATCTGTAAAACATTTTATATTGATCTGCTCACCAAGTTTCTCAAAGCCTTCATAATATTCTACCAGTTCTTCAAGAATGGCATCGAGTCTTTTTCCGTGCAGCGGATCTTTGGATTGTTCCTGCATTGCTATTTTTCTGTAAAAGTAATAATAATTATATGATTAAGATTTCTAAAAAAATCCTGCTGGTATACAACAGGATTCTATTTTAAAGCTTCTGAATAGCCGGTTTTACTTTTTCCCCGAATAATTCAATGGATTTCATCATAACATCGTGAGCCGGATCGCCTACATCCATATGCCCGATAAATCTTGTGATACCAAAAATCTCTTTCATGTAGGCAATTTTATCAGCCACTTCTGCCGGACTTCCTATAAATAGAGCTCCGTCTTTACTTCTTCCACCGTCATACTGCATTTTGGTGTAAGGAGCCCAGCCTCTGGATGCCCCGATTCTGTCCATCTGGGATTTATAATTATTGAAATAACCGTCTACAACAGCCTTGTAATCACTTACAAAAGTGTGTGAATGAATGGCAATCTGCATTTGAGATACGTCGTGCCCTGCCTTTTGATATTCCTGTTTGTAGAATTCCACCAAGTTTTTAAACTGTACAGGCATTCCTCCAATGATTGCTACCACTAAAGGCATTCCTAATTTCGCAGCACTTAAAACAGATTGTGGAGTTCCTCCTACCGCTCTCCAGATTGACAGTTTTCCATCATTTTTCGCTCTCGGATAAACGGTTTGATTCTGCATAGGTGCACGAAGCTTTCCTGACCAGGTTACATTTTCTTCTGAATTGATCTTTAACAGTAGTTCCAGTTTTTCATCAAAAAGCTCTTCATAATCATTCAATGAATATCCATACAATGGAAATGATTCGATAAAGCTACCTCTTCCTACAAATATTTCAGCTCTTCCGTCTGATATAAGGTCCAAAGTTGAAAAATCTTCATATACTTTTACAGGCTCTGAAGAACTTAAAACCGTTACTCCGCTTGCCAGCTTTATATTTTTAGTGATACTTGCCGCTGCAGCCAGTACCATTTCCGGTGACGAAACTGCATAATCCGGACGGTGATGTTCTCCCATAGCAAAAACATCAAGTCCTACCTCATCCATTAATTTCACCTGATCCAGTATTTCACGGATCTTAACACCTGCATCTCTATATTTTCCGGTTGCCTGGTCAAAAGCCAGGTCACCAAACATTCCTATTCCTAATTCCATATTTCTGAATTTATGTTTTACATTTTAGATAAGCAAAATTACGAATGATGAAGATCAAAAGCATTGATCTTTGATAAGAACGGATTTCTGAGTTTATTACTAAATTAAAAAATCCAGCCTGACGGCTGGATTTTCCTATTATTTTTTCAGATACTGATCAAAGTAATCCGTTACTTTCTGCATCAGGTGAACACGGTCTTTCCCGATCACATTATGCGGATGTCCCGGATACACAAAATAATCCAGCTGAACTCCATTATCTACAGCAGATTTTATAAACTTGATGGAATGTTGCCAAACCACTACATCGTCCTGAGCGCCATGAATCATCAGCAATTTCCCTTTCAGATTCTGAACTTTATCCAGAAGATTAGCCACTGCATATCCCTGAGGGTTTTCCTGTGGCGTATCCATATATCTTTCACCGTACATAATTTCGTACATTTTCCAGTCGATCACAGGACCTCCGGCAACACCAACTTTGAAGACATCCGGATTGCGAAGCATAAAGCTTGTGGTCATAAACCCTCCAAAGCTCCATCCGTGAATACCCATTCTCTGGGAATCTACATAAGGAAGTGACTTTAAGTAATCTACACCCTTCATCTGATCGTTCATTTCGGTAGTTCCTAGGTTTCTGAACACTGCCTGCTCAAATTTCATTCCACGGTTGGCAGAACCTCTTCCGTCCATGGTGAAAATAATGTATCCGTTTTGCGCCATGTATTCGTACCAAAGGTTTCCTGATGCCGGGAAGGTATTGGTTACAAGTTGCAGGTGCGGTCCGTTATAAAGGTAAACGATTACAGGATATTTTTTGTTGGCGTCAAAATCTGTCGGAAGGATGATCTTTCCGTAAAGCGGTGTTCCGTCATCAGCTTTTAATTCTACATTTTTAATTTCAGGTCTCTGATAGTTTTTCAATGTATTTTCTGCCGTAAGAATATTTGTAGATTTTGCCGTATTGGTATTAATAATATTGACAGATCTGGGCGTACCTGCATTGCTGTAAGTATCATAAAGGTAATTCCCGTCGCTGCTCAGGATTCCTGTATGTACACCTGCCGCATTATCAAGACGCTGCATTTTAAAGTTTGTCCAGTTGATCTTGTACAAATGCTTTTCCAGAGGTGTTTCTTTCGTAGAAGTGAAATAGATTTCCTTTTTCTTATCATTAAAGCCCAAAATATCTGTTACCAGCCAGTCTCCCTTTGTGATCTGGGCAATAAGCCCTTTTTCAAGACTATAATGGAACAAATGATTATAACCGGTTCTCTGACTTTGCCAGATAAAGTCTGTATTGGAATTCGGGAAAAAAGTAAGCGGATGCTGAGGCTCCACATATTTATCGCTGGTTTCTTCAAACAGGGTTTTTACCAGATTTCCTGTAGCTGCATCGTACTGATTCATTTTCATGTGATTCTGCCCACGGTTCAGAACAGCAACAAAAATATATTTTGAATCCGGACTCCAGGTAACTGCTGTAAGATACTGGTCTTTTTCGCCATCAATCTTCAGGAAAGTGGTTGACTGATTTTTGATATTGTAAACCCCTAAAGTTACCTCATGGGATTTCTGCCCCGCCATTGGATACTTGATATTGTGGTTCACTGCCGGCGTTACGGACCAATCGATAACGGGATAATCCGCTACCATTGTCTGATCCATTCTGTAAAACGCTACCGCTTCTGAATTCGGTGCAGGGAAAATTCCTGTATCAATTCCGAATTCATTTCTGTGGACTGTTGCACCTCCGTTGATGATATTTTCATCAGAATCATTGGTTACAGCAACCGTTTTTCCGTTTTTATTAACAAATAAATTATTCTTTACGGTGAATGCAAAGGTTTGGTTATCTCCGAATACTTTCACATTGGATGCATTTCCGTCTAATGCAGCTGTTTTCACCTTCCAATCGTTTCCTGATTTTTCGATCCAGAACATTTTATCATTGGCATTAAAATAACCGCTTGACCCGCTGATGAATTTAATCTGTGGAACAGCTTTCAGCTGAGCATCAGAAAATGATCTGTTTAACTGGGTTAAAGATACAAGTGTATCCTGTTTGTTGGTCTTAAGATCAGTAATCAGATAACCGCCTTTTACAGCCTGGATATACGATTTACCATCTGCAGTCCAAGAAAACTGGGAAATATTTTTTACGGCCAGATTTGTTCTCAGTCCGTTTACTGCCTCCGCCATTGTAAATTTTTGGGTCTGTGCTATTGCAGAACCACCCAAAACCAGCATCAATAAAGAAAATCTATATAATTTCATTGTATAAAATTGAATCCTTCAAAAATAAGAAATAAAAACCATCCGTTAACAAATGTTAAAATAAAACATTCATAAAACAGAATTAATGTACTGATAAAAATAAATCCTTAACTTAATGGTAGGAAAAAGCGGGAAGAATTAGTGTGAATGGTGAATCATCAATGGTGATTTTTTTCAGTACTAATAATCATTATTCAATTGAAATCTTGGGCGAAATATCTATCGTCAATGGTGAATTTTTTCAGTACCATTAATTGACCATTCACCTATCAATTTCATTTCTTAACCTAAATCAATGATTTGTATATGTTCCCCACCCTACATTTGCAGTATTAATAACAAACAAAAATACATACAATGGCAACAAAATGGAACCTAGACCCAACGCATAGTGAAATTACTTTCAAAGTAAAACACATGATGATCTCTAATGTAAAAGGAAGCTTCAGAAATTTCAACGCTGAAATTGAATCTGAAGATGACAGCTTCGCCAACGCTAAAACTACAGCTACCATACAGACTGATTCTGTATTCACGAACAATACAGACAGAGACAACCATTTGAAATCAGCTGAATTTTTCAATGCGGAACAATATCCTACTATTACATTCGAGTCTCAGGCTTTAAATGATAAAGTAACCGGAAATCTTACTGTAAACGGTATTACAAAACCTATCACTTTAGATGTAGACTTCGGTGGAATTAACGTTGATCCGTGGGGAAATACAAAAGCCGGATTTTCTTTCGAAGGGAAAATTAACAGAAAAGATTACGGACTTAACTGGAATGCAGCTCTTGAAGCAGGAGGTGTAATGGTAAGTGATGAAGTAAAAATCGCCGGAGAATTACAGTTTGTAAAACAGGCATAAAATAGATCTGGTTTTTGAGAATATCTCAAAAAACTATCATAAAATTAACGTACAAAAGGTTCAGGGATTTTTCTAAAAGCCTTGGACCTTTTTCAATAATTACTTATTTATGAATCTCAACGATCTGCAAAATATCAGCGATAATTTCGGAAATACCCAAAGAATGCCTGTTCTGTTTTTAGGGCATGGCTCACCGATGAATGCTATTGAAGAAAATCAGTTTGTACAGGGCTTCAGAAAAGCGGCTCAGGAAATTCCGAAACCTAATGCCATTTTGTGTGTTTCTGCCCATTGGTATACACAGGGAACTTTTGTAACAGCAATGGATATGCCCAGAACAATCCATGATTTCGGAGGTTTTCCGAAGGCATTATTTGATGTGCAGTATCCTGCTCCGGGAAGCCCTGAACTGGCCAGAGAAACAGCTGAGCTTTTGGCTCCAGTTTTAGTGGAGGAAGATCACAACTGGGGACTTGACCACGGCGCATGGTCTGTAATTAAACACATGTATCCTGATGCTGATATTCCGGTTATACAGCTGAGTATAGATTATACCCAACCTCCGCAATATCATTTCGATCTTGCCAAAAGGCTGAATAAACTCCGCGAAAAAGGAATTCTGATTATCGGAAGCGGGAATATTGTCCATAATCTCCGCCTGATCGACTGGAAAAATATTGACACGGTAGGTGCCGGCTGGGACTGGGCTGTTGAAGCGCGTGAAAAAACCAACAACTGGCTTCTGGACGGAAATTTCCAGAATATTATAGATTACCACAAACAGGGCACATTCCTCCAGTATGCTGTCCCTACACCGGATCACTATCTTCCGCTGATCTATACATTAGGTTTAAAGGATAAGGCCGAAAACCTTTCCTTATTCAATGATGAACTGATCGGAGGATCTCTAAGCATGACCAGTGTAAGAATAGGATAACCAGCATATGAAATTGCAGTTAAAAAAAGGGAATATCATCAATCCGTGTCACTCAGGCAGATTGAGATATCCCCATTTTTTATTATAATGACTTATTGTACTGCTTTCAGAACATTGATGTTTCCGTAGCCATAATTTGAATTTACAGTAGGATAATAGGTGGCAGACTGTCTCATTTTATTCAGCACCTGTTCTCTTGTCCATGACGGATTTTTGGCCCAGACCAGAGCCGCAATACCTGCTGTAGCAGCGGTAGCCACTGATGAACCGCCTACATAATCAGCCTGATTGTTGTAATAACTTAAAACCGGAACTGTATTTCCGTTCGCTCTTTCCATCTGGAAGGTAAAATCGATCTGGCTTCCGGAGTGGCAAACGTCACATTTCTGATTGGAAGTTCCTTCTTTTACTCCCGTTACGGCCTGTGTTTCGGACATACTTGCCGGGAAAATCACGCCGACAAAATTGGTAAAACTGGTAGAGGTTCCTCCTGCACAAAAAATCAGTTTTCCTTTGGAATAGGCATATTTCACTCCATCTTCAATCTTTCCGACGGAGAAAATATGTCCCATGGACATGGAAATAATCTTCACACCGGCATTATTGGCAAGCTCAGTGAATGCTGTTTTTACGCCATTCTGTTCACTGGAAGTTTCAAGCACAACATTGGAAGCCGCGCGATAAGTAATAAGATTGGCATTGTAAGCAACTCCTACAGGAAATCCTGCATTATTTTTCGGTGCTGCCATTACAGAAGCCATCTTTGTTCCATGCCCGCACTGATCTGCCGGACCGTCTGTAGTGGATCCGTTGACATATGATCCGAATTTACTGATTGTTCTTCCGGAAGACGCTCCGGTATTGAAACTGCTCCCCAGTAATGTCTGTTCGGGCGAAACTCCGGTATCAATCAATCCTATGGTCACTCCTGCTCCCGTACTGTAGCTCCATGCATTAGGAATATTGTGCTGGGTAAAGGCCCAGGGAATTTTAGCATTAGGAGCTGTTGTAGTATAATCTGCGGCATTTAAAACAGCAGAATCAAATCCACAGCCTGAAGAACCACTTGATTTTGCATTGGGATTGAGGCTGTTTTCTATTTCAAAATAATGATAATCTCCCGGCTCTACATAGCGTATGGTTTTCATCTTTCGCAGTGCTGTAATAGTTTCTTCCTTTTCTACGACAACATCTATCTGATTAAGATATTGATCGGAAGAAATCAGAAATCTGGTCGGCTCAACACCTTCCTGCTGTCTGATAACATCAAGAATTTCAGCTTCCATTGCTTTGCTGTTTGCCGACAGGCTTCTGTCGAAATCATCTTTTGATGCTCCAAAGCCGATGGAAACCATCCTGTTTCCCCTGAAAACTGCACTCCAAAGCAAGTGGTCCGAAGCGTTTTTCCAGTTAAATGTTCCGGTGTTTTTGATCGTACTGTTAATTTCCGAATTGATCTGTTTCCCTGTTAAAGGATCTTTCTGAACAACTTGAACAGATGGATTTTCGGTCTGAAGTTCATCCCTGGTACACGAATTCAATGTAAGAAACAGTGCCAGAAGGTAAAATGCACTTTTTTTCATAGTATTAATTTTATGGTTTGGAAACACAATATAACACTTTGATGTGAATTAAAAGCTTATAAAAAATGAATTTAGTATTACCTGAATATGAATCTTTATATGCAGCTGTTAAAAAAATTACAGTAATTTCTCAAAGCAAACGCTATTGTCAATACCAATATATTGTCCGTAATTAGGAATTCTGTAATATCCGTTTTTTTCATACAGAGCAATGGCTTCCGGCTGCTTAACTCCTGTTTCCAGAACACATTTGCTAAACCCTTCTTCTTTGGCCCAGATCTCCAGTTCATTTAATATTTTCGATGCAAATCCTTTCCCTCTCATTTCCTCATTGGTATACATTCTTTTGATCTCTACAGCATCATCGGAAAAAGGTTTAAATGCACCACAACCAACGGCTGCATCTTCAGAATACACTACCACACAGTTTTTCAATGCATCAATTGAGTTAAACTGGTGGTAAAATTCATGGTCTTTCCCATCACGGACAGCCAGATCGGCGTCCAGAAGTTTTACTAAATCCTGAAAGTCTGTATTGGAAGAATCGGTTCTACTAGTGATCATTGGTTTATTCAAAAAATTTAATGCAATTTAAATATTTAATGCTAAAATGTAAAGCAAAAAGCTTCCCCGGTAAGAGGAAGCCTTCAATTTATTTGTTTTCCGATTTTTCCGGCATAGGTGGTGGTGGATTTTGGTAACCGGCTTTTTTATCAAGTTTTTCTTTCACCTTGATGGCTGTTTCCCTGCCTAGCTTGCCTCCTGCTTCTATACTTTCCTTCATAATGGATGGTACAAGTGAAATCCCCTTTTGTCCCAAAGGAGATTTATAAAATTTTATAAGCTCATCCATTTCCGGTTCTGTATAATACTTCATATAAATAGGAGCATAGATTTCAATTATCTTTTCGGGTGTAATTTCTGAAATAAATTCACTTACAAATTCATCTGAAATTTCAGGAGAAGTTTTTTTAAGCTCCTGAATCTGCGACTGCATTCCAGAAATAGCTAATTTATCCGCTCCCATAATTTTGACAAGCTCCCGGGCTTTAGCTTCAGAAGCCTGAGAGAAGGCAAGAGTTCCGATAAAAAGGCTTAAAATAATGATTAGTTTTTTCATTTAATAATTAAGCGTCTACATTAAACTTTCTTTCATTGATCAGCTCTGCAATGGCAAGCATATCCTGTCCTATTAACCTGTCGTCTTCAAGCTTTTTCACTTTTGAACGAATGATCGCAAAGTTTTCTTCGATGATCTTCGAGCATTTTGAAGGTCTTCTGAATTCCAGTCCCTGTGCTGCAAACATTAATTCCACAGCTAAAATATTAACCAGATTTCCCAGCACCTGATTGAATTTTCTGCCGGAAATACTTCCCATAGAAACATGGTCTTCCTGTCCCAGACTTGTAGGGATAGAATCTGCCGAAGCCGGGAAGCATAATGTTTTATTTTCCGTAACCAAAGCGGCTGAAGTATATTGCGGGATCATGAATCCTGAATTTAGTCCTGAGCTTTCTGTCAGCAATCTTGGAAGTCCGTATTTTCCTTCCAGCAATAAATAACTTCTTCTGTCTGAAATATTTCCAAGCTCTGCTGCCGCCAGTGTAGCGTAATCCAATGGAAGAGCCATCAGCTGTCCGTGGAAGTTTCCTCCGGAAATAGATTCTTCAGCGCTTAGAACGATCGGGTTGTCTGTTACAGAATTCAGTTCCGTTTCTGCCATCATTCTGAGGTGTTCAAAGGCATTTCTGCTGGCACCGTGTACCTGCGGAACACATCTCATGGAGTAGGGATCCTGAACCCTTTCACAGTCTTCGTGGGCCTTCATATTTTCTGAGCCTTTTAAAAATTTAACCATTCTGGCCGCTACTTTCTTGCTGCCTTCAAAAGGTCTGATCTCATGAAGCTCTTTTTTAAACGGGCTTTCAGAACCTCTATAAGCTTCAATACTCATGGCAGCAGTCATATCCGCAAGATTTAGCAGATATTCAAACTTTTCCAGTCCTTTGATTGCATGAGCCAAAATAAACTGGGTTCCGTTGATCAACCCCAAACCTTCTTTCGGGCCCAGGGCCAATGGTTCAAGACCGTGTTTTTCCAGAACTTCCATCGTTTCGTAAATCTGATCTCCTTCCCAAACCTGTCCCAATCCAAGCAATGGAAGTACAAGATGGGCAAGAGGCGCAAGATCTCCGGATGCTCCTACAGAACCCTGCTCCGGTACTACAGGAATAATATCTTTTTCCAGCATGAGGATCAGTCTTTCAATCACTTCCAGGGAAACTCCTGAAAATCCTTTTGATAAAGCATGAACTTTAGCAATGATCATAATTTTGGAAAGTTCTTTATGGATAGGTTTTCCTACTCCTACTGCATGAGAAATAATAAGATTATACTGCAGCTGGGCAGTTTCGTCAGCTGATATTTTGGTATCGCAGAGAGGCCCGAAACCAGTATTGATCCCATAGACACATCTATCGGACTCTACTATTTTCTGAACATTTTTTTGAGATTTTAAAATCTGTTCTCTGGCTGCTTTATTAAGTTTAGCCTTACCTGGTTTTTTACAGATTTCCAGAACATCATGGAAAGTGAAAACATCTACACCGTATATCATTTCTAAAATTTTCTTAAAATTACACATTTAACAATAATTGTAAAAGCTAAATTTTACCGTCTTATATTTTTCTAAATAACAAGTAAATTAATTTGCTATTTTTACTGCCGAAATTAAAAACAATAATACATGAAACTGAAAACTCTACTCCTTGCTGTATGTGTAGCAAGTACAACAGCTTTCGCCCAGAAAGTAAAATATTCTAAAGAAGAAAGAAAAGAAATGAATCGTTATCTGTTTAACGAAGGTTTCGATACTGCATCTGATAAAAAGGTTTCTACAATTATACTAAAAGACAATACTGAACACCAAGGTTACAGTAAATCGTGGGAAAAACAGAGGGGACAGATTCTTTCCATTACAATTGAAGATGTTGATACAGGAAAGCCCATGAAATTTGCGGCAGCAGACATTGCTGAAATGTATTTGTATGCAACAGAGAGGGAAAAATCTATGAAAGCAGGAAAGTTTATTTCAAACATGAGAAATTACAGTACCAAAAAATACAGTAAATCTGTAACCAATGATGCAATCCCCTACGAAAACCAGATTGTTTCCTTAAAAAACAAGAAAGAGCCCAAAGCTTTTTTAATGCAGGTTATCAATCCTGAATTTAATGAACTTATTACGGTTTATCATGATCCTTTTGCTTCAGAAACCATATCTACAGGTTTTGTTGGTGCTCCTGCATTTGGCGGTGGTGTCATCAAATCTTATTATGTAAAAAAGGGTGACAAAGTAATATGGCTTCACAAGGATGATTTTGAAGACAATTACGATTTCCTGTTTGGAGACAATGCCGAGTTTATGAAGAAATATCCTAAAAACTCTGTAGAATGGGATTATCTAAGCTTCCTGATCTATCAATACACCGAAATGAACCACGGATAAAAATACTTTGAACAATAAAATGAGCCTGTAGAGTCATCTGCAGGTTTTCTTTTTTAAATAGGGAAAGTTTCCTTAATTTTGTTATATGAATCCTTCTTTAGAATTACAGCTCAAAACTTTACCATCGGAACCTGGCGTTTATCGTTATTATGATAAAAACGATCAATTGCTGTATGTAGGAAAAGCCAAGCATTTAAAGAAAAGGGTTCTCTCCTACTTCAATAAAAATCTTCCGGGCTACCGTATTAAAATAATGGTGAGCAAGATCGCCCGCCTGGAAACAACCATCGTAAACAGTGAGTATGATGCTCTTTTACTGGAAAACAACCTGATCAAGGAGCATCGCCCTTTTTATAATGTATTGCTGAAGGATGACAAAACCTATCCATGGATCTGCATTAAAAATGAAAGTTTTCCAAGAATATTTCTGACCAGAAATGTAATCAAAGACGGTTCTGAATACTATGGTCCTTACGCTAAGGTACGTCCGGCAAAGATTTTATTGGATACCATTAAACATATTTATAAGCTAAGAACGTGTAATCTTAATCTTTCCCCTTCAAAAATTGCAGAAGGAAAGTACAAAGTTTGCCTGGAATATCACATTAAAAATTGTGAAGGCCCTTGTGAAAATCTGGAAAGCAAAGAGGATTATGATGAAAAGATCGATGCTATCCGTGGGATTATCAAAGGAGATTTCCGGAAAGCTAAAGAATATCTGGTGAATCAGATGATGAAAATGGCTTCCAACCTTAAGTTTGAAGAGGCACAGATCATCAAGGAAAGACTGGATATTCTGGAAGATTACCAGGCTAAAAATACGGTGGTAAATCCTAATATTGATGATGTGGATGTTTTTGGAATGACGAGTGATGAAACGGCGGCTTATGTCAATTTCTTCAAGATCAGAAACGGAAATATCATCCAGAGTTTTACCACTGAAATAAAGAAAATTCTTGAAGAAACCGATGAAGATATTCTGGAAGAAGCTTTAATCGAGATCCGCCAGAAATTCGGCTCCGATTCCAAGGAAGTATTACTTCCGTTCCATTTATCTGTGGAAATCCCGAATGTAAAACTCATCGTTCCCAAAGTTGGCGACAAAAAAAGAATTGTGGAACTTTCCGAGAAGAATGCAAAGGAATACCGTTTAGAAAAACTAAAACAGGTACAGATTGTAGATCCGGAAAGACATACGAACAGAATTATGTCCGAAATGCAAAAGCTGCTTCGGATGCCTGTAGAACCTAGACATATTGAAGGTTTCGATAACTCGAATATCCAGGGAACCAACCCTGTCTCTGCCTGTGTGGTTTTTAAAGACGGTAAGCCCAGTAAAGCAGATTACAGGATATTCCATCCCAAAACGGTAGAAGGCGCCAATGACTTTGCAACCATGGAAGAAGTAATCTACCGCCGATATAAAAGAATGCTAGACGAAGGGGAAGCTCTTCCGCAACTGATCCTTATAGACGGAGGAAAAGGACAGCTATCATCTGCCGTAAAAAGTTTAAAGCTATTGGGTCTTTATGGTAAAATCACAATTGTGGGGATCGCCAAAAGGCTTGAGGAAATTTTCTTCCCTGAAGATTCTATTCCTTTATACCTTGATAAAAAGTCTGAAACTTTAAAAATCCTTCAGAGAGTAAGGGATGAAGCCCACCGTTTCGGAGTAAGGCATCACAGAACAAGGAGAAAAAATTCTACTATCAAATCTGAGTTGGAAGAAATTCCGGGCGTTGGAGAAAAAACAATTGAACTTCTCCTTTCCAAACTGAAATCTGTAAAAAGAATCAAAGAATCCAACCTTGAAACCCTGGAGGAGATTCTTGGGAAAAGTAAGGCAGCTGTTATTTATGAATATTTCAACGGTAATTAAAAAACAAAAAATCCTTAATTCCGGTTTGGATTAAGGATTATATTAGTTTATTGTATTACGTTACATTCTATTTTGCTGAAAATACTTCTTTGGCAAATTCTCCGTTGGTTTGCGGCATATCGATCACGATATTTCCGTTTTCGAAATATCCGATGGTATAGCTTCCGTCCGAAAGTTTCACTCTGAAAACATCCTTTTTGGAAGAATTTTTAAAAACAGCAAATGGCACAGAGCTTCCTCCGTCTGCCAGGATAAACTGATTATTATCCACCTGGATTTTCTGAAGGTTTACCTTACCGTTGGTGTATTTTCCCGATTTATTTTCAGAAACGGGTACAGATGAAGCCTCTTCAGCTTTTTTCTCAACCTGTTGCTCTTTCGGACTTTCAGTTTTTGTAACCTGAAGATTTGCTATCGGATTTGAAACGGGAAGTGAAACCAGAGAACGGTTAAGGGCATCCTGATATCCTTCTTTATATTCTTTAAGACTGGAGTCTCCTTTTGATGAAAATAATACCTTTCCGTTACAGTCTTTGAACTCGACTTCTACTTTGTTTCTCAGAAAGCTGCTTTTATTATTGATATTACCTGTTGCAAAACTGCATGAGCTTTTGTCAATTTCAGCGGGCCATTGATCTTTTCCTTCCTGAATCGCTATATAGCCTTTAGATTTTAAGGTCTTTATCAAAACTCCATCCAGGCCATAGGATTCTTTTTCAAAATCCTTAAACGTCTGAGGAATGGAAATATATTTATAATCTGAAACTTTCTGTCCAAAAACAGCTGTTACTGCGAATATACATGTAAGTATGGAAATCTTTTTCATTGCTTTTAAAATTACGTTTCAAAGTTAATCATTTCTGAACGCTCCCATATCCAGTTTAAGAGAGAAAAAATTAGAATAGAAGTTGGATCCTCCGATTCCTGAATTGGTAATCGCGTAATCCAGTGTAAGTCCGCGGTATCTTATCCCGATACCTGCACTTGGCTGGAAAGAAACTTTTCTTTTAAGGTCTTCAATATCTGTAATAGACTGAAACCTGTTCACCCCAAGTCGTACAAAGATCATTTTCTGATATCCAAGTTCAGCACCGGCATAGGGTGTAATACTTGCAAAATCTGTTGATATCAAAGCTGCTGTTTTGGCAAAATCAACATTGATCCCTGCTTCCGGCAATACATAAACGCTGCTGTTAATGTTGAAGATCTTACTTGCCCCTACATTCAGTTTTGGCATGGTAAGTTCCATTTTATCTTTTGGTGCCGGGTTAAATTCTTCCCCGTTCACCACTGTTGAAAGTTCTTTCTGATTAATGCTCCAAAAGTTTACCGTAGTCGTTGCATCACGCAGCATCCCTCCGAATTTCCATCCGTTGTCTGCTTTATAAATAGCTCCGATATCGAAACCAAAACCATATCCGCTGGCAAATTTCCCGACATTTCTGTAAACAATTTTGGCATTTACCCCGACATCAAGTTTAGTATTTCCGGCAGGATTAAAGGCATAAGAAAGGATGGCTGCATAATCAGACTGGGAAAATTTGGTAATTTTATCATAATCTATATTACCCTCAGAATCAATCATCTGGGTTGTGTTCAGGATATTATCTACCCCCAATCTGACAACTGAAACTCCAAACACTCCTTCTTCCAGAACTTTTGCATATGCCAGATAATCATATTTTGCGATGGATTCGAAATATTCTGCGTGCATTGCTGCTCCCTGCCAGTCTTTTTCAATGGCCATTAAACCGGCCGGGTTCCACATGGGTGAATACACATCATCCTGGTTGGAAATTACAGCCCCACCCATGGCCAGCCCTCTCGCTCCGGCACCGATATTTAAAAATTCATTGGAGTATTTTCTTATGATCTGGGATTGAGACAGCCCAAACAGCAGTGAAAATGCAAGTAAAAAATATTTCTTCATCATATAAATTTGATGCTTAGTTAAAGTTTTTTTGTTTTCTGGCTTTCATTAATCCGTTTGCAATGATTGCCAGTATCATAACGCCTGAAGCCACATAAAATATAGGACTCATTTCTTCTGATTCTCCAAAGATAAAAAAAGCTAGTATAATTCCGTAGACAGGTTCTAAATTAACTGTTAAAATTAGAGTAAAAGGCGAAATATATTTCATCAGCTTTACCGACTCCAGCATTGGAAAAGCAGTAAAAACGCTTGCCAGTAAGCATATTAACGCCAGATCTCTGTAATTTATTTCATTCATCTGAAAAATCTGTCCTGTAAACATATAAAATAGAGCGAGAACAAACCATCCGCTAAAAATTTCATAGAATATAATGTTTCCCGAACTGGTTTTACCAAACATTTTGCCGTTAAAAACAGAGAAAACAGTCCCGAACACCGCACAGAGTATCCCGTAGACAATCCCTTCTTTGAAATGAAATTCAGTTTTAAAGATCAGTAATATGCAGGCTACTATTACCACCCCCATTACGACTTCTGATATATCGATCTTCCTTTTAAAAATTACAGGTTCTAAAATAGAGGCAAATAAAGTGGAAAGTGACAGACAACTTAGCGCTATCGATACGTTGGATACTTTAATCGAATAAAAAAAGCAATACCAGTGAAGTGCCATGGCACAACCTATTGCTGCAAGCTGGAAAAATATTTTCCTTGATACTTTAATACTTTCCTTTTTATAGACCCTGATAAAGACAAATAAAAACACAGCTGCAAACAGCATTCTGTAAAATACAAGAATCTGGGCATTAGCATGAATCAGTTTTCCCAAAATTGCAGTGAACCCCCATAAAAAAACAATCAAGTGCAGCCTGAAAAGCGCTAATTTTTGCATATCCTAACTTCTGTAAATTTTTAACAGGCAAATTTACAAATAGGCTTTTATAAATCTCATAAAAAAATATAAATATTATTTTAACAAATAATTATTTAGTCTGTTTTTATATTTTTTCTATAATTAATTTTAGAAAATAATAAAAAAGATACATTTACTCAATTCTCAAACAACAATAAAACCTGATTGGAATTAAGGGTTTATGACACAAAAACTTTATGATAAGATAAAAATTATAGATTTGCGTAATGAGATTAAACACCAATATTAGGATCACAACAGATCGGTTGATCCTGAAACCAGTGGATGAAGCATATATTGATGACATAAACGAATGCTTCACTGCAGAAGTTACCAGGTATATGCCCTTCAACCCAACAGGGGATAGAAATGACATCATTAATTTTGTAAAAGCATCCAAAGAATCTCTGTTAAAGAATACTGATCTGGTAATGACTGTTCTTGATTTTAATGATCAATTTATAGGCTGCTGTGGCATTCATAATATAACGGCAGAGTCTATAGAACTTGGACTTTGGTTAAGAAAAGATAGGCAGGGTATGGGATTAGGTACTGAAATTATTACCAGCCTGATTGAATTTTCAGAAAATAATTTTACCTTTCAATATATTGTCTATCCCGTTGATGAAGAAAATACAGCAAGTAGAAAAATCCCGGAAAAGTTAGGGTTCAACCCTTATAAAAAATATCAGAAAAATAAAGGGGTAGCTTCCTATCTGAATATCATAGAGTACAGAAAATATTATACTGAATAATTCTGCCTTAATGGACATAAAAAAAACCCTGAAAATTTGTTCAACGTTCAGGGCCTTCAAATAATAAACTATTAAAAAAATAAACTAGGAACTTAGAGTAATTATAAGGGAATATCATCCCTTTTACTCTGAAGTAAAGTTAGAAAAAATATCAGTAATTTAAAAATAATTTTTTGTTAAAAATTTCACAATTTTCTGAGAACCAATATATTAAACACTTGTTTTACTTCAGCCTTCATTCATTATAAAAATAGTATCTTTAGCCGTAAAAAATTGAAAATTTATGGACCTTGAATTTAATAAACGGGAAGATCAGAATAGATTAAAATTATCTGATATCAATCAATTGCTCGCTGAAATAAAAAAAGGAGGCGGAGAGAAGAGGCTTCAAAAGCTTCGCGATGAAGGAAAAATGACAGCCAGAGAAAGAATTGAATATCTTCTTGATAAAGGTTCAGATTCTATAGAAATCGGTGCATTTGCAGGTTACGAAATGTATGAAGAGCATGGAGGCTGCCCTAGCGGCGGAGTGGTAGTCGTGATGGGTTATGTTTCCGGCAGACAGTGCCTTGTTGTAGCCAATGATGCTTCTGTAAAAGCTGGAGCCTGGTTTCCTATTACCGGAAAAAAGAACCTTAGAGCACAGGAGATTGCTATGGAGAATAAACTTCCGATCATCTATCTGGTAGATTCTGCAGGAGTTTATCTTCCAATGCAGGATGAAATTTTCCCTGATAAAGAGCATTTCGGACGTATTTTCAGAAACAATGCCAAGATGAGCTCTATGGGAATCATCCAGATCTCAGCGGTTATGGGAAGTTGTGTTGCCGGAGGTGCTTATCTTCCGATCATGAGTGACGAAGCCATGATTGTTGACAAAACCGGTTCTATTTTCCTTGCCGGAAGCTACCTTGTCAAAGCAGCCATCGGGGAAACTATTGACAATGAGACGCTGGGAGGAGCTACTACGCACTGCTCTATTTCAGGAGTTACCGATTATAAGGCTAAAGATGATAAAGATGCTCTTGACAGAATCAAAAACATCATGAAGTCTCTTGGAAGCACTGAAAAAGCAGGATTCGACAGAATAGAAAGTTTTCCACCAAAAGAAAATCCGGACAACATTTTTGGAATAATCCCTGTTTCCAGAGCGGAGCAGTATGATACCTATGAAATCATTAAGTGTCTGGTAGATAATTCGGAATATGAAGAATATAAACCTGACTACGGGAAAAGCATCATCTGCGCAACGGCCAGGATTGATGGCTGGTCTGTAGGAATTGTAGCCAACCAGAGAAAGCTTGTAAAGAGCGGAAAGGGTGAAATGCAGTTTGGAGGGGTTATTTACTCGGATTCAGCTGATAAATCAACAAGGTTTATTGCCAACTGTAACCAGAGAAAGATTCCTTTGATATTCCTTCAGGATGTTACAGGATTTATGGTAGGTTCAAAATCCGAGCATGGCGGTATTATTAAAGACGGAGCTAAAATGGTAAATGCCGTTTCCAATTCTGTAGTACCAAAGTTCACAATTATCACCGGAAATTCATACGGAGCCGGAAACTACGCGATGTGTGGTAAAGCTTATGATCCAAGATTGATTGTAGCATGGCCATGGGCAGATCTTGCTGTAATGGGTGGATCACAAGCAGCAAAAGTTTTGGTTCAAATCCAGGAATCTACTTTGAAAAAGCAAGGTAAAGAAATCTCTGAGGAAGAGCACAATGAAATCTTGGATACCATTACCAAAAGGTATCAAAAGCAGACAGAGGCCACTTATGCCGCTGCAAGACTTTGGACAGATGCGATTATCAATCCTACAGATACAAGAAAATGGATTTCCATGGGTATTGAAGCCGCCAATCACTCTCCTATTACTGAAAAATTTAATCTGGGAGTTATCCAGGTTTGATAATCCTGAGTTATCCTGAAAATATAAAAAGATGTGGAATTGGTTTTCCACATCTTTTTTGTTCAAGCTTTTAGAAGCATTGTAATTTTTTAAAATTCCTTTATTTTTCAGTATTTATAAATACTGATTGCACCCTAGCCCCGATTGCAGCAATTGTTTGAGCTCATTTTCTGTTTTTGGCTGCGGCGGCTTTGCCGCCGCAGCCAAAAACAGAAAATAGCGAGTGCGGAAAGCGGGAATAGCTTCAAATAAATTCAATTCTAAGAAAAGAACACGCCCGTTCTGAATCTCTCTTTATTCAGTTTTTTATTAACTGCTAGTCCCCAAAGAATAAATTCTTTTAAGAATAAAATATCTTCAGGTAATGTATCCGGCTGATATTTTTCAATGATCTGGTCAAGAGGAGCAATTCTGTTAAGAGATTTTGCATACACTTCATCTGACGATTCATCGGTAATTTCCAAAGAGCCGTCGTCTTCCAGAAACCAATCCGTAATCTGGCTAAACGGCCCGTCAATATGTTTTTTCTCCAGCTTTTCCACTTTCGGAAAATAAGAGGTGAATAAAGTTCTGATCGCATTATCAATTAGCAACTGGGCAACCGCTTCTGCCCCTTCCTGTTCGCCTTCATACACCAACTCCACTTTCCCTGTAATCGCAGGAATTACGCCCACAAAGTCACTTAACCTTACTGATGTTGTTTCATCACCTGTTAATAAGGATCTGCGCTCTGCCGTACTCAATAAATTTTCAAAAGCAGTGATACTCATACGGGCGCTCACTCCACTTTTTGAATCTACATATTCACTGTCACGAGCTTCAAAACCGATCTGTTCCAAAAGATCTTTCGCCAGAGAAGGAACGTATACTCCGTTTTTCTGACGACTGTCCAAGCTGGATTCATACCGGGTAATTTCTCTGGCAATATTGATATTTTCAGGATAATGGGTCAAAATCTGGGACCCGATACGGTCTTTCAAAGGAGTCACAATGCTTCCTCTGTTCGTATAATCTTCAGGATTCGCCGTGAAAACAAACTGGATATCTAAAGGCATCCTCACCTTAAACCCACGAATCTGTACATCTCCTTCCTGCAAAATATTAAACAAAGAGACCTGGATTCTCGCCTGAAGATCCGGTAATTCATTAATGACAAAAATGCAACGGTTTGCCCGCGGAATCATCCCAAAATGAATTACACGGTCGTCCGCATAAGAAAGCTTAAGGTTGGCAGCTTTTATAGGATCCACATCACCGATCAGATCGGCAACAGTCACATCCGGAGTCGCCAGTTTTTCGAAAAATCTTTCATCGCGGTGAATCCATTCTATCGGGGTATTGTCACCTTCTTTTTCAATTAATTCTTTAGCATAGCGGGAAATCGGACGAAACGGATCATCATTAATTTCACTTCCTGCAATAAAAGGAATCCATTCATCCAGTAAAGACGTCATCATTCTTGCCAGCCTGGTCTTTGCCTGACCTCTTAATCCTAATAAATTAATATTATGCCGGCTTAATATAGCATGCTCCAATTGAGGAATAACTGTATTTTCATATCCGAAAATTCCTTTAAATACAGATTCTTTATTGCGAATTTTAGCTTTTAAATTATCTCTTAATTCGTCTTTAATATTTTTTGATAGGTATCCTGATGCTCTTAATGAGCCTAGTGTTTGTATAGTTGGCTTTTCAGTCATTTTATTTATTTAAAATCTGATTTATTAACTTCTTGAATATTTTATGAATAATGATTTTTTAGCGAATTCTTTTCTTACGGTTAGTCTCATAATCTTCAAAAATCATATGACCTAGTCCATTCAATCCCGTATAAAAAGCTTTTCCCTGATTGGCTTCCGTAAATTCACTCACAAATTGTTGCAAATAAGGATCCTGTGCAATCATAAAAGTAGTAATCGGAATATGTAACCTTCTCGCCTGAGACGCCATATTATAGCATTTCTGAACAACATATTCATCCAAACCATAGGAATTCATGTAGTAGGTACCATCCGACTGACGAACACAGCTTGGTTTTCCGTCGGTAATCATGAAAATCTGTTTATTGGTATTTCTTTTTCTGCGTAAAATATCCATCGCCAGCTGAAGCCCGGCAACCGTATTCGTATGATACGGCCCAACCTGTAAATAAGGAAGTTCCTGAATTTTCACGGGCCAGGCATCATTCCCAAAAACAATGATATCCAAAGTATCTTTCGGATAACGCGTTGTGATAAGTTCTGCAAGCGCCATCGCCACTTTTTTGGCTGGAGTGATACGATCTTCCCCATACAAAATCATGCTGTGGCTGATGTCGATCATCAAAACCGTACTCATCTGAGATTGGTGAATACTATCTTCAACAATTAAATCATCTTCAGTAATATGAAAATCTCCGATTCCATTATTGATCTGGGCATTCTTTAGACTTTCGGTAATAGAAATTTTCTCTACCGGATCTCCAAAGTTATAATTACGGAATTCCCCTGTTGTATCTTCTCCCGTTCCACTTTTATTGGTTTTATGATTTCCGTTTCCACTTTTTCCAAGGTTCCCGAATATCTGATTAAGTGCTTGTTTACGGATATTCTGTTCCATTTTTGCACTCAAACGAATTCCATTTCCACCATTAGGATCAACTTCTTCACGGATATATCCTTTCTTTTTGAGGTCTTCAATAAAATCATCAATAGTGTATTCCGGAGTAGTCAGCTGGTATTCTTCATCCAACATTCGAAGCCAGTCGATTGCTTCATCAAAATCTCCCGAGGTATGGGTCAGCAAATCTGTAAAAATTTCCAGCAACCGGTCAAATGCAGATAATTCCGGTGCTTTGTAAGTTTCAAATCTGAACCCTCTCACAATATGCTCTTTCATAAAATAAAGTTACAACATAAATAAAAGGTCTTCAAGAGATTTAATCTATTTTAATTTTTATGAATAGAAATAATATGATTAATATTTTAAAGTAGGATAAAGAAAATGAACAGATTCACGGAAGTTGTAGATATTGCTTATTGCTTATTACTTATTGCTTATTGCTTATTGCTTATTGCTTATTGCTTATTGCTTATGCAAAGATAATGAGTAATGAGTGATGAGTGATGAGTGATAGGTTATGTCCAGATAAAGGATAGGTTAGGTATAGAATAGGTATGGGACAGAATAGGTGTAGCTATCTATATACCCAAAAACAAAAAAGTCTCACACAAGCATGTTGTATGAGACTTTTAATAAAAACTGGCGGCGGCCTACTCTCCCGCTTGTCGCAGTACCATCGGCGCTGGTGGGCTTAACTTCTGTGTTCGGAATGGGAACAGGTGAGCCCCACCGCTAAAAC